>VFQP010000040.1_pt1 | contig 446135 bp, 397 predicted proteins | sample 3512351 | NCBI WGS metagenome assembly VFQP01 (sample SAMN10412372, study PRJNA504923) | tailings metagenome | isolation source: Relicate 1 Philex TSF1 revegetated site | place: Philippines: Tuba, Benguet | collected 2017-08-29 | reverse complement strand
CTAGCATCAAAACCGGACTCTAGACCCGACCGCTACTCAACGCGGGGGGACGTCGGTCCAGATGCGGACGAGCTGGTCCGGATATCGGCTCTTTCGCCGGACGACCTTGCAGAGATAGATGCCACGCTCTTAGAGGCAACTGGGCCTCAATGGCGCAAAGTAGCGTATGTCGTAGGCATGGCCATGGATGCGTTGGAGCGACGATTCGTAGGCGTTCCGGATGTGTTCTATGCGCAACGAGTGGCGCTGCTAGCGGGAGAGGGCAGGATCGAGTCGGTAGGCAACCTTAGCCGCATGCGTTACAGCGAAGTTCGTTTGCCGAGCGGCCACTAGGCCTAACGTGTCGTTGCAGCCGACGTTGCATCGGTCTGTGATTCAGGCGGCAGGTAAAGCTTGCCACCTGCCTCCCAGCCCGCTACAACGCGGCTGAACTCTGGTGTTGGGCCGCATGAGCTACTTCATCGCAATCTCTGGAGCCTCGGCTGATTCATTGGTTCCGGCACGAGGAAAGCTCGTTCCTGCTTACGCAGCACAGCCTTACTTCCAACAATTTGAGGCAGAGATTGCTGAGGTCTCTGGAGGTGCAGTTTTCTTGTGGGATGACTCAGAGTCGGACACATCGGACGATCTGGTTAGCGAAGCCTGCGACGGGATTCAGCTTCAAGACAAGAGAGTTCCAGAGTCCGCATTCGCATCAATGCTGTCGAGTTGCGCGGAGTCCGGGAGTAGCCTCTACGTCTGGTGGCCTTCTCGCGTGGAAGGCCCCGGTGATTTGTCGTTGTTGCCCGTAGCACAATCGGCCCCTGAGTCGCTTCAGTTGTTCGTAGCACAAGCTTCGAGCGGCGCGACCATAGGCTTCGCGTTGCTGCCCAACTATGTGCCCAAGCCGACCGCGGACAGTTCGTCGCATTCATCCAACGCCGTCGTGCGCGGCGGCTTAACACGGCGTTGGACCCCATGAACAGCAAACACGACTTCCGCCTCAAGAGCGGTTACATGTGCTCGTTCGTGCAGGTTCGATCCTTGCTTCTAAGTCGCTATTTTGTTCTGGCTTATCCACACGGAGAGCCTTCTTCTGAGGAGGCCGGCGAACTCTTCGAGCGAGCCATCTGCTTCGGGCGCGAGCGCTCTATGGAGTTAGTAGGAAAGCCGGACGCATTCACCCTTTTGTTCAGTGGGCACGCAGCGCGTAGAACTTTGGGTTGGCATCTGCACGTCGTCGTTCTGACCGGGCGTTATGAGAAAGCATGGTTGTATTTCGTTCTCAGCTGCAAAAATATCCTGCAGGCCCTTGGTATCCGCAGCAATGGGGTCCGACCAGGGGTTCCGCGCGACGTCACGTAAGTTGCTTGCGCAAATTACGAGGGAAACTTTCTGGGACAACCACCTTTCCGGAGAACTTCCGGATTAGCGCCCCTCCTTCCGGACACATCATGGGGCAGCTTCCGGGACAGCTTCCGGGACACCCACTTTTCAGCTGCTCCCTGACCCGCTCAGTCGACCATTTCCTACAGACGTAGCCATCGCGACGTCCGACCATTCGAGCCATGACCACGGCTCGCCATCGGCTTGTCACCCCGGACGGGTCCGGCTTCTATCACTGCATCTCGCGCTGCGTGCGTCGAGCGTGGTTGTGCGGCATCGACGCACTGAGCGGAAGATCGTTCGAACACCGCCGTGACTGGGTCGAGCAACGGTTGCTCGAACTGGCGGACATCTTCGCGGTTGGGCTCTATGCCTACGCCGTGATGAGCAACCACACGCATGTCGTGCTTCGGATCGATCCAGGCGCCGCACAGAGATGGTCCGACGCAGACGTGGCGATTCGATGGTTCAGGCTGTTCCCGGCGACGACCGACGGCGCCATCGATCCGGTGCGTTGCCGCGAGAAGGAAGCAGCCCTGCTCGGCAATCACGAGCGTCTGGCCGTCTGCCGCCAGCGCCTCGGCGATCTGTCGTGGTTCATGCGCTGCCTCAACGAGCCGATCGCGCGACGCGCGAACCGCGAGGACGGCTGCACCGGGCGATTCTGGGAGGGTCGGTACACCTGCCAAGCGTTACTCGATGAAGCCGCCGTGCTCGCGTGCATAAACTACGTCGACCTCAATCCGATACGCACAGGCATTGCAGACGATCTGGGCAGCTCGGAACATACCGGGATCAAGCGACGCATCGACCACCTCTCGATCGTGCAGTCGGACGCATCGATCCCGCCGGTCGCAGGCATCACCCCCGGCTTCGCGGCGCTCGCGATCACGACGACGGCCTACATCGAACTAGTCGACTGGACGGGGCGCCAGACACGTCACGACAAGCGCGGAAGAATCGCGATCGATACCCCGCCCATCCTCAGGACAGTCGGGCTGGGCGACGCGGCTTGGCAATCTCAGGTACTCGGCATCGAGAACCGCTACGCGCGCGCGATCGGCTCAGCGCGAAGCCTCGCGGACAAGGCGGCGGCCATGGGCCAACGATGGCTCAAAGGCATCACGACCGCGCGCCAGCTCGGCAACTTTGCAAGCTGAAAACAGAAGCACCAGCCTCTCGGGCCTAATCCCGCCAGCGTCGGACGAATCCCGAGCACCACGCTGCAACTCCTGCCGCGCGCACTTCGCCCCGACGCATGGGCTGTTGCCGCCCGGCTCGCTCGATGAATGTCGTCGCGCCACGTTGTCCCGCTCAAATCGAGGGCATGAGTGTCCAAGATGCCGTCTGTCCAAGATGCCGTCTTGGCGTCCCAGATGCCCCTGCCGCTAGAAAAGTGGGTGCCCCGGATGCTGGCGCTGGAAAAGTGGGTGTCCCGGATGCCGCCCCTTCAAACTGTGGGTGTCCCGGATGTCGTCCCACCGCGCGCCAACTCGGCGACATCGCAGGCTGAAAACAGAAGCGCCAGTCTCTCGGCCCTAATCTCGCCAGCCTCAGACCAAGCCCGAGCACCACGCTGCAACTCCTGCCACGCGCACTTCGTCTCGACGCAAGGGCTGTTGCCGCCCGGCCTGCTCGACGAATGTCGTCGCACCACGTCGTCACGTTCAAATCGAGAGCATGGGTGTCCAAGATGCTGTCTTGGCGTCCCAGATGCTCCTGCTGCTGGAAAAGTGGGTGTCCCGGATGCGATGCCGGTCGCTGCTAGAAAAAAAGTGGGTGTCCCGGATGCCGGCTGCCCCGAATCGTGGGTGTCCCGGATGTTGTCCCGGATGCCGCGTTGGTGTCCCGGATGCCGCGTTGTTCGCGCATGGGTTCGAGGTGGTGACGCCGCCGCAGCCACCGGCTTCGAATGGGTCGAATCGTGGGTGTCCCGGATGTTCCTTGCGGATGTTCCTCGCTGATTGCGCACCGGGTTGTCAGCCAGTAAGTTACACCCATGCCTTCGTGGTTACCGTTTATCTCCACTTTGAATGCGCGAACAAGCCAATGAACGATAGAATTATTAGAGCGCTTAGCCGACTTAGAGATAGGCCCGAACTCCTAGAGGGGTTCGGAAGTGACGATCTCTACATTCTTGCTGCGATAATTGGCGCCGCAGGCGATCTTCCGCCTCACCGACAAGATGCCATTAAGGGCGACGTTCAGGCCATTGAGAACGCATTTAATTTCGATGGTCCGCTAGTAGTTGCTCAGAAAAACATTTCGCAAGCGATAAACAATTTGAAATCAGCGTTCGGCTCATTTAACGCAAAACCCAGCATGCAGTCGTGGGTGGAGAGTGCACAACGAGAGGCGGCCGTAACCTCAAGCGAATTAAAGAGTAAGATTGCTGAGATTGACTCCCTCCTGGCTGAATCAAGGCAGCGAGTTAGTGATCATTCCGCCGAAGTTAGTTCAATTTTTGCAAGTGCCGAAAATGCTCGTGGGAATTCTTTCAATGAGCGACTCGTAGCCATAGATAATCGAGCAAGGCAAGCGATATCTAAATACTTAAGTGAGGTAGAGGGAATTTGGTCAAATAAATTTCAGGCCATCACCGCGCAGATGCAGGATGGCTTGAACTCTGTGGCGGAAAGTAAAGAGAAATCACTACTAATAGCTTCTAGCATAGAAGATCTTTACGGAAAAGTTGGCGATCGCGTTATAGGTGCGGAATTTGAACGTACAGCCAACGCTGAACGTCTCATCGCCGACAGGTTTCGAACCTATGCAGCCTATCTTATGATAGGCCTTCTCCTTATTTCAGGCACCGTCCTTTTGCTTTCAGTTCTTTCGCCGACCGCAGATTGGCACCTATTCGCATATCGCTTTTCAACGATACTGGCAATTCTAATTCCGATTGCATACTTTGCAAACGAGGCGTCACGTCACAGAGGTATAGAGAAGGCGCTACGTAAATCTTGGCTGGAGCTAACGGCGTTGAATGTCTACTTGGCTCATATGCCAGAAGACAAGAGGACGGAATTAAGATTCATGCTCGCGGAACGATTCTTCGGTGTTGTTGATCAAGCCGGTGATCCAAAGAAAGGCAGTATCGCGGGCTGGCAGTATAAAGAGATCATGGACGCCATCAAGGATATCAAGAGTCATGTCAACCTCTAGATTTTCGACCGAGCATTGTGCCCTCGCGAGACTTGGTTAAGCGCTATGTCGAAAGGAACTAGCGCAGCCCCCTAGGATCCCAGCTAGCGAGACATCGCAACCTCAATCTGCTATACCTTCGCACGCGACAGGGCGCGGGCTGGGGAGACCTGACACTATGACCGAAGCTCCACTCCAGCCAATTGTCGTTGAGGGCGAGCCAGATCGCTGCTTTGTGCGCATGCGCTTCGTGGGCGGCCGTTTCGATCGGCACATCATTCCCCTCGAGGTACTCCCGGATCTCAATGCGTACCGCGACTTGATCATCGATGTCGCTAGGCACCTATTCAAACAGAACAACCAAGGTCGGCAGCGGGTCAAAAAAGGCTTCGGCGACTCGTTCCAGATCGGCCTCTCGAAGGTCGTTCAAGGAAACAGCGCCACGGCACTGATGGAGCGTGTCGACTTGATCGAGGATCAAGCTGGCGCGGGCCAGGTTGTGTTATTCCACGAGCATCAGGAGTTCGAGCAAGCGCGTGATCTAATTGACCGAGTCATCGCCGCTGCCAATGATGGAGTCGCGCCCCCGGAGGATTTCCCTGCGGAGCTCGCTGGACGCTTCAACCGATTCGGACAGAGCCTGCGAGCCGGCGAGTACGCTGAAATTTCCCACGGTCGGTCAGCACCGGTGAGGTACGACAGTGACATTCGAAAATTCATTGTCCTATCCGGGAGCTCAACGTACGAAGATAAATTCGATAGGAAATTTGCACTCTCGGGCGGCGAGATCAGCACGCGCACTGTCCACCTTTCCGATGAAGCGGGCTCTCTGTTCGATGTTCGCGCCGATTCCGACGCCGAATGCGATAAGGCCATTGCGCGCAGGCGCCACCATGTTCGAGTAGTAGGGATTGGCTCGTTTGACCGTCAGGATAGTTTGAAACGCATCCTAAGAGTCGATCAGTTTATCTACACCGATGATGAGCCGAGGCAGCCATTCTCTGATCGCCTGGACGAAATCTCTGAAGTCCCTGCTGGATGGTTCGACGGGGAGAACCCTGCCCCCAATTCAGATGCGATCGCGATCATGAGGAGGCTTGTTGGCTGGTTCACAGCCGAGGCTGGTGGGCCTGCCCCCTATCTCTACCCGCTTACAGATGGTTCGATTACCGGCGAATGGTCCAAGGGAAGCTGGGAGATTAGCACGATCATTCGCGTACCGGACTTCGTCATTGAGTTATACGCAGTTAATACGAGGACAGAGCGGGAGCACGAAGAGGAGATGAAGGAGCTGGACGACAGCGCTCTGAAGGCTTTCGGGGAGTTTTGGAGCAAGACCGACGATGACAGGGAGCAAGAGTGATGCCGGTGCTGGAAGCGAATAAATTGAACAATCACACCGAACTACTTTTTAGGCAGGTGCGTAGCGAGTGGATTCAGGAAGGACGGCCCTCATCGTGCGCATTCGAGCCGAACTCCGGCGATGACGGCTTGCTATCTTCAGACAGGGGTTCGATCACCACAGCGCGTGAGGCGTTCGATGCTTACATCGCGCTAGGCCGCCAAACAGGTGGTGTATTCGCGGTGACGGTAGGCGAGTACGCGAGCAATGGTATCGTGGCCTACTCCGATCCGCTCGAAGACAATAATGCGCACGCCATTTGTGATTTTTCTCCCTTTCCCAAAAATGGGTGGAAGAAAATTAGCCGAAAGCTCCGCTCGATCGCTGGGGATCGGCGTTGCCAGTACCCGAAGTGAATCGTGAGCCTGCGAGTTCAGGGCGTATCAGCTAGATGCCCCCGATGTTTTCAGCCACGGAAATTTTTCGAGTAGCGCCCTTCTTTGCGCCCCTAAAGGCGACTGATCTTCTTCGCCACGAGCACGCTTCTGTCTTCGTTAACGGCGTCGGTCATCCCGTTGGCTTCCGGAAAACACGAGGCTGCTCCACATCCCGAGCATCGTGCTGACCTCGGGACTTCACAGGAACAACCGATCCAGCTGCGCGCGCATAGCGCCTTACAGCCACTTCGCCCTCCTCAACAGCCAGAACACCCCACCACAGATCACCACCGTCAGCGCAATCATCCCCGGATAGCCCCAGGGCTTGTCGAGCTCCGGCATGTTGTGGAAGTTCATGCCGTACCAGCTCGTCATGAGGGTCGGCGCGGCGAGCAGGGCGGCCCAGCCGGCGAGGCGCTTGACGTCCTCGCCCTGCGCGACGGTGACCAGTGAGAGGTTCACGCTGAGCGCGGCGGTGAGCATCTCGCGCATCGTGTCGGTGGATTCGTTGATGCGTGCGGCGTGGTCGTAGACGTCGCGGAAGTACGGGCGCACCTCGTCGCGGATCAGGCCCGGGTAGAGGCGCGTGAGCTGGTTGAGGATGTCCTGCAGCGGGCCGATCGCGAGGCGCAGCGTGACGAGTTCCTTCTTGAGGGTGTAGAGGCGGCGGATCGTCTCGCGCTTGAAGGTGTCCTCGAAGATGTCCTCCTCGAGTTCCTGCAGGTCCTCGCGGAAACTGCGCACGATCGGCATGAAGTTGTCGACGATGAAATCGAGCACCGCGTAGAGGCCGTAGCTCGGCCCCTTCATGAGCATGTCGGGCGTCTGTTCGCAGCTGCGGCGCGCGGGTGCGTACGACAGCGATGCTCCGTGGCGCACGGTGACGAGGTAGCGTTTGCCGACGAAGATGTGGGTCTCGCCGAACTCGATCGCGCCGGTGACGACCTGCGCGGTCTGCGCGACGATGAACAGCGAATCGCCGTAGGCCTCGATCTTGGGGCGCTGGTGCGCCTTGTGCGCATCCTCGATGGCGAGATCGTGCAGGCAGAATTCCTCCTGCAACTTCTCGAGCAGCGCCTCGTCGGGCTCGAGCAGGCCGACCCACACGAAGGTGTCGGGTTGCGCGAGCACGTCGCTGATCGCGTCGATCGTGATGTCGCCGAGGCGCTGGCCGCCGGCCGAGTAGGCCACGCAGTTGACGACGCCGGGTGGGTGGTTCGCCTCGGCTGCGGAGGCGACGGTCGGGATGTTCACGGTCATGGCGCGGCATCATGCGCGCCGCCTTCGCATCGGGCAATGCGCAGCGCGGCGTGTGTTCAGTCCGTGGGCATGTGCTGCCCCGGTCGCCAGCCCGATGAGGCCAGCGTCGCGAGCAGTGCACCGAGCGCGCGTTTGGCCTGCGTGCCGTGGGTCGGCAGCACGACGACATCGCCCTCGCCTGCCCATGCGAGCAGCTTCCGTGCGGCGGGGATCTCGTCGGATGCGTCGTCGAGCGCGTCGGGTGCGAGGCCGTCGTCGAGCAACGTCGTGCGCAGCAGCGCCGGGATCACGCCGGGCGCGCGACCGCGCAGCATCGACGGGATCTCCTTGAGCACGATGCGCGCAGGTCTCGCGGCCGCGGCCACATGCGCGAGCTCGCGCAGGTCGTCGTCGCCGCGGTTGCCGGCCTGGCCGAGCACGAGGCCGAGGCGTCCCTGAGGCGCGCGCAGGTCGGTCGCGACCTCGAGCAGGCCGCGCAAGCCGTCGGGGTTGTGCGCGTAGTCGACGATCACGTGCAGCTCGCCGAAGGTCCAGTGCTGCAGGCGCCCCGGGTTGTCGTCGGGCGCGAGGCCGAAGCGTGCGAGCACGCCCTCGATCGTCACGGGCGCGATGCCGAGGTGCACGGCGGTGAGCGCGGAGGCGGCCATGTTGGCGACGTTGTACTGCGCACGACCGCCGAGCGAGAGCGGCAGCGCGTCGACGGCGCCTAGATCGTGGTCGATGCCGGCGTGATGCAGCACGAGGCGGCCCTCACGCTCGGCGCAGGTCGTTCCGCCGGCGCCGCGATGCGCCTGCAGCAGCGGCGCATCGTGGTCGCTGCCGAACCACGCGAGCGGGCATGCGAACGCGGGCGCACGCGCGACGAGCAGCGGCACGTCGGCGTTGAGCACGAGCGTGCCGCGCGTGCCGAGCGGACGCGCGACCGCGAGCTTGGCATCGGCGAGGTCGCCGAGGTCGTAGACGCCGTACTCGCCGAAGTGGTCGTCGCTGACGTTGGTGACGACGGCGACGTCGGCACGCGGCGGCGCGATGCCGCGACGCAGGATGCCGCCGCGCGCGGTCTCGAGGATCGCCGCCTCGACGCTCGCGTCGCGCAGCACGGTGCGGGCGCCGACCGGACCGGAGTAGTCGCCGCCGTCGAGCAGGCGACCGCCGACGTAGAGGCCATCTGTGCAGCTGTGCGCCGTGTTCCAGCCGTGCGCGCGCGCCATCGCGGCGAGCAGGCGCACGGTGGTGGTCTTGCCGTTCGAGCCCGTGACGAGCGCGAGCGGGATGTCGTGGGTCGCCGGCCAGTCGACCGCGTCGACGGCCGGCAGCGCCGCGACCGGCCAGGCCTGCACGCCGGTGCCGGCGCCGAGCGAGAACGTGTCGTCGTCGACGAGTGCGAGGCGATCGTGCGCGTGCGCGGCGGCCACGAGCGCAGCGAGCGGCGCGTTGCGCTCGCCGCGTGCATGCGCGTGCAAGGTATGGCGGGCCGAGTCCTCGTCCCAGAACGGCGCGTGGCCGGGCGCGAAGAAGCGCGCGTCGACGGACGGCTCGTCATGCCGCGAGGCCAGCCACGCGTACTCGTTGACCTCGGTCGCCGAGAACAGCTGGTCGACCGGTGCGGCGAACGCGAGCGTGGCGCCGCCCGGGTGCGCGCGCGCGACGATCGGCGCCTCGGGCCAGCCGAGCGCGTCGCGCCATTGCACGACACGCGCACGCCACGCCGCGAGCGTCGCCGCGTCGGGCGGCGCGCCCACGGTGTCGAGCACCACGCCGGTCACGGCGAAGTACAGGTTGGCTCCGGTGAGGCGGCGGGAATCCTCGAACGGAACGCGAAGCTCGGTGCTCAGTCTTCGGTCTCCCGCGACAGGCTGATGCCGCGCTCGTCACGCACGATGCCGCCGACCGACGCGAACGCCGATTCGTCGAACACGGGCTCGGCGACGGTCGCCTCGACGACCGGTGCGGGCGCCGGCGCCGGACGCGGCTCGGGCGAGCCTTCCGGGCGGAACTTGATGATCTGCTTCCACGAGCGCACGAGCGCGTCGGCGAACACGAGCAGCAGGTCGCCCGGACGCGACATGCGCAGGCCGGCCTCGATGGCTTCCTGCTCGTCCGGGATGATCGAGATCGCGTCCTGCGGCACGCCGGCGACGACGAGCGCCTTGGCCTGCAGGCGCGGCACCTCGTCGCTCGCGCGGCCACGCAAGCCGTCGTCGCGGCGGCAGATGTAGTGGTCGAAGCGGTTGGCGACGGCATCGGCGATCGCGACGAGATCCTCGTCACGGCGGTCGCCCGGACCCGCGAGCACGACGATGCGGCGACCGACCACATCGAGGCGCTGGGCGAGATCGGCCATGACCGACACCGCATGCGCGTTGTGGCCGTAGTCGAACAGCACCTTGAACGGATGCTCGTTGAACACGTTCATGCGGCCCGGTGCCTGGAAGAACGTCGTGTCGAACGTGCGCAGGCCCTGGCGGATCGCGTCGAGCTTGATGCCGAGCGAGAACGCCATCGACGCGGCGACCATCGCGTTCTGTACGTTGTGCAGCGCGCGGCCTTCGAGCGTGGCCGGGATCAGGTGCGTCCACAGCAGCGGGATGTGGCTGCCCTTGTCGTAGAGCGTGATCATCTGGCCGTTGACGCCGCCCTCGAGCGCGCAGGCGCGGCCGCCGGCGCGGATGTGCTCGCGCACGAGCGCGTGCGACGGGTTCATCGTGACGTAGCAGATGGTCTTGGCATCGGTGTAGCCCGACATGCGCAGCACGTTGGGATCGTCGGCGTTGAGCACGGCGCAGTCCTGCGCGATCTCCACGACGATGCGCTTGACCTCGGCGAGCTGCTCGAGCGTGTCGATGCCCTTCATGCCGAGGTGGTCGGACTGCACGTTGAGCACGGCGCCGACGTTGACCTCGCGCACGCCCATGCCGGCGCGCAGCAGGCCGCCGCGTGCGGTCTCGAGCACGGCGATGTCGATCTGCGGATCCGACAGCACCATGCGCGCCGAGACCGGGCCGGTCATGTCGCCCTCGACCGTGCGCTGGCCGTCGATGTAGACGCCGTCGGTGGTCGTGAGGCCCGGCGTGTAGCCGGCCATCTTGGTGATGTGCGCGAGCATGCGCGCGGTGGTGGTCTTGCCGTTGGTGCCGGTCACCGCGGCGATCGGCACGCGCGACGGCGAGCCGGCCGGGAACAGCATGTCGATGACCGGGCCCGCGGCGTCGCGCGGCGTGCCCTCGCTCGGCGCGACGTGCATGCGGAAACCCGGCGCGGCGTTGACCTCGCAGATGCCGCCGCCGATCTTGCGGTAGCTCTCGGCGATGTTGGTCGAGAGGAAATCGACGCCGCCGACATCGAGCCCGATCGCGCGCACCGCACGCTCGGCCATGTCGCGGTTGTCGGGATGGATGATGTCGGTGACGTCGGTCGCGGTGCCGCCGGTGGACAGGTTCGCGGTCGAACGCAGGTAGACGATCTCGTCGGCCTTCGGTACCGACTCGGCCGTGTAGCCGGCGCGGTCGAGCATCATCTGCGCCTGCGCATCGAGCTCGATGCGCGTGAGCACCTTCTCGTGGCCGACGCCGCGGCGCGGATCCTGGTTCACGACCTCGACGAGCTCGGCGATCGTGTGCGTGCCGTCGCCGACGACGTGGCCCGGCGTGCGCTTGGTCGCGGCGACGAGCTGGCCGTTGACGACGAGCAGGCGGTGGTCGTCACCCTCGACGAAGTTCTCGACGATGACCGAGCGCGAGTGCTCGCGCGCCGAGGCGAATCCGGCGTGGACTTCCTCCTCGGTCATGAGGCGGATCGAGATGCCGCGGCCGTGGTTGCCGTTGTACGGCTTGGTCACCACCGGCAGGCCGAGGCGGCGCGCGGCGCGCCAGGCGCCCTCGGCGCTCTGCACGAGCTCCTGCTTGGGCACCGGCAGGCCGAGCGTGCCGAGGATCTTGTTGGTCTCTTCCTTGTCGCTGGCGAGTTCGACGGCGATGTGCGAGGTGCGCCCGCTGACCGTTGCCTGGATGCGCTGCTGGTACTTGCCGTGCCCGAGCTGCACCAGCGACTGGTCGTTGAGGCGCAGCCACGGGATGCCGCGCTCCTCGGCCGCGCGCACCAGCGAGGCCGTCGACGGACCCAGCGCGCGGCGCTGCGCGTAGCGGATAAACGTGTCGCGTGCACTCGGCCAGTCCCAGCCTTCGGGCAGGCTGTCGGGCTCACGCAGGTTCTCGGGCAGCAGCGAGCTCAGCAGGCTCAGCGCGAGCTCGCCGGCGGCGATGCCTTCCTCGCGCTGCGCGTATTCGTAGACCACCGTGTAGACGCCGGGACGGCCGTCGATGCTGCGCGTCTTGCCGAACGTGACGTCCTCGCCGGCGATGTTCTGCAGCTCGATCGCGACGTGCTCGAGCACGTGGCCGAGCCAGGTGCCCTCGCCTTCGCGCATGCGGCGGATGAAGCCACCCGGCTCGCGGTAGGAGCAGCCGTGCTCGGCGAGTCCGGGCAGTGCGGCGACGAGGCCGTCGACGAACGCGTCCCCGAGTTTCGCGGTCGGCCACTGCTCGAGTTCACCGAGGTCGAGCTCGAGGCGGATGACGGGAAAATGCGCGTACAGCGAAGGGCCCACATACACCGAACGATCCAGGACACGCATGCGCTACTCCCGATGACGTTGGAAGGGCTGCGGGGCGTCGCCCCGTGTTCCGGTCGCGTCGACCGGATTCCAGCGTCCCCACCCTCCGGGAAAGCCACTGGGTCCCGATCGTGCCGGGACGACCTTGCCGCTGCGCGTCAGTGCGCCCGCTTGCTGACCGCCAGCGAGCCGGCGGAGGCGCGTCGCGTGTGCAGGTTGAACGTCGCACCGGCGACGAGCACATGGATGCGCAGGCCGAGCAGGCAGACCGGCTCGTCCTCGCCGACCTGGTCCATCGACGAGAATTCGAGCTCGCTCGCGTCGACCACGGTGACCGCGCCACTGCCCTCGACCTCGAGCGTGTTGTCGGGGCGGATGAACGCGGCGGTGTCCTCGTCGAGCCCGATGCCGATCGCGAACGGGTTGTAGGCGAGCGCGGCGAGCAGGCGGCCGAGGCGGTCGCGCTGGCGGAAATGCTGGTCGATCACGAAGCGGTTGGTGAGGCCGAGGCCCGGCGCGAGGCGCACGCTGCCGGCGGTCGGCGAGGCGCCTTCGCGTCCGAACGCGATCATGTGCTCGCTGAGGATGCTCGCACCGGCGCTGGTGCCGCCGACGTGCACGCCCTGCGCGTTGAGGCTGCGGATGAGCTTGGCGACCGGCGTGCCGCCGAGCATCGTCGCGATGCGCAGCTGGTTGCCGCCCGTGAAGAAGATGCCGCTGGCCTCGCCGATGCGCTCGAGGCGGTTGTTCTCCTCGGCATCGCGGCGCGTGTCGAAATCCATCGCGGTGACGCGGCCGGCGCCGAGCTCCGAGAAGATGTGCTCGTAGCGGGTGCCGGTGTCGACGAGCTGGCTCGCGGTCGGGATCACGACGATGTCGGCATCACGCCCGCCGCACAGCGTCACGAAGCGCTCGAGGATGCGCGCGTCGTTCTCCTTCTCCTCGGCGCCGCCGATCGGAACGATCCAGCCACGCTCGTCACCTGCCGCCACCCTGCTCGGACTCATCGGAACCCTGTCATGCCATCGTAGGACGCTATCTGTACACGCAGCGCGGGTGGGCCGCAACGCCCCGGGGCCCGGAACCCGTCGCTGCGCCTCATGTGCCTGCGCGCGCAGGCCGCGTCCCGCCTGCCACGCCGTGTCTGCCGCGGGAATCGGCCGGCGGCGACAAAAACCATCCGATTCATGGCCTTGCGAACCGCGCCCGGAGCCGGCGCGACGACCGGCCGCCACTGAACGTACAATGCGCGATCCTGCGACCCGAGGACCTGCGGTGACGTCACGACGCGGCATCATCCTCGCCGGGGGCTCCGGCACCCGGCTGTATCCGATCACCCAGGCCGTCAGCAAGCAGCTGCTGCCGGTCTACGACAAGCCGATGATCTACTACCCGCTGAGCACGCTGATGCTCGCGGGCATCCGCGAGGTCCTCGTCATCAACACGCCGCACGAGCAGGCCTTGTTCGAGCGCCTGCTCGGCGACGGCTCGCAGTGGGGCATGTCGATCCGCTATGCGGTGCAGCCCTCGCCCGACGGCCTCGCCCAGGCCTACCTGATCGGCCGCGACTTCGTCGACGCCAAGCCGAGCTGCCTGATCCTCGGCGACAACATCTTCTACGGCCACGGCCTGACCGACCTGCTCGCCGCGGCCGACGCGCGCACGCACGGCGCCAGCGTGTTCGGCTACTGGGTACGCGATCCGGAGCGCTACGGCGTGGCCGCGTTCGACGGCGACGGCCGTGTCGTCGGCATCGAGGAGAAGCCCGCCAAGCCCGCCTCGCACTGGGCCGTGACCGGCCTGTACTTCTACGACGGGCGCGCGTCGGACTACGCCGCGGCGCTGAAGCCCTCGCCGCGCGGCGAGCTCGAGATCACCGACCTCAACCGCTGCTACCTCGACGACGGCTCGCTCATGCTCGAGCGCATGGGCCGCGGCTTCGCGTGGCTCGACACCGGCACGCACGAGTCGCTGGTCGAGGCGTCGGGCTACGTGCAGACGATCGAGAACCGGCAAGGCCTCAAGGTCTGCTGTCCCGAGGAGATCGCGTTCCTCAACGGCTGGATCGACGCCGAGCAGGTGCTGCGCCTCGCCGCGCCGCTGGCCAAGAACCAGTACGGCCAGTACCTGCAGCAGCTCGTGCGCGAGGGACGCGCCTCGTGAAGATCATCCGCACCGCCCTCGAAGGCTGCGTCGTCATCGAACCCGCCGTGCACGGCGATGCACGCGGCTTCTTCTACGAGAGTTTCAACGCAGGTCGTTTCGCCGAACACGGCCTGCCGACCGCGTTCGTACAGGCCAATGTCTCGCGCTCGGCACGCGGCGTGCTGCGCGGCCTGCACTACCAGTGGCCGAACCCGCAGGGCAAGCTCGTCAGCGTGCTCGAGGGCGAGGTCTACGACGTCGCCGTGGACATCCGCCGCGGCTCGCCGACCTTCGGGCACTGGGCCGCCGCGGTACTGTCGGCCGAGAACAAGCGCCATTTCTGGATCCCCGAGGGGTTCGCTCACGGGTTCGCCGTGCTGAGCGAGCACGCGACGTTCACCTACCAGTGCACGGCGCTGTACGACCGCGCCGCCGATGCGTCGATCCGCTGGGACGATCCCGCGCTCGCGATCGACTGGCCGATCGCGGAGCCGTCGCTGTCGGACAAGGATGCGCGCGCGCCGCTGCTCGCCGACGTCGCGCCGGACCGGCTGCCGTCGCTTTGACGACCGTATCGACCCCACCCGCATGACGATCCTGCTGCTCGGCGCCAACGGCCAGGTCGGCCATGCCTTGCGTGTGCCGCTCGCGCGCCTCGGCGAGGTGATCGCGACGACGCGCGACGGCCGCCTCGAGGACGGCGGCGACGCGCTCGCCTGCGATCTCGCCGATCCTGCCTCGCTGGCCGCCACGCTCGATCGCGCCGGCGCGGACGTCATCGTCAACGCGACCGCGTACACGGCGGTCGACCGCGCCGAATCCGAGCCCGTTCTCGCCGACCGCGTCAACCACCTCGCCGTCGGCGAGATCGGCGCCTGGGCGGTCCGGCACGACGCGCTCGTCGTGCATTACTCGACCGACTACGTGTTCGCGGGTGATGCGGCCGCGCCGTACCACGAGAACGACGCCACCGCGCCGGCCGGCGTCTACGGCCGTACCAAGCGCGACGGCGAGGAGGCGTTGCGTGCGTCCGGCGCACGTCATCTCATCCTGCGCACGGCCTGGGTGTACGGCGCACGCGGCCACAACTTCCTGCGCACGATGCTGCGCCTGGCCGCCGAGCGCGACGAACTGCGCGTCGTCGACGACCAGATCGGCTCGCCGACGCCGGCGCCCGTGATCGCGACGATGACCGCCGAGCTGCTGCGCCGCTGGCAGGCCCTGCCCGCCCACGACCGCACGCAGGCGCTCGGCACCTACCACCTGACCTGCCGCGGCCATGGCAGCTGGGCCACGTTCGCCGAGGCCATCGTGAACGCCGCCGCCGACGCGGGCGTGATCGCGCGCGCGCCGCGCGTGACCCGCATCGCCACGGCCGATTACCCGACCCCGGCCCGCCGGCCCGCGTGGTCGGTCCTCGACACCACCAAGCTCGCGCTCGTGTTCGGCTTACAATCGCCGACCTGGGAAGAGGGCCTGCGCGCCGTCATGGCGGAGATCGCCGCCGCGCGCACCTGAATAGGAGACTTCCAATGCTTGTTCCCGTGATCCTGTCCGGCGGTGCCGGCACCCGTCTCTGGCCGGTCTCGCGCAGCGCGTATCCGAAGCCGTTCATGCGCCTCGGCGACGGCCAGTCGCTGCTCTACAAGACGCTCGACCGTGCGCTGCGCCTGTCCGACGACGGCACCGTGCTGACCGTGACCGGCCGCGACTACTTCTTCCTGACCCGCGACGAATACGCCGCGCATCCGGACGCCGACCTCGACAAGTTGCCGTTCCTGCTCGAGCCCGCCGGCCGCAATACGGCGCCTGCCGTCGTGCTGGCCGCGCTGCATGCGCTCGAGCAGTGCGGTCCCGACGCGACCCTGCTCGTGCTGCCGGCCGATCACCTGATCCGCGACCTCGACGCGTTCGCGGCCGATGCACGCCGCGCCGCCGCGCTCGCGCAGGACGGCTGGCTGGTCACGTTCGGCATCCGCCCGACGCATCCCGAGACGGGATTCGGCTACATCCGCATGGGTGCCGCGATCGAAGGCCTCGAGGGTCGCGCGGTCGGCGCGTTCGTCGAGAAACCGAACCGCGAGACGGCCGAGAGCTACGTCGCCTCGGGCGACTACGTGTGGAACTCGGGCATATTCTGCTTCCGTGCCGGCGCGCTCGTCGCGGCCGCCGAGGTCACCTGCCCCGACGTGATCGCCGCGGCGCGCGCTTGCCACGCCAGCGAGAGCGGCCAGGCCAGCCCGATCGAGTTCGCACGCGAGCTGTTCCTCGCCCAGCCCGACATCTCGATCGACTACGCGATCATGGAACGCGCGCCGCGCGTGGCCGTGGTGCCGGCGACGTTCGACTGGAGCGACATCGGCTCGTGGAAGGCCGTCAGCGACATGGACGCCGAGGCCGACGATGCCGGCAACCGCGTACGCGGCCAAGCCGTGATCGTGGAAAGCGAGAACTGCTACATCCAGTCCGACTCCCGCATGGTCGCGGCCGTGGGCGTCAAGGACCTCGTCATCGTCGACACCGGCGACGCCGTACTCGTCGCCGACCGCAACCGCGCCCAGCAGGTCAAGCTCGTGGTCGACCGCCTGCGCGCGACCAATCACCAGTCGGCGACGTTCCACACCACCGTGCACCGCCCGTGGGGCAGCTACACGATCCTCGAGGATGCCGACGACTGCAAGGTCAAGCGCCTCACCGTGAAGCCGGGCCACGTGCTGTCGCTGCAGCTGCACAACAAGCGCAGCGAGCACTGGACCGTCGTGCACGGCACCGCCAAGGTGCGCATCGGCGAGAAGGAATTCCTGCTCAACGCGAACGAATCGGCGTACATCCCGATGAACACCGTGCACCGCCTCGAGAACCCGACCGACCGCGACATCCACCTCATCGAGGTGCAATGCGGCGACTACTTCGGCGAGGACGACATCGTCCGCCTCGAGGACCGCTACGGACGCGTCAAGGCCAAGGCCTGAACCTCATCATCACGACAGGGAGTCACCATGCAGGAACAGAAAGGCATCCAACCACTGCAGGCCGCGGTCCTCGCGTCGTGCCTGCTCGGCGCCACCGTGCAGGCCGCCTCGGCCGCACCGCCGACGCTCGAGGAGTTCGCGCGCCACGCGCGCATCCACGATGCCAAGCTGTCGCCGAAAGGCGACTACCTCGCCGCCCTCTCGACGATCGACGGCCAGCGCTCGATCTCGGTCGTCAGGCTCTCCGACAACAAGGCGTTCAACGTGCGTCCGCGCGAGAACGCCAACGCGATCCAGCTGTGGTGGGTCTCGCCGACGCGCATCATGTACACGGTCGGCGAAGCGATCGGCGGCCTCGAGGCACCCTCGCCGAACGGCGAGCTGCATACGGTCGACGCCGAGTCGCAGTCCAACGACCTGCTGTTCGGCTACCGCGCCGGCGCCGGCACCACGGGCACGCGCATCAAGCGCCGTGACGGCGAATATGCGAGTGCCACGCTGATCGACCCGCTGCGGTACGACGACACCAGCGCGCTGATCGCCGTGCAGCGCTGGAACTGGAGCATGGTCAACGTGCCGGGCGGCGAGTCGCTGTTCGCCGAGGCACGCCGCATCAACCTGCGCGACGGCAAGACCCGCGTCGTCGCGACGGCACCGATGCGCCAGGCGACATTCGTAGCCGACAACGACGGCATCGTGCGCTTCGCCTTCGGCGAGGACAACGCGCTCAAGTACAAGGTCCACTACCGCGAAGGCGACGACAAGCCGTGGCAGGTCGTGTTCGACGAGGCCACCGACGGCCGCCGCGTCGCGCCGATCGCGTTCAACCGCGCCGGCGACACCGTCTACTTCGACTGCTCGGGCCTGTGCCGCTGGTCCGTGGCCGAGCGCAAGCTCGAGACGGTATCGACGGGCGAGGCGTCCCCGATCGAGTTCTCGCGCACGTTCGACGAGAAGGACATCTTCGCCGTGCGCTCGATGCCGAGCCGCATCGCCGTGAGCCTCGTCGACAAGAGCGCGAAGGAGAGCGCGCTGCTCGCCGAGCTCATGAAGCAGTTTCCGGGCGAGGACGTGCGCTTCACCTCGGCGAGCCTCGACGGCAGCAAGGCGCTCGTCGAAGTGTCGAGCGACCTCAATCCCGGCACGTTCCACCTCGTCGACACGGCGTCGCGCAAGACCACCGCGGTGCTCGCACGCGCGCCGTGGATCAAGCCCGACGAACTCGCGACGATGGAGCCGTTCGCAACGAAGGCGCGCGACGGGCTTCCGCTGCGCGGCTACGTGACCAAGCCGTTCGGCAAGGAGGAGGCGAAGAACCTGCCGCTCGTCGTGTTCGTGCACGGCGGTCCCTACCACGTGCGCGACAGCTGGGGCTACGACCGCACCGTGCAGGCGCTCGCGAGCCGCGGCTACGCGGTACTGCAGGTCAACTTCCGCGGCTCGGGCGGCTACGGGTACGACTTCGTGCGCGCGGGTTTCCGCGAATGGGGTGCGAAGATGCAGGACGACGTGACCGACGCGACGAAGTGGGCGGTCAGCGAAGGCATCGCCGACCCGAAGCGCATCTGCATCTACGGCACCAGCTACGGCGGCTACTCGGCGCTGCAGGGTGCGGTGCGCGAGCCGTCGCTGTACCGCTGCGCGATCGGCGACGCCGGCGTGTACGACCTCGCGCTGATGCGCTCGCGCGGCGACATCCCGCAGTCCTCGTACGGCGCCGGCTTCCTCGATACCGTGCTCGGCAACGATCCGACCGTGCTCGCGCAGCGTTCGCCGATCAACCAGCTCGACCGTCTCGAGGCCAAGGTGATGCTCATCGCCGGCGGCCAGGACAAGCGCGTGCCGGCGGTGCAGTCGGAGAACCTGCAGCGCGCGCTCGTGGGCAAGGGCAAGAAGCCCGAGTGGCTCTACCAACGCACGGAGGGCCACGGCTTCTACGGCGAGGCCAACGTCGCCGACATGTACGCGAAGATCGCCGCGTTCCTCGACGCCAACATCGGCAGCAGCCGCTGAGCCGACGCGCGGGGCGCCGTGCCGCGCCCGCATGTCAAGCCTTGTAAAGAATCCGCCGCCACGTGCGGCGGTTTCGCGGGCCTTTGGGTATGCTCGATCCACCTTTCCGATAAGGACATCCGATGCGCGCCCTGCGTGCCGTTGCGCTCTGCCTCACCCTCGCCTCGCCGATCACGGCGTTCGCCGCCGATCCGATTCCGCTCACCGATTTCGCCAAGCACCTGCAGTTCGAGCAGGTCAAGATCTCGCCCGACGGCAAGACCCTCGCCGCGGTGGCGGTCGTCGAAGGCAAGCGCCAGCTCGCGCTGTTCGACATCGCCACGCTCAAGGGCCTCAACATCCGTCCGCGCGAGAACGACGAGCTCGCCGATTTCGACTGGGTGTCGTCGAACCGCGTCGTCTACACGCTGGGCCAGAAGCTCGGCGGCATCGACAAGCCGATCTCGACCGGCGAACTGCTCGCGGTGAATGCCGACGGTAGCGGCAACGGCATCCTGTTCGGCTACCGCGCGCAAGGCGATTCGGTCGGTTCCAAGATCAAGAGCGCGACCGCCGAGCGCGCGAGCGCCTACGTGCTCGACGACCTGCCCGACGACGAGAACAACATGCTCGTCGTCGTGAACAAGTGGGACGCCGGCAAGGAAGGCGACTTCCCGGAAGTCGCGCGCATGAACGTGCGCAGCGGCAACCGCGTCAAGGTGACGACGGGGCCGATCCGCAACGCGAGGTTCCTCGTCGATCATGCCGGCCAGGTGCGTTTCGCGTTCGCCGAGGACACGGCACTCAAGCTCAAGGTCTACCACAGGCCCGACGACAAGGCCTCGTGGGAGGTCGTCCTCGATGAGGCCGCCTCGGGCAACCGCGCGACTCCGGTGGCGTTCGCACGCGACAACAAGACCGTCTACTGGGCCTGTGGCGGCGGCGAGATGGTCGGCCGCATCTGCACGTGGAGCGATGCCGACCGCGCGTTCAAGCCCGTGTGGTCGAACAAGACCGTGACCCACACGGGACTCGTGCGCAGCTTCGACGGCAAGGACGTCGTCGCCGTGCGCGCCGCGCCGGGTCGCCCGTCGCTGTACCCGGTCGACAAGGAAGCCGACTCGCTCAAGGCGATCGTCGCGCTCATGCAGCAGTTCCCCGGCGACAGCGTCAACATCGTCTCGGCGACGCGCGACGGCCGCAAGGCCATCGTCTCGACCTGGGCCGACGTGCATCCGGGTTCGTACTACCTGCTCGACCGCGACACGCAGAAGCTCACGTTCCTGCTCGCACGTGCACCGTGGGTCGATCCCGACAAGGCTGCGCAGATGCAGCCGATCACGCTCAAGGCACGCGACGGCCTCGACCTCATGGGCTTCGTGACGCGTCCGCCCGGCAAGGAGGAGGCGAAGAACCTGCCGATGGTCGTGCTCGTGCACGGCGGTCCGCACGGTCCATTCGACGCCTGGGCGTACGATCCTTACGTGCAGGCCCTCGCGAGCCGCGGCTATGCCGTCCTGCAGATCAACTTCCGCGGTTCGGGTGGTCGCGGCTACGCGTTCGAGAAGGCCGGCTACGGCGAGTGGGGCGCGAAGATGCAGGACGACGTCACCGACGCGACGAAGTGGGCGATCGCCGAAGGCATCGCCGATCCGAAGCGCGTCTGCATCTACGGCGGCAGCTACGGTGGTTACGCCGCGCTGCAGGGCGCCGTGCGCGAGCCCGACCTGTATCGCTGCGCGGTCGGTGACGCCGGCGTGTACGACCTGCGCCTCATGTTCAGCCACGGTGATGTGCGCAAGAACCTGTACGGCCAGAGCTTCCTCGAGATGATCCTCGGCAAGGATCAGGCCGTGCTCGCCCAGCGTTCGCCGGTCGCGCAGGTCGACCACATCAAGGCCAAGGTCATGCTGATCGCGGGTGGCCAGGACGAGCGCGTGCCGCCCGTGCACGCCGAACGCCTGCGCGCCGAACTGCAGAAGCGCAAGGTCGAGCCCGAGTGGCTGTACAAGCGCAGCGAGGGCCACGGCTTCTACGACGAGGCCAACCGTGCCGAGATGCTCGAGAAGCTGATCGCGTTCCTCGACGCGAACACGACGCCCTGATCACGACGACGCGGCGCTCGCCGCGTCAGTCGAAGCTGCCGTGGAAGACGAGTTCGGTGTCGTCTTCCGCGGCGGCACAGGCCGGATGGCCGGCCTTGCCGCAGTGACGCAAGGCCGCCAGTGACGCGACCAGCGAGGCACGCTGCGTCGCGAGCGGTTCGCGCAACGGCGCGCCGAGGCTGTCGACCTGCCACGGGTCGACCATGAGCCGGTAGTGCTCGACCGCGACGCGCACATCGTCGACACGCCAATCCACGAACATCTGCGAAGGCGCGCCGGCATCGTCACGCGACGTGCGCACGGCGGCGAAATCGGCCCACGACACGGGCGCCCACGAGGCGTCGCGGAAGTGTTCGACGAGACCGCGACGACGCCATGCCACCGGATGCTGCGAAGCGACCAGCGGTGCGAGGTCACGCCCGTCCATGGGGATTGCCGCCTCGGCACCGGCACGCGCGAGCAGCGTCGGCGCGAGATCGGTGTTGAGCACCATGCCGTCACGCCGCTGCGCGGCCTCGATTCCGGGTCCGCGCACGAACAGCGGCACGCGGATCGAGCCCTCGTACGGCAGCACCTTGCCCCAGGCGCGGTGTTCGCCGTTGAGCCAGCCGTTGTCCGACGTGAACACGAACACGGTGTCGTCCCAGCGCCCTGCCCGCTCGAGCGCCGAGCGCAGCGTGCCGATCATGTCGTCGAAGCCGCGCAGGGCTTCGAGGCGATGGCGCAGGCCGCGGTCGAGCGCGTCCTTGTCGACCTCGCGCAGCGGCGGGTACTCGCGTGCGTGCCAGGCCGGCTTGTCGGAGACGTCGATCTCGTCGTACGACGGCACCAGGCGGTCGAGGACGACTGACGACACCACCGTACCGCGATGCCGCGGCGCGCCGCGCACGTCGTACTCGAACGGTGTCGCCGCAGGCAGGCAGAGTTCGAAGTGTGGCGCGACCGGCGCGAGGTACAGGAACAGGGGACGTGCGTCACCGAGGGTGCCGCCGACGAACGCGGCGGCACGACGTGCGAGCACGTCGGTCTGGTAGTCCGCATCGGCACCGCCGTAGCTCGCGAGCACGCCGTTGTGGTTGATCGTGTAGTGGTACATGCAATACGCGCCGGCGTAGAGGATGCCCGGATCGCCGTGGCGCTCGCCGTAGTCGGGCATCGCCTGCCAGTCGTCCCAGCCCGGCGGCACGTAGCGCATCGCGTCGCAGGTCGGGCAGTTGCGTGGCGGCACGTAGCCGTAGCCGTTGAGGAACTTGCCGATCATGCCGGTGCGGTAGCCCGCACGTTGCAGCCAGACGCCGAGGTGCTCGCGATCGTCGAACGCGCTGAACGATCCCTGCGGCGTCACCGCATCGTGCGTGATGTTGAGCACGCCGTGGTTGTGCGTGTACTGCCCGGTCAGGAACGTCGCGCGCGACGGACAGCACAGCGCATTGGTCACGAACGACTCGGTGAAGCGCAGGCCTTCGTCGCCGAACGCGCGCTCGAAGTGCGGCATCAGCCCGAGCTCGCGCGCGCGCTCGAGCGTCGCCTCGTCGAGGTCGTCCGCCATGAGCACGACGAGGTTCGGCGCCGCGTGCACGCCCGCCGCGCAGCACATCGCGACGAACGCCACGACCGCCGCGAGGACGGAGCGCATGGCGATGGATTCCCCTGTCGACGCCGGGACGGGCGTCGTGGCGCGAGCATCGGGCTTGCGGGCGCGGCGTGCAATGCCGAGCGACGGCGATCAGTCGGCGCGCGGGGACGGTTTCGCCGGAACCCTCCCTACCAACGACATCGACGCCATGGCCTGGATCGTGGCATCGGGACTTTCGGATGTCGTCAGGACGAACAGCAGCTCACTCTCGTCCTGGAGCCGGGACCACGCATAGGCGACGGTCGAGGCGCGATCATCATTCGGTCCCAGCCCGATCTGCTCCCTGGATTCCATCGGGGCGGGTGCCCGACCGACAAGGTCCACGAAACCTGCCTTGACCTTCGAGGCCTCTGCGGTCTGCGCGTAGACGATGCAGACGCCATCGTCCCTGAGCGCGACGACGTAGGTCGTCGAGGGAGACGGAACGAACCACGCGGTTCCGGGTGCACGCCGCAGGAAGAACTCCGACTGTTCCTGCGGTGCGACGCGAATGCCCGGAGCGTTCATGCTCGCCTTCAACTGCTCCGGCGAGTAGAAGTGCTTCATGCAGGTGACGGCGAACAGGTCGTTCAAGCTATCGGCAGGCAACGGGGGCGATGCTGCATTCGAGTATGCCGCATTCGCGAACATCCACAACGCCGTCATGACCGGCCATGCACGCACCGATTTCACAATGTCCGGCCTGACCGCTGGCACCGCGACGCCGGTTCGCACGACGTCAAGGTGTCCGACTTCAGCACCCACTCTCCTTTCACCCGCTCGTAGGACGTCACGCGCTCGTATCCACCCGACTGCTTCGTGAGTGTCACCTCGATCATCGAGGGGGACGTCGCGTCGGCAGGAGGAGGATCGGGAAGGCGAGGCGCGCCGTCGGGTTGATGGTGAGCGGCTTGGCGCCGGGACGTGAGGTCTGAAGGATCCGCTTCGCGCGTGGACAGGCGTGGGGCTTCCGCATCGACCGGCACGTCCGCAGAGGGCGTGCCTCCGGAAACGGAGACCTGCGCGTGAGCCGGCAAGGAAAGGCACGCGGCCAGTGGAATCAGAAACGCCAACATCCTTGTGCGCATGACGATCGTCCTTGTGTGGGAATGGACAACACCTACCGGAACCCTTCGGCGCGTGGATCGGCCAGCCCGGCCGGATCGCTCGAGCCGCCATCCTGACGCCATCAGCGCAACCGGCGCAACAGCCCCGCGGTCGAGCCGTCGAGGCCGGTCGTGTCGCCGCTGGCCATGCGCGGCAGCAGGTCGTTGCAGAGCGCCTTGCCGAGTTCGACGCCCCACTGGTCGAAGCTGTTGATGCCCCACAGCGCGCCGCTCGTGAACACGCGGTGTTCGTACAGCGCGACGAGCGCGCCGAGTGCGGCAGGCGTGAGCTTGTCGAGCACGAAGGTCGTGCTCGGGCGGTTGCCCGGGAACGTGCGGTGGCGCGCGAGCACGTCCGGGGCGAGGTCGGGCGAGGCCGTCGGCACGCGCTCGCCGAGCGCTTCGTCGGCGCGCTTGCCGAGCATGAGCGCCTGCGCCTGGGCGAGGCCGTTGGCGAGCAGCTTGGTGTGCAGGTCGGCGTACGGATGCGTGGGCTCGCGCACGAGGATGAACTCGACCGGGATCACGTCGGTGCCCTGGTGCAGCATCTGGAAGTAGGCGTGCTGGCCGTTGGTGCCGGGCTCGCCCCACACCACCGGGCTCGTCGCGAACGGCACGGGCTCGCCGTCGAGGTCGACGCGCTTGCCGTTGCTCTCCATCTCGAGCTGCTGCAGGTAGGCCGGGAAGCGCCGCAGGCCTTGGTGGTACGGCGCGACGCTGCGGCTCGTGAAGCCGTGGAAATTGCGGTACCAGACGTCGAGCAGGCCGAGAAGCAGCGGCAGGTTGAGCGCATCGGGCGCCTCGCGCGCATGCACGTCCATCGCATGCGCACCGGCGAGCAGTTCGCGGAAAGCCTCGGCGCCGATCGCGAGCGCGATCGGCAGGCCGATCGCCGACCACAGCGAGTAGCGTCCGCCGACCCAGTCCCAGAAGCCGAACGTCGTGTCGATGCCGAACGCGGCCGCGGCGGCGACGTTGGTGGTCGTCGCGACGAAATGGCGTTGCGTGTCGGTGCCGCCATGGTCGAGGAACCACTGCTTCGCGACGTGCGCGTTGGCCATCGTCTCCTGCGTCGTGAAGGTCTTGGAGGCGATCACGAACAGCGTCGAGGCGGGATCGAGGTCGCGCAGCACGGGCGCGATGTCGTGGCCGTCGACGTTGGAGACGAAGTGGAAACGCAGGCCGCGATGCACCCACGCGTCGAGCGCCGGCACGACCATCTGCGGGCCGAGATCGGAGCCGCCGATGCCGATGTTGACGATGTCACGGATGCCGCTCGCGGCGGTGTCGCGGATGCGCTCGACGTAGCCGAGCATGCGCTCGAGCACCTCGTGCACCTCGTCGCCGTGCGGCGCGGTCCCGCGCGGCGCGCGAAGTGCCGTGTGCAGCACCGCGCGGCCCTCGGTCGCGTTGACGGGTTCGCCCGCGAACAGGGCTTCGCGGCGTTCGGCGATGCGGCACTCGCGTGCGAGGGCGAGCAGCAGGTCGAGAGTCGGCGCGTCGATCAGGTTCTTCGACAGGTCGGCGAAGATGCCGGCGGCCTCGAACGAGAATGATTCGAAACGCGAGGCGTCGGCGCCGAACGCGTCGCGCAGGTCCAGCGCGTGCGCGCCGGTGCCGAAATGGCGGCCGAGCGCGGCCCAGGCGGGGGTGCGGTCGCAACGCGGAGCTCGGCTCATCGCAGGTCCTTCCGGCAAAGCCCCGAGCATAGCGCCACCCGTGACTTGCGTCCTTTCGCCGGCCGCAGGCTGCGCTTACCATCCGGGGTTCATTTCGACGAGGACGCCCCATGAAGCCGTTGTTCGCCGCCGTCGCCCTGGCGGCTGCCGCTCCCGCGCTCGCCGCACCGACGCCGTTCACGGTCAAGGACCTGGCCACGCTCGAGCGGGTCAGCTCGCCGCAGCTCTCGCCCGACGAGCGCAGCGCGCTGTACCAGCTGCGCGTCACCGACTACGCGGCCAACCGCGGCCGCACCAGCCTGTGGGTCACGCCGCTCGGCAACGGCAAGCCGCTGCGCCTGACCGAGGACAGCCTCGGCGCGTGGTCGGGCGCGTGGAGCGCCGACGGCAAGCACGTGTTCTTCGTCGCCGGCAAGGACGACGTGCAGCAGCTGTGGCGCGTGCCGGCCACGGGCGGCACGCCCGAGGCGATCAGCAGCCTGCCGCTCGACATCGGCAGCTTCGCGATCGCCGCCGACGGCCGCACGGTCGCGTTCACGACCGACCTGTTCGTCGCCTGCGCGGAGGACTCCGACCCACTCGCCTGCACGAAGAAGCGCCTCGACAAGCCGGCCGACGCCAAGGCCAGCGGCCGCGTCTACGACCAGCTGTTCGTGCGCCACTGGGATACGTGGTCGGACGGCCGCCGCTCGCAGCTGCTCGTCGCCACGCTCGGCGACGACGGCAAGCTCGGCACGCCGCGCCTGCTCAGCGGCAGCATCGACGGCGACGTGCCGTCCAAGCCGTTCGGCGACGCCAGCGAATACGCGTTCTCGCCCGACGGCAAGACCCTCTACTTCGCCGTGCGCAACGCCATGGGCAGCGAACAGGCGTGGTCGACCAACTTCGACATCTTCTCGGTGCCGGTCGACGGCTCGGCGCAGCCCAAGAACCTCACCCCCGACAACCCGGCCTGGGACAGCTACCCGCTGCCGTCGCGCGACGGCAAGACGCTGTACTACCTCGCCATGAAGCGCCCCGGCTTCGAGGCCGACCGCTTCGGTATCCATGCGCTCGACCTCGCCACGGGCGCGTCGCGCGAGATCGCACCGTCGTGGGACCGCTCGGCGTCCGGACTCAAGGAGTCGATCGACGGCAAGCTGCTCTACACGGCCGCCGACGACTGGGGCCAGCACCCGCTGTTCTCGGTCGAGGTCGCCACGGGCAAGGTCACCAAGCTCGTCGGTGACGGCACGGTCAGCGCGTTCGACGTCGGCGCCAAGCGCCTCCTGCTCGCGCGCGACACGCTCAAGCGCCCGGCCGACCTGTTCACGGCCGACACGCGTGGCCGAAGCCTCAAGCCGCTCACGCGCGCGAATGCCGAGACGCTCAAGGACCTCGCCGTCGGCGACTTCGAGTTCTTCACGTTCGCCGGCCACGGCGGCGCCACGGTGCAGGGCTACGTCGTCAAGCCGGTCGGCTTCAAGGCGAACCGCCGCTACCCGGTCGCCTTCATCATCCACGGCGGCCCGCAGGGCGCGATGAACAACGGTTTCAGCTACCGCTGGAATCCGCAGACCTACGCCGGCCAGGGCTTCGCGGTCGTCACGATCAACTTCCACGGTTCGACCGGCTACGGCCAGGCCTTCACCGATTCGATCTCGCAGGACTGGGGCGGCAAGCCGCTCGAGGACCTCAAGCTCGGCTGGGAAGCCGCGCTCAAGAAGTACAAGTTCCTCGACGCCGACCGCGCCTGCGCGCTCGGTGCCTCGTACGGCGGCTACATGATCAACTGGATCGCCGGCAACTGGAACGAGCCGTGGAAGTGCCTCGTCAACCACGACGGCGTGTTCGACACGCGCGCGATGGGCTACGTGACCGAGGAGCTGTGGTTCACCGAGTGGGAGAACGGCGGCACGGTGTACGACAAGCCGGAGGCCTACGAGCGCCACAACCCGCTCAACCACGTCGACCAGTGGCGCGTGCCGATGCTCGTCGTGCAGGGCGAGAAGGACTACCGCATCCCGACCTCGCAGGGCACGGCCACGTTCACGGCGCTGCAGCGCCGCGGCATCCCGAGCCAGCTGCTGTACTTCCCGGACGAGAACCACTGGGTGCTCAAGCCGCAGAACAGCGTGCAGTGGCACGAGACCGTGAACGCCTGGCTCAAGCGCTGGACCGGCCAGTAACACCGCTCCACACGCGGGAGCCGCGACGGCTCCCGCGTCCCGCGCGCATCGCCCCGGCGACGCGCCACGCCCGCCCCCGCCGACGAGGACCCGCGTGGAACCCGAGAACCTTCCGCTCATCACCAACGACGCCGTCGTCTTCGGCCTCATCGCCGGCACGCTCGCGCTGATCTTCTACACCGCGAGTGGCCCGACGCCGTTCTGGCGGCGCTTCTACGGCTGGGTGCCGGCGCTGCTGCTGTGCTACCTGATCCCGGGCCTCTACAACACTTTCGGCATCATCGACGGCAACAGCGCGGGCCTGTACCCGATCGCGCGCGACTACCTGCTGCCGGCGGCGCTCGTGCTGCTGATGCTGTCGATGGACCTCAAGGGCCTGTTCTCGCTCGGTCCGAAACTGCTGATCATGTTCGTGACCGGCACGATCGGCGTGCTGCTCGGCGGGCCGATCGCCTACCTCGCGATCAAGGCGATCAACCCCGAAACCGTCTCGGGCGACGCGTGGTCGGGCATGGCCGCGCTCGCGGGCAGCTGGATCGGCGGCGGCGCCAACATGCTCGCGATGAAGGAGATCTTCGGCACCAGCGCCGACACGTTCGGCCAGTTCATCGCGGTCGACATCCTGGTCGGCAGCACGTGGATGGCGTTCCTGCTCGCGCTGTCGGGCCGCGCCGCGCAGATCGACGCACGCAACGGCGCCGACACGCGCGCGATCGACGAGATGAAGGAACGCATCGCCGCGCACCAGGCCCAGCACGCGCGCACGCCGACGCTCAACGACTTCATGGTGATCCTCGGCCTCGGCTTCGCGCTGACCGGCCTCGCCCACGCGATCGGCCAGCCGGCCTCGGCGTGGATCGGCGCCAACGCGCCGAACCTGAAGTCCTTCAGCCTCGACTCGACGTTCTTCTGGGTGGTCATGCTCGTGACCACGTTCGGCGTCGCGTTGTCGTTCTCGCCGGCGCGCAAGCTCGAGAGCGCCGGGGCCTCGAAGCTCGGCTCGATGCTGCTGTACGTGCTCGTCGCGAGCATCGGCATGAAGATGAACGTCGCCGCCCTGCTCGACCGTCCGTGGCTGTTCGCACTCGGTGCGATCTGGATCGGCACGCACGGCCTGCTGCTGTACATCGTCGGCCGCGCGATCAAGGCACCGCTGTTCTATTTCGCGATCGGCTCGCAGGGCAACATCGGTGCGGCCGCGTCGGCGCCCGTGGTCGCGGCGGCATTCCATCCGGCCCTCGCGCCGGTAGGCGTGCTGCTCGGCGTGGTCGGCTACGCGACCGGCACCTACCTCGCCTACGGCCTCGGCCTCGTGCTGCGCTGGATGGCGACCTGACCGACACCGCCACCTCACGCGCTCGCGGCGGGCCTCACCACGCGAGCGCGTGCCAGCCGTCGCGGTCGTAGATCACGAGTCTTCGGCCCGCGCGTTGCAGCTTGGCATGGCCGCGCTCGAAGGCGAGCCCTTCGACATCGAACGTCACGCCGTCGTGATGGCCCGTGACGACCACGCGTCCGCCACCGACCGCGTGCACGGTCTCGCCACGCCATGCCGCGCGAACGCGCAGGCGATGCACGTCCACCCCTTCGCGCAGCACGACGAGCAGTTCGTGCGGACGCCAGCGCCACACACCGCGACGCGGCAGCGTCCAGCCTTTCACGCCGCGTTCGAGCCGCGGTGCGCCGCCGGCGACCGCGTAGCGCTCGGCGCGCTCGCACAGGCGCAGCAGGCGTTCGCGGCTCAGGCAGACCTGGGTCTCGTGCCTGAGCAGGGCCTCGCGCTTGCGGTCGAGGCGTGCCGGCGTCGCCGCGAGCGTCGCGACGTCCGCGCCCGCGGGCCAGTCGCCGTGCACGAGGTAGTCCATGCGCAGCGCGTCGTGCGCGCCGGCACGCGCGAGCGCGAGGTCGGCCAGCACGTGCAGCGCGTTGTGGTCGGGATGCGCGTCGGTCGCGGCGGGACGTGCGACGTGGGTCGGCGCGAACGCGGCGATGCGCTCGGCGAGGCGCTGTTCGGCCGAGCCGTCGCGCATGAGCAGCGTCGTGACGCCCTGGTCGGGCCAGCCGAAATGATCGACCGCGGCGGGATCGACGCCGAGCACCGCGAGCGCGCGTCCGCATTCGGCGCGTCGGCGTGCACCCCAGCGCGCGCGTGCGGCCGCATCGATGCGCCAGCGCTTCTCGATCCAGCGCTGCGGCCACGGGTTGTCGTCGCCGTCGGTCGCGACGACGACGTGCAGCGCTGCGCCGGCCTCGCGCGCAGCCTGCACGAGTCCGCCCGTCGCGAGCGTCTCGTCGTCGGGATGCGGTGCGAGCACGAGCACGCGCGAGCGCGCGTCGAGGTCAGGGAGTCGGGACGTCATCGGGAAGCGTCGGGCCGAACAGGCGTGCCACGGTGAGGCCGCGTTGCAGCGCGGGCGTCCAGACTAGCGCAAAACGATCCGCCGTCGCCGCACGCAGCACATGGGTGCCGCGTTCGAGACGGCGCGATCCGGCGACGGGCTCGCCATCGAGCGTCGCCTCGACGATGCCGTGCGGTCCGACCACGCTGTAGTCGCCCTCGATCTCGACGGCGACCTCGAGCGCCTCGCCGGCATCGTGCGCGGCGAACTCGTGGCCGGCGACGTAGACGGTCGGCGCGATGCGCAGGTAATTGCGCACGACGAACGCACGCGCATCGTCGGGCAGGCGGTCGGCGACCACGACCGGCGTGCGCGTCGCGACGAGGTTCGCGGCGATGTCGTCGACGATGCTGCCGTCGCGCATGCGCGCGAGCGTGATGCCTTCGAGCACCCAGTACACGGGACGTCGACGGAACACGCTCTCGCCCTTGGCGTCCATGACGAGGTCCGCCGGTGTGGTCAGTGCGAGCACGTCGGCACGGCGCTCGCGCTGCGTCGCCGCGGCGTCGTGCCAGGGCTTCGTGTCGACGACGATCGAGGCGACAGATGCGACGAGCACGACGACGACCACGACACGCACGATCGCGGCATGCGTGTCGCGCCAGCGCTCGAGCGCCGCGGCGGCGCCGAGCGCGACGAACGGCAGCACGGGCAGCAGGTCCTGGCGCGTGAACAGCGGCCAATAGCCGTACAGTGCGGCGAGGTAGCCGAACGCCGCGAGCAGCACGAACGCACGCGGTACCCACGGTTTCGCCCCGCCACGGCGCGCACGCCAGGCCAGCCACAGCGCCGGCGGCAGCGTGAGCGGTGCGAGCACGAAACGCAGTGCGCCGTCGGACCAGCGTCCGAGGCCGGCGACCACGTTGTGCTCGAACAGCGCGTAGACCATGCCGTGCCAGGCGCCCTCGGCCGCGAAGAACGCCGCGAGCATGCCGGGCACGATCAGCATACCGAGCGCGAAGGCCGCGATGCCGCGCCACGCGATGCGGATCGCGCCGGGCCCGTCCTGCAGGCGCGTGATCGCCGCGACGATGACGAGCGCGATCGCGGCCGTGGCGATCAGCAGCGTGGTCTTGAGCGACACCGCGAGCGTCGCGCCGACCAGAACACCGGCGAGCGCGAGGCGCGCCGGCGTCGGCGGGCCCGCGACCGCCACCGCGACCGTGGCGAGCCACGCGAGCGCCCACAGGTTGTCGGTGCGGAACTGCAGCGTGGTCGTGAAGAAGGTCGGGAACAGCGCGGTCAACGCGGTGCCGAGCCACGCGACGCGCGGCGTCCACAGGCGCCGGCCGATCCACCATGTCAGCGCGAGCATGCCCGCGTACAGCGGCAGCATGCCGAGGCGCATCCATTCCACGATGTCGGCGCGCTCGGGGAACAGCGCGAGCAACGGCGCGTACAGCATGTGGAAGAGCGGCGTGTGGTTGTCGAACAGGTCGCGGTACGGCACGAGGCCTTGCGTCCAGGCCCATACGACGTGCAGGTGCTGCGGCTCGTCGGAGTTGACCTTGAACGTGAACGCGCACCACGTGCGCCAGGCCAGCACGATCGTCGCGGCGGCGATCAGCACGATGCGCATGCGGGCGCCGTCCTGGCGCGGTGAGGCGTCCACGCGCATGGGCTCAGGCGCGCGGCGGGTGCCGCACCTGGCCCTCGCCGCGCACGACGAAGCGCTCGATCGTCAGCGCCTCGAGGCCCATCGGCCCGTAGGCGTGCAGGCGTGTCGTCGAGATGCCGATCTCGGCGCCGAGGCCGAGTTCGCCGCCGTCGCTGAAGCGCGACGAGGCGTTGACCATGACGACGGCCGAACGCAGCGCCTCGACGAAGCGCGTCGCATGGGCCTCGTCGCGTGTCGCGATGACTTCGGTGTGGTCCGAACCGAAGCGGCGGATGTGGGCGATCGCCTCGTCGAGGTCGTCGACGACGCGGATCGCGAGCACGAGGTCGAGGAACTCGGCGGCGTAGTCGTCGTCGGTCGCGGCCTTTACCCACGGCAGCAGCTCGAGCGTGCGGTCGCAGCCGCGCAGCTCGACACCGCGCGCGCCGAGTTCGACCGCCGCCTGTGGCAGGAAGGCCTCGGCCGCGTCGGCGTGCACGAGCAGCGTCTCGAGGGCATTGCAGGCGCTCGGCCGCGTGGTCTTGCCGTCGACGAGCAGGCCGATCGCGAGATCGACGTCGGCACTCGCATCGACGAAGAGATGGCAGACGCCCTTGTAGTGCTTGATCACCGGCACGCGCGCGTGCTCGGCGACGAAGCGGATCAGCCCTTCTCCGCCGCGCGGGATCGCGAGATCGACGATGTCGTTGAGCTGCAGCAGCTCGACCATCGCCTCGCGGCTCAGGTCCTCGACGATCGTGAGCGCCGCGGCCGGCACGCCGGCGTCGACGAGGGCACGCTGCAGGGCCGCCGCGATCGCGAGGTTGGAGCGGATCGCCTCGGAACCGCCGCGCAGGATCACGCCGTTGCCGGCCTTGAGGCACAGCGCGGCGGCGTCGGCGGTCACGTTCGGGCGTGCCTCGTAGATCATCGCGATGACACCGAGCGGCACGCGCACGCGCTCGACGACGATGCCGTTCGGGCGCGTGTCGCGGCGCGTGACCATGCCGACCGGGTCGGGCAACGCGGCCACCTCGCGCACGGCCGCGGCGACCGCGGCGAGGCGCGCCTCGTCGAGGCGCAGGCGATCGAGCATGGCCGTGCCGATGCCTTTCTCGCGCGCGGCGTCCATGTCGAGCGCGTTGGCGGCGAGGATCGCGGCCGTATCGGCCTCGAGCGCGGCGGCCATCGCGAGCAGCAGCTCGCGGCGCTGCGCCGGGGTCAGCGCGGCGACGGCGGTGGCCGCGTCGCGGCAGGCGCGTGCGGCATCCTCGATACGCTGGGCCATCACCGTCCTCGTCGTGCCGCGGCGGGTCCGCGGGGGCGCGAAGGATAGCAAGACGCGCCGGGATTCAGGCCGGCAACGCCCTCGGCACGCGCTCGAGCTGACCGCCCGCGAAGGCTTCGCCGAACGGCAGGTCCTTGCGGTGCACGTAACCGATGAAGCAGTCGCAGGCCGCGCGCGGACAGGGACGCGCGCCGAGCCGGCCGAGGAACGAGCCGTCGTAGAGGTTGCCGAGCGGCGTGGCGACGAAATGGCAGCGCCGCACCTGGCCGTCGCCGTCGACCGACACCACGTCCTCGCCGGCGCGGCAGGCCGCGCCGAGGCTCGGCGGCGGTTCGAGGTTGTAGCCGAACCACGGATCGATGGCGAGATGGCGCGCCGTGTCGGCGGCGTCGTAGTAGCCGGGTCCGCGCTCGTCGTAGGCGTTGAGCCAGAGGAACACGTCGGCCGGCAGCGCCTCGCGCAGGCGTTCGATCTCGTCGGCGTGCTCGTGCAGCGCGACCATGCCCACGCTGAAGCGCACGCCGCGCTCGCGCAGGCGCAGGCAGCGCGCGACGAAGGCCTCGCGTCGCACCTGGCCCGGGTGGTAGGTACACCACAGCGCGAGGCGGTCGCGATCGACGTGGTCGAGCCAGTCCAGGCCGATGCACAGGTTGGTCTGCGCGACCACGCGGCGCACGTGCGGAACGTGGCTCAGCCGCGTCATCGCCTCGCGGTAGTGGCGGCGCACGAGCGCCTCGCCCCACGGCGTGAACAGCACGGAGATGTCGGCCGGTGCATCGTGCTCGACCCAGTCGACGAAGCGTGCGAGATCGGCCGCGTCGCGCTGCAGCGTCGCGCGCGTGTCGCGTGTCTTCGCGAACGGGCAGTACGGGCAGTCGTAGTTGCAGCTCGACAGGCGCCCGCGGTACAGCAGCGAAAGATGGGCCGGCGCGTCAGGCCGCATCGGCGATTCCTTGCATCGCCTGGGCGACGGCCTCGGAACCGAGCCACGGCCCGATCGTGTCGGCGCGCGCAATGCCGGCCTCGCCGAGCGCGAGCACGCCGTCGGCTACTGCGCCGAGACCGAGTGCGGCGAGCTCGTGCAGCTGCGGCAGATCGTCGAACGCCTCGCTGCCGAAGCGTGCACGGTAGGCCTCGAGCGACAGGCCGGGCTGCACGAGCAGCGACTGGATCACGAAGCGGCGGCGCCGCTCGGCGGCATCGAGGCGGAAGCCGTGGTGCGCGAGCGCGAACGACGCCTCGTCGCGCGCGAGCCAGTCCGAGACGATCGCGGACACGCCGCCGCGCTCGACCGCATACGCCGACGAGTAGTGCAGCGAACGCGTGTACGAACGCGCGCCGCAGCCGATGCCGACCATGCCGTCGTCCTGGCAGCAGTAGGCCGGGCCGCCGCTCGCCGGTGCGTGCGGTGCGCGGAACATGCGCATCGAGACCTGCTCGTAGCCGGCCGCGAGCAGGCGTGTGCGCGCGGCGGCATAGAGCGCAGCGCGATCGTCGAGCGGCTCGGGACGCAGCGTGTGCACGGCGGTGTCGCGACCGCGCAGGCCGATACGCGCGAGCCCGGTGCGCGGGCGCACGTAGAGCGGATAGAGGTAGAGCTCCTCCGGCGCGAACGCGAGCGCGCTGTCGACCGAAGCGAGGAAACTCGCGACGCCCTGCCCTTCGATGCCGTAGATCAGATCGAGGTTGAGGGTCGGGAAGCCGTGCGCGCGGATCGCTGCGATCGCGCGCTCGACCGTCGCGCGCTGCTGCGGCCGCACGAGGCTGCGCACCTCGACGTCGCTGAAGCTCTGGATGCCCATGCTGACGCGATCGATGCCGGCCTCGCGGCAGACGCGCAGACGCGCGTCGTCGACGGTCTCGGGCGACACCTCGATGCCGGCCGGAATCGCGGCGAGATCGATCGTGGCGTGCGCATGCACGGCCTCGAACACGCGCGCGAGCTGGCCCGCGTCGAGGTAGGTCGGCGTGCCGCCGCCGAGCGCGAAGCGCGCGAAACGATGCGTGCCGAGCGCACGCGCGGTCGCGCGCAGCTGCACGGCGAGCTGTTCGACGTAGGCTTCGACCATCGCCGGCGCCGGACGCGCCATCGCGAACAGGTTGCAGAACCCGCAGCGGTAGGTGCAGAACGGCACGTGCAGATACAGGAACAAGGCGTCGCGCGGCTCGTCGGCCCACAGCGAGGCGAGCGAAGGCGCGGGATCGAGCGTGCGGTAGGCGCTCTTGTGCGGGTACGCGTACGAGTACGCCTGATACGGCGGCAGCGCGAGCCACGCGGCGAGCGACGAGGGGCGCGTCATCGCAGCTCGACCTGCGCGTAGGGCACGGTCATGACGACCGGATGCCCGTGGCGGTGGCCTTCGTAGCCGTCCTCGCCGTAGGCGGTGCCATGGTCGGAGCACAGGATCACGAAGGCCGGTCCGCGCCGTGACAAGGCCTCGAACAGCGGCGCGAGCGCGCGGTCGACGTAGCGCAGCGCCGCGGCCTGCGTGTCGACGCCGTCGTGCGCGGCGCCCGGCACGTAATGACGATTCGGCTGGTGCAGCGCCGAGACGTTGAGGAACAGGAAACAGTGCCTCGCGGCGAGATCGGGTTCGGCGAGGCGGCGGCACGCGACGGCGACCTGGCGCTCGGTCGAATCGGGTGCGGTGACGCCGAAGCCTTCGTCCCAGTGCGCCTCGGCGAACAGGTCCGGCAGTACGCAGCCGAGCGCCGTGCGGCGGTTGAAGAAGCCCGTGCCGCCCAGGCACAGCGTGTGGTAACCGATGCGTGCGAAGCCCGTGACGATGTCGGGCGCATCGTCGAAGACATGAGTGTTCGGGCCGGTCGTCTCGCTGCCGCCGAATGCGAGCGCGAACAGGCGTTCGTGACGCCCCGGTTGCGCCGGCGTCGGCAGGAAGCCCGCGAAGAAGGCCTGATGCGCCGCATAGGTGAAACTACCCGGCGTGTGGCGGCGCTCCCATCCCGCGGCCGGAAGATGGCGCGCGAGCACGGGCAGCTCGTCGCGTTCGAAGCAGCCTTGCGCGACGTCGAAGCGCAGCGTGTCGAGCGTGACGAGCACGATGTCGTGCGAACCGACGATCGCGTGCATGTCCGGAGCGGTCTTGTGCGTGTCAGGCATGTGCGGCCTCGCCCTGCGCCCAGATCGCCTGGTCGTCGTAGGTCGAGCGGCCTTGCCAAGTGATGCCGGGCAGCAGGTCGCCGAAGGCATTGGCCTCGAGCACGTGCACACGGCCGCGCCGCACGACGAGATCGAGGCCGACCAGGTTCGCGCCGGCGAACGTGCGCGCGGCACGGCCGGCGGCATCGTGCACGGCGATGGCGTCTTCCTCGGAGTGCACGTCGCCCGGCGACGCGCGGCGGTTGCCGAGGTGCAGGTTGGTGAGCGGCCCGGTGCTGACGCGCGCGACACGCTGGCGTGCCTCGCCGGCGAACGCAACGACGCGCTGGTCGACCTGCAGGCCTCGCGTGCCGTGCAACGACGGCTTCGGAATCCACTGCTCGACGTAACTGCCCTGCTGCGCGAGCGCGTCGACGAGCGCCGCGATCGCGCGCGTGTCCTCGAGGCGTTGCGGCTTGAGCGTGCTCACGAGCGCCTCGCGTCCACCGGACACCACGAGCCTCGCCGAGCTGATGGCGACTTCGGCACCGCGGCCGTTGCGCTGGTAGGCGACGACGCCGACCGCCGACGAGCCGAAGCGCGCCTTGACGTAGACGCGATCGAGACCGCTCGCGTCGAGCAGCGCCTGCAGTGCCGCGTAGCCATCGACCGCGCCGAGCAGCGGCGGCACGCCGATGCCGTGGCGCACGAGGTGCCGCTGGCAGGCGAGCTTGTCGCCCATGAGCGCGATCGCGGCCGGTGTGTTGAACCAGCGCGGCACGAGCACCTGCGCATCACGCTCGAGCACGGCCAGGAGATCCATCACGCCGGCATGCCAGGCATCGACCGCGACGAACTCGCCGTCGAGCGTCGCCACGGGCGCGGAACCGCCACGGCCGAGCACCGACCAGCCGCGCGCGACGAAGCGGCGCGTCGTCTCCGCATCGCCTCCGGCCGCATCGATCTTGACCGACACGCCGGCCTGGCCACCGAACGCCTCGACGAAGCGCGACGGCGCCTCGAGCAGGTCGCGCCAGTCGAGCACGCGCGCAGGCTCGAGGCCACGTGCGCGGCGCGCGTCCTGCAGCGCGGCGACGCGCCGGTCCGCAGCGTGGCCGACGACGATCACGCGGGCCTACTCGCCGATCGCGACGTAACGCTCGCCGTCGTAGTCGTCCGGATCCTGCGGATCGGACACGTCGACGTCGAGCGGCAGCGCGGCGAGGCGTGCACGGTACTCGGCACCGACATAGTGGTAAGCGAGGTTGAGGTGCTTGAGCCCGCCGAGGTGCGGGCTCTTGAGCAGGGCGAGCGCGCCGTCGTCGCCGAGCGTGCCCATCGACAGGTCGAGCGTGTCGAGGCCGCCGATCCACGGCTGCTGCGCGAGGTAGCCCGCGAGCTCGTCGGTGATCTGCGAGTTGCGCAGACCCAGATACTCGAGACGGGTCGGATCGATCGCCTCGAGCAGGCGCACGTAGGTGGCGAGGTCGCCGTCGAAGCCGTAGTTGTCGTCGCCGAGCCAGAGCTCGAGGTGCTTGAGCGCCGGCATGCGCGAGCGCGCGATGCCGTCGACGACGCGCGTCGGCAGGCCGCCCGTCTCGACCGCGAGTTCGCGCAGGTTGGCGTGCTCGAACGGCTCGAACGAAAGCTTCTCGCCGCCGCGCACGCGCAGCGACTCGAGCGCCGGGAACGCATCGAGCACGCGTTTGTAGCCGGTCTGGATGATCCACGACATCTCGTTGTCCTCGGACTGGATGTCGCCGACGTAGAGATGGCGCAACGCCGAGAGCTCGCCGCGGCGCTCGACGAGCACGTCGAGGATGCCGTCGGGACCGTCGTCGTGCGAGACCTGCCAGACACCGACGATCAGCGACTCGAGCGAACCCGGCGCGACCTGGGTGAAGAAATGCTCGACGAGTTCGCGCTGCGATTCCTCGGTGTCGTAGTCCTGACGCAAGCGGTAGACGACGTCGCCGGACGAGGCCTTGTCGCCCATCGCGAAGTCGACCACGCGCTTGCCGCGGAACGTGTCGGGAGTGTCGTGTCGGCTCATCGGGGGCTCCTGCGTGTTGATCGGAAGCGGGACCTGCGGCAGCGGATCGCGCGGGCCGCAGCCGCCGATCGCGAGCGCGACGCCGCCGGCCGCGAGGCTGGCGACCAGCCTGCGCCGCGTGCCGTCGCGCGGTGCGCCGTCGTCACCGCAACCTGCCTCGACCATCGCGCGACTCCTGCCGTGGAAACGGTCGAGGGTAGCCCAAACACGTGTCGGCTGTGCGCATGCACAACGGCGTGAAAGCGCGACTGCGCTAGACTCCGCGTCCCTCTTTACAGGCCGACGGCGGAACGATGCGTCCTTTCAAGCTCGGTGAAGACCTCGACCTGCTGCGCGAGACCGTGCAGGCGTTCGCGGACAAGGAAATCGCGCCGCGCGCCGACCACATCGACCGCGAGAACCAGTTCCCGGCCGACCTGTGGCGCAAGTTCGGCGACATGGGCCTGCTCGGCGTGACCGTCGCCGAGGCATACGGCGGATCCAACCTCGGCTATCTCGCCCACATCCTCGCGATGGAAGAGATCTCGCGTGCGTCGGGCTCGGTCGGCCTGTCGTACGGCGCGCACTCCAACCTCTGCGTGCAGAACCTGCACCACAACGGCACCGAGGAACAGAAGAAGAAGTATCTGCCGAAGCTGTGCAGCGGCGAATGGGTCGGCGCGCTCGCGATGAGCGAGCCCGGCGCAGGTTCCGACGTGGTCGGCTCGATGACCTGCCGCGCCGAGAAGAAGGGCGACCGCTGGGTCGCCAACGGCTCGAAGATGTGGATCACCAACGGTCCCGACGCCGACGTGCTGCTCGTCTACATGCGCACCGCGCCGAAGCCGGCCGGCAGCCGCTGCATGACCGCGTTCCTCGTCGAGAAGGGCATGAAGGGTTTCTCGACCGCGCAGAAGCTCGACAAGCTCGGCATGCGCGGCTCCAACACCTGCGAGCTCGTGTTCGAGGACTGCGAGATCCCCGAGGAGAACATCGTCGGCCAGGTGAACGAGGGCGTGCGCGTGCTCATGAGCGGCCTGGACACCGAGCGCCTCGTGCTCTCGGGCGGCCCGATCGGCCTCATGCAGGCCGCGGTCGACATCGCCCTGCCCTACACGCGCGAGCGCAAGCAGTTCAACGCGCCGATCGGCACGTTCGGCATCATGCAGGCCAAGATCGCCGACATGTACACGGCGCTGCAGTCCTCGCGCGCGTTCGCCTACATGGTCGCGCAGGATTTCGACCACGGCGTGAAGTCGCGCATCGACCCCGCCGCCTGCCTGCTGAACGCCTCGCAGAACGCGATCAAGGTGACCCTCGAGGCGATCCAGGCACTCGGCGGCAACGGCTACATCAACGAGTACCCGACCGGCCGCCTGCTGCGCGACGCCAAGCTGTACGAAATCGGTGCCGGGACCAACGAGATCCGCCGCATGTTGATCGGCCGCGAGCTGTTCCACGGCAAGAGCTGAGCGGTACCGACCACCCGTCCATCCCGTAGGCCCGCCCGTCGCTCCGTTCGGGTTCGGTTAAGTTGGTCACAACCCTCCGCGCCGGCGGAGGCCTATGCTCGCCCCCGGGTGGCAACTCGGGATTCGAAATGGATGGCCAGGCACGGAATCGTGACGTCGCGTCGCGACGTTCTTTCTTGGGGGCGGTGACCGGTACCGCGGTGGAAGCTCCGAAGGCGGCACCGGCGGGTCCGGGCGTCGCCGGCATCGGCAGCAACGTGTTGACGCCGCCGTTCGCGGTGTACGTGCTCAACCGGCTCGGCTACGGCCCGCGCAAGGGCACGCCTTTCAGCGTCGAATCGTTCAACGCGCTCGGTGCGAACGACGTCGCACGCCTGACCGCATTCGTGGATCAGCAGCTCGCGCCGACGCTCGACGGCAGCGGCAACGTGACCGATCCCGACGTGGCCTCGCGGCTCGCGCATCCGGATTTCGTCACGCTCAACAAGACGTTCACGCAGCTGTGGACCGACCACGAGGTCAACGGCCAGCCCTCGGGCGGCACCTTCACGCGCGACTGGCCGATCCGCGAGGTCGAGCGTGCCGTGTTCATCCGCGCCTTCCATTCGCGCTGGGGCCTGTTCGAGCAGGTCTCCGACTTCTGGCACAACCACTTCAGCATCTACGGCTTCGACCGCTATGCGGCGCCGACCTGGGTCAGCTGGGATCGCGACGTCATCCGCAAGAACGCGTTCGGCAACTTCCGCACGATGCTGCAGAAGACGTTCGAAGCGCCCGCGATGCTGTACTTCCTCGACAACTACATCAACCGCGCGCCGAGCTTCAACGAGAACTACGCGCGCGAGATCATCGAGCTGCACACGCTCGGCGCGATGAACTACCTCGGCGCGAACCTGCAGCAGGCGCAGGTGCCGACAATCCCGGCCGGCGAGCCCGGCGCAGGCTGGCCCACCGGCTACGTCGACGCCGACGTCTACGAGCTCGCACGTGCCTTCACCGGCTGGACGTTCTACCGCAGCGGTTCCACCAACACGGGCTTGCCGTACATGGAGCCCACCCAGCACGACATCGGCCAGAAGACCGTGCTCGGCCAGTTCGCCGCGGCCAACACCCCGGCCACGACGGAACACCAGCTGTTCCTCGACCGCCTCGCCTACCATCCTGGCACGGCGCGCCACATCGCCACCAAGCTCGCCAGGCGCTTCCTCGGCGAGAACCCGCCGCAGGCGGCCGTCGATGCGGCGGCCGACACGTTCTGGCAGAACCGCACGCAACCCGACCAGATCAAGCGCACGCTGCGCACGCTGCTGCTGCACGACGCAGGCGCGGGCTCGTTCCGCGACATCGGCAACTTCGGCAACAAGATCAAGAAGCCGTTCGAGGTCGTGGTGTCGGCCCTGCGCGCGCTCGACGTCAATTTCGTCGTCCGCCGCAACGACGCCGAGAGCAATGCGTTCATGGATCGCTTCGCGCGTTCGGGCCACCGCCCGTTCGACTGGCGCCCGCCGAACGGCTTCCCGGAGGCCACGAACTACTGGATGGGCAGCGGTCAGTTCGTGCACGCGTGGCGCACGATCGACTGGACGCTCGACGAGAACACGAGTTCGGGCCAAGGCGATCCGCTGACGCCGTTGCTGACGATCACGCTCAACGAGTTCAGCAACGCGCCTGCCCAGCACACGCCCAACAAGCTCGCCGACTTCTGGCTCTCGCGCGTGTTCCAGTGGGTACCCGATGCGACCAACGGCTGGCGTGGCACGCCGCTGCACACGGCCGTACGCGACTTCATGTCCCGCAACACGGATACGGTCACGACGTTCGGCGTGGATGTCGGTATCGGCAACGGCCCGACCGGCAACACGGCGGGCATCGGCACGGACGGCTCGCCGAACTACTGGTACAGCCGCCTGCGCGGGATGGTGAACTGCATCCTGTTCAGTCCGCAGTTCATGGTCCGCTGAAGGAGCGCACGACAATGGGTAACCTCACGCGACGCGCGTTCCTCAAGGGTTCCACGATCTGCCTCACCGCACTGGGCGGCATGCAGATCGGGCTGCGCGCACGGCCTGCGCACGCCGCGGGCGGATCGTCCTCGTCGGCAGGCGAGAACTTCTTCGTCTACGTCTACCTGCGTGGCGGCATCGACGGGCTCAACATGGTCTGCCCGTTCGACGGCCCCGACCGCGCGGCCTACGAGGCCCAGCGGCCGAACATCCACCTGCGCACGAGCGGCGCCACGTCGGCGCTCCGCCTCGGCTCGAGCAATTACGGGCTGCACTTCGCCGCGACGGGACTGCACCAGCTCTACGGCCAGGGCCGGCTCGCGATCGTGCACGGCACCGGCTTCCTGCCGACAGCGATGATCACGCGCTCGCACTTCGACGCACAGGACTACATGGAGCACGGCACGCCGGGCAGCAATGCGATCGGCACGGGCTGGCTCGCACGCCACCTCGCCACGGCCGGCCAGGTGCCCGACGCGGCGATGATCCCCGCGCTCGCGGTCGGCGCGAATGCACCGGCGAGCTTCCTCGGGCGACGCGACGTCATGAACCTCGACGACGCCAACAGCTTCCATCCCAATTCCAACAACGGCACCGTCGACGGCGCGCCCCGCTACAAGCTGTCGACGACGATCACGATGCGCCAGCTCTACCAGGGCACCGGCACCCTCAACCAGGCCGGGCTCGGCACGGTCGAGGCGATCGAGCTCGTCGACACGCTCAACATCGCGAACTACACCCCGGCCGCAGGCGCCGTGTATCCGACCACGGGCGTCGCGACGACACTCGCCAACCAGGCCAAGCTCATCGCCAACATCGCCAAGCGCCGCATCGGCCTGCAGGTCGCGACGATGGACTACGGCGGCTGGGACACCCACGAGAACCAGGGCGACGGCACCCAGGGCGACCTCAACCAGAACCAGTACGGCGCGCGCCTCGCCGGCCTGTCACAGGTCCTCACCGCGCTCTACAACGACCTCAACGCCGACGGCCTCGCACGCAACATGGTCGTCGTCGTGCACAGCGAGTTCGGTCGCCGCGTGCGCGAGAACGCCAATCGCGGCACCGATCACGGCAGCGGCAATCCGATGCTCGTGCTCGGCGGCCGCGTCGTCGGCGGGCAGCTCTACGGCACGTTCGGCGGCCTCAATGCGGGCCAGCTGTTCCAGAACGAGGACGTCGCCACGACCACCGACTTCCGCCGCGTGCTCAGCGAGGTCGTCACCGCGCATCTGGGCAATGGGGCCTTGTCGACGGTGTTCCCGGGCTACAGCTATCCGGGCCGGCTCGGACTCCTGCCGGCCGACCAGCTCCTCAAGCACGGCTTCGAGGCCGTCTGATACCGGCCTTCCGCGCGGCTCACCTGCCGAAGGTGGGCTGCGCGAGCTGGCCGAGGAACGAGCCGAACACGCGTGGCTCCATGAGCACGATGAACAGCATCCCGTAGACGGCACCCCACAGGTGGGCGCTGTGGTTGATGTTGTCGGTGCCGCGGCGGTCCATGTAGATCGAGTAGGCGATGTAGATCACGCCGAAGAGGATCGCCGGGCACGGCAGGAAGAAGATGTAGATCGTCTGCCACGGCTGCAGCAGCACGAAGGCGAACAGGACCGCCGACACCGCACCCGAGGCGCCGAGGCTGCGGTAAGCCGGGTTGTTCGCGTTCTTCATGTAGGTCGGCAGGATCGCCACGACGATCGCGCTGATGTAGAACGCGATGAAACCGACCGTGCCGATGTAGTTGCCCATGAACCGCTCGATGAGCGGTCCGAAGAAGAACAGCGTGATCATGTTGAACAGCAGATGCATGCCGTCGGCGTGCAGGAACCCGTGCGTGACGAGGCGCCAGTACTGGCCGTGCCGCTTGACCGCGGGCGGCCACAGGATGAAATCGTTCATCACCTTGGCGTTGTTGAACGCGACGAACGAGATCGCGCAGGTGACGGCGAGCAGGGCGAGCGTGGCGATCATGGGGTCGTCGGTGTCCTGATGGTGTTCAGCGGCTGCGGCCGTCGAAGGGCTGGATCTTCAGGCTGGAAGGATCCACGCCGTCGAGGCAGCGCACGTTGACCGACGCCATCGCCTTGCCATCCGCACCGGTGCCCTCGCCGAACGGCGCGCAGCCGCAGGTCGCGCAGAAGTGATGGGCGATGCGGTGGCTGTTGAAGCGGTAGGTCGACAGGTTCGATTCCGGCGTCGACAGGCGCAGATGGTCACGCGGCACGAACCACAGCAGGTAACCGCGGCGGCGGCACAGCGAGCAGTTGCACTCGATGACGCCGTTCGGCTCGCCGTCGACCTCGAACGCGATCCTTCCGCAGTGGCAGCTTCCGACATGGGCCATCGCCAGACTCCTCGTGAGGGGACTGGCGAGTATCGCATCGCGGCATCACGGGCGATACGTGCGACGATGGGCGGATGTCCACGCCCTCCACACCACGTCTTGCCGTCGTCGGCGGCGGCCCTGCCGGCCTCATGGCTGCCGAAGCCGCCATCACCGCCGGTGTCGAGGTCGATCTCTACGATCGCATGGGGTCGGTCGGCCGCAAGCTGCTGATCGCCGGCAAGGGTGGCCTCAACCTCACGCACTCCGAGCCGCGCGAGGCCTTCGTCACGCGCTACGGCACGCGACGCGAAGCCGCAGCCCGGTGGCTCGATGTGTTCGACGCCGACGCCTTGCGTGCCTGGGCACGCGGCCTCGGCATCGAGACGTTCGTCGGCACCTCGGGCCGCGTGTTCCCGTCCGATCTCAAGGCCGCGCCGCTGCTGCGCGGCTGGGTGCGACGGCTGCGCGCCCAGGGCGTGCGCTTCCACGTGCAGCACACGTGGAAGGGATGGGCCGGCGACGCCCTGCTCTTCGACTCGCCTGCCGGCGAGGTGCACGCAGCATCCGACGCAGTGGTGTTCGCGCTGGGCGGCGCGAGCTGGCCCGTGCTCGGATCGGACGGCACGTGGGCAGGACCGTTCGAGGCTGCGGGTATCGATGTCGCCCCTCTGGCACCGTCCAACTGCGGCTTCGACGTGGAATGGAGTCCATTCCTGCGCGAGCACCATGCCGGCGCGCCGATCAAGCCCGTCGTCGCGACCTGCACGGCACCCGACGGCACGCGGCTCACGCGCCAGGGCGAGTTCGTGCTGTCGTCCTACGGCATCGAAGGCAGCCTCGTCTACGCGCTGTCGGCAGCGCTTCGCGACACGATCCGGGCACACGGCCATGCGACGCTCGAACTCGATCTCGCACCGCAGCGCGACCACGCCGCGCTCGAGCGTGATCTCGGCAAGCCCCGAGGCAAGCGCTCGCGCTCCGAGCACCTGCGCCGTGCGACCGGCCTCGACGGCGCAAAGATCGCGCTGCTCCACGAGGTGCTGCCACGCGACGCGTTCGACGACGCCGACCGCGTCGCCGCCGCGATCAAGGCCTTGCCGCTCGTGCTGCGCTCGGCGCGCCCGGTCGCCGAAGCGATCAGCACGGCCGGCGGCGTCGAACTCGAAGGACTCGACGACACGCTCATGCTGCGCGCGCGCCCCGGCAGCTTCGTCGCCGGCGAGATGCTCGACTGGGAAGCGCCGACCGGCGGCTACCTGCTCACCGCGTGTTTCGCGACGGGCCTGATCGCGGGACGCGCCGCGGCCGCATGGTTGCGCGCGCGGGGCTGAGCCTCACCACTCCGTGCGCTGCGGCAGCAGGCCGTGCAGTTCGACCTCGGTGAGGTTGCGCCACTGCCCCACCTTGAGTGCACCGAGCTTGACGTTGACGATGCGCACACGGCGCAACTGGGTCACGCGGTAGCCGAACGCCTCGGACATGAGGCGGATCTGCCGATTGAGGCCTTGCGTGAGCACGATGCGGAAGCCGAACTTGGCGATGCGCTGCGTGCGGCACGGCTTGGTCATCTGGCCGTGGATGCGCACGCCGCGCGCCATGCCGGCGAGGAACGCCTCGGTCACCGGCTTGTTGACACCGACCAGGTACTCCTTCTCGTGGCCGTTTTCCTGGCGCAGCAGCTCGTTGACGATGTCGCCGTTGCTGGTCAACAGGATCAGACCTTCGGAGTCCTTGTCGAGACGTCCGACCGGGAAGATACGCTGCGCATGATCGACGAAGTCGACGATGTTGCCCTTGACCGTGCTTTCGGTCGTGCAGGTGATGCCGACGGGCTTGTTGAGCGCGATGTAGACGTGGCGGCGGCGCCCTTCCTTCGCGGCAGGCCGGGCCAGCACGGGACGACCGTCGACACGCACCTCGTCGCCGTCGGCGAACTCGTCCCCGATGCGCACGGGATTGCCATTCAGTGTCACGCGCCCCGCCGCGATGAGCCGGTCCGCTTCGCGACGCGAGCAGAAACCGGTTTCACTGAGGTGCTTGTTGAGGCGCATGCTCGCGGATCGCGTGGCGGGGCCACGCGGGCCCGGGGGCGCGCATGCTGGCATGGTGCAGGCTTCGCGTCACTTCGCCCGCCGATGGCACGGTCCCTGCTTATTGGTACTGGAGACCGTTTTATGGCGAGAATGTCCCGATGAGCAACGTGATCCCGTTCCGGCCTGCGCAGCGCGACACGGCTCCCGTGCGGTTTCCGACCGAGCTGCCCGACGACGAGGAGCTCGACATCCGGCTCTGGGAGCTCGTCATGGAAGGCCGTCGCGACAGCGACGAATTCCGCATGCTGCAGGCCGCCCGCCGCCTCGCGTCCTGAACGACACGAACCGTGCGTCGCCACGCGGCGACGCGTTTCACGCTTCGCATTTCCGACCTGACGCACGATGGCGCCCCCTGCCGGGAGGTCGCCCATGCGAACCCTTCTTCTCGCCACGGCCCTCGCTTCGGGTGCCGGCCCTGCCCTTGCCGCGACCTACGCGGTCGGCCCCACGCGTGCGTACACGACACTGCAGGCCCTGCTCGACGGCGTGACGCTGCAGCCGGGCGATGTCGTCGAGGTCGACCGCGCCGATTACGCGGGCGGCGTGATCGTGCGATCCCAGCATTCCGGCACGGCGGCGCAGCCCGTCGTGATCCGCGGCCTGCGCGGAGGCGGACGACGCCCCTTGCTCGCGGGCGGCACCAACACGATCGAGCTGCGCAATGCGAACCACATCGTGCTCGAAGGCTTCGAGATCACGGGCGGTACCTCGCGCTGCGTGTACGTGTACGCGGCGAACACCGTGCTGCGCGATCTGCTCGTGCGCGACTGCCCGTCGCACGGCATCCTGTCGAGCGACCAGCTGTCGGGATCGCTGACCCTCGAATACAGCGAGATCCGCACCTCGGGCATGGGCGACAGCCGGCATGCGCTCTACATCCAGACCGACGAAGTCGCGTTCCCGGGCTCGGTGTTCCGCATGCGCCACAACTTCGTGCACAGCGGCACCGGCGGCAACCTGCTCAAGAGCCGCGCCGAGCGCAACGAGATCCACTACAACTGGTTCGAGGGCGCCTTCTACCACGAGCTCGAACTGATCGGACCGGACCGCAACACGCAGCAGCCCGGCTGGAGTGCGGACCTCAAGCGCGAGGATTCCGAGGTGCTCGGCAACGTGATCGTGCACTCGGGTACGTTCGGCGCGATCCTGCGGCTCGGCGGCGACGGCACCGGCGAGAGCAAGGGACGCTACCGCCTCGTCAACAACACGATCCTCGCCACCGGCAGCGCATCGAGCTACACGGCGCTGCGGCTGTTCGAGCCGCTCGAGTCGGTCGAGTCGCACAACAACGTGTTCCACCGCACCACTGCGGGCACGCTCAACATCGAGCGCAACACCGAGGCGATCTGGACCTTCGGGCGCCGTGTTGCCGGCTCGAACAACTGGATCCGCAGCGGCGCCGGCGTGGTGCCGCCCGAATGGACCGGTACGCTGACCGGCAGCGACCCTGGCTTCACGAACCTCGCGGGCTTCGATCTCGTACCCGCCGCAGGCAGTCCGCTGATCGGCGCCGGCAACGCGAATCCTGCGTCACCGACGGCCTGGCCGTTCCCGTCACCGACGCCGCTTCCGCTCGCGATGCCGCCCGTGCGCGCGGCGATCGTGGCGGGAACGCCCACGCCGCGCCCGGCCGAAGCGATGCCGACCATCGGCGCCTACGCACGACCTGCAGCCGACCTCGTGTTTCGCTCGGGATTCGAGTCCTGAAGGGTGACCACGCGCGTTCTGTGACTTGCGGCGCTTGAGCAGCCGTCCGGAAACGGGCACAAAGGAGGATTGCCCGCCGCTCCGGAGTCCGCCTTGCGCCGTCTCGCCCTGACCGTCCTCGCCGCCTCGCTCGCCAGCCCCGCTTTCGCCGTCGAAGGCATGTGGCAGCCGGCCCAGCTCCCCGCCATCGCCGACCAGCTGCGCGCGCAGGGCCTCGGACTCGATCCGAAGCAGCTCACCGACCTCACCGGCCCGACCATGGGCGCGATCGTGAGCCTCGGCTTCTGCACGGCCTCGTTCGTGTCGCCCGAGGGTCTGGTCGTCACGAACCACCACTGCGCCTATGGCGCGATCCAGTACAACTCGACCGCCGAGCGCAACCTCATCGACGAGGGCTTCCTCGCCAGGACCACGGCCGAAGAACTGCCGGGCGATCCGAACCTGCGCGTCTACGTGACCGAGGAGATCCGCGACGTCACGAAGGAGATCCTGCGTGGCGTGCGCGACGACATGGACGGTCTGTCCCGCTACGAGGCGGTCGACCGCGCTGAGAAGGCGCTCGTGGCGAAGTGCGAGAAGCCCGGCAACCTGCGCTGCGACGTCTACACCTTCCACGGTGGCGCGAGCTACCAGCTGATCCGCCAGCGCGAAATCAAGGACGTGCGCCTCGTCTACGCACCGGCCGACGCGATCGGCAAGTTCGGCGGCGACATCGACAACTGGATGTGGCCGCGCCACACCGGCGACTTCGCGTTCCTGCGCGCCTACGTGGGCAAGGACGGCAAGTCGGCCACGTACTCGAAGGACAACGTGCCGTTCAAGCCCAAGCACTGGCTGCCGGTCAACGGCAAGGGCGTGGAGGCCGGCGACTTCGTCATGGTCACCGGCTACCCAGGCCGCACGAACCGCTACCGCCTCGCCGACGAGATGGCCGCGGCGATCGACTGGCAGTACCCGAACCTCATCGCGACGTTCACGAGCGTGCTCGGCATCATCGACGCCGGCGGCCGCCGCGACCCCGAGGTCGCGGTCAAGTACGCGAGCGCCGTCGCGGGCTTCAACAACTACCTCAAGAACTCCAACGGTCAGCTCGAAGGCCTCGCCAAGGCCGATGCGGTGCGCCACAAGAAGGATGGCGAAGCCGCGCTCGAAGCCTGGCTCGCCTCCTCGGGCAAGGATCCTTCGCTGGTCGCCGACATCGCTGCGCTGCGCAAGCTCATCGCCACGCAGGCGGCCGTGCGCGATCGCGACTACCTGCTCGGCTTCCTGTCGCGCACGAGCCTCTACCAGTCGGCCTACCTCGCCTCGCGCCTGTCGCTCGAGCGCGCCAAGCCGGTGGCCGATCGCGAGTCCGGCTTCGAACCGCGTGACGAGGTGCGCATCGAGGGCAACCTCAAGCAGATGGAGCGCCGCAGCGATCCGGCCGTCGATGCGCAGGTGTTCGCCTACGTGCTCAAGCGCTACGTGCGCCTCGATCCCGCACAGCGTGTCGCCGGCTTCGACGCGTGGCTCGGCACGGGCGAGGTGGACGATGCCACGATCGACGCCAAGGTGGCCGCGCTCTATGCGGGCTCGCGCCTCAACACGACCGACGCGCGCCTCGCCGCATTCAAGGCCGACGCGAAGACGCTGGCCGCGTCCGACGACAGCGCGCTCGTGCTCATGCGCGGCCTGATGCCCGACCTGCTCGCGCTCGAGAAGCAGCGCAAGGCGCGCATGGGCGAGGAGATGCGCCTGCGTCCGCGCTTCATGCGCGCGATGATCGCCTACAACGATGCGCAGGGCCGCGCGGTCTACCCCGACGCCAACAGCTCGCTGCGCGTGAGCTTCGGTCAGGTGCAGGGCCTCAAGGAGGACGGCAAGGAGCTGTTCCCGTTCACGAGCGCCGAAGGCATCGTCGCCAAGACCACCGGCGTGGATCCGTTCGAGACGCCGAAGGAGGCCTACGACGCGATCGTGCGCAAGGACTACGGCACGTGGGCGTCGCCGAAGCTCGGCAGCCTGCCGGTCAACTTCCTCGCCGATCTCGACATCACCGGCGGCAATTCGGGCTCGCCGACGCTCGACGCACAGGGCCGACTCGTCGGCCTCGCCTTCGACGGCGTGTGGGACAGCGTCAGCGCCGACTGGGTGTTCAACCCGAAGCTCACGCGCTCGATCCAGGTCGACGTGCGCTACATGCTGTGGGTCATGGACAAGGTCGACGGCGCCGGCAACCTGCTGCGCGAGATGCGCGTCGCCGACTGATGCGGGTGCGCACCGCGCTCAGCGCGCGGTGCGCCTTCGCGAAGGCTTCGCCTGGACCTGCGGCGGCGCGGTCAGCGTCATGAGGATGTCGGCGTACCAGGCATAGTTGAGACTCAGGCGTTCGTCCTGCTCCTCGTCGCGGTTGTCGACGTCGAAGCGACCTGCGTGGATGCCCAGCAGCGTCCACACGAGGCGCTCGCGTCCGGATTCGCCGGACTCCAGGCGTACCGCGACCGGTGCCCCGCTGGTGCCGCGGTGCATGCGTGCATCGGTCAGGAAGTAGCCCTGGCCCTGAAAGCGGATGCCGAACGACGAGGCGACCACGGCTTGGCGCGCCACCGGCAGTTGGTGGACCGTGTCGTGGAAACCGAGCGGGAAGCCGACGATGCGCACCGCCGTGCCGACCTCGATCTGCTCGAGGTCGCGCAGCAGCAGCTCCGGCGTGAATGCGTGCAGCAGCAGCGTCTGCGGCAGCGCCGCGCGGTCCAGCGCGATCACCACGACGTCGATCGTGCCGCCGGCGTCGCTTCCCTCGCGCCACGCCGGCATGCCGTCGACGTACAGCGGGATCGAGAACACGGTCGTCTCCGAGACATTGGCCGGATCGACGTGCAGCACGATCTCCAGGCGGTCCGGATGGTGATCGATGCTCTCCTCGCGCACGACGTGGCGGTTGGTCACGAGGAAGAGCTGGCCATCGCGCTCGAAGAAGAAGCCCGTCGCATTGGTCGTGATACCCGTGGGCGCGAACGTCGTGATGCGGGTCACCGCGAGCAGCAGGGCTTCGATCATGGGGGTGGTCCGATGGGTGGCCGGGCAGTGTGACCCAGGCACGCCCGTCGCGGAACGGACGGCTCTGACTTTAGTCATGGGCAAGTCAGGCGCCGATGGCCTACCCTCGTGGGTTCGCATCGAACCCGGGATCCCGCATATGGACCATCGCCTGACCCTCGCCGTCGCGCTCGCGCTCGGCCTCACCGCCCCGCTCCACGCCGCCGAAGCGCCCGCCAAGGCTGCCGCCACGCAACCGGCCGCGGCGAACCCGTTCTTCGAGAAGAGCACGCTGCCGTACCAGTTCCCGCGCTTCGACGCGATCAAGGACGCCGACTACGCGCCAGCGTTCGAGCGCGGCATGGCCGAGTCGAACAAGGAAATCGAGGCGATCGCCGGCAACAAGGCGGCGCCGACGTTCGAGAACACGATCGTCGCGCTCGAGAATGCCGGTGAGGTGCTGTCGCGCGTGTCGACCGTGTTCTTCAGCCTCAGCGGCACCAACACCAACGACACGATGCAAAAGCTGCAGACCGAGCTCGCGCCCAAGCTCTCCGCGCACCGCGACCGCATCGTGCTCGACGGCGATCTGTTCAAGCGCATCGAGGCCGTGTACGCCAAGCGTGACACGCTCGGGCTCGATGCCGAGTCCAAGCGTCTCGTCGAGCGCTACCACACCGATTTCGTGCGCGCCGGCGCCAAGCTGTCCGAGGCCGACAAGGCCAAACTCAAGACCCTCAACGGCGAACTCGCCAAACTCGGCACCGCGTTCAACCAGAACCTGCTCAAGGAAACCAACGCGGCGGCCGTGACGGTGGCCTCGGCCGACGAGCTCAAGGGCTTCTCCGACGGTGCGATCAAGACCGCCGAGGAAGCTGCCAAGGCCAAGAAGGCCGACGCGAAGTACCTGATCCCGCTGCTCAACACGAGCGGCCAGCCGCCGCTGTCCTCGCTCAAGAACCGCGCGCTGCGCGAGCGCATCATGACGGCCTCGCTGACGCGCGGCAGCAAGGGCGGCGAGTTCGACAACCGCGACATCGTCGCCAAGGTCGTCAAGCTGCGCGCCGAGCGCGCCGCGCTGCTCGGCTACCCGAACCACGCCGCCTACGTGCTCGAAGACGAGACCGCCGGCAGCATCGGCGCGGTCAACAAGCTGCTCGGCGAGCTCGCTCCGCCGGCCGTCGCGAATGCACGCGCCGAAGCCGCCGACATCCAGAAGGTCATCGACAAGGAAGGCGGAAAGTTCCAGGTCGCCTCGTGGGACTGGTCGTTCTACGCCGAGAAGGTGCGCGCCGAGAAGTACGCCTACGACGCCGAGCAGCTGCGTCCGTACTTCGAGATGGACAACGTGCTGCGCAACGGCGTGTTCTTCGCCGCGACCAAACTCTACGGCATCACGTTCAAGGAACGCACCGACCTTCCCAAGTACCACCCGGACACGCAGATCTTCGAGGTGTTCGAGGCCGACGGCTCGCCGCTCGCGCTGTTCATCGTCGACTACTACGCACGCCCGAGCAAGCGCGGTGGCGCGTGGATGAACGCCTACGTGCAGCAGTCGGGCCTGCGTGGAACGAAGCCCGTCATCGCCAACCACCTCAACATCCCGAAGCCGCCGGCCGGCGAGCCGACGCTGATGACCTGGGACGAGGTCAACACCGCGTTCCACGAGTTCGGCCACGCGCTGCACGGCATGTTCTCGAACGTGAAGTACCCGCGCTTCTCGGGCACCAGCGTGCCGCGCGACTTCGTCGAGTACCCGTCGCAGGTCAACGAGATGTGGATGACCTGGCCCGAGATCATCGCCAACTACGCCAAGCACTACAAAACCGGCGAGCCGCTGCCGAAGGCGCTGCTCGACAAGGTGCAGTCGGCCGACAAGTTCAACCAGGGCTTCGCGACGACCGAGTACCTCGGTGCCGCGCTGCTCGACCAGGCCTACCACCAGATCGGCGCCGCGCAGGCCCCGACCGCCGCGACGATCCTCGACTTCGAAGCTTCCGCGCTCAAGAAGGCCGGCGTCGACTTCGCGCCGGTGCCGCCGCGTTACCGCACGACGTACTTCTCGCACATCATGGGCGGCTACTCGGCGGGCTACTACGCCTACATCTGGAGCGAAGTGCTCGACGCCAACAGCGTGCAGTGGTTCAAGGCCAACGGCGGCCTCACGCGCGCCAACGGCGACCACTTCCGCAAGACGCTGCTGTCGCGCGGCGGCAGCGCCGATGCGATGGTGCTGTTCAAGGACTTCGCGGGCCACGAGCCCGACGTGAAGGACCTGCTCGAGCGCCGCGGCCTCGCCGCCAAGTCCGACGCGAAGAAGTGATCCGACGCCCGCGGGACGCCTCGTGCGTCCCGCGGGTCCATCCACGGCGACGACACGCGACGGGCGTGCCGCGCGCCGCTAAGCTCGCGGCATGGATGCCCTGCCCGCCCTGACCAACCTCGTCGCCGGCCACGCCGTGGCCCCGCGCGAGGGTGCCTACCTCGACGTGTTCGAACCGGCCACCGGCCACGCGTTCGCACGCTGTCCCGCGTCGACCGCCATCGATGTCGATGCCGCGATCGCCGCCGCACACGCGGCTGCCGAAGGCTGGGCCGCGACCCCCGTCGAGGTGCGCGCACACTGCCTGCGCCGCCTCGCCGACCTCGTCGAAGCCGACCTCGACGCGTTCGCCGAACTCGAGTCGCGCGACAACGGCAAGCCCGTCGCGCTCGCACGCGCGCTCGACATCCCGCGCGCAGTCGCCAACCTGCGCTTCTTCGCCGACGCGATCGCGACCTGGTCGTCGGAATCGCACGCCACCGATGCACGCGCGATCAACCTGACCCTGCGCCAGCCGCTCGGCGTGGTCGTGTGCATCTCGCCGTGGAACCTGCCGCTGTACCTGTTCACGTGGAAGATCGCGCCCGCGCTCGCGACCGGCAACACGGTGGTCGCCAAGCCGTCCGAGGTCACGCCGTGCACGGCCGAGCGCTTCGGCCGGCTCGCCGCCGAGGCCGGCTTCCCGCCCGGCGTGCTCAACATCGTCCACGGCACAGGTCCCGATGTCGGCGAGGCGCTCGTCGCCGATCCTCGCGTCAAGGCCGTGTCGTTCACGGGCAGCACGCGCACGGGCGCGGCGATCGCGGCGATCGCCGCGCCTCGTTTCAAGAAGCTTTCGCTCGAGATGGGCGGCAAGAATCCGACCATCGTCTTCGACGACGCCGACCTGTCCGAGGCCACGCTGGCCACGATCGTGCGCTCGGGCTTCGCCAACCAGGGCGAGATCTGCCTGTGCGGCTCGCGCGTGCTCGTGCAACGCGGCATCTACGAAGCCTTCCGCGAGCGCTACGTCGACAGGGTGCGTGCGCTGCGCGTCGGCGATCCGCAGGACGCGACGAGCGACCTCGGCGCGCTGGTCTCGCGCGCGCATTTCGACAAGGTCACGGCCGCGATCGCGACCGCACGCGCCGAAGGCGGTCATGTGCTGTGCGGCGGCGAGACCGTATCGCCCGGCGGACGCTGCGCGGACGGCTGGTTCGTCGCGCCGACCGTCATCGAGGGGCTCGACGAGCACGCCGCGACGAACCGCGAGGAGATCTTCGGCCCGGTCACGACGCTGATCCCGTTCGACGACGAAGCCGACGCCGTGCGCCTCGCCAACGCGACCGGCTACGGCCTTGCCGCGTCCCTGTGGACGCGCGACGTCGGCCGCGCGCACCGCCTGTCGACGCGGCTCGAGTTCGGCATCGTCTGGGTCAACTGCTGGATGGTGCGCGACCTGCGCACGCCATTCGGCGGCATGAAGCAGTCCGGCGTCGGCCGCGAGGGCGGCGTCGACGCGCTGCGCTTCTTCACCGAGCCGCGCAACGTCTGCATCGCGCTCGACTGAACGCACGCAGGCTCGCCGCCGTGCACCGGCGGCGATACCATCGACGGCCACCGGATCGCCCGCGACGGAGCACGCCCTGATGCCACGCCCTTCCGCCTGCCTCGCCCTCGCCGCCTGCCTCGCCACGGGCACGGCGCACGCACAGGACATCCAGCGCCCGAGCGGCGTCGCGATCACGCAGCAGCGCGACGCGGTCATGAAGTCCGAGCGCATCATGGCCGAAGCGCAGAAGCGCCCCGGCCTGCTCGCGCAATACCTGCACATGCGCGACGTCTACGCGAGCGACACGAGCTGGCCGTTCCGCGTGATCTTCAACCAGTACATCAGCTGGTACCAGACCTGGGTCGGCGACTACGCCGGCGCACGCGCCGCGTTCTCGATCGCGCAGCCGATGGCCAAGGACGACGCCGATTCGCCGCTGCGCGGAGGCGGGTTCTCGGCCCAGCCTGCCGCGCAGGAGATCCTCCGTCTCGCGCGCGGCAAGCAGGCCGTGTTCTTCAACGAGAACCACAGCTACGCACTGACCCGCACGCTCACGGTGCAGATGCTCGCCGCGTTGCGCGAGGAAGGCTTCGACACGTTCGCGGCCGAGACGCTCTACGAGACCGACACGGGCCTGCAGGAACGCGGTTACCCGATCAGCGATACGGGCTTCTACACCGAGGAGCCCGTGTACGCGGAGATGGTGCGCACTGCGCTGCGCCTCGGCTATCGCGTCGTCGCCTACGAAGCCGTCTCGGACGCGACGGGCTCGGCACGCGAGGCCGAGCAGGCACGCAACCTCAAGCGCGACGTGTTCGACAAGCATCCGAAGGCTCGCCTCGTCGTCAACGCGGGCTATGCGCACATCCAGGAGAGCGGCAAGTACCTCGACGGCGTCGCGATGGCGCAGCACTTCACGCGCATGACCGGCATCGACCCGCTCACCGTCGAGCAGACGATGATGGTGCCGCACGAGAAGCTCTCCAACGACCATCCCTGGTACACCGAATCCGCGCAGGCTTCACACGGCACGCAGCCGTTCGTGTTCACGACGCGCGACGGCACGCCGTGGTCGCTCAAGAAGGGTGCCTACGACGTCAGCGTGTTCTTCCCGCGCGAGACCTCGCGCCGCGGCCGTCCCGACTGGCTCACGCTCGGCGGCCAGCGCATCGCCTACCAGGTCAGTGGCGCCCTGTGCGACACGAACTATCCGTGCCTCATCGAGGCGCGCTATGCGGAGGAAGGCGACGACGCGATCCCGGCCGACCGCGTCGTCATCGAGTGGATGGGGCGCGGCGCGATCGCGAGCGATCGCGTGCGCGAGAGCAGCGACGCGGTGCCGCTGGCGGACCTGTACCTGCGTCCCGGCCGCTACACCGTCACGGCGCGCGACACCACCAATCGCCGTCTGCAACGCCAGACCATCACCGTGCGCGACGCCAAGGGCGCGCCGTGAGCCTCGTCCACGCGCAAGGTGCGCCCGCACCGGTCGGTGCCTACCCGCATGCGCGACGCGTCGGCGACCTGCTGTTCCTGTCGGGCGTCGGACCGCGCGAACCGGGCACCAACGCGATCCCCGGCAACGTGCTCGATGCCGAAGGCCGCGTCGTCGCCTACGACATCGAGGCGCAGTGCCGGCAGGTGTTCCTCAATGTGCGCGCGGTGCTCGAGGCGAGCGGTGCGCGCTGGGAAGATCTCGTCGACGTGACCGTCTACCTGACCGACATGGCGCGCGACTTCGCCACCTACAACCGCGTCTACGCCGAACACTTCACGACCGCGCAGCCGTGCCGCACCACGCTCGGCATCACCGCGTTGCCGACGCCGATCGCGATCGAGCTCAAGTGCGTCGCCGCGATCACGCGTTCCGCCGACTGAGCCGAGGCCTGCCATGTTGCCGCCACCGTTCAACTTCCAGCGCTGGATCGACGAACACCGCCACCTGCTCAAGCCGCCGGTCGGCAACAAGTGCATGGTCGACGGCGACTTCATCGTCATGATCGTCGGTGGTCCCAATGCGCGTACCGACTACCACTGGGACGAAGGCCCCGAGTTCTTCCACCAGATCGAAGGCGAGATGGTGCTCAAGATCCAGGAAGACGGCGGCGTGCGCGACATCCCGATCCGCGCAGGCGAAGTCTTCTACCTGCCGCCGCGCGTGCCGCATTCGCCGCAGCGCGGTCCGGATTCGATCGGCCTCGTGATCGAGCGCAAGCGCTTCGCCCACGAGAAGGACGGCCTGCTCTGGTTCTGCGAGCACTGCAACACGAAGCTCTACGAGGAGTACTTCGTGCTGCACGACATCGAGAAGGATTTCCCGGCCGTGTTCGAGCGCTTCTACCGCTCGCGCGAGGCACGCACGTGCAAGGCCTGCGGGCATCTGAATCCCGCACCGGCACGCTACGACGACCTGCCGTCCACCTGATCTCAAGTCCCTCGATGCCTCGTACCGATCGCGACGCCGACCGCGCGCGCCGCCCATGCTGAAGCGCCTGCTCGAACTCAAGCCGCGCGACGTGCCGACGCGCGTCGCGCTGCGCAACACGATATCGGTCGTGCTGCCGCTCGTGGTCGGCGTACTCAGCGGTCACGTCGGCGCGGGTGTCGGTGTCGCGGTCGGCGCGCTCAACACGATGTTCTCGGACCAGCCGGGGCCCTATCGCCTGCGCGCGCAACGCATGCTGCTCGCCGCGACGGGCGCCGTGCTGGCCGCGTTCGTCGGGAGCGCGCTGGGCGGCGACCTCGTCGCGATCACGCTCGCCGCACTGGCCTGGGGCGTCGGCGGCGGCATGCTCGTCGCGCTCGGCCCCGAAGCCGGCCGCGCCGGCATGGTCGCGATGATCCTGCTCGTGGTGACCGCAGCGACGCCGCAGCCACCCCATCTGGCCTTGCTGCACGCAGCGCTGATCTTCGCGGGCGGTCTGCTGCAGACCGCGCTCGCGGTCGCGGCGTGGCCATTGCAGCGCTACCGGCCCGAACGCCACGCACTCGCGACCGTGTTCGGCCAGCTCGCGGTGATGGCGCGCACGCGCACGCGCGCGACCGATCCTCCGCCGACCACCCAGGCCGTGCAGTACGCACAGGAGCTGCTGCACGGCGCGCACCGCTCGCGCAGCGTCGCGGTGCAGTCGTTCCGTGTGCTCGCCGAGATCAGCGAACGCGCGCGCGTCGAACTGCTCGCGCTGGGCGATCTGCGCGAACACTTCACCGATCCGGCCGCCTCGGCCGCCGTCGACGGCGTCGTGCGCCTCGCCGCCGACGTCTGCGAAGGTCTCGCCGAGGCACTCGTCGAAGGCGCCACGCCGCAGTTGGCCACGCAGCGTGTCGCCGCGATGGACGACGCGATCACGGCCCTCGACCGCGTGCGCGAGGCCGGCTCCGACCGCCGCGATGCGCGCCTGCTGCGCATCGCACGCGCACGCGCCGAGGGACTCGCCGGCCAGTTGCGCTCGGCCACGCGCAACGCCGACTTCGCCGGCAGCCTCGGCGAGATGCGCGCGCAAGCCGTCGAGGCACGCCTGCCCGAGGCGTTGCGGCCACAGTCGGCGCTGGCGACGCTGCGCGCGAACCTGACGCTGTCCTCGGTCGCGCTGCGGCATTCGCTGCGCTGCGGCGTCTGCCTCGCCCTCGCGGTCGCCGCCGAGCGCGTGCTCGAGCTGCCGCACGGCTACTGGATCCCGATGACGATCGCGATCGTGCTCAAGCCCGATTTCGCCGGCACGTTCAGCTTCGGCCTGCTGCGCGTCGCCGGCACGCTGGCCGGCCTCGTGCTGACGACACTGCTCGTGCATTTCGCGTTCGACGGCACCTGGGACCGGCTCGTGCTGTTCGCGCTGCTGTGCTTCGGCTTCCGCCTGCTGACGACGGTCAACTACGGCATCGGCGTCGCGCTGCTGACCGGCCTCATCGTCATCCTCATGTCGTTCTACGGCGACGCGCCCGGCGAGACGATGCTGCCGCGTGCGATCGACACCGTGATCGGCAGTGCCGCCGCGCTGCTCGCCTACGCACTCTGGCCGACCTGGGAGACGCTGCGGCTGCGCCCGGCGCTCGCGGCGATGCTCGAGGCCTACCGTGCCTACGTGCGCGCCCTGCTGACCTCGGATGCACCGGCATGGACCGATGCGCGTGCAGTAGCACGCGCACGCCGCACCAATGCGCAGGCCTCGCTCGAGCGACTGGCCGGCGAGCCGCGCCACGACCGCACACTCGTCGCGTTCGCCGAAGCGGTGTTCGCCAACGGCAACCGCCTCGCGCGCGCCGGCATGGCGCTCGAGGCCGTGCTGCTCGATGCCGGCCGCCTGCCTGCCCACGAGGCGCTCGACGCGTTCGGGACGCGCGCCGACGACCTGCTCGCACGCATCGCGGCCGCCGTCGCCGAAGGTGCGACGCCGAACCTGCCGAGCCTGCGCGGCGAGGAACGTCGCGTCGCCGCCGAGATGGAGGAAGCCCTGCCCGACGGCGGCGATCGCCACCTCGCGGCAGCCATCGCCCACGCCTGCGACCGCCTCGCCGACAGCATCGACACGTTGAGCCATCTGGTCGGCCCGACGCCCGCGGCGGCGAAGCCCTGATCGCGTCGACCACGCCACCGATGTGCCACGCGGCGCGGGTTACACTCCGCGCATGCTGAAGATCGACACCCACGCGCACATCCTGCCCGAGCACTGGCCCAACCTCGCCGAAAAGTACGGCGACGACCGCTTCCCGGTCATGGTCAATGCCGAGGGCCGTCGTCGCATCTACAAGGACGGAAAGTTCTTTCGCGAGGTCTGGGCCAACGCGTTCGACCCCGAGGTGCGCATCGCCGACTACGCGAAATTCGGCGTCGACGTGCAGGTCGTCTCGACCGTGCCCGTGCTGTTCTCGTACTGGGCGAAGCCGAGCCAGGCGCTCGAGCTGCACCGCTTCCTCAACGACCACACCGCCGAGATCTGCCGCCGCTACCCGCGCCACTACGCCGGCATCGGCACGGTGCCGCTGCAGTCGCCGACGCTGGCGATCCAGGAGCTCGAGCGCTGCATGGACCAGCTCGGCCTGCAGGGCGTGCAGGTCGGCTCGCACATCGAGGGCTGGAACCTCGACGCGCCGGAGCTGTTCCCGTTCTTCGAGGCCGCCGCCGACCTCGGCGCCGCGATCCTCGTGCACCCCTGGGACATGATGGGCAAGGAAACGATGCCCAAGTACTGGCTGCCCTGGCTGGTCGGCATGCCGGCCGAGCAGGCGCGCGCCGCGTGCTGCCTGATCTTCGGCGGCGTGCTCGAGCGCCTGCCCAAGCTGCGCGTCTGCCTCGCCCACGGTGGCGGCTCGTTCCCGTATTCGATCGGCCGCATCGAGCACGGTTTCCGCATGCGCCCGGACCTCGTCGCCACCGACAACGCGCGCAACCCGCGCGAATACTTCGGGCGCATCTACTTCGATTCCTGCGTGCACGACGACGCCGCGCTGCGCTACCTGCTCGAAGTGGCCGGCGTCGACACGGTCATGCTCGGCACCGACTACCCCTTCCCGCTCGGCGAGCAGGAGCCCGGCGCCGGCATCGCCGCGCTCGGCCTGCCGCTGCGCGACCAGGCGCGCCTGTTCCACGGCACGGCCCTGGAATGGCTCGACCTGCCCCATGCGCGCTTCGCGCAAGACGACACGGAGTGACACGATGAGACTGCTCGCCCTGCTCCTGCTGACCGTCGCCGGCAGCGCCCACGCCCAGTCGGACAACGACTACACGCTCAACGACGGACGCGTGAAGTTCAGCGTGCCATCCGCCTGGACGGCGATCATGGAGAAGTCCGACGGCAATCCGCAGGCGATCAGCTTCATGGTCGCCGACCCGGCCACGCAGGGCACCGAGGATTTCGCGAGCATCACGGTCAAGACGCGCCAGCTCAGGGCACCCGACCAGTTCGGTGAAGCCGTGCAGAACGAGTACACGCTGTCGAAGGCGCAGACCGGCTACGAATCCGATTTCGACGACCGCGACAACGGCGTGCACCGCTACCACGTCACGCGCGGCGCGACGCGCTACGCGATCCGCGACCGCTTCACGCTGATCGGCAACGTCGCCGTGCAGGTGCGTTGCCAGCGTCCGTTGCTCGAGAAGACCGCGAAGGACTGGATCACGCGTTACGACAGCGGCTGCGACCGCATCGCGGCGTCGCTGAAGTGAGCGCGGGCGGAGCGCACGACGGCGACGCCTGGGCCGTCGCCGAGGACGCGCGCTGCGCGCTCGCGGGGTTCCGTGACGCGTTCGTGATCCCGCGCCACGAAGGCCGCGAGATCGCGTACTTCTGCGGCAATTCGCTCGGCCTGCTGCCACGCGCGACGCGCGACGCCGTGGTCGAGGAACTCGACCACTGGGGCGACCGCGCCGTCGAGGGGCACTTCCTCGGCGATCGCCCGTGGATGGACTACCACGCGTTCGTGCGCGACGACCTCGCCCACGTGGTCGGCGCCCTGCCGTCCGAAGTGGTCGCGATGAACTCGCTGAGCGTGAACCTGCACCTGCTCATGGTCAGCTTCTACCGGCCGACCGCCGAGCGCCCGGCGATCCTCGTCGAGAAGGGCGCGTTCCCATCCGACCGCTACGCGGTCGAGTCGCAGATCCGCTTCCACGGCTTCGATCCGGCCACGGCGCTGATCGAACTCGAGGCCGACGAACCGGACGGCACGCTGTCCGACGAGGCGATCCTGCGCGCGATCGACGAGCACGGCCCGCGCCTCGCGCTCGTGCTCATGCCCGGCGTGCAGTACCTGACCGGGCAGGCCTTCGACCTGCGCGCGATCACCGAGCGTGCCCACCGCCACGGTTGCGTGGTCGGCTTCGATCTCGCCCACGCGGTCGGCAACCTGGCGCTGCAGCTGCACGATTCGCATTGCGATTTCGCGGTCTGGTGCAGCTACAAGTACCTCAACTCCGGACCCGGTGCGGTCGCCGGTGCCTTCGTGCACGAGCGCCATGCACGGACGCCGCGACCACGCTTCGCGGGCTGGTGGGGGCACGATCGCGAGACCCGTTTCCGCATGGGGCCCGAATTCGTGCCGACGCCGGGCGCCGACGGCTGGCAGCTGTCCAATCCGCCGATCCTCGCACTCGCGCCGTTGCGCGTGTCGGCGGCGCTGTTCCGCGAGGCCGGCATGGATCGCCTGCGCGCGAAGTCCGAAGCACTGACCGGCTACCTCGAGGACCTCATCCGCCGCGAACTCGACGACGTGCTCGCGATCGCGACGCCGCCGGATCCGCGTCGCCGCGGCTGCCAGCTCTCGCTGCGCGTCAAGGGTCCGCGCGAAGCCGGACGCTCGCTGTTCGAGCACCTGCAACGCGAAGGCGTCGTCGTCGACTGGCGTGAGCCTGACGTGATCCGCGCCGCACCGGCACCGCTCTACAACCGCTTCACCGACTGCCGCCGCCTCGTCGACGCGGTGTCGCGCTGGAAGGCGACGCGCTGAGCCACGCGCGCGTCGCGAACGACGCGGCGTTCGTAGTATCGTCGACCCGAGGCGGACGGATCCCGACGCCGTACGTCCTGGAGCCTCGGCGCGCGTGAATCCGAATCGTTACGCCGTCGCCGTTGTCCTCGCGCTCGCCTGCCTGCTGCTGCGTTTCGCGGTCTTTCCCTACGATGCCGACTACGTCGGCCACATGCCGCCGCAGAGCGGCTCGCTCGCCCACCTGCAGGCGGGCGTCATGTTCGCGATGGCGATGCTCATGCGCGACCGCCTCGCGCTGCGCCTCACCGTCGCCGTCCAGGCCGTGGTCTGGATCGGCATCACCGCGCAATCCGGTGGCCTGGGTCCCGCGCTCGCCGCCGGCGTACCGCTCTTCTTCGCGGCCTACGGCCTGCTCGTCGGTTGCGCACGGCTCGCGGGATTTCCTCGCGATCCGGAGTTCGCGCCGACCACGCGCGACATCGCACGCGTGATCCTCGCCGGCATGGTCGTCCTGCCGGTGTCGTGGATGCTGGTCGGCAGTGCGCTCGAGGCTCCGTGGATGCCGCTCTCGTTCGCGCTGATCGCGAACAACGCGTTGCAGACACTCGCGGCGAAGCATTTCGGCGTGTCCGCGCTGGTGCTGCCGATCCTGCTGTGGGCGACGTCACGCGGCTGGGAGCGGCCGCTGCGCGGCTTCGACCGTTCGTTCGCGGTGCTGTTCGTCATCGTCGTGGTCGCGTTCGCGAGCCTGCTCGTGCGCGGCGACACGTCGTCACCGGCGACCACCACGATCGTCGAGTACCGCCTGCTGCTCGGTGCACTGGCCGCCTGGGCCGTCATGCGCCTGCCCGTGCGGCTGTCGATGCCGGTGCTCGCGATGACGCTCGTCGCGATCATCTACGCGGTCGCGAGGGAGAGCCAGGGTCTCGGCGACGCGGTCGGCATGCAGCGACTCGCCCTGCTCGCGATCGAGCTCGTGGTGCTGCAGGCGGTCATCTGCGTGCTGTTCGTGATCACGCGCGACACGCGCGTGCTGCAGCGTCGCCTCGAGAAGGAAGCCTCGGCCGATTCGCTGACCGCGCTGCCGAACCTCAAGGCGCTGCGCGACCATCTCGCCGAATCGCCCCCCCGCGAACCGGAGCTCGGCTACCTGCTGCTCGACAACATCGAGCAGGTCTTCGCCGGTCTCGGGCTCAATGCGCACACGGCACTCATGACCGAAGTCCGAGCACGCCTCGTCGGCATCGCCGACGCGTTCTACCTCACCAGCGGCCAGTTCGCGCTGCTGCGCCACGAAGGCGGCGAGCGCACGCCGGACTGGCGCCACGTCATCGAGGCACTCGAGACCTTCGAATTCCGCTGGGAAGCGTCGAGCTACCGCGTCGCACCGTACCTCGGTGTCGCGCGCCTGCGCGGCACCACCGACGAGGCCCTCGACACCGCGATCGCGATGGCCTCGCAGGCCGCGATCCAGGCACGCATGCTGCGCGAGACCCAGCCGGTGCGCGCCTCGCGCCCCACGCCGTCGCCCGGCGAGATCGCCGATCCGCACCGCGAACGCCTCGCCGCGACCTCCGAAGTGCTCGGTCGCATCCGCACCGGGCAGCTGCTGCTGTACTTCCAGCCGATCTGCCGCGTGGGTGCACCGACGAATGCGGCGATCACCTCGGGCGAAGTGGTCTGCCGCCTGCGCATGGGCGATGGCAGCCTGCGATCGCCCGGAACGTTCACCGCCGACCTCGAGGCCAACGGTCGCCTCGTCGAGCTCGACCGTGCCGTGCTGCGCCAGCTGTTCACATGGCTCGGTCAGTATCGCCATGCGGTCGCGCACATCGAGCACCTCGGCGTGAACCTGACCGGCCAGAGCCTCGCGTCGACGAGCTTCATGCGCGAGCTGCTGTCGCTGATGCGCCACCCGCCCCTGCCCCCTCGCGTGTTCTGCTTCGAAGTCACGGAATCCGCACTCGGTGCCGACCTCGGCGCGACGCGCGAAGGTCTCGACGCCTTGCGCGAACTCGGCTGCCGCATCGCGATCGACGACTTCGGCACCGGCGTGCAGAGCTTCGAACGCCTCAAACAGCTGCCGTTCGACGTGCTCAAGATCGACGGTTCGTTCGTGCGCAACGCCCCGCTCGCCGATCGCGACTACCAGCTCGTACAGGCCTCGGTGACGATCGCGCGCGCCTTCGGCGCCGAGACCGTCGCCGAGTACGTGGAGAGCCGGGCGATCCTCGACTGCATGCGCCGCATCGGCGTCGACTGGGCGCAGGGCTACATGCTCGGCAAGCCGCAGCCGATCCAGGCCATCCTGTCGCCCGACGTGCGCTGGCCCGCCGACCCGGGCCTCATGCTGGTCTGAACCCGTTCCGCGGTCGACGCTCGCGGCGATCGCGTGCCGGGTGCACAATCGCCTCCCCGATCAGCCCTGCCCGCCATGCCCCATCGCCCGATCACGCTCGCCGGCGCCGGACTAGTCGGCGCCCTGCTGGCCACGCTGCTCGCACGGCGCGGCTTCGACGTCACCGTGTTCGAACGCCGCCCCGATCCGCGCCGCGCCGGTTTCGCGGGCGGGCGCTCGATCAACCTCGCGCTCGCCGAACGCGGCTGGCACGGCCTTCGTGTCGCCGGGCTCGAGGCGCGCATGGCGCCGATCGCCGTGATGATGCGCGGCCGCATGGTCCATGACCTCGAAGGCCGCACCAACCTGCAACGCTACGGCCGCGACGATTCCGAGGTGATCTGGTCGGTGTCGCGCGCCGCACTCAACGCGATGCTGCTCGACGCCGCCGAAGAGGCCGGCGCGTCGATCCATTTCGACCGTCCGCTCGAAGGCGTCGACTGGTCGACGTCGACACTGCACCTCGGCGCCGCGGACGGCGTGCGCCGCGAACACCATGCCGACGTGATCATCGGTGCCGACGGCGCGGGATCGGCCCTGCGTGCGGCGATCGCCACGCAGGCACCGCTCGGCGAGCGCTTCGAGCCGCTCGGCCACGCCTACAAGGAACTCGAGGTCCCGCCGCTCGCGCAACTGCCCGAGTCGGCCCTCGACGACGCACTGCGCGACGCGCGCCGACGCGGCGAGCGCTTCGCGATGGAGCCTCACGCGCTGCACATCTGGCCGCGCGGCGGTTACATGTGCATCGCCCTGCCGAATGCGGAGGGCAGTTTCACCGTCACGCTGTTCCTGCCGAACGAAGGCGATCCGGGCTTCGACACGGTACGTGACGCGACCGGCGCGCGCGTGCTGTTCGCGCGGGATTTCCCCGACCTGTTGCGCCTCGTGCCCGACCTCGGCCACGACTTCGAATCCAACCCGACCGGTATGCTCGGTACGCTGTATCTCGACCGCTGGCACCTCGACGCGCGTGCCGTGCTGCTCGGCGACGCCGCGCACGCGATCGTGCCGTTCCACGGCCAGGGCATGAATGCGGGCTTCGAGGATGCGGTCGAACTCGCCGACCTGCTCGCCGGCTCACCGGGCGACACCGCCGCCGTGTTCGCCGAGTTCCAGCGCCGCCGCAAGCCGAACGCCGACGCGATCGCGCGCATGGCCCTCGAGAACTACATCGAGATGCGCGACCGCGTCGACGACGCCGATTACCTGCTCATGCGCGAACTCGACCGCGAGCTGGCTTCGCGGCACCCGACGCGCTGGATGCCGCGCTACGCGATGGTCACGTTCACGCGCCTGCCCTACGCGACGGCGCTGCAGCGCGGCGAGCAGCAGGCCGCCGTGCTGCGCGAGGCGGTGGCCGGCCACGCCAGCCTCGCCACGGTGGATCGCGAGGCCCTCGACGCGCGCATCGCCGCCACCGTGACGGAACTCGAGCTGCCGGCCTGAGCCGATGGCCACACCCACGCCCGCCAGCCTGCTCGCCGCGTACCGCGATACGCGCTACGACGTGCGCCTGCCGGGTGGCCGCCGCCTCACGATCCGCATCGGCGATCCACCCCCCGTCGCGCTGATCCTGCCACGTGGCGATCCGGCCCTCACGAGCGCCGTCATCACCGCCTGCAACCCGCGCTCGTTGCCGCTGCCCATCGCGGACAACCGGCGCCGCATGCACGAACTCGTGCGCGCGCTGGTCGGCCACGGTGTCCTCATGCTGCCCGCCGTAGGCTGTGCGCCGGACGACGCCTGGCGCGAGGCCTCGCTGCTCGTGCCGGCGATCCCGATCGACCTGCTGGACACACTGGCGCGCCGATTCGGCCAGAATGCCGTGGTCACGCTGGTGCCCGAGGCACGCCTGCGCGTCTACCGTGACGACTGGCGTCGCAAGCACGCCACGGACGCCTCGATCGACTGGGCCTGAGCGGCGGCGTCGCGCTGGGCAGCCACCGCGCCCGTGTGGGAAGCTCCGCGCTCCGCAGAGGACCCCACCTTGGACATCGAGCACAAGCGTCGCGTCTTCGCCATCCTTCGCGAAGTCCTCGACCAGCCGCCCGCTGCTCGCGAGGCCACGCTCGCCGCAGCCTGCGCAGGTGACGAGTCCCTCGCCGACGATGTGCGCGCCCTGCTCGACGGTGCGACGAGCGACATGCTCGATCGCGGCGCGGCGGGCGTCGCAGCGAGGCTCGTCGACGCCGACCACGACGACGGCGTGCCCGACGAGCCCGAGGTCGGTGGCTGGCGCATCCTGCGCGCCGTCGGTGCCGGCGGCATGGGCCGCGTCTTCCTGGTCGAGCGCAGCGGGGACGGTTACGTCCAGCAAGGCGCACTCAAGCTGATCAAGCGCGGCATGGACTCGGATGCGCTGGTCGCGCGATTCCGCCGCGAGCGCCACATCCTCGCGCGCCTGGATCATCCCAGCATCGCGCGACTGCTCGACGGCGGCATCGCCAGCGACGGACGCCCGTTCCTGGTCATGGAGTTCGTCGAGGGCGAGCCGCTGTCGGCGTGGATCACGCGTGCCGACGTTGGCCTCGAGGCACGCGTGTCTTCGTGGCTCGCGATCGCCGCTGCCGTGGCGCACGCGCACCGCCAACTCGTCGTGCATCGCGACATCAAGCCGGCCAATGTGATCGTCGACGCCGAAGGCCAGCCACGCCTCCTCGATTTCGGCATCGCGCGCCTGCTCGAGGCCGATACGCTCGAGACGCAGACGGCGACGGCTTCCCGCTTCGTGTCGCGCGCCTACGCGGCGCCCGAACAGCTGAACGGACGCGACGTCACCACGGCCACCGACGTGTACCAGCTCGGTGCACTTCTGTTCGAGATGCTGTCCGGCGAGCGCTTCGCGACCTTCGCCTCCGAGGTCGCTGTGCGCCCGTCGCTCGCCCTCGCTCGCGCGCGCGAACGGGCCGGCATCACGGGGCCGCCGATCACGTCGAGACGCCTGTCCGGCGATGCCGGCATCATCGTGGCACGCGCCACCGACACCGATCCTGCGCGCCGCTACGCGACGGTCGCCGCGCTCGCCGACGACGTGAAGCGCTGGCGCGATGGCTTGCCGATCCTCGCTCGCCCCGACAGCACGCGCTATCGCGTCGGCCGTTTCGTGCTACGCCATCGCGTAGCCGTCGCACTCGGCGTGTTCGCGCTGTGTGCGCTGCTCGGCGGTTTCGCACTCGCCCTCTGGCAGGCGCAGCGCGCCGCCGAGGAAGCACGACTCGCACGTGCCGCCCAGGACGTCCTCATCGGCGTGTTCGACGCGGCCGCGCCGGATGCCGCGGCCGGCACGCGCGTGACCGCCAGGGAGCTCATCGACCGCGGCATCGAGCGCATCGACACGGACCTCGCCGACCAGCCACGCCTGCGCGCCGAGATGCTGCTCACGCTCGGCACGCTGTACCGCCAGCTCGGCCTGTACGACCAGGCCGCGACGACACTCGGCCGCGCGCTCGACGTCGCGACCGGCCACGACCGATTCGACACACGGGTCGTCGCGCGCACGCGCCTCGAGCTCGCAGGCACCGAACGCGAACGCCAGCGCCTCGATGCGGCATCCGGACTGATCGAGGCCGTGCTCGCCGATCCGCCCGATGAACGCATGCGTGCGCGAGCGCTGATCGAGCGCGCACAGGTCAACGAGAAGCTCAGCCGTTTCGACGAAGCACTCGCCGACGCACGTGCAGCCTCGGATCTCGACACGTCCAATGCCGACGCCGCGGCCCGCGCGAAGGACCGGCAGATCGAAGCACTGATCCTCACGCGCACGGGCCGCTTCGACGAGGCGGCTGGCGTCTTCGACGACGCGATCGCGACGGCCACGCGCGCACTCGGCGCGAACGACACGCGCGTCGCGCAGATCCGCAACGACTACGCGATGATGCTGACCAGCCAGTCGCGACCGGCCGACGGTGAGCGCGAGGCACGCGCCTCGCTCGACGCCCGCCGCGCCCGCCTCGGCAACACGCACGCCCTCGTCGCCGAGTCCCTGCAGGTGCTCGGCAGCGCCGAACGCCAGCTCGGCCGACTCGACGATGCGCAGCGCTCGTTCGAGGAAGCCCTCGCGATCCAGCGCACGGTGTTCGGCGACATCCACGGCGACGTCGCCAACACGCACAACTCGCTCGGCATCCTCGCCGCGTCGCGCAACCGCTTCGCCGACGCCGAGCGCCATTTCCGCGAGGCCTCCGCGACCCAGCGCGCGATCGGCCAGGACACGACGGTGCCCTCGTCCGTCACAAGTGCCAACCTCGCGGTCGCCCTGCTGCGCCAGGGCAAGCTCGACGAGGCCGAAGCCCTGCTCGAAGGCGCCGCCGCGATGCAGCGTGCCTTGCTCGGCGAGCGTCATCCCGCGATGGCGAACACCGAGAACGGCCTCTCGCAGGTCGCCATGCGACGCGGCGACTTCGCCGCGGCGATCGCCCACGCACGGGCCGCGGCATCGATCTTCGACGCCGCGCTGCGACCGGGTCGCGAGACCGCCGCCGTGCACCTCGTGCTCGCGCTGGCGCTCGAGCGCGCCGGCGAAGCCGAGGAAGCCCTCGCCGAAGTGCTTGGTGCACGCACCATGCTCGAGAATGCCGGCGTCACCGGCGACCCCCGCCTGTTCATGATGATGATCGTCGAGGCCGATGCCCTGATCGACCTGGGTCGCGTCGCCGACGCCGTGCCGATCGCGCAGCGCGTGCTCGACGAACGCAAGGACGCCGAACCAGGCCTGCGCATCCCGACGCTCGCGCTCGCCGCGCGCGTCGCACAGGCCGATGGCCGTGCGCAGGATGCGCGTCGCCTGCGAGGCGAGGCACGCGCCCTGCTCGCGACGATCGAGGCACCCGACCCCGAACTCGCGCTCGACATCGCCCGTGATTGACGCTGCCGGGCCCTGCGGCCATGCTCCCGCGACTTGCCTGCACGGGTTTTCCGATGGATGACGCCACCGACCTGCTGGCCGCTGCCCGGCGTGGCGACGGTGACGCGGCGGAGCGCCTGTTCACCGCGCTGTACGACGAACTGCGCCGCTGTGCGCATCGCCAGCTGCGCCAGCACGCCAGCGACACGCTGTCCACGACGGCACTGGTCCACGAAACCTACCTCAAGATCGGCCTCGGCCAGGCCGCGGACCTGCAGGACCGCCAGCACTTCATGTCGCTGGCCGCGCGCGCCATGCGCCAGGTGCTCGTCGACCACGCACGCCGCCGCCAGGCCGGCAAGCGAGGCGGCGACGCCCTGCTCGTGACGCTCGACGAGCGTGCCCCGGATCCGTCGTCCGAAGCCTTCGAGGTGCTCGCACTCGACCGCGCCCTCGGCGTGCTCGAGGCCGTCGACGAACGCGCCGCACGCGTCGTCAACCTGCACTTCTTCGGCGGCCTCACGTTTCCGGCGATCGCCGAACTCGAAGGCGTCAACGAACGCACCGTCAAACGCGACTGGCAGGCCGCACGCCTGCTGCTCGCGGCGGAGATGGGGATGCAGGGGTGACGCCGCCGCGGCGCCGCGCGACTGGCCATCACGCAGGTCACTCCTGCACGAGATGGCACGACGTCGTGCCCGTGGTGGGTGCTACCGGACGCTGGCCGGCGCCCGCCATGCGTCAGGTCACAGGCGTCGTCCAAACGTGAACGTGCTCCATATCGCGATGTCCATCGCTTCCGTACTGCTCACGGGGTTCGCGGCCCTGGTCGCCGCGATGAACATCGGATGCGTCATCCTCTGGTGGCGACACCGCTCGGCCGGCGTCACGCAGAACATGTCGACGCTTCCTTTCGTGCCATCGATCGCCATCGGGTCGGCCGCCGTCCTGCACAGCGGCTTGCCGGCCGACGCCCGGATTCTGCCCGCATGGGTGTTCTGGACGATCGTTGCATCCGATCTGACGCTCGTGGTGCTCGGGGTCGTGTTCCTTCTCCTTCGGCGGAGGCCGGGAGGCCGAGAGGGCTCGTGAGAGCATGATGGGTCGAGCTTAACCACCGCGTCACGGCAACCCATGGACCGCCGCAGCGGTTGCTCGAACGGTTCGCCCGGCAACGATGCTCCGACAGGCAGGTATTCCATGACCATGGCTCGTTTGATCGTCCCGATTCCACACGAGCGGATCCACGATTCGTGCGGCGATGGCAGCTCACCCGCCGTCGGTGACCTCGTGGAACTCGACCAGGGGTTCACGTTTCCGGATGGCAAACCAGGCGGAATGGTCTACTGCATCGCACCGGATGGTTCGATCAGATGGGGGGCCGACGTGTACGACTCGGAGATCGAGGTCATCCGTGAAGCGGGCATCTGAGTCATCGCACGGAGAGCACAGCGCCGCGCGTGTCGTCATCCCGCAGTTCTTCGGCGGCCCCACGTTTCCGGCGATCGCCGAACTCGAAGGCGTCAACGAGCGCACCGTCAAACGCGACCGGCAGGCCGCGCGCCTGCTGCTTGCGGCGGAGATGGGGATGCAGGGGGCGGAGTCCCCTGCGTCACTCCTCCCGGATTCATCGCGTACGCGACTGTGAAACGGCAGGCCTGTCAGAGCTCGATTCGTCTGCTCGCGTCGGTGGACTCGACGCATCGCCGGGTGCATCTTCAATCGAAAGAACGGGCACGCGCCTCACGCAGCCATGCCATGTCGACGCCACCATCGAACCCGACCACGGCATCGATGCCACAGTGTGGACAAAGTGCGGTGTCGGCCTCCAATCCCCCGTCCACCCATTCGACGACAGCTGACGGCGCAAAGGCTTCGAGGCAATGGAAGCAGGCTGCATGGCCACTTGCCACGAGCAGCTTGCGATGGGAAGTCGGGCCACAGGTGCGCTTCGACATCGTCTACTCGACCACCATGTGAAGAAGGCCTGCGTGGCGGGTTCGGGCAAGGCCCGCCTGACCGACGCCTAGGTCAGGAATCGCAGAAGCGAAGAGGGTTTCCACCACGGAACCAAAAATGGTCGGGGTAGAGGGATTCGAACCCCCGACATCCTGCTCCCAAAGCAGGCGCGCTACCAGACTGCGCTATACCCCGATATCCGGATGACCGGTGCGGCCCGTGGCGCGGGCCTGTGAAGGCGGCCGATGGTAGTGGCCGCCCGGATGGGCGTCAAACGCGCTCAGTCGTCGTCCCAGAGCGATGCGGGGCCCTGCGTGGTGCTGCGGCGCGGGTTCGCGCGGATCGCCTCGGCGAGGCCATGGACGACCGCGACGGCGTCGCGCGTCGCGGCGACGTCGTGCACGCGCACGATCGCGGCACCGCGCTGCACGGCGATCACGGCGGCGGCGAGCGATCCGGCGAGGCGGTCGGCGGTCGATTCGCGGCCGGTCAGTGCGCCGATCATCGACTTGCGCGAGAAGCCGACGAATACCGGCGCGATCTCGGCGAAGCGGCGCAGGTCGGCGAGCAGCGCGAGATTGTGGGCCAGCGTCTTGCCGAAGCCGAAGCCGGGATCGACGAGGATGCGCTTGCGGTCGATACCGGCGAGTTGGCAGGCGAACAGGCGGTCGGTCAGGAAACGATGCACGTCGCCGACGACATCGTCGTAGGACGGCGCGTCCTGCATCGTGCGCGGCTCGCCGAGCATGTGCATGACGCAGACCGCCGCGCCGGTGTCGGCGGCGGCCTCGAGCGCGCCGTCGCCGCGTAGCGCGTTGACGTCGTTGATGAGGCCGGCGCCGGCCGCGACGACGGCACGCATGACGCGCGCGTCGGAGGTGTCGACCGAGATCGGCACGTCGGTGCTGGCGGCGAGTGCCTCGATCACGGGCACGAGTCGCGCGATCTGCACGTCGGCCTCGACCGGCGCCGCGCCGGGACGCGTCGATTCGGCGCCGAGGTCGAGCAGGTCGGCGCCTTCGTCGAGCAGGCGGCGCGCGTGCTCGATCGCGCGCGCGGGCTCGACGTAGCGACCGCCGTCGGAGAACGAGTCGTCGGTCATGTTGACGATGCCGCAGACGCGCGGCCGGTCGAGCACGAGCACACGGCCCTTGCAGTCGATTTCGGGATGGAGCATCGCAGCCTCCTGGCGACGAAAAAGGCCGCCCGGAGGCGGCCTTGGGTTTTCGGACGCGGGCCGGGTCAGTCGGCCGGCGTGTCGTTGCGTGTCTGCGCGGCGGGTCCGCCGATCGGGCTCTCGCCCCGCGTGCCGCCATCGCTGCTGCCGCTGGCCTTCTTCGGCGTGCCGTTCCAGTCCTTCGGCGGCTTCGGCGTGCGGCCCTGCATGATGTCCTCGACCTGCTCGCGGTCGATCGTCTCGTAGGTCAGCAACGCACCGGCCATCGCATGCAGGATGTCCATCTTCTCGTTGAGGATCGACGTCGCACGCGCGTACTCGCGGTCCAGGGTGGCACGCACGACCTCGTCGATCTTGCGTGCGGTGTCCTCGGACACGTTCTTGTGCTGCGTGACCGAACGGCCGAGGAAGACCTCGTCCTCCTGCTCGCCGTACGCGACCGGACCGAGTTCGTCGGACAGGCCCCACTTCGTGACCATGTTGCGGGCCATCTGCGTGGCACGCTCGATGTCGTTGGACGCACCGGTCGTGACGCTGTCGACGCCGAACACGAGCTCCTCGGCGACGCGGCCACCGTAGAGGCTGGCCAGGCGGCTCGCGAGTTCGGTCCTGCTGTAGCTGTGGCGATCCTGCTCGGGCAGGTACATCGTCACGCCGAGCGCTCGGCCACGCGGAATGATCGTGACCTTGTGGACCGGGTCGTGCAGCGGCACGGAGAGACCGACGATCGCATGGCCGGCCTCGTGGTAGGCGGTCAGCTTCTTCTCGTCCTCGCTCATGATCATCGAACGCCGCTCGGCGCCCATCATGATCTTGTCCTTGGCCTTCTCGAAGTGGAGCATGGTCACTTCGCGCGCGTTCTCGCGCGCCGCGAACAGCGCCGCCTCGTTGACGAGGTTGGCGAGATCCGCACCCGAGAAGCCCGGCGTGCCGCGCGCGATGACGATCGGCTCGACATCCGATGCGACCGGCACCTTGCGCATGTGCACCTTGAGGATGTGCTCGCGGCCCTTGATGTCCGGCAGCGGCACGACGACCTGGCGGTCGAAACGGCCCGGGCGCAGTAGCGCGGGATCGAGCACGTCCGGACGGTTCGTCGCGGCGATGACGATGACGCCCTCGCTGCCTTCGAAGCCGTCCATCTCGACGAGCAGCTGGTTGAGCGTCTGCTCGCGCTCGTCGTGACCGCCGCCGAGGCCGGCGCCGCGATGGCGGCCGACCGCGTCGATCTCGTCGATGAAGATGATGCACGGCGCGTGCTTCTTCGCCTGCTCGAACATGTCGCGCACGCGCGCGGCGCCGACGCCGACGAACATCTCGACGAAGTCGGAACCCGAGATCGAGAAGAACGGCACCTTCGCCTCGCCGGCGATCGCCTTGGCGAGCAGCGTCTTGCCGGTGCCGGGCGAGCCGACCATGAGCACGCCGCGCGGAATCTTGCCGCCGAGCTTGGTGAACTTGGACGGGTCGCGCAGGAAGTCGACGAGCTCGGTGACTTCCTCCTTGGCCTCGTCGCAGCCGGCGACATCGGCGAACGTGATCTTGACCTGGTCCTCGCCCTGCAGCTTGGCGCGCGAACGGCCGAACGACATCGCGCCGCGTCCGCCACCGCCGGACTGCATCTGGCGCATGAAATAGAACAGGATCGCGATGAAGATGATGATCGGCAGCCAGTCGAACAGGATGCGCAGCGCGATCGGCATGCCCGGATCGCTCGGCTCGACCTTGACCTTCTGCGCGCCCTGCTCGATGTCGGCGATCGACTTCTCGGTCAGCAGCGCGGTCGTGCGCACGTTCGACCCGTCGCGCAGCTTCGCCTCGATCGTGCGGTTGTCGTTCTTGACCAGCACCTCGTCGACGCGGTTGTCGCGCAGTGCCTGCAGGAACTCCGAATACGGCACGTCCGTCGTCGTGGCGACGCGCGGATTGAAGCTCTGGAACACCGTCAGCAGCACGACGGCGATCACCACCCAGAGCAGCAAGGTCTTGGCCATGTCATTCATGTTGATCTGGAATCCTCTCGCAAGACTTCACCGTCAGCCCTTCTTCCCGGTCGCCAGCGCATAGACCTCGTTGCTGCGCGCCCGGGATGCCTTCGGCTTCCGGATGCTGACGCGTGCATAGTCGCCACGCAAGCGCCGTACGTATTCGTCGAAACCCTGTCCCTGGAACAGCTTGGTGAGGAACGCACCGCCGTGGCTCAACCTTTCCCGCGCGAAATCCGCGGCGAGATCGGCCAGGTACATCGAGCGGTCCTGGTCCACCGCCCCGACCCCGCTCATGTTGGGGGCCATGTCGGAAAGCACAAGATCGACACGGTCGTCGCCCAGCAGGGCCTCGAGCTGCTTCACGACGGTGTCTTCGCGGAAGTCGCCCTCGATGAAGTCCACGCCCGAAATGCCCTGCATCGGGAGGATATCGAGGGCGACGATGCGCCCGCGGTCGCCGAGGCGCTCGCGCACCATCTGCGACCATCCGCCCGGGGCCGCGCCGAGGTCGACGACGACCATGCCGGGCTTGAGCAGCGCGTCGCGCTCGATCAGTTCGTCGAGCTTGAACACCGCGCGCGAGCGCCAGCCTTCGGCCTGCGCACGCTTCACGTAAGGGTCGCTGAAATGCTCCTGGAGCCAGCGGGAACTCGATTTGCTTCGCGCCACGTGGGTCTCGACCGCGCAGCGCGCGTTCATCATTCAGGGGATTGGGCCCATAATAGCGCGATTCCGCGGCCCGACCGGCCGCCCAGCCCCCGGATTCGGATTCCGTTCATGCCCCTTTCGCCGTTCCAGAAACGCTACCTGCGTGGCCTCGCGCACAACCTCGACCCGATCGTCCTGCTCGGCCAGAAAGGCGTCACGCCGAATCTGCTGACCGAGCTCGGCGTCGCGCTCGACCACCACGAGCTGGTCAAGATCAAGCTCTCCGGAGGCGACCGCGAGGAGCGCGCCTCGCAGCTCGAGGCGATCAACGCCGCGACCGGTTCCGAAGTCGTGCAGACGATCGGCCATACCGCGACGCTGTGGCGCCGCAACGAGAAGGAACCGCGGCTGCCGCTGCCGAAGTGATCCGATGCAGCTGAGCCACGACCGGCCGGAAGGCTATTTCTTCATCCGCGCCTGCCACCCGGGCGCGATCACGGTGATCGACCGCGAACTGCGCGCCAGCTTCGTCGTGATGCCCGACCGCATCGTGGAGAGCTGGCCCGTGACGCAGGCCAGCGCCCTCGACGAAGCCGCCGTGGCCATCCTGCTGGAACTCGACGCGGAAGTCGTGCTGATCGGTTCCGGCGATCGCCAGGTTTTTCCCCCGCGCGAGTTCCTGAAGCCGCTGCTGCGCAAGGGTATCGGTGTCGAGGTCATGGACAACGCCGCGGCGAGCCGCACCTACAACCTGCTCGCGGGCGAAGGCCGGCGCGTGGCCGCGGCGTTCATGCTGGGTGATCCGGCGACGGGTTGAGGGATTCCTTTCTCGACGGCGGAATCGCTGCTCATGATTCGCGGGCATCGCGCACGGCGGAACCGCAGCAGGCGATTCCACCGTGGCGGGTGATGGCGTCGCATGATTTCGGGGTCGTCCACGGCGACGGGTCCACACGCTGCCCGCTGGATCGAGCGGTCGTGAAGCGATGTCGCGCCTCACGGCGGAATCCGCTGCGCGGGTTCCGCCCTACGTGACTGCTCTCACGATTCCCGGATGTCGCGTAGGGCGGAACCGCCGCAGGCGATTCCGCCGTGCCTGGTGACGGCGTCGCATGATCTCGGGATCGTCCACGGTCACGGGCCCACACGCCGCTCGTCTGATCGACGAGCGACGCCGCGCCTCAGGCCTTGCCCTGCCCCGACAGCTTGCGCAGGCGGCGCAGCGCGTCTTCCTGGATCTGGCGCACGCGCTCGCGCGTGATGCCGAGCTCTCGCGCGATTTCGGCCAGCGACTGCACCGGCACGCCGCTGAGGCCGAACCGACGCTCGACGACGAGGCGATGGCGCGGGTTGAGCGCGGCGAGCCATTCGTCGAGCTGCCCCTTGCCTTCGCCGTCCGTACGTGACGGCGGCGCATCGTCGTCCTCGACGATCTGCTCGATGAGCGCGCGGTCGTCGCCCTCGGACATCGGCGCGTCGAGCGAACTGATGTGCTCGCTGACGCGGAACAGTTCGGCGACCTGCGCCGGGCTCATCGACACCGCGTGGGCGAGCTCGTCCAGCGTCGGCGCGCGACCACGCTTCGCCGTGATCTCGCGGTTCGCGCGGAGCACCTGCGCGAGTTCGCGCAGCACGTGCACGGGCAGGCGCACGGTGCGGCTCTGGTGCGACATCGCATGCTGCACGCCCTGGCGGATCCACCACATGGCGTAGGTCGAGAAGCGCAGGCGCCGGCCCGGATCGAACTTCTCGACCGCGCGGATCAGGCCGATGTTGCCTTCCTCGATGAGGTCCATGAGCGGCACGCCGCGGCCGACGTAACCGCGCGCGACGGTCACGACGAGACGCAGGTTGGCCTCGATGAGGCGATGCCGCGCCAATGCGTCGCCGGCCTGCACGCGTTCGGCGAGCGCCCACTCCTCCTCGGCCGTCAGCAACGGGATCAGGCCGATCTCGTTGAGGTAGGCACCGGTGGAAGTGCGCACTTCCTCGTCGACCGGCTCGATCGCGTCGAGCAGCTCGAGAACGTCCTCGACTTCGGGCTCGTCGGGCGTCGGATGGGCGTCGTTCGCCTGCATCGGACGAGCTTAGTGCGCCGCGCGGGGCAAGGAAACCGTGACGCGCATCGTCAGCGCCGCGGCAGGAACGCGGCCGGATCGACCGGCTTGCCGTCCTTGCGGATCTCGAAGTGCAGCATGTCGCGGCTCGCGCTCGTCGAGCCCATCTCGGCGATCTGCTGGCCGAGCTTGACCTTGTCGCCTTCCTGGACGAGACGACGACGATTGTGGCCGTACGCCGACAGCAACGAGGTGTTGTGCTTGATGATGATGAGCTCGCCGTAGCCGATCAGGCCGTTGCCGCTGTAGACGACCTCGCCATCGGCGGCGGCGCGAACGGGATCGCCCGCACGTCCCGAAATGTCGATGCCCTGCCGCGTCGGATCGCCCGCGACGAAACCGGACAGGCGCGCGCCTTCGGCCGGCCATTGCCAGCGGATGCCCGATGCCGAGGCGGCCGCAGCGGGCGGCGGCGGAGAGACAGCCGCCGGCGGAGCCGCGACGACGGGTGGGTTCGTTGGCGCCACGGGAGGTGACACGGACGGTGGCGGTGCCTGGGTCACGCTCGTCCCCGGACGCGGTGCCGTCGTGGATGACGGCGCCGACGCACTCGGCGGTGGCGCAGGTTGCACAGGTCGCGTCGCAGATGCGGCAGGCGGCGGCGCGACCGTACGCGACGGCGCTGCAGCCACCGGGCGCGGCGGCGCCTCGCCGAGGCGGATCTCCTGCCCCACGTAGATCGTGTACGGCGGACCGATGCGGTTGATGCGTGCGAGCTCGCGCACATCCATGCCGTTGCGGAACGCGATGCCGTAAAGCGTGTCGCCACGCTGCACGCGGTGCACCCCACCGGGCGCCGGCGAAGGCGCACGCGGCGCGGAGGTCGCAGGGGCGGAAGGGCGTGGCCGCGAGCCGGGACGACTGCGATCCTCGACCGGCGCAGGAGGCGTCGTCGCGCACGCGGCCACGAGCAGGGCGAGGCTCGCGGCGGTGCAGGTACGGATCCGGGTCATCGTTTCCAAAGCCTACACTTAGCGCATGAACTTGAAGTAGACGATCAACAGGACGATCGCCACCACGACGGCCCAGCCGATCCATTCGATCCAGCGGTGCAAGGCGGCCTCCGCGCGTGGACCGGCCAGGCGGATCACGCCGGCGAGCAGGTACACACGCTTGCCGCGGCCGACGATCATGCTCGCCACGAACGGCAGCAGCGGCACGCCGACGATGCCCGACGCCCACGTGAAGATCTTGAGCGGAATAGGCAGGAAGCCCGCGAGCACGAGCAGCCAGAACGCCGACCACGGGCTCTGCGAGGCGATCTCGCGCAGCTCGAGCACCTGCTTGTCGATGCGCTCGAGCCAGCCCAGCGATTCGAGCAGCGGGCGCACGAGCTCGAACGCGAAATGGCCGAGCGCGTAGCCGACCAGCGCACCGATCACCGAGGCGACCATGCTCACCGTTGCGTAGCGCAGCCAGTGATGCGGCTTGGCCAGCACCATCGGACCGAGCATGACCTCGGGCATGACCGGGAAGATGATCGCCTCGACGAAGCTCAGGCCCGCGAGCAGCGGCTCGGCCTTCGGATGCGCAGCCCAGCGCAAGGCACGCTCGTAGAGCGGCTGGAACAACTTCATCGACGGCCCTCCAGGCCCTTGCCGTGCGTACTCAACCGACACCGCCGAGCAGCGGCACGAAACTCACGAGGCCGAGCGACTCGCGCACCCAGCCGTCCTCGCCAGCGCGGATGCGCAGCAGCGTCTGGCGACCGGCCGGGCCGACCGGCGCGACGAGCGTGCCGTGCGGGGCGAGCTGGGCCAGCAGCGCCTGCTCGACCTCGGCGCCCGCGGCGGTGACGATGATCGCGTCGAACGGCGCGTCGTCGGGCCAGCCGAGGCGGCCGTCGTCGTGGCGCGAGCGCACGTTGGCGATGCCGAGCTTGCGGAACAGCCGGCGCGCGTTGCGCAGCAGTTCCTCGATGCGTTCGACCGTGTAGACCTTCTCGACGAGTGCGGCGAGCACCGCGCACTGATAGCCCGATCCCGTGCCGATCTCGAGCACGCGCTTCGGAAGGCCGTGCTCGATGAGCGCTTCGGTCATGCGCGCGACGACGTGCGGCTGCGAGATCGTCTGGCCCTGCCCGATCGGCAGCGCGGTGTCCTCGTAGGCGCGCGTGGCCAGCGCCTCGTCGACGAACAGGTGGCGCGGCAGCGAGCGGATCACGTCGAGCACGCGGCGGTCGGCGATGCCGTCCTCGGCGAGGCGCTCGACGAGGCGATCACGTGCACGCTGCGAGGTCATGCCGAGCCCGCGCGCCTCGGGGACGTGACGCGCGAATCCCGTCATGCGGCGTCGCTCCGCAGGTTCAGCGAGCCGACCCAGCCGCTGACCTTGTCCAGTGCCTGGTAACGCGTGAGGTCGACATGGATCGGCGTGATCGAGACGAAGCCTTCGCGCACGGCGTGGAAGTCGGTGCCGGGACCGTCGTCCTCGGCTTCGCCGGCCGGGCCGATCCACCAGACCGGACGACCGCGCGGATCCATCTGCTTCACGCACGGCGCCGAGCGATGCCGGCGCCCGAGGCGGGATACCGAAAGGCCGCGGATCTGCGACCACGGCAGGTCGGGCACGTTGACGTTGAGGATCGTGTCGGCCGGCAGCGGATCGACCAGCAGCTTGCGCATGAGCAGCATCACCGCGAGCGCGGCCGACTCGTAGTGCTCGCCCACATGGTCCTTCGTGACCAGCGACACCGCGATCGCGGGCAGACCGAGGAAGCGACCTTCCATCGCGGCCGACACGGTGCCCGAGTAGATGACGTCGTCGCCGAGGTTGGCCGCGCTGTTGATGCCGGACACGACGATGTCGGGCTCGTGGTCGAGCAGCCCCGACAGCGCGAGATGCACGCAGTCGGTCGGCGTGCCGGCGACGCGATAGCGGCCGTCGTCGAGCTGCGTCACGCGGATCGGCTGGTCCAGCGTCAGCGAGTTGCTCGCGCCGGAGCGGTCGCGATCGGGCGCGACGACGACGACGTCGCCTACCGCGCGCAGATGCTGCGCGAGCACGTGGATGCCGGGCGCTTCCACGCCATCGTCGTTGCTGACCAGAACACGCATTGCCTGCCTTCCTGCGGGCGCGCGAACCTCGATGGTGCCGCGCCCGTACTGTCGCGGCGCTGCGCGACGTTGCCTGTCGGATATCGCGGAATCATAGCGGATTCGGCCTGCCCGCTGAACGCCGTCGCGGCGAAACCGGGGAGCCTCCCACCCTGCGGAAGGTTGCGCGTGCGCGATTCGCCCAAGCCTGGCGCGTTGCGGCGTGCCGCCGCTCGCATACCCGGTACGTCGTGCAGACGGCCACGGTGGCGCACAGGCCGGATGCCGCGACGTTCAGCGCCGGCGACCCTGCGGCATGCAGGAACCTCTTGCAGCGCCGCGCCGCCACCCCGACCATCGGACGCGATGAACGAGCGTTTCCGCCCCCGACAACGCAAGGCTGCCGACCCCGTCGTCAGCGTCGACGACGCCGAGCTGTTCCGCTCGGCGATCGGGCGCGTCCGGCCGATCGCCGAGAAGGCGGATACGGCACCTCGTGCCGAGCCTCCTCCGCCGGAGGCACGCCAGTTCGCGCTCGACGAGGCCCGCGTGCGCGACGAACTGCTCGACAACGTGTTCGATCCCGGCGACATCGAGGTCGGCGACGAGATCCATTACCTGCGGCCGGGCTTTCCCGAGCGCGTGCTCAAGCGGCTGCGCCGCGGCCACTACTCGATCCGCGCCGAGATCGACCTGCACCAGATGACCGCCGCCGTCGCGCGCGATGCGATCAAGGCCTTTCTCGACGAAGCCGTCGCCCACGACGAACTGTGCGTGCGCATCGTGCACGGCAAGGGCTTGCGCTCGTCGTCGCGCGGGCCGGTGCTCAAACGCCTGACCGAACAGATCCTGCGCCACCGCGGCGACGTGGTGGCGTATGCATCCGCCCTGCCTGCGCAGGGCGGGACCGGCGCGGTTCTCGTGCTTTTGCGAGGCGATTGAGCCTCAGTTCGAGATCCCGTTGTCGACGCGCACGCGCTTGGTCGGCAGGTTCACCCAGTAGGTGTTGATGCCGCGCCGCATCGCCCAGTTGTTGACGATCTCGACCTTCTGCTGGTCCACGACCTGCTTGTCCGCACGCGCGATGCCGGATCCACCCGTGCTGGCACAGGCGGACAGCCCGAGCATCAGTCCTGCTGCCATACAAAGCCCGAAGCGCTTCATGACGACCTCCGCTGGTGGTGCGGAACGACCGCGCGGCATGCACGGGGCACCGCAAGAGGACTATAGGCGCGGGTGCAAGCCCCCTTGCGCCGATGATGGCAGGATGGATCGCCGGTGGCCGCGCGGCGGCCTGCGCATCGTCCGCCCGTTCAAGCCGGAGCTTGCACGCCATCCGTCGCACAGAGCTCGCGCACGACGGTCGTCGCGAAGGCACCGGACGGCAGCCAGAATGCGAGGCGCCAGGTCGAGGGTTCTTCGCGCTGCGCATCGAAATCGACCGGGAACAGCCGCAGGCTGCGACGCTCCTGGCGCAGGTCGGCCGCGGCGAGACCTTCGGCGAACGACAGCTCGAGGCTCGCCGCGGCGAGTTCGAGCTCGCGCACGACCGCCGCCGTGCGCAGCTCGCCGCGCCCCCACATCGGCCCGGTCGGGTCGATGTCGTGGCCGGCGAGTCGCGCGATCAGCGTGTCGTCCAGCGGTTGCGGCCCGAAGATCGAATGCGTGCCGGCGAGCATCCACACCTCGCCGTCGAGCGCCGCATTCCACGTGCCGTCGGCGACGCGCCGTGCGAGCACGGCGTTGAACAGCCAGGAGCGTGCCGCCGAGAGCGCGAAGCCACGCTGGCTGCGCCCCATGCGTCGCCCCGCGAACAGCGCGCGTGCGCGATCGAGGTTGTCGCCGTCGCGACCGAAACGCTGTTCGCCGAAGTAGTTGGGTACGCCGTGCGAGGCGATGGTGTCGATCACGCGCCGCGCGCCGTCGGCATCGCCCTCGACATCGCGCAGGCGGATCACGAAGCGGTTGCCGCGATGCGCACCACGCTTGAGCTTGCGCGTGTGCCGGGTCACCTCGAGGACACGCACGCCCTCGATGTCCAGCGACGACCAGTCCGGATCGGCGCGCCCCGGCAGATGGATCGAGAACGTCTGCCGCGTCACCGCGTGCCGATCCTTGAGGCCACTGAAGCCCACCGCGGTCGGATCGAGGCCGAGCAGCGCGGCGAAGCGGTCGGCGACCCACTCCGTGTTGGCCTCGCGCTTCTCGATGCGCACGAACGCGTGCTCGCCGCTGCCGGACAGCTCGAAACCGAGGTCTTCGTCGACCTCGAAATCCTCGGGCGTCGCGCGCAGCGTGCCGCGCAGCGGCGGGCCGCCGTGGGCGTACGGCAGCGCGCTCACGGCGTCGCGTCGAGGTCGAGGCGCGCGACCAGCGAGCGCAGGTCGGGATCGTCGGCCGGTTCGACCGCGGACGGCGTGCGTGCACGCTGCAGCAGCACGACCGCGAACGCGGCGATGCCCTCGCCTCGCCCGGTGAAGCCGAGCGTCTCGCTCGTCGTCGCCTTGACGCTGACATCGCCGAACGCGCAGCCGAGATCGGCGGCGAGATTGCGCCGCATCGCCTCCGCATGCGGGCCGATCTTCGGCCGCTCGCAGACGACCGTGACATCGGCATTCGCGAGTGCGTAGCCGTGCTCGATCATGAGCGCCGCGCAATGCAGCAGGAAATGCCGGCTCGACACGTCGCGCCAGCGTTCGTCGCTGGGCGGGAAATGGCGGCCGATGTCGCCGAGCGCGAGCGCGCCGAGGATCGCGTCGCACAGCGCGTGGATGACGACGTCGCCATCGGAGTGTGCGACGAGGCCGTGCGTGTGCGGGATCGTCACGCCGCCGAGCACGACGTGCGTGCCGGGTCCGTATGCGTGGACGTCGATGCCTTGGCCGATGCGCATGGTCGTAGGGAGCGGTCGCGGGAACGGGACGCGAACGATACCCGCTGGCGGATCCGATGGCGTGAATTTTCGCGGACCGCGGCATCCGGATCTCGCCCGCCGCCACGTCGCCTGCGCGCATGAGCGGCGTGTCGAAGCCGACCAGGCCGACGCCGGAGCGCTCCCGCGAACCCGACTCAGGCGCCGCGGCGCGCGAGCAGCATTTCCGCGAGCACGCGGTCGGGCGCCGTGGTGACCTTGAGGTTGTCGTCCTGGCCCTCGACGAGCAGCGGCGCGAATCCCGTGCGCTCCATCGCCATCGCCTCGTCGGTGACGATGACGCCGTCCGCACGTGCACGGCGCAGTGCCGCGGCGAGTTCGCCCCTGCGGAACAGCTGTGGCGTCAACGCACGCCAGCGTGCCTCGCGTGGCTCGGTCGCCTGCACCCGTCCTTCGGCGTCGGCACGCTTGAGCGTGTCGCGCAGCGGAGCGGCCAGCAATGCGCCGCCGGCGGCGGAACCCTCGTCGACGAGACGTGCGATGTCGTCGGCACGCACGCAGGGACGCGCGGCATCGTGGACGAGGACGAAGTCGGTTTCCGGCACGAGACCATCGAGCGCGTCGAGTCCGGCCAGCACCGAATCGGCGCGCTCGCTACCGCCTGTCGTGATGCGCACGGGCTTGCCGAGGATCGCGGCCGGCGACCACCAGCGTGCGTCGTCGCGCGCGAGTACCACCATGAGGCCGGCCACGCGTGTGCTCGCGGCGAGCGTCTCGAGCGTCCACTGCAGCAGCGGACGTCCCGCGATCTCGACGTACTGCTTGGGAATCTCGCCGCCGAAGCGCGCGCCGCGCCCGGCCGCGACGACGATGCACCACGCCGTCATCCGCAGGCGCCGTGCGTGGAATTCCCGACCGCGTGCATCACGGCTTGCGCACCGGTGCCACGGGCGCGGACGCGCCCGGCTCGACGACCTGGTAGAACGTCTCGCCCGGCTTGACGAGGCCGAGCTCGGAACGCGCGCGCTCCTCGATCGCCTCGTCGCCGTGCTTGAGGTCCTCGACTTCGGCCGACAACGCGTCGTTGCGCAGCTTGAGCTTGTCGTTCTCGGCCTTCTGGTCGGCGACGCGCAGCTCGAGCAGGCGCACCTCGGCCACGCCGCCCTGACCCGCCCACAGTTTCACCTGCAGGGCGATGATCAGGACGATCAGGATGAGGGCGACATAGCGCAGCATGGCGCGCAGCCTACTCCGAAGCCGTGCCGGTGTCAGAAGCCCGGAAGGTTCGGGAACGCCTGGCGACCTGCGTACACGGCCGACGCACCGAGCGCTTCCTCGATGCGCAGCAGCTGGTTGTACTTGGCCACGCGGTCGGAGCGGCACAGCGAGCCGGTCTTGATCTGCGTCGCCGCGGTCGACACCGACAGGTCGGCGATCGTCGTGTCCTCGGTCTCGCCGGAGCGGTGCGAGATGACCGACGCGTACCTCGCCTTCTCGGCCATCGCGATCGCATCGAGCGTCTCGGTCAGCGTGCCGATCTGGTTGACCTTGATCAGGATCGCGTTGGCGATGTGCTTGTCGATGCCTTCCTGCAGGATCGCCGTATTGGTCACGAACAGGTCGTCACCGACCAGCTGCACGGTCTTGCCGACCTTGTCGGTGAGCAGCTTCCAGCCGTCCCAGTCGCCTTCGGCCATGCCGTCCTCGATCGTGACGATCGGGTACTTCGCAGTCCAGCCGGCGAGGAAGTCGGCGAACTGCTCCGGCGTGAGCACCTTGCCCTCGCCTTCGAGATGGTAGGCACCGTCCTTGTGGAACTCCGAACTCGCCACGTCGAGGCCGAGCCAGATGTCCTTGCCGACCGCGTAGCCGGCCTTCGTGATCGCCTCGAGGATGGTCTCGACGGCTTCCTCGTTCGAGCGGAGGTTCGGCGCGAAGCCGCCCTCGTCGCCGACCGCGGTGTTGAGGCCGCGGCCCTTGAGCACGGACTTGAGCGCGTGGAACACCTCGGTGCCCGAACGCAGCGCTTCGGCGAAGTTCGGCAGGCCGATCGGCAGGATCATGAACTCCTGCATGTCGACGTTGTTGTCGGCATGCGCGCCGCCGTTGATGATGTTCATCATCGGCACCGGCAGGCGCGCAGCGCGGTCACCGGCGAGATGCTTCCACAGCGGCAGCTTGCGCGAAGCCGCCACCGCGTGCGCGTTGGCGAGCGACACGCCGAGCAGCGCGTTCGCACCGAGCTTGCCCTTGTTCGGCGTGCCGTCGAGCGCGATGAGCTTCGCGTCGAGACCACGCTGGTCGGCCGCGTCGAAACCCTTCAGCGCCTGCGCGATCGTCGTGTTGACGTGGGCGACGGCGTTCTTCACGCCCTTGCCGAGGTAGCGCACCTTGTCGCCGTCGCGCAGCTCGACGGCCTCGCGCGAACCGGTCGATGCACCCGACGGCACCGCGGCGCGGCCGAACGAACCGTCGGCGAGCGTGACCTCGGCTTCGAGCGTGGGATTGCCTCGGGAGTCGAGGATTTCGCGGGCGTGGATCGAGGCGACCTGCATGGGATGAGCAACTCCGGAAGTGGGATCAGTCGAAAAGGTCCGAGAACACGAGGTCGGATGCGTAGACGTGCAATACGCCGAGGCGTCCGGATCCAGGTGGACCGGGATTGAACGAGGGGTTCGCCACGATGACGTCGCCGCCCCAGGTGGCGACCTTGCCGACGAACTCGGACGTGTCCGTCGGTTCGAGGCTCAGCTTCGCGTGCTGCGACCACGACATGTCGGCCCCCTTGAAGACGTAGACGGACCGGAGCGACGGATGTGTCGCGACGACACGCCCGTGGTTGCACGCGACAGCGTTCGCGAAACCGTCGTTCGACTCGCCGTTGGCGGGAACGAGTGTCATTCCGGGATTCGGCGTGCCATTCGTCAACGAGTAGATCCACGCCTTGCCGAGTACCGCAGGCGATGCCTGCGGGTTCCCCGGCGACGCCACCGTGATGGCATTGCCGCACATGAAAAGGTCGCTGCCGTACGACTGGTCGGGAGAGCTCGTCAGGATCGACATGGCCACCCGCCAGATCTGCGGCGTCGGAAATGGCGATGGATAGAACGCGTGGATCGCGCCACCGCGCCCGTCGGTGCGGTAGCCGGGAGTGCCCGCGTAGAGCCGCGAGCCGTTGAACCCGAGCGCAGTGCCCCATCGGTTCCCGGCATGCGCGTACTGGCTGCCGAGTGCGACCTCTTCGACATATTCCCAGCTTCCATCGACGAGCCGGTACGCGTAGACGTGCCCGTTCGTCGGATTGGCAGCTGCATCGGACTGCTCGCTGCCGACGAAGAGCCACTCCCCTTTCATCGCGAGCGTCTTGCCGAAACCCGGAAGGTCGGGCAAGGACGGGCCGTCGAGACGCTGCTGCAGCGCCCATTCGCCATCCGTGTGATGGAACACGTACACGGCGCCTGTCTCGATCGCATTGCCGGGCGCACCGACCGCGAGCCAGTCTTCGTCGATCGCGACCGCGGATCCGAAACGCCTGGCTTCGACGTCACCCGTCACGACGTCGGCGAGATGCCAGCGCGTGGCATCGCGTCGGTACACGTGCACGTAGCCGTTCGGCTCCGACATGCCTTGTGCGAGACCCAGCGGAAGGCCCGCGACGAGCACGCCGCGCTGCATGGCGAGGGACGTACCGAAACCGGCCTCGGGATAGCCGCCGGGTTGAGCAGGGACCTCGAGGTCGTAGCGGACGTAGCCCGCATCGCCGGCGAACGCCGAGATCGATACCGCCGCGACGATGACCGCCGCACAGCCGATGAACCGCCTCGTCCTGACCTGCATCACCTTCTCCCTCCGTTGGTATCGTCGCGCCGTCAATCGCGGTCGACAGCGAATTCCTTCACGACCTTGTCGATCGTCGTCAGATGCCGGAGCAGCGCTTCCATCTTCCCCAGCGGCCACGCATTCGGACCGTCGCTGAGCGCCTTGTCGGGATCCGGGTGCGTTTCCATGAAGATGCCGGCGATGCCGACCGCGACGGCCGCGCGCGACAGCACGGGCACGAACTCGCGCTGGCCGCCGGACTTGCCGCCCGCGCCGCCCGGCAGCTGCACCGAATGGGTCGCGTCGAACACGACCGGACAACCCGTGTCGCGCATGACCGCGAGCGAGCGCATGTCGGAGACGAGGTTGTTGTAGCCGAAGCTCGCGCCACGCTCGCAGACCATGATCTGCGGGTTGCCCGTGGTCTTCGCCTTGTCGGAGACGTGCTTCATCTCCCATGGCGACAGGAACTGGCCCTTCTTGATGTTGACCGGGCGGCCGACGCTGCAGGCCTTGAGGATGAAGTCGGTCTGGCGGCACAGGAACGCCGGCGTCTGCAGCACGTCGACGACCTCGGCGACCTCCTCCATCGGCGTGTACTCGTGCACGTCGGTGAGTACCGGCACGCCGATCTGGCGCTTGACCTCCGAAAGGATGCGCAGGCCTTCGGCGATACCGGGACCGCGATGGCCCGTGATCGACGTGCGGTTGGCCTTGTCGAAGCTCGACTTGTAGATGAAGGGCACGCCGAGACGCGACGTGATCTCCTTGAGCTGGCCGGCGGTGTCGAGGGCGAGCTGCTCGCTCTCGATCACACAGGGGCCGGCGATGAGGAACAGCGGCTTGTCGAGGCCGACTTCGAAATCGCAAAGCTTCACGCGGTGGCTCCGATCTTGGCCGGCACGACGGTGTCGTTCGACGGCGCGTTGCGCACGGCCTTGTACTCGCGTGCGGCGCGGATGAAGCCGACGAACAGGGCATGGCCGTCGCGCGGCGTCGAGGTGAACTCGGGATGCGCCTGGCAGGCGACGAACCACGGATGGTCGGCGAGCTCGATCATCTCCACGAGCAGGTCGTCCATCGACTTGCCCGAGATCACGAGGCCGAGGTCCTCGAGCTTCTGGCGGTAGCGGTTGTTGAACTCGTAGCGGTGGCGGTGGCGCTCGCGCACGACGTCCTGGCCGTACAGCTCGCGCGCGAGCGTGCCGGCCTTGAGGCGGCATTCCTGCGCGCCGAGGCGCATCGTGCCGCCGAGGTCGGAACCCTCGTCGCGCTTCTCGATCTCGCCCGTACTGGTCGTCCACTCGGTGATCAGCGCGATGACCGGATCCTTGCAGTTGCGGTCGTTCTCGCTCGAGTTGGCGTTCTCGAGACCGGCGACGTTGCGCGCGAACTCCACTACCGCGGCGTGCATGCCGTAGCAGATGCCGAAGTACGGCACGCGGTTGGTGCGCGCGAAGTTCGCCGCGCCGACCTTGCCTTCGAAACCGCGCTTGCCGAAGCCGCCCGGCACGAGCACGCCGTCGATGTCCTTGAGGGCCTCGCCGCCGCGGCGCTCGATCTCCTCGGACTCGACCCAGCGCAGGTTGACCTGCGTGTGCTGCTTGAGGCCGCCGTGACGCAGCGCCTCGCCGAGCGACTTGTAGGCGTCCTTGTGCTCGACGTATTTGCCGACGATCGCGATGTTGACCTCGTCCTTCGGGTTGGCGATCGCATCGACCGTGCGCTGCCACTCGGACAGGTCGGCCGGCTTGGCCTTGAAGTTGAGGCGCTCGAGGACGATGTCGTCGAGTTTCTGCTGGTGCAGCCACAGCGGCAGCTGGTAGATGATGTCGACGTCGACCGCGCTGATGACGGCCTTCTCGGGCACGTTCGTGAACAGCGCGATCTTGCGGCGGTCCGACTGCGGCAGCGGCTGCTCGCAGCGGCACAGCAGCACGTCGGCCTGGATGCCGATCGAGCGCAGTTCCTTGACCGAATGCTGGGTCGGCTTGGTCTTGATCTCGCCGGCGGCCTTGATGTACGGCACCAGCGTGAGGTGCATGAACATCGACATCTCGGGGCCGTGCTCGATGCGGATCTGGCGGATCGCCTCGAGGAACGGCAGCGACTCGATGTCGCCGACCGTGCCGCCGATCTCGACCAGGGCGACGTCGTAGCCGCTGGTGGCCTCGTAGATGCGGTGCTTGATCTCGTCGGTGATGTGCGGGATCACCTGCACGGTCGCGCCGAGGTAGTCGCCGCGGCGCTCCTTGGCGATCACGCTCTCGTAGATCTTGCCCGTGGTGATCGAGTTCTTGCCGGTCAGGCGCGTGCGCATGAAGCGCTCGTAGTGCCCGAGGTCCAGGTCGGTCTCGGCGCCGTCGTCGGTGACGTACACCTCGCCGTGCTGGAACGGGCTCATCGTGCCCGGATCGACGTTGATGTAGGGGTCCAGCTTCATCATCGTCACGCGCAGCCCGCGCGCTTCGAGGATGGCGGCCAGCGACGCGGCGGCGATGCCCTTGCCAAGCGAGGACACGACGCCACCGGTCACGAAAATCAGGGGGGTCATCACGGGGGTTCCGCAGGAAAACGCTATTCTACCGACTCGCCGCCCGCGCCGCGACTGGTGCGCCCCGCGCGCCGCCCTGCCTGCCCCGCTTCGCGGCGTTCCGCCACAGCTCAGCCCTGCGGCGCGGAAGCCTCGTCCGGAAGCCTGCGGAACACCAGCGCCGACAGCGCGGTGAGCGCACCGAGGCACAGGAATGTGGCCTGAAACGCCGGCAGCACCACGCTGCCGCCCGTCGCCGCGCCGCTGCCGCCGCCGAACAGCGCGAGCAGGCCACCCGCGATCGCCGCGCCGAAGCCCATCGCGAGCATCATCATCATCGACAGCGCGCTGTTGCCGCTGCTGGCGAGGCCACGGTCGAGGTCGCGCAGCGCAATCGTGTTCATCGCCGTGAACTGCAGCGAATTGACCGCACCGAACGCGGCGAACTGCGCGGCCAGCCAGGCCACCGGCGTGTCTGGCGTGATCGTCGCGAAGCCCGCCATCGAGGCGCCGACGAGCACCGTGTTGACGACGAGCACGCGGCGGTAGCCGAAGCGCCCGATCAACGCGACCGCCGGGCGCTTGATGACGAGGCTCGCGAGCGCGACCGGCACCATCATGAGGCCGGCCTGCGAAGCCGGGAACCCGAGTGCGACCTGCAGCAGCAGCGGGATCATGAGCGGCATGCCGCTGCTGCCGAGCCGCGACAGCAGGTTGCCGCCGATGCCGACGCGGAAGCTCGGCACCTTCAGCAGCGCAGGCGGAAACAAGGCGTTCTCGACCCGGTGCGCGTGCCGTGCGTAGACACCGATCAGCACCACACCCATGGCGAGCACGACGAGCAGCATCACGCGCGCCTGCGGGCGCAGCGGCAGGCCGTCCAGCGCGAGCATCACCGCGACCATGCCGGCGGCGAGCAGCACGTAGCCGACCGCATCGAATCGCAGGACGGTGGGCGGACGCAGGTCCGGCATGATCTTCCACGCCGCGAGCAGCCCGAGTACGCCGATCGGCAGGTTGATCAGGAAGATCCAGTGCCACGAGGCGACGTCGACGAGCCAGCCGCCGAGCACGGGACCGATCATCGGCCCGACCAGTCCCGGCATCGTCACGATGCTCATCGCACGCAGGAAGTCGGCACCCGGGAAGCGCCGCAGCACGGCGAGGCGGCCGACCGGCAGCAGCATCGCACCGCCGACACCCTGCACCACGCGCGCGGCGACGATCTGCGCGAGATCCTGTGCCGCCGCACACGCGAGCGATCCAGTCGTGAACAGCGCGATCGCCGCCATGAACACGCGGCGCGTGCCGAAGCGGTCGGCCAGCCAGCCCGATGCCGGAATCAGGATCGCGACCGTCAGCGAGTACGCGATGACGACCGCCTGCATGCGCAGGGCGGGCTCGCCGAGCCCGGCCGCCATCGCCGGCAGCGCCGTGTTGACGATCGTCGTGTCGAGCATCTGCATGAACACGGCGGTCGCGACGAGCCACAGCAACGGTTCGCGCGAGGGAGGACGGACCGGATCCATGCAGGAGAGACACCTTGTTCGGAGTGCGCGATCGCGCCTGTTGCCCATGATCGGGCTTGGTACGGCCATTGCAAAGTCGACGCATGCGCGGCGGCCGTCGGAGCGACGCGTTCACTGGATCGGCGACCTCGAACCGCTCGCGGCAGAGGCCTCCGGTCATCAACCTGAACGCGATGTCAGGAGTCGACGGGAGCGACGCCGGGATGTGTCAATTTCAGTTACTGTGCGACACCCCGACCGAACGGGAAGCGGACCGGGGGCCGTACGTGCTGCGCGCGCGCGGCGACCAGGAGGGTTCCGCATGATCGGGCGCTTCGGTTGGTTCGCACTCTTCGCCGCCGCCATGGTCGACACCGCCATCGCCGCGACGTTCGAAGCCGTGGTCCACGATTCGGCCGGCGCACCGCTCGCCGACGCCGTCGTGTCGCTCGTTCCCGCTGCAGGACCGCAACGTGCACCGGCCGGCCGGGAGGCCGCGATCGACCAGCGCGGCCTGCGCTTCGTGCCCTCGGTGATCGCCGTGCAGACCGGCACGGCCGTGCAGTTCCCGAACAGCGACCAGGTTCGCCATCACGTCTATTCGTTCTCGCCCGCGAAGAGGTTCGAGCTGCGTCTCTACAAGGATCATCCGACCTCACCGGTCGTGTTCGACCAGGCCGGTGTGGCCACGATCGGCTGCAACATCCACGACTGGATGATCGGCTACGTCGTCGTCGTCGACACGCCGCATTTCGCCGTCACCGAGGCGTCCGGGCATGCACGCATCGACAACGTGCCGCCCGGCGACTACCTCGTGTCGGCATGGCAGTCGCGCCTGCCCGGCGCAGCGCCGGACGCGGTGCGCGTGACCCTTGCGGCAGGCGTGAACGCGACCCGCGACATCGAGCTCATGGTAGGCCCGCCGGCACCGGAGCCCGCACCACCGAGCGAGCTCGAACAGAAGTTCCGTCGATTCCAGAAGAGCCCCGATGGCGAAGGGTAGTTACCGCTCGCGCCTCGCGGTGCTGCTGCTCGGGCTCGTCGCGCTCGTGCAGTTCCCGACGTTCGTGTCGGTCTATTTCGCCACGCACGGCAATGCGATCGACCAGGCGCGCGCGCGGCTGGAGGTCGGTGCACGCGTGTTCGAGCGACTGCTCGCGAACCGCAAGACACAGCTCGCCGATGCCCTCGGCCTGGTGGCATCGGATTTCGGTTTCCGCGAAGCCGTCGCCACACGCGACGGTGCGACCGTGCAATCGGTACTGATCAACCACGGCGCACGCATCGGCGCGAGCTTCGGACTGATCCTCGATCTCGACGGCGAGGTCACGACGAGCACGAGTGGCATCGCGGAGCGCGGCATCCGTTCGTTCGAAGGCCTGCTCGCGCATGCCGACGTGAACGGCGTGGCCGGCGGCCTCCTCGCGAGCGACGGCGAACCCTACCAGGTGGTGCTCGTTCCCGTGCGCGCACCGCAACGCATCGGCTGGGTCGGCATGGGCTTTCCGATGAACGACGAGCTCGCACGCCAACTGCGCACGCTGACGCGTCTCGAGGTGAGTTTCGCCGCGCTCGGAAGCCATGGCCGGAACGTGCAGTCGACGCTGCCGGAAGCCGCACGTCGCGCCCTCGCACTGCGACTCGCCGGCGGAGCGGGTGATACGCGCCCGGGTTCCGGATGGGAACTCGCCGGCGAGGATTACATGACCCACGTCGTCCCCCTGGACGACGCCGCGACGATCGACGCGGTGCTGCAGATCCCGATGGACGAGGTGCTCGAGCCGTTCCATCAACTCAACAGCCAGTTGCTCGCGATCTCGACGCTGTCGTTCCTGCTGTCGGTCGGCGGAGCGTGGCTGCTCGCGCGCGGCGTCACGCGTCCCGTGAAGCAGCTCGCGGATGCCGCGAACCGCATCGAGCGAGGCGAGTACGGCGGCGAGCTGGACACCTCGCGCAGCGACGAGTTCGGCCGCCTCGCCACCGCGTTCAACGGCATGCAGCGCGGCATCGCCGAGCGCGAACAGCGCATCACCCATCTGGCCTATCACGACGCCCTCACCGATCTCCCCAACCGCGTCAACATCGAACGTCGGCTCATCCACGCGATGGAGCCGGGTTCGGGCATCGACCGCATCGCGGTGCTCGTCGTCGACGTGAACCACTTCAAGGAGATCAACGACACGCTCGGTCACCCGATCGGCGACCGCCTGCTCGTCAACGTCGGCCGTCGCCTGCGCGACAGCGTCGATCCCGGCGACGTCGTCGCGCGCCTCGGCAGCGACGAGTTCCTCGTCATGCTGCTCAACCGCGACGTCGCGCATGCGCAGTCGCTGGCCGCACGCCTCGTCCGACGCATGTCGGCACCCGTGCTGCTCGGCACGATGGAACTGTTCCCGAGCATCAGCATCGGCATCGCCCTGTTCCCCGAGCACGCGGGCACCGCCGAGGACCTTCTGCGCCGCGCCGACATCGCGATGTACGACGCCAAGCACGCACACGCGCCGGTGCACATGTACATGAGCGGTCGGGATGCGCTGCACCTGCGCCGCCTGTCGCTGGTCAACGACCTGCGCCGCGCGTCGGCGAACGAGGAATTCGAGGTCCACTACCAGCCCAAGATGGACCTGCGCACGAGCCGCATCACGGCCGTCGAGGCGCTCGTGCGCTGGCGCCATCCGCGCGAAGGCGTCATCCCGCCAGACGAATTCATCCCGCTCGCCGAGCATTCCGGCAGCGTGCACCTGGTCACGGAATGGATGTTGCGACGCGTGATCGCACAACGCCAGGCCTGGAAGCACGCCGGCATCGACCTCGACGTCGCGATCAACATCTCGGCGATGGACCTCACCTCCGACAACCTCGCCGCACGCCTGCAGGCCTGCCTGACCGAGGCCGGCGCCGATCCTTACGGGCTCATCCTCGAAGTCACCGAGAGCGCGATCATGCGCGACGCCGTGCGTGCGCTCGAGATGATGCGGCGCCTGCGCATGTGCGGGGTGCGTCTGGCGATCGACGACTTCGGCACCGGCCATTCCTCGCTGTCGCAGCTCAAGCGGATGCCGGTGGACGAGCTCAAGATCGACAAGTCGTTCGTGATGGACATGTCCGACGACGCCGACGACGCCGTGATCGTGCGTTCGACGATCGAGCTCGGCCACAACATGGGCCTCAAGGTGGTCGCCGAGGGCGTCGACGACCCGCGCACACTCGACCTTCTCGAAGCCTGGCACTGCGATACGGCCCAGGGTTTCCTGATCAGCCGCCCGCTGCCGGTCGCCGAACTCGAGATCTTCCTCGCCCGGGCGAACTCGCGCTCGGCGAACACGCTGGCCCTGCCTCCATGACGACCCGACCCCTCCTCGTCCGCGCCCTCACACTGCTCGCGGTGTGTGCGGCCTGCATGTCCGGCACGGCGCACGCGGATCGCGGCCGCCTTCTCGCCACCGGTGGTGCGACCCAGCTCGAAGGAAGCGCGGGCGGCGGACTCGTGCCGTGGGCCGTGCTGGCCGGCTACGCGACGCGCGACGGCTACGGTGCCACGGCCTTCGCGACACGCGTGGAAGTGGACGACTACGCGCTCGACAGCCGTGGCGTGGCGTTCACGGCGCGCAACCGCGTCGAAGTGTCGTTCGCGCGGCAACGCTTTCATCTCGGCACGCTCGGCGACGCACTCGGCATGCCCGGCGCGACGATCAGCCAGGACATCGTCGGCGCGAAGCTTCGCCTCGCCGGCGACGCGATCTACACACCCTGGCCGCAACTCTCGCTCGGCGTGCAGCGCAAGAAGAACCGCGATTTCGGCGTGCCCTCGGCCGTCGGCGCGCGGGACGACCACGGCACCGACGTCTACCTCGCCGCGACCAAGGTATTCCTCGGCGGCGCGGGCGGCTACAACCTGCTCGTCAACGGCACACTGCGTTCGACCGAAGCCAACCAGCTCGGCATCCTCGGCTTCGGCGGCGACCGCGGCGGACGACGTGTCGTCGGTGAAGCCTCGGCGGCCATGCTGTTCACGCCGTCGCTCGCATTCGGCGTCGAGTACCGCCAGAAACCCGATCATCTCGCGTTCGCAAGAGAGGACGCCTTCCGCGACGTGTTCGTGGCGTGGTTCCCCAACAAGCACGTCGCTGCGGTCGCGGCCTGGGCCGACCTCGGCTCGGTCGCCACGCTCGACGACCAGCGCGGCTGGTACCTCTCGCTGCAGGCCAGCCTGTGAACCTGTCCAGTCGATTCGCCGCATACGCCCTCGCCGCCTTTGTCGCACTGGCCGGCTGTGCCACATCCCGCCCGGCGCCGACGCTCTACGAGCAGTTCGGCGGCCAAGCCGGTCTCGTCGCACTGGTCGACGACCTGCTCGAACGCTTCGCGGACGACCCGAAGGTCGGCGTACATTTCGCCAACACCAACATCGCACGCTTCCGCAGCCTGTTCGTCGAGCACCTGTGTGAGGTCATGGACGGCCCGTGCACGTACGGAGGCGACGAGATGAGCGAGGTCCACCGCGGCCTCGCCATCGACGAGGGCACGTTCAACGCCGTCGTCGAGCACCTCATCGACGCGATGGATGCGCAGCGCGTTCCGATACGCGCGCAGAACCACCTCATCGCCAGACTCGCGCCGATGCGCAAGGACGTGATCTACAAGTAGGACCGCCGCGCGTTCAGCACCGCGCGAGAGCGCGACCGGCCCCGTACTTGCCAGTCCGCCACGATCCGGCCACCATGCGCGGTCCCCGATCGCCCGCCCCGCACGATGAGCAGTCGCTACAACGCCGCCGATATCGAAGTCCTCTCCGGCCTGGATCCGGTCAAGCGCCGTCCCGGCATGTACACGGACACCGCGCGCCCGAACCACCTCGCGCAGGAGGTCATCGACAACTCGGTCGACGAGGCCCTCGGCGGCCACGCGAAGACGATCGACGTCACCGTGCACGCCGACGGCTCGGTCAGCGTCGCCGACGACGGCCGCGGCATGCCGGTCGACATCCATCCCGAGGAAGGCATCCCGGGTGTCGAGCTGATCCTCACGCGCCTGCACGCGGGCGGCAAGTTCTCGAACCGCAACTACGAGTTCTCGGGCGGCCTGCACGGCGTCGGCGTGTCGGTCGTCAACGCGCTGTCGACGCGCGTCGAGGTCACGATCAAGCGCGAAGGCCAGGTCCACCAGATGGCGTTCCGCGACGGCGATCGCGCCAGCGAGCTCGCCGTGATCGGCACGGTCGGCAAGAAGCAGACCGGCACCACCGTGCACTTCTGGCCCGATCCGAAGTACTTCGATTCCCCGCGCATCTCGATGCCACGCCTGCGCCACGTGCTGCGCGCCAAGGCCGTGCTCTGCGCCGGCCTCACCGTGCGCCTCACCGACGAGGCCAGCGGCGAGAAGGAGACCTGGTTCTACGAGGACGGCCTGCGCGACTACCTGCGTTCGATGGTCGGCGATGCCGAGCGCCTGCCCGCCGAGCTCTACGTCGGCGCGCAGAAGCGCGAGAAGGCCGCCGTCGATTTCGCGATCGCGTGGCTGCCCGAGGGCGAGCTCACGCAGGAAAGCTACGTCAACCTGATCCCGACCGCGCAGGGCGGCACGCACGTCAACGGCCTGCGCACGGGCCTGACCAACGCACTGCGCGAGTTCTGCGACTTCCGCAACCTGCTGCCGCGCGGCGTCAAGCTCGCGCCCGAGGATGTCTGGGACCGTCTGAGCTTCGTGCTGTCGCTGCGCATGCAGGAGCCGCAGTTCTCGGGCCAGACCAAGGAGCGCCTGTCCTCGCGCGACGCCGCGGGCGTCGTCGAATCGGCTGCGCACGACGGCTTCTCGCTGTACCTCAACCAGCACGTCGCGGTCGGCGAGAAGATCGCCCAGCTCGCGATCGAGCGCGCCGCGATGCGCCTCAAGGCCGAGAAGCAGATCGTCCGCAAGAAGGTCACGCAAGGCCCCGCCCTGCCCGGCAAGCTCGCCGACTGTGCGTCGAGCGACCTTTCGCGCACCGAGCTGTTCCTCGTCGAGGGCGATTCGGCGGGCGGCTCGGCACGCCAGGCCCGCGACAAGGATTTCCAGGCCATCCTTCCGCTGCGCGGCAAGATCCTCAACACCTGGGAAGTCGAGTCGACCAGCGTGCTCGCCTCGCAGGAAGTGCACGACCTCGCGGTCGCGATCGGCTGCGATCCGGGCAAGGACGACATCGCCGGCCTGCGCTACGGCAAGGTCTGCATCCTCGCCGACGCCGATTCGGACGGCCTGCACATCGCCACGCTGCTGTGCGCGCTGTTCCTGCGCCACTTCCCCGCACTCGTGCGCGAAGGCCACGTGTTCGTCGCGATGCCGCCGCTGTTCCGCGTCGACGTGGGCAAGCAGATGTTCTACTGCCTCGACGAGGCCGAGCGCGACGCCACGCTCGAGCGCATCACGCGCGAAAAGCTGCGCGGCGCGGTCAGCGTGACGCGCTTCAAGGGCCTCGGCGAGATGAACCCGTCGCAGCTGCGCGAGTCGACGATCAACCCGGATACGCGCCGCCTCGTCCAGCTCACGGTGCCCGAGGCGACCGAAGGCGACCAGAGCACGCACAAGCTCATGGACATGCTGCTGGCGAAGAAGCGTGCCGGCGACCGCAAGAGCTGGCTCGAGGAGAAAGGCGACCTCGCCTCGCTCGACGCCTGACGGCCAACGCCGACGGGCGACCTCTCAAGCCCTGGCGAAGTGCACGGCCACGCGTGCACCGCCGTCGGGCGACGTCGAGATCGATATGCCCGCATGGTGCCTCGCGGCGATCTCGCGTGCGATCGCGAGCCCGAGGCCGCAGCCGTCGCCCGGCGCTCCGTCGCGACGCCAGAAGCGTTCGAACACCTGCTCGCGCTCCGCATCCGGAACGCCCGGGCCATCGTCGTCGATGACGACGACGTGCGGATCGTCGCCGACGCGCAGCGTGACGACGCCACCGCGACGCCCGTAGCGCAGCGCATTGTCGACGAGGTTCGCGACCAGCTCGCGCAGCAGTTGCGGCTCGCCGCGCGGAAGGCGAGCGTGCTCGGGGCCCTCGTAGCCGAGGTCCACATCGCGCGCGAGCGCGGCATCGGTGTAGTCGTCCAGGACATCACGCGCGATCGCGGCGAGGTCGACCTCACGCATCTCCAGCGCCACCTCGGCGGAGGCCTCCGACCGGTTGAGCATGAGGATCTGGTGGGTCACGTGGCGCAGCCGGGTCACGCCGTCGAGGACATGGCCGAGTGCCGCATCGCGTGCGTGGCCCTCGGGTTCGCGCATGGCGCGTTCGAGCTGCACCTGCAAGGCGGCCAGCGGCGTGCGCAACTGGTGCGCGGCGTTCGCGACGAAACGCTGCTGCGCCTCCTGCGCGGCCGCCAGGCGCGCGACGAGATCGTTGAGCGCGTGCGCGAGCGGCCACAGCTCGCGCGGACTGTCGCCGAGCACGTCCACCGGAACCAGCCGGCTCGCGTCATGCTCGGCCAGGCGGCGCGCGGCCCGGTTCGCCGCACGCACGCCGGCGCCGATGCCGGACCACACGAGCGCACCGGCGATCACGAGCACGAGCAGCTGCAGCGGGATGCTCGAAACCAGCAGCTGCCCCGCGAGCGCCTCGCGCTTGCGCAGGGTTTCGGCCACGCGCACGGTCACCGGTTCCTGTGCCGCATCGCCACGCGCCACGGCGACCTGCACCACGCGCGCACGCTCGCCGTCGACGACGGCGTCGTAGAACACGCGCGCGTCCTCGTCCGCGTCGACGCGCGTGGGCGGAGGTATCTCCACGTCGCCGAACAACATCCCGCGAACGGACTCGACCGTGCCGTGGATGCGGTCGATCGTGTCCCATTCGAACATGCGCAGGGTCGGCGGCGCGATATCGAGATGCGCGCGTCCCGCATCGTCGTGATGCACGAGCGTCGCCAGCGACATCGCCGAGTCCCACAGCCAGCGGTCGTAGACTTTCTCGGCGTAGTGGCGCGCGAGCGCGTACGAGGCGATCGCGCTCGCCACCATCAACAGCAACAGCGGCAGCCACAGGCGCCGCAGCAGCAGGCCACGCAGGCTCGGCACACGCTCAGGCGTCACCGCGGGCCTCGATGCGGTAGCCGAGTCCGCGCAATGCCCGCACGCCGACACCGGCGCGAAGGCCCTCGAGCTTGCGCCGCAGTCGGCTGACGTGCACCTCGATCACCGACAGGTTGGCACCGGCCTCCCACGTGTACAGCGCGTCGAACAGCTGCTGCTTGGAGACGATGCGACCGGGTCGGCGCAGCAACGCCTCGAGCAATGCGAGCTCGCGCGCGGTGAGCTCGAGGACCTCGCCGTCGACGCTGGCCGTGCGCGTCGCCACGTCGAACGCGAGCCTGCCGATCTGCAACGCGTCGCCACCCGAGCCGGCGCGACGCAGCAACGCGCGGATGCGTGCTTCGAGTTCGCCGAGCGCGAACGGCTTGGCAAGGTAGTCGTCGCCACCGCTGTCGAGGCCGCGGATGCGGTCGCCGACACCGTCACGCGCGGTCAGGATCAGCACGGGTGCGGTACATCGCGCACGTCGCAACGCAACGAGCAGGTCGAGGCCGTCGACATCGGGAAGACCGAGATCGAGCACGACGAGATCGTAGGACGTCGCCGCGACCGCAGCCAGCGCCGCGCGGCCGTCCGCCGCGTGGTCGCAGGCATGCCCGGACTGCGCGAGCGCGTGCACGAGGCCGTCGGCGAGTTCGCTGTCGTCTTCGATGAGCAGGAGGCGCATGGCAAGGTTCGCGCAAGCTTCGGGCAAGTGAACGGAAAGCCGGGCACCATAACGTGCCGCGCATGGAACTGTCTCGCACGGCGCCCTCGCGCGCGCACCTCGCCGTCCTCATCGGCCTGCTCGTCGCCGGCACCTCGCCGGCCCTGCACGCCCTCACGCTGGCCGAGGCGGAACACGCCCTCGAGCAGCGCGATCCCGACATCCTCGCCGCGGCGATCGAGGTGCGCGGCAGCGCGGGCGATGCACTGGCCGCGACGCGACGCACACCGGTCGAGCTCGGCCTCGGCGCATCGAAGATCAGCACGCGCGAAGGCATCGGTTCGGGCCCACTGACCGGCAAGCGCATCGACGCGACGCTCGGCGCGACCTGGACCTGGGAGCGCGGCGGCAAACGTCGCGCACGCATGCGCCAGACCGACGATCTCGCGCGCGCCTCGCGACTCGACCTCGACGACGCGCTGCGCGTGCGCCGAGTCGCGTTGCACGACGCCTATTACGGCCTCAAGGCCGCGCAGGAGCACGTCGCCGTCGCGCAGGCGATGCACGACCTCGCCGGGCAAGGCCTGGCCGCGGCCGATCGCCTCGTCGCACTCGGCCAGCTCGCGAAGATCGAGCGCGAGCGCCTCGCCGTCGAAGCGTTGCGTGTCGAGGAACACCTGCGCGACGCCGCGCTCGAACACCTCGACGCCCGGCACCATCTCGCACGCCTGATCGGGCGCGACGAGGATGCCGAAAGCCTCGATGCCGACGACGACTGGCCGGCACGCGACACCAGCGCCCCCGTATCGCCGGGCGATGCCTCCGCACGTCCCGACCAGCGCGCCGCCACGGCACGCGTGGACGCCGCCGACGCCGCACGCGACCTCGCGCATGCACTGCGCCGACGCGACATCGGCCTCGGCCTGGAGGTCGAGCGCGAACCGACCGACATCGCCGGCGTGACCTGGGGCCTCTCGGTCAGCGTGCCGCTCACGGGTCCGCGCCATCACGACGGTGCGATCGCGCGCGCCGAAGCCGACTACGACGCCGCCGTCCTCGCACGCGAGCGCGCACGTACGGAAGCACGCCTCGAGATCGCCCGTGCACGCGCCGGACTCGATGCAGCCCGGCAGCGCCGCACGGCACTCGAGGACGAGCTCGCACCCGCCGCACGGCGCGCCCTAGACGGCGTCGAACTCGCCTACCGACGCGGCGCAGCCGGGCTCACCGACCTGCTCGATGCGCGCCGCAGCTGGCGCGATGTCGAGTCCGACCTCATCGACGCGCGTGCCGCGCACGCGACCGCGCTCGCCGCGTGGCGTGCCGCGACGCCTGCCGACACCTCTCCCGACCGGATGCCGACGCCATGATCCCGACGCGCCCTGCCGCGCCCCGCCGAACCCGCTCCACCGCTTCAGGCCACGCACTGCTCGCGCTCGCACTCGCGGCCACGCTTGCCGCGTGCGCGCCGACGGCCGCCGTCGATGCGCCGCCCTCGGCGAGCGTCGACGGCATGACCATCCGCTTCCCTTCCGGCAGCCGCCAGCTCGACGTGCTGCGCAGCGTGGCGGTCGAGGCCGCGGTCGACGACGTCCTGAGCCTGCCGGCGCGCCTGGACTGGGACGCCACGCGTACCGGGCGCGTGCGTGCACCGGTGGCCGGCCAGGTCACGGCGATCCGCATCGACGTCGGCGATCGCGTCGCGGCGGGCGACACTCTCGCCTTCATCGACTCGCCCGCATTCGGCGAACTGCAGGCGGAGCGCCGCAAGAGCACGATCGCGTTGCAGCAGGCGCAACGCCAGCTCGAGCGCAACCGCGAGCTGCACGACGCCGGCGTGGTCTCGGCGCGTGACTTCGAGGACGCCCTCGCGATGCGTGATGCCGCCGCATCCGACGACGCGCGCATGCGCGCGAGCGCACGCCTCTACGGTGGTTCGGACACGGTCGACCAGCGCCTGCCGCTGCGCGCGCCACTCGACGGCATCGTGGTCGAACGACGCATCGGTCCGGGCCAGAGCGTGGGGCCGGATCAGGACGACGGTGCACTCTTCACGATCAGCGATCCCGCCAACCTGTGGCTTCTCGTCGACGTGCCCGAACACCTCGCGGGCCGCGTCGAGGCCGGCCTCCGCGTCGAGGTCGAGCTGCCCGGCGGCGCCCGCCTCGAGAGCCGCATCGACCACGTCGCCGATTTCGTCGCACCCGACACGCGCGTCGTCGCCGCGCGTGCGCGCATCGACAACACCTCGCGCACGCTCAAGGCCGGTGCCTACGTGCGCGCGGCGGTGCACACGACGTCCTCGCCGGGCGTGGACGTGCCGGATTCCGGCGTCCTGCTGATCGACCACGAGCGCCACGTGTTCGTCGACGAGGGCGACGGCGTCTACTCGCGCCGGCGCGTGTCGGGCGAGGACCTCGGCAATCGCCACGTGCGCGTACGCGAAGGAATCGAACCCGGCACGCGTGTCGTGGTCGCCGGCGCGCTGTTCCTGCAACAGCTCGTCGACACCGCATCGACCGCCGCGCAGGTGGCCGCGCGATGATCGAGCGCCTCGTCGGCTACAGCCTGCGCCAGCCGCTCATGGTGATCATGGGCCTCGTGCTGTTCATCGGCGCGGCGGCGATCGCATTCCGGCAGTTGCCGGTCGAAGCGTTCCCGGACGTGTCCGACACCCAGGTCACGGTGGTCACCCTGCATCCCGGGCGTGCGGCGGAGGAAGTCGAACGCCAGGTCACCATGCCGCTCGAGATCGCGCTCTCGGGCATCCCGCATGCGGTGCGCGTGTTCTCGCACACGCAGTTCGGGCTCTCGATGGTCATCGTGACGTTCGACGACCGCGCCGACGACTACTTCGCGCGTGCCCAAGTGCTCGAACGCCTGCAGGACGTCGACCTTCCCGACGGCGTGACGCCCGGTCTCGAGGCGATGAGTTCGGCGATCAGCGAGATCTACCGCTATGTGCTGCGCGGCAGCGGTCACTCGCCGACGGAGCTGCGCACGCTGCAGGAATGGATCATGGAGAAGCGCCTGCGCACGGTGCCGGGCGTCGCCAACGTGGTGAGCTTCGGCGGCCACCTGCGCACGTGGCAGGTCGAACCCGACCTCGACAAGCTGCGCGACCGCGGCGTCAGCCTCGACGCGTTCGCCGACGCGCTCGAACGCGGCAGCGCGAACGCCGGTGGCGGCTACGTCGAGCAAGGCCAGCAGCAGTACCTGATCCGCGGCGTCGGCCTCATGCGCTCGGCGGACGACATCGGCAAGGCCGTGGTCGACGTCCGCGACGGCGCGCCGATCCTGGTCGGCGATCTCGCGCGTGTCACCGAGACCGGCCTGCCGCGCCAGGGCCTCGTCGGGCAGGACGACGACGACGACGTGGTGTTCGGCCTCGTGCTCATGCGCAAGGGCGAGAACCCCTCGGACGTGCTCGCGGCGCTGCACGAGCGCCTCGACGAGGTGCAGGCCAAGCACCTGCCCGCCGGCGTCACGATAGAGCCGTTCTACGACCGCTCCTGGCTCGTCGCGACGACCCTGCGCACGGTGTTCACGAACCTGCTCGAGGGTGCGGTGCTCGTGCTCGCCGTGCTGTGGCTGTTCCTCTACAACCTGCGCGCGGCGCTGATCGTCGCGGCGATGATGCCGCTCGCACTGCTGGCGACGTTCCTCGGCCTGCACCTGTGGGGCGTGCCGGCGAACCTGCTGTCCCTCGGCGCGATGGACTTCGGCATCATCATCGACGGTGCCGTCATCGTGACCGAGCACATCGTCGCGCGGCTCGCGCGCCTGCCCGCCGACGCCAGCCGCGCCGAGCGCCGCGCCACCGTACTGTCGGCCACGCTCGAAGTCGGGCGGCCGACGTTCTTCTCGATGCTCATCATCATCGCCGCGCACATCCCGATCTTCACGCTGCAGCGGCACGAGGGACGCATCTTCGCGCCGATGGCCTACTCGGTGACCTCGGCCCTGACCGGTGCGCTGATCCTCGCGCTCACGCTCGTCCCGCTGCTGTGCCTGTGGTGCCTGCGCCGCACCGGGCGTTCCGAGCGCAACCCGCTCATGGAGGCGTTGCAGCGTCGCTACCGGCCCGTGCTCGAGCGCGTCATCGCGCGGCCGCGCATGGTCGTGCTCGGCGCTGTCAGCGTGCTCGCGGTGACGCTGGCGATGGGGTCGCGACTCGGCACCGAATTCCTCCCCGAACTCGACGAAGGCTCGATCTGGCTGACCGCGACGCTCGATCCCAGCGTGAGCCTCGGCGAGGCGCAGGCACAGTCCAGGCGCATCCGCGACCTCGTACGCAGCCTGCCCGAGGTGTCGACGATCGTGGCCAAGCTCGGCCGGCCCGAGGACGGCTCGGACGCCAAGGGCGCGAACCAGATCGAATCGCTGGTCGCGTTGCGGCCGGAGCGCGAGTGGAAGCGTGGTCTCGACAAGCGCGCCATCATCGCCGAGATGCAGGCCCTGCTCGAGTCGCGCATTCCGGGCACCGAGTTCTCGGTGTCGCAACCCGTGCGCGACAACATCCTCGAGAGCATTTCGCAGATCAAGGGTCAGATCGTGGTCAAGGTCGCCGGTGACGACCTCGACGAACTCGACCGCACGGCGCAGGCGATCCTCGCGCAGGTGCGCGGCGTCGACGGCGTCGAGAGCGCGTTCATCGACCGCGACGGCAGCCTGCCGCAGCTGCGCATCGAGATCGACCGCGAACGCGCGGCACGCCACGGCCTCAACGTGCGCGACATCGACGACGTCATCGAGACCGCGATCGGCGGCCGTGAGGTCGGCGAGATCTGGGAGGGCGAACGCCGCTTTCCGGTGACGCTGCGGCTGGCCGAGCCGGACCGCGAGCTGCACCGCCTGCGCAACGTGCCGATGGCCACGCCGACCGGCGCGACCGTCACGCTCGGCGACCTCGCGACGTTCTCGATGGCGAGCGGCGCGATCAACATCTCGCGCGAGGACGCACGACGTGTCAAGGCGATCAGCGTGTTCATCGCCGGCCGCGACATGGGCAGCATCGTCGCCGACATGCGCGAGCGCGTCGGCGCCAACGTGACCCTCGTACCGGGCTACGAGCTCGCCTGGTCCGGCGAGTTCGAGAACCAGGAGCGCGCGATGAACCGCCTCGCCTGGGTCGTGCCGCTGTCGGTGCTGATCATCTTCGTGCTGCTGTTCGACGCGTTCAAGAACGTCGGCAATGCCGTGCTCATCATCGCCAACGTGCCGTTCGCGCTGATCGGCGGCATCCTCGCGCTGCTGCTCACCGGCATCCCGCTGTCGGTCTCGGCGGCGATCGGCTTCATCGCGCTGTTCGGCCAGGCCGTGCTCAACGGCGTAGTCATGCTGAGCTGCTTCGCGCAGTTGCGCGAACGCGGCGCCAGCCTGTACGAGGCGGTCGTGGAAGGTTCGCTGCAGCGCCTGCGCACGGTGCTCATGACCGCGCTGCTCGCGATGCTCGGCCTGCTGCCGATGGCCTTGTCGAAGGCGATCGGCGCCGAGGCGCAGAAGCCGCTCGCCGTGGTCGTGATCGGCGGCCTGATCTCGGCGACCGTGCTCACGCTGATCGTGCTGCCGTCGCTCTACGTGTGGATGCACCGCCGGCGCGAGGCGGTCACGCCCGCGGTGCCAGGCAAGGCCTGAGCGGCTCCACAGCGCGCGGCCGTGGCGCCGCGCGGCCGCTTCACTCGCCCGCGGCGGGCTCGCGCATCCACTCGAGGATGCGCGCGTAGACGCGGGCGTCCCAGAGCAGGCCGAGATGGCCGGTGCCGTAGGCGATCCACTGGCGCGAGGCCGGGATGCGCAGGGCGCGCGAACGCTCCGAGACGTAGCCGAGCGCGCTGTCGAGCGGCACGAGGCCGTCGCCGAGCACGCGACCGCCGAGGCTGTCGGGGCGACGCGCGAGCGATCCCGCGATCGCATAGCAGCGCACGGCGCGCGGCATCGACACGCGCGGCCGCCGGCCGTTGCCGCGCGGGGCATGGTCGCTGGCCATCCAGTCGGTGTCGATCAGGGCGGCGTCGCGCAGATCGGTGATGCCGACGCTGCGCACACGACCGATGCGCGACAGCGCCGAGGTGTAGGGGCTCGCGGAGAGCATCGCGTCGAGGCGACTGCCGCTGCGCTCGAGCGGCGAGCCCGCATGCGGCGTACCGAGGAACACGATACGGCGCAGGTGCGCGAGCCACGGGCGACGTGCGCGGCGCGCGTGCTCGCACGCGCTGCGCGCGACGAGACCGCCCATGCTGTAGCCGATGATCGCGAGCTCCTCGACCGGCACGGGCCATGCCGCCACGAGCTCGTCGAGCATCTCGGCGAGGCGCGCGCCGTTGCTCGAGATGTGCAGGCCGCTGTTGTAGTGCAGGTAGACCGGCGTGAAGCCCGCATCGGCAGCAAGTGCGGCGCCATGGTCGTGATCGCCGCGGCGCCACTGCAGGTCGTTCATGCACAGGCCGTGCGCGAGCACGACGATGCGTCCGCTCGGCGCGACGAGGTCGCGCGCGAGCGACGCGCGATCGAGCACGAGGCTGCGCCCTTCGCGACGCAGCGCCATGTCGATCTGCAGCGGATTGGCCGTGGAGGCGAGATGGTCGCCGATGACGCCGTTGATCGCGCCGACCAGCGCCTCGCGGCTCGGCGACAGCGGCGACTCCATGTCGGCCGGCAGGTGCGAGAGGACGCGTTCGACCCCCGAGCCGACCCCGCGCGTGATGCGACGGATGCTGCGGTAGACGAATCCGGTCACACCGCGCGTCGGCTCCTCGACCGGCGTGCCGAACACGCGCGGCAGCCGCGACACGTTGTGCTGCATGTTCTCGCAGAGGTCGGCGAAGCCGAGCGTCGCATCGACGGCGAGGCGGCTGTAGGCGCGCAGATCGCCGAGTCGCAGCGGCAATCGGTTCATCGGCAGGCGCGGACGCAGGGAGGGGAGTCTGAGCATCCGCGACAACTACCATCGCGGCGTCGAGCCCTTGCTCTAAACCGGTGATCCGGCCGGAGGATTCAAGGCCGACATGCGACGATCACGCTGGCCACGGCGGATTCCGCTCCGCGGGATCCGCCCTGCGCGAATCCGCGCTCCGGTAGGCCGGAACCGCCGCCGGCGATTCCACCACGCCAGGTTCAGAGCTGCGCCGCGAGCTCGGCCGGCGTGTCGACGACGACGTCCGCACCGGCCGTGACGAGCTCGTCGCGCGAGCCGAAGCCCCAGGTCACGCCGATCGCGCGCACGCCGTTGGCACGTGCGCCGTCGATGTCGAAATGACGGTCGCCGATCATCGTGGTCTCGGCCGGCGTCGCGCCGAAGTCGGCGAGCGCCTGCGCGATCATGCCGGCCTTCTCGCTCGCGCGGCTGCCCGGTTCGGGGCCGTAGAGCCGCGTGAACGCGTGACCGAACGGCAGCGCCGCGACGATGCGGCGTGCCTGCACGGCGACCTTGGTCGTGACGACCGCGAGGCGCTCGCCGCGCGCCGCGAGCGCCTCGACGAGCGCGGCCATGCCGGGGTAGACCTCGTGCTCGGCCCAGCCGGTCGAATCGAAACGCTCGCGGTAATGGCCGACCGCACGCTCGATGCGCTCCGGATCGTCGCCGAGCACCTGCGGGAACGACGCGCGCAGCGGCGGACCGATCCAGCCACGCAGCACCTCGCGCGGCGGCAGCGGTTCGCCGAGCTGCGCGAACACGTGCTCGAGCGAACCGACGATGCCCTTCTCGGAATCGATCAGCGTGCCGTCGAGGTCGAACAGGATCAGCGCCATGCGCGAGCGTCCGCGTCGTGGCCCACGATCAGCCTCGTGCCTCGAGCGCGGCCACGGCCGGCAGCGTCTTGCCTTCGAGGAACTCGAGGAACGCGCCGCCGCCGGTCGAGATGTAGGACACCTCATCGGCGATGCCGTACTTGTCGACGGCCGCGAGCGTGTCGCCGCCGCCCGCGATCGAGAAGCCGGGCGATGCCGCGATCGCACGCGCGAGCGCCTCCGTTCCCTTGCCGAACGCGTCGAACTCGAACACGCCGACCGGGCCGTTCCAGACGATGGTGCCGGCACCGGCGAGCAGCGCCGCGTAGCGCGCGGCCGTGTCCGGGCCGATGTCGAGGATCATGTCGCCCTCGGCGACGTCGCCGACCGCCTTGACCGTCGCCGGCGCGTCGGCCGCGAACGCGGGCGCGACGACCACGTCGGTCGGCAGCGGCACGTCGGCGCCACGCGCCTTCGCGGCGGCGGCGATACGCGTGGCGGTCTCGACGAGATCGGCCTCGTGCAGCGACTTGCCGACCGGATGCCCGGCCGCGGCGAGGAAGGTGTTGGCGATGCCGCCGCCGACGATGAGCTGGTCGACCTTGTCGACGAGGCTTTCGAGCAGGGCGAGCTTGGTCGACACCTTGGAACCCGCGACGATCGCGACCAGCGGGCGCGCAGGTGCGCCGAGCGCGCGCGCGAGCGCATCGAGCTCGGCCATCAGCAGCGGGCCGCCCGCGGCGACCGGCGCGAAGCGGATCACGCCGTGCGTCGAGGCCTGTGCGCGGTGCGCGGTGCCGAACGCATCCATGACGAACACGTCGCACAGCGCCGCGTACTTGCGCGCGAGCGCTTCGTCGTCCTTGCCCTCGCCGACGTTCATGCGGCAGTTCTCGAGCAGCACGATGCCGCCGGCCGGCACCTCGACGCCATCGACCCAGTCGCGCACGAGCGGCACGTCGCGGCCGAGCAGTTCGCCGAGGCGCGCGGCGACCGGCGCCAGCGAATCCTCGGCGCTCCACTGGCCTTCCTTGGGACGGCCGAGGTGCGAGGTGACGAGCACGGTGGCGCCCTTGTCGAGCGCGAGCTTGAGCGTCGGCAGCGAGGCCGTGATGCGCTGCTCGGAGGTGATGCGGCCGTCCTCGATCGGCACGTTGAGGTCCTGGCGGATCAGGACGCGCTTGCCGGCGAGATCGAGATCGCTCATGCGGATGACGGGCATCGGGGGATTCCTCGCGAAAGATGGGAAGGTCGGTGGCCGCGGTGGCGGCGCGAGCGCGCGGTTGTAGTCGTTTGGTTGACCAGGATCAAGTCGCGCCGCGGCGTGCGCCGGCACGATGCCGCCATGCCCGTGACCCGCCTGCCCGCTTCGCTCATCGACCGCTCGGCGATCTTCGATCCCGACCTCGTCGCGCGTTACGACGTGTCCGGGCCGCGCTACACCTCGTACCCGACCGCCCCGCAGTTCCGCACCGATTTCGGTGCCGCCGAGCTGCGCCGCATGGCGTACGCCTCCAACGGGGACCCGATCCCGCGGGCGCTGTCGATCTACGTGCACGTGCCGTTCTGCTTCAGCCCGTGCTTCTACTGCGGCTGCAACCGCGTCATCACGCGCGACACGCGCCGCGCCGACGTCTATCTCGAACACCTCGAGCGCGAGATCGCGCTGACCGCGCCGCTGTTCGACCGCGACCGCGAGGTCGTGCAGCTGCACCTCGGCGGCGGCACGCCGAACTTCCTCGACGCGCGACAAATGACCGCACTGATGGACGCGCTGCGATCGGGCTTCGCGCTCGGCGGCGGCGACGGCCGCGAGTTCGGCATCGAGGTCGATCCGCGCTACGCCGACGCGGCGACGATCCGCATGCTCGCCGAACTCGGCTTCAATCGCCTGTCGGTCGGCATCCAGGATTTCGACCCGCGCGTACAGCAGGCCGTCAATCGGGTTCAGAGCGAGGAGCAGACGCGCATCGTCATCGACGCGGCGCGAGAGCACGGCTTCCGCTCGGTCAGCGTCGACCTCATCCTCGGCCTGCCGCGGCAGACGACCGAACGCTTCGCACGCACGCTCGACGCGGTGCTCGCGCTCGCGCCGGACCGCATCGCCACCTACGCCTACGCCCACCTGCCCGAGCGCTTCCGCGCGCAGCGCCAGATCGACGCGACCGAACTGCCCGATGCGGCCGCGCGCCTCGCCCTGCTCGGCCAGTGCTCGCGCGCGCTCGGCGACGCGGGCTACCGCTACATCGGCATGGACCACTTCGCCTTGCCCGGCGACGACCTCGCCGTCGCCCAGCGCGCAGGCACGCTGCACCGCAACTTCCAGGGCTACTCGACGCATGCCGACTGCGACCTGGTCGGCCTCGGCGTGAGCTCGATCGGCCACGTCGGCCGCAGCTTCCACCAGAACGCACGCGAGCTGCCCGACTACTACGCCGCCCTCGATGCCGGCCTGCTGCCCGTGCAGCGCGGCCTCGTGCTCGCCGACGAGGATCTCGTTCGCGGTGACGCGATCCAGCGCCTCATGTGCCACGGCCGCCTCGACATCGCCGCGTTCGAACAGCACCACGGCATCGACTTCGTACGCAGCTTCCCGGTCGAACTCGATCGCCTGCGTGCACTCGCCGACGACGGCCTCGTCGACGTCGCCGACGACGCCATCCGCGTCACCGCACGTGGCCGCTACCTGCTGCGCATCGTCGCGATGTGCTTCGACGCCTACCTCGACGCGCCGAACGCCGCGTCGCCACGCTACTCGAGGGCCTTGTGAGCACACCGATCCCGCTGCGCCGCCCGATCGCGCCCCTGCGCGAGGCTTCGACCGACACGGCATGCGACAATCCCCGCGTGAGCAAGCCGTCGACCATCGTCAACCTGCGCGAGCTTCGCCAGTCCTGCGCCGATTGCGCACTGAGCCAGCTCTGCCTGCCTGCCTCGATCGGCGGTGCCGACCTCGAACGCCTCGACGACATCGTGCGCCAGCGCATGCCGCTCGACCGCGGCGGCGTGCTGTTCCGCGAAGGCAGCGCGCATCCGTCGCTGTTCGTCGTGCGCTCGGGTTCGCTCAAGACCTTCGTCTCGCTGCCCGAAGGCGACACCCAGATCCTCGGCTTCCACATCGCCGGCGAGCTGGTCGGCCTCGACGGCCTCGCCGGCAACGGCCACCAGTGCACGGCCGAAGCGCTCGAACGCTCGAGCCTCTGCGAAGTGCCGTTCGCCTCGCTCAGCGAGGTCGCCGCGAAGGTGCCCGGCCTGCAGCACCAGCTGTTCCGCGTGATGAGCCGCGAGTTCGTGCGCGAGCAGCAGCACCCGGTCATGATGGGCCGCAAGCAGGCCATGTCGCGCCTCGCGATCTTCCTGCGCAGCCTGTCCGAGCGCCTGCGCGGCATCGGCCACGATCCGCTCGAGCTCAACCTCAGCATGTCGCGCCAGGAGCTCGCCAACTACCTCGGCCTCGTCATCGAGACGGTCAGCCGCCTGTTCTCGCGCCTGCAGGCGCAAGGCGTGCTCGCCGTCGACCGCCGCATTGTGCGCATCCTCCAGCCTGCGGCCCTCGCGGCACTCGCCGAGAAGTCGGACGACGAGGGGAAGTAGCACTGACGCAGCTTGCGCACGACCAGCCATGCGCCTACCTTCCGTTGCACGCGGAAATCGGGGGAAGCACGCCGTTCCGCCATGCGTGACTTCTAAGGACGCCTATCGATGCAGCACGGAATGCCATCGCGTCATGCTCCCCGGGCCCACATCCTGTGCGCGTGGTTCGCGTTGACGACGCCATGGGCGATCTCGTCATGTTCCGCTCACGAGAACGAGAACGAGCTGATCGGCTGCTGGGAAGGCATCAGCGTCGTTCAGTCCTTTCCTGACGGGAGCGAAAAGCGAAACGAAGGGTCTCGATGCACCCTCGAGTTTCGCGAGTCGTCGATCGTCACCCGTTGCTCCGGGGTGGACGGCGACTCGATGACCGAGTACGCCTATACCCTGCTCGGGAACAACGCGTATACGGCGACGATCACGCGGCACAGCCACCGCCATGATCTCGTGGGCAACACGCGCGACTACGCCTATCGGGTCGATACGGGCAGGCTCGTGATCACGACGTTCCCGCAGACATCCGTTCCGTCACCTCCGACCCGTGCCGTACGTGTCGACTCCGAATCGAGACGCGTCGCATGCGACGAAGCGTCGACTGAAGCACCTCCCCCGTGAACGTCATCCTGGAAGATCCGGAGAGTGTGACCTTCTTTACCGACATGCGTGAGGTTCTGGCACGCGCCGGCGTGGATCCCGAGGACTTCGAGTGGTTCGTCAGCGATATCGAAACCAACGTCCATGCAGGCGGACGCCCCATTGAAAGCGGTTGGATGAGCGGCGTGGAACTCCGGAAGGTCCTCGAGGCACCGGGTCTCCAGTTCATCTGGGCAGTCTTCAGTGCGTTCCCCGCAGGTGTCCGGTGCCATGTCGAAAACCTGCCCTATGCGGACGGGAACGCCAGCTTCTGGAGTGAAGCGGGAGTGATGCCGCAACTGCCGGGAGCTTCGTTCGAAATCGTCGCATGGGACAGCAGCGCCACGCTGCTCATTGGCGTTCCCGACGACATCGGACATGCGTTCATGCGCAACGTCCAAGCCGCAAGGACGCTCGTCGCCGATCCCTGACACGAAACGGAGCCAAGGATTCGGCTCTTCGATCGATCCAGTATCACGACACCTGGAGAAATCCCGTGCATTTCTCGTTGCTACTCCTGATGACGCCCCTAGCAGCATCGGCGACGCCGCCGGGACCAGAGCAAGCGATCTCGACACTCTGGAGAGCCATGTCCCACGACGTCGGCGACGCCGCGGACACGACCACGCTGCGCCGCCTCTTCCACGAAGATGCCGTGATCTTCGGCGGCGTCTACAAGGACGGCGTACCGGTGCTGCACACGTCGAGCGCCGCCGAGTTCATCGCCTCGCAGGAGCCCGTCAGCGGCAAGGCCTTCCACGAGTGCGAGATCGCTAGCGACGTGAAGGCCTACGACCGCTTCGCGACCGTCACGAGCGTGGTCGAGTCGCGGCGCGATAAGACCTCCGCGAAACCCGATTTCACGGGCATCAACAGCGTGCAGCTCTACCGGCTCGGCGACGACTGGAAGATCGTGTCGCTGTACTACCACGTCGAGAAGGACGGGTTGCCGATCCCTCCGGACGGAGGCGTGTCGGGCACGTGTCTCCCGTGAGCATGAAGCGGACGATGCGCATCATCGACGCGAGACACCGCCGCATCTTCGCGGCCACCCTCGCCGTCACCGGCATCGTGTCCATGCCGATGCCGGCATACGCTGCCGACGACGGCGATCGTCGATGCTCGACGTGGGCGAAGGACATCGTTCGAGGCGACACGGAGGCATGCTCGGACCTGTGTCCGCAGGCTAAGCAGTTCGACGCATACGACTACCGGACAGGTCTGGAGACCGCTTTCCAGTCGCGGACCGCACTCGGCGACTTCCTCGCCTATCTCGATCGCTCGAGCATCCTCGGCTCAGGCGCGGAAGCCCAAGCCTGCACGGTACGCGCGTTGCTCGTGCACTGGGGCGACGAAGCGTTCGCGGCATCGCTCGCAGCACAGACCGCCAAGGCGAAGAATCAGGCGATCGGTCTGCTCGACCACACCGCCATCGATGCTTTCGCAACACGCTTTCCGAAGACTTACGCGCTCGCGCCGCACGACTGAGTCCGGGACGTCTGCGCCTCGACGCCTTCGCTCAAGGCACACGGCCTCGACACCGGGCGGACCTGCCGTCGACGGCCTTCGATCGCGGCGCGCGAGGACCATGCCCGCTCCTTCTTGGACATCCGGGCAACCTTGGCGGACATCCACGAAGAACCGAAGCATCGCGAGCGCCTCATCTGCGCTCGCTCCTAAAAGAAGCCCGGAATGCCGCTGAACTCCGACGTCTCGGGGCGCTGCGCACGCTCGATCATCGCGTCCATGCGCGCCAGCTGCGGCGCTCGTCCGGTGCCGAGCGAGCGCTCCGTCTCTGCGCGGATCCCGCGCATGGCCGACAACGCGTCGGGGGCTTCCTTCCACCGCCATCGATTCCATTCCGCGTGGAAGCGCGCCCGCAGCACGGCGGGGGCGTCCTCGCCGAGCGAGCTGGCGTACAGACTTTGCGATCGCGCAAACGCTTCGGCGGCTGCCGGGTAGTCACGCGCCAGCAGCCGGCAGCGTCCTTCGATGTCGTCGATCTCCGCCATCGGCCAACCGTGCGTCGCACCGTCGAGCCTCAGCAGCACGGCGCGCACCGAAGCGAGGGTCGACTCCGCAGCGGCGCAATCGCCACGCTGGAGCAGACGCTCCGCCTCGAGGATGTCGATGCGCGCGGCGAGGAACTCCAGACCGCCATGCCCACCTGCGACGAGGCTCCGCGTCTGCCCGAGGTAGGCCCCGGCCGTGCTGCCATCCTTCGCATCGATCGCGAGCTTCGCCGCGGCGAGCAGCGTGTGCAGGCGAAAGCGGGCATCGGCATTCGGATCCCGAGCACTCAGATCAAGAACTTCGCCCAGGGTCTTGCGTGACGCTTCCGTCTCGCCCAACGCCGCGCGGATCCTGGCCCGCATCATCTCCACGCGCAGGCGAACGGTGTCGGCCTGCGCGCCGCTCATCGCGACCAGCGAGCGATCCAGCGGCTGGAACGTGGCCATCGCCGCGTTGAAACGGCCGAGGCTGTACAGCGCGACACCTTCGTTGTAGCTCATGACACCGAGGTCCTGCTTGTGGACATCGGAGGCAGCGCGCTCGAGATCGATGGCGCGGCGCAGGGCCTGCCAGGCCTCGAGGACGCGTCCCTGGTCGCTGCGCAGTCGGTTCACGAGGTTGAGTGCCTCGGCCAGATCCCTCGAGTGGCTCGTGCCGGCCTGCTCGAAACGCGCGATGGCGGCGGCCACCCCGCCGTCGCTGGCCTGGTACGAACCCGACTGGTAATCGGCCTCGGCGCGATAGAGCAGCAGCTTGCCGGTCCATTGCCGGGTCGGTGTGTCGGCGACACGCGCGAGCGGCATCAGTCGATCCGTCATCGCCTTCATGTCGTCGATGCGATCGAGATACTGCAGCGTGTCCAGCACGACGGTGGCCGTCGAGAGATAGGTCTGCGGATCCGAGTGCTTGACCGGATCGAGCAGCCGCAGGGCGTCTTCGGCGCTCGCGAGCGCCTTCTCGGGTTCGAGGCGCGCGTTGAACACGTCCGCGATGCGCGTCTTCAGGACCGCCAGCGTCTCGGCATCCATGTCGCTACGGTTGGAGAGCCGCTGTGCGGCGCGTTCCAGCAGGTCCGATGCGCTGAGCGGTCGTCCTTCCGCGTTCTCGGGATCGGCTTCCAGGAAGACGTCCTGCATGAAGGTCAGCAGCGTCGATGCATGCTCCTGCTGCAGACGCGCGGTGTAGGCGTAACGGAGTCCCAGCGCGCCGACGACGACCAGTGCCACGCAGAGCAGCCCGATCGCCGCGGCGGCGCCCCGGTGTCGGGCGACGAGACGGCGCAGCCGATGGCCTAGCGACACACGGTGGACGTTGACGGGAAGCTGCTCCGCCCAGCGCGCGAGGTCGGAGCCGAGCGCCTCGGCCGTCGGATGGCGTTCGTACGGATCCTCGTGGGTCGCCTTGGCGATGATGCGCGCGAAGTCGCCGCGGAGATCCGAACGCAACCGGCGAGCCGTGGTGCGGCGCTCGGCGATCACCAGCGCGAGGCGCTCGGGGCGATGCTTGGCCAGCTCGGTCAACGCCGCGTCAGGACGCTTGAAGGTCGCGCCCTCGTCGCCGGACGACAGTCGCCCTTCCCTCGGGACGATGCCGGTGACCAGTTCGTAGGCGACCACGCCGAGCTGGTAGACATCACTGGCCGTCGTGGCGATGTCGCCCCTCATCTGTTCGGGCGACGCGTAAGCGGGCGTCAGCGGAAGCGCCTGGGTCTGCTGCGAGTCGCCGCTGCCGATGAGCTTGGCGACGCCGAAATCGAGCAGCTTCGTGTTGCCGTACTCGTCGACGAGGATGTTCGAGGGCTTGATGTCGCGATGCAGGACCAGATTCCGGTGCGCGAACTGCACCGCCAGGCACACCTCGGCCATCAGGCGCGCGCGCGCATGGACGTCGAGGCGCCGCTCGCGCGAGTACTCGAGGATCGAGGCACCGTGGACGTAGTGCATCGCGAACCACGGCTCTCCCGTCGGCGTGATGCCCGCATCGATGAGCCCGGCGATGTTGGGGTGTTCGAGCCGCCCGAGGATCTGTCCCTCGCGTCGCGCGCGTGCCAACGGGATCGGCAGATCGGCACGGACGAACTTCAGCGCAACGCGCTGGGCGATGTCGCCGACGCGCTCGGCGAGGTAGACCTCGCCCATGCCGCCGCTGCCCAGCAGCCGCTCCAGCCGGAAGCGGCCGTCCACGACACGGCCGACGCGCCCCTGGTCGTGATCGTCGTCCCCGGCACCATGCTCGTGTTCCGAATCGGCCGCCGCGAGCAGGCGGCGGACATTCTCGGCCAGGCCTGCATCCTCGAGCTCCAAGGCTTCGAGGCGGTCCCGACGCGTCTTCTCGCCCGCTGCGAACAGTTCGCGGAACAGCTCGAACTCGCGCCGCATGCGGCCATCCATCACCGTGCTCATGCCGACATCAGGCGGCTCAACCACGTCTTGGCGACCGCCCAGTCACGGAAGACGGTGCGCTTGTCGACGCCCAGCACCGCGGCGACCGCCGGAACACTCAAGCCCACGAAGTAGCGCAGCTCCACGATCTCGGCGAGCCTCGGATCGAGCGTGCGCAGCTCGTGCAGCGCCGCGTCCAGCGAGTCGAGATCGGTATGGTCCGGAATCGGCAGGTGCAGGGCTTCGATCCATTCGACGCGCTGCCAATCGCCGCCGCCCTTGTCGGAGCGCTTCGTGCGCAGACGATCGATCAGGATCATCCGCATCGCACGCGCCGCGAGGTTGAGCAGATGGTGCGCATCGCGTATCTCGAGCCGGTCGGAACCGAGCAGGCGTGCGAGCACGTCATGGACCAGCGCCGTCGGCTGCAGGGTCGGGCCGTCCTGCTGGCCGCGCAGCTTGGCTGCGGCAAGAGAGCGCAGGTCGGCGTAGACCAGTGGGAGGAGCGTCCGAAGCGCGCCATCGTCGCCGGGCTCCCATTCTCCCAAGCCGCTCATTGCCGATACCCCATGCTGGACTCGATCGTCGAACGCGCTTCGCTCGCCGCAAACCAGCGTAGCCGCGATGATGCGCACATGCGAGGCCCGTCGTTCCGCGCCGATGCGGCCGTCGGGATGTCACGGTTGGGAGCCGTTTTCCGATTCACCCGGCAGGCCGCGGCTTGCGTCTCCGGATCGCCCGGAGTCGACCGCGGAAGTCCGCCCGCCGATCGAGGATTCCTCATGCGCTGCCATCCGTCATACGTCGCCTGCGCCCTGCTGGGCGGGTTCGTCTCCGCCGCCCTGGCCGGTCCGGTCCAAGGACCCATGCTTCCGCGATCCGCCCCCGCCCCGGCCGGATCGTTCTATGCCGTGGTGGGCATGGCGCGCGCGAACGGCGATCCCACGCTGTGCGGATCGCGCACGACGCTGCAGGTGGAGGTCGGCGTGGAGGTCAACATCTGCTACCAGGCCTACAACGAGACGCCGTATGCGAACGGCATCCACACCCTCAACGACAGCATCTACGGCGACCTGTTCACCGACCTGATGCTGAACTTCCCCAGTGATTCGGGATATCAGTACAACCACATCGTGCGCGCCGAAGAGACCGCGTTCCACGACTGGAGCTGGCTCGCGCGATTCGGCGAGGAAGAATACGGCGCCGGCGGACAGATCCGCCTCGTCGTCGACGGCCAGCCGACCCTGCAGGCGACGCCGACCGCGATCGTGGCGAACGGCTCGTCGGGCCAGGATACGGAGGTCGTCCTGCGCATCGAGAATCAAGGCAACCAGATCCTGCGCTGGGAGTTGAATGCGGCGGCGCCACTCGGCTCTCCTGCGCAGACGGGAAGCCTGCCGGTTCCCGCGTACGCGTTCGGAGGAGCCGACCTGACCAGCTTCACCTCGCTCGATGTGCGGGAACCGTCGATCCTGATCGACCTGGTCAATCCAAGGCCCGGCAACATCCTCGCCGCCACGTTCATCGACGACGACTTCGGCAAGCTCTACGCGGTCACCAGTGCAGGCGGCGGCGGTTGGTTCGCGATCCCGCCCAACACGCTGGTGCAGCTGTCCACCCGCGAGGACGCACTGGGCGCCTATGAGACGATCGGCACGCTCGATGCGCCGGCCGGAGCGGATCGCTGGCAGAGCATGAAGTGGGATGCCGTCTCCGGGAACGTCTACCTGCTCGGCAACAACACGCTGTACACGATCGACCCGATGACCGCGCACCTCACCCTGGTGGGCAGTATCAGCGGCATTCCTTCCGGCCACGAGATCGTCGCGATGACGATCTCCCCGGAAGGCAGGATGTACGGCATCGACTGGACGAACGACACGCTCGTCGCGATCGACAAGAGCACCGGTGCGGCCGAGGTCGTCGGACCGCTCGGCGTCAACGCCGCGATGTTCCAGGGTGGCATGGACTTCGACCCGTCGACGCATCTGCTCTACTGGTCAGGCTTCAGCGTGGACGCCCAGGGAACGATGCTGAGTGCCATGTACACGATCGACACCGCGACCGGACTCGCGACGGCGATCGGGTTGATCGATTCGAACACGCTGGCCCTCTCGACGCTCTCGCTGGCGGTTCCGCGGAGCACGTGCGGCACGTCCGCGGACTTCGACCTCGTGACACCTGCCGAAGGCTACGGATCGATCGCCGTCGGCGGCCCCGCGCAGGAGGTGACGCTGACGGTGCATACGCAGGGCCTCGCCAGCGGCACCTACACGTCCGAGCTGTGCCTGAGGAGCAACGATGCGCAGAAGCGCAGCATCGCGATACCGGTCACCGTGACGGTCAGCGACAGCATCTTCGCGAACGGCTTCGATCCGCTGCCGTAATCGCGATCGACCGCGACCGGTCCTGCCATCGCGCACGGGTGCGCGATGGCAGGAAGAGACGTTTGCTCTTCGGTTCCTGCATGACGTTCGGCCACCACGAGGCTCGGCGTGCTCGCTGCCTAAGCCCGACGATCGACGGCCACTGGAACCACGTAGGACGACCCTCTTCAGCGACGCGTGTGATCGCGACGAGGGTCATGCGTGATCGAGTCGCCGCGGATGGCCGGCGATCTCGACGCTTCTCAACCCGCCGGCACGAGCCTCAGATGGTTGTCCCACGCGAGCGCCTCGGTACTCTCGCGCAAAGCACGCAGGCTCGAGGTCGGGCCGGCCTCGACGATCGCGCCGTGGCCGTCGCTGACGAGGAAGGCGCCCTGCCCGTTCGCCGCGACGCCACAGCCGTCGGGACGGATGACGCGGCCGAGGCTGCGACCGCTTGCGGCGTCCCAGAACGCGACCTGGCCGCCGACCGGGCTCGAGGTCGCGATCACGTCGCCGTGCGCGTTCGCGGCGACCGATCCGACGTAGTTGCGCAGGTCGCGCAGCAGCTCGTCGGGGCCGGCGAACAGTTCGGGCGCGTGACCGCGGCGATGGCGGCCGACCAGTGCGGGACGATCGGCGGCCGGGCCGGAGTACTGGCAGCCGAACCAGACCGCGCCGTCGCCCGCCAGCGCGAGATGGCGGATCGACAACTGGTGCAGCGACGGCGCGAGCGCGACCTGCGCGAGCAGGCGGCCGTCGCGCGCATCGAGGTAGGCCAGCGACGGCGCCATCGTGTCGAGGTTGAGCTCGAGCTTGCCGTAGTCGGGATGGGTGAGGATGCCGCCGTTGGCGACGCACAGCGTGCGGCCGTCGCGCATGAGCACGAGCTCGTGCGCACCGATGCCGCCGCAGGCGAATTCGCCGACGCGGCGCCAGCCGGCACCGGCTGTCGCGTCGTAGACGCCGACGACGGCACGCTCGCCTTCGAAATCGTTCTCGGTCGCGTAGAGCAGGCGTCCGTCGGCCGAGAACGCGCCGTGGCCGAAGAAATGCCGCCCGTCGGGCAACGGCAGGCGTTGTGGCGGCGTGCTGCGGCCGTCGAGATCGAACGCGAGCGCGAAGAAACCGGGCTGGCGGCCGAACGCGACGGCACGGCCGCGTGGCGGATCGATCGCGAAACTGTGGCCACGATCCGGCAACGCGAACGCGTGCAGGTCGTGACCGTCGCCGTCGACGATCGCGACCTCGTGGCGGCCGTCGCGCTGGCGCGCCGCGACGTAGCGCGTCGGTATCGCGACACTCGCGGCACGCGCGAGCCACGGCGCGGCGAGCAGCGCGCCGCCGAGCGCCGTGACGAAGCCGCGTCGGTCAATCGCCATCGAACGCGTTGAAGCCGATGTTGACGCCGAGCGCCGCGGCGAGGAATTCGTCGGTGATGCTCTTCATGTTCTTGAGCACGAACAGCGCGTGCACGAGGCGTTCGCGCGCATCGGCATCGGTCACGGCGCGATCGAACGGCAGCGTGACCGCGTCGATGTCCTCGAGCACGCGGCCGGCCTCGTCGCGCAGCGAGGCCGCGATCCAGCGCTGGTCGGCCGCGATGGCCTCGTCGAAGCGTGCGGCGACGACGAGATCGCGCACGCCGGCGACGTTGCCGCGCAACAGCGCACGCGTCGCGCCGCTGCGCCACAGCGGGGCACGCTGGCCGCGTGCAGCTTCGGGCGTGTCGCCGATCGCGGGCGCGAGCTTGATGTCGCGCACGTACTGCAGGCTGCCCGAGATCGCCTTGAGCGTCTCGGCGGCGACTTCCTGCGGCGTGCGGTAGAACGCGCTCGCGGCATCAGGTTCGGCGAACGCACGCGCGAGCGCGCTCGTGTCCGACCAGCCCGCGTCGATCTCGCGCGCGGTCGTGCCGAGCTGTGCGGCGACCGCGGTCGCGTAGGCGCAGCGGTAACGTCCCGCGTCGTCGGCCGCGGCGATCTGCGCGGCAGCCTCGCCCGCGAACAGCGCGTGTTCGAGCGCGGGGATGCCTTGCACGCCGACGCTGCGCGAGGCGAGTGCGCCGGCGTCGAGCACGGCCGGATCGGCCGCGGCGAGCAGCGCCGACACCTGGCGCTGCACGAGGCCGCGCGGATCGGGGAAGAAGAACACGCGCTCGAAGCGGTTGGCCTCGACCAGCGGGCCGAAGCGCAGCACCTCGACGCGACCCCAGGCTTCGGCGAGCGCGTCGAAGCGCGTCGCGACCGTGGCGCGCGTCGCCTCGCCGGGCTTGGCGCAGTACGCGCGCAAGGCCTCGTGGGTGGCGTCGGCGGCCTTGGAGAAGCCGGCCGTCGCCGGGCGGATCGTGGCGTCGCGCCAGCGCTGGCCGAGCGCCGAGAGGTCGGCGGCGTGCACGGCGGTGCCGACAGTAGCGAGGACGAGCGCGAGGATCGCGTGCGGCAGGCGCATCAGAGGGACTCCACGAAACGGATCAGGTCGGCGCGTTGCGCCGGGGTCATGCCGACGACGCGATCGCGCGCGGCCTGCGCCTCGCCGCCGTGCCAGAGGATCGCCTCGAGCACCGTGCGTGCGCGGCCGTCGTGCAGGAAGGTCGCACGCGCGTCGACGGTCTTGGCGAGGCCGACGCCCCACAGCGGCTGGGTGCGCCACTCGCGGCCGTTCGCGTCGCCTTCGGGGCGGTCGTCGGCGAGGCCTTCGCCCATGTCGTGCAGCAGGAAATCGCTGTACGGCCAGATCAGCTGGAAACGGTGCGCGGGATCGGCGGCATCGCGCCGCGTCACGTACTTGGGCACGTGGCAGCTCGCGCAACGCGCCTCGTAGAACAGCTGCTTGCCGGCGAGCACCGGCGCGTCGTCGCTGCCGCGCCGCGCGGGCACACCGAGGTGGGTCGAGTAGAACGCGACGAAATCGAGCAGGTCGCCGGGTACTTCCTCGGGTCCGAACGCGGGCTGCGCACCGTGCGGTGCGGCACGGCAGGCCTTCTGCTTCGCCGTGCAGTCGCCCCAGTGGTCGGGCAGCAGTGGCGTCGACAAACCCATGTCGCCCGAGAACGCGTGCGCGGCCTGCGGCTTCACGGCGGGCTGGCCGGCCTTCCAGCCGAAGCGGCCGAGCACGAGCGCGCCGGACGCGGGATCACGCACGTACGAGGGCTTGCCGACGATGCCGTCGGGATCGTCCCTGCGCGCAGCGTGGGCGAGGATGTCGTCCTCGTGGATCGCCTCGACGAGGCCGAGGCCGATCATCGGCGCGGCGATGCGCGGCGACAGCATGACGTCCTTTCGCATCGCGCCGTAGCCGAGGTCCTCGACACGGTAGCTCGGGCGGCGCAGCGTCGCGGCCTCGCCGCCAGCGAGCGCGACCGACACCTCGGTCCAGTCGATGCGCATGTGCCCTTCGGCGGCGACACCGGGCACGGCGAAGTTCTGCAGCTGGGTGCCGTAGGTCGGCTCGGGGATCGCGGCGAGCCGGCGCTCGGCGAGCGCGCGTTTCTCGGCCCGCGAGCGCGGCGGCACCGACAGGCGCAGGAACAGCGACACCGCGGGCTCGTCGGCCTCGGGTACGACGCCGCGGCCGTCCTTGATGTGGCAGCCCTGGCAGGAGCGTGCGTTGAACAGCGGGCCGAGGCCGTCGGAGGCCTGCGTCGACGACGGCGCCGACACCCAGTCCTTGCGGAACAGGCCATTGCCGACTGCGAAACGCTGGCGCGCCTCGAAATCGAGGTTCGCCGAAGGAAACGAGAAGATGTCGCGCGTGACGAGCTTCTCGCGCACGGTCGAGCCACCGCCCGGCAGCGTCTCGAACGGCTCGGGCGCGCCGAACGTGGTCGCCGGCGCGGTGATGCGACGCACGCGCGCGCTGTCCTCGTCGGTGAGGTCGGTGCGCGTGGCGTCCGTGGCGTGCACGGACACCGCGGCGAACAGGCCGGCGAGGACGAGCGAACGACGCATCACGACCGGCCGACGATGTCGCTTACTGGAACACGGCCTCGGGCTTGTCGAGGCTGTCGGATCCTTCGATCTCGATCGCGCCGAGCCCGAGGGCGGTGACGACGCGCTCGATCGAGCGCGTCTGCTCGATGAGGCGGTCGATCGCGGCCTGCACGACCGCGTTGCCTGCGGCATTGCCCTGCCCGATCATCTGGTCGTAGGCCTCGCCGCCTTCAGCGCGCTTGACCATCGCGGTCATCGCCGCGGTGGTCGCGTCGAGCTTGGCGCGCATCTCGGCATCGAGCGCGGGATCCTTGGCCTTGACGAGATCCGACAGCGACGGGCCTTCGACGGCCTTGCCGTCGGTGCGCACGTAGCGGCCGAGGTAGGCGTTGCGGATGCCGGCCTGGTTGTAGGCATGCGAGTGGTGCGTGTTGTCGGAGAAGCAGTCGTGCTCCTCCTCGGGGTCGTGCAGGATCAGGCCGAGCTTCATGCGCTCGCCGGCGAGTTCGCCGTAGGACAGGCTGCCCATGCCGGTCAGCATCACCGACAGCCCCGCCTTGGCGCCGCCCGCGAGCACGTGCGCGCGCGCCTTGCCGCCGGGCTTCCAGTCGGCCACGGCTTCGGCGAGATCGTCGACGAGCAGCGAGGTCACCGTGGTCAGGTAGGCGACACGGCGATCGCAGTGACCGCCCGTGCAGGCCTTGGTGTCGAAATCGGTCGCGGGGCGGTTGCCTGCCCCCTTGCCGGTGCCGTTGAGGTCCTGGCCCCACAGCAGGAACTCGACCGCGTGGTAGCCCGTGGCGACATTGGCCTCGATGCCACCGATCTCGTGCAACGTGTCCGAGAGCAGTTCTTTGGTGATCGTGGTCGCGTCGACGTCGCGGCCGCCGACCCTGGTCTTCGGGTTCGCGATGAGGTTGGCGGTGAACCACGCGTTGGCGTCGGATTCGCTGCCGTACGAGGCATCGACGTAGTCGATGAGGCCTTCGTCGAGCGGCCAGGCGTTGACGCGGCCTTCCCAGGCATCGACGACCGGATTGCCGAAGCGCAGCACTTCGGTCTGCATGTACGGCACGCGTGCGTCGATCCAGGCCTTGCGCGCGGCGGCCAGCGTCGTCGCACCGGGCTTGGCGACGAGCGCGTCGACGGCCTTCTGCAGCGCCTTCGCACTCGCGAGCGCATCTTCGTAGCCGGCCAGCGCGATGTCCGCGTAGGTGGCCACGACGGCCGCCTCGGAGACGGCCTTGGCCTTGGGGTCCGCTTCGGCGGCGACGGCATCGGCCGCACCGAACACGGCGGCAAACGGGAACAGGAGCGCGAACGGCATCCGCATGGGTCATCCTCGACAGGCGATGGCGTGCGGGGCGACGGCGGCACGCGGGAAAGGGCCGCCGATTGTAGACGATCGCCCGTGTCGCCCGCATGCGGTGCCCGTGGAGCCGGACGGATGGATGGCGTCGCGCGGATCGAAGGCGCGTCTCGCACCGCCCCCTCTCCCCAACCCCTCTCCCGCGAGGGGAGAGGGGCTGATCACGCGCGTTCTACGGTACGAAGCCGACGAGACGTGGCCTTCGTGACATCGTGATCCACGTGGCAGCCTGAGCAGCATGCGCGCGCTCATGCCGCGACCGCACACGAACGCCGCGGGCGGCCCGGCTATCATGTCCGCCCAATTCGCAAGGCGGCGCGCGCATGACCGGACCGGTCCATCTCGAACACCGCAGCAGCACGGCCTGGCTCACGCTCGATCGGGCCGACGTGCACAACGCCTTCGACGCGGCGCTGATCGCCGAGCTCACCGCGACGCTCGAGCGCGTCGACAGCGACGCGAGCGTGCGCGCAGTCGTGCTCACGGGACGCGGCAGCACGTTCTCGGCCGGCGCGGACCTGAACTGGATGCGCGGCATGGCCGCGGCCGGCGAGGACGAGAACCGCGAGGACTCGTTGCGCCTCGCCCGCCTCATGCACACGCTCAACTTCCTGTCCAAGCCGACCGTCGCGCGCGTCAACGGCTCGGCCTACGGCGGCGGTGTCGGCCTCGTCGCCTGCTGCGACATCGCGATCGGCGTCGACGGCGCCAAGTTCTCGCTGTCCGAGGCCAAGCTCGGCCTCGTGCCTGCGGTGATCTCGCCGTACGTCGTCGCCGCGATCGGGCTGCGCCAGGCACGCCGCTATTTCGTCAGCGCCGAGGTGTTCGATGCCGCCGAGGCGCGCCGCATCGGCCTGCTGCACGACGCCGTCGCCGGCGACGCGCTCGACGAGCAGGTCGATCGCGTCCTGCACATGCTCGGCAAGTGCGGTCCGGTCGCGCAGGACGAGGCCAAGCGCCTCGCGCTGCGCGCGGCCGGCATCGACGCCGAGGGCGCGCACCAGCTCGACCGCGAGAACGCGACGCTGATCGCGCGGCTGCGCGTGTCGCCCGAGGGCCAGGAGGGCCTCGGCGCGTTCCTCGACAAGCGTGCCCCGTCCTGGGCGCGCGCCTCGTGAGCGGGCTCGACCACGTGGGTTTCGCGGTCGCCGATGTCGTACGCAGCACCGCGTTCTACACGCGGGCGCTCGCACCGCTCGGCCTCGCCGTGGTCATGCAGGTGACGCCCGAGCAGAGCGGCGCCGGCCCGCACATCGGCTTCGGCACCGCGCAGAAGCCGTTCTTCTGGATCGGCGACGGCGAGGCGCGCCACGGCGGCGTGCACGTCGCGTTCACGGCACCGACGCGCGCGGCCGTCGACGCGTTCCATGCCGCGGCACTCGCCGCGGGCGGGCGCGACAACGGCGCGCCGGGCCTGCGACCGCACTACCACCCCGACTACTACGGCGCGTTCGTGCTCGATCCCGACGGGCACAACGTCGAAGCCGTCTGCCACCTTGCGGAAGGATGACGCGATGCCCTTGTTCGACACGGTCCTGATCGCCAACCGCGGCGAGATCGCCTGCCGCGTGATCCGCACCTGCCGCCGCCTCGGCATCCGCACGATGGCGGTGTATTCCGACGCCGATGCCGATGCGCAGCACGTGCGCCTCGCCGACGATGCGCGCCATATCGGCGGACCGCGCCCGGCCGAGTCGTACCTGCGTGGTGACGCGATCCTCGAGGCCGCGCGCGCCGCCGGCGCGCAGGCGATCCATCCGGGCTACGGCTTCCTTTCGGAGAACGCCGACTTCGCCGATGCGGTCGAGGCGGCCGGGATGCGCTTCATCGGTCCGTCCGGCGCCTCGATGCGCCGCATGGGATCCAAAGCCGGCGCCAAGGACCTCATGGCCTCGCACGGCGTGCCCGTCGTGCCGGGCTATACGGGCGACGATCAGGATCCCGCACTGCTCGCGCACGAGGCCGGACGCATCGGCTTCCCGCTCATGATCAAGGCCGCCTACGGCGGCGGCGGCAAGGGCATGCGCATCGTGCGCGCAGCCGAGGAGTTCGGCGCCGCGCTCGAATCCTGCCAGCGCGAGGCGCGCAACGCGTTCGGCCGCGACCGCGTGCTGCTCGAACGCTACGTCGAGCGCCCGCGCCACATCGAGTTCCAGATCTTCGGCGACACGCACGGCCACGTCGTGCACCTCAAGGAGCGCGAGTGCTCGGCGCAGCGCCGCTACCAGAAGGTGCTCGAGGAAACGCCCTCGCCGTTCGTGACGCCGGAGCTGCGCGCACGCATGGGCGAGGCCGCGATCGCCGCGGGGCGCGCGCTCGACTACGTCAACGCGGGCACGGTCGAGTTCATCGTCGGCCAGCAAGGCGATTTCTACTTCATGGAGATCAACACGCGGCTGCAGGTCGAGCATCCGGTGACCGAACTCGTGACCGGGCTCGACCTCGTCGAGCTGCAGCTGCGCGTCGCCGCCGGCGAAGCCCTTCCCCCGGCGTTGCGCGACGGAGCGGTCGCGTCGCGCGGCCATGCGATCGAGCTGCGCCTCTACGCCGAGGATCCCGACCAGGGCTTCCTGCCCGGCTCGGGCGTACTCGAGACACTGCGCCTGCCGCCGCCGTCCACCCACGTGCGCATCGACTCGGGCGTGGTCGAAGGCGACGCGGTGACGATCTTCTACGACCCGATGATCGCCAAGCTCATCGTGCACGACGTCGACCGCGCCGCCGCGCTGCAGCGCATGCGCGACGCGCTCGCCGAGGTCGACGTGGTCGGCCCGAAATCGAACGTCGCGTTCCTCGAGCGCCTCGTGCGCCACGCCGCGGTCGTCGACGGCACGATCGACACGGGCTATCTCGACCGCCATCTCGACGCGTTCGTCGGAGCCGGCGGCGACGCCACGTCCGCGTTGCCGCTCGACCTCGCCGCGGCCGTCGTCGCGACGCTGCTCGACGGCGAACGCACCGCGATCGACGCCGCGCGCACGGGCACCGATCCGCATTCGCCGTGGGCACGTGCCGACGGCTGGCGTCTCGGCCACGCCGGCAAGCGCATCGTCGCGCTGCTGCGCGACGGCGAGCGCCTCGAGGTCGCCGCGCACGGCGCCGACGGCCGCTACCGGCTCGACCTCGGCGACGCGCACGTCGAGGTCGACGGCGCCCGCCTCGTCGACGGCGGCCTCTCCGCACGCTACGACGGTGTCGGCGCGCGCCACCGCGTGTTCGCCGATGCGAAACGCGTGGTCGTGCACGACGGCACGCGCCGCAACACGTTCGAACACGCCCCCGCCTTCGTCTTCGCGGCCACGTCGACGACACAGTCCGATCGCATCGTCGCGCCGATGCCGGGCCGCATCGTCGTCGTCAAGGCCGCGCCGGGCGACGTCGTCGCCGAGAACCAGGAAGTGCTCGTCATGGAAGCGATGAAGATGGAACTCACGCTGCGCGCCCCGCGCGCCGGCACGATCGCTGCGGTGCAGGCCGCCGTCGGCGACTTCGTAGAAGCCGACGCGGTGCTCGTGCGGTTCGAGGCGGCGGACGACGCATGAAGCTCGTTGTGGCCGCGCTGCTGTGCTTCGGGCTTGCGGCGTGCAGTAGAACGCTGTTCGAGTCCCTACCGGCAGCCGATACCCGGTCGTGCGATGCGCGATGGGTCGGCACATGGCGCATGGATTTGCAGGACGCACAGGAGAGCGCCCATTCCAACGACTCGATGCATGCCGTCATCCACGAGGGCTGCTCTCGAATCGACTACTTCGAGAACGGCGTGGAGCAGCAACGTTTCTCGACGGCGCTGCACGCCGCACGCATCGCCGGGTTCGACGTCGTCGCCGTCGAACTGTTCGACGACGAGGGTGAATCCCTGTTTGCCGAACACGAGGGCTATCCGTTCGTGTATCTGCGCCTGGCAACGAAGCGCGACCGCATCGAGCTCCATCTCGTCGACGACGAAGCCGTCTCGCGCATGCTTCGCACAGGCGAGATCGAGGGGATGGCCCTCGACCTGCCACGTGACCGACGATCACCGAGAAACCGTCACGGCTTCGTGCAAAACGTGGTGAAGGGTGATACATCGGCCATGGCGAAGCTGGTACTCCGACCTGACATGTTCACTGCGGATGCCGCGATCGTCCTGACCCGTGTGGACTCAATCCCGAAGTCGGATGACGATGTGGACACGAGTGACGCGCCATGACGCCAGGCTGCCGATCCTCGCTTCATTCGCCCCAGGTCCATCGAACATCTCAAAGTGCTGAACGCCATCCCGATCAGCTTGATCATGTTCCTGCTCGTCAAGGCCACCCCATGACCCTCCGTCTCGCCACACTCGCCCTCGCCTTCCTGCTGCTCGGCGGCTGCGTCGAGACGCGTTTCGCCTCGACACCCGGCACCGCGATCGACGCCTGCGATGCGCGCTGGAAAGGCCTCTGGCTCGACGTCGATCCGGCCTCGCGCCACGACGAGGCCGCGCCGGGCTTCCTCGTCGACAAGGACTGCCGCTTCCTGCTGCTCGAGGAACCCGAGCGCGGCGGGCCGCTCAAGCCCGTGCACATCCCGCTCAACTTCGTGCACGACCGCGGCACCGACTACGTCGTCGTCGCCGACGACCAGCTGCGCGGCGTCGCGAGCATCAAGCCGGTCGGGCACGGGCTCGCCAAGGCGTTCTTCGTCGCGCGCTACCGCATCGACGGTGCGCGGCTCGAGATCGACCTCGTCGACACTGCGCGCGTCGCGCGCCTGATCGGCGACGGCCGCCTGTCGGGCAGCGTCGACCGCGACGGCAACGAGGTGCACGCGCTCGTGCGCGGCGATCCGCAACGCGTGCTGGAGATCCTGCGCAGCGAACCCATCTTCGCCGAGGGCAAGCCGCTCGTGCTCGCGCGCGATCCGCGCGACCTGCCCACCTACGAACGCGAGCGCCTCGGCGCGAAGAGGTCACGATGAGCCAGCCTGCCAGCGTCCGCATCGTCGAGGTCGGTCCGCGCGACGGCCTGCAGAACGAGAAGGCGATCATTCCCGCGGCGACCAAGATCGAACTGATCGACCGCCTCTCGCGCACGGGTCTGCGCACGATCGAGGCGACGAGCTTCGTGAGCCCGAAGTGGATCCCGCAGCTCGCCGACGCGGCCGAGGTGTTCGCCGGCATCACGCGCGATCCCGCGATCGCCTACCCCGTGCTCGTGCCGAACGAGAAGGGCTACGAGCGCGCGCGCGAGGTCGGCGCGCAGGAAGTCGCCGTGTTCACGGCGGCTTCGGAGGCGTTCAACCGCCGCAACACGAACGCGGGCATCGACGAGTCGATCGAGCGCTTCCGTCCGGTCCTCGAGCGTGCGCGCGCCGACGGCGTCAAGGTGCGCGGCTACGTCTCCACGGTGCTCGGCTGCCCTTACCAGGGCGACGTGCCGGTCGCCGATGTCGTGCGCGTCGCGCAACGCCTGCACGCGCTCGGCTGCTACGAAATCTCGCTCGGCGACACGATCGGCATCGGTACGCCGGCCAGGGCCCGAGCGATGCTGCACGCGGTCGCGCTCGAGGTGCCGATCGCGGCACTCGCCGTGCATTTCCACGACACGCGCGGCCAGGCGCTCGCGAACATCCTCGCCTGCCTCGAGGAAGGCGTCGCCGTGGTCGACAGCGCGGTGTCGGGCACGGGCGGCTGCCCGTACGCGAACGGCGCCACCGGCAACGTCGCCAGCGAGGATGTCGTCTACATGCTCGAAGGCCTCGGCATCGCGACCGGCGTGGACCTTCCGAAGCTCGTCGAGACCGGCCTGTGGCTGTCGGCGCAGCTCGGCCGCGAGACCTCGAGCAAGGTCGCGCGCGCCGGCGTCTGAGACGCGCCATCGCACGCTGCTAAGATCGCGAACCCCGACGGAGAGCCCGCGTGCCTGCCAAACTCGCCCCCGAACGCACCCGTGGCGCCATCATCGCCTGCGGTGAACTGCCGGCCAACCAGCGCACGCCGCCGCTGCTCGCGCGCGTCGTCGCGCCGCTCGGCGACGCGCCGCGCATCGTGCTCGTGTCGGCGCCCGATGCCAGCGAGGACGACGACATCGAGCTCGAGACCCTGCTGCTCGGCGCGGGCTGCACAGCGGTCAACCGCTACGTGCTCGCGACGCGCGCGAACGCCGAGCAGCGCGAACTGCTCGACGTCGTCGAGCAGGCCGACCTCGTCATGCTGCAGGCCAGCCAGCCGCTGCGTCTCAGCACGCTGATCGGCGGCACCACGCTCGCGCGCCTGCTGCGCCGTCGCAACGCCGACGGCATGGCCGTGTGCGGCATCGGCGCCGCCGCGGCAGTGCTGTGCGAACACATGCTCGCGGCCGGTGCGCCGGGTCCGACGCCGCACATGGGCGGTGCCTCGCTCGCGCCGGGCCTCGGCCTGACCAACCGCGTCGTGATCGACCAGGGCGGTCACGCCAGCGACCGCCTCGGCCGCCTGCTCGCCGCGCTCGCGCTCAATCCGTTCGCACTCGGCCTCGGCATCGACGCGGCGACGTTCGCGGTGATCGGACCCGACAACGTGCTCGACGTGATCGGCGCGGGCGGCATCACGGTGATCGACCCGAGCGAGATGGCCGACTCCAATGCGGCCGAACTCGACCACGGCGCGCCGATCCGCATCACCAACCTGCGCCTGCATTCGCTGACCGGCGGCGGCCGCTACGACCTCGATTTCCGCCGCCCGATCGGCTGACGCCTCAGCGCCGGCTGCGGAAGAACGCGCGCAGCATGTCGCCGCTCTCGTCGGCGCAGAGGCCGAATTCGACGATCACGCGGTGGTTGTGGCGCGTCGACACGAGCGTGTCGAACACGCTGCCGGCGGCGCCTGTCTTGGGATCGGTCGCCGCGTAGACGACGCGTGCGACGCGTGCGTGCACGATCGCCATCGCGCACATCGCGCACGGCTCCAGCGTCGCGTACAGCGTCGCGCCCGGGAAACGGTAGTTCGACACGCGCGTGCCGGCTTCGCGCATCGCGAGGATCTCGGCGTGCGCGCTCGGATCGTGCAGCGTGATGTTGCGGTTGCAGCCTTCGCCGAGGAGTTCGCCGTCGCGCACGAGCACGGCGCCGACGGGTACTTCGTCGTGGAGGTCACGCGCCTGCGCGGCCAGCGCGAGCGCACGCTGCATCCAGTGCCGGTCCGCGTCGTCGAACGCGGGATTCGGCATCACGGACGGGATTTCGGACTCGAACTCGGACATCGGCTCGGCAGGCGTTCGCGGGGCGCCGATGGTGCCACAGCGCGCAGCGGGGATCAGGCCGTGGCGTTCGCCGGCGAGGGGCGCGAGCGCGCCGGCCAGGCCGCGACCGCAGCGAGCATGACGCCCACGACGAGGTACGGCAGCGACGGCGACAGCCCGTACAGCGACGCGCCCGCGAGCGGACCGACGACGACACCGAGCCCCTGCGCGGCGCCGAGCGAGCCCGCCGCGGCACCCTGCTCGTGCGGCTCGACCGCATTCGCGGCGAGCGCCGAGAACGCCGGGAACACCCAGCCCATGCCGGCCGCCGCGACGAAGTAGCTCGCCCACAGCATGCTCGGCGAGGTCGCGAGCGCGGTGCTCGCGAATCCGAGTGCGGCGACCGCGCCACCGATGCGCACGAGCCGCGCAGGCGGCCAGCCGAGCCGGCGCACGACGATCTGCGACAGGATCAGCGCGACACCGACCACGGTCAGCGCGATGCCGGCGATGCGCGCACCGTCGCCGGGTTCGAGACCGAAACGGTCGAGCACGAAGAAGCCGACCGTGATCTGCGCGATCGCGACACAGGCCATCGCGACGAACGCGACGACGAGCGCGTGGCGCAGACGCGGCTCGCCGAGCGGCAGCGTGGTCGGCGCACGTGAGGACGTCGGCCGATCGCGGGGCAGGAAACGCCATGTCGCGACGAGCGCGATGATCGGCAGCACCGCCATCGCGTACAGCGGCACATGCAGACCGAACGGCGAGAGCAGCGCGGCGATGCCGGGGCCCGCCACCATGCCGACCGCATTGGCGGCGCCGAGCGTGGCCATCGCACCGGCGCGGCGAGCAGGCGCGACATGATCGGCGACGAGCGCGGTGCCCGCGGTCGGGATCGCCGCGTAGAACACACCGATCGCGCCACGCGCGAGCATGAGCGCCGCGAACGCGACGAGCGCGCCGGGCTGCAGCATCAGCGACACGTCGATGACCGCCGTGAGCACGAGGTAGCTGACCGCGAACCCCGCCGTGCCAGCGAGCAGCACGGCGCGCCGGCCCTGGCGATCGCAGGCGCGTCCCCACGGCCGCGCGAGCAGCATCCACAGCACGCCGGCCACGGTCACGGTCGCGCCGGCCTGCCATGGTGCGAGGCCGAGCACGCGCACGACCGGACCGATCATCGCGACGAACGCCATCATCGCCATCGTGCACGCCATGTAGGCGACGACGAGCGGACGCAGCGGCAAGGTGTCGATCGTCTCGGGGGATGCGGCGGCAGGCACCGGCATGTCGGCCATGGGTCGAGCTCTGGAAAACGGATCGTCGACTTTAATGCGAATGATTCTTATTTGCTATCGATCGGATCGACGAGCAGCACGAGGTCGTCGCGATGCACGACGCTCTCGCCATAGTGGTAGCCGAGCAGCGCATCGATTTCGTGCGAGCGGCGCCCGGCAATGCGGCGCACGTCGGCAGCCGAATACTGCGTGACGCCGCGCGCGACGGTGGTGTCGCCGTGCGCGATCTCGATCATGTCGCCGCGCGCGAAATCGCCTTCGATTCCGGCGACGCCGCCGGGCAGCAGCGACGCGCCCCTGTCACGCAGCGCACGCAGCGCACCGTCGTCGACGACGAGTCGACCCGGCACCGGCGGCACGTGGCGCAGCCAGTACTTGCGTGCGGCAAGGCGCGTGCGCGAGGCCAGCAGGCGCGTGCCGACGAGCCGGCCCTGCGCGAGCGCCCCGACCGTATCGCCACGCGTGCCGTTGAACAGCACGGTCTCGATGCCGGCCGAGGCGGCTTTCGCGGCGGCCTCGAGCTTGGTGCGCATGCCGCCCGTGCCGACCGCGCTGCCGGTACCGCCGGCCATCGCGAACGCTTCCTGCGTGACCGCGGCGACCTCGTGCACGGGGTGCGCGGTCGGGTCGGTGCGCGGGTTGGCCGTGTACAGGCCGTCGATGTCGGTCGCGATGAACAGCACCTCCGCGTCGACCAGTGCGGCGACGATCGCGGCGAGGTTGTCGTTGTCGCCGAGCTTGAGCTCGTCGACCGAGACCGTGTCGTTCTCGTTGACGACCGGCAGCGTGCCGAGGCGCAGCAGCTCGTTGAGCGTCGCCCGCGCGTTGAGGTAGCGGCGGCGGTTGCGCAGGTCGTCGTGGGTCAGCAGCACCTGCGCGACGGGGCGTTCGAAGAAGCGCTGCCAGAGCCCGATCAGCTGGGCCTGGCCGAGCGCGGCGAGCGCCTGGCGCGCGGCCATCGGCGCACCGGCCTCGACGACCTTCGGCACGATCGCGCGTCCCGCGGCCACCGCGCCCGAGGACACGATCACGACTTCGCGCCCTGCGGCGAGGCTCGCCGAGACGAACTGCGCGAGGCCGAGTGCGTGACGCGGACTGAGGCCGCCGCCGTCGGCCGCGAGCAGGCTGCTGCCGACCTTGAGCACGGCGCGCCGCCACGTCGGCAAGGCCTGCTCGGTGAACGCGGTGGTGGCGACGGGCGGCGTCATCGGGTCATCCGGATATCAGTGCGTGTGCCAGGCGTGGACGGTGAGCTCGGAGGCATCCTCGAGCACGAGCGGATCGCGCGCGACGATCGCACGCGCGGCCTCGAGATCGGCGACGTTGTGCAGGATGTAGGCGCCGCCGCTGCCGTCGCCGAAGCCTCCGCTGCGCTCGAGCAGGCCGCGCTCGCGCAGGTCGGCGATGAAGGCGCGATGCGGCGCGATCACCGATTCCGGGAAGCCCGGCTTGCGCATCGCGAGCACGAGGTACAGGGTCACGACGACAGCTCTTCGAGGCGCGCGCGCAGCACGTCGAGCTGCAGGTCGGCCGCTGCACCGGGCGACACGCGCGCGGCGAGGCTGCCTTCCGGTGTCCTGCCCTGCCCGGCCGTGTCGGCGCCCGCTGCGGCGGCCTTGTAGGCCTCGCGGAACGGCACGCCGGCGACCGCGGCCTCGACCGCGACATCGGTCGCGTACATGCCCGAATCGATCGCCGCGCGCATGCGCTCGCCGCGCCATTCGAGGCTCGCGAGCAGCGCCGGCAGCAGTTCGAGCGCGGCGAGGCCACGACCGAAACCGTGGAAGATCGCGCCCTTGCTGGCCTGAAGATCACGGTGGTAACCGGACGGCAGCGACAGCAGCTGCTCGATCTCGATGCGTGCGGCGGCGACGCTCGCGTGCGTCGCGCGCATGAGCTCGATCACGTCGGGATTACGCTTGTTCGGCATGATCGAGCTGCCGGTCGTGTACTGCGCGGGCAGCGACACGAAACCGAACTCGGCGGCCGTGAACAGCGAGAGATCCCAGGCGAGGCGGCGCAGGTCGAGCGTCGCGCTGCCGAGCGCCTCGAGCGCGGCGAGCTCGAACTTTCCGCGTGAGAGCTGGGCGTAGATCGGCGACACCTGCAGGCGCGCGAAGCCGAGCTCGGCGGTGACGTGCTCGCGCGCGAGCGGCAGGTTGACGCCGTAGCCCGCGGCGGTGCCGAGCGGGTTCGCGTCGACGAGACGCAGCGTGTCGTCGGCGCGCATCGCGTCGTCGAGGAAAGCTTCGGCCCAGCCTGCCCACCACATGCCGGCCGAAGACACGACGGCGCGCTGCAGGTGCGTGTAGCCGGGGATCGGCAGATCCTTCTCGGCCTCGGCGCGTTCGAGCGCGATGCCGGCGACGATGCGCGAGAGTTCGCCGACACGCGCGAGTTTTTCCTTGAGCCACAGACGCGTCGCGACGAGGATCTGGTCGTTGCGGCTGCGCCCGGTGTGGATCTTGCGGCCGGCGTCGCCGAGGCGTTCGGTCAGGCGCGCCTCGATCGCCGAGTGGCCGTCCTCGTAGCGTGCGTCGAGCACGAAGCTGCCGGCGCGGAAATCCTCGGCGAGCAGGTCGAGTTCGTGCGACAGGCCCGAGAGCTCGTCGAACGAGAGGATGCCGATCTGCTGCAGGCCTTGCGCATGCGCCTTGCTCGCGGCGATGTCGTGCAGGAAGAACTCGCGGTCGAGGATGACGTCGTCACCCGCGAGGAAGGCCTGGATGCCCGCGTCGACCTCGACGCCGGGTTTCTGCCACAACAACTCTGCCATGTTCGTTGCTCCGCGGGCCTGCCCGCGCATCGAGTGAAAGTAGGGAACGGCCCGCTCAGGCTGGAATCGCGGCCAGCTCGTCGAAGCCGAACGCGAGGTTGAGGTTCTGCATCGCCTGCGTCGCCGCGCCCTTGAGCAGGTTGTCGAGCGTCGCGACGACGACGACGCGGCGGTTGCCCGGCGCCATCGTGAACGCGCCGATCTGCACGCCGTGACGGTTCGCGATGCGGCTGACCCACGGCACCTCGTCGATCACCTCGACGAGGCGCTCGCCCGCGTAGCGCTCGCGGTAGCGCGCGATGACGGCGTCGCGCGTGATCGGCTGGCTCAGCCACAGGTTGACGGTCATCGTGATGCCGCGGAAATGCGGTGCGACATGCGGCATGAACTCGACCGGCACGCCAAGCTGCGCGGAGACCTCGCGCTCGTGCATGTGATCGGTCAGCGCGTACGGCATGAGGTTGTCGCGCAGCAGTTCCGGATCGTTCTTGTTCGACGGCGTGGTGCCCGCACCGGAATAACCCGACACGCCGAAGCACTGTGGCGGTCCCGCGAGCACATCGAGCAGCGGCTCGATCGCGAGCTGCATCGCGGTCGCGTAGCAGCCCGGGTTGCTGATGCGCGCCTGGCCCGAATAGCGGCCGCGCGTGAGCTCGGGCAGGCCGTAATACCAGCGGCCATCGAAGCGGTAGTCGGCCGAGAGATCGACGATGCGCGTCGAGGGAGCGGCCGCATCGATCGCCTCGACGTACGGCGCGGCCTTGCCGTTCGGCAGCGCGAGCACGACCGCATCGACGCCTTTGGCAGCGACCGCGGCGGCATCGAGGTTCTCGTAGCGCAGCTCGCCCGCGTAGGCATCGCTGTGATCGGCGACACGCTGGCCGTCAAGTTCGCGCGAGGACACGAACGCGAGCCTGAACTGCGGATGCGCGGCGACGAGGCGGATCAGCTCCGCGCCCGTGTGGCCGCGTGCCCCGACGATGCCGAGGGTCGGAGAGGTGCTCATGCGTGGCGCTCCAGCAAGGCGTGCAGATGGCGGCGCACGGCCGGCCATTCGGCATCGAGGATCGAGAACACGACGGTATCGCGCAGCGATCCGTCGGCGTGGCGCTTGTGGTGGCGCAGAACGCCGTCCTGCTTCGCGCCGAGACGCGCGAGCGCGTTGCGCGAGGCGTGGTTGAACCAGCTCGTCTCGAACGAGACGCTCGCACAGCCGAGCACCTCGAACGCATGGCCTAGCAGCAGGCGCTTGGCCTCGGTGTTGAGGACGGTGCGCTGCGCACGCGCCGCGTAGAACGTGTAGCCGATCTTGAGGTTCGGCACCGACGGTTCGAGGTCGTAGCAGCGCGTGCTGCCGACCACATCGCCGCGGGCGTCGCGCACGGCGAACGCGAGCGCCTCGCCACGCGCCTGCGCGGCGAGTGCCTTGTCGATGTAGGCGGCGACGTCGCCCGGCGCCGGCACGTTCGTGTACCAGGCCTCGTGCAGCGCGCCGTCCGCGCTCGCGCCTGCGAGTGCATCGGCATGCTCGGGCGTGAGCGGCTCGAGCACGGCGTGGCGGCCACGCAGCGTCGGCACCTCGCGCCAGCGGGCGTCGGTGTCGTGCACGTCAGCCGACCAGCGTAGCAGGACGCGTCGAGCAGTGCGCGACGCAGTGGCGGATCTGCTCGAAATCGTCCATGCCGTACCAGAACACCTTCCACTTCTCCTGCTTGAAGCAGCCGTCGGACTCGGCGTAGTAGAAGATGTTGACCTGGTTGTGGTGGCGCGAGCGCCAGAACAGCTGCGGCGTCTCCTCGCGCATGACGTTCCACACGGCGCGGCCGAGGCCTTCGCCCTGCGCGTCGTCGGAGACCGCGAACTTGTCGAGATAGGTCATGCCGCCGCCGTCGGTGAGGATCACCGCGGTGCGGTAGTTCTCGCTGACGTAGGCGCGCAGCAGCGCCGTGCGCTCGAAGTAGTCGCCGACGAGCGTGCGGCCGAAGCTCGACTCGATCAGCGCGCGCAGGCGCACGAGGTCGAGCTCGTCCCAGCGCGTCGCGCGCAGCACGCGTTCGCCGCGGCGCACGAGCGTGCCGGAGCCCTTGTGCGTGAACAGCTCCTTGGCGAGATCGGCAGGGCGCGTGATCGACACCGACGACTCGAGCGGCAGCTTGTCGAGCAGGTCCTTGATCTGCTCGATCTTGACCTTCATGCCGCCGTGGATCCACGGCTGCGCGACGAGGTGCTCGTACTCGGTCGACAGGTTGATCGAGTCGATGACCTTGCCGTCGGCGTCGAGCAGGCCGCCGGTGCCGGTCAGGAACACGATCTTGTACGGCTGCAGTTCGCGCACGAGTTCGTTCGCGGCGAAGTCGGCGTTGATGTTGAGGATCTGCCCGGCCGGCGTCTCGCCGAGGCTCGTGATGACCGGGATCGAGCCGGCCTGCAGGCTCGCCTCGATCGGCGCGAGGTTGACCGCCTTGACCTCGCCGACGAGGCCGTAGGTGTCGCGGTCGAGGTAATCCGCCTCGAACACGCCGCCGGTGATCGAGGTCGCGCGCACGCCGTTCTGCTGCAGCGCCTCGACGAGCTTGAGGTTGGACGACTGGAACACCTTGCGCACGATCGCGAGCGCCTCGGGCGAGGTCACGCGCAGGCCGTTGACGATGTGCTTCTCGATGCCCGCGGCCGACAGCTCCGCATCGAGCTGCGGACCCGCACCGTGCAGCACGATCGGCGTGAGGCCGACCTCCTGCAGGAACGCGAGCGACGAGGTGAGGTCGTCGAGTTCGTCGCGCAGCACCGCACCGCCGACCTTGACGACGGCGAAGCGCTTCGCGTCGAGCTGCGAGAAGCGCTTGAGGTACTGGCTGATCTCCTTCGCGCTGGCCATGCTCGAAAGCAGGCGCACGATGGTCTGGCGGGTCTGGAGGTGGGCGGCGGGAACGTTCACGGGCGTCGGGTCGTCGAAGGGAAATCGGCCGGCGCGGACGCCGGATGCGGAAGGGCGCGCGGCATCACGCGCCGTTGATGATGCGGTGGACGGTGGCGGCGTAGCGCTCGAGCTGCTCGAGCATCACGAACTCGTCGGCGGTGTGTGCCTGCGCGATGTCGCCAGGCCCGTAGACGAGCGCGGTGTAGCCGCCGGCGGAGAACAGCGAGGCCTCGGTCCAGAAGTCGACCGCGTTGCCGATCGGCAGGTCGAAGGCGTCGGCGACGTCGCGTGCGGCGAGGCGGCGCTCCTCGGCGCGCGCGATGTCACCCGACGGCAGGCTCGGCCCGCGGAAGGTCTCGGCGAACGACGCGGCGGCCGGATCGGCGAAGCCGGCGAACGTCGCGAGCAGCTCGTCGATGTCCATCGACGGCAGCGGCCGGAAACCGAAACGCAGCTCGGCCGCCGGCGCGATCATGTTGGCCTTGATGCCGCCTTCGACACGGCCGATGTTGAAGCGCAGGCCGGTCAGGCCACCGAAGCGCGCGTGCGCGAGCGAGTCGACGTGATCGAGCGCCTTGCCGCCCCAGCGCACGGCCTGGTGCAGCGCGCTCGCCGAGGGATCCTGCTTGCCGGAGGCATGTCCTGCGCGGCCCGCGAACGTCATGAGTACCGAGCTGATGCCGCGATGTGCGAGCACGGCTTCGCAACGCGTCGGCTCGGCGACGAGCACGGCCTCGTACGGGATGCCGCGCGCGAGGAACGCCGCGATACAGCGTGGATCGTTGGCTTCCTCGTCGGTCGAGAACAGGAACGCCGCGTCGCCGCTGCCGGCCTGCGCGGCCGCGACGAGCGCGGCGGCCGCGCCCTTGATGTCGCAGACGCCGAGGCCGACGACGCGGTCGTCGAGACGACGCATGACGTGCGGGTCGGCGCTCCAGTGCGGCGAATCGGGCACGGTGTCGAGATGCACGTTGAACAGGATCGTCGGCCTGCCGCGCACGGCGTGGAAGCTCACCGCACCGGCGCCGTGGTCGATCACCTCGATCGCGAAGTCGGGCAGCTGCGCGCGCAGGTAGTCGAAGATGCCGCCGGTCGTGATCGCACGCGGCGGGTTGCGCGTGTCGTAGGACACGAGGCGTTCGAGGTGGGCGAGCGTGCTGTCGAGCAGGGTCGTCATGGGCGGTCCGGTACGTTGCGTCAGGCCGCGGTCGCGCGGGTGTAGAGGTCCATGTCGAGCTTCTCCATGAGGCGATCCGGGCGGGCCGGCGCGGCGAAGCCGTGGCGCGCGTAGACTCCGTGCGCGTCGAACGTGGCGAGCATGAAGCGGCGCAGGCCCTGCAGCTGCGGATGCGCCATGATGGCGTGCATCAGCTGCGTGCTGTAGCCGCGCCCGCGATGCGCTTCGAGCACGAACACGTCGGCGAGGTAGGCGAACGTCGCGAAGTCCGACACCACGCGCGCGAACGCGACCTGCCCTGCACCGTCGACGTAGCCGCCGAAGCACAGCGAGCCGCCGATCGCGCGCACGACCGTGTCGCGCGGGATGCCGCGCGACCAGTAGGCCTCGACCAGGAAGCCGTGGATCACGTCGAGGTCGAGGCGCTGCTTGTCGGTGGAGATGTCGAGCGTCGTCATGGTCCAGCCATTGCGTTTCCCTTCTCCCTCCGGGAGAAGAGCCTGCCCCGTACGTGATACGGGGTGCCCCGAAGGGGCGGATGAGGGTGCGGGGCCGCGACACCGTCGAGCAGGAATCGCCCTTGCTCCTTCCTCATTCCGCTCCGGATAGGAGAAGAACCGCGATCAGCGCCCGCCGTTGACCTGCGCGTACAGCGTCGAGCTCATGCCGAACAGCTTGATGAAGCCCTCGGCCTCCTCGACGCCCCAGTCGGCCGACTGCGCGTACGTCGCGCCCTTCGCGTTGAGCAGGTGCGGCGAACGCACCGCCACCGCGTCGACACGGCCGCCGCGCGTCTCGAGCACGACCTCGCCGTTGACCTTGGCCTGCGACGACTTGAGGAACGCCTCGAGGTCGCTCTTGAGCGGATCGTGGAAGAAACCTTCGTAGACGAGCTCGACCCACTTGCGCGCGACGTCGGGCTTGAAGCGGTTCTGCTGCTTGGTCAGCACGGCGTCCTCGAGCGCGCGATGCGCGGCGAGCAGCGAGACGAGGCCCGGCGCCTCGAACACGATGCGGCCCTTGAGGCCGATCACGGTGTCGCCCGTGTAGACGCCGCGGCCGACGCCGTACGGCGCGAACAGCGCGTTGAGCCTGGCGAGGATCTTCTCGCCGGCGAGCTTCTCGCCGTTCAGCGCGACGGCCTCGCCCTCGACGAACGTCAGCGTCACCGACAACGGCGCCTCGGGCCATTCGGCACGTGGCGCGCACCAGCCGCGCGCGCCTTCACCGGGCGCTTCCCAGCGGTCGATCTCGCCGCCCGACATGGTCAGGCCGAGCAGGTTCTCGTTGATCGTGTAGGCCTGCTGCTTGGCGCGCACGCCGAAGCCGCGCTCCTCGAGGTACTTCTGCTCGTAGGCGCGCGTCTGCGTGTGTTCCTTCTGGATCTCGCGGATGGGCGCGACGATGGTGTAGTCGCCGAGCGCCTTCACGGCGAGGTCGAAGCGCACCTGGTCGTTGCCCATGCCGGTGCAGCCGTGCGCGATCGCCTTCGTGCCGAGTTCGGCCGCACGCGCGAGCGCGGCGTCGACGATCAGGTAACGGTCCGAGACGAGCAGCGGGTACTGGCCCTGGTAGCCCTCGCCGGCCCACACGAACGGCTTGACGAAGCCGTTCCAGATCGACGGGCCGCCGTCGACGGTGCGATGGCTGGCGACGCCGAGTTCGGCGGCGCGCTTCTCGATGAAGTCGCGCTCGGCGTCGTCGACGCCGCCGGTGTCGGCGAACACCGTATGGACCGCGTAGCCCTTCTCCTTGAGGTAAGGCACGCAGAAGCTCGTGTCGAGGCCGCCCGAAAAGGCGAGGACGATGTCTTGGCTCATGGGGATGTCCGGTAAAGAGGTGTCGGTTACGAAGTCGCGAGCGTGGCCATGATGGCCTTCTGCACGTGCAGGCGGTTCTCGGCCTCGTCGATCGCGATGCACGCGGGCGAGTCCATGACGGCGTCGGTCGCCTTGACGTTGCGGCGCAGCGGCAGGCAGTGGCTGAACAGGCCGTTGTTCGTCAGCGCCATCTTGGCCTCGTCGACGATGAAGTGCTTGCTCGCCTCGCGCACGGGCTTCTCCTGCTCCCATCGACCGAAGAACGGCAGCGCGCCCCAGCTCTTGGCGTAGACGACGTCGGCGTCGCGGTAGGCGTCCTCGATGTCGTGGCTGACCTTGAGCGAGCCGCCGTTCTGCGCGGCGTTGTCGCGGCCGTGCTCCATGTAGCGCGGATCGAGCAGGTAGTCCGGGTTCGGGCACAGCAGCGTCACGTCCATGCCGAAGCGCGTCGCGATGAGCAGCGACGAGTTGGCGACGGCCGTGTTGAGCGGCTTCGGATGGTAGGTCCAGGTCAGCACGTACTTGCGGCCGCGCAGGTCCTTCGTGCCGAGGTGCTCCTGCAGCGCGAGGATGTGGGCGAGTTCCTGGCAGGGATGGGTGATCGTCTCCATGTTGATGACGGGCACCGTGGCGTAGCGCGCGAACGCGTGGATCACGCGGTCCTCGCGGTCGACCGACCAGTCCTGGAACTTCGGGAACGCGCGCACGGCGATCAGGTCGACGTAGCGGCTCAGCACGCGCGCGACCTCGGCGATGTGCTCCTCGGTGTCGCCGTCCATGACGGTGCCGACGTCGAACTCGATCGGCCACGCATCCTTGCCCGGCGCGAGCACGATGGCCTTGCCGCCGAGCTGGTGCGCGCCGAGCTCGAAGCTCGTGCGCGTGCGCATGGAGGGGTTGAAGAACAGCAGCGCGATCGCCTTGCCCTCGAGGGCCTTGCCCTGCTTCGACTGCTTGAAGCGCGCGGCCTGTTCGAGGAGGTCGTCGAGTTCGGCGCGGCTCCAGTCCTGCGTGGTCAGGAAATGTCGAGGCATCGTGGGTCCCATGGGTTGGCGGTGGGTGGATCGGAGCACAAAAAAACCCGGCTCGCGGGCCGGGTTTCGGATCATCTGCACGGTTGCGCGTGCGCGACAGCCTACCCGACCGGTATGACGGCCTGCGGTCGGCGCGCGCGCGACGTCATGCCCGCGGCGAGATGCGCGCTGGACTGGAAGTCGCCGTCGGAAAGGTGGTGCTGCATGGGCGCGACGTTACCGTGATTCATGTTGCCGCGCAACAGGACGAACGAAACCCGCGGCCGTATGGACGGCCGCGGGCCGGGAGCCAGACCGACCCTACTCGGCCGGGGCGACGCTGACGCGGACACGCATGCGCTCGCCCGGGTCGTAGTTGAGGTGCGACATGTAGACGTCGCCGCGGTAGCGGTACTGCACGTCGTAGCCGATCACGCGGCGTTCGCGTGCGTAGTCGTTGACGCTACGGCAACGCGTCTCGGTGCTCGTGTAATAACGATCGTCGCGACGCGAGGCGTTGTTGCCGATCGCACCGCCCACGACGGCGCCGGCGACCGTGGCGGCCTTGCGGCCGTCGCCCTTGCCGACCGTGTTGCCGAGCGCGCCGCCGACGATCGCGCCGATGACGGTACCCGCGGCGTTGTTGCCGCGCGTCTCGCGATGCTCGACCTCGGTGTCGTAGCACTCCTCGCGCGGACGCGAGGTCTCGACATAGTCGTACACCGGATCGACGCTGAGCACATCGGCCCAGGCCACCTTCGAGGATTCGGACACGCGGTCGTCGTAGCGGTCGCGGTCCTGCGCATGAGCCGTCGCGGCGAAGGTGGCGACCACGGCAGCGGCCAGTGCGTACTTCAACATCACAACAACCTCCAGCATCGGGGAAGCGGACGGTCTGCCGGGTTCGATGCGTTCCGGTCGCGTGTCCGCGGACACGCTGCGCCCACATTGCGTAAGCCCGGATTACATCATCATTTCACTGAATGCTAACTAAGGCCGGCCGGCCTTAACATTCGGCCGGCGGCCCCGGCGGCCCGCCTGCTATGATCCGCGACCCCCGACGTCCCGCCGATGCCATGACGACGCTGCGCCTGCACAACTCCCTGACCCGCAAGGTCGAAGACTTCGTCCCGGCCGATCCGGCGCGCGTGACGATGTACGTGTGCGGCCCGACCGTCTACAACTACGTGCACATCGGCAATGCGCGACCCGCCGTGGTGTTCGGCGTGCTGGCACGCCTGTTGCGCCGTCGCCACCCGAACGTCGTGTTCGCGCGCAACATCACCGACGTCGACGACAAGATCAACGCCGCCGCCGCGCAGGCCGGCGTGCCGATCGGCACGATCACCGAGCGCTACACGCGGGCCTATGTCGAAGACATGGCACGCCTGGGCGTCGACGCGCCCGACGTGGTGCCGTTCGCGACCGCCCACATCGCCGAGATCGTCGCGCTCTGCGAACGCCTCATCGAGGCCGGCCACGCCTACGCGGCCGAAGGCCACGTGCTCTTCGATGTCGCCAGCTACGCCGACTACGGCCACCTCTCGGGCCGCTCTGTCGACGACATGATCGCCGGCGCGCGCGTCGAGGTCGCTCCGTACAAGAAGAACCCGGCCGACTTCGTGCTGTGGAAACCGTCGACCGACGATCTCCCGGGTTGGGAAAGCCCGTGGGGCCGTGGCCGCCCGGGCTGGCACATCGAGTGCTCGGCGATGGCGGCGACCCACCTCGGCGAGACGATCGACATCCACGCCGGCGGCAACGACCTCATGTTCCCGCACCACGAGAACGAGATCGCGCAGAGCACGTGCGCGCACGGCGGCAAGGTGTTCGCACGCTACTGGCTGCACAACGGCATGCTGACGTTCGACGGACGCAAGATGTCCAAGTCGATCGGCAACGTGCTCGTGCTGCACGAACTGCTCGATCGCCACCCGCCCGAAGTGCTGCGCTTCCTGCTGCTCAAGGCGCATTACCGCCAGCCGCTGGACTGGTCCGACAGCGCGCTCGCGCAGGCGCGTGCGACGCTGGACGGCTGGTACGGCGTGCTGCGCGACCGCGCGGACGTCGTCGTCGACGAGTCCGCGCTCGATGTACCGGCCGATCTCGAGCAGGCCCTCTGCGACGACCTCAACACGCCCGAAGCCTTCGCGGTCATCGCGCGGCTCGCCGACGAGGCACGCAAGGCCGATGGCGACGCGCGCCCGGCCGCCAAGGCGAACCTGCTCGGTGCCGCACGCTTCCTCGGCCTGCTCGTGCAGGATCCCGACACCTGGTTCCAGCAGACCGTCGGCGGCGACGCGATCGACGCCGCATGGGTGCAAGGCCTGCTCGACGAGCGCCTCGCCGCGCGCGCCGCCAAGGATTACGCACGTGCCGACGCGATCCGCGTCGAACTCGCCGCGCGCAACATCGTCATCGAGGACGGCCCGCAGGGCGCCCGCTGGAAGGTCGTGGGGAACGATGACCGTGCCGCCTGACGTCGTGCCGCCGGCCGAGGCGACGGCCGAACTCGCCCAGCAGGCGATCGCCGAGGAATTCGGCTTCTTCAGCGACTGGACCGAGCGTTACCAGTACCTGATCGACCTCGGCCGCAAGCTGCCGCCGTTCCCGGACGCGCAGCGCACCGAGGAGCACAAGGTCACCGGCTGCCAGTCGCAGGTGTGGCTGGTCGGCGAAGGTGATGCGTCCGCCCTGCACTTCCGCGCGATCAGCGACTCCTCGATCGTCTCGGGCCTGATCGCGCTGCTGCTGCGCGTCTACTCGGGCCGGCCGGCCGCCGAGATCGTCGCGACCGAACCGCGCTTCATCGAGTCGATCGGCCTCGCCAAGCACCTCTCGCCGACGCGCTCGAACGGACTCGCCGCGATGCTCGCGACGATCCGTCGCCACGCCGCCGATACGCTCGCCGCCTGAGCCTCAGTCGCCCGCCACGCGCACGAGCAGGTGCTTGGCGATCTGCCCGTGCAGCTGGCCGATCGCCTTGGCCAGATGCAGCATCAGGAAGAATCCGATCACGCCCGCCAGCGTGAGCAGCGGCAGCATCCAGTACGGTGCGGTCCAGCTCGGCTCGCCGTCGTACATGACGATCATGCCGTGGTCGATGAACAGGTAGGCGAACGGCGCGATCGCGAAGCTGATCGATATCGCGAGCCCGGTCGTGACGATCGTGAAGTAGATCACCCCGAGCGGCAGCATCAGGATCATGTAGAGCATCGTGCTCCACGTGCGCGGATCGGTGAACATCGCGCCGATGCGCGCCCAGATCGACTGCCCGCGGTCGACGTAAAGCGGGCGGCGCGGCATGCGCACGCCGAGCATGGCCTCCACGATCTTGCCTTCGACGAACGACAGCGCACGCACCGTGCCGAAGAACAGCACGATGAACGGCACGCCGATGATCAGGATCGCGAAGCCGGCCGACAGGCCCACGCCGGTCACGACCCACGTGAAGTAGAAGATGCCGGTCGCGAGCGACAGCGCCATGTAGAACAGCGCGGCATAGGCACGCGGATCGAGCGCGATGCCGAAGAACGCCGCGAGCGCGGAACGCTTCTCGACCATCGGCGCCGGCGGGCGCGGCCGCGGGCGCAGCGCACGCTCGACCTCGCCCTCCTTGACGCGATAGATCTCGGCGACCTCGTCGGGCGCGCCGTAGCTCGTCACGATCTTGGCGAGCAGCGCCGCCTCGTCGAGCTCGGGATGCTCGGCCATCTCGGCGCGCAGGTGCTCCTCGGCGTCGTAGAGCGCGTCCTGGATCATCGCCGGATCGGCACCGTGCAAGGCCAGGCGCAACTGGTCGAGGTACTCGCGGATCGTGCGCGGAATCGGCGTGTTCATGCCTGGGCCCCTTGTGGCGTGGATGGATCGAGGACGGTGTCGACGAAATCGCGCGTGGCGGTCCACGACGCGACCCACTGCGCGAGCACGATGCGCCCGAGCGTGGTGATGCGGTAATAGCGGCGCGGCGGACCGGACACCGACGGTTCGACCTCGCTGTCGAGCAGGCCGGCCGCGCTGAGGTTGCGCAGCACGGGATACAGCGCGCTCTGCTTGCCGGCGACCACGCCCGCGCCGTCGTCGAGGCGCTTGGCGATCTGGTAGCCGTACATCGGCTCGGTCGCCTGCGCGAGCACGGCCAGCAGCACGAGCGACACCGTGCCGGCCGAGAGCTCCTTCTGGAATTTCCTGAGGTGGAGGTCTTCGTCACCCATGCCTGCCGTCCTATCAACCACGTGACGATGTGCATGTTAGTGTGAAGTTAGCACTAGCTCATGCGTCGGAAGTCATGCCCGGCCGGCCCACCCGCCTGCGCTACGCTTGACGGCCCATCCTGCGCGAGGCTCCGGCATGACCCGCCCCCTTTTCCTGCCGTCGTCCCTCGTCGCCGCGCTCGCCCTGCTCGCGGCCATGCCGGAGAGGGCCGTGGCGGCCCCCGACGCGAAGCCGGCCAAGCCGCTCACGATGCAGGACGTGATCGCCGCGTCGAAGCCCTCGGACTGGCGCGCGCTCGATCCCGAACGCACGCTCTACATGGACCTGCCTTCGGGTCGTGTCGTGATCGAGCTGGCCGAGCGCTTCACGCCTCTGCATGCGGCCAACATCCGCACGCTCGCGCGCGAGCACTACTTCGACGGTCTCGCCGTGCTGCGCGTGCAGGACAATTTCGTCACCCAATGGGGCGACCCGAACGCCGGCGAGGACAAGGCGCGTCCGCTCGGCAAGGCCAGCAAGACCCTCGCGCCCGAATTCACGCGGTCGTCGAAGGACGTGCCGTTCACGACACTCGCCGACGGCGACGTCTACGCCGCCGAGGTCGGGTTCTCGGAAGGTTTTCCGGTCGGGCGCGACCCGAAGACCGGCGAGGCCTGGGTCGCGCACTGCTACGGCGTGGTCGGTGCCGGGCGCGACAACGCAGCGGACTCGGGCAGCGGTGCGGAGCTCTACGCCGTGATCGGCCACGCGCCGCGTCAGCTCGAGCGCAACATCGCCGCGGTCGGTCGCGTCGTGAAGGGCATGGAGCTGCTCGCCGCGCTGCCGCGCGGACCCGCGCCGATGGGCTTCTACGACGATCCCGCGAAGCGCACGCCGATCACCTCGGTGCGCGTCGCCGCGGACGTGCCTCAGGCCGAGCGCACGCCGCTCGAGGTCATGCGCACCGAGACCGGGACCTTCGCGGCACTCGTGGAATCACGTCGCAACCGCCGCGACGACTGGTACCACGTGCCGGCAGGCCGCATCGACCTGTGCAACGTGCCGATTCCCGTACGCGAGCCGCAGGGGCGCTGAGCCCGGCACCATCGGCCATGCGCCACGACGGAACGGATTTCACCCTGCGGGCAAGATGCGTTCTGGCGCAGGGCCACATGCTATCCGGGGAAAGTTCGAAGCGAAGGTTGCAAAGCGTTGTCGCTTCAGGCTTACGGCGATGAATGCCGGAATGCTGACTCGTTTCGCGATAACACAACGGCGGGCGTCTTTCCCTTCTCCCTCCGGGAGAAGGTGGCCCGCAGGGCCGGATGAGGGTCCGGGATTGCGACGATGTTCGAACGTGGTCTCGATCCCGCACCCTCTCCCCGCCCCCTCTCCCGGAGGGAGAGGGGCTCAAGCGCAGCATCACTCCAGGAGGACACGTCAGACGTGTGCGATCGCACGACGCTGAGCGCCAGGAAGCACCATGCGACGGCTCCGCCGACGGCGCGACACGTTGGTCGGATTTTCCCCTGACAGCAGTGGACGCAGGGCGCTCCCGTTCGGGTGATTCCGCCTTCGATGCACGGTGTGCGCACTGCGCGGGCGCCGCCGAACCGTCATCTCGACCCGCACGATGACGACGGGGATGCGTACATCCCGCGCCGCGTCACCGCGGATACTCAGTGGTGATGACCACCTTCGCCGTGCACGTGGCCGTGCAGGACTTCCTCGACGCTGGCCTCACGCACCTCGACGATCTCGATCGCGAAATGCAGCGTCTCGCCGGCGAGTGCATGGTTGCCGTCGACGGTGACGTCGTCGCCGTTGATCTCGGTGATCATGACCGGCAGCATGCCGCCCGGCGTCTGCGCCTGGAACTGCATGCCGACCTCGAGATCGTCCACGCCGGCGAAGGCCTTGCGCGGCACGACCTGGACCAGCTCCTCGATGTAGTCGCCGTAGCCTTCGGCGGCCGGCACATCGACGTTGAACACGTCGCCCGCGACGTGACCTTCCATCGCCTTCTCGAGGCCCGGCACGATGTTGCCCGCGCCCTGCAGGTAGGTCAGCGGCTCGCGGCCGGCCGAGCTGTCGACGACATCGCCGGCATCGTTGGTCAGGGTGTAGTGGAAGGACGCGACGGTGCGGTCGGCGATCTGCATGGCTGTTTTTCCTCGATACAAATGAAAAGCCCCGGACGCGAACGCCCGGGGCCGGTGACGCGTACCGGAAGACCGGTTACTCGGCGCGGACGGCCTCGGCCTGCGGACCCTTCGGGCCCTGCGTGACCGTGAAGCTGACCTTCTGGCCTTCGGCGAGCGACTTGAAGCCGCTGCCTTCGATCGAGCGGAAGTGGACGAACACGTCCGGGCCCGACTCACGCGTGATGAAACCGAAACCCTTGGCGTCGTTGAACCACTTGACCGTGCCGTTTTCGCGATTGGACATGACTGAATCCTTGGACAAACAAAATGTGGGAACGCGCGGACCGTTCGATCCGTCGCGGGTACTGGGTGTGCAAGGAGGAAGTGCGGGACGCGGCAGACAGGCAGATCAACGATCGGCATGTACCAATGTCACGATTCATTGTGACTCCGGCATACACAGTGGCGCGGAGTGTACGCCAGCCTTTTGACAATTGCGAACAATTCCTTAACCGGTTAGGCCCATCCAAGGGTAAGCCCCAGGGGCCGTATCCCGGGCCGGCTGCCCCCTTCCCGGCCGGGCGCGGGCACGCTAGTGTCAGGCGCTTTCGTGCCCCGGGGATCCTCGCGTGTTCAGACCCTTGCTGGCCGGCGTCCTCGCCATGGCCGCGACGGAGTGCTTTGCCACGGAGTGGTACGTCGAAGCCCGTTACGATGACCCCGCCGTACTGCGGCGCGTCGGCGGCCTCTTCACCCATGTCGCAGTCGACGAGAAAGCGCGCGTGCTGCGCGTCGATACCGACGACGACGGCATCCGCCTGCTCGAACAGGCCGGCATGCGCGTCTCGGTCGACATGGTCAGGACGGCGGAGCTCCGGGCGCTGCTCGACCTGCCCGACGGCCTGCGCAGCATCCCGCAGTTCGCCTGCTACCGCACGGTCGAGGAGACGCGCACCGACGCCGAGGCCCTCGCCGCGGCCTACCCGGAACTCGCCTCGATCGAGTCGCTCGGTCCGACCTGGGAGCGCGACAACGGGCCCGGTGCCGGCTACGACATGTACGCGCTGCGCATCACGCGCCACGACACGCTCGTCGACGATCCCGACCGACCGCGCATGGTCGTGCTCGCCTCGATCCACGCGCGCGAGTACGCGCCGGCCGAACTCGTCACGCGCTTCGCCGAGTGGCTGGTCGAAGGTTACGGCCGCGACGCCCAGGCGACCTGGCTGGTCGACCACGTCGACTTCCGCCTCGTCCTGCACGCCAACCCGGACGGCCGCAAGAAAGCCGAGGCCGGCGTGCTGTGGCGCAAGAACACGAACACGACGAACGGCACCTCCTGCGGTACCCCCTCGTCGAACAACCACGCCGGCATCGACCTCAACCGCAACTGGCCGTTCCACTGGAACACGGCGCCCGGCGGCTCGAGCGGCGCACCGTGCAACGCGGTCTACCGCGGACCCACGCCGGCATCGGAACCCGAGACGCAGAACCTGATCCGTTACGTCGCCGGCACGCCCGGACCCGACGGCGCCTACGTCGGCGGCGCCCTGCCCGACCGCAAGGACGACGCCGTCACGGTCGCGGCGCCTGACGACTACAAGGGCCTCTTCTTCGACATCCACAGCTACGCCGGGCTCGTGCTGTGGCCATGGGGCGACACGCTGACCGTGTCGCCGAACGGCGAAGCCCTGCAGACGCTCGGCCGCCGCATCGCCTGGTTCAACGGCTACACGCCACAGCGCGCCTCGCAGCTGTACGCCACCGACGGCGGCACGATCGACCTCGTCTACGGACAGCTCGGCGCACCGGCCTACGTCATGGAGATCGGCACCGAGTTCTTCCAGCCGTGCACCTCGTTCGAGAACACGATCCTGCCCGTGAACCTGCAGGCGCTGCGCTTCGCCGCGCGCACGGCCGAGGCACCGTACCGCCTCGGCAAGGGCCCCGACGTGCATTCGCTCGCCGTGGAGTACGCGGTGGAGCCGGGCGAGGACGCCGTCATCCGCGCGACGATCGACGACACGCGCTTCCGCCAGACCAGCGCCGCGCAGCCGACCTTCGCGATCACCTCGGCACATGCCTATGTCGGCAGGTTGCCGTGGCAGACCGACGGCGGCGTGACCGCGTTCGAACCGGTCGACGGCGCCTACAACAGCACGCAGGAACGCGTCATGGCGCGCGTGCCGATGAACGGTCTCGCGCCGGGACGCCATCTCGTCTACGTGCAAGGCGTGAATGCCTCGGGAGGCGGCACCGCAGGAGCACCGGATGCCGTCTACGTGCAGGTCCTCGAATCCGGCGACCGCATCTTCCGTGACGGTCTGGAGATCGCGCCGGACTGATCAGCCCGGCGCGCGGTGGCGCGTCTCGAGCACGCGCACGAGATCGTCGAGACCCAGGCCGCGCGCGCGCAGCAGCACGAGCAGGTGGAACACGAGATCGGCCGATTCGCCGAGCAGCGCGTCCTCGTCCTGCGCGACTGCGGCGAGCGCCGTCTCGACGCCTTCCTCACCGACCTTCTGCGCGATGCGGCGCAGGCCCGACTCGAACAGGCGCGTCGTGTAGCTGCCCTCGGGACGATCGCGTTCACGTGTCGCGACCAGCGCATCGAGTCCGGCAAGGAATGCAGCCGGCGGAGGCGCGGCGTCTGCGAAGCAGGTTCGGGTGCCCGTGTGGCAGGTCGGGCCTTGTGGCTCGGCGCGCACGAGCCAGGTGTCGCGATCGCAGTCCAGGTGCATCGACACGACGCTCAGTACGTGGCCGGACTGTTCGCCCTTGGTCCACAGGCGCTGTTTGCTGCGGCTGAAGAACGTCACGTGGCCGCTCGCGCGCGTCGCCTCGAGCGACTCGCGCGACACGTAGCCGAGCATGAGCACCTCGCCCGTGCGCGCGTGCTGCACGATCGCCGGCAACAGCCCCTCGCCCTTGTCCCAGTCCGCGTCGTCGCTCATGGCCTCACCTTGACGCCGCATGCGGCGAGTTCGCGTTTGAGATCGGGAATCGCGATCGCGCCGGAATGGAACACGCTCGCGGCCAGTGCGGCGTCGACATCGGCCTGCTCGAACGCGGCGACGAAGTGCGCCGGCTCGCCGGCGCCGCCCGAGGCCACGAGCGGCACGTCGCAGCACGCGCGCACCACGCGCAGCTGGGCGATGTCGTAACCGGTGCGCACGCCGTCGGTGTCCATGCAGTTGAGCACGATCTCGCCGGCGCCGCGGCGCTGCACCTCGACGACCCAGTCGAGCGTGCGCCGCGCGAGTGCACGCGTCTTCGACGGATCACCCGTGTACTGGCGCACACGCCACTCGCCGTCGTCGTCGCGCAGGCTGTCGATGCCGACGACCACGCATTGCACGCCGAACGCGGCGGCGAGCTCGTCGATCAGCTCCGGACGCTCGAGCGCGGGCGAGTTGACCGAGATCTTGTCCGCACCGGCGTGCAGCACCTCGCGCGCGACCTCGACGTCGCGGATGCCGCCGGCGACGCAGAAAGGGATGTCGATCACGCGCGCGACACGTTCGACCCAGTCGCGATCGACGCTGCGTCCGTCCGGGCTCGCGGTGATGTCGTAGAACACGAGTTCGTCGGCTCCCTCGTCGCGGTAGCGCAATGCGAGATCGACGATGTCGCCGACGACGACGTGGTCGCGGAAGCGCACGCCCTTGACGACCTGGCCGTCGCGCACGTCCAGGCATGGGATCAGGCGACGCGTCAGCATGCGAGCGCTCCGGCGACGTCGAGCGTGCCCTCCAGCAGGCTGCGGCCGAGCACGACGCCAGCGACTCCCGAGGCACGCAGGGCGACCACGTCGGCGATGTCGCGCACGCCGCCCGACGCCTGCACGTCGAGTGCAGGCGCGATCGCGCGAACATGCGCATAGAGATCGAGATTGGGCCCCGCGAGCATGCCGTCGCGCGCGATGTCGGTGCACAGCAGGTGGCGGGCGCCTGCAGCGGCGTAACGTGGCGCGAGCGTATCGAGCGTGTCCGGCGCCGCCTCGGTCCAGCCGGCCGATGACAGCGTCCACGCCGTGCCATCGTGGCGCGTGTCGAGCGCGATGACGAGGCGATCGGCACCATGCGTGCCGATCCACTCGACGATACGGTCGGGCTCGCGCACGGCCACACTGCCGACGACGACGCGCGACACGCCGGCGTCGAACAGACGCTTCACGTCATCCTCGCCACGCACGCCGCCGCCGGCCTGCACGCGCAGGCCGAGCGTGCACAGGCCTTCGAGCACACGCAGGTTCTCGAAGCGGCCTTCGCGTGCACCGTCGAGATCGACGACATGCAGGTCGGTCGCGCCGGCGTCGCGGTAGGCACGTGCCTGCTCGAGCGGATCGACCGCGTAACCGGTCTCGCGTGCGTAGTCACCCTGGCGCAGGCGCACGACGCGACCGCCACGCAGGTCGAGGGCGGGAAGGACGACGAAGCTCATGAGGCGAGGAAATTCCCGAGGAGGCGCGCGCCGACCGTGGCCGAGCGCTCAGGGTGGAACTGCATGCCGGTGAAGTTGCGCGAACGCACGACCGCCGACAGTGGCGCGCCGTAGTCGACCGACGCGAGCGTCGCCGGACCACGCGCGACCGCGTAGCCGTGCACGAAGTACGCGTAAGCGTCGTCATCGAGGCCGTGCAGAAGGGGATCGTCGCGATCGACGACGAGGCGGTTCCAGCCCATGTGCGGCACGCGGCGCCGGCCACCCGGCGCGATGCGCGACACGCGGCCTTCGATGACACCGAGGCACGGCGTATCGCCCTCCTCGGAATGCTCGAACAGCAGCTGCATGCCGAGACAGACACCGAGCACGGGCTGCTCGAGCGTGCGCAACACCTCGACGAGACCGGCCTCGTGCAGGCGCGCCATGCCGGGACCGGCCGCGCCGACGCCGGGCAGGATCACGTGCGAGGCCGTACGGATGCGCGATGCATCGCGTGTCAGCGAAGCCTCCACGCCGAGACGCTGCAGCGCGTAGCGCACCGAACCGATGTTGGTGCCACCCGCATCGACGAGTACCACGTCGTGCGCGCTCACAGGGTTCCCTTCGTGCTCGGAAGGTCGTCGCCGTGGCGGCGGATCGCCTGCCCCAGCGTGCGCGCGAACACCTTGAAGCAGGCCTCGACCATGTGGTGCGCGTTGTCGCCGCGCACCGTGATATGCAGATTCGCGCCGAGCGTCTCGCACAGCGAGCGGAAGAAATGCGGCACGAGTTCGGTCGGCACCTCGCCGACGCGTTCGCGCGGGAACGTGCCCTCGAACACGAGATACGGCCGCCCCGAAAGATCGAGCGCGGCGCTCGCGAGCGTCTCGTCCATCGGCAGCGTGAAGCCGTAGCGGCCGATGCCGCGCTTGTCGCCGAGCGCCTCGCGCAAGGCCTGGCCGAGCGCGAGCGCGCAGTCCTCGATCGTGTGGTGCTCGTCGACCTCGACATCGCCATGGCAGTCGAGGTCGAGCGAGAACGCCGCGTGCTTGGCGATCTGGTCGAGCATGTGGTCGAAGAAGCCAAGTCCGGTGCGCACGCTCGAACGCGCACCGGCATCGAGATCCACGCGCACGGCGATGCGCGTCTCGCGCGTTTCGCGCACGACGCTGGCGACCCGCGGCGCGTCGCACAGCTGGTGTGCGATCTCGCGCCATGCCTGCCCTGCCGGTCCGACGCGCAGGCCGCGCACGCCGAGATTGGCCGCGAACTGCAGGTCGGTCTCGCGATCGCCGACCATGGCCGAGGCCTCGCGGGACCAGTCGTCACGCGAGAGCCAGTGGCGCACGAGGCCGATGCCGGGCTTGCGCGTATCGAGGCCTTCGTGCGGGAAGCTGCGATCGATCAGCACCTCACGGAACGTGATGCCCTGCGAGGCGAGGATCTGCAGCAGCAACGCATGCGGGCCTTCGAAGTCGGCCTCGGGAAAACTCGACGTGCCGAGGCCGTCCTGGTTGGTGACCATGACGAGCTCGTAGCCTGCGGCGACACAGCGCAGCAGCGCGGGAATCACGCCTGGCAGCAGCGCGAGCTTGTCGAAGCGATCGATCTGGAAGTCCGCCGGCTCCTCGATCAGGCAGCCGTCGCGGTCGACGAACAGGATGCGCCGTCGACTCATGCGGCGGCCTGCTGCCGGATCAGCTGCTCGAGCAGCCGCGCATTCTCTTCGCGCGAGCCGACCGTGATGCGCAGATGGCCTTCGAGGCGCGGATAGCGCCCGACATCGCGCACGACGATGCCCGCGCGCATCAGGGCGCGATAGACCGCCGGCGCATCCTCGAACTGCACACACAGGAAATTCGCGCGCGACGGCAGCACCTCGATCACGCCGGGAAGGCGCGACAGCGCATTGGCGAGACGCTCGCGCTCGGACGTGATCAACGCGACGCGCTGGTGCGTCTGCGCGTGGCCTTCGGCCGTCAAGGCGGCGAGGGCTGCCGACACGCTCGAGGTCGGCAGCGGATACGGCGCCATGATCCTGCGCAGCAGCGAGACGATCTCGGGCATCGCGAGCAGGCAGCCGACGCGCGCACCGGCGAGCGCCCAGGCCTTCGAAAGCGTGCGCAGCACGCCGAGGTTCTCGTTCGATCGCAGCAGCGTGGCGGCGCTCGGCAGGTCGGCGAACTCGATGTAGGCCTCGTCGACGATCAGCAACGCTCGACCGCGCAGCGCACCGGCGAGGCGCGCGATGTCGGCGAGCGGCGTGGTGCCGCCGGTCGGGTTGTTGGGTGAGCACAGGAAGACGAGCTTGGTGTCGGCCGGAAGGTCGGCGACGAGCGCATCGACGTCGAACGCGAAGCCGTCACCGAGCGGCGCCTCGACGACGCGCGCACCCTGCACGGCCGCGCTCACGGCGTACATCCCGAACGTCGGCGGCGACACGACGACCGCGTCGCGGCCCGGCCGGCAGAACGCGCGCATGAGCAGGTCGATCGCCTCGTCGCTGCCGCGACCGACGAGCACCTGGCCCGGATCGACGCCGTAGAGATCCGCGAGCCGCTCGACGAGGATGCGCGGCTGCGGGTCCGGATAGCGGTTGAGCGGGCGTCCGCGCAATTCGGGCTGCGCGCCGGTCGGTCCCCACGGCGATTCGTTCGCATTGAGCATGACGTCGGCAGTGCCGGCTTCATTGCGCGCCGACGAGTAAGGCGTCAAGGCGAGGACTTCGGGACGGGCGAGGTCGAGGATGCTCATGGCGCGGTCTCCAGTACGTCGAGGCGCACACCGACGGCGCGCGCGTGCGCGTCGAGCCGTTCGGCGCGCGCCAGCGTCATCGCGCACGGCCCGATCGCGCGCAGGCCTTCCGGCGTGAGTTCCTGCACGGTGACCTGCTTGACGAAGCTTGCCACCGAAAGCCCGCTCCATGCACGCGCATGGCCGTAGGTCGGCAGCACGTGATTGGTGCCACTGCAGTAATCGCCGACCGATTCGGGCGTGTAGGCGCCGAGGAACACCGAGCCCGCGCTCTCGATCGATTCGAGCAGCAGGCGTGGCTCGCGCACGTTGAGGATCAGGTGCTCGGGTGCGTAGAGGTTGCTCGCCGCGGCGGCGTCCTCGAGCGAGTCGACGAGCACGAAACGCGCATGCGCCAGTGCGCGCGCCGCCACCTCGGCGCGCGGCAACAGCGCACACTGGCGCTCGACCTCGACGACGACCGCGTCGACGATCGCCTCGTCGGGCGATACGAGCACGACCTGCGAATCCTCGCCGTGTTCGGCCTGAGCGAGCAGGTCCGCGGCGACGAAACGCGCATCGGCCTCCGCATCGGCGATCACGAGCACCTCGGATGGACCCGCCGGCATGTCGACGGCCGGGCCCCCGGGCTCGGCGGCGACCTGCAGCTTGGCCTCGGTCACCCAGACGTTGCCGGGCCCGAACAGCTTGTCGCAGCGTGGCACCGACTCGGTGCCGTAGGCCATCGCAGCGATCGCCTGCGCACCGCCGAGTTTGAAGACGCGCGTGATGCCGCACAGGCGCGCAGCCACCAGTACGGCCGGATCGCAGCGCCCGTCCGGACGCGCCGGCGTGCACAGCACGATCTCGCGGCAGCCGGCGATGCGCGCCGGTACGCCGAGCATGAGCGCGGTCGACGGCAGCGGCGCACCGCCCGCCGGCACGTAGAGGCCGACCCGCGCGATCGGGCGCGACACGCGCTCGCAAACGACGCCGGGCGCGGTCTCGAGGCGCACGGGCTGCGGCATCGTCGCGCGATGGAACGCCTCGATGCGTGCCGCGGCCTCGTGGATCGCGGCGCGCAGCCCGTCGTCGAGCGAGGCATCGGCGGCTTCGAATTCGTCTTCGCCGACCGCGATGCTCGCGAGCTCGCAACCGTCGTAGCGGCGCGTGAACGCGAGCAGCGCGTGGTCGCCATCTGCGCGCACGATCGCCAGGATGCGGCGCACGCCGTCGCGCGTGTCGGCGGCACTCGCCTGCGGCGGCCGCGCGAGCGCCTCGCGGCGGCCGGCCTCGTCGAGATCGTTCCAGTCCACGCGCCTCATGCGAGCATCTGCTCCACGGGAAGGACGAGCATCTGGCGCGCACCGGCGCGCTTCATGTCCTCGAGGTGCTGCCACGTGATCGCGTCGGTGCACACGGCCTGCAGCGCGATGTCGTCGACGCTGCCCTCGATCGGCATGATCGTCGGCGGCTGGCCCTGCGGCAGCAGGCGCGTGATCGCATCGAGCGCCGCACGCGGCGCATGCAGCATGACGAGCTTGGACACGCGCACCTGGATCACGCCGTCGATACGGCGCATGAGCATCTGCGCGAGGCCGGCGCGCTCGTCGTTCGGCAATGCGGCGCCACCCGCGAGCACGGCCTCGGACTCGAGCACGGTCGCGACTTCGCGAAGCTGGTTTGCGGCCAATGTCGCGCCACTCGAGACGAGGTCGCAGATGACATCGGCCGTGCCGAGGCGAGGCGCGATCTCGACCGAGCCCGACAGCGTCACGATCTTCGCCTCGACCTCGTGGCGACGCAGCCAGTCGGCGAGCAGGTTCGGGTAGGTCGTCGCGATGCGCTGGCCGGCGATGCCTGCAGGACCTTCCCAGGCCGATTCCTGCGGGACCGCCAGCGAGAGCCGGCACTGGCCGAATCCGAGCGCGCGCAGCTCGCGGAACGCCGGCTCGGGCCCGGCACCGAGTGCCTGTTCGGCCAGCACGTTGCGCCCGACGATGCCGAGGTCGCAGACCCCGTCCGCGATCATGCCGGGCACGTCGTCGTCGCGTACGAGCAGCAGGTCGACCGGCAGCGATTCTCCGAAGCAGAACAGCTTGTCGCGGCTGCGCCGGAACGTCAGGCCGCAGCGTGCGAGCAGGTCCTGCGAAGCGTCGCTGAGGCGACCCGACTTCTGGATCGCGATGCGCAGGCGGTCACGCGCGCTCATGCGCGTGCTCCGTTCGACGCCGTTCGCCGCCGTGTGGCCGCGGCCGGCTTGGCTGCAGCCTTCCCGCCCGCGAGCGCGGCGAGATAGCCTCCGTTGCCCTGGTTGATGAAGCGCGCGACGCGGCCGATCGTCGTGATGCTGACCGCGGTGCGCTCGTGGATCTCGCGGTACGGCATACCCTCGAGCAGGTACGGCACGACCCGCCAGCGGTCGACCAGGGCCTCGAGCTCGGCCGGCGTGCACAGGTCGCGCAGGAACGCGCGCATGTCCGCGACGCTGCCGAGGGACAGCAAGGCCTTGCACAGGCTCTCCTCGGCGCGTGCATCGGGAGTCTCGGCCTGCAGGGATCGACGCTTCATGATGTATTAGCGCATTAATACAATGGGGCGCGGACGATAGCGTGGCTCACCGCCATGCGCAAGGCCGGAAGGTTGCGGCATGGCGCCACGTGGCGTGACCGCGCGGGTTCCGGAATCGTCGACGGAGTGCCTCGCATGTGTCCTCGCGAGTCGGGTCCGGATGGCGACGCGCCTCTATGCCCTGCCCTGGGCAGGCCTGGCCCGCGACACGAGCAGGACGCCCGACAGCACGAACAGCGTGCCGGCGACCTGCCAAGGGCCCATCGGCTCGCCGAGCACCAGCAGGCTCAGCACGATCGTCGACACCGGCCCGAGCATGCCGACCTGCGCCGCGAGCCCCGAGCCGATGCGCTCGATCGCCATCATGACCGCGAGCACGGGCACGACCGTGCACAGCGTGCCGTTGAGCAGGCTCAGCCACCACACCGACGCCGGGATCGCGGAGACCGCCTCGAGCGGACGCAGCAGCAGGTATTGCCCGAGGCACAACACGCAGGCGACCGTACTCGCGTACGCGGTGAGCCGCATCGCACCGACCCGCGCGACGAGCTCGCCGCTGCCGACCAGGTAGATCGCGTAGCTCAGTGCGCTCGCGAACACGAGCGCACTGCCGAGCGCGATGTCGCTTCCGCCGACCTCGAGGTCATGGGCGAAGGCGAGCACGACACCGGCATAGCTCAGCACGAGCGCTCCGAGCTGCACGCGCGTGGGCCGACGCTTGAACACGAGCACGCCGATCGCGAGCACGATCGTCGGGGTCAGGTAGAGGATCAGGCGCTCGAGCGTCGCAGTGATGTAGGCGAGGCCGGCGAAATCGAGAAAGCTCGCAAGGTAATAGCCGAAGAACCCCAGCATCACGATGCGCAGCGCGTCGCGCGCGCCGATGCGCGCACGCTCCCGCGAGCGTCGCGCCCACGCTCCCATCGCGAGGAAGAACGGCAGCGCGACGAGCATGCGCAGGGCGAGCAGCGTCACCGCATCGGCCCCGTAACGGAATCCGAGCTTGACGATGATCGCCTTGCCCGAGAACGCGATCGCACCGAACGCGGCGAGCGCGAAGCCGACCCAGCGCCTGCGGGAATCCGTCGCCGCGACCAACGTCATCGGCGCGGCACGCGCACGAACGACGGCACGCGGCACGCCGTAGCGACGCTCGATGTCACGCGAGCGCCGCTTCGAGCAGGCGTCGGATCAGCGCCTGGGTCGGCGCGGCGACGTCGGCGCGGTAGGCGAAGCTGTCCTCGTCCATGTAGTTGAGCTGGGCGAGCTCGAGTTGCACCGCGTCGACGCCCTCGTCGGGGCGCCCGTAGTGGCGCGTGATGTAGCCGCCCTTGAAGCGGCCGTCGAGCACGAACGAGTACGCATCCTGCGTCTCGAGCACGCCACGCAGGCGTTCGCGCAGCGCGGTCGAGCAGCTCGTGCCGGAAACCGTGCCGACGTTGAAGTCCGGAAGGCGGCCTTCGAACAGGAACGGCACGAGGCTGCGGATCGAATGGCCTTCCCACAGCACGACATGGCCGTGCGCGTCGCGCAGCCTCGCGATCTCCTCTGCGAGTGCCGCGTGGTACGGCCGCCAGTACGTGTCGACGCGCGCCTCGATCTCGTCGCGCGACGGCGCCTGCCCCTCGAGGTACACCGGTTCGCCACTGAACTGCACGATCGGACACAGGCCCGTCGTGTTCTGGCCCGGGTACAGCGAGACGTCGTCGGGCGGACGGTTGAGGTCGACGACGTAACGCGAGTGGCGCGGCGCGAGGATCGACGCACCGAGCGCCTCGGCGAATGCGTAGAGCCGCGAGACGTGCCAGTCGGTATCGGGCACGCGGCGGGCCGACGGCGTCAGGCGCGCGGCGATGCCTTCGGGAACCGCACTGCCGTCGTGCGGCAGGCTGATCAGCAGCGGCGCGCCGCCGCGGTGCAACGTCAAGATGTCGGTCATGCGCGCAGTCTAGCGCGGCGCGCAGGCGCGATCCGTCGCCCTACTTCGCCGCAGCCGCGGCCGGACGCGAAGCCGGGTTGCTCCAGAGCAGCGGCTCGATCGCGCAGCGTTGCATGATCGCGGTGCGCGCCTCGGGATCGGGCGGCAGGTTGAACGGGAAGATCAGCGAGCTGAACATGCGGTCGCGGCCCGCGTTGATCATGGTCGGCTCGAACTGCAGGTTCGCCGCGGCACTGAAGGCAACCGTCGCGAGATCGCCGGCCGGCTCGACCTTCTGCACCTTGATGTTGCTCGTGCGGCCGTTCGACTCGACCACGAACGATACGGTCGCGCAGCCCGGCACGTTCATGTTCTTGCCCGACAGCGGCACATCGGCCTGGATCGACGAATGCATCATGACCCAGTACTTCGACAGGCTCTCGGGACGAACCGATTTCGGCGCGGGCGCGTCCTGCGCCATCACCGCGATCGGCAATCCGGCAAGGGCGAGTGACAAGGCAAGGTTGCGCAGCATCGTGGTTCTCCATCTCGACGGCGCGCAGCATAGCGCCACGGCGTGAACCCTGCCCGGATGATGCGCCGTCGATCGCGCCTCAGCGCACGGACGAATCGCCCGAAACCATCCCGGATGCACCGACTGCACGGCCATGACGCATGCGATGCAGCAGCGCCACGAGCCCCCTCGAACCGAGCACGAGCGCCAACCCGAGGACGATGTCGACGCCATGGCCGATGCCGTCGACGATCCGCGCGCGCCGCATGTCGTCGGTGAGCTGGACGTAATCGGAACCTGCCGCCTGCGCGATCCCCCAGTACGCCAGATGGCTCAGTCCCGTCACGACGAGCCACATGCCCAGCACGCTCAAGGCGATCCACTGCAGCTCGGCGGCACCGACCGGACTCTCGAAGACCTCGTGCCGGTTGCGACCCAGCGCGAGGCTCGCGAGCGGCGACGGGAACAGCCAGAGCAGCACCGCGATGGCGAACGACACCGATGCGAGTCCGGCCATCAACCACGGCGACAAGCCGCCTTCCCGGAACATGCCGCCGGCTGCCAGCGCGAAGACCTGTGCGAACGTCGTCCACGCCATCAGCACCGCGCCGAGCCGGATCGCGATGCACAGGATCGAGTGCAGGCTGGTACGCATCATGTCCCCCTCCTAGAGATCGCCGAGGCCTTCGGCGAGACCACCGGGGCCGACACGCAGCAGCTTGAGCGTGTTCGTGCCGCCGAGGCGCCCCGTGTGGTCGCCCGTGGTGAGGATGACACGATCGTCCTCGGCGAGGTGACCGAGGTTGAACAGGTGCTGGATCGCCGCGCGCGCGGCCTGGGTCGGGCCGACGTCATGCGGATCGAACTCGATCGGATACACGTCGCGGAACAGCAGCATGCGGCGGCGCGCGGCCGCGTTGCGCGACAGCGCATAGATCGGCACGCTCGAACGATGCCGCGACAGCCAGCGCGCGGTCGCGCCCGATTCGGTCAATGCGACGATCGCTCGCACGCCGATGCGCGCGGCGAGGAACATCGACGCAAGCGCGATCGCCTGGTCGGTGCGGTCGAGCGGTGCGCCCGGGGCGAAATCGGCCGAGGCCTCGAACTGGCGCTCGGCACCGAGGCAGACGCGGCGCATCGCGGCGACGGCCTTGTCGGGATGCTTTCCGGATGCGGTTTCCTGCGACAGCATGACCGCATCGGTGCCGTCGATCACCGCGTTGGCGACGTCGAGCACCTCGGCGCGCGTCGGGATCGGCGACTCGACCATCGACTGCATCATCTGCGTGGCCGTGATGACGACGCGGCTGCGCTCGAGCGTCTCGCGGATGATCTTCTTCTGCAGGCCCGGCAGCTCGGCGTCGCCGATCTCCACGCCGAGGTCGCCGCGCGCGACCATGACCACGTCGCTCGCGTCGATGATCTCGCCGAGCACGGCGATCGCCTCTGTGCGCTCGATCTTGGCGACGATCGCGGCATCGCCGCCGGCTTCGCGCAGCAGCGTGCGCGCCTGCTCGACGTCGGCCGCGTTCTTGACGAACGACACCGCGAGGAATTCGACGCCGAGTTCGGCGGCGAGGCGGATGTCGGCGCGGTCCTTGTCCGACAGCGCGGCGACCGTGAGGCCGCCACCGAGGCGGTTGATGCCCTTGCGGTCGGACAGGCGTCCGCCGACCGTGACCGTGCACTGCACGCTCTGCGGCGCGACCGCGCTGACTTCGAGCGCGACGAGGCCGTCGTCGAGCAGCAGGATGTCGCCGGCCGACACGTCCTGCCAGAGCTCGTGGTAGCCGACACCGACGCGTGTGGCGTCGCCGGGCGGCGCATCGGGACGGCAGTCGAGCGTGAACGTCGCGCCGGGTTCGAGGTGGATCGCACCGTCGGCGAAACGCTCGACGCGGATCTTCGGGCCTTGCAGGTCGCCCAGAACCGCGACTTCGCGGCCGAGCTTCGCGGCAGCCGCACGCACCGCGGCGGCACGCGCGCGATGATCATCCGGATGGCCGTGCGAGAAATTGAGCCGCACCACGTCGACGCCCTCGGTGAGCAGGCGTTCGAGCATGCCGGGGGCGTCGGTCGCCGGGCCCAGCGTGGCGATGATGCGGGTACGTCGCAGTTGCGCAGACATCGAGTCCCTCCCTCGAAGTGAGCGCGCAACCTATCACAGCACCCGTGACCGCAACGGCGACGTGCATCGCCGTGCGGCCCCGCGGCAGGATGTGGTGTCAGCCGTTGCGCACGGTCTGCAGGATCTTGCCCACGTCGAGCGTGCTGGCCTGCTGCTGCATCTGCGGCAGGTAGCGCGAGCTGAGGCCCTTGGCCTCGCCGAGCATGCCCTGGAAAGACTCGCGCAGCATCGCCGTCGACAGCGTGCGTCCGCCGGCGTAATAGCGCTTGGCGACATGGCCGAGCGCGTACGTGCTCGCGAAGCTCATGCCCGAGCTGACCGCCTGGCGGCCGACGCCGCGCAGCAGGCCGCCACCGAGCTTGCCGAGCAGGCCGCCGAGCAGCTTGCGGCCCGCCTGCTCGAGGTATTGCGAGGTCAGGCCGACGCCGGCCGTGGCGAGGAAGTCCTTCACATGGCCGCGATCGAGCTCGTAGCCGTACGACTTGCCGATGCGGTACACGAGCTTCATCTGCAACGGGATGATCGCCATCGTCGCGAGCGATTCGGGCAGCAGCTCGAGCGCGCCATTGAGGATCGACGCATTGAGGATGGTCTTGTCCATCTCGGCGTCACCCATCGTCGACGTCGCGCCCACGGGGGGCGCATCCGATGCGGACTCGGCAGCGGTCGCCGAATACACGGCCGCACCGGTCGCGGCCAGCGGCAACGCGGCGATCGCCTCGGCCTGGTCGTCGACCTCCTTCACCTGCTGCGCGCCGAATCCGAGCGCCTCGCGAAGGCTTGCAAGAAACGTCTTCTCGGCGGGCGACTGCGTGCCGTCCGCATCGCACACGCACACGGCCATCTCGTAGGCGAGCTGGCGCGATTCGGCGGAGCCGAGCAGCGCCACGCTGTCGGCGATCGACACGCGCCTGAGCAACACGTCCTGGTACAGCGCGGCGACGTTGATCGAGCCCTCGCCGGCGAGTGCATCGGCGATGCGCTTGACCTCGGCGCGTTCGCGCTCGTCCTTGTCGCCGTCGGCGAAGGCCGCCATGAGGGCCACGGTCAGAATGGCTTTCTGTTCGTTCTCGTTCACGGATCGACCTCTGCAAGGGGACGGGCTTGGGCGGCGACGCGCGCGAAAAGTTCCGCGATGCGTCACGCCACGGTCATGTGGCGCCGGGGGACGGCGAGAAATAGCGGCTCGGCGCGACGCCGATCGTGCGCCGGAACATCGTCGCGAACGCCGAGGCACTTTCGTAGCCGAGGTCGAACGCGATCGTCGTGATCGCATCGCCCGCGGCGAGCCGTGGCAACGCCGCGAACAGGCTGGCCTGGCGACACCATGCCGCGAAGCTGAACCCGGTTTCGGCGCGAAAGCGGCGCGTGAACGAACGACGGCTCATCGCGAGGTCGGCGCACCAGTCGTCGATGGTCTCGTGCGGCGACGGATGCTGCAGGTAGGCCCGGCAGCGCGCGGCGAGGCGCGCATCGTTCGGGATCGGCACGTTGAGCGGAAGCTCGGCCGCCCCTTCGATCTCGCGCAGCAGCAGCAACAACACGAGGTCGGTGCGCGACCCGCGCAGGTAACGATCCGGCAGGTCGATCACCTCGCGCATGAGCGCGCCCATGAGCGGGGAGGCGCCGACGACGCGGCAGGTCGACGGCATCGCGACCGCGTTGCGCGTCGTGTCGATGTAGAGGCTGATCAGGTGCGCCGCCGACATCGCGGTGACCTCGTGCGGCACACCGGCCGGGATCCACACCGCGCGCTCCGAAGGCACGATCCAGCTGCCGAGTTCGGTGCCGATCGCGACCACGCCCGACGCCGCATAGACGAACTGCGCACGCCAGTGCTGGTGGCGCCCGACGTGCTCGCCGGCGACATAGTCGTTGGCGACGCCGAGCAGTGCTCCAGGCACCGTGTCGACGTCGTACGGGTGGATGTCTTTCATGCGGCCCGAACGCAAGGATTTTTGACCTGAACGATGATGCGGGCAAACCTCCCAGCGCGTCTACTGACGCCTTGCCATACCTCCTCGTATGGCGGCAGTACTCCACTGGCTCCCTCCCTCCCGCTGGTGGATTCGGACGAGGCGGTCACGCTACGGAACTCCCGGGCGAGGCCGCCTCGTTCGGTTTTGTCCCGTGTTTGCACCTCCTTGCGCCCATCGTCCGGACACTGCCGGCGCGCCCGCGTGCGTGTTGCACCGACCTCGGACCAAGCGCATCATAACGTCCGTTATAACAACGGACCCGCCGCGATGAAGCTCAAGATCACCACGATAGGCAACTCGGCCGGCGTCATCCTGCCCAAGGAGCTGCTGGCCCGCCTGCGCGTGGGCAAGGGTGACGACCTCCACGCGCTCGAGACCCCCGACGGCATCCGGCTCACCGTCTACGACCCGACGCTGGCGGCGCAGATGGAGGTGGCGGAGAAGGTCATGCGTGAAGACCGCGACGTCCTCCGTCAACTCGCCAAGTAGGCACGACGATGATCGTCTGGATCACGCGTGAGCTCGCGCTCGCCATCCACGACCGCCAACTCGCGGAGCACGGCGGCGGCACGGGCGTGCGCGACGAGTCGCTGCTCGAGGCCGCACTCGCACGACCGCTGCAACGTCACGCCTACGGTGATCCACCGCCCGACCTTGCCGCCCTCGCGGCGAGCCTAGCCTTCGGTCTCGCACGGAACCATCCCTTCGTCGACGGCAACAAGCGCACCGCGCACGTCTGCTATCGCGTGTTCCTCGCGCTCAACGATGCCGACCTCGTCGCGAGCGAAGAAGAGAAGTACGCTGCGATGATCGGGCTGGCCGACGGATCGATCGACGAACCGGCATTCACCGACTGGCTGCGCGCGCATCTGGTCGTTTCGAGCTCGCGAAGCGTGCAGGAAACCCCGGTCGTTTACCGGACCGGTTGACACATCCTCGCCGACACGACGATCGGGATCATGTTCCAGGCGTCACGTGCCCGATGACGGTCTGGCCGACGGCCGCCGCAAGCCTCTCCGCGAGCACCCTCACATGCTCCCTGAGCTCGGGCGGATCACGCACCTCGAATGCGACCCCGAGCAACGCGACGTGGTACGCGATGACCTCGTGACGATGCCCGCCGACCTCGAGCACGCAGCGTGACGCATCGAGTCTGCGCAGGCTGCCGATCGAGGGTGGGATGCGTTCGCGCATCGCCTGCAGTGGCGCGTGCAGGACGATCTCGGCCTTGGCGGGATACGGTTCGACCGTGATCGCGCGCGATACGTAGGCCGCCGCGTCGCCTCCGGGCACTGGGCGCGGCAGGAAGCGCACGGCGGTCGAACGCTCGCCGTCGATGCGATCGGCGCGGAACGTACGCCAGTCCTCGCGCGAACCGTCCCACGCGAGCAGGTACCAGCGTGATCCCGTGCTCACGAGCGCGTGCGGCTCGACCTCACGCTCACTGGCCTTGCCCGCATGGTCCGCATAGCCGAAACGCACGCGCTCGAGGGCACGGCATGCCGTCGCGAGCACGTCGAGGCGTTCGTGCGGCACACGCGGCCCCGCCATCGCAAGCGGCGTCACCGCGGCGTGGAGGCCGCGCACGCGCGTGCGCAGGCGTGCCGGCATCACCTGCTCGAGCTTGGCGAGCGCACGCAACGCGGCGTCCTCGACACCCGCGACCGTGCCGACCGTCGCGAGGCGCAGGCCCAGTGACACGGCGAGCGCCTCGTCGTCGTCGAGCAGCAGCGGCGGCAGGTTCGAACCGGCCGCGAGCTGGTAGCCGCCGGCGAGCCCGGAACTCGAATCGACCGGATAGCCGAGTCCGCGCAGGCGATCGACGTCGCGACGCACCGTGCGCGGCGTGACCTCGAGGCGGTCGGCGAGCTCCTGCCCGGGCCAGTAGCGGCGCGATTGCAGCAGCGCGAGCAGGCGCAACAGGCGTGAGGAGGTTTCGAGCATGGCGCCAGCATCCGGCATGTCGAGGACAGAAGCTGTCCTCGATGACGCCTAGTCTAACCCTGCCCGCCGACGGCCGCCCGCGCCGTCACGGCCTCCTCCCCTCCACGAAAGGATCCCGCCATGTCCCTGAAGCTCTTCGCCGCGCCGATGTCGAGCGCCAGCCCCGTCGTCACCGCCCTCGCCGAACTCGGGATCGACTGCGAGATCGTCATGCTCGATCTCGCCGCCGGCGAGGCGAAACGGCCGGCCTACCTCGCGATCAACCCGCACGGCGTCGTGCCGACGCTCGTGGTCGACGGCACGCCGTTGTTCGAGACGGTCGAGATCCTGCAATGGCTGGGCGACACGCACGGTGTCAAGCGCGGCCTGTGGCCTGCGGCCGGCACGCCCGAACGCCTCGTCGCGCTGTCGTGGACCAGCTGGGCCTACGTGAGCTACGGCATGCTCATCAACGTGCTCAACTTCTCGCAGGGCCCGCGTGTCGATGCCTCGCTGCACCATGCACCGCTCGCCGCGGACGCGCTGCAGCGCCTCGATGCCGCCCTCGGCCGGCTCGATGCGCGGCTCGCGACGTCGCCGTTCCTGCTCGGCGACGCCTACTCGCTGGCCGACCTCGTCGTGGCCAGCGTCGTCACCTACAGCACGTACTGTGGCGTGATGACGGGCAGCCACGCGAACGTCGAGCGCTGGCTCGCGGCGTTCCATGCGCGTCCGGCGTTCCGCACGACCTGGGGTGACGCAGAAGCCTCCTGACGACACGGATCCACGCCTGTCGCGCAGCGTCGATCCCGCAAGCTCGAGTCAGGCCTTGCCCGGCGCGAGCTCGCGTGTCATGAACACGCTGAAGGGATCGTCGGTGTAGCCGTCGAACGGGCCGCAGCGGTCGAAGCCGAACCCCGCGTACAAGGCGTGCGCGGGTTCGAAGGCAGGTCCCGATCCGGTCTCGAGGCTGAGGCGGCGATAGCCGCGCCGGCCCGCCTCGTCGAGGATCGTGCGCAGCAGCGCCGCGGCGACACCCTTGCGCACATGCGCCGTGGCCGTGCGCATCGACTTGATCTCGCCGTGTTCTGCGTCGAGCGCCTTGAGCGCGCCGCAACCGAGAAGGTCACCGCCCTGCCATGCCGACCAGAACGTGATGTGCGGCTGGCGCAGCGCATCGAGGTCGAGCGCGTGCACGCTGCCGGGCGGCGAATGCGCGTGCATGCCGCGCAGGTGTTCGGCCAGCAGCCCGGCGATCTCGGGACCACGAAGGTCGTCGATGCGGATGTCCATGCGCGGCTCCCCGTGAAGACGAGGTGATCCTATCAACGGCAGCGACGCACCGGAATCGACGCATGTCGACGTCGGCGATTCGCCGCCCTCATGCCATCGTCACTCACGCTTCCTCCGCAGGGTGACGGGAAGCGGCATCCACTACCTGCCTCCGTGTCCGACCTCAGTGTGCTGCGGGTGCACCGTCGAGCAGCTCGTCGCGCTCGATCATCGTGCAGATCGTGCGCACGTCGCCGTCCATCGCGCGGTCGCGTGCCATGAACGCGATGCGCTGGCGGATGCGTGCATGTGCGGCGCGCACGGCGCCACCGGCGTGGAAATCCTCCGACGCGGCGAGCGCCTGCATGAGCGCGCGCACCTCGGCTTCGAACGCCGCTGTGTCGCCACCCGCCACGGGGCCGCCCGACACCTTCGCCGCGAGGGCCTGCCAGTCGCCGCGTGCGGCGAGGCGACGCGCGGCATTGAGCATGTCCTGGCGGTACTCGAGTGCCTGCGCGGCCGTGTACAGCTCGAGCGCGAGCACGTGGCCGAGGTCTTCGGTCATGTCGAGCACGTGGCGGGCCTCGTTGGTGCCCATCGAGACATGATCCTCGGCGTTCGCGCTGGTCGGGATCGAGTACACCGAGGCCGGATGCGCGCGTGTGGCGAGATCGTTCACGAGCGCCGCAGCCGTGTACTGCACGATCATGAAGCCCGAGTCGGTCGCGTCCTCGTTGCCGATCAGGAACGCCGGCAGGCCGTCGTTCGTCGACGGATCGACGAGCTTGGCGAGGCGGCGTTCGGAGATCGACGCGAGCACGGGCACCGCAGCCTTGACGTAGCTCATCGCGAGCGCGAGCGGCATGCCGTGGAAATGACCGGCCGAGATGACCTGGTCCTCGATGAAGCGTGGGTTTTCCGCATCGGGGAACACGAGCGGGTTGTCGGTGACCGCATTGAGCTCGACGTCGAACACGCGGCAGGCCTGCGCCCATGCGTCGCGCACGGCGCCGTGCACCTGCGGCATGCAGCGCAGGCAGTACGCATCCTGCGGCTGGTGCTTCTTGCCGCCCTTGAACGGCAGGAAGCGGTCGTAGAACGCTTCGCGGCCGTGGCGCTGCGACGGCGGCACGTAGTCCCATGCGATGTCGAAGCGCTGCGCCTGGTCGGCCGGATCACTCCACGCCGCAGCGGTCCACGTGCGGAAGCGCGGCACGAGGTGATACGGAATGTCGACGAGCGTGGAGCCTTCGAGCAGGCCGCGCAGCGACTCGGCCGTCGCGACCTGGCCCGGATGCGGGCGCAGCGCGTGCACCTCGGGACGCAGCGCGCCGCTGCGCCCCGCGAACGCGTCGAGCGTCATCGCCGCGGCGAGATCGGCCGTCGCGAGCAGACGCTCGATGCGGTCGAGCGCGAGCGCGCCCGTCGCGAGCATCTGCGCAGTGCCGTTGTTAAGCGCAAGGCCTTCCTTGAAAGACAGCTTGACCGGCGCGATGCCGGCGCGACGGATCGCCTCGGCGCCCGAAAGACGCTCGCCGCCGAAGAACGCTTCGCCGCCACCGAGCAGCACGATCGCGAGATGCGACAGCGGTGCGAGGTCGCCGCTCGCGCCGACCGAGCCCTTCTCGGGAATCACGGGGATCACGTCGCGGTTGAGCAGTTCCGCGAGCGCCTGCAGCGTGCCGACACGGATGCCCGAGTGGCCACGCAGCAGCGTGTTGACGCGGATCGCGAGCATCGCGCGCACGACCTCGCGGGCGAGCGGCTTGCCCACGCACACGGCATGCGTGACGACGAGGTTGTGCTGGAGCTCTTCCAGCAGCGTGCCGTCGTGCGATTCCGGATTGCCGCCCGGCAGCTCGTCGCGCGCGCGGTGCGCGCCGAGCAGCTTGTCGGCGTTGCTGCCGAAACCGGTGGTGACGCCGTAGACCGGCTCGCCGCAGCTGACCTTGTCGGCGAGGAAATCGGCGGCGCGCTGCACGCGTTCGAGCGCGCCGGCGTCGAGTTCGATCGTCTCGCCGTGGCGAGCGATCGCGACGAGCTGCGCACGCGTCAGCGACAGGCCGTCGAGGCGCACGCTCACGGGCGCGCTCCCATCACGGCAGCCTGCTCGAGTTCGACGCGCAGCGTGCGCGCGAGGTCGGCACGCGCGACCTGGAACTGGTCCTCGCGGCGCATGTCCTTGAGCGTCACGGTGCCGTTCGCGATCTCGTCGTCACCGAGCACGGCCACGAAACGGATGCCGGCGCGATCGGCGTACTTGAACTGCTTGCCGAGCTTGGACGGCTCCATGACGATCTCGGTGTTGATGCCGGCTGCGCGCAGTTCGCCCGCGAGCGCGAGGTACTCGGGCAGCTTCGCTTCGTCCATCTGCGTGACGAGCACCTGCACCGAACTCGTCGCGGTGCCGATCAGCTTGGCCTCGCGCAGCTGCCAGTACAGGCGCGACGCACCGATCGAGATGCCCACACCCGGCAGCTTCGACTTGGTGTAATTGCCGGCGAGGTTCTCGTAGCGGCCACCCGAACAGATCGAGCCGATCTGCGGGTGGTCGTTGAGCGTCGTCTCGTAGACGGTGCCCGTGTAGTAGTCGAGGCCGCGCGCGATCGACAGGTTCAGCGCGAAGTGCGTCTCGGGCACGCCGAAGGCCTTGATGAGGTCGAGCACCTCGCGCAGTTCGGCACGCCCCTGCTCGAAGGTCTCGCTGCCGCTGCCGAGCGCGTCGAGTTTCGCGTGCGCGTCGGCGAGCGAGCTCGAACGCACCTGCACGAACGCGAGGATGCGCGCGACGACATCCGCTTCGAGGCCGAAGCCCTCGCCTTCGAGCGTCTGGCGCACGTGGTCCTCGCCGCGCTTGTCGAGCTTGTCGACCTCGCGCAGCACGGCCATCTGGCGCTCGCCGTCGGCGATGCCGAGCCCTTCGAACCAGCCACGCATGAGGCGACGGTTGTTGAGCTGGATCGTGAACGGGCCGATCGCGAGATCGCGGAACACCGAGTAGATGGTCGCCGGAAGCTCGGCGTCGTAGCGCACCGACAGCGCGTCCTTGCCGATCACGTCGATGTCGCACTGGTAGAACTCGCGGAAACGCCCGCGCTGCGCACGCTCGCCACGGTAGACGCGCTGGATCTGGTAGCGGCGGAAAGGAAAGCTCAGGTCGTGTTCGTGCTCGGCCACGTAGCGCGCGAGCGGCACCGTGAGGTCGAAGCGCAGCGCCTGATCGGGCTTCTCGCCCTGCTCGAGCGCGCCGGTCGACTGCACGAAATACACCTGGCGTTCGGTCTCGCCGCCCGACTTCGTCAGCAGCACGTCGGCATACTCCATCACCGGCGTCTCGATCGGGAGGAAGCCGAAGCGCTCGAAGTTGCCGCGGATCGTATCGAGCATGCCCTGGAACGCGATCTGGTCGAGCGGCAGCAGTTCGAGCACGCCGGGCGGCGTGCGGGCGGGTGTCAGGGCCATCGGAATCCTCGGCGGAAAGCAGCCGCGGCGCGAGGCCGGGCGCGGCGAAACGGGTCGCCTAGATTAGCAGATCGCTCCCGCGCGCAATCCGACCGTTGCATGCCGCGCGCGCCGTCGCTATGATGCGCGCCCCGCTCGCTGCGGGGTCTTATCGGGGTGTAGCTCAGTCTGGTAGAGCGCTACGTTCGGGACGTAGAGGTCGCAGGTTCGAATCCTGTCTCCCCGACCAATCTAGTGAAAAACGAAACCCGGCCTCGCGCCGGGTTTCGTTTTTCCGGGCCGCCGGCAACATCGACGCACGGGTGACGGTCCTCCGGAACCGTTCGACTTTTCATCGGTCGCAGTGATCCCGATCGTCACGTCGCCCGCCATGTCCATCAGGGAACGCATCGAGACCGCCATCGCCTGGATCGTCTGCGCGTTCTGTGCGCTCGTGTTCGGCATGATCGTGGGCCACGTCATTTTGGAGTGCCTCGGCTTGGCCCCAAACGTTCACTACGACGGCGTCTGGATGTCCGCGGGCAAGCCGGGTACGTGAAGATGCGTTCCAGAGCTCGAGAGCGTTGCAGCGAACCGATGCGACGACGCCTCGCCGTGACGCCGCGATGACATGCGCGACACGACACGAGCGCGCGATCCCTTCACGAAACCTTTCCTTGCGCTCGTCACGGCATGCGCGTAGGGTGGATCGTGCTCCTCCTCTACCCGCGCACGTAAGCCGACGCTCCCTCGTTCGGGGACCGCTTGCCCACTGGGCCGCAATGGCCAGCGCGTTCACCGGTAGCCGCTCAGCATCATGCCGGGTTTCACCGGCCCACCGGATGACCCTCATGACTCCGCGATCCAACGGCATTGCGCCGGAGGAATGTTTCGCGTTCATCGAGGTCGACGAGCTCGGTCCGGATCCTCGCCCCCTTCTCGACGACATCGATCCCTCCCTCGTCATCGCTCGCTCGGCGAGTTCGCCCGCCGGCTTCTCGTGGTTCGAACTCGGCGTCAAAGGCCACCCGATCGAGCGCCAGGCCGCGATCGCGGGCGCAGCGCTCCGCGTGCTCAGCGATGCCGCGGCCGGCGGCGCGCTGCTCGATTTCCGCATCATCCGCGGTGCGCATTTCCTGGACATGGCGACGCCGGCAGCCGACGCGGCGATCTGACGTCGCAACGTTCGACGCCGCGCATCACGAATCGATCGATTTGGGCGCGGTGCTCGGGTGCGCGCCATGTGGCGATGTGGTCGTTCCGACGCGCCGGCCCGCATGGTCTGCGCGAACGTCCTCGCGCTCGATGGCGAAGACGATCTGCGCGAGGACGTCGTCCGTACGCAACAGGATGTCGTCGTTCCAGAAGCGCAGCACCGTGAAGCCCTCGCCGACGAGCCAGGCATCACGCGCCTCGTCGCGCGTGGATCCCGCATGGCCCCCCATCGGCTTCGACGATCACGCGCGACGCGAAGTGAACGAAGTCCACGACGTAAGACCCGATCGGTTGCTGACGCCGGAACTTGGCACCGAGAAAGCGGTGCGCGCGCAGGTGGAACCACAATCGACGCTCGGCGTCCGTCATGTTCGAACGCAACGCCTTGGCGAACGCACGCTTGTCCATGAGCCCCCTCTCCCCAACCCCTCTCCCGCAAGGGGAGAGGGGCTGCAAGCTTCCATCCGTGGAATGCATCGCGTTGTCGCGGCGGTGCGAACCGCATCAGCTGGGAATGTACTACGCCTTCGTCGGCGCTCGAAGCTTGTCACGACAGCGAGTCCCTCTCTCCCACGAGCGGAGAGGGCTGCAAGCTTCCGTTCGTGGCACGCCAGTGAGCCCCTCTCCCCAACCCTCTCCCGCAAGGGGAGAGGGGCTGCAAGCTTCCATCCCTGGAATGCATCGCGTTGTCGCGGCGGTGCGTACGGCACCCGCTGCAAAAGTACTTCGCCTTTGTCGACGCTCGGGGCTTGTTACGACAGCGCCCCTCTCCCCAACCCTCTCCCGCAAGGGGAGAGGGGCTGCAAGCTTTCGTACGTGGAACGTGTCGTGCTGTCGCGGCAATGCGGACCTCATCAGCCGGAAATGTACTGCGCCTTCGTCGGCGCTCGAGGCTTTTCGCGACAGCCCCCCCCTCTCCCCAACCCCTCTCCCGCGAGGGGAGAGGGGCTGCAAGCTTTCATCCGTGAGATGCATCGCGTTATCGCGGCGGTGCGTATCGCACCCGCTGGGAATGTACTGCGCCGTTGTTGGCGCTCGAGCCTTGTCACGACAGTGAGCCCCACCCCCTCTCCCACCTGCGGAGAGGGCTGCAAGCTTCCATCCGTGGAACGCGTTGATCTCTGCAGGTGTCGACCGGGGTCGCTTAGAGAACCATTCACGCAGCCGCCAGCGATGTGCAGACCGTCTTGCTCCCCTCTCCCTTTGCGAGAGAGGGGCTGGGGGACAGGGGTTCGGACATGTGACCAAGCTCCAGCCACGCGTCGTTCCAACTCCCTTCTCCCCTTGCGGGAGAGGGGCCGGGAGAGAGGGGAAGCCTTTCCCGATCTCCCAGCGCCGAAGCGCGTGCCGAACGCGCCTCTCCCTCGCTCGGCGGTCAGCCGAACAACCCACCCTGTGGAGATGGATCGAGAGGCCAGCGTTCGATCGTCTCGTAGCCGTACGGATCACCGCCGCCGCGGACGAGTTCGAGGTGGTCGATGGTCCATATCACCGGCGTGATCGACACGGAGCCTTCAAGCGGAGACGGCGCGTCGTAACTCAGCGTGATGTGCGGCGTGTTGCCGACGACATCGACGAGACCTTCCGCAGCTTCGGCCACGCGCACGGCCTCGAGCAGCTCGGCAAAACCCTTGGGCTGACCGCGCGCAAGCAAGGTCCAGTGCAGCTGGGGCGACTCACCGCGGCTCGCCACGCGGTTGAAGACGATCTCAACCTGCGTGGCGCGCACTCGCGCACCGGCTCGCTGCATCGCAGGCACGGCAGAAGCCTCCCATTGCCTGTCCGAAAGCGACTGATGCCAGTTCCCGACCGCGAAGGCCGCATCGCCGAGGCGCGCGCGCAGGCCGACCGCGTCGAGTGCAGCCGCGATCGCGTCGCGCACGGGCTCCGGCGGCATCGCCACGAACAGCCAGCGCGACCGGCTCACGTCGCGCTCCTCACGCCGCTTGCGACGACGCGAGGAAATCCTGCGCGAAGCGCTGCAGCACGCCGCCGGCCGCGTAGATCGAGACCTCCTCGTCCGAGTCCAGGCGACAGGTCACCGGCACGTCGACCGTGCTGCCGTCGCGACGATGGATCACGACCGTGAGTTCGCCGCGAGGCGTGCGCGTGCCGACCACGTCGAAGGTCTCGGTGCCGTCGATGCCGAGCGTGAGACGCGTCGTGCCTGGCTTGAACTCGAGCGGCAGCACACCCATGCCGATGAGGTTGGTGCGGTGGATGCGTTCGAAGCCCTCGGCGACGATCGCCTCGACGCCGGCGAGGCGCACGCCCTTCGCCGCCCAGTCGCGCGAGCTGCCCTGGCCGTAGTCGGCACCGGCGATGATGATGAGCGGCTGCTTGCGGTCCATGTAGGTCTCGATCGCCTCCCACATACGCATGACCGTGCCCTCGGGCTCGAGGCGCGCGAGCGAGCCGGCCTTCACCTTGCCGTCCACCACGACCATCTCGTTGACGAGCTTCGGGTTCGCGAACGTCGCGCGCTGCGCGGTGAGGTGGTCGCCGCGGTGCGTCGCGTACGAATTGAAGTCCTCTTCCGGCACGCCCATCTTCGCGAGGTACTCGCCGGCCGCGCTGTCGAGCATGATCGCGTTCGACGGCGACAGGTGATCGGTCGTGATGTTGTCGGGCAACACCGCGAGTGCGCGCATGCCGCGCAGCGTGCGTTCACCGGCGAGCGCGCCTTCCCAGTACGGCGGGCGGCGGATGTAGGTGCTCATCGGACGCCAGTCATAGAGCGGGCTCACGCGCTCGCCGCTGTCGACGGCGATGCGGAACATCGGCTCGTAGACCTTGCGGAAATGCTCGGGCTTGACGCTCGCACGCACGACGGCGTCGATCTCGGCGTCGCTCGGCCAGATGTCCTTGAGCGTGACCGGATTCCCATCGGCATCGACGCCGAGCGCATCCTTCTCGATGTCGAAGCGCACCGTGCCCGCGATCGCGTAGGCGATCACGAGCGGCGGCGAAGCGAGGAACGCCTGCTTCGCGTACGGATGGATGCGGCCATCGAAGTTGCGGTTGCCGCTCAGCACGGCGGTCGCATAGAGGTCGCGGTCGATGATCTCCTGCTGGATCACCGGATCGAGCGCGCCGCTCATGCCGTTGCACGTCGTGCACGCGAACGCGACGATGCCGAAGCCGAGCTTCTCGAGCTCGGGCAGCAGGCCCGCCTCCTCGAGGTAGAGCTGCACGGCCTTCGAGCCCGGCGCGAGCGAACTCTTGACCCACGGCTTGCGCACGAGGCCCTTGGCGTTCGCGTTGCGCGCGAGCAGGGCCGCGGCGATGACGTTGCGCGGATTGGAGGTGTTCGTGCAGCTCGTGATCGCGGCGATGATGACGGCGCCGTCGGGCATCAGGCCCTGCGCCTCCTCACCCCTGCCCGCTTCGAGCTTGGCCTCGTCAGCGATGCCGCGCTCGGCCAGCGCCGAGGTCGGCAAGCGCTTGTGCGGGTTCGACGGCCCGGCCATGTTGCGCACGACCGTGGACAGATCGAACTGCAGCGTGCGCTCGTACTCCGCCGTGGCGAGATCATCCGCCCACAGGCCGGCCGTCTTCGCGTAGGTCTCGACGAGCGCGACCTGCTCGTCGCTGCGGCCGGTCAGGCGCAGGTAGTCGAGCGTGTTGCCGTCGATGAAGAACATCGCCGCGGTCGCGCCGTATTCGGGCGCCATGTTCGAGATCGTCGCGCGGTCGCCGATCGTGAGCGCAGCGGCACCTTCGCCGCGGAACTCGAGGTAGGCACCGACGACCTTCTGCTGGCGCAGGAATTCGGTCAGCGCGAGCACGACGTCGGTCGCGGTGATGCCCGGCGCGGGGCGGCCCGTGAGCTCGACGCCGACGATGTCCGGAAGGCGCATCCACGACGCGCGGCCGAGCATGACGTTCTCGGCCTCGAGGCCGCCGACGCCGATCGCAATGACGCCGAGCGCATCGACATGCGGCGTGTGGCTGTCGGTGCCGACGCAGGTGTCGGGGAACGCGACACCGTCCTGCACGTAGACCACCGGCGACATCTTCTCGAGGTTGATCTGGTGCATGATCCCGTTGCCCGGCGGGATCACGTCGACGTTGCGGAACGCGAGCTTCGTCCAGTCGATGAAGTGGAAGCGGTCCTCGTTGCGGCGATCCTCGATCGCGCGGTTCTTCGCGAACGCCTGCGGATCCGCACCGCCGCACTCGACCGCGAGCGAATGGTCGACGATGAGCTGCACCGGCACGACCGGGTTCACCTGCGCCGGATCGCCGCCCATGTCGGCGATCGCGTCGCGCAGGCCGGCGAGATCGACCAAAGCGGTCTGACCGAGGATATCGTGGCAGACCACGCGCACCGGAAACCACGGGAAATCGAGGTCGCGTCGACGCTCGACGAGCTGCCCGAGGTAGTCGCGCAGCCGCGCGGGATCGGCGCGCCGCACGAGGTTCTCGGCATGCACGCGCGCCGTGTACGGCAGCGTCGCCCAGGCACCGGGACGGATCGCGTCGACGGCTTCACGCGCGTCGAACCAGTCGAGGGAAGTACCGGGAAGCGGCTTGCGGTGCTGGCTGTTCATGGCTGGCTTCGTGAGTAAGGACATGCAGCGTCATCCCCGCGAAGGCGGGGATCCAGCGTCTTCCGCCCGTACGTGAAGCCGGGGCACTGGATTCCCGCCTTCGCGGGAATGACGGTTGGTGAGGATTACGCGCGCTGATCAATCGGCACGAACGTGAGGTCTTCCGGACCGGTGTAGTTCGCGCTCGGGCGGATGATCTTGCCGTCGATGCGCTGCTCGATCACGTGCGCGCTCCAGCCCGACGTGCGCGCGATCACGAACAGCGGCGTGAACATCGCGGTCGGCACGCCCATCATGTGGTAGCTCACCGCGCTGAACCAGTCGAGATTCGGGAACATCTTCTTGATGTCCCACATCACCGACTCGAGGCGCTCGGCGATGTCGTACATCTTGCGGCTGCCCTGCTCGTCCGAGAGCTCCTTCGCGACCTGCTTGATGACCTTGTTGCGCGGATCGCCGACCGTGTAGACCGGATGGCCGAAGCCGATCACGACTTCCTTGCGCTCGACGCGCGCCTTGATGTCGGCCTCGGCCTCGTCGGGCGTGTCGTAGCGCTTCTGCACCTCGAACGCGACCTCGTTGGCGCCGCCGTGCTTCGGGCCGCGCAGCGCGCCGATGCCGCCGGCGATGCAGCTGTGCATGTCGCTGCCGGTGCCGGCGATGACGCGGCAGGTGAACGTCGAGGCGTTGAACTCGTGCTCGGCGTACAGGATCAGCGAGGTGTGCATCGCGCGCACCCACGAGTCGCGCGGCTTCTCGCCGTGCAGCAGGTGCAGGAAATGCCCGCCGATCGAGTCGTCGTCGGTCTCGACGTCGATGCGCTTGCCGTTGTGGCTGAAGTGGTACCAGTACAGCAGCATCGAGCCGAGCGAGGCCATGAGCTTGTCGGCGATGTCGCGCGCGCCGGGATGGTTGTGGTCGTCCTTCTCGGGCGACACGCAGCCGAGCACCGACACGGCCGTGCGCATGACGTCCATCGGATGCGCCGACGGCGGCAGCTGCTCGAGCGCGGACTTGACCGCGGCCGGCACGCCGCGCAGCGACTTGAGCTTGGCCTTGTAGCCGGCGAGCTCGGCGCTGGTCGGCAGCTTGCCGTGCACGAGCAGGTAGGCGATCTCCTCGAACTCGCAGGCGTTGGCGACATCGAGGATGTCGTAGCCGCGGTAATGCAGGTCGTTGCCGCTGCGGCCGACCGTGCACAGCGCGGTGTTGCCCGCGGCCGTGCCGCTCAGCGCGACGGACTTCTTGGGCTTGAACGGGATGGCGGCTTCGCTCACGGCGTGTCTCCTTGTTTCTTCGCGGCGAACAGCGCGTCGAGGCGCTGCTCGAAATCGTGGTAGCCGATGCGCTCGTAGAGTTCCTCGCGCGTCTGCATCGTGTCGACGACGTTCTTCTGGTGGCCGTCGCGGCGGATCGCCTCGTAGACGTTCTCGGCGGCCTTGTTCATCGCGCGGAACGCCGACAGCGGATAGAGCTGGATCGCGACGCCGACCGAGGCGAGCTCGTCGCGCGTGAACAGCGGGGTCTTGCCGAACTCGGTGATGTTGGCGAGCACCGGCACCTTCACGGCATCGACGAAGCGCTTGTAGGTCGGCAGGTCGTAGGCGGCCTCGGCGAAGATGCCGTCGGCACCGGCCTCGACGCAGGCGACGGCGCGTTCGATCGCGGCATCGACGCCGTCGACCTGGATCGCGTCTGTGCGCGCGATCAGGAAGAACGCCGGATCGGTCTTCGCATCGGCGGCCGCCTTGACGCGGTCGACCATCTCGCCCTGCGAGACGATCTCCTTGCCCGGGCGATGACCGCAGCGCTTGGCGCCGACCTGGTCCTCGATGTGGCACGCGGCGGCGCCGGCCTTGATCAGCGATTGCACCGTGCGCGCGATATTGAACGCGCTCGGGCCGAAGCCCGTGTCGATGTCGACCATGAGCGGCAGGTCGCAGACGTCGGTGATGCGGCGCACGTCGATGAGCACGTCCTCGAGCGTGTTGATGCCGAGGTCCGGCAGGCCGAGCGAGCCGGCGGCGACGCCGCCGCCCGACAGGTAGATCGCGCGGTAGCCGGCGCGGCGCGCGAGCAGGGCGTGGTTGGCGTTGATCGCGCCGATCACCTGCAGCGGCGATTCTTCGGCGAGGGCGGCGCGGAAGCGCGCGCCGGCGGAAAGCGATGGGGTCATGGACGGTTCCCGGGAGCGATGGCGGGGCGGGACCATGGCGCGGCGTTCGATGCCGTGGTCGCGCCGGTACGGAACACCGCCCAATCTGGCACCATCGCTCGCATTGATCAATCTTGATCGTGTCGATCAATGTATCCAGACGACAGCGACTACATTCCCGCCCACGAGGCCACCGCGCGCCTCGGCATCAGCACGGCCACGCTGTACGCCTACGTGAGCCGCGGCCTCGTCGAATCGCGCCCCGGCGAGGATCACCGCAGCCGCCTCTACCGCCTGCGCGATGTCGAGCGCCTCGCCGCACGCAAGCGCGCGGGACGCGGCGCGGCGCGCGGTGCCGCGCAGAGCCTCGATCGCGGCCTGCCGGTCATGGAAACGGCAATCTCGCTGATCCGCCCCGAAGGCCCGTACTACCGCGGCCGCTCGGCGATCGCGCTTGCACGTGATGGCGCGAGCCTCGAGGACGCCGCGCGTCTGCTCTGGGAGTGCGGCGACCACGATCCTTTTGCGACACCGCCGCCGGCCTGGCCGGCCACGGCCGTCGAGCTCGCGACGAACCTCGCCTTGCCGCCGCTCGAACGCGCGCTCGCGACGATGCCCTTGCTCGCCCTCGGATCGCCGCAGTCGCTGCACGCCGGCGCCGCGGTGCGACGCGGCACGGCCGCGCTGCTGTTGCGCCAGAACGCCGCGCTGCTCGCCGGCACCGCACCGAGCGCCGAGCCCGTGCACGCGCTGCTCGCGCAGCGCTGGAGACCCGGCGACGCGGCGTTCGCCGACCTGCTGCGCCGCGCGCTCGTGCTGTGCGCCGACCACGAGCTCAACGTGTCGGCGTTCGCCGCACGCGTCGTCGCCTCGACCGGCGCACACCTGCACGCGACCGTCTGCGCGGGCCTGTCGGCCCTCACCGGACCACGCCACGGCGGTGCGACCGCACGCGCCCTCGCCTTCCTGCGCGAAGCCCACCAGGCCGACGATCTCGCCGCCTGGGTCGGCGAACGCTGGCGCCGCGGCGACGACCTGCCCGGATTCGGCCACGCGTTGTACCCGGATGGCGATCCACGCGGCGCGGCCGTGCTCGCGGCGTTGCGTGCACTGCCGACGCCACCGCCACGCCTCGACGCGACCCTGCGCGTCATCGACGAAGTCGAAGCCGCAAGCGGCCAGCGCCCGAACATCGACCTCATGCTCGCCGCGATCGTCGAACACCACGACCTCGACGCACCGGCCGCCCTCGCCCTGTTCGCTGCAGGCCGCGTCGCCGGCTGGCTCGCGCATGCGCTCGAACAGCAGACGCAAGGCGGCCTGATCCGGCCGCGCGCGCGTTACATCGGTGCCGAGCCGGCGGGTTGAGGGCACGGCTCACGCGCGCTATTGCGGGGCGTCCTCGACATCCATGGCGGAACCCGCACCGCGGATTCCGCCATGGATCACCTCACGCCCAGCTTCCATCCACCGACCGCGACAGATCGGCGTAGGCATCACGCTCCTGCTTGAACGACGCAAGGCGCGTGTCGAGGATCTCGAGTGCATCGCTACCGGCCGAAAAGCGCAGCGGCGGCACCTTCTCGGCCGCGAGCTGCAGGAAGGCCTCGGCCAGGCGCACCGGATCACCGGCCTGCTGGTGGCTGCGATCCTCGAAGAAGCCACGCAGCTCGGCCGACAAGGCCGCGTAGTCGTCCACCGACGTCGTCGCGAAGCGCACCGAGCGTGCGTCGAGGAAGTCGGTGCGAATGTAGCCGGGGCCGACAATCGTGACGTGGATGCCGAAACCCTTCACTTCGTCGGCGAGCGAGATCGAGAAACCCTCGACCGCGAACTTCGTCGAACAGTACAGGCTGCCCGACGCCGCGCCCGAGATGCCGCCGACCGACGACACGTTGAACACGTGGCCGCGACGCTGCGCGCGCATGACCGGCAGCACCGCGCGCGTCACCGCGAACAGGCCGAACACGTTGGTCTCGAACTGCGCACGCACGTCGTCCTCGGTGGATTCCTCGAACAGGCCAAGGTAGCCGTAACCCGCGTTGTTGACGAGTACGTCGATGCCGCCGAAACGCGCCTGCGTCGCGGCGACCGCGGCTGCGATCTGTGCGGTATCGGTCACGTCGAGGTCGAGCGCGAGCAAGCCCTCGTGCGTGCCGAGTGCGGCGACGATGTCGGCGTGGCGGCGCGAGGTCGCCGCGACACGATGGCCGGCGGCCAGTGCGGCACGCGCGAGTTCGAGGCCGATGCCGCGGCTCGCGCCGGTGATGAACCAGGTCTGGGAAGTCATGGGGAAACGTCCTGCTCGTGGGGGGCGTGCAGGTTCGTCCTCCGGCGCCGCGGGACGTGAGCCCGTTCGTGTCCGAAGCTTGCCTGATCCTGTCAACGCAGCCGGTAGCACGGCACGCGCCTGCTATCGTCGCCGCATGGCGACGACGACCCTCCCTGCCCTGCTTCCGCTGCGCGATCTGCTGTTGCACCACGCACGCGACGGCAGCCATGCCACCGCGATCCCCGGTGTCGACCTGCACCGCTCGTCGCTGCCGACCACGCCGCTGCCGATCGTCTACGAACCGATGCTGTGCGTGATCGTGCAGGGCCGGAAGCGCCTCGTGCTCGGCGACCACGTGTGCCACTACGACGCCGCGAACTACCTCGTCGTGTCGCTCGACCTGCCCGTCGTCGGCGCGATCGTCGACGCCTCGCAGGCCTCGCCCTATCTCGCGCTGTCGCTGCGCCTGGACCGCACCGAACTCGCCTCGCTGCTGATGCAGGTCGAACCGAAACCTGCCGCGCCGCTGCGCGCCGGCCTCGACATCGCCGCGATGTCGACCGATCTCGCCGACGCCTGCCTGCGACTCGCGCGCCTTCTTGATTCACCGCACGACATCGCCATCGTCGCGCCGCTCGTGCGCCGCGAGATCCTCTACCGCCTGCTCATGGGCCCGTACGGCCCGACCCTGCAGCAGATCGCCCGCGGCGAAGGCCGCATCGGCCAGGTCCAGCAGGCGATCGCGTGGATCCGCACCCACTACGACCAGCCGCTGCGCATCGACGACCTCGCCGCACAAGTCGCCCTGAGCCCCTCGTCACTGCACCGCCACTTCAAGACCGCCACGCGCCAGAGCCCGCTGCAGTACCAGAAGCAGGTGCGCCTGCAGGCCGCCCGCGAACGCCTCATGGCCGAACCCGCCGATGCCGCCGCGGTCGCCTATGCCGTCGGTTACGAAAGCGCGTCGCAGTTCAGTCGGGAGTTCAAGCGCTTGTTCGGGCAGCCGCCGGCGGAAGCGGCGCGGAGGTGGAGGGAGCAGGTGGTAGTGGCGTAGGTAGCCAAGGCGACCACGTCGATAAACGACGCGATCAGCGAGTTGTCCCGACGTGATCCACTCCACGCGTTCGAGGATCGGATGATCGCACTCCGACCTGCCGAACTCGGCTCGATCGGCCAAGCCAGAGCGGTATCGACGTGGCGCGCACGAACCCGCTCTGCGAGCCGTACACGACCACGTCGATATACCGGCCTCAGTGTTCGCTACCGCGAGCCACGATCTCCTCGAACAATTCCAGATCCTCGATCTCGGCCGGTGTTGCAGACGGCTGCGATGGACAGTTCAACAAGTCGCCTGGCATGTCGAACATGTTGTTGCCACCCGTTCTCGCGATGGCGTTCGTCCAGGGTGGCAACGGTACCGAGTCGACATCGGAGCCATCGCCCAGGCCAAAGTAGATCGGTTGCGCGATCTCGCCAAAGACGATGCCGCGGCGCTTCTCGACCGGATCAAAGCACCAGTGTTCGGGCGCCGATGGGGGCGACAGGAAGCAGCCGGACATCGGCGAAGCAACTACCGAAGCAGGAACGATTTCCTTGTTGGCCTGACGGATCTGCCCCCTGGTGAAGCCCGAACGGAACGGCGCGTGCGGGAAATCCTGCATCGTCGGCACCGATCGCACGGCGAAGCGCTGCGTGGCGTTGATCGGCTTGGGGAAGATGAACGCGAGACGGACGTACCCCGGGATGGGTGCCGGGGGCATGGCAATATTCGCCTGCGATCCACCGAAGTGGTAGACGTACTTGCTCGGTGAACCCACGCATCCCCAGTAGTTGTAAACATTGCGAATGGGATTCGCGGTGTTGGGCGGAGCCCATGCTGAGCCGTTCCAGTGGTAGTCGGTGTTGTTCCAGGCAGCAGCGAACGTCGGCTCGCTCACGTCGTACATGCCGACGGCGATCCCGTCCCTCTCCTCCCCGAGTGGCCCGCGGTAGGCGACCTGAATGAAAAGATCCGTCGCATTGACGGGGATGGGATCATTGGAGAAATCGAACCGCCGCTCTATCGGTGTCTCGACATCCAGCTCGCCGGGCGCAAGCGAGAGCGGTGCGGATACCGAGATCTCCTGATAGCCAGTGCGGACGGGACGCCGCTCCGTGCATACGGGCTCGGTGATCGCTCCATCGCGTGAACGAACGCGCTCGCCTCTCAAGTCAGGCTCGTAGCAGGCATTGCGGTGGTAGCGGGCGATCGCGACCAAGCGGGATCCTGGACCGCCAGTGGACTGGGGTACGTTGACGGACGTGCCGCTCTCGATGATCGCCGGCGTCGCGTTCCTGACCTTCAACCGGACGCTTTCGAAGCCGAAAATTTTCACGGGCTGCTCAGTCCTCCGTGGATAACCATCAGCGTCCACGAAATGACTATCACCTTGGTTCATGACGGCGAATACTTGCTGATCGATGGGTGCAACTTCCAGCCGACCGCGGAAGAAAAAGTCGATCATGCCGGCGGAGTAGCCGACCGCCCTTGGGATCATTACATCTGCCATGTAGCGCATATTATTGTAGCTGATAGTGTAAGCCGTCGAATCAACGAAATTGCTCATTATAGAAGCAGGCACAATATCATTCCAAATGCTCGCCGAAATGATCGGAGCCTTACCACCATACCTAGCAAGATATCCGAGCGAAGAGTCATATGATGGTTTAATCGCATCATTGATGAGCATGACGTACTCTACAGTAGCAACCTGACGATCACGGACAAACATCCCGGAAGGATTCAGAACTTTAATATAATCAGATGATTCCATATCGCTTGAGGGAAGAAAATATTTGGGACCATTCGTCCACAAACATTTGGGGTCTCCAATCGGCCTACACTCTCTGTAACCCGGCAAAGTACCCGGAGTGAAAAAACTTCTATTGGATATATCAGCCAGCCCTCTCCTCGACAGCAATTCCGCTATCCCCGCACTGCCTCCCTGATTGCTTGTAGTAAAAAACTTAGTGAAAGAAGCAAACTGAACACGCTGCCCATCCCCAGGATAAATATACGGTCCGCCCAACCCTATGCGAGGAAGCACATTCTCGTAAGGAAGCGCTTCCTTCATCATCAGTAAAGGATTACCCGGAGCAAGTATGTAGCTATGGTTTGTAGCAAGAGCTCGAGATCTAACGACTCTATACTCCGTGAAAGCCTCGTAAGCTCCGTCCGTGAAATCTTCTCCATCGTACAATATGGCCGTCAAGGGAGGACCATGAAGATCGTTGCGCACATGTTGCGGTTGCGCTGTGTCTTGGAGCAAATGAATAGAGTGCCCGATGCTTTTTATTGCTGTCGCCCATCTACGCATGCGTTCATACGATGAGACGAACGAATCAGCTTGAGCTACGCCTGTGATGCTTCGCTTGAGAGTTAATCCCCACCAGTAGTTGTTGATCGCATCTTGCCAAGTGAAATGATTCCGCCTGCTCAAATCATCAATTTCTAGAGATGCAATCCCATCATCTCTGCCATAAGACCACTTCAGGGAACTTTCGCAGCCATAAATGATGCAAAGTTGTTTGTGCTCAGATCCCTTTCCATAAACCGGATCATAAAAGTGCCTGAACGCCCTGAATATTCTTCCGTAAGGATCCATGTCGCGATGATCAGAGGTCGTCCAATAGCCCAATATTTTATAATCGTTATCGTCCTCTCTTATGGTTCCTCGCATAAGCCACGATCGAATACGCTGCTCGATTGCACGTCCGGAATCACCCTCTAGATAGCCTCTCGAGACCAGAGTCTCAAAAACATTTCTCTCCTGATCCTGAACCTCTCGAACCGCAGACAGCGGGGACATGTAAGGAGGATAAGAACTGACCGGACTTGTTACGGCGCTGTCGTCGTAGTAATGACTAGCCCCTCCATTTCCTAGATGGTCGAATGGCTGATTCTCACTCAGTCGATCAAATCCGAGTGATGGCACTACGGAGTTCGGATGCTGATCGCTCAAGACTGAAGCTCGATAAGCATGATCAGTTATCAGAGCGTGAGTTGATATCTCGTAAGCCGACGACAACTCAGAAGCACTAAAAATCATCAAGGCAAGTAGACTGGACCTCCCTGTACATGAAGACATCGGTAAGCTCCTTGAATAATCAGTTATACCTACTCATTCCAAGACCCACGAGCAAGTGAAGCACATAATAACCGAGCACGACTCCGATAGCCGAAATTCCAATCCACCATATAAATTTCCTAGCTACCGCCAGAATGAAGCCACCGATCACAGAATGAAGAACCGACAGTATCATGCCATTTACAGCTACTCCTTCAGACCAGGAATAACGCCCCCCGTTCATTGCAAAGATAATCCATGCTCCGCAAGAGACCGTAATCACAGGGGATAGCAAGACCGAAATTGAAACTGCGTGCCTTACGATTTCTCTACGAGTCATATTAAATCCCACCCAATCCGTGAAATTTCCTTAAAAAATACAGGTTTAAACCAAGCTTTAGATACTTAAGCATCACATTGACACTATTCTCCACACCCCATCATGATCTCTCTGGAATCGTACAGAGTAGCCTCTTAAGCTCCCTTCATGATCTCGTACCGATATAATCTCGGCATTGTCAATGCCTATAACACCATCCGCCAAAATTCCAAGCTTTGATGCGATCACTGGCGCAGTGTCTCCGAACGCATGTATCAAAGGCCCCAACCGATTTCGAGTCAACTTAGTTAATGCATGAACGGCTGAGGCAGGATCTTTCCTTATTATACCGTCTCTCAGATACGCATACACACCACACAGTAATTGACGCTGCTCTGTGAACGAGAGCACCATCACATTAGTAGTCATGGGTATAGGCTGCGCGCCATCGATAGCTATATGAGCAACCGCCAAATAAACCCCAGGAGATGAGTAATTAAAAATAGGAATCTCGCTTGCAATTCCACCCGCATAATCAATGATGCCATCCCCATCGAAATCCAATGCCACGGATCCGGACTGAATAGTGCCAGGCAAACCAATTTTGAACCTTACAGGCAATGGCGAGAACCCGACGGGATTATCGGACCAGAAGTTAACCTCGGCCGGAAGCTCTGATACACTGACATCAATGCTTGTCGTCGTCGTGATACCATCCATAGTCGTCGCCGTCACCTCTAGGCTGCCGACATCGGAGTCAACATAAAATGGAGGTGTCATGAAGGAATCGCCCTGAATGTATGCTCTTAACCCAGATACTGAAACCCCTGTGTTAAGCGATCCTTCTATCGTGCCTAGGACTTGAATCTTTCCTTTCGACAGTACTGCCCCTTGGGGCGGGTAGGTAATTTTCAGATTTGGAGTTATTCCAAGCGCTGGAATTTCAACCATCTCCTCAGGAGGACCCATTTCGAATTCCGATAGCGGGTCGAAACCGTCAGAGAAAAGTCGGTCAAATCTCGCATCTCGGAGTCCACATATTTCTTGGGATAGCGCATCCCCCGAACAGAGGATGGCGACAAATATATAGCCGCTCTTTTTAATAGCACGCATATACTGTCCTCGAAATCGACTGCAATAGACGATTTCAAGCTAGTCGTTTACAACCGTAGATCCTATCGAATTTCAACTCGCGTTGACGTAGGAAATTTCGGACACGCGCAGCAAGATATTCCTGATATGGTTCACCCTCAACACTCGCGAGGAATTGGCGTTGGCGTTATCGCCAGTGGCAGCGCTTGAAAAAGCGTGAGCAAGTGCTCGTCCATCCAAAGTCCAAGGCACGAAGCGCGGCTTTTTCTACGCCGGAAATGGTGCCGGAGGTGCCCGTGGAGCTGGCGGAGAGAGTGGGATTCGAACCCACGGTAGGCTTGCACCTACGGCAGTTTTCAAGACTGCTGCCTTAAACCACTCGGCCATCTCTCCGTTGTCTGACGCGTACCGCTGCGGTCAGAGATTGCCTCTGGCCGGTTGACCCGGGGCGTCCCACCCCTCGCCCCTTCGGGGCCATCGATCGTGTCGATCGATGTTCGCTCGGGCATCCGTGCCTTTGCGTACGACTGTCGACTGGAGCAGCGTCCCGATGGATTGGAAGACGCTGGATCCCGGCCTTCGCCGGGATGACGCAAGAAGGTGACTTACCGCGCTACTGAGGCGAAGAACAAGAGCATGCCGCTACGTGAAGTCTAGCCCAGCCGCGTCACGCCGCCCATGTAGCGTTGCAGGGCTTCGGGGACGTCGATCGTGCCGTCGGCGTTCTGGTAGTTCTCCATCACGGCGATGAGCGCGCGGCCGACCGCCGTGCCGGAGCCGTTGAGGGTGTGCACGAGTTCGGTCTTGCCGGCCTCGTTGCGGAAGCGCGCGAGCATGCGGCGGGCCTGGAAATCGGTGCAGTTGGAGCAGGACGAGATCTCGCGGTAGACGCCCTGGCTCGGCAGCCACACTTCGAGGTCGAACGTCTTGGAGGCCGAGAAGCCCATGTCGCCGGTGCACAGCAGCATGCGGCGGTACGGCAGGCCGAGGCGCTCGAGCACGACTTCGGCGCTGCGCGTCATGCGCTCGTGTTCCTCGGCGCTCTGCGCGGGCGTCGTGATGCTGACGAGTTCGACCTTCTCGAACTGGTGCTGACGGATCATGCCGCGCACGTCGCGGCCGCCGGAGCCGGCTTCGGCGCGGAAGCACATCGAGTGCGCGGTCATGCGCAGCGGCAGCGAAGCAGCGTCGACGATGCTGTCGCGTACGATGTTGGTGAGCGGCACTTCTGAGGTCGGGATCAGGTAACGGTGCGAGTCGTTGATCTCGATGCCGAACAGGTCGTCCTCGAACTTCGGCAGCTGGCCGGTGCCCTGCATCGATTCCTGGTTGACGATGACCGGCACGTTGGTCTCGAGGTAGCCGTGCTCCTCGGTGTGCAGATCGAGCATGAACTGGGCGAGCGCACGGTGCAGGCGCGCGAGGCCGCCGCGCAGCACGGTGAAGCGCGAGCCGGACAGCTTGGCCGCGGTCTCGCCGTCGAGCCAGCCGTTGTGTGCGCCGAGCTCGACATGGTCCTTGACCGGGAAATCGAACGTGCGCGGCGTGCCCCAGCGGTGCTGCTCGACGTTCTGCGTCTCGTCGGCGCCGGCCGGCACCGAGGCATCGGGCAGGTTCGGCACGCGCAGCGTGATCGCGGCGAGCTGGTGCTGGATCGCGGCGAGCTGATGCTCGTTGTCCTTGAGCTGGTCGCCGATGCCGGCCACTTCGGCCATGAGCGCAGCCGTGTCCTCGCCCTTGCCCTTGGCGATGCCGATCGCCTTGGAGCGGGTGTTGCGCAGGTTCTGCAGCTCCTGCGTCTGCGTCTGCACGGCCTTGCGCTGGCTCTCGAGCGCGTCGATCGCGGCGGTGTCGAGGGCGAAGCCGCGCACGGCGAGGCGTTCGGCGACGACGTCGAGCTGGCCGCGCAGGAGGGCGGGATCGAGCATGGGAACGGTCCGGATCGGTCGGGGAAGACCGCGGATTATCGCCGTGCGGTGCCCTGCCCCGCAAACGCGGGTGTCATGCGGCGGTGGATAAGCCTGGCGGCGCGATGCGCAATGCCGCACGCGGCCGATGTACCCGCCGTGGGATGCACCGCATGCACGGGCCGCGATACGGGGCAGGTTCGTGTGTGTCGTCTCCATGCCGAGGCCGGCGGACGCGAGAGGTGAACCTGACCCCATGCGTCACTCGGCGCTCCAGACGGCGAGTTCATAGCCGTCGGGATCGAGGAAATGGAATCGGCGGCCGCCCGGGAACGCGAACACGGGCGTGCTGATCGTCGCACCGACGGCCTCGAGGCGTTCCTGGGCCAGCGCGAGGTCCTTCGCGTAGACGATCACGAGCGGGCCGCCCGTCCGCACCTCGCCGTTGGTCGTGAAGCCGCCCTTGATGCGGCCGTCGTCGAACTCGGTTTAGCCGGGACCGTAGTCGGTGAAGGTCCAGCCGAACGCGGCGCCGTAGAACACCTTGCTGCGGTGGATGTTGCTGACGTTGAATTCGATGTTGTCGATGCGGCGTTCGGTGCCGGCGTGGTCGGTCATGCGGTGTCTCCGTGGCGAGCGGTCCATGAGCATACGGCGGCGTCGCTCGTGGGCGGAGACTGTGCGTCGACGATCGCTTCCGGATGCGGCACGGATGTGTCGTGTGCCGCCGTTCCCCTCTCCCCCAGCCCCTCTCCCGCAAGGAGAGAGGGGAGCGGGCACGCGGCGGGGGCGCGCGATCGACATTCGAAGGTTTGGCGCGGATGTGTCGTGCGCCGTCGTTTCCCCTCTCCCCCAGCCCCTCTCCCGCGAGGGGAGAGGGGAGCGGGCGCGCGACAGGGTCGACCGACGATATTCGGAGATGCGGCGCGGATGTGTCGTGCGCCGTCGTTTCCCCTCTCCCCCAGCCCCTCTCCCGCAAGGGGAGAGGGGGGCGGGCACGCGGCAAGGTGGTGCGATCGATATTCGTAGGAGTGGCGCGGAGATTTCGTGCGCCGCCGTTTCCCCTCTCCCCCAGCCCCACTCCCGCGAGGGGAGAGGGGAGCGGGCGCGCGGCAAGGTCGAGCGACGATATTCGGAGATGCGGCGCGGAGGTGTCCTGCGCCGCCGTTTCCCCTCTCCCCCGGCACCTCTCCCGCAAGGGGAGAGGGGAGCGAGCAGGCTCGTGACGAACGGGGTCGAAGGGTGCCGAAGCGAGTGCTCAGCGGCGGCGGCCGAGCCAGCCGGCGATCGCGAGGCCTGCGAGCAGCCAGCCCACGCCTTGCTCGATGAGGCCGCCGATCATGAAGTCGGCCGGGAAGCGGTACCAGTTCCATTGCGGCACGACGCAGGCGAGCCAGCCGAACACGCCGAACAGCGCGCTGCCGATCACGCGCGGTGCGAACGTCCACGTGGTCGAGGCGAGCACGAGCGCGATGATGAGCGCCGACAGCAGGCAGCTCGCGAATTGCACGCCGAGTTCCTTGCCCATCGACATCGGCTCGGCCTTCTGTTCCGACACGACGACGAACGCGAACGGGTTCTGCTTGGCCTTGGCCTGCCAGGCGTTGACGACGGCCTCGTCGCTCATGCCCTGCGGCGACAGGTACGGCAGCATGTAGATACCGGGCGGCGGCAGCTCGGCCTTGATCGCCTGCAACACCATGTCCTCGTTCTTGGGCGCGCGCATGCCCATCTCCCCGATCGGCAGCGCCATGTGCGCGAGCATCTGCCAGACGAACATCACGATGGCCCCGAGCAGGCCGGCGACAGCGATACGCATGACACGCTCCCCAGAGTGTTTGCGCCGTGCACGCTACGCCGGCGCCCCGGTGCGGGCAAGGGGGAAACCGTCAGAATCCGTGACGCGTCCGCCCTGCGAGGGACCCGTGGCGCACGCCAGCGCCCCGACGTCGGCGCCGGGTTTGCCATGCGGCTTCACGGCTCGGCGCAGATCCGGCGTTGCGGCATGCCACACACGTCGACACGGCTCGCCCCGACTCGGCGAAAGCGACGCCAGCGTCACACGCGATGTGCCATCCATCGGGCCGGCGGCAAAGCACGGCAGCTCCTCGGACTGAACGTCAACGTCCGCCGGCGGGCTCGTCCGTCGGTTCCGCGGGTGTCGGCACGGTCGGCAGCGGCGCGGGTACCGGCGGCGTCGCCGGCACGGACGGCGGTACCACGCTGCGCTCGCTCAACTCGGCCAGCTCGATCGCGATCGCATCGAGCTCGGCCGACGGCCGCCGTGGCGGTGTGGTTCCGGCGGGCTGCCGATACTGGTTGAGCAGGATCGCGAACGCGAGGCGCTCGCCGGCGGCCGTCTCGGCGTAGCCCGCGAGCGAATACGTGTGCGCCATGCTGCCGGTCTTGGCGTGGACGCGGTTCTGTGCCGGCGTGTTGCGCATGCGCACCGTGAGCGAGCCGTCGACGCCGGCCTCGGGCAGCGCGCGACGGAACGCGGCACCGGCAGGCGAGGTGCCTTCGTGCACGAGCAGCGTCACCAACGCCGACGGCGAGGTCAGGTTGCGGCGCGACAGGCCCGCGCCGTCCTCGATCGTCGCGGCATCGGGCGTGATGCCGAGCCGGGCGAGGAACGTGCGCAGCGCGTCGACGCCGCGGTTCTCGGTGCTGCGGAACGCCGTCGGCACGGCGACCATGAGCGCGTCGTCCTGCGCCTTGCGGCCGACCAGCAGCAGGAGATTCTGCAGGTAGAGATTCTGCGAGACCTTGAGGCCGCGCATGACGATCTCCGACAGCGGCGGCGACCACAGATCGCCGATGCGCTGCAAGGTGTCGGAGGCGAGCGCGTCGTGCGTGTGCGGCCAGTAGACGCTGCGCAGCTTGCCGCCGAGCGTGACGCCCTGGCGCGCGAGCGCCTCTCGCAGCTGTGCCGCCGCGGCGAGCGCGGGATCGTGCAGCGCGATGCGGTAGGTCTGCTCGGCACTGCCCGCGGCGACGGCACCGAATGCGTGCAGGCGCGCATCGCCGGGCGCGCGATACAGGTTGATGTCGCTGCCTTCGCGCTTCTCGCGCGTGGTCAGCGTGGTCTCGACTTCGGGTGCCGAGGCTTCGGGCTCGAAACGCAGCTTGGCGGGCGAACCGGGCTTGGGCCCCGGCGTGACGAACGCCCGCACGATGTTCTCGTCGACGCTGAGCGCGCTCGCGGGCACGCCGAACCAGCTCTGCAGGTCGCCGGCCTCCCAGCCGTTGCCGAACGTCGGCGACGAGAACCACGTCGCGTCGGCGATCAGGTCGCCGCGCACGCGCGTCGTGCCGGTCTTGCGCAATGCGATCGCGAACGTGTCGGCCCACGAGGTGCGCGTATCGAAGCCGAGTGTCGGATCGCCGTAGCCGACCAGCACGAGATCGCCGCGCAGCTCGCCGTCGCGCGCGGGCTTCGCCGTCGCGAACAGGCTCGTCGCGACGCGATGATCGGGTCCGAACGTGTCGAGCGCGAGGGCGGCCGTGAACAACTTGGCGGTCGACGCGGGCACGAACAGCGCGTCGGGATGACGCGCGTACAGCGTCGCGCCGGTGTCGAGCGAGACGACCTTGACGCCCCACGCCGCCGCGGCGAAGCGCGGATCGTCGAGATGGGCATCGAGCCGCGCGGCGAGCGTCGACAGGCGCGTGTCGGCCGGCGGCGCTGCCGCCATGACGGTGCACGACGATGAAACGGACAGGCACGCAACGAGGACGCGCAGCATCGTGCGCCTCATGCGTCACCACCCTCGCCGCGCGCCTTGGCACGCGCCTCGCGCAGTGCTGTGAGCTTCTCGCCGATCTTGAGCTCGAGCCCGCGCGGCACCGGCGCGTAGAACACACGCCCCGCGAGCGCATCGGGCAGGCATTGCTGGTCGAGCGCGACGCCGCCCTCGGCATCGTGGTCGTACTGGTAATCCTTGCCGTAGCCGAGGCCTTTCATGAGCTTGGTCGGCGCGTTACGCAGGTGCATCGGCACCTCGAGCGTACCGTTCGCGCGCACCTCGGCCTTGGCGTGGTTGAACGCCATGTAGGCCGCGTTGCTCTTGGCCGCGATCGCGAGGTAGATCGCGAGTTCGGCGAACGCGAGTTCGCCCTCGGGCGAGCCGAGGCGGTCGTAGGTGTTCCAGGCCTCGAGCGCGAGCGTGAGCGCGCGCGGATCGGCGAGGCCGATGTCCTCGATCGCCATGCGCGTCATGCGCCGCGCGAGGTAGGCCGGGTCCACGCCGCCGTCGAGCATGCGCGTGCACCAGTACAGCGCGGCATCGGGATCGGACGAGCGCACCGACTTGTGCAGCGCCGAGATCTGGTCGTAGAACTGCTCGCCGCTCTTGTCGAAGCGGCGCGTGCGATCGGCCAGCACCTGGGTCAGCGTGGCCTCGTCGATGCGGCCGTCCTCGGCGAGTTCGGCGGCGATCTCGAGCAAGGTCAGTGCGCGGCGCACGTCGCCGTCGGCGGCCTGCGCGATGAGGCCGAGCGCGTCGTCGTCGACCGCGAGCTGCTGCGTGCCGAGGCCGCGCTCGGCATCCTCGAGCGCGCGACGCAGCGCGGCGGCGATGTCGGCGGCCGACACGGCCTCGAGCACGTGCACGCGGCAGCGCGACAGCAGCGCCGAGTTGAGCTCGAACGACGGGTTCTCGGTGGTCGCGCCGACCATGATGATGACGCCGCGCTCGATGTGCGGCAGGAACGCATCCTGCTGCGCCTTGTTGAAGCGATGCACCTCGTCGACGAACAGCACGGTACGCTTGCCCTGGCCGAAGTTGGCCTCGGCCTCGGCGAGCGCCGCGCGCACGTCGGCGAGGCCGGACAGTACCGCCGAGATCGCCTTGAAATCGGCGTCGGCGTAGCGCGCGAGCAGCAGAGCGAGCGTGGTCTTGCCGCAACCGGGCGGCCCCCACAGGATCATCGAATGGATGCGGCCGCTCTCGATCGCGCGGCGCAGCGGGCGCCCTTCGGCGACGAGGCGTGACTGGCCGACCACTTCGTCGAGCGTGCGCGGACGCATGCGCTCGGCGAGCGGCTTGAGGCCTTCGGGTTCGCCGAACAGCGTCGGCGCGGCGGTCTTTCGGCGGGGCATGCCGCGATGATACGCGGGCCGCGCGATAGGTTCCGCGGCGGTTTCGCGTCATGGGCATCGAACCCTCTTTCGGAACCCCGATGCGCCCTGCCCGTTTCCCTCGACGCCGCCTGCTGCACGCCGCCCTCGCCGGCCTCGCCATGCTCATCCCCACGCTCGCGATGGCCGGCGACGCGGAGCGCCCCGTGCTCGGCGTGATCAAGTTCCAGGACGAGACCGGCGCGATGCCGTTCCAGGGCGGCGTCGGCCGCGTGTTCACGAACATCCTCACCAACGAACTCGCGGCGCGCCCGGTGTTCACCGTGGTCGAGCGCCGCCGCCTCGCCGCCGTGCTCGAGGAGCAGGACCTCGCCGCCTCGGGACGCCTCCGGCCCGGTGATGGCGCGCGCATCGGCGAACTCACCGGCGCCGACTACCTCGTCATGGGCACGGTCACGGCGTTCGAGCGCGGCGTCGAGAAGAAGTCCGCGCGCGGCATGCTGGCCGGCTTCGGCGGCTCGCGCGAATCCGAGACGGCGTATCTCGCGATCGACCTGCGTGTCGTCGACGCGACGACGGGCGAGATCGCGTGGGCACGGTCGATCGAAGGCCGCACGACGAAGACGCGTGCATCGGCAGGCGCCGATCTCGGCGGCCTCGGCTTCGGCTACGAATCGCTGAACGGCGAGGCCGACGCCAAGGTCGTGCGCGCGGCGATCCTCGAGGTCATCGACTACCTCGAATGCGCGATGGTCGTGCGCGACGCCTGCCTCGCCACGTTCGCCGACAAGGACCAGCGCCGCGTCGCGACGACACGCTGCGTGCTGAAGCACGATGGAGGCACGCGATGAACCTGTCGATCGCGCGAAGCATCATGCACCCAGCCCTGATGCTCGCCGCGCTGCTGGCCTCGGCGCCGGCATCCGCCGGCACGCGCCTCGCCTACGAACGCACGGGCAGCTGCACGACCGACTTCGACACGATGGCGATGGACGGCCTGCACGCGCGCGTCGACATGGACTTCGAAGGCATGCGCGTGTCGACGCTGTACGACGATGAGGAGCGCATCATGCACACGCTGCTGCACATGACGCGCAACGTGGTGACGATGGAATCAGACGACGATGCAGTCGACTTCCAGGGCGACGTCGGCAAGAGCTCGCTGATCGCTGCGGACAAGCAGGCCGAAGCGCTCACCGGCATGGACCAGGACGCGACGATCGCGCTGTTCCGCGCGCAGCAGGTGCAGACCTGTCCCGATCTCGACGACAAGGGCGTCGGCGATCCCGACTACGCCGAGGCGGCGATGCGCTGTGCGGAGCGCATGAGCGCGCAGGTCCCGGCGGTGGAACCCACGCCACGTCGAGGTGCGAAGGGCTGGCGCCGGCATGCCGACCAGCCGGTACAGCCGCCCGCGCCCGACGCGGTGCCGCTGGTATCGCGCACGACGACCACCGATCGCGACGCCGGCCACGACAGCGTGGACGGCATCGCGTGCACGATCGAGCGCACGCGCCGCGGCGATGCCGTGCTGCAGGAGGACTGCGTCGCGCCGCTCGAGACGCTCGGCGTCGAGGCCTCGGCGATGCGACGCCTCAAGCGCATGGTCACGATCGGCCAAGGCCTCGGCGACGGCATCGCGAGCCTGACACCGCAACTCGCCGAACCACGCCGCGTGCCGGCGATCGCGCTACGTCGCATCTGCTACCGCGAGGGCCTTGAGGCCGGCACCGCGACGCTGCGCATCGACACGACCGCGACGATCGACGCGGCGACGTTCGCGATTCCGCAAGGCTATACGCCGCTCATGGGCGGGACGCAGGATGTCGAGCACGGCGTGCAGTTGCGGGCGCCGGGGTGGTGATCACGGTCCAGTGGTGAGATGCGTGACATCCGGGTGATGACGGCTGTCCAGTCGTGAGGTGAGTGGCCGCCCGTGTAGTGACGATTCTTTCAATGGAGAGGCGTGTGAATACGTCTGCGGAACAGCATGTCGGACGAGCGAGCCGCATCCACGTTCCATGGCGTCACTCTTCGCTGAGCGCTCAAGGGGATTCCGGCTTTCGCCGGAATGACGAGAAATGGTTGCACGGAAACGAGTGCTGCATTCCTTAGGGACACTCGCGCGGTCGCATTCGCAGCTATCGAGTGCTCAATGAGTTTCGTCATTCCGGCGAAAGCCGGAATCCCCTTGAGCGCCACAACCGGACGAAAGCCCAACGACTAGTCGCCCCGTCTGGGATGCCACCTTGAACTCGATTGCAGAATTCACAACACCCGCAGCCGACGCGCCCACCTATCGAACTCAGCGCCTCCCGCCCTTCCCGTTCCCCGCCGGCTCAGGCTGCTCCGCCACCGGCTTACCGGATTCCGCCTTCGGCGCCCCCTTCGGCGTCTCGCGCGACAGCAGCGTGATGACCGGCTTGTCCCAGGTACCGGCGACCTGGTAGCGCGAACGTGCGGCCTGGTTGATCTGCTTGCCGACGAGGCCTTGCACGACGAGGCCGGCGGCGGCACCGACCGGTCCGCCGGCGAGCGCACCGACGACCGGCAGCGCGACACCGGCACGTGGCGTCACCACCATCTGCTGATCGTAGTCGCGGCCGCGCAGGCCGGTGCGGCCCGTGATCTCGATGTCGGCGGCGGGACTGTTGATGTGCAGGCGCTCGGCGAACGCATTGCCGTCGCGCAGCGCGAAGCGGCCTTCGATGCTGTTGAAGCTCATGCCGGACTTGAACAGGTCGCTGAAATCGAGCGACAGGCGGCGCGGGATCTCGCGCAGCGACAGCAGGCCGAACAGTCGCCCGCCCGCGCCGGGATCGACGTCGAGGATGCGTCCCTTGTCGACCGTGACCTCGAGCGCGCCGTCGAGGTCGGCGAGCGCGAACGACGTCGGACCACCCGGCCAGCCCGCGTCGATGTGCGCGAGCGTCGCGCCGCCATCGATGATGCCGGCGAAGCCGAGCGCGTCGAGCATGCGGCCAAGGCTGTGCGCGGTCATGTCGATGCGCAGCTGCGAACGGCTCGCGCTGGCGTCGCCGTTCCATGTTCCGGAGGCGCGCATGTCGACGTTCGGCGATTTCGTCTCGAGCAGGTCGATGCGCATGCCTTCGGAAGTCGGATTGCTCTCGAGGCGCGCCTCGCCGAAGCTGCCGTTGCCGAAGCGCAGGTCGCCGACCCAGAGGCGCAGCGGCGGTATCGTCGAAGGCGCGATGCCCGACAGCGCCGCTTCGCTTCCTTCGGGCGCCTCGGGCCAATGGAGGCGCTTGAACTGCGCGGTCACGCCGCGACGCGCCATCTGCGCGAGCGGTGGCAGCGTGATGTCGCCTTCGAGCGAGGGCCCCGCGAAACGCAGGCGCGTGTCGTCGCCGGGCTCGATGTCGACACGCACGTCCGGGATGCGCCGTCCCGCGACGCGCAGTTCGCCGATATCGAGGCCGAGGCCGCGGAACGTGCCGATCGCATCACCCGCGCCACCGAGCAGGCCCATCCATCCGCCCGCGTCGAGCGCACCGACGCGCCCGCCGATCGCGATGCCGTCGGCCGGTACCGGGCGCGTGGCCTCGCCACCGAAATCGAGCAGCGCGGCGAGCGGCGAGGTGTCGGACGGCAACGTGCCGCGCACGGCGAGTTCGCTGCCGAGGCGCATCGAGAACGGCCTGCCCGACGGCGGGAGCTCGATATCGAGCGCGAACGGCAACGCCGCTTCGGGCGCCTTCTCGAACGGTGCGGGCAGGCCAAGTGTGATGCCGGCGAGATCGCTGCGCACCTTCAAGGTGTTGGGCACGTCGGGACGGGCACCGACGCCGACCGCGATGTCCCAGTGCGCGCTGCCCGGCAAGGCCATGACGGCGGCGGGAAGATCCGGCGCCCGCTCGAACACGGCCGAAGCGGGCAGCGTGCCGCCGAGCGTCGCCTCGAACACGTGGCGGGCATCGCGCACGGCGGCACCGACGGCGACGCCGAGCGTGACCGGGGACGTGCCGTACATGGCCTTGAGTTCCGGCGCTGCGAGCGCGTCCTTGCGGAAGTTCACGCGACCGTTGGCCTTGGGAAAACGCAGCGACCACGTCGAGTCGACGAGGTCGGCGTCGGCGAGGTCGACGCTGCCGTCGAGAACCAGATCCTCGGTGTGCTTGAGTGGCACGTCGATCTTCACGTCGGCCTTGCCGGTACCTCCGATCGACAAGCCCTTGGTGGGTTCGCGGAAGCGCTCGCCGACCGGCGTCGAACGCAGGAATCCGAGCAGTGCCTTGCCCTCGCCGGAAGCCTTGGCCTGCAGCAGCAGGCGCGACTCGCCGAACGAGGCGATGTCGGCGACCGCCGATTCGAGGCGCAGCGCCTGCACGCTGCCGCCGGTCGCCTCGGCCTGCATGCTGTTGTTGATGAACGCGGCTTCGACGTCGAGCTCGCGTCCTTCCGGCCAGTTCTGCAGATAGTCGAGCGTGAGATCACGGATCGACGCGCGTGCCTCGAAGCGACCGCTGAAGTCGGCGAACGGCCAGCGGTCGAGATCACCGTGCACGGCGACGCGACCGGCCACGATCTGGCCACTCACGAGTGCGCGGTCGAGCCAGCCGATCGTGTTCGCCGACATCGTCGTGGTCGGCCAGAACAGCTTGGCCGCAGGAACCTCGGCGCGATGCACGATCGCGGTCGCGTCGAGCAGTGGGCGCGTGCCGTCGCCCTGGAGCACGAGACCGCCGCGGATCTCGCCGGCGTGGTCGCGTGCTTCGAACACGAACGCCGGCGTCTGCACGTTCCACATGCCGAGATCGTCCGGCCAGGCCGCGATCTCGCCACCGAATGCGTCGTACACGAACGGCTTGCGGAACACGCCTGGGTAATCGATGCGCGTCGGCGATGCAGGGATCTCGGCGAGCAGGCCTTGTGCATCGCCGCGCACGCGGAGTTCGAGCGGATCGATGCCGGGGATCTTCGCGGCGCCGCGCACGACGACGCCTTCCACGTGGGCGTCGACATCGAAATCCTGCGCCGAGCGCCAGCGCAGCGTGCCGCCGGCGAGCGTGCCGCGCGGGCTCGACAGGTACAGCCATCGCCGCAACGCGGGTGGCAGCGCATCGGCGAGCATCGCGATCGCGGCCGGTGTCCCGAGGTCGACGCCCGAGGCCTCGACACGCGTTTCGCCATCGACCGTGCGTGCCATCACGATGCGAGCAGGCCCCGCCGTCTCGCCCTGCCGCGTGACGTTCGCGTCGGCGATGTCGACGGTCCACCCGTCACCTTCCCGCCGCCAGCGCGCGAGCAGTCCAATACGTTCGAACAGCGCGCGCGGCAGCACCGCGAGGGTGTCGGTGGCATCGACCGGCGTCGTCGCGCCGAGCACCGCCTCGGAGAGGCTCAGGCGCGTACGCACATCGACGACACCGCCGTCGCGCCACTCGCCCCACAGTTCGAGATCGGCCGTGCCCGCCGGGAACGTGATGCCACCGGGTGCATGCAGGCTGCCGAAGCGGGCGAGGTCGAGCTCGTTGCCGGCGACGTAGACACGCCCGGAGCGGCGTTCGAGGTCGACGTCCGCGACCACCGCAAAGCCCGCGAGCGGCGAGTCCGCCAGCGCGACACGACCGAGTACGTGTGTCGTCGGCTCACGATTGATGACGCGCAACTCGGGGACATGCAGCGCGAGATCCAGATCCTTCGCGGGATCGGTGATCGCGAGCTTGAGGTCGACCAGCACGAGCGCACCGAGCGCGCCCATCGAGGGCATCGCCGTCGCATCCGCGCCTTCGGGCACGTCGAGATCGAGGCCGTGCAGCTGCCAGGCGCCGTCGTCGCCGCGCGACAACGCGAGATCGAGGCCGACGAGGCGGAATTCGTTCCAGGCACGGTTGCGCTGGAGTGCGGCGAACAGGTTCACCGCGAGCTCGGCATGCGGCAGCGTCAGCGTGCGTCCACCGGGCGAAGAGGGCCCCAGGCGTACGTCCTCGAGCACGAGGCGCGGACCGCCGCGCGTCCACTGCCCTTCGACCGCACCGATGCGCACCTCGCGCCCGCTGCGCTCGCTGAGCCAGGCCTCGACGCGCTGCGGGTTGCGAACCAGCCACGGCAACGCGAGCTGCGCGAGGCCCATCAGCACGGCGACGAGCACGAGCGTGCCCGCGACCGTCGACACGAGCGCGAAACGGACGCGCCGCCAGCGTCGCGACGTGGTCACGCGCGATCCGTCGCGTGGCGCACCTGCGCCACGCTCATGCCGCGTTCCGCGGCGACGGACGGCTACAGCAGGACCACATCGAACTGTTCCTGCGAGTAGTTTTCCTCGGGCTGGAAGCGGATCGTCTTGCCGATGAACTCCTCGAGCTCGGCGACCGCGGCGGAATCCTCGTCGAGGATGCGCGAGACGACCTTCGGTGCCGCGAGCACGAGCAGCTTGGGCGCATCGAACTGGCGCACCGCGCGCGTGATCTCGCGGAAGATCTCGTAGGTGATCGTCTCCGCGGTCTTGAGCGCACCGCGCCCCGCGCAGGTCGGGCACGGCTCGCAGAGCTGGCGTTCGAGGCTCTCGGTGGTGCGCTTGCGCGTCATCTCGACGAGGCCGAGCGGCGACATGTCGTAGACGGTGGTCTTGGCGTGGTCGCGCACGAGCGATTTCTCGAGCTGGCGGATCACCTGGCGCTTGTGCTCGTCGTCGACCATGTCGATGAAGTCGATGATGATGATGCCGCCGAGGTTGCGCAGGCGCAGGTGCCGCGCGGCCGCCTGTGCAGCCTCGAGGTTCGTGCGGTAGACGGTCTCCTCGAGGTTGCGCGTGCCGAGGAAGCCGCCCGTGTTGACGTCGATCGTGGTCATCGCCTCGGTCTGGTCGACGATCAGGTAACCGCCGGACTTGAGCGGAACCTCCTTGCGCAGCGCACGCTGGATCTCGTCCTCGACGCCGTACAGATCGAAGATCGGCCGCTCGCCGGGATAATGTTCGAGCCGCTCGGCCAACTCGGGCATGAACTGGCGCGCGAAATCCTGCGCGCGATCGAGCGTTTCGCGCGAATCCACGCGCACCTTCTCGATGTTCGGACTCATGAGGTCGCGCAGCGCGCGCAGTGCGAGCGGCAGGTCCTCGTAGACGCGCGAGCCGACCTTCGCCTCGGCCATGCGCACGCGCAGGCTCGCCCACAGCTTCTCGAGGTAGTCGATGTCCTCGGCGAGCGCCTCGCGGGACTGGCCTTCCGCGTTGGTGCGCACGATGTAGCCGAGCGGCTGCTCGCCGAGTGCACCGCTGAGCAGCTCCTTGAGGCGCGCGCGCTCGCCTTCGTCCTCGATGCGCACCGACACACCGAGCACGGTGCTGTAGGGCAGCAGCACGAGGTAGCGCGAAGGAATCGACAGATGCGTCGTCAGGCGTGCGCCCTTGGTGCCGATCGGATCCTTGACCACCTGCACGACGATGTCCTGACCTTCGCGCAGCAGCTCGTTGATCGGCGGCGTCGCGGTCGGCACGGCGTCGCCGTTCTCGTTCAGCAGCGAGGCGTGCGGCCGCATGATGTCGGAGGCGTGCAGGAAAGCCGCGCGATCCAGGCCGATCTCGACGAACGCGGCCTGCATGCCGGGCATGACCCGGCTGACCTTGCCCTTGTACACGTTGCCGACGTAGCCACGCCGGCTCGCACGTTCGACGTGCAGTTCCTGCAGCATGCCGTTCTCGACGAGCGCGACGCGGGTTTCGCGCGGTGTCACGTTGATCAGGATTTCTTCGGACACGGCAAGGACTTGGAAGGGATTATTGAGACGGTTTATAGCGGCCGCATGGCCTCGTTGTCGATGCGCCATCCCACAGGCCGTGGACATCGGCGCCCTGCGGTTCAGTCGCGCGGCGCGGCCTCGACCGCCGGCCATGCCTCGAGCAGCTGTGCGGTCTCGTGCAGCGGCAGGCCCATGACGCCGGAATAGCTGCCCTCGAGGCGGCTCACGAACGCGCCGGCCCTGCCTTGGATCGCGTAGGCCCCGGCCTTGCCGAAAGGCTCGCCGGTGGCGACGTAGACCGCGATGCGCGCCGCGTCGAGCGGCATGAAACGCACGCGCGACACCGACACGGCGTGCTCCTCGCGGCCTGCCGAGACCGCCCAGACCACCGACACCACCTCGTGCTCGCGACCGGACAACCGCGCGAGCATCGCGGCCGCCTCGTCGGCGTCGCGCGGCTTGCCGAACACCTCGTCGTCGAGCACGACCTCGGTGTCGGCGCCGATCACGACCGCGCCGGGCACGGCGGCGACCTGCAGCAGGCCGGCACCGGCTTTTTCGCGCGCGACGCGGCTCACGTAGTCGATCGCGGGTTCGCCGACGCCGCGCACTTCGGGCACGTCGACCTCGATCACCTCGAACACGATGCCGATCTGCGCGAGCAGCTCGCGCCGCCGCGGCGACTGTGAAGCGAGGAAGACGGTCACCGCGCGACCTGGCCGGCGCGGTGGTAGGGATGCCCGGCCAGCTGCGTGGCCGCACGGTAGAGCTGTTCGATGACGACGAGGCGCACGAGCATGTGCGGCAGCGTCAGCGGACCGAGCGACCAGCGCTGCGCCGAGCGCGCGAGCACCTCGGTCGCATGGCCGTCGGGGCCGCCTATCACCAGAGCGAGATCGCGTCCGGCCATGCGCCAGGTCGCGAGCTGTTGCGCGAGCTCCTCGCTCGACCACGGCTTGCCGCTGCCGTCGAGCGCGACGACATGGGCATCCTTCGGCAAAGCGGCGAGCACGGCGGCGCCCTCCTCGGCCGTGGCACGCACGGGATCGCGCGTGCGGCCGCGGTTGCCGAGCGGGATCTCGACGAGATCCATCGGCAACTCGCGCGACAGGCGTTTGCGGTATTCGGCGAATCCCTCGCCGACCCAGGCGGGCATGCGCTCGCCCACCGAGATCAGGCGCGTGCGCATGCGGAGCCGGTCAGCCGGCGAGCGCCGTCTCGGGGCTGTCGTCGCCGACCGTCCACAGCCTCTCGAGGCCGTAGAACTCGCGTGTACGCGGCAGCATGACGTGGACGATGATGTCGCCGAGATCGACCAGCACCCATTCGGCCTCACGCTGGCCTTCGACACCGAGCGGCGGCAAGCCGGCCTTCTTGGCCGAGCGCACGACTTCGTCGGCGATCGACTTCACGTGACGCGTAGAGGTGCCGCTCGCGACGATGACGATGTCGGTGACCGAAGTCTTGCCGCGCACGTCGATCTCGCGCACGTCCTTGGCCTTCAGATCGTCGAGGGCGGTCTTGACCACCTCGTGCAGGCGCGCGACGACATCCTGCTCGACGACGGGCTTGACGCGGGTGCGCGGCGCACGCGGCGGAGCGGCGACAGCCTTGGTGGTCTTGGCGGCGGCGCGCGGCTTGGCAGGAGCCTTGCGGGTGGCGGTGGCCTTCGCGGGTGCCTTCGTGGCGACCTTGCGTGGCGCGGTACCGGTGGCGGATTTCGCGGCCTTCTTCACGGCGGCCTTGGCGGGTGCCGCCTTCTTCGGCGCGGCCTTCTTGGCCGGCTTCTTGGTGGTGGTCAAGGGGAAATCGACCTCAGCGCTAGCGTCGCGCCGGGACTGGCGCGCGGGCAGTATAGGCCCAAATCCCGCGCGAAAGGTTGCGGCCAACCCCTGTGGCGCCGCCGTTCGCGGACGTGTTCAGGCCGGCGCGCCGGGCTCCGCACCGAGGGCGACCGCGCGCGCCGGATCGGCGATCCAGCCGCTCCACGACGGCGCATAGAGGCGTGAGCCGTGCAGGCCGGCGTGTTCCATCGCGAGCAGGTTGTGGCAGGCGGTCACGCCCGAACCGCACATGTGGACGACCTCGGTCGGCGCATGCGCACCGATCACCGACATGAACGCCTCGCGCAACTCAGCCACAGGACGGAACGTGCCGTCCTCGCGCAGGTTGTCCTGGAATGGCCGATTGCGTGCCCCCGGGACGTGGCCGGCCTTCGTGTCGAGCGGCTCGACCTCGCCGCGGTAGCGCGGCGCGGCGCGCGCATCGAGTACGCACAGGCTGCCGTCGGCAAGACCGTCGCGCAGGTGCGAAGCGTCGACGAGTTCGCGGGTGTCCCAGGCCACGTCGACACGGCTCGGCGCAGGCATCGCGACGGGCGCGACATCCAGGGCGAGGCCGGCACGCTGCCATGCCGCGATGCCACCATCGAGCACGCGCACGTGGCGCGCGCCGACGAGGCGCAGCATCCACCACAGGCGCGCCGCGGCCATCGCGCCACCGGCGGCGTCGTAGGCGACGACCTCGACCTCGGGCGTCCAGCCCCAGCGCGCGAGCACCGCGGCGAACGCCTCCGCATCGGGCAGCGGATGGCGACCGAGGCCTTGCTTGCCGAGATCGGAGAGATCGGTATCGAGCTCGGCATGCAGCGCGCCGGGGAGATGGCCGGCGTCGTAGGCGGCGCGTCCAGCCTGCGGGTCGGCGAGATCCTTGCGGCAGTCCACGAGCAGCACGCCGCCCTGGGCCAGGCGCGCGGCCAGCGTGACGGCATCGACGAGTACGGTCATGCGAGGGCCTCCAGTCGGCGCAACAGGTTCTGCAGGATCGCCGCGGTCGCACCCCAGATGCGCTTGCCGGCGTATTCGAACTCGAAGATCTCGCGTGCGCGGCCGTGCCAGAGGATCTCCTGGCGGCGCATGCGATCCGGCGCGAGGATGTAGTCGAGCGGCACCTCGAACACCTCGGCGACCTCGCGCGGATCGGGCGCGAGCGTGAAGCCCGCATCGACGAGTCCGACCACCGGGCACACGGTGTAACCCGAGATCGTGTCGAAGCAGTCGAGGAAGCCGAACGGACGCACGAAATCGCGCGCGATGCCGGTCTCCTCGAGCGTCTCGCGGAGGGCCGCGTCGACCGCGTCGGCGTCGTCCTGTTCGACGGCACCGCCCGGGAAGCTGACCTGCCCGGCGTGATGGCGCATCTGCTCATTGCGACGCGTGAACAGCATGCTCAGCGCGTCGCCGCGCCGCACGATAGGCAGCAGCACGGCCGCTGCACGCAGCGGCTTGTCGTCGGACCACAGTTCGGGGAAATCGGTGGCGTTCCAGCCGGGCGGTTGCGGCGGATCGTCGAGTGCGCGCACGGCGCGGCGCAGGCGCACGATGTCGACGTGCTCGGTCACGCGCGTTCGGCCTCACGACGCGGCAGCTCGACGTCCATGTAGAACGCGCGTTGCGCGGGCGTCATCGTGATCCAGCGCATGATCTCGTCGCCGTTGCGCAGGCAGCCCTCGCACAGCCCATCGGCACCGAGCCTGCACAGGCCGATGCACGGACTCAGCACGGGGGTGACGACGTCGGCCATGCGCTCCTCGATGTTGCGGTCGCGTGACCGCGTGCTGGTACAGTGACGGCCGTTTTCACGGGACCGGTACGATCGATGCTCGGCATGGCGACCAAGGTGGTCAGCGACTACGGCAAGGTGCTCTCGCGCGTCGAGCCCGGCGTGTACGGGCTGCCCGAGAGCGTGCTGCCGCATGCGCGCGAGACGATCCGCTACGCGATCCTCACGCTGCTCAAGCAGCTGGGCCCCGAGCATACCGAAGTCAAGGAAGGCCTGCGCCAGGGCTACGTCTACCTGGCCCAGTTCGTCGCCGACGACGAAGCGGACCTCGTCGCGCGCGGCCAGGCCAGCGTCGCCGCGGTGGCCACCGACGATGAAAGCACCGAGCCCGCGATGCGCATCATCAACCGCATCAAGCTCGCGATGGAGCACGCGGTCGACGAGATGCGCGCCTATCCCTGAAACGTATCGACGGATCCCGAAACGACGAACGCCGCGGCGAGCCGCGGCGTTCGTTGCGATCGGACCCGGCGATTACTTCGAGTCGATGATCTTGAGGTCGAACACGAGCGCCTGGTTCGGACCGATGCGCGGCGGCTGGCCACGCTCGCCGTAGGCGAGGTCGGCCGGGATGAACACCTGCCAGTGGTCGCCCACCTTCATGCGCGGCAGCACTTCCTGCCAGCCCTTGATGACTTCGTTGACCTTGAACTTGACCGGCTCGCCGCGCGCGAACGAGCTGTCGAACTCGAGGCCGTCGGTCAGCGAACCACGGTAGTGCACGGTCGCTTCGGCGGTCGCGGTGACCTGCTTGCCGTTGCCTTCCTCGATCACGCGGTACTGCACGCCCGACGGCAGCGCGGTGATGCCCTTCTTGGCGCGGTTGGTCGCCATGAACGCATCGCTCTTGGTCTTGTTCGCCGACGCGACCTTGTCGAACTCGGCCTTCGCCTCGCCGACCATCTTCTGCTGGAACTTGGTCAGCGTGTCGCGCATGACCTCTTCCGACACGGCCGGGTTGCGCTTGGCATAGGCATCCTGCATCGCGCGCACGATGGTGTTGATGTCGACGTCCATCTGGCGCTCGGTGAAATCCTTGCCGATCTGGTAGCCGATCGAGTACGAAAGCTTGCCCTTCTCGGACGCCGTGTCCTGGGCGAGGGCGGACCCTGCCGTGAGCATCGCCGCCAGAGCGAGTGACCAACGCAAATTCATGCTGCCTCCAGAAGAACGCGAAACGGATGACGGATCGGCGAGGGCGCCGCCCGTCGGCTGAACAAAAGGCCCGGTAGTGTACCCGAGCGCGTGCCGCGCTCCAATCGAAGTGCCGGCCCCCGCGGGGATCGTGGGAACACACGGAAAGGCGAAAGTTCGGGCGCTGGTATCATCCGGCGCCTTTCTGAACCCTGCCGATACGGAGACGCCATGGCCTTCCGCAATCTTTCCAGTCGCGACCGCGACGGCGTGCGCACGCTGACCATCGAGCGTCCGGACAAGCTCAATGCCCTCAACCGCGAGACGATCGGCGAGCTCGCGATCGCGTTCACGCAGGCGCGCCACGATGACGCCGTGCGTGCCGTCGTGCTGGCCGGCTCGGGCGAGAAGGCCTTCGTGGCCGGCGCCGACATCGCCGAGCTCACCGCGATGTCGCCGGTGCAGGCGCAGGCGTTCTCGCGCGCGGGCCAGCAAATGATGCGCAGCATCGAGACGCTCGGAAAACCCGTGGTCGCACGCATCCAGGGTTTCGCGCTCGGCGGCGGCCTCGAACTCGCGATGAGCTGCCACCTGCGCATCGGCAGCGAGAAGGCGAAGCTCGGCCTGCCCGAGATCACGCTCGGGCTGCTGCCCGGCTTCGCCGGCACGCAGCGCGTCGCGCGTCTGGCCGGCCGCGCCGCCGCACTCGAACTCGCGCTGCTCGGCAAGCCCGTGGACGCCGCGCGCGCCCATGCGCTGGGTCTGCTCACGCGTGTGGTCGCGCCCGAAGCGCTCGATGCAGAGGTCGAGGCGGTCGCCTCGCAGCTGGCCGCGTCGGCACCGCATGCGCTCGCCGGCATCCTCGACGCGATCGTGCTCGGCGGCGAGGCCGCGTTCGAGCAAGGTGCCGACTACGAGAGCAAGGCGTTCGCGGTGTGCTTCTCGACCGCCGACATGCGTGAAGGCACGGCCGCGTTCCTCGAGCGCCGCAAGCCCGCTTTCACGGGCACGTGAGGCGTCGTGGCGTCGCGCTCAGTGCGCGGCGCCGCGGTACTTGAGCTCGCCGGCCTCGACCGCGATCGCGAGGCGGTTCTCGGGCGGCGCGAGCGGGCACGTCGCGTACGGCGTGAACGCGCACGGCGGGTTGTAGGCCTTGTTGAAGTCGAGCACGACCTTGCCGTCCTTCGCGAAGTCGCTGTACAGGAAGCGGCCTGCACCGTAGGTCTGCTTGCTGCTCGTGCGGTCGGCGAGGATGAAGAACAACTGCTTCGCCTGATCGGACTCGACCACCGGCAGCAGCTCGAAGCGCTTGCCGTCGCGCTCGAACACGGCCTTGCCGGGCACCTTCATGTGCTCGACCTGGCCCGTGATGTTCGGGATCTCGAGCGTGCGCGGCGGGTCGAACGCGACCCACTCGGCCTCGATGCGCCACGAGGCGTCGATCGGGAAGTGCTCGAGACCGAGGAAGCCCGTGCGCGTCGCCGCCGCGGTGTCCTTGACGCGCAGCGCCTTCTGGCCCGAACGGTCGATCAGGTAGAAGCTCGTCGTACCGAACGCGATCGTGGTCGGCTTCTCGTTCGAATCGTCGAGCAGCGTCGCGGAGCGTGCGCTGCCGCCGTCGATCGTCGCGTCGACGCCGTCGGCGAGCGCGAACGTCACCGCATCGCCCGACCATGTGACCGTGCCGAGATGCGCGGGCGCACCGGCGAGCACGATGTCGTTGTCCTTCGCGCTGCCGACGCGGTTGGCGCCCTGCTTGAGCCAGTCGAGGCCGACCAGCGACAACCAGCCGCCCGGTGCCTTGAGGCGCTCGCTGCGCTGCGCGTGCCAGGCCTCGATGTCTTTCAGATAAGCCTCGTCGGTGGCCGCGGGAGCGACGGGCGTGAGGGCGATCGAGGCGACGAGCAGGCTGGCGATGAGCATGGCGGTGGTCCGTGGGCGATGCGCGGTCAGCGGCCGCGCAGGAAGAGTTTGTCGAGCTCGTGCATGCCGAGCTGGACCCAGGTCGGGCGGCCGTGGTTGCACTGGCCCGAGCGTTCGGTGATCTCCATCTCGCGCAACAATGCGTCCATTTCCGGCAGCGTCAAGCGGCGGTTGGCGCGCACCGAGCCGTGGCAGGCCATCGTCGCGAGCAGTTCGTTGCCGGCCTCCTCGATGCGTCGCGAGCGGCCGTTCGCGGCGAGGTCGCCGATCACGTCGCGCACGAGCTGCGGCAGGTCGCCGTTGGCGAGCAGGCTCGGCACGCGACGCACCGTGATGCCCTGCAGACCGCTGCGCACGATGTCGAAGCCGAGCTCGGCGAAGCGCTCGCCGTGCTCCTCGACCGTCGCGGCCTCGCGCTCGCTGACCGCGATCGGCAACGGCACGAGCAGCATCTGCGCGCGGATGCCCTCGCCGTCCTGGGCGAGCTTGAGCTTCTCGTAGGTGATGCGCTCGTGCGCGGCGTGCATGTCGACGAGGATGAGTCCGTGGGCGTTCTGCGCGAGCACGTAGACGCCGTGCAGCTGCGCGAGCGCGAAACCGAGCGGAGGAATATCCACGTCCGCATCGGCCGCCGGCAACGAAGCAGGCGTTCTGTCGTCATGCCCGATCGACGCCGTGGCGTACGGCGACGTGCCCAGCAGCGCCGCGTACTCGGCGAGCGGCTCGCGCACGCCGAGGCCGAGGCCGCCCTGATGGCGGTACTCCGGACGCGCGAAACCGCCCTGCCCTCCGCCACCGAATCCGGCCGTTGGCAGCGATGACGGCGGCATCGCAGCGGCATCCAAGGCCGCAGGCTGCGCGCCTGCGCGCGTCGCCGCGAGTGCTTCGTGCAGGCTGCGGTAGAGGAAGTCGTGGATCAGGCGTGATTCGCGGAAGCGCACCTCGCTCTTGGCCGGATGCACGTTGACGTCGACGAGCGCGGGATCGAGATCGAGGAACAGAACGAACGCGGGATGGCGGCCGTGGAACAGCACGTCGGCATAGGCCTGGCGCACCGCGTGTGCGACCGTGCGGTCGCGCACGAGGCGTCCGTTGACGTGGAAGTACTGCTGGTCGGCCTGCGCACGCGATGCGGTCGGCAGGCCCACCCAGCCGTGCAGCGACAGGCCTGCACCGGCGTGTTCGATGCGCAGGCTGTCGCCGATGAAGCCGTCGCCGAGCACGTCACCGACGCGGCGCGCCGCATCGGCGAGATCCTGCACGGGCTTGTAGACGCGCACGGCCTTGCCGTTGTGGTTAAGGCGCAGGTCGATGCCGGGTCGCGCGAGCGCGATCGAGCGCACGAGGTCGTCGATGTGGTTGAACTCGGTGCGCTCGGCGCGCAGGAACTTGCGCCGTGCCGGCACGTTGTAGAACAGGTCGCGCACCTCGATCGTGGTGCCCTGCCCGTGCTGCGCGGGCCGCTGCGACGAGGCCTTGCCGCCGTCGACCTCGAGGCGCATCGCGTGCTCCGCCCCGGCACGCCGCGAGGTCAGCGCGAAACGCGACACCGACGCGATCGACGGCAGCGCCTCACCACGGAAGCCGAGCGTACCGACGCGTTCGAGATCCTCGAAGCTCGTGATCTTGCTGGTCGCATGCGAGGTGACGGCGAGCGCGAGATCGTCGGCCTCGATGCCGTCGCCGTCGTCGCGGATGCGGATCAGGCGCGCACCGCCCTCCTCGACATCGATCTCGACGCGGCGCGCACCGGCATCGAGGCTGTTCTCGACGAGCTCCTTGACGACGGATGCGGGGCGCTCGATGACCTCGCCGGCGGCGATCTGGTTGACGAGTTCGGGGGGAAGCGGACGGATGCGCGACATGCGGGATACGGCGTGCGTGGACGCCGCATCATAGCGCCGCGCGCGCGGCGCCGCCGTCGTCAGCCCTGCGGGATCTCGAGCACGTCGCCGACGCGCACGTCGTCGCGGGCGAGCTTGTTGGCGCTGCGCAGCGCGGTCACCGAGGTGCCATGGCGCGCCGCGATGACGCTGAGCGTCTCGCCGCGCGACACCACGTGGCGGCTCGCCTTGTCGCGGCCGAAATTCGCCGCGAACCACGTGCCGGGCGGCGGTGCCATGCGGTAGTAGTTGCGGATGCCCTCGAGGATCGCCTCGGCGAGCTTGGTGCGCTCGGCGGCGTTCTTGAGGCGCTTCTCCTCGGCCGGGTTCGAGATGAACGCGGTCTCGACGAGGATCGACGGCACGTCGGGCGAGCGCAGCACGATGAAGTTCGCGCTCTCGACATGGTTCTTGTGGGTCGGCCCGACCTTGCGCATCGAGGCCAGCACCTGGCCCGCGATGCTCTGGCTGACCTCCATCGTCGCGCCCTGCGAGAGGTCCAGCAGCACCGCGGCGAGCGTGTTCTCGCGCGTATCGAGCGAGACGCCGCCGACGAGGTCGGCGCGGTTCTCGCGGTCGGCGAGCCAGCGCGCGGCCTCGCTCGTCGCGCCGCGCGGCGACAGCACCCACACCGAACCGCCGCGCGCCTCGGGCTTGGTGAACGCGTCGGCGTGGATCGACACGAACAGGTCGGCCTTGGCGTCGCGCGCCTTCTGGTAGCGCTCCTTGTGCGGGATGAAGTAGTCGCCGTCGCGCGTGAGCTCGGCACTCATGCCGGGCTCCTTGTCGAGCAGGCGCTTGAGTTCGCGCGCGACCGCGAGCGTGATGATCTTCTCGTGCGTGCCGCTCGGGCCGATCGAACCCGGATCCTCGCCGCCGTGGCCGGCGTCGATCGTCACGAGCACGTTGCGCGAACTACCGGGCGGCAGCACCTTCTCGATCGTCTTGACGACCGGCGGCGCGTTCTTCGGGTAGAGATCGAGCACGAGGCGGTAGCCGAGTTTCTCCGCCGGCGGCAGCAGGAAGCTCTTCGGGCGCACGCCCTGCGCGAGATCGAACACGACACGCAGGTCCTTGTCGCCCTGCTTGCCGCTGCGCACGGCCTTGAGCAGGCCTTTCGCATCGGGCGTACCGTAACTGCCCGAGAACGTGCTGCCGCGCAGGTCGAGCACGAGGCGATCGGGGCCGCTCAGGTCGAACAGCTTGTAGTCGAGCGGGCCGGAAACATCGAACACGGCGCGCGTGTATTCCGGGCCGGCCCAGATGCGCAACGCCTTCACTTCGGCCGCATGCGCGGTGCCGCCCGCAACGCCTGCGAGGACGAAAGCAAGCAGGGTGCGGAGGTAGATGCCGACCGGTGTGCGCATGGGGCGCTATTGAATCCCATAGCGCGGCCACTTGACAAGACCCTTTTCCTTTACAAATCCGGATCCTGCACAACCTTCCTAAGGTTGAATCCGCACTCGTCGGGATTCAGCCTTCGTCGGGCTGGCGGAAACCCGCGAGCCAGGCCTCGCCACGGACCGAACAGGCTTCCGCCTCGAGGTCGCGGAACTCGCCTGCGTGCGCGAGCGCAATGCGCAGGTCGGGCGGTGGAAGCGCACCCGTGCCGCGCTCGGGCCATTCCACCACGAGCAGCGAACGCCCCTCGAGGAGATCCTGCAGGCCCAGCCATTCGAGCTCGCCCGCATCGGCGATGCGGTAGAGATCCAGGTGATGCACGCGCAGGTCGTCGCCGACGCGGTACGACTCGATGAGGCTGTAGGTCGGGCTCTTGATGCGCCCCTCGACGCCGAGCGCGACGAGCAGCGCACGCGCGAACGTGGTCTTGCCGGCGCCGAGATCGCCGACCAGATGCAGCACGCCGCCTTCGACGAGATGCGGCGCAAGCACGCGTGCGAGTGCCTGCAAGGCGGCCTCGTCGATGCCATGCACGCTGCGCGACCTGCTCATGCCGGCTCCGGATTGACGAGACGCCGCAACGGCTCGAAGAGATCGCTTGCGACGAGCCCGCGCGGTGCCGTGCCCGCCGCGAGATCGCCGGCGCGTGCGTGCACGACCACGCCGGCGCATGCGGCCTGCCACGCGTCGAGGCCTTGCGCGAGCAGGCCGGCGACGACGCCGGTCAGCACATCGCCCGTGCCGCCGCTGGCCATGCCCGGATTGCCGAACGGACACAGGGCGACGCGACCTGACGGATCGGCGACGAGGCTGCCGGCGCCCTTGAGCACGACGACGGCGCGGTGCCTGCGCGCGAGTTCGCGCACGGCCACGAAACGATCGGCCTGCACCTCCGTGGTCGACACGCCGAGCAGGCGCGCGGCCTCGCCCGGATGCGGCGTCAGCACGCAGGCGTCGGGCAACGCGAGCGGATCGCGCGCGAGCAGATTGAGGCCATCCGCATCGAGCACGAGCGGTTTGCCGCTGCGCACGGCGACGTCCCACAGCGCGTGCGACCACGCCGACGTGCCGAGTCCGGGCCCGACCGCGAGCACGCTCGCACGCTCGACCAGCGGCGCGATCGCCTGCGGTCCTTCGACACCACGCGCCATGAGTTCGGGACGTGCGGCGTTGAGCGCCGTGACGTGCGCGCCGCGCGTCGCGATGCTGACGAGGCCGGCGCCGACACGCAATGCGGCTTCGGCCGCGAGCCGCACGGCGCCGGCCATGCCGTCGTCGCCGCCTATCGCGAGCACGTGGCCGTGGCGGCCCTTGTTCGTGTTCGCCGCGCGGGGTGCGAGAACGTCGCGCACGTCGCCGTCCAGCCGCTCTGCATCGGGGCCGACCGATTCGAACAGGGCCGCGGGCACGCCGAGCGTGTCGAGCTCGCAGGCGCCGGCATGATCCGGACCGTCGGCCGTGAACAGGCCGCGCTTCCAGCCGATGAAGACGACCGTTCGCGTCGCGCGCACGGCAATACCACGCACATTGCCGCTATCGGCATCGAGACCCGAAGGTACATCGAGTGCGAGCACGGGCTTGCGCGAGGCGTTGATCGCGGCGACCAGTCCCGCAACCTCGCCTTCGAGCGGACGGCGCAAGCCGCTGCCGAACAGGCCGTCGACGACCACGTCGGCCGACGCGAGGCGATCGGCTGCATCGGTCGGCGACAGGATCGCGCCGCGCGCACGCCAGGCGTCCCGTGCCGCTCGCGCATCGGCCGTCGCGGCATCGCCGAGAGCGACCACGTCGACCTCGAGACCGGCGGCATGTGCCTCACAGGCGAAGAGGTAGGCGTCGCCGCCGTTGTTGCCGGGCCCGGCGAGCACGGCGAGTCGCCGCGCCGAAGGCCAGGATCGACGCAGCACCGCGAACGCTCCGGCCGCCGCGCGGCGCATCAGCGTCGCGCCGTCGAGTCCGAACGCTTCGCCCGCCCGCGCATCGAGCAGGCGGACCTGTGCGGCGGTGTAGAGGGCTCTCGAGGGGGGAAGCACAGTCATCGCGCGATGATACGACGCCTCGCGACACGTCCAGGCTGCCATTATCCTCGTGCGCCCCGCGAGCCTGCCGCCAGCCCACGCCTTGACCAGCACTCCCGCCACGCCGCCGATCGACCACGCACGTCTCGTCGACGAGATCCGGGCGTGGGCACGCGAGCTCGGCTTCCAGCAGGCCGGCATCGCCGGCGTCGACCTCGGCGCGGACGAGACCCACCTGCTCAACTGGCTCGCCGAAGGCCGCCACGGCGAAATGGACTACATGGAGCGCCACGGCACGCGGCGCAGCCGACCGCAGGATCTCGTCGCGGGCACCGTGCGCGTGATCTCGGTGCGCATGGACTACCTGCCCGCCGCGGCGCGCGACGGCTGGGACACGCTCGGCGATCCCGATGCCGCCTACGTCGCGCGCTACGCGCTCGGCCGCGATTACCACAAGGTCATGCGCAACCGGCTGCAGAAACTCGCCGACCGCATCGCGACGCGTACGGGTCCGTTCGGCTATCGCGCGTTCGTCGACTCGGCGCCCGTGCTCGAGCGTGCGCTCGCGCGCAACGCAGGACTCGGCTGGATCGGCAAGCACACCTGCCTCATCAACAAGGATGCGGGCTCGTGGTTCTTCCTCGGCGAGATCTACACCGACCTTCCGCTGCCGCTCGATGCCGAGGCGAGCGCGCACTGCGGCACCTGCACGCGCTGCCTCGAGGTATGTCCGACCCAGGCGATCGTCGCGCCGTATCAGGTCGACGCGCGACGTTGCATCGCCTACCTCACGATCGAGTTCGGCGGATCGATCCCGCTCGAGCTGCGCCGGCCGATGGGCAACCGCATCTACGGCTGCGACGACTGCCAGCTCGCCTGCCCGTGGAACAAGTTCGCGGTGCCGACGCCCGAAGCGGATTTCCTGCCCAGACACGGCCTCGACGACAGCACGCTGCTCGCGCTGTTCGCATGGACCGAAGACGACTTCCTGTCACGCACGGAAGGTTCGCCGATCCGTCGTACCGGCTACGTCGGCTGGCTGCGCAACATCGCCGTCGCGCTCGGCAATGCACCGTTCTCGACGGCGACACTGACCGCGCTCGACGCGAGACGCGACGACCCGTCCGACCTCGTGCGCGAGCATGTGGCCTGGGCGCTGGACGAACAGATCGCGCGTCGCGACGCCGCGACGCGCTGAACCTCAGGCGGCCTGCTTCGGGATCGAGTCGTTGGTGTGGGTCAGCCGGTTGTGGCGGTCGACGTAGACGAGGGTCGGCTTGAACGTCGCGGCCTGCGCCTCATCGAGCACGCCATAGGCGCAGATGATGATGATGTCGCCGGGCTGGGCGAGGTGCGCGGCGGCGCCATTGATCGACACCGTACCGGCGCCTTCCTCGGCGCGGATCGCATAGGTGCTGAAGCGCGTGCCGCTGTTCACGTTGTAGATGTGGATCTGCTCGTACTCGCGGATGCCCGAGATGTCGAGCAGTCGCCCGTCGATGGCGCAGGAGCCTTCGTAGTGCAGTTCGGCGTGGGTGACCGTGGCCCGATGGATCTTGGCCTTGAGCATGTTCAGGTGCATGGCGAAGCCTTCACAACAATGTTGCAGGAAAACAACGGAAAAATGATATCGGATGCCGTATCGAGTGATCGACCTAACAAACGCCCGCGTATGTGCGGCAGGCGCGTGTTCGATAGCCACGGCATCGAATCGATTAGAATCAATCAGTTAGGCCATCAACAGCGCGAACTCAGGGCAAAAAAAACCCTCGCAGCGAGATCGCGCGAGGGTCCAGATTGGAGTGACGACTACCTGCAATGCGCCCTGGTGGCCTCGAGGCTTTGCAACATCCGTTGCGAAAACCCCTAGGACGGTGGTGACAATACCACAGCGTGTTGCGAAGTGCCATACCGGTCACACAACTTTTTCGACCGCCGGCACGGCGCCTGAACCGGGACCGGCTCAGGGCGCCGGATCGTCGACCGCGAGGTTGTCGATCAGCCGCACCCCGCCGAAGCGCGCCGCCACGAGCGCCACGAGGCCCTCGCGCACGTCCGGGCCGGGAATCGCCAGGGTCGTCGCGTTTCGGAACACGGCGTAATCGGGTGCGAAGCCCGCCTCGACGAGGCGACGCGACGCGCCGGCCTCGATCGCCTCGAGCGGACGCTCGCCTTCGCGAAGCTCGCCGACCATCGCACGCAACGTGGCGTGGACCTCGCGTGCCGCCTGACGCTGGCCCGCATCGAGGTACTGGTTGCGCGAACTCATCGCAAGACCGCCCTCCTCGCGCACGATCGGCGCACCGACGATCTCGATGCCGAAACAGAGATCGAGCACGAGCCGGCGGATCACGAGGAGCTGCTGGTAGTCCTTGCGGCCGAACACGGCCACATCGGGCTGCACGAGGTTGAACAGCTTCGACACGACGGTCGCCACGCCGTCGAAATGACCGGGACGGATCGCGCCCTCGAGCACGTCGGACAGGCCCGGCACCGAGACACGCACGCCCTCATCCGCGCCGAGCGGGTACATCGTCGCGACATCGGGCAGGAACAGCACGTCGCAGCCGTGCGCGGCGAGTCCGCGCGCGTCGTCGTCGGGCGTGCGCGGGTAGCGCGCGAAATCCTCGTTCGGCCCGAACTGGGTCGGGTTGACGAACACGCTCGCGACAACCAGCGACGCGCGTTCGCGCGCGAGCGCGACGAGCGAATGATGGCCCGCGTGCAGGTTGCCCATCGTCGGCACGAGGCCGATCGAGCCGCCCTCGCGGCGCGCGACACGCGTGATGGCACGGAGGTCGTCGATCGACGTGACGATCTGCATGACGATCTCAGTACGCGTGTTCGGCGGCCGGGAAGGCCTTCGTGCGCACGGCCTCGACATAGGCGGCGACCGCAGCCGCGACCGAGCCCTGCCCGGCGAGGAAATCCTTGCTGAAGCGCGGACGCTTGCCGGGCGTGACGCCGAGCAGGTCGTGGATCACGAGCACCTGGCCGTCGCACTCCGCGCCGGCGCCGATGCCGATCGTCGGGATCGCGAGCTCATGCGTGATGCGCGCGGCGAGCGCGGCCGGCACGCACTCGAGCACGAGCAGGTCGGCACCGGCCTCGGCGACGGCATGCGCCTCGGCGACGAGGCGCTCGGCCTCCGAAGCCTGGCGACCCTGCACGCGGTAGCCGCCGAAGCGATGCACCGACTGCGGCGTGAGACCGAGATGCGCGCAGACCGGGATGTCGCGCTCGGCGAGCGCCGCGATCGATTCCAGCACGTAACCGGCGCCTTCGAGCTTGACCATCGCCGCGCCGCCCTCGGCGACGAGGCGCGTCGCCGATGCGAGTGCCGTGGGCACGTCGCGGTAGGTCATGAACGGCAGGTCCGCAACCAGCAAGGCCCTGCGCAGGCCGCGCGCGACCGCGGCCGTGTGGTAGACGATGTGGTCGAGCGTCACGGGCAGCGTGCTCGAATGGCCTTGCACGACCATGCCGAGTGAATCGCCGACGAGCACGGCGTCGACGCCGTTCGCATCGAGGCAGGCGGCGAAGCTCGCGTCGTAGCAGGTCAGCGAGGCGATCTTCGTGCCTTCGGCCTTGCGCTGGCGCAGTGACGGAACGGTGATCGGCGCCGTGGCGGCACCGGGAGACGAGGCATACATGGATGAAGGGATGACGCGGCGTGCCGGGACGGCAGCGGGACCGCTATCGTAACGTGCCCTGCACCGGCGCCGCGATGTCGAGGCGCGTGCAGGCCGAGGCGTCGACGCCGGCGAGCAGCGCGTCCACACGCCCCTGCCCCGGAACCTCGAGCGACGGCGCCACTTCGGCCAGCGGCACGAGCACGAACGCACGTTCGCGCAGGCGCGGGTGCGGCACGACGAGTCCTTCCTCGTCGACGCGCTGGTCGCCGTAGACGAGCAGGTCGAGATCGATGCGACGCGGCCCCCAGCGCTCGCCGTCACGCACGCGCCCGAGTGCACGCTCGATGGCGAGCAGGGCGTCGAGTAGTGCACGCGGCGCGAGCCCGGTGTCGATCCCGGCGACCGCATTGACGAATGCAGGTTGGTCGATCACGCCCCACGGCGGGGTGCACCACAGGCCCGACGTGGCGACCAGCCGCGTGTCCGGCAGCTCCGCGATGCGTTCGAGAGCGAGACCGAGCTGGCGAGGTGGATCGTCGAGATTGCTGCCGAGGCCGATGAAGGCGCGGACCGCGCTCACTCCACCGCGTCCACCGGCGCCCCGCCACCCGCACCGGGCGCCTTGCGGCGGCGACGCCGCGGACGCTTGCGAGCGGGCGCGCGCTCGATGCCTTCGTCGTCGCTGGCAGGCGCAGGCTGCGTCAGCATGCGCGACAGTTCGGCACCGCCGGCTTCCTGCGCCTCGGTCCACCAGTCGACCAGTTCGACGAGCTCGGCCTCCTCGTTGGCGCGCAGCACCAGGAAATCGAACGCGGCGCGAAAGCGCGGATGCGACAGCAGGCGGTTCACGCGCTTCTTCTGGCGCTGCTCGAAGCGCGGCTGAAGTGCCCAGATCTCTTCCATGCCGAGGCCGAAGCGTCGCGGGATCGCGACGCGCGACGCCTGTTCGTGCATGACGCGATCGGCCGCGACGGGCCACGCGACCGCAGGCTCGGTGCCGTCGTCGATGAGCTTATGCGCGGTCGCCCGCACGGGCTCCCACAGCATCGCCGCGAACAGGAACGCCGGTGTGACGGTCTTGTCGCTGCGCACGCGCTCGTCGGTGCTCTCGAACGTGTAGCCGAGCATGCGGCCGAACGTCGCACGGTTCGGTCCCGCGAGCGCAGCGGCCGTGGCCGGGAAGATCTGGCCGAGCAGGTCGTTGTTGTGCAGGCCGCGCAGGCTGGCGAGGCCGTGCCCTGCGAGGAACAGCTTGAGCGACTCGTCGAACAGGCGCGCGGGCGCGACATCGGCGAGCAGCGGCGCGAGGCGCTGGATCGGTTCGGCCGCTTCGGGCGCAATCGTGAAGCCGAGCTTCGCCGCAAGGCGTACCGCACGCAGCATGCGCACGGGATCCTCGCGGTAGCGCTGCTCGGGGTCACCGATCAGGCGCATCGAATGGGAATGCAGGTCCTCGAGGCCGCCGACGTAGTCGCGCACGCTGAAATCGGCGATGTCGTAGTAGAGCGCGTTGACCGTGAAGTCGCGACGGATCGCGTCCTCTTCGATCGATCCGTACACGTTGTCGCGCAGGATGCGTCCGTCGACCACCTGGCGATCGGCGTTGCCGTCTTCACCGATGCCGCGGAACGTCGCGACCTCGACGATCTCGCGCCCGAACACGACGTGCGCGAGGCGGAAGCGTCGCCCGATCAGGCGACAGTTGCGGAACAGCGCGCGCGTCTGTTCGGGCGTCGCGTCGGTGGCGACGTCGAAATCCTTCGGATGCCCGCCGAGCAGCAGGTCACGCACGGCACCGCCGACGAGGAACGCCTTGTAGCCGGCTTCGTGCAGTCGATACAGCACGCGCAATGCGCCGCTGGAGATGTTCTTGCGCGAGATGCCGTGCTCGGACCGTGGCACGATGCGCGGGACGATCGCTGCTGCGGGTGTCGTCGATGAGGACTGCGGCGCTGCTGGGTTCATTCAGTGATCACGTTGGAGGCGGTTCCGTGCAACGGGACGATTGTCGTCGGTTACGAATCCGTTATACTACGCCCCCCACGCAGTTTGCCCCAAACAACGCTCCCTTCGTCTAGTGGTCCAGGACACCGCCCTCTCAAGGCGGGAACACGAGTTCGAACCTCGTAGGGAGCGCCAACTGCCTGTCTCGCCTCCTCCGCTTCGCACGCCGCCGCACTGATCGCATGCCCTTCGTCGTCACCGAGAACTGCGTCAAGTGCAAGTACACCGACTGCGTCGAAGTCTGCCCGGTGGACTGCTTCCACGAAGGCGCGAACTTCCTCGTGATCGATCCCGAGGAATGCATCGACTGCACGTTGTGCGAGCCCGAGTGCCCCGCTAACGCGATCTATCCCGAGGACGACGTTCCCGCCGGGCAGGAACCCTTCATCGCGCTCAACGCCGAACTCGCCAAGGCCTGGCCCGTGCTCACCGAGCGCCGCGATCCGCCGGCCGATGCCAAGGAATGGGACGGCAAGCCCGGCAAGATCGATCTCATCGAGCGCTGACCGGCACCGTCAGGTCAAAAAAAAACGCCGCTGACGCGGCGTTTTTTCGTTGCGGCGATGCCGTCGCTCAGGACAGGCGTTCGCGCAGCACCGACAACACGTCGCGCGCGGCGTTCTTCGATGCCTCGTCGCTGCCGCCTTCGACGGTGACCACGCTCGCATCGCCCTCGCCGGTGACGCGCACGGTCAGCGCGACCGACGTCGAGACCTTCTTGCCGCCGGCCTTGCCGAACGTGACCGCACGCTTGAGCCAACCCGCACGCTGCGTCGTCGTGCCGCTGCCCTGGATGTCGTAGGTACCCGCCGACGCGTCGCTCGAACGCACGGTCGCGATGCCCGAACGCTCGAGCGCGAGGCCGACGCGACGGAAGGTGCTGTCGGCCGTGTCGGCGACGCGCAGGCCTTCGCCGACGACACCGACGCCGGCGCCGATCGCAGGCGCCGCATCGCCGGGAGCGGCGGACGGCGGCACGGCCGTGCCCGATGCCGCGCCACCCGCAGCCTCCGGAATCACGAGTGAGCCACCGGTGTTCGGCACGTCGAGATCGGGCGGAACTTCCAGCGGCCGTTCCTGGCGAGCCTTCTTGTAGGCGTCGTTGTTGCCGAACTTGGTGCGCAGCCAGCTGCAGCCACCGAGCATCGACACGGAGATGACCGCACAGGCGACGATCTTGAGGGTTCTGTTCACGGGAAGGGTTTCCATGGTTCGTATGGCACTCAACCGGCCGCGCGGGCCGCGTCGACGAGGCCGAGTTCGATGAGGATGCGACGCGCACGCTCGTGATGCGCAGCGGACAGCGCGACGAGCGGCAACCGCGGCTGCGCGTCGCCGAGTCCGAGCGCCTGCAGGCACCACTTGACGGGAATCGGGTTCGGTTCGGCGCCGAGCAGGTCGTACAGCGCGTGCAGGCGCGCATCGAAGGACGAGGCGGTCGCCTCGTCGCCGCGCGCGGCCGCCTCGCACAGCTGCTGCATCGCGTACGGTGCGACGTTGGCCGCGACCGAGATGACGCCGGCGGCACCTTCACCGATGGCCCGCGTGCACGTCGGGTCATCGCCGGACAGCACGACGAAACCGTCGCGACGCAGTGCGAGCAGCTCGCTCATGCGTACGGCATCGGGCACGGCTTCCTTGATGCCGACGATCCCTGCGGTATCGACGAGTCGAGCGACGGTCGAAGGCAGCAGGTCGCAGGCGCTGCGCGACGGCACGTTGTACAGGATCACCGGCAGGCCGCCGTGTGCGGCGACTTCACCGAAGTGCCGGTACAGACCTTCCTGGGTAGGACGAACGTAGGCCGGCGTCACGACGAGCGCGGCGTCCGCGCCGAGCTCGGCGGCGAGACGCGTCTGCGCGATCGTCTTGCGCGTGGACTGCAGGCCCGTGCCGGCGATGACGGGAACGCGGCGCGCGACCCGATCGAGCGCCGTGGACAGCAGCTCGGCGAACTCATCGGTTTCGAGTGCCGCGCCCTCCCCGGTCGATCCGGCCACGACGAGCGCACGCGTGCCCGCGTCGAGCTGGTAGTCGATGAGGCGCGCGAACGCGTCGAGGTCGAGGGAGTCGCCGCCCGACGCGAAAGGCGTGGCCAGCGCGCAGATGCTTCCGGAGAGATTCAAGGCGGGGTCGGCATGCGCATCGTCAATCGACGGATGGTATGGCCAAGCAGGGGCGAAGTCCAATGCCCGGAAAGGCGCCGCGGAACGTGTCTTGCGGGGTCCATGGACGGCCAGTATGCTCGGTTCGCAGGCCTCGATGCGGCTGCGCCACCGCGCCGCACACGCCGTGAAAAAGGCAGGAAAGCAGCTCTTGAGCGATCGCGCGCCACGTCCGACGACGAACGAGAACCACCTGCTCGTCAGCGTCTTCGCGAGTGCCGAGCAGTCGCCCCTCGTGGCCGTCACCAAGCGCATCGCCGACTGCGGCTGCAACGTCGCCGAGGCACGCGTCGCCTCGCTCGGCAGCGACCTCGGCGTGCAGGTGCTCGCACAGGGTTCGTGGGATGCGATCGCCAAGCTCGAGAACGCGCTCGGCAAGCTCGATCGCGACGGCGGCATGCGCGTGCTGCACTTCCGCACCGGTGCCAAGCAGCAGCAGGCCAGCCTGCTGCCGTATGTCGTCGAGGTCATCGCCGCCGACAAGCCCGGCGTGCTGTTCCAGCTCGCCGAGTTCTTCGCCGGGCACAACATCACGATCGAGCAGTTGCACTCGACGCGCTACCGCGCGATGCAGACCGGCGCCGACATGTTCTCGGCGCAGATCACCATAGGGATTCCCAACACGATGCACCTCGCCGCGCTGCGCGACGACTTCCTCGAGTTCTGCGACGGGCTCAACCTCGACGCGATCATGGATCCGATGAAGTTCTGACCGCAGACGAACGACATGACGACGACCACCACGCCGGCCATCGGCAAGCGCGTCCCCTCTCTCGAAGGCCTCACCGGCGACGGCACCACGCTGTCGCTCGCCGATCTGCGCGGAAGATGGGTGGTGCTCTACTTCTATCCCAAGGATGCGACGCCGGGCTGCACGCGCCAGGCGCAGGATTTCCGCGATCTTCACGACACCTTCGCGGAACATGGCGCGGTCGTGGTCGGCGTGTCGCGCGACGGCGCGTCGTCGCATGCGCGCTTCAGCAAGAAGCAGGCGCTCCCGTTCACGCTGATAGCCGATACCGACGAGCGCTGGTGTCGCGCGTTCGACGTCATCCACGAGAAGGTGCTGTACGGCAAGCGCCACATGGGCGTCGTGCGCAGCACGTTCCTGATCGACCCCGACGGGGTCCTGCGCGCCGAATGGCGCGGCGTCAAGGTGCCGGGCCACGCAGCCGCGGTGCTGGAGCGACTGGGCGGCGCGTGACCGACCTTCACGCGCACGCCATCATCCCACGCGCAACCTGCGCACCTTCTTCTTCCCCGCCGGACGAGGCCTTCGCATGACCCGAGGCAAGCGCATCTACGTGCTCGATACGAACGTGCTCATGCACGATCCGACCGCCTTGTTCCGCTTCGAGGAGCACGACGTGTTCCTGCCGATGACGGTGCTCGAGGAACTCGACGCCGCCAAGAAGGGCCAGTCGGAGGTGTCGCGCAACGCGCGTCAGGTCAGCCGGTTCATCAACGAACTCATCGAGACGGGCAAGGGCCGCCACATCGACGAAGGCCTCGACCTGCTGCTGCCGCAGGGCCTGCGCCTGAACCGCGCGAACACGGTCGGCAAGCTGTATTTTCAGACCCAGGTGCCGGAGCCCTCCACGGGACCACGCAAGCGCAGCGTGCCCGACAATCTCATCCTCGCCTCGGTCGTCGCGCTGCGCGATGCACACCCTGAAACGCCGGTCGTCCTCGTCACCAAGGACATCAACCTGCGCATCAAGGCCTCGATCTTCGGGGTCACCGCCGAGGACTACGAGAACGACCGTGCGCTCGACGATTTCAGCCTGCTCTACGCGGGCCACAACGAGCTTTCCGAGGACTTCTGGGAGCAGCACGCCGATCTGCGCTCGTGGTCGGAGCGCGGCCACACGTTCTACGAGGTCACGTTGCGCAAGGACGAGGACTGGCATCCGCACCAGTTCCTCTACCTGCCCGGCGAGAACGAGATCGAGCTGCGCGTGCTGCAGGTCGCCAACGGCAAGGCCACGCTGCAGATCGTCGACGACTACCGCAGCGGGTCGCACACCGTGTGGGGCATCTGCGCGCGCAACCGCGAGCAGAACTTCGCGCTCAACGCGCTCATGGATCCCGACGTCGACTTCATCACCCTGCTCGGCACGGCCGGCACCGGCAAGACGCTGCTCGCGCTCGCCGCGGGCCTCGCCCAGGTCATGGACCAGCAGCGCTACCGCGAGATCATCATGACGCGCGCGACCGTGTCGGTCGGCGAGGACATCGGCTTCCTGCCCGGCACCGAGGAGGAGAAGATGACGCCGTGGATGGGCGCGCTGACCGACAACCTCGAGGTACTGACCTCGCCGCAGGAAGGCGGTGCCTGGGGACGCGCGGCGACCAACGACCTGCTCGCCTCGCGCATCAAGATCCGCTCGATGAACTTCATGCGCGGCCGCACGTTCCTGTCGCGCTACGTGATCATCGACGAGGCGCAGAACCTCACGCCCAAGCAGATGAAGACGCTGATCACGCGTGCCGGCCCCGGCACCAAGATCGTCTGCCTCGGCAACGTCGAGCAGATCGACACGCCCTACCTCACCGAGACCACCTCGGGCCTGACCTACGCGGTCGACCGCTTCAAGCACTGGGCGCATTCGGCGCACCTGACGCTGCGTCGCGGCGAGCGTTCGCGCCTGGCCGATTTCGCCTCCGAAGTGCTCTGATCCACCCTCGGCGGCGCGCCCACGGGGGCGTGCCGCCTTCCACCCGTTCCCAGGAAACCCGCATGTCGCTTGCCCTGCTCCAGCAACGCCTTTCCGTTCCCTCGCGCCAGCTCGGCGCTCCCGGTCCCGACGCCGCACAACTCGATGCCCTGCTCGAGGCGGCCGTGCGCGTGCCCGACCACGGCCGCCTGACGCCGTACCGTCTCGTCCTCGTGCGCGGCGACGCACGCCAGCGCCTCGGCGAGGCGACCGCGGAAATCCATGCACGCAACGAGCCCGGCGCACCGGCCGGCGCACTCGCGAAGGACCGCGACCGCTTCAATCAGGCGCCGGTCATCGTCGTCGTGGTCGCGCGCGTGACCGCGGGCCACAAGGTTCCCGAGATCGAACAGGTGCTCACCTCGGGCTGCATCGCCTACAACCTGCTGCTCGGCGCGCAGGCACTCGGTTTCGGCGCGCAATGGCTGACCGGCTGGGCCGCCTACGACCGCGACGTCGCGACCCTGCTCGGCCTCGCCGCGAACGAGTCGATCACCGGCTTCGTGCACATCGGCAGCGTGCTGCAGCCCGCGCCACAGCATCCGCGCGCCGCGCTCGCCGACGTGCTCGGCGAGTGGCAGGGCTGAGCGCCTGCACGTGACCACCACGGTCCACCTCGTCGATGCGAGCCTCTACGTGTTCCGGGCGTGGCATTCGATCCCGCCCGACTTCACCGACGTCGACGGCCATCCGGTCAATGCGGTCCACGGTTTCACGCGCTTCCTGCTCGAGCTGCTCGAGCGGGCGAGGCCGAGCCACGTCGCGATCGCGTTCGACGAATCGCTGACGAGTTCGTTCCGCAACGGCATCTATCCCGAGTACAAGGCCAACCGCGCGCTGCCGCCCGAGGAGCTCGTGCGCCAGTTCGCGTACTGCCGGGAGGTCGCCGCGACACTCGGACTCACCGTGCTGACCGACACGCTCTATGAAGCCGACGACCTCATCGGCAGCGCGATCCACGCCTTGGGCCGCCACGAGTGCCATGCGGTGATCGTGTCGGCCGACAAGGATTTCGGTCAGCTGATCGGCGATCGCGTCGAGCAATGGGACTATGCGCGCAACGAGCGCTGGGGTGCCGATGGGGTGCTGCAACGCCTCGGCATCCATCCACGGCAGGTGCCCGACTACCTCGCGCTGATGGGCGACGCGGTGGACAACATCCCGGGTGTTCCCGGCATCGGCGCGAAGACCGCGGCCGCCCTGCTCGCGCACTTCGACACGCTCGAAGCGTTGCTCGAACGTGTCGACGAAGTCGGCTTCCTGCGCCTGCGTGGCGCCGCGGCGACCGCACGCAAGTTGCGTGAGCACGCCGCGCTGGCGCGCCTGTCGCGTTCACTCACGGCGATCGCGCTGGACGCACCGGTACCCTCCGACGTCGCGCACTACGTCAGGCGCACACCCGATACGATCGGGGCCGAATCACTGTTCGACAGACTCAAGCTCGGCCCGCTGACGAGGGCGCGCGTGCGCGCGCTCGCCGGCGGCTGAGGCGCATCAGCCTCCGGGCTTCTTTTCGGCGGGCTTCGCGCCACCCTTTTCCAGGCCCGGGCGTTCCTGGATGAGCTTCTTGCCCTCTTCGAACGAGGCCTCGCGGACCGGCAAGGCGTTCGTCGTCACGCCGGTCTCGTTCCAGGCGAAACGCAGGTCGCTGCGGAACACCTTGACGGCCTCGAGCTTCGACGCATCCCTGACGTCGCCGTACTGTCCGTAGAGGGCCTTCTGGCTGTTCGCGACGAAGTACAGCTTGCCGTCGGCGACGGTGCCGTAGGTCGGCACGCTCAGCGCGGGGTTCGCCGCATCGAGAGGCATCGCCTTGGTGATCGCCGAACCTTCCTGCGACAGCGTGAGGCGCATGACGCGCTTGGGCATCATGCCGCTTGCGATCGTCACGAGGGTGCCGTCGTACCAGTAAAGGCCGTCGACACCGCCGAGCACGAGCACCTCGGGATTGAACTGCACGGCGAAACCGGTACCGGACGACAGATGCACGCCGAACAGGCCGAGCTGATAGTCGGCGAAGTACAGCAACTTGCCGTCGTCGCTGACCGCGAGGCCGCGGATGCTGGTGAGGTTCGGATCGGACACCGCGACCTTGAGCTTCTTGCCCTCGATCGTGTAGATGACGTTGCGCACGCCGTCGGCGACGAACATCTGGCCGCCCTTGCCGACCGTGATGCTCGACAGCGTGTGCACGCCGCCGCCCTCGACGAGGTAGCGGTCGACCAACTTGCCGGTCGACAGGCGGAACGCGAACACGCCGGCCTTGCCGAAGTCGTCCTGCTTGAAGCCCTTGAAATAGACCGACGAGGTCGAGGCGACGTAGAGCAGGTCGCGCTCGGCGTCGACGGCCAGCGCATAGACGCTCCACAGGCCGTTGGCCGCATCGGCCTTGATGAAGTCCGACGCCTTGCCCTTGTCGTCGACGAGCTGGATGCTGCCGTCGCGTGCACTGCCGACCAGGAACTTCTTGCGCTTGGGATCCCAGCCGAGCGACTCGGCGAGCGTATCGCCCTTGGGCAGCTCGAACGCGACCTTGCCTTCGCCGAACGTCTGCAGGTTCGACTTGAGGTTGTTGACCACGTATTCCCACACGCGCGTGTCGGCGATCTTCTCGAAGCGCTTGTCCTTCTCGATGTCGTAGCCGTACCCCTGCGACTTCATGCGCATGAGCAGGTCGTAGGCCTTGGTCTTCTCGCCCGCGTTGGCGTAGACCACGGCGAGCGCGAACTTGTACTCGCCGACATTCGGCATCACCGTCGTCAGGCGCTCGAGCGTCCAGCCGAGGCGCTCGAAGTCGCCGCTGCGGCGATACACCGCCATGAGCTGCTTGAGTGCCTTCGGATCGGTGATCCCGACGATCTGCTCCTGCGTCAGGACAGGCATCTGGCGCTGGGGAGCCGCATCCTCGGCAGCGGGCTGTTCGCCACCCTGCGATGCCGGCGGCTGGGCCGCGACGCCGAACGAGAGCGCGCCGATCACGATTGCGCTCAGCCAATGCTTGGTCATCATCTGGATATCCCTGGATACTGTCGGGCTGGTCGGGAGAGGGGCGCCATCGAGGGCGCGGGCCGCCGGTCCGGCGCTTCATGCCACGGAGCGTCGACAAGCCCATAATCGGGGACCTGCGCCGCCGGAGCGCGACCGGATGCGGAAACCGAGGCGATCGAGACCTTGCCTCGCATCGAAAGTTTCACGGAGCCAGCTACGATGACGGAAACGATTACGCTTTGCAACGGCACCTGGCTGCGCCTCAAGAAGCGCGGCCGCTGGGAATATGCCGAGCGCACCAACCCCGGAGGCGGCGTCATGATCATCGCCGTGACCCCCGAGGACAAGGTGCTTTTCGTCGAGCAGTACCGCCCCGCGCTCGAGTGCATGACCATCGAGATGCCGGCGGGCCTCGTCGGCGACCAGGCCGACAGCAGCGGCGAAAGCGCGGTCGAAGCCGCGCACCGCGAGCTCATAGAGGAAACCGGCTACGCGGCGGGTCGCGTCGAGTTCATCATGGCCGGCCCGACCTCGGCCGGCATGAGCAACGAGATCCTCGCGTTCGTGCGCGCTCTCGACCTGGAGCGCGTGCACGCCGGCGGCGGCGACGAGACCGAGGACATCGTGGTCCACGAGATCCCGCGCGCCGAGGCGGCGCGCTGGCTGGTGCGCAAGATGGCCGACGGCTACTCGGTCGACCCGAAGATGTTCGCCGGCATGTTCTTCCTCGACAACGCCGACCTCATGCGCGACCGCGCCGCCGGCTGAGCGCCGCGTTCAGGCCGTCGCGAGCACGACGGCCTGCCAGAGCAGCAGCACGGCCATGCCGATGATCGCGAACAGCGTGAGCAGGGTTCCGATCGCGCGGCCCGCGCTGACCTTGGACGAGCGCGAAAGCCCGAACGCGTGGGCGAGGCGCCCGACCACGAGCATGATGCCGAACACGTGCACGACCAGCGGGACGGTCTGGTTGAGCTCGACGATCAGCAACAACAGCAGCGCGAGCGGCAGGTACTCCACGGCATTGGCGTGCGCGCGGATGCGCTTGGCCAGCTCGTGGTCGCCGCCGTCACCGATGCCGATACGCGCCTCGCGCCGGCGCAGCACGACACGGATCGTGAGCACGATGACGAGCAACGCGGACAACGCCGCGTAGATTCCGGTGATGCGCATGACCGCTCCCCTTCAGTCGGTGGACGTCGCCGCCGGCTCGAGCCGGTCGGCGCGCTGGATGCCGGTCAGCACGACATCGCCGACCGGCACGACGCGGTAGCTTACGCGCAAGTCGCCGATCATGGGCTTGTCGGGATCACCGTCGGCATAGAGCACGCCGTCGTGCTCGCCGAAGCTCGCCTCGAGATTCGGATGCACGTCGCGCAGGCCGACCGGATGCGGCTTCGTGCCGAGGCTCTCGGTGACGAGCGCAGGATCGACCACGAACGCTCCGAGCAGGATGCGCCCGGCCGGAAAACGCGCGCGCTCGAACGGGAAACGTCCCGGATTGATGTTGCCGGTGCGCTCGCGGAACGCGTTCGAGTCGATCACCTCGGACGACCACACGGCCTTCTGGCCACAGGCGTTGGCGACGCATTGCTCCTGCCACTGGTACATCTCGACGTCGCGCAACAGTGCGACCGCATCGGTCGACACGCCGAGCTGGGTGTCGACCGCACGCGCGTCGATTCGCAAGGTGCCGGCGATGCTGACGAGGCGTCCTTCGTTGGCCGGATCGACGACATCGGCCTTCACGGCCGTCGGCGTGCCCTGCCCGGGCACGTCCGGCGCGGCGTCACGCGCACGCAGTCCCCACCATGCTGCTCCCGCCGCGAGCGCGGCGAAGCCGACGACGAGACCGATGCGCGCGACGGACACCCGCTCAGCCCGCCGTCTTGATCAGGACGGTGTCGGCGTCGATCTGCAGCTCGCGCGGCGTCGGCGCCTTCGCACCATCCGACTTGAGATGGGCGATCTCCGCCTCGCTGAGCGCCTTTTCGCTGAGCGTGCCGTAGACGACGGCCTGGCCACTCGCATCCTTGGGCACGCTGAACGCGTGGTCGTGCATGAACACGCGCGCGAGCTCGCCCTTCTCGCCGGCGAGCACGAGCCAGCAGCCCTTCTTCTGGCAGACCTGGGTGATGCGGCCACTGAACGCACCGGGCTTGCCGAGGTGCGGCTTCGCGTCGGCGGCGACGGCGTCGATATCGACCGCAGCGGGACGCGTCGCCGGCAGCGCGGCACCGTAGATCTCGCCTTCGGTGGTCTTCGCGACCGGCGCTGGGCCAGCCGGCGTACGGCTGTGGTCGCGCTCGCCCGCAGCGTGGGCATGGTCGTCGTGGGCCTGCGCGCCGGTGGCGCAAAGGGCGAGCATCAGGACAAGGGCACGCATCGGACTCTCCTTGGTGGGTGCGTTGGCGATCGGCTCACGCGGGGTGATCGGAAGAACGTTCAGGCCGCGAGCGGCCAGGCGGCGAGCTGGGCATGCTCGTCGCGCGTCGAATAGCGGCCGCCGTCGTCGCGCGCGACCGCAGCCATCGCGCAGGCGCTGTCGTGGGTGAAGAACAGGCGCACGTTGCGCGCGAGCTTGTCGGCGAGGAACGCGCGCTTCTCGTCGATGAGCAGCTCGGGATAGCGGTCGTAGCCCATCGTGATCGGCAGATGCACCCACGGGCGCCCCGGGATCAGGTCGGCGCAGAACACCACGCCGCCGCCGTCGGCGACGATCTCGGCGAGCAGCAGGCCCGGCGTATGGCCGTCGGATACTTCGAAGCGCACGGCATCGCCGAGCGCGTTCGAATGCGCGCCGTCGACGAGCTCGAGGCGACCGCTGTCGCGCAGCAGCGGCACGAGTTCGGGAATGAACGAGGCTCGATCACGCGGATGCGGTTCGACCGCTCGCTCCCAGTGGCGCGCACCGACCACGAACGTCGCGTTCGGGAACAGCAGGCTAGGCGTCGCACCGTCGGACCACGCTGCGAGCAGGCCGCCGGCATGGTCGAAATGCAGGTGCGAGAGCACGACGACGTCGATGTCCTCGTGCGAGAACCCCGCAGCGGCGAGCGAATCGAGCAGCACGTGGCGCTCCTCGAGCACGCCGTAGCGCGCGCGCAGCTTCGGCTCGAAGAACGCGCCGATGCCGGTCTCGAACAGCACGGTGCGGCCGTCGAGGTCCTCGGCGAGCAGGCAGCGGCAAGCTAGCGGGATGCCGTTGTCGGCATCGGGGGCGATCCACTTCTGCCACACCGCGCGCGGGGCGTTGCCGAACATCGCGCCGCCGTCGAGGCGTTGCGAGTTGCCGAGGAGCGACCAGAGCTTCATCCGCTCATTGTACGCGAGCGCTGCTCATCTCTTCACGCGGGTCCGAACCGCCCTCGACGCTGCCGTCCTTGCGGTTCCAGCCGACCACGTTCATGAGGCCCCAGGTGCGTTCGGCATCGTTGACGATGTGCCCCATGTCCTGCAGCGCACGCGTCTCGTCGCGCGTGAACGCGTTCGGCTCGGCCGACACGACGTCGGGCAGGTACTGATGGTGGTAGCGCGGGTTCGCGGCGACCTGCTGCGCCGACTGGCCGTCGACGAACGCGAGGATGCCCTCGAACACCATCGTGATGATGCGGCTGCCGCCGGGCGTGCCGATCACGCCGACGCGGTCCTCGCCGATGACGAAGCTCGGCGTCATCGACGACAGCGGACGATGCCCGGGCTTGGGCGCGTTGGCGTCGCCGCCGACGAGTCCGAACGCATTCGGCTGGCCCGGCAGCAGCGCGAAGTCGTCCATCTCGTTGTTGAGCACGAAGCCGGTGCCTTCGACGACGAAGCCCGACCCCAGCGTGAGGTTGACGGTCTTGGTGACCGCGGCGAGGTTGCCGTCGGCGTCCATGATCGAATAGTGAGTGGTGTGCTCGGCCTCGACCGGCGGCATGTACCCCGGCAGCATGTCGCTCGGTGTCGCCTTCGACGGATGGATCGACGCGCGCAGGCCGGCCGCGTACAGCGGGCTCGTGAGCTCGGCGATCGGCATCTTCACGTAGTCGGGATCGCCGAGGTATTCGGCGCGATCGCGATAGGCGCGGCGCATCGCCTCGATCGTGAGGTGCACGCGCGGCATGCGCTCGAGCTTCGCGAGGTCGTAGCCCGAGAGGATGTTGAGCATCTCGGCCAGCGCGATGCCGCCCGACGACGGCGGCGGTGCGGTGACGATGCGCCAGCCGCGGTAGTCGAGCATGATCGGCTCGCGCTCGCGCACCTGGTAGCCGGCGAGATCCTCGACCGTCCACGTGCCGCCGGCGGCCTGCACGGCATCGGCGAGGCGCTTGGCGAACTCGCCCTTGTAGAAGCCGTCGGCCCCCTTCGACGCGATGAGTTCGAGTGTCGTGGCGAGGTCGGGATTGCGGAACACCGCCCCCTCGGCGGGAGCTTCGCCCGATTCGCCGAGGTACAGCGCGGTCGATGCGGGCCAGCGCGACAGCACGGGCTTGCGCGACGCGATGCTTTTGGCGAAACGCCCGTAGACGGGGAATCCGTCGCGCGCGAGACGAATCGCCGGCGCGAGCGACTCCGACAGCGGCAGCTTGCCGTAATGCTGCGCGAGCCATGCGAACGCGGCCGGCTCGCCTGGGATACCGGCCGACAGCGGACCGTTGATCGACTTGTCGCGATCGAGCTTGCCCTGCGGGTCGGTCCACAGCTCCGACCTGCTCGCTGCCGGCGCGGTCTCGCGCGCGTCGAGGAAGACCTGGCGGTCGTCGCTCGCGCGACGCAGCAGGAAGAAACCTCCACCGCCGATGCCCGAACTCTGCGGCTCGACGACGGCCAGTGCCGCGCCGACCGCAATCGCGGCATCGAACGCGTTGCCGCCCTTGCCGAGCACCTCGAAACCCGCGTCGGTCGCGAGCGCATGCGCACTCGCGATCGCAGCCTTGCCCGGTCGCCCCGTGATCGACGGTGCACGGCGCTCGCCTGCGTCGTTCGTCGCCGAAGGCGCGGGCGTCGTCGCTGGAGGAGCCTGGTTCGTGGTGGCAGGAGGCTGCGGCGCGCCGCACGCGGCGAGCACCACGCACAGCGCGGCGACGAGGAAGGTCTGCTTCAAGGATTCGATCCGGTCAGGTGGGCGTACTTGGCCATGAGCTGGTCCCGCGATTCGGGGTGCTCGGGATCGAGGATGATGCATTCGACCGGACAGACCTCGATACATTGCGGAACATCGAAATGCCCGACGCACTCGGTGCAGTTCGAGGGCGCGATCTCGTAGATCTCGCTACCGGGCGCGATCGCCGCGTTCGGGCACACCGGCTCGCAGACGTCGCAGTTGATGCACTGGTCGGTGATCTTGAGGGCCATGCGCGTGAAGACGGCGCCGCATTGCGCGGCGCCGTCGCGTGGATCACTTCATTTCGGCGAAGCGGTAGGTCGCGCCGACCGTCGCGAGCGCGTCGCGCACGCGGTCGGAGTCTTCCTGCTTGCCGACGAACAGCACGAACACGTCCTTGAACGTGCCGGCGCTGGCGCCGTCGTAGGCATCGACGATGAGGTCGGCGGTGATCTTCGAATCCGGACCGCCGAACGCGACCATGTTGCCCGGCAGCACGCCGCGCGCGATGACCGTCTGCACGTTGTCGAGCTGGTTGCTGCGATCGAGCTGGGCCTTGCCGTCGTCGCCGGCCGGCACGAAGTACATGTACGGGCGCGTCGTGGTGACGCCCTGCATGTTCTGCATGACGACCGTGGCGAGGTACTTCTTCCACGCGGCCTGGTCGTTCACGTCGGTCGGGAGCACGGCGGTCTCGACCTGCTGCTCGGCGGCCTGCTGCGGCGCGGCCTCCTGCTTGTTGCAGCCGGCCAGCGTGACGGCGAAGCCGAACGCGACGGCGGCGAGGATATGCTTGGACATGGTTTCCACTCCCTAACTGGGTACTGACGGATTGGACCAGCGACGCGCGAGCGCCTCCTGGACGACCGGGTGCACGAACCCGGACACATCGCCACCGAGGCGCGCGATCTCGCGCACGAGCGACGACGAAATGAAGCTGTACTGTTCGGCCGGCGTGAGGAACAGCGTCTCGGCATCGGGGATCAGATGCCGGTTCATGCTGGCCAGCTGGAACTCGTACTCGAAATCGGAGACCGCGCGCAGGCCGCGCAGGATCACGCCCGCGCCGATCTCGTTGACGAAGTTCGCGAGCAGCGTCGCGAAGCCGCGCACCTCGACGTTCGGGACGCCGGCCAGCGCGCGCCGCGCGAGATCGAGGCGATCGTCGAGCGAGAAGCTCGGCCCCTTGGTCTGGCTGTCGGCGATCGCGACCACGAAGCGATCGAACAGCGGCGCCGCACGGCACACGAGGTCGATGTGGCCGTTGGTGATCGGATCGAACGTGCCGGGGTAGACCGCCACGCGTGCTCGCGACATGGAAACGGACATCGGCGGAATCGGGCCTGCGCTCAATCTGAATCTTCTTAGCTTAGCGGATCAGGCGCGGCGCGACGATAGAGCGCGTGGCGCACACCGCCGGCCTGCCGTTCGCGGTGGAGCTGCCACGTCGGCGGTAATGCCAGCGGCTCCTCGGCGGGCGATTCCACGTACAGCCATGCTCCCGCGGCCAGGCAACCCGCAGCCTCGAGCCCGCCCGCCACGGCATTCCAGAGCTTCGCCTCGAACGGCGGATCGAGGAACACGAGGTCGAACGGCCCCTGCGCAGCGCGCAACCAGGCGGCCGCGTCGGCGTTGACGACGCGCGCGTCGCCCGCGTCGAGCCTCGCGAGATTGGCCTCGAGGCCTTGCGCGAGCACGCGATCACGCTCGACGAACGTGCAACGCGTCGCGCCCCGTGACAAGGCCTCGATGCCGAGCGCACCCGTGCCCGCGAAGAGATCGAGGCAGCGCATGCCCTCGATGACCGGCGCGAGCCAGTTGAAAAGGGTCTCGCGGACACGGTCTCCGGTGGGCCTGAGCCCCGGCGACAGAGGCACGTCCAGGCGACTGCCGCGAAGGCGGCCCGCGACGATGCGCAGGCGGCCGGAACTGGCGGGTGGGCGCGACGAAGGCCGCTTGGGCATGCGGGCAGGGAGTTCAGCGGCGGAGTGATAGCATGCCGCCGATCGACTGCCCCGTACACACCCCCCTGATGCTCAAGTTCTGGAAGAAGAAGGACGCGCTGGCACCCGCGGCGCCCGCCGAAACGGTGGCGCCCGTCGTTCCGGCCGGCGACGATGTCGCGATCATCGAGCCCGGCGTGATATCGGCCGAGGCCCTAGCGCCCCCGCCGCCGATCATCGAGCCGGTGCCGGTGCCGGAACCTGTCGCCACGCCCGAACCGACGGCCCCGGCCAAGCGCAGCTGGCGCGAGCGCCTCGCCGGCAGCGGCTTCGCGCGCAGCCTCGGCAGCCTGTTCGTGCGGCACGCGAAGCTCGACGACGAATTCCTCGACACGCTCGAGACCGCACTGATCACTGCCGACGTCGGTGTCGGTGCCTCGACCGATCTCATCTCGCGCCTGCGCAAGCGCGTCGACAAGCGCGAATTCGCCGATGCGGGCGCCCTGCTCGTGGCCTTGCGCACCGAACTGCTCGGCATGCTGGCAGGCGTCGAGAAGCCGCTCGACGTGCGCGGCCGAAAACCGTTCGTGCTGCTGACCGTCGGCGTCAACGGCGTCGGCAAGACGACCACGATCGGCAAGCTCGCGCACCGCTTCCAGTCCGAGGGGCGCTCGCTCATGCTGGCCGCGGGCGACACGTTCCGCGCGGCCGCGGTCGAACAGTTGCAGACCTGGGGCACGCGCAACAACGTGCCGGTCGTCGCGCAGGGCTCGGGCGCCGATTCGGCCAGCGTGATCTTCGACGCGCTGCAGGCCGCGCGCTCGCGCGGTACCGAGCTGCTGATCGCCGACACCGCAGGCCGCCTGCATACGCAGACCGGCCTCATGGACGAACTCTCCAAGATCCGCCGCGTGCTCGCCAAGCTCGACCCGGAAGCCCCGCACGAAGTCCTCATGGTCATCGACGGCACCACGGGCCAGAACGCGATCAGCCAGGTGCGTCAGTTCCGCGAGGCGATCGGCGTGACCGGCCTCGTCGTCACCAAGCTCGACGGTACCGCGAAGGGCGGCGTCGTGTTCGCGCTCGCGCGCGAATTCGGCCTGCCGATCCGCTTCGTCGGCCTCGGCGAGGGCATCGAGGACCTGCGCACGTTCGACGCGCGCGCGTTCGTGGATGGCCTGCTCCCCGCCTCGCTGGGCTGACCTGACCACGATGGACGCGTTCGCCACGCGCCTGCTCGGCTGGTTCGATCGCCACGGCCGGCGCAACCTGCCGTGGCAGCATCCACGCACGCCTTACCGTGTCTGGCTCAGCGAGGTCATGCTGCAGCAGACCCAGGTGCGCACGGTCATACCGTACTTCGAGCGCTTCGTCGCAGCGCTGCCGTCGCTCGAAGCACTCGCCGAAGCACCGCTCGACCAGGTGCTCGCGCTGTGGTCGGGCCTCGGCTACTACCGGCGTGCCCGACACCTGCACGAGTGCGCCAAGCGCTGCATGGCCGAACACCATGGCGAGCTGCCACGCGACATCGACGCCCTCGCGGCCCTGCCCGGCATCGGTCGCTCGACCGCTGCGGCGATCCTCGCCCAGGCGCACGGCGAGCCGCACGCGATCCTCGACGGCAACGTGCGCCGCGTGCTCGCACGCCACCGCGCCGTGTACGGCTGGACCGGCCTGCCTGCCGTGCAGCGCGAACTCTGGCGCATTGCCGAGGCCTACACGCCGAGCGTGCGCGCCGCCGACTACACGCAGGCGATCATGGATCTCGGCGCGCTCGTCTGCGCGCGCCGCAAGCCGCTATGCCCGGCTTGCCCGGTGAACGCGGACTGCATCGCGCACCTCGACGCGCTGACCCACGTGCTGCCCGAAGCCAAGCCGACGCGCGCCGTGCCGACGCGGGCGACGCACATGCTCGTCGTGCGTGACGGAGACGGACGCGTGCTGCTGGAGCGTCGCCCGCCGACCGGCGTATGGGCACGACTCTGGAGCCTGCCAGAAGCCGACGGCGTCGTCGAAGGCACGAGCGGCCTCGCCCGTCGCCACGGCGTCACCGCAGCCTCGCCTCGCGTGCTCGCGGAATTCGTGCACGTGTTCAGCCATTACAAGCTGCTCGTGACGCCCGTGCTTTACGTCGCCACGCACGTCGACGACACGATCGCCGACGACGGCGACACGATGTGGGTGCGTCGCGACGATCTCGGCAACATCGGCCTGCCAGCGCCCGTGCGCACCCTGCTCGAAACCCTGATGGAGGACGCCCCATGCGAACCGTGCACTGCGTGAAGACCGGCCGCGAAGCCGAAGGCCTGCCGTTCGCACCCTGGCCCGGCGAACTCGGCAAGCGCATCTACGAAGGTGTGTCGAAGGAAGCCTGGGCCGAGTGGCTCGCCCACCAGACGATGCTCATCAACGAGAACCGCCTCAACCCGCTCGACGCGAAGACGCGCGCCTTCCTCGCCGGCGAGATGGAGAAGTACTTCTTCGGAGAGGGATCCGCGAAGCCCGACGGCTACACCTCGCCCGAGGCATCCTGACGATCAGGACGCCTTGTCTTCGCGCCGTGCAACCTGGAAGGCCTTGTAGTCGAGCGGGCGGATTTCCTGGATGCGGCAGGTGTCCGCGCCGGCCTTGACCGAATCGAAGCGCCGGCTCACGCGATTGGCGGTCGAGGTGATGCCGATCGACTGCGCCCATTCGAGTTCGCGGCACGGCTTGTCGACCGTGAGCAGGAACGCGTCGTTGAGGCGTGGCCAGACGATGACCTTGTCCTCGCCGACGAGCTCCCACTTCTGCAGGCTGAAGAACTGGAACTGCTCGACCGGCTGGCCGAGGAACGGCGTGTAGGCCTCGAGGCTCTGCTTCTGCGTGTCGCGCGTCTGTGCATGCACGCCGTACAGGGACATGCCGGCGAGCGCGGCGAGGACGAGAACCGTGGCTTTCATGGCGTGGTCACCTGCGGGCTGGAGCGTTGTGGATCGTCACGCGACCGACGCGGACGGCCTGTTTCGAATACCTCTTGCCGCAGGACGACGCGGAGCGACGAACTGTCGCCGCGTTCCTGCACACCTCATACCCGCTCGAGACCACGTTCGGCCAGCAGTTCGTCGAGCTCGGAAAACGTGTCGAAATCATCGCTGTCCTCGAACGAGAGCAGCGCCTGGTCGACGTACTGGCGTTCCACACGGATGTCGGAAATGTACCTGACGAGTTCGAGGACACGCTTGGCCTTGTCACCGATCTGCGCCGGGCCGAACGAATCCCAACGCCTTTGCACCTGTACCGTCGAACGCATGTCCTGATCCACTGATGTTGCGAAGCCCGGCGATCGTGCCCGGGCGCGCATGAACGTGGCTCGATCGCGAGCGTGCCGAAGATGTGACCGTTGTGTTCGGTTCACGCATGTCGTCCGGCACGCATCGAAGACGACGGTTCGCGCTACCATCCACCCATCAGGGGGAAGTCAGCATGATGTCGGTCGACACCGCGCACGCGCGGTCGGAACAGCCCTTGCCCGATGGGCACTACCTCGCCGTCACGCTGCTCAACCGCGGCCCGTACGGCATCATGGTCTGGAGCGGTCGCCTGCATCCCCTCGCCGCGGATTCCACCGCCGACGAGATCTCGCCCGGCGACTACGTGCAGCGCGAAAGCGTCAGCTTCATGAGCTGGCACGACGCCATCGATTATTTCCGCGATCGCGACGTCGCTCCCCTGCTCGCCGACCTCGTCGGGCGTTCACGCCGCAACGAGTTGCCGTCACAGGCCTGACGCACTCGGGCCCGCGCCGCGTAAGGGCGAGGATTTCACGCCGGCTGCAGGACAGGCTCCAACGCGCAATCGGCGTGCCCGCATCGGCAGGTGTCGCCGCCACGCGCATCCTCGTCCCGGCAATGGGTGCAGCAATAGGCGTCGTCGCCTTCGACGTAGCAGACGCAAGGCGCGTGCGCGCAAGGATGAAGATCGGCTGACATGCGTAGTGTTCTGCACGTGTCGAGCTGAACTCGCCCCGTCTTTCCCGGGTCACAATCATCCGGCGGCAGGAACCGCCGCGCGTATCGGCCGCCGGAAGCGAACCTGTCCACCTGCATCGTGATCCGCCCGAGGAGACGACGCGATGACGGACCACCCGATCCAGCCCGATGTCCCCACCGGCATCGACGCCGAACACGTCGGCGAGAAACTCGCCGAGGCCGTGCACAAGCTCGACCTCGCCGGCATGAAACTCGACATGACCTACAAGGCTCTCCACGAGGGCGGCCATGTCGATGCAGCGCAGATCGTCAACGCCGCGCACCTCGACACGACCACGGCCTCGCTCGACGTCGTGCAGTCGATCGAGGCGCTCGGGATCGGCGTGGCGCGCGGGTTCCGACGCAGGCGTGGGGAGTTGCGAGGGGATTGACGCAACCTGTCGCCAGACAAAGACTTCAGGCGATCCCTGCCTCGCGGTTACGACGGAATGCACGCGACAGATCCAAGAGTGAAGCAAAACCCCACGCCCATGTACGGACGTTACCGCGGACTTGCCTTGAGCTTGATCGCTGCCCTAACCGCTTCGGAGATCCCAAGCGTGAACGCCAACGGATCCTCCACAGTTGCGAAGTGCATCCGCGATCTGCTCGGCAAAGGGTTGCTTCAGTGCGGCAGCAATCCCGGTGTGAGCTTCACCGTCTCAATCGATGCCGAGTCGAACGTGACGGGAATCACCGCAACGCACCCGGATGCTCCTCAAGCACTTCATGAGGCGGCGCAGTGTCTTTCAGGCCATCTCGAGGAGAAAGGCCTCAGGAGACTGGCCGCGCGCGCATCGGAACAAGGCCTCACATCGTTCGAGTATGGGCCGTTCAATATCTACTGCGACATACCGGAGCGATGACGGGCAGACGGGGCATCAGGTCGGCATCCGGCGACTGAGGATGGGAGCCGCAAGAGGACGCCTGAGCGCGCCGCATGCCATGCGGGAACGTCGATAAGCCAACGGGGAACGAAGAGAAATGGTGGCCGGGGACGGAATCGAACCGCCGACACGGGGATTTTCAATCCCCTGCTCTACCAACTGAGCTACCCGGCCACGGGACTTTCGCAGCGGCGCTGAAGGCCGTGCGGGAAGGGCGCGTATTAGAGCGATTGGCGTCGCGCGCGTCAAGCGATCGCACGCACTTCGTGAGCGATCGCGCCGCGACGTCGCGTCGCGGAGGCGCGGCGCTCCCCGTGCGAGGCCGCTGCTCCTACACTACGCGCCCCGCGCCCTCGCATGATCCGCATGGCCATGTCGCCTTCGATACCCCGCATCGCCGACGCGCTCGACCAGCAGGGCTTCGCGTTCGTCGAAGCGCCGGTGATGCGCGATGCCCTTTCGGGTGCCGGGGGGCTCGACGACTGGGACGTGTTCGCGGCGAGCTGGGACGACCTGCATCTCGATCGCCACATGGCCGACGGTGGGCGCTATCGTCGACGTCGACATGCCACGTTCCGTGCCGTCGCGGGCGGCGAGACGACACGCCAGGCACACCAGCCGCACTACCAGAGTCTCGACTACAACACGCTCAACGGCGGCATCGAGCGCTGGTTCGAGCCTGTCGAGGAGGCGATCGCGCAGAGCGCAGCGCTCGGAACGATCCTGCGCTGGAGCAACGCGACATTCAGTGCGTTGTCGCCGGGTGTGACCGACTGGCACGTCGAGATGCATCAGTTCCGCATCGAGGCCTCGCCGGGACTCGCCGGCCAGCCGACGCCCGAGGGCATGCACCGCGACGGCGTCGACCACGTGCTCGTGCTGCTCGTGCGGCGCGAGAACATCGCCAGCGGCACGACCTCGATTCACGACCTCGACGGCCACGAACTCGGCAGCTTCACGCTGACGCGACCGCTGGATTCGGCGCTCGTCGAGGACCGCCGCGTGTTCCACGGCGTCACTGCGGTCGAGCCGGTCGATGCATCGAAACCGGCGTTCCGCGACGTGCTCGTGCTGACCTGGCGCGACGCGCGCGAGCTCAGGCCGCGGTGAGCACGTCCAGGAACGCTTCGCCGTAACGCGCGAGCTTGCTCTCGCCGACGCCGCTGATGCCGCCGAGTTCGCGCAGCGACTGCGGCCGCTCGCGCAGCATCGCGAGCAACGTGGCGTCGTGGAAGATCACGTAGGCCGGTACGCCCTGCTCCTTCGCGAGCCGTGCGCGCGCTTCGCGCAGCGCGTTCCAGACCTCGGCCTCGTGCGGCGCGATGTCGATCGAGGCACGCGCCTTGCCGTTGCGGTCCGACTTGCGTGAAGCGCGTCGCTCGGCGCGGTCGGCGACGCGGCGCTGGCGCACGACCGTCTCGCCGCGCAGCACGGCGCGGCTGGCTTCGGTCAGGCGCAGCGTCGCGTAACCCTCCTCATCGGTCGCAAGCAGGCCCGCAGCGACGAGCTGGCGGAAAATGCCGCGCCATTGGCGTTCGTCGAACTCGCTGCCGATGCCGTGCACACTGAGGCTGTCGTGGCCGAGCTGGCGCACGCGTTCGTCGTCCTCGCCGCGCAGGACCGCGGTGAGATGCCCGACGCCGTAGCGCTGGCCGGTACGGTACACGCATGACAGCGCCTTCTGCGCGGCCACGGTCGCATCCCAGGTCTGCGGCGGCTCGAGACAGTTGTCGCAGTTGCCGCAGGCCTCGGCACGCTCCTCGCCGAAGTAGGCGAGCAGGCGCTGTCGGCGGCAGGCCGTGGTCTCCGCGTAACCGAGCAGCGCGTCGAGCTTGGCGCGCTCGACGCGCTTGCGCTCCTCGCCGGAGTCGGACTGCGTGATGAACTGCACGAGCGTGACGAGATCGCCGAGGCCGTAGCACATCCACGCTTCGGACGGCAGGCCGTCGCGTCCGGCACGTCCGGTCTCCTGGTAGTAGCCCTCGAGGCTCTTGGGCAGGTCCATGTGGGCGACGAAGCGCACGTCGGGCTTGTCGATGCCCATGCCGAACGCGATCGTCGCGACCATGACGATGCCGTCCTCGCGCAGGAAGCGCTGCTGGTGGTGGGCGCGCTGCGCCGATTCCATGCCGGCGTGGTAGGGCAACGCCTCGATGCCCTCCTCGACCAGCGCGGCCGCGGTCTCGTCGACCTTGCGCCGCGACAGGCAGTAGACGATGCCCGACTCGCCGCGGTGCGCGACGAGGAAATCGCGCAGCTGGCGGCGCGCGTTGTCCTTCTCGACGACGCGGTAGCGGATGTTCGGGCGGTCGAAGCTCGCGACGAAGCTGCGCGCCTCGTCGAGGCCGAGCCGTTCGACGATCTCGCGCCGCGTCGGCGCGTCGGCCGTGGCGGTCAGCGCGATGCGCGGCACGCGCGGATAGCGCTCGTGCAGCATCGTGAGCTGGCGGTACTCAGGACGGAAGTCGTGCCCCCACTGCGAGACGCAGTGCGCCTCGTCGATCGCGAACAGCGCGATCTCGGTGCGGTCGAGCAGGTCGAGGAAGCGTTCCGTGAGCAGGCGCTCGGGCGCCACGTAGAGCAGCTTGAGATCGCCGGCGCGCAGACGTGATTCGACGTCGCGCTGGGCGATCGCGTCGAGACTCGAATTGAGGAACGCAGCCTCGATGCCGTACTGGTGCAGCGCCTCGACCTGGTCCTGCATGAGCGCGATCAGCGGCGACACGACGATCGCCGTGCCGTGCCGCAGGAGCGCGGGGATCTGGTAACACAGCGACTTGCCGCCGCCCGTCGGCATCAGCACGAGGGCGTCACCGCCTCCCGCGACGTGCCCGATGATGGCCTCCTGCTCGCCACGGAACGCGGGATAGCCGAAGACGGTGTTGAGGATCTGCGAGGCGGATTCAGGCATCCGGCCATGCTAGCAAAGCGCGGTCGTCTGCCGCCCGCATGCGACCGCGCGCCACCCGATCCAAGCGTGTTGCGCACTGCTATGCTGCGCGCCGCCGACGGTCCGCGTCGCGGTCCCGGCCCTGGGGAAAACCACCGAATGTCCACCCGCCAGCCGCAGTCCACGCCGGACCCGCGTCGTATCGAGCCGTTCTGGTCGCGCCTTCCCGCGATCGCGTTGTACCCCATGCACTCCGCCGCGCTGCTGACGATCTTCGTCCTCGCGCTGTGCCGCCTGTCGATCTACCTGCCTCTGGGCTGGCTGCTCCACCTGCTCGTCTGGATCCCGTTCTACAAGTACGCCGCCGAGTGCCTGCGCGCGAGCGCCAACGGCGTGGTCACTCCTCCTGAATTCGCGACGCGCGTCGACGAGTCGAGCGGCTGGACGATCGTCAAGCTGCAGATCGTCTACGTCGTCCTGGTCCTCGTCGCCACGATCTTCCTCGGGCCGGTCGCCGGGCTGATCACGATGATCGTTCTCGGCATCGGCCTGCCGGCAATGACGATGTCGATCGCCATGGACGGCAGCCTCGGCCACGCACTCAACCCGGCGACCTGGCTTTCGGTGATCGCGCGCATCGGCGGCCCGTACCTGCTGCTCATGGGACTCACCCTGCTGTTCAACATCAGCGAGTCGCGCGTAATGGCCTTGCTGCTGCCTTACCTGCCGGGGCCGCTCGCTGTGGTCGTGTACTACATGATCGCCCAGTACGTCGCGCTCGTGACCTTCCACCTCATGGGCTACATGATCTGGCAATACCACTCGGAGCTCGGCTTCGAGCCGGAGATCGAGACCGTGGCACCGCTCGCCGCACGCCGCGACGATCCCGACGGCGAGCTGCTCGAGCAGAGCCAGGCGCTGGTCCGCGAAGGCGAGGTCGACGCCGCGATCGCGGTGCTGCGCGAGCACATCCGCAGCCGCGGCGGCACGCCTTCGGTGCATACGCAGTACCGCAAGCTGCTGGCCCTCGGCGACCACCGCGAGGAGTCGCTGCGCCACGGCCGCGAGTGGCTCGACATCCTCGTCGGCCAGGACGACAACCGCCGCGCGCTCGCGCTGCTGCGGGAATGCGTCGCGCTGGATCCCGCGTTCAAGCCGCCGGCGGACGCGGTGCTGCGCCTCGCCACGCTCGCCTCGGAGGCGAGCCAGACCCAGCTCGCGCTGGGGCTGCTGTCGGGCTTCCATCGCACCAACCCGAAGCACAAGGATCTGCCGGCGAACTACCTGCTCGCCGCGCGCCTGCTCGCCGAGCGCATGGGGCGCGATGCGGAGGCCCGCAAGCTGCTCGACCACCTTCTCGGTGCGTTCCCGCAGCACGCGCTTCGCGAGGACATCGCACGCTACCGCGCCTTCCTCGACACGCTTGCCGCACCGGCGCCTGCGCGCGCGCCGAACGGCTGACGGATCAGCCGGGCACGCGCGCGGCGTCTCCGAGCAGGACGCGCGCCTTGCCGGCCTCCGGGGTCGAGGGCAAGGCGCGCACGATGGCTTCGAGCAGCGGGCGTGCCACGGCGGTTTCCCCGCTCGCGATCGCGCGTTGCGCGACGGCCAGACAATCGCCCGCGAGCCCTGTCGCCGAGGAGTCGGCAAGATCCACGGTCGCGAGCACCCGCAGGGCCGCGGCGAACTGGCCGAGGCGTGCCCACTGCCGCGCCACCGACACGCGCAGCGCGGCGGGCAGGCGGGCCGGTCCCGGCGCGATGCGCGACACGTCGTCGAAGACGCGGCGCTGGCTCGCGACGTCGCCGGCATCCTTCGGCGCGATGCCGAGCACCGCCGCGGCGGCTTCACCGAGGCGTGGCTGGCCCTTCTCGCATCGTGCGCAGCGGTAGAGCGCCTCCAGCACGTCCAGATCGGCGGGATCACGCGCAGCGAGCGGTTCGAGCAGCTGCCGCGCCGCGGCAATCTCGAGGCGACCGACATGACCGAGCGCACGCTCGAGATCGTCGCGCGCCTGCACGGCCGCATCGGCGCGCTCCTCCTCGTCGAGGAAATCGCGACGCTGCCAGCCGAGCCCGACCACCGCGAGGCCGAGCAGCGCACCCGACACGATGCCGCCGGCATGTGCTTCGAAGCCGATGCCGGCCCCCTTCGTGAAGGCGAGGTTGTAGAGCTCCCAGCCCAGCCAGGCCGGCAGCAGCACCAGCGCGGGTGCCTTGACGTAATTGAAGACGAAGAAGAACCACCAGAAGAAGCGCACCCGACGCATGCCCCACAGCACGCAGTAGGCGCCCATCAGGGCCGCGATCGCCCCCGAGGCACCGAGCGCACCACCGGGCTCGCCCCAGTTCCAGGCGAGCGACGCGAGCGAGGCACCGAAGCCGCCCAGCGTGTACAGCGCGAAGAACAGACCGGCACCGAGCGCACCTTCCACGAGCAAGCCGAGCATGACGAGGAACACGAGGTTGCCGACCAGATGGCCGAAGCCGCCGTGCAGGTAGGTCGCCGAGATCATCCTGACCGGATCGAAGCGGTCGAAGCGCTGCAGCCAGCGTTCCGTGAACACGCCGTTCCAAGCACGCGCGAACACGTCGCGCCGCGCACGCCAGTCGACCATGTCGTCGGCGCGCGGGACGGCGCTGCCGTCGGTGAGCGCAGCGGTGAAGCGGTCGTCGTGGTTGAGGACGAGGGCGGCGTGCTTCGGATTCGCCGACGCGACGACCCCGAACTCCTTCGCGCGCTCGTTCTCGCCTTTCGCGGAAAGCCACTCCGCATAGACGGGGAATTCCTGCGCACCGAGTCCCGACGACACGTAGACCTCGACGGCGCGTTCACGCGCCCGCTCGCCGCCGACCTGCCACCCCAGGAACACGAACACGTTCACGAGTACCAGCGCGAGCGTCACCCACGGAAAGGTGGCCCGCGTCGGCAGGCGGTGCAGCGGAAGGATCAGCATGTGCGTGGGGTCCCCGTTTCGGCGCGCATCATAGCGCCGTGGCGACGACGGGAGATGCGTCGAGATGCGTGACGCGCACCGCGTGATCCGACGATCGCTTCCAACGGTCCGCATGCTTGCGGACGTCTCTCTCCACCGCCCGCGGTGGAGAGACGCGATCCACCGCGCAAGCCACGGCGCGGCCGACGCTGCGACGTCCGGACATCACCCGCCGCCGGAACGTACCGGCATGTGCTCATGCCGGCATGCCGCACCGGCATCGCCCGCACCGACGCCTATACTGGCGGCCCCGTACCCGGAATGCCTGCATGATCCGCCGCCTGCTCCTGTCCTGCCTCGTCCTCGCCGGGACTGCTGCCCATGCCGCAGACGACTACACCGCGTCGGTGGAGACCTGGCGCGCCGATCGCTACGCCTCGCTGCGCCAGCCCGAAGGCTGGTTCAGCTTCATCGGCTCGGGCATCGTCAATACGGGGACGAGCACGGTCGGCAGCGCCGCGGACAACGCGATCGTGCTGCCGTCGGGCCCGAAGCACGTCGGCACGCTGACGCTCGGCGCGGATGGCGTGCCGCGCTTCCGTGTGCTGGCCGAGAGCGGCGCACGTATCGAAGGCACCGACAGCGAAGGCGAGCAGGTCCTGAAGACGAACCTCGACGGCAAACCCACGCGCGTCACGTTCGGTAGCCAGTGGTTCTACGTGGTCAAGTCCGGCGACACGACGGGATGGCGCCTGCGCGACACCGAGTCGCCCGCTCGCAAGACGTTCACGCACATCGAGCATTTCCCGGTCGATGCGAGCTGGCGCGTGCAGGCCGACTGGGTGCCGTTCGATCCGCCGCGCGCGATCGAACTCGTCACGATCATCAACACGCTCGAAAAGGCGACGGTACCCGGCAAGGCCGTGTTCGAGCGCGACGGCAAGCGTTACGAGCTCGAGCCCGTGACCGAGGACGATGGCCGCCTGTTCTTCATCATCGCCGATCGCACGAGCGGCAAGGAAACCTACGGCGCCGCGCGCTTCCTCTACGCCGACGCACCGAAGAACGGCAAGGTCGAGCTCGATTTCAACAAGGCCTACAACCCGCCGTGCGCCCTGTCGCCGCACGTGGTCTGCCCGACCGCGCCGCCGGGCAATCGCCTCGGCCTGCGTGTCGAAGCCGGCGAGAAGACCTACGCGAAGGCGCATTGAGTGGGTTGATCGACAGGAACATGTCCATGTTCCTGTCGCTTTCCATGTGCCCTCGCGGGCACTCCGCCCCGGTATCGAAGGCGGTGCCCCCGATCCCGAACACCTCTTCGCCATCGCGAGCAGCGTGGTGGATGAGCCGGCAAGGGCCACGCCGGGCTCCCGTTGCCACGACTCTCGGAACCGCCGCGAACGGCACACCCCGATCGCATCGCCGACGCGCGGCGTACATGCCGGCCGCATGATGCCCGAGCGGGATCCGACGCGCGGCGTTCCCGAGACAGGAGATCGCCACGCCCCCGCGAACGCGACACCGACGTGACGAAAATCCTTTCCCGACGACCACCTACAGCGTCGCTACAAGGTTTCTACAAGCGCCGACACACGATCGGCGGGATGGTCGGGGCGTCTCCCGCGGCACCCGCCGCGCCGCCCTCCAGCCCATGCCAAGGTCCGTCATGACGTCGATGCCGCGTTTCGTGCTCCGCCCCCTGCCCGCCCTTCTCGCGTTCACCCTGAGCGCCCCGTTGCATGCGGGCCAGGCGCCGTCGTACCAGCTCGTGCGCCTCGACGTGCCGGGTGCGACCAGTGTCTCGGTCAACGACGTCAACGACCTCGGCGAGGCCGTCGGCAGCTACCAGGACGCCGATTTCCTGCGTCACGCGGTGTACTGGGACGCGTCGGGCACGCCGCATACGCTCGCCGTCACGCCGGGCGTGGACGTCGAAGGCATCGCACGTGCGATCAACAACCAGGGCCAGATCGTAGGCACCGCGACCGACTACGAGTTCGGCGGCGTCGCCGGGCTGCTGTGGACGACCGCCGCGCCGAACACCTATACGGTCATCCACAACGTCGCGGGCGAGGCGGCCAACGTCGCCGACATCAACGACGCCGGCATCGCGGTCGGCGGTCTCGCCGGCTTCGGCACGGGCGCGCCAAGCCATGCCTTCGTGTGGACGGCCGCGGGCGGCCTCGTCGACTACGGCGTCGCCGATCCGACGGTCGAGAACCAGCACGCGCGCTGGACCGCAGTGGACGCGGCCGGCAAGCTCGTCGGCTACTGGAGTGTGGGCTTCTCGACGATCCACGCGACGGTCGGCCAGGTCGGCACGCCCGCCGTGCTGCCGATGAGCAGCCAGACCGAGGCGTTCCCGACGATCGCCGCCGGCATCAACCCGGGCGGCACCGCGGTCGGCCTCGGACTCGCGGACGCGAACCCGGTGCTCGTACCTGTCGTGTTCGCGGCAGACGGCACCTACACGGAGATCCCCGGCGCGACGCTGTCGCAGACCAACGGCGGCGCCACCGCGATCAACGCGTCCGGCGTGATCGTCGGCAACGCGGGCATCGGCACGGCCAACGGCATCGTGCCGGGCCTGCAGGCGTTCGTGTACGTCGACGGTGCCAGCCACGACCTCTTCACGCGCACCCTCGACACGACCGGCTTCACGCGTTTCGCGAGTGCGGTGTCGATCAACGGCAGCGGCGTCATCGCCGGAACGGGGCGCCTCGCCGACCAGAGCATCGCGAGTTTCCTGCTCGTGCCGGTCGCCGCCGACGCGATCTTCGCGGACGGTTTCGACGACTGATCGCCTCGCGCGGGCTGCGCTCCCTTCTCCCTCCGGGAGAAGGTGGCCCGAAGGGCCGGATGAGGGTACGGCATCGAAAATGCCTCACGTTCGTGAGGCTCGCGAATCCGCTGGTTCAGGCCATACCAGCCTGCCGAGATGAAGTAGCCGGCAGGGCGGCATGCGCGTCGCGCCTTCAACGCACGGGGACGTGGAACCGTCATCCCTCCCGCGCGAGCCAGCGAATGGCCATGCGCTTGAGCGAGGCGTCGGTCTCCGGGTCGGCAGCGAGTTCGCCGATGTCTCGCCAGGCGAGGTCGAGCGATTCCTCGCCGACGACGAACGCCTCGTCGGTGGTAGCCCGCACGACGAAACGCACGTCGTAATGCCAGTGCCCCGGCTCGCCCTTGCGCTCGGGGATCCAGTGGCGATCAAGGTCGAAGATCGCCGGCTCGACGACGAGGCCGGACAGGCCGGACTCCTCCTCGGCCTCGCGCAGCGCGACGCGGGAGAGCTCGCGATCACCATCCGCATGGCCGCCGAGCTGCAGCCAGCGCGCGAGTTTGCGGTGATGGGTCAGCAGCACGCGGCGGCCATCGGCGCTGACCAGCCACGCCGAACCCGTGAAGTGGCCGACCGCGTGGTGGCGCTCGAACGCATCGGGCGAGCTCGCGAGGAAGTCGAGGAACTCCGCCACCTCGATGGCGCCGGTCTGGTGACCGAAGTGCTCGAAGGCTGGAGCGGCATCGAAACGGTGTTCGCGGGTCATCGGACCGCTCCGTAGGGAAAGTGTCGTAAAGGCGTCATGGAGATTTCGTTCGAAACTTGTGCGTGCGACGGCGGAACCGGTAAGGTCGGCAAGTCTCGCACCCCGGCCTCCAGCATGGGGTCCACTGAGCTGCACAACCGGGGAGAAGGCAATGCTATTTTGGCGCGTCAAGCCGCTGGACAAGATCCTTGAGACGGCCGAGAAGAAAGCGCTCGTGCGCCAGCTCGGGGGCTTCCAGCTCACGATGCTCGGCATCGGCGCGATCATCGGCACCGGCATTTTCGTGCTGACCGCCGAGGCAGGCCAGAAGGCGGGCCCGGCCATGATGGTCGCGTTCGTGATCGCCGCACTCGTGTGTGCCCTGGCGGCACTCGCCTACTCCGAACTGGCCTCGATGGTGCCCGTGGCGGGCTCCGCCTACACCTACACGTACGGCGTGATGGGCGAAGCGCTGGCCTGGATCGTCGGCTGGGCGCTCGTGCTCGAGTACGCCGTCGCGGCCGGCGCGGTCTCGGTCGGCTGGTCCGGCTACATGAATGGCCTGCTGGCGAGTGCCGGCATGGAGCTTCCCGCAGCACTGAAGACCGGCCCCATGGACGGGGGCAGCTTCAACGTGCTCGCGTTCCTGATCGCGCTCGTGGTCACGTTCCTGCTCGTCATCGGCACGTCGAAATCGGCGAAGGTCAATGCGATCCTCGTGCTCATCAAGGTCGCCGCGTTGACGGCCTTCATCATCATCGCCCTGCCCGCGGCCAAGGACGTCAACTTCCAGCCGTTCTTCCCGACCGGCTGGGGCAGCCCGCTCGGTGGCATCGGCGTGCTCGGTGCGGCGGCGTCGATCTTCTTCGCCTACGTCGGGTTCGACGCGGTGTCGACGGCCGCGGAAGAAACCAAGAACCCGAACAGGAACATTCCGATCGGACTCATCGGCTCGCTGCTGGTCTGCACGATCTTCTACATGCTGGTGGGCTACGGTGCGGTCGGTGCGGGCGGTTCCCAGCCGATGCTGAACGCCGACGGCGTCGCCTTCCATCCCGGCACGCCCGAGATGGCGGCAGCCTGCCTGGGCAGTGATGCCCTGGTCTGCAGCAAGGAACCCCTCGCCCACGTGCTCAAGATGCTCGGCTTCGCCGGCTGGGGAAATGCGATCGGTCTGGCCGCCGCACTCGCGCTGCCTTCCGTCATCCTCATGATGATCTACGGTCAGACCCGCATCTTCTTCACGATGTCGCGCGACGGCCTGCTGCCCGAAGTGCTGTCGAAGGTGCACCCGAAGTTCCACACGCCGCATGTCGTCACGATCATCACGGGCGTGTTCGTCGCGTTCTTCGCGGCGCTGTTCCCGGTCGGCATCCTCGCCGACATCTCCAACTCGGGAACGCTGTTCGCGTTCATCGCGGTCACTGCATCTGTGATGATCCTGCGCAAGACGGACCCGGGTCGCCACCGCCCGTTCCGCACCCCGATGATCTGGCTGATCGGCCCGCTGGCGATCGCAGGCTGCCTGCTGCTATTCCTGAACCTGTCGATGTACACGATCGCGATGTTCTTCGGCTGGGCGATCATCGGCATCATCGTCTATGGCCTGTACGGCTATCGCAACAGCGACCTCGCGCGCCAGCTGAAGGGCCGAGGCGGTGCGAAGATCGCCGACGAGCCGCCGTTCCACGAAGGCCCCCAGGCCTGATCGACCTCCCGCGGTGGGCCCGGTAACGGGCCCACCGCCACACCTCCGCCTCGAACGATCCGATGTGACCGCCTCGTCCACACCACGCATCGGCGCGGGACTCGCCACGTTCGTCGTGGCCAACAACATGATCGGCTCGGGGTTCTTCCTGCTGCCGGCCACGCTCGCGGGATCGGGCGCGGTGACCGCGCTGAGCTGGCTGCTCGGCACGGTGCTCGCGGTGGTGCTCGGCGGTGCGTTCGCGCGGCTCGCGCGCGAGTACCCGCAGATGCAGTCGCCCGACGACTATGTGCGGCCATCCCTAGGCCGCGACGTCGGCTTCCTCGCCACCGCGCTGTACTGGATCTCGTCGTGGATCGGCAACAACGCGATCGCGGTCGCCGCGTTCGGCTACCTCGTCACCGTGCTGCCGTTCGACGGCAGCAACCCGACGGTGCAGATCGCCGGCCAGATCGCGCTGATCCTGCTCATGTTCGCGATCAACCTGTTCGGCCCGAAGCAGGTCGCACGCTTCCAGTCGCTGTGCGTCGTGCTCGGCCTGCTGCCGGTCAGCGTCGTGCTGCTCGGCGGCTGGGGCAGTTTCGACACGGCGATCTACGAGGCCGCATGGAACGTCACCGGCCGCTCCGATGCCTCGGTCGTGTTCGCTTCGCTCGCACCGATCTTCTGGGCCTTCGTGGGCCTCGAGACCGGCGCGATGGTCGCCGGCATCGTGCGTGATCCGGACCGCAACGTGCCGCGCGCGACGCTCGCCGGTATCCTCATCGCGGGCGTGGTGTACCTCGTCGCCTCGGTGCTCGTGATGGGCATCGTGCCGAGCGCCGAACTGGCCGCCTCGAGCGCGCCGTTCGCCCTCGTCGCGGGCCGCATCTTCGGCGAATGGGCCGTGCCGGTCATCGCGATCGCCGCGGCGATCAAGGCCACCGGCACCCTCGGCGGCTGGATGCTCGTGACCGGTGAGACCGGCGCGCGCGCCGCACAGCGCGGCTACCTGCCGGCGATCTTCGGCCGCATGCTGCCGAACGGCGCGGCCGGCTGGGGCCTCGCCATCGTGGCCGTGTCGATGTGCGCCTTCGCGCTGCTGACGCTCGCGCCGACCGCCGCTCAGCAGTTCGGCACGATCATCGAGATGGCCGTGCTGCTCGTCGTGCTCGGCTATGCCGCAGCGGGCCTGAGCCTGCTCGTCGGCACGCCGCAGCGCCCGTCCGGCGTGCGCGAACGCCTGCTCGGCGCCGGCGCGCTCGTCGCCTGCGCGCTGCTGCTGGTCTCGTCGGGCTGGCAGACCCTGCTCGGTGCCGCCGCGATCGCGGCGGTCGCCTGGGGACTGTTCCGCGTGTTCGGCAGCCGCGCGCCGCGCTGAGGCCTGCGCTGGAGCACAGGGCGATGGTGGAATGACCTTCGCCGTTTGGCCAAGCGCGCGACGATGGCTATAGTCGGCGGAGACCGTCACCGGACCGCCCCATGCCGCGCACGTACGCCCCGGCCCTGATCGGCCTTTCGGCCTCCAGCCTCCTTCTCCTGTCCGCCTGCATGCACACCGCCACCGCACCCGATGGCGCACGCGCCACCTCCACCGCACCGACGAAGTCGACGATCACCTACCCGGTCTCGCGCACGGTCGACCACGTCGACACCTACCACGGCACGCGCATCGCCGATCCGTACCGATGGCTCGAGGACATCGACGCCAGCGAGACGGCCGACTGGGTCGCCGCACAGAACGAGACCACGTTCGCGCACCTGCGCGGCATCGCGCAGCGCAACGAGCTGCGCACGCGCCTCGAGCAGCTCTGGAACTACGAGCGCACTTCGCCCTACGAGCGTCATGGCGCGCTGTACGCGTTCTCGAAGAACGACGGCCTGCAGAACCAGTCGGTGCTCTACGTCACCGACAAGCCCGGCGCTCCGGCGCGCGTGCTGCTCGATCCGAACAAGCTCTCGACCGACGGCACGGTCGCCTTCAAGGGCGGCGAATTCAGTCCCGATGGGCGCCTGTTCGCCTACGGCCTGTCCTCGGGCGGTTCGGACTGGGAGCAGTGGCGCGTGCTCGACGTCGGCACCGGCAAGCCGCTCGCCGACACGCTGGAATGGGTCAAGTTCTCGACCACCGCGTGGAGCAAGGACGGCAAGGGCTTCTACTACAGCCGCTACGACCAGCCCAGCGGCGAGAACGCGCTCAAGGCCGTCAACACGTTCCAGAAGGTCTACTACCACGAGGTCGGCACGCCGCAGGAGCGCGACCGCCTCGTCTACGAGCGCAAGGACGAGCCCAACTGGGGCTTCGGCACGACCGTCACCGACGACGGCCGCTACCTGCTGATGAGTGTCTGGCGCAGCACCGAGCCCAAGAACCTCGTGCTGATCCGCGACCTCAAGGCCAAGGGTGGCAAGGTGCGCGAACTCGTCGGCGAGTGGACCGCGAGCTTCGACTTCCTCGGCAGCGAAGGCAGCACGCTCTACTTCCTCACCGACGACGGCGCCGCGCGTTACCGCGTGATCGCGATCGACGCGCGCAAGCCGGCGCGTTCGAACTGGCGCGAGATCGTCGCCGAGGCACCCGAGACGCTCGCGAGTGCCCGCCTGGTCGGCGGCCAGATCGTCGCCTCCTACCTCAAGGATGCACGCAGCGTGATCCGCCGCTTCGGCCTCGACGGCCGCGCGCTCGGCGAGGTCGCCCTGCCCGGTCTCGGCACGGCGAGCGGCTTCACCGGCAAGGCACGCGACACCGAGAGCTTCTTCTCGTACACGAGCTTCGTCGACCCGGCCGCGGTCTACCGCCTCGACACCAAGACCGGCACGGCCGAGCGCATCGTCGCACCGGCCTACCCGATCGACACCTCGGCCTACGAGACGCGCCAAGTCTTCTACACGAGCAAGGACGGCACCAAGGTGCCGATGTTCATCTCGGCCAAGCGCGGCATCGCCCTCGAGGGCAACAACCCGACCATCCTCTACGGCTACGGCGGCTTCAACATCTCGGTGACGCCGTCGTTCTCGCCGGCCGTGATGGCGTGGCTCGAGCGTGGCGGCGTCTACGCGGTGGCCAACCTGCGCGGTGGCGGCGAGTACGGCCGTGCCTGGCACGAAGCCGGCATGAAGGCGAACAAGCAGAACGTGTTCGACGACTTCATTGCCGCGGCCGAGTACCTCGTCGCCCAGAAGGTCACCTCGCCGAAGTCGCTCGCGATCCGCGGCGGCTCGAACGGCGGCCTGCTCGTCGCGGCGGTCGAACTGCAGCGCCCCGACCTGTTCGCCGCCGCGATCCCGGCGGTCGGCGTGCTCGACATGCTGCGCTTCCGCGACTTCACGATCGGCCGCGCGTGGGAATCGGACTATGGTTCGGTCACCGACGAGGAAGGCTTCCGCACGATCCGCGCGTACTCGCCGCTGCACAACATCAAGCCCGGCGTCGACTACCCGGCCACGCTCGTGATCACGGGCGACCACGACGACCGCGTGTTCCCGGCGCACAGTTTCAAGTTCGCCGCAGCCCTGCAGGCGGTCAAGCCGAAGCGTCCCGCACTGATCCGCATCGACGTGCGCGCCGGCCACGGCCAGGGCAAGCCGACCAGCAAGCTCATCGACGAGACCGCCGACGTCTACGCGTTCATCCTCGACGCGTTCGGGCGCTGACGGAAGCCACCCGGGATGCGTGCATCCCGGGTGGTACGAGGTCGGGGATCACCTGCGCGGCGCTCCTGACAGAACGCGACGTACACGGGACGCTCGCAACTCGACGTAGCTCGTCGTCAGAAGAATGGGCAGGCCTCCTTCCCTCGTGCCATCCGTCGGAACGCGGGATCACGAGCGAGAAATGAACCTGCTCCCGGCATTCCGGGAGAGCGTGCGGCGGCGTGGCGAAGCCCGATGCCCGTCGCGTAACCGCACCCTCATCCGGCCCTTCGGGCCACCTTCTCCCGGAGGGAGAAGGAAGAGATCGCGCCCGGCGATAGTGCCGAACGAATCGGCCTGTCCCCTGGACGCCACGACACCAGAGCCCCTCGTGGTTCGAAGTACAGGCCTTGCGCAGGGCGGACATCGCGCAGCGGTTTCCGCCGGCGATCACCTCACCCCGCGCGCTGGCGCAACGCCTCGAACAGCGCGACACCGGTCGCGACCGACACGTTGAGGCTCTCGACGCTGCCGCGCAGCGGGATGTGGGCGAGGTGGTCGCAGGCTTCGCGCGTGAGGCGGCGCATGCCCTCGCCTTCGCTGCCCATGACCAGCGCGATCGGGCCCTTGAGGTCGACCGAATACAGCGTCTGCGGCGCCTCGCCGTCGAGGCCGGTCAGCCACACGCCGGCGTCCTTGAGCACGCGCAGCGCGCGCGCAAGATTGGTCGCGGCGATGAACGGCACGCGGTCGGCGGCGCCGGCCGAGGCCTTGCGCACGGTCGGCGTGATGCCGACGGCCTTGTCCTTGGGCACGATCACCGCGGTCACGCCGGCGCCTTCGGCGCTGCGCAGGCAGGCGCCGAGGTTGTGCGGATCGGTGACGCCGTCGAGCACGAGGAACAGCGCATCGGCACCGGCCGCCTCGATCAGCGCGGGCAGCTCCGACTCGCTGCGCGGCGGCGGCGCGCGGTAGCGCGCGGCGACGCCCTGGTGGCGCGCGCCGCCGGTCATGCGGTCCATCGCCTCGCGGTCGCGCGCATGCGGCTTGACGCCGAGTTCGCGCGCGCGCTCGGAGAGCTCCTTGAGGCGCGTGTTCTGCTGGCCGGATTCGACGTACAGCTCGACGATGTTGCCGGCGTCGTGGTTCAGCGCGGCTTCGACGGCGTGGATGCCGTACAGCAGTTCGGTGCTCATGGGGTTTCACGGGAACGTTGGGGGTGCGCAGTGTGACGTGCCGACGCCGCCGCGCAAAGCGCGCTGCGTCGGCACGCCGCGGAGGCGGTCATGCCCCGCTGCGCGCGGGACGTGACCGCGGACGACCTCAGCGCCGTGTGTCGCCGCCGTCGACGACGAGCCGGAAATCGATCTTGCGGTCCTCGAGGCTCGCGCGCAGCACCTGCACGCGGACCTTGTCGCCGAGGCGGAAGCGCATGCCGCGGCGCTCGCCCTCGAGCATGTGGCGCACCGGATCGAAGTGGTAATAGTCGTTCGGCAGCTGGGTGATGTGGACGAGGCCGGTGATCTTCGACTCGGTCAGCTCCACGAACAGGCCGAACGAGGTCGCACCCGAGACGACGCCGTCGAACTGGCTGCCGACGTGCTTCTCCATCCACGCGCACTTGTAGCGCTCGTCGACGTCGCGCTCGGCCTCCTGCGCGCGCCGCTCGTTGTGCGAGCAGTGCACGGCCATCGAGCCCATCTGGGTCGGCGAGTACAGGTAGCCGTTGGCCTTGCCGCCCGCGATCGCGTGGCGGATCGCGCGGTGCACGAGCAGGTCCGGGTAGCGGCGGATCGGCGAGGTGAAGTGCGCGTAGGCCTCCAGCGCGAGGCCGAAGTGACCGGTGTTCTCGGGCTGGTAGACGGCCAGGCTCTGCGAGCGCAGCAGCACCGACTCGATGAGGCTCGCGTCGACGCGCTTGCGGATCTTCTTGAGCAGCGCGGCGAAGTGCGCGGGCTGCACCTCGCCGGCCGGCGGCAGACTCAGCTTGAACTCCCGCAGGAACTCGAGCAGGTCCTCGTACTTGGACGCCGGCGGCGGCTCGTGCACGCGGTACGGCCCCGGGATGCGCCGCTTGATGAGGAACTTCGCGGCCTCGACGTTCGCCGCGATCATGCATTCCTCGATGAGCTTGTGCGCATCGTTGCGCGGCTCCGAGCCGAGCTGGATGACCTCGCCGGACGCGGCGAGGCGGAACTTCACCTCGGTGCTCTCGAAATCGATCGAGCCGCGCTTCTGGCGTGCCTTGGCGAGCACCTTGTAGAGCTGGTGCAACGCCTCGAGACGCGGCATGAGCTTGCCGACCTCGGCACGCGCGTCGTCATCCTTCTCGCCGATCGCCTGCCACACGCGCGTGTAGGTCAGGCGCGCATGCGAGCGCATGACCGCGTCGTAGAACGTCGATTTCGTGACGTTGCCCTCGCGATCGACCTGCATGTCGCAGACCATGCACAGGCGGTCGACCTTCGGGTTGAGCGAGCAGATGCCGTTGGACAGCGTCTCGGGCAGCATCGGCACGACGAAGCCCGGGAAGTACACCGACGTCGAACGCTTGTAGGCTTCCTCGTCGAGCGCGCTGCCGGCCGGCACGTAGTGCGAGACGTCGGCGATCGCGACGACGAGGCGGAAGCCGTTCGCGGTGGGCTCGGCGTAGACGGCATCGTCGAAGTCGCGCGCGTCCTCGCCGTCGATCGTGACGAGCGGCAGGCCGCGCAGGTCCTTGCGACCGCCGATCTCGGCTTCGGTGACGACGGGTTCGACATCGGCGGCCTGGCGCAGCACGTCGTCGGGCCAGTCGTGCGGCAGGCCGTGGCTCGCGATGGCCATCTCGACGAGGATCGACGGCGTCAGGCGCTCCCCGAGCACGGCGAGGATGCGGCCCATCGGCCCGCGGTACGCGGTCGGCGGATCGCTGATCTCGGCAATGACGATCTGGCCTGCACGCGCGCCCTGCTCCTCGCCCGGACGGATCAGGATGTCCTGGTGCACACGGCGATCGTCGGGCGAGACCAGCACGAGACCGTTCTCGACGATCACGCGTCCGACCAGGCGCGACGAGCGCCGCTCGAGCACCTCGACGATCGCGCCCTGGCGGCGTCCGCGGCGATCGACGCCGATGACGCTGCCGAGCACGCGATCACCATGCAGCACGGGACGCATCTGCGCGGGCGAGAGGTAGAGATCCTCGCCACCACCATCGGGACGCAGGAAGCCGTAACCCTCGGCGTTGGCGAGCACGACGCCCGGGATCAGGTCGAGCTTCTGGGCGACGCCGTAGCCGCCGCGGCGGTTCTGCAGCAGCTGGCCGTCGCGCACCATCGCGGCGAGGCGCTTGGTCAACGCGTCGACGTCCTGCTCGGTGTTGAGCCCGAGCGTCTGCGCGATGAGCTCGGTCTTCATGAGCGTCGCCTGCTCCGACAGCAGCGCGAGGATCGCCTCGCGACTCGGGATCGGACGCGCGTAGCGCTGTGCCTCGCGGTCGGCGAACGGATCGTGCGAACGCGGTGCTTCGTCGCCCGTGCGTCCCCGCGGTGCGCCGCGCGGCGGCGCGACGTCGGCGGCATGGAACGGGGGCTTGCCGGGACGTGGGCCCTTCGACGTGCGCGGTGGCGTGGGTGCGGTTGCAGGCGCCGTACGCGTGCGGCCTTTGGGCGCATCGAACACGGGCGGCAGCCAAGGCGCCGGCGCGGATTTCGCGCGCTTGGCGCCGGTCTTCTTCGCGGCTGTGGAGCCGCCCTTGGCGAGCGCCGGCGCGGCGCCCGGGTTCGTCTTCTTGGTGGCGCGCGGCGCGCCTTTCGTGATTCTCTTCGTCACGTTAGTGGAACTCCTCTTGTTGCAGGCACGGCGATCGACGATCGCCGCGTGGAATCATTGACAGGCTACGAGCCTGACAGTATCGTTCGCGCCCCGCTTGGCTCTGCCCTGCGGGCATGCCCAGGTGGCGGAATTGGTAGACGCACTAGTTTCAGGTACTAGCGGGTAAAACCGTGGAGGTTCGAGTCCTCTCCTGGGCACCACACATCCGGTTCGGGAACGTCACAAGACGATCATCCGGACCCCTCGAAAAGCCCCGCGCATGCGGGGCTTTTTCGTTTCCGGATCCGTCGTGACACGAGCGTTCCTGCCCGGCTGCCATGTCCTGGGGAGCACGATGATGCACCGCGACGGCTGAGTGCCGTACCAACGGCGCGGCCACGACGGCGCACGCCCCCTCGCCATGCGAGGGTACGCCATCGTGGTCGATCACGCGGGAGGGAGGCGCGCCGGCATCCACCGGCGCGCATGCGATGTCGATCAGGCGAACGGATCGCGCAGGACGATCGTGTCGTCGCGGTCGGCACCGGTCGCGACGAGCGCGAGGTGACACCCCGACAGCTCCTCGACCGCGCGCAGGTAGGCGCGCGCGGCGGCCGGCAGCTTGTTCCACTCGCGCACGCCCGAGGTCGGCTCGTCCCAGCCCGGGAACTCGAGGTACACCGGCTTGCACTCGGCCCAGCCGTCGGCGTCGAGCGGTGCGAGCTCGCGGCGCTTGCCGCGGTACTCGTAGGCGATGCAGACCTTGATGCTGGGCAGGCCGTCGAGCACATCGAGCTTGGTGATCGCGAGGCCGTTGATCGCATTGATCTGGGTCGCTCGCTTGAGCGCGACGAGGTCGATCCAGCCGCAGCGGCGCGGACGGCCCGTGCTCGCGCCGAACTCGTTGCCGACCTTGCGCAGGTGCTCGCCCATCGCGTCGTCGAGCTCGGTCGGGAACGGACCGCCGCCGACGCGCGTCGCGTAGGCCTTGCAGATGCCGAGCACGTAGTCGATGTCGCAGGCGCCGACGCCCGTGCCGGCGAGCGCGCCGCCGACCGTCGTGTTCGACGAGGTCACGTACGGGTACGTGCCGTGGTCGATGTCGAGCAGCGCGCCCTGCGCGCCCTCGAACAGGATGTTCTCGCCGTTGCGGCGCGCGTCGTAGAGCAGCGTCGACACGTCGTCGATCATCGGGCGCAGGTACTCGGAGAACGCGAGCGCCTCGTCGAGCGTCTTCTGGTAGTCCACGCCCTCCGCCTTGAGCCACTGGGTCAGCACGAAGTTGTGGTACTCGACCGCCGCACGAACCTTGTCGGGCAGCTCCGACGGGTACATGAGGTCGGCGACGCGGATGCTGCGGCGCGCGACCTTGTCCTCGTAGGCCGGGCCGATGCCGCGACCGGTCGTGCCGATCGCCTTGGCGCCCGAGGCCTTCTCGCGCGCCTGGTCGACCGCGATGTGGTACGGCATGATCAGCGGCGTCGCCGGGCTGATCTTGAGGCGCGAGCGCACTTCGACGCCCTGCTCCTCGAGCTCGGCGATCTCGTGCTTGAGCGCGGCCGGCGACAGCACGACACCGTTGCCGATCAGGCATTTCACGCCCTCGCGCAGGATGCCCGACGGGATCAGGTGCAGGACGGTCTTCTTGCCGCCGATGACGAGCGTGTGGCCGGCATTGTGGCCGCCCTGGAAACGCGCGACGGTGCCGACGCGCTCGGTCAGCAGGTCGACGATCTTGCCCTTGCCTTCGTCGCCCCATTGCGCGCCGAGGATGACTACCGAATGGCCCATGATGTTCTCGCTTGCATGTCAGGATCGGGGGTGGCACCCGCGACGGCCCGCGCGCGCGATCGCGGCGACAGGCATGGCCGGGCGGCCCGCATGAGGTGCCCTGCCCCGGCTCGCGCCGGCGCAGGGTGGATTGTCGGTCGTAAGTGTTGCGGTTGCCAGCGCCGCGTCAGCGCACGAGCGCCAGCGCGGCGAGTCCGCACGCGATCAGCACCGCACCGATCACGCGCAGGCGACGGTCGTCGAGTTGCCGCACCTGCTCGGCCATGCGCCTCCAGGCGGACGGCGCGGCGAACAGGAACAGCCCCTCGATGACCGCCACGAGGCACAGCGCGGCGAGCAGGTCGCCGGGCATCGTGCGCCGTCCTTACTTGCTGTCCTGCAGGTAGCGCAGGAACTCGGACTTCGGATCGAGCACCAGCACGCCGTTGGAGGTGCGCTGGAACGACTCGCGGTAAGCCTCGAGGCTGCGGTAGAACGCGTAGAACTCCGCATCGCTGCCGTAGGCGTTGCCGTAGACCTCGGCGGCCTTGCCGTCGCCCTCGCCTCGTGCCTTCTGCGCCTCGCGGTAGGCGTCGGCCTTGATGACCTGCACCTGGCGGTCGGCATCGGCGCGGATGCGTTCGGCGGCCTCGTTGCCCTCGGCGCGCAGCGAGTCGGCGACCTGCTTGCGTTCCGAGCGCATGCGCTCGTAGACCGATCGCAGCACCGAGCTCTCCTCAGGCAGGTCGACGCGCTTGATGCGCACGTCGACGATCTCGACGCCGAGGTTCTGCGCGGCGCGGTTGGCCTGCTGCACGAGCGACAGGGTGAGGTCCGAGCGCGCGCTCGAGACCACTTCCTGCAGCGTGCGCGAGTTGATCGCGGTACGCATGCCGTCCTTGACGATCGGCGCGATGCGCTGCTGCGCGCGCGTCTCGTCTCCGGCCACGGCGGTGTAGAACTTCGACGAATCGACGATCTTCCACTTGACCACGAAGTCGACGTTGACGTCCTTCTTCTCCGAGGTCAGGTAGCGCTCCGCGGCCGCGTCGAGCGTGAGCAGGCGACGGTCGAACGTGAGCGCCTGCTGGATGAAAGGCAACTTGAAATGCAGGCCGGGCTCGTGGCCCGACGACACGATGCGGCCGAACTGCAGCAGGATCGCGGTGCGGTCCTCGCGCACGACGAACACGCTGCTGACCGCGAGCACGACGACGACGGCGAGCAGGATGATGGCGTTGAACGAGCGCATGTCAGCGGCCTCCTCGCGTCGGTTCGGGCGTGGCGACGGCCGCGGCGGCGGCCTCGGGCGGTGCCGGCGGAGCCGGTGCCGTCGCCGTCGGGACGGGCACGTAGAGCATGTTCTTGCCCGACGAGAAATCGATGACCTTGGGCGTGTTGCCGATGACCTGCTGCAGCGTCTCGAGGTAGAGGCGCTTGCGCGTCACCTCGGGGGCGGCACGGTACTCGCTCGCGATGAGCGTGAAGCGCTGCGCGTCACCCTCGGCCTTGGCGATACGCTCGGCCTTGTAGCCCTCGGCCTCCGCGAGGATGCGTGCACCTTCACCACGGGCTTCCGGCACGACGCGCTTGGCGTAGGCGTCGGCGACATTGCTCGCACGCTGGCGGTCCTCGCGCGCGCTGATCGCGTCGTCGAACGACTCCTTGACCTCGGCCGGCGGGCGCACGTTCTGGAAGTTGAGCTCGGTGACCATGAGACCGGCGTCGTAACGATCGAGGGTCTGCTGCACGACGCGCTTGGCCTGCAGCGCGAGTTCTGCGCTCGGGTTGGCGACCGGCTCCTCGCCTTCGGCCGGCTCGACCCGCTGGTCGGGCATGATCGCGTCGAGCTTGCCGGTACCGATCACCTCGCGCACGGCGCTCTCGGCGGCCTGCTTGAGCGTCTCGTCGGGGTTCTTGGTCGCGAACAGGTAACGCGTCGCATCGGCGACCTGGTACTGCACGTTGAAATCGACCTGCACGAAATTCTCGTCACGGGTCAGCATGCGCACCGAGTCGGACATCGCGCGGATCTGCGTCGCGTCGACCTTCTCGACGACCTCGATGGGACGCGGGAACTTGAGGTTGAAGCCCGGCGGCATCGAACGCGCGAGCTTGCCGAACCGCAGCACGACGCCGGCTTCGTTGGCCTTGATGACGGTGAACGAATCGAACAGGACCCAGGCGATCGCGAGACCGAGCACGGCGACCACGATGCCGCCCGAGCCTCCGTCACCGGCGCCGTCGGATCGGCCACCGCCGCCACCACCGAACAGGCGTCCGAACATCTCCTTGAGGCGCTGCACCGCCAGCTCGACGTCGTTGCGCGGCTCCTTGCCGCTGTTCTTCCACGGGTCGCGCGGTTTGCCACTGCCGGGTTCGTTCCAAGCCATGCTTCGGTTCCTGTTGGGGTGGCATGCCGCACGGAGGCGCGGCATGCGCGTGCGGCACGCGCCTCGTGACGCCTGCCGCCTTCGTTGCTCGATCCGGGGTGCCGCCGAGGGCCGGCTGCGCCCTCGGTGTCATCAGCGATGCAAGGGGGACTCGGGATTGTAGGTAGGGTCCCCGGACGGGGCAAGCAAGGCCCCGCGCAGGCGTTCGCCGTCGCCGTCGGGCAGTCCGAACAGCGGTTCGACGAGATTGCGCGGCGCATCGACGTCGATGTCCCAGCCGCCGTCCTCGCGCACGCGCTCGGCGGCGACGAGGCCTTGCGCATGCAGGCGCGCGCGCAGGCGCCCCGCCGTGGCGGGCAGCTCGACGGTACCGGCAATGCGCTCGCGGCCGAGCACGCTCGCGATCGCGTCACCGAGGCGGTCGAGGCCGAGGCGGTCGCGCGCGGACACCCACACGCGTGGCGCGCCCTCGCGATCCGGTGACTCGGCCGGGATCGCATCGGCATCGATGCGGTCCATCTTGTTGAAGACCAGCACCTGCGGGATGTCGGTCGCGCCGATCTCGGCGAGCACGCGTTCGACGTCCGCCACGCGCGTGTCGCGCTCGGGATCCGACGCATCGATGACGTGCAGCAGCAGGTCGGCGTCGCGCGCTTCGGCCAGTGTCGAACGGAATGCCGCGACGAGGTCGTGTGGCAGGTCGCGGATGAAGCCGACCGTGTCGGCGAGCACGATCGGCCCGCAGGCGAGGCCGTCGATGCGGCGCAGGGTCGGGTCCAGCGTCGCGAACAGCTGATCGGCCGCGTAGACCTCGGCACCGGTCATCGCATTGAAAAGAGTCGACTTGCCCGCGTTGGTGTAGCCGACCAGTGCGACGACCGGCAGTGCGCTGCGCTCGCGCGAGCGGCGCGCCTGCGCACGTTGCGTCTCGACCTTGTCGAGCCGGCGCTGCAGCTGCTTGACGCGCTCGGCGAGCAGGCGGCGGTCGATCTCGAGCTGGGTCTCGCCCGGGCCGCGCAGACCGATCGCGCCACCGCGCTGGCGCTCGAGGTGGGTCCAGCCGCGGACGAGGCGCGTGGACATGTGCTTGAGCTGCGCGAGTTCGACCTGCAACTTGCCTTCGTGCGAGCGCGCACGCTGCGCGAAGATGTCGAGGATCAGGCCGGTGCGGTCGACCACCCGGCACTCGGTGAGCTTCTCGAGGTTGCGCTCCTGCACCGGCGACAACGCATGGTTGACGAGGATCAGGTCGGCGTCGAGCACGACGCGATGCGTCTTGAGCTCCTCGGCCTTGCCGGTGCCGACGAAGTAGCGCGGATTGGGCACGTCAACGCGCGCGGCCAGCGTGCCGACGACGGTCGCGCCCGCGGAACGCGCGAGTTCCGCGAATTCCTCGAGGACGGCGGGATCGGACTGACCCGGGGCGTGCGGCTGCAGCAGCAGCGCACGCTCGCCTTTTCTGGAGCGATCGAACAGTTCGGCTTACTCGTGGTGTTCGGCGGACTCGCCACCCGGTGCGGCGTCGGGACCGGCGATGCGCACGTTGCGGCTCGGCACGACGGTGGAGATCGCGTGCTTGTAGACCATCTGGCTGACCGTATTGCGCAGCAGGACCACGAACTGGTCGAACGATTCGACCGTGCCCTGCAGCTTGATGCCGTTGACGAGGTAGATCGAGACCGGCACGCGCTCGCGGCGCAAGGCGTTCAGGAAGGGATCCTGCAGCGACTGCCCTTTGGACATTTCTTGTTCTCCAGTAACGTCGTTCCGAACCGGATAAAAAATCGCGCGGCGCGAAGGCGGCCCCTGCAGGCCAGGCGCCCGGAACGCTTCCGGTTCATGTTCGGCAGCTTAGCCGAACCCGAGCGCGAATAAAATGCGCCACGCCGCGCATTTTTCACGCACCGATGAATGCCGCCACGGTGGCATTCACATGCGACGCCACGCAGGGATCGTCGGGATCGGGCGTGAGGGCGTCGAGTTCCGAGCGCAACCACGTGACCTGGCGCTTGGCGAGCTGACGCGTCGCGAAGATGCCGAGCTCGCGGAAGCGGGCACGCGTGATATGGCCGTCCAGATGGTCCCAGCCCTGGCGGTAGCCCACCGCGCGCATGGACGGCAGGTCGGGATCGAGGTCACCGCGCGCGCGCAACCGCGCCAGTTCGTCGAGCAGGCCACCGGCCAGCATCGCGTCGAAGCGCTGCGCGATCCGTTCGTGGAGCCCGCTGCGATCGCGCGGCAGCAGCGCGAGCTTGAGCACGCGCCACGGCAGGCGCTTGCGCGCGCCCCCCTGCTGTTCGCTCAACGGGCGGCCACTGACCGCGATGACCTCGAGTGCACGCTGGATGCGCTGCGCATCGCCGGGGCGTATGCGTGCCGCGGCGACCGGATCGAGGCCGGCCAGGCGCGCGTGCATGCCGGACCAGCCGACCTCGGCGGCCTCGGCCGCGAGCGAAGCGCGCAAGGCCGGATCGGCGGGCGGAAGATCCGACAGGCCGCGCTCGAGGGCACGGAAGTACAGACCGGTGCCACCGACCAGCAGCGGAATGCGGCCCGCGGCCGACACGGCGCGCATCTCGCGCAACGCATCGTCGCGGAAATCGGCGGCCGAGTAGGGTTCGGAGGGATCACGCAGGTCGATGAGACGGTGCGGATGGCGCGCCAGGGTCTCCGCGTCGGGCTTGGCCGTGCCCACGTCCATGCCGCGGTAGACCTGGGCCGAGTCGACGCTCAGAAGATCACAGGGAAAGAGCTCGGCCAGCGCGAGCGCGAGCGCCGTCTTGCCCGACGCCGTCGGCCCCATCAGGAAGATCGCCGGAGGGCGCGTGTCGATCGAAGGCATCGGGCGATTGTAGCCGCGACCGCGTCGTGCACGGCGCCGACGCTTTGACAAACCCGGCGCCACTGCGCTCATATACCCGCTTCACGGGGGAAGGCCGAGGCACGAATGGACGACTGGACCATCCTCCAGCTCGTGTTGTACGGCGCCGGCTCGCTCGTGGCGCTGACCCAGAGCGTCGTCTTCACCCATTACCACCGTGTTTTCCGGCGCGATCACCTGCTGCTGTGGGCGCTGAGTTTCCTCGCGCTCGCCCTGTACCTGTCGACCTCGGCGATCTCGATCACGCTGCTCGGCTCGATGCCGGCCTCGCATCCGTTGCGCCTGACAGTGTCGTCGGTGTCGCTGATCTCCGCCTACGTGCAGGTCGCCCTGCTGATCATGGGCACGCTGGCGATCTGGCGTACGCACCGCTGGTCGCGCCGCCAGGTGTTCGCCGCACTCGGCCTCGCGTCGGCCTTCGGCCTGTTCGGCGCCCTCGCCTTCGCGTTCGACCCGCAGTACGTGCAGGAGCGGTTCTTCCTGCGGGTCGGTCTGCGCTACCTCGTCGGCGGCCTGGCCGCGCTCGCGATGGGTTTCGCGATCGCGATCCGCTGGCCGCGCGGTCGCCTCGGCCAGCAGCTGACCGCGCTCGCCCTGATCCTCTACGCGGCCGACCTGCTGCACATCTTCGCCTCGTACTGTGCCCAGGCCGGCTACGGCATCACCTGGCCGTGGATGCGCCATGTCGGCGTCGCCAGCGTGCTCACGCAGCTGTTCATCGGTTACGGTCTCGTCGTCTGGCTGCTCGAGGACGAACGCGACCGCGCCGAACGCGCGACCGACGCCGCCGAGCACCTGCGCCATTTCGATCCGATGACCGGGCTGCCGAACCGGCAGCACATGCTGTCGATGCTCTCACGGCAACTCGAGCAGCAGCAGGACACCACGCTGCTGCTCGTGCGCGTCGACAACCTCGGCCACATCGCCGCGGCGTTCGGCATGGACGGCGTCGACCTCGCCCTGGCGACCAGTGCCGAACGCATCGACGAGGTCGCGCGTTCGCGCGGCCTGTTCGCGGCGCGCCCCGACGCCGACCATTTCTCCCTGCACGGCACCGGACTCGATACCGAGGCCGGCGCGGGCCGCATCGCCGAGCAGGTGCTCGACGCGCTGGCGCGGCCGCTGTTCTGGAACGGCCGCGAACTCGCGCTCGAAGCCAGCATCGGCATCGCGCTGGCTCCGCAGGATGCGGACACCGCCGACGCACTGCAGTCGCGTGCCGAGATGGCGCGTGCGCGTGCCCGCCGTGAAGGCGCGATGCGCTACCGCTTCTACGCACCGGATCTCGATGCCGAAGCCCAGCAGCGCCTCGTGCTGCAGGCGGAGCTGCGTGCGGCGTTCGCACGCGACGAGCTCGTGCTCGAGTTCCAGCCCCTGCTCGACGGCTGGAGCCTCGAGATCTGCGGTTTCGAGGCCCTCGTACGCTGGCAGCATCCGACCCGCGGACGCCTCTACCCGGACGCGTTCATCGCCGAGCTCGAAGCCCTCGGCATGATCGAGGACCTCGACATGTGGGTGCTCGAGCGCGCCTGCACGGCGGCGCTGTCGTGGCAACGACCGGGCGGCGAACCGATCCCGGTCGCGGTCAACATCTCGGCCTACAGCTTCCAGAGGCGCGATTTCCCCGACACGATCACGACACTGCTGCAGCGCACGGGCCTGTCGGCCGGCTGCCTCGAGCTCGAGATCGTCGAATCGATCGCGCTGGAGCTGCCCGAGCGCGCGATCGTGAGCCTCGACTGCCTGCGCGAGCTCGGCGTGCGCGTCATGCTCGACGACTTCGGCACGGGTTTCTCCTCGCTCAAGCACCTGCGCCAGCTGCCGTTCGACGGCATCAAGATCGACCGCAGCTTCGTCATCGACGTGCTCGTCGACCCGCGCGACGCGGCGATCGTGCGCGCGATGCTCGCGCTCGCGCACAGCCTCGGCCTCGAGGTCGTCGCCGAAGGCATCGAGACGCCGGCCCAGCTCGCGTGGTTCCAGTCCGCCGGCTGCGACCGACTGCAGGGCTTCCACTTCCATCGCTCGATGGAGCACGAAGCCGCCGTGGCACTGGTCAGGCGCACGCCGGAACGCGCGGCGACCTGAGGCACGCCGGGCCGTCGCCGCCCTGCCGACGGCGCGTCGCTTATACTCGCGCCCCTTTCCCCGCCCCGGATCGATGCGATGAGCGACACGATGAAGGCCCTCGTCAAGCGCGAGGCCACCAAGGGCATCTGGATGGAGCAGGTCCCGCTCCCCGAGATCGGCCCGAACGACGTGCTGATCAAGCTCGAGAAGACCGCCATCTGCGGCACCGACCTGCACATCTACCTGTGGGACGAGTGGTCGCAGCGCACGATCAAGCCGGGCCTCGTGATCGGCCACGAGTTCGTCGGCCGCATCGTCGACAAGGGCGCCGGCGTCACCGGTTACGAGGTCGGCCAGCGCGTCTCGGCCGAAGGCCACATCGTCTGCGGCGTCTGCCGCAACTGCCGCGCCGGCAAGCAGCACCTCTGCCCGAACACGGTCGGCATCGGCGTCAACCGCCACGGCGCGTTCGCCGAGTACATCGCGATGCCGGCGTCGAACCTGTGGCCGATCCCGGACCAGATCCCGTCCGAGCTCGCCGCGTTCTTCGATCCCTACGGCAATGCCGCCCACGTCGCGCTCGAGTTCGACCTCATCGGCGAGGACGTGCTGATCACCGGCGCCGGCCCGATCGGCATCATCGCCGCCGGCATCGCCAAGCACGTCGGCGCGCGCAACGTCGTCGTCACCGACGTCAACGACTATCGCCTCAAGCTCGCCGCCGACATGGGCGCGACGCGCGTCGTCAACGTGTCCAAGCAGTCGCTCGGCGAGGTCGTCAAGGACCTCCACATCGAGGGCTTCGACGTCGGCCTCGAGATGAGCGGCAACCCGCGCGCATTCAACGACATGCTCGACTGCATGTACCACGGCGGCCGCATCGCCCTGCTCGGCATCCTGCCGCGCGGCGCCGGCATCGACTGGGACAAGGTCATCTTCAAGGGCCTCGTCATGCACGGCATCTACGGCCGCCGCATGTACGAGACCTGGTACAAGATGACCCAGATGGTGCTGACCGGCTTCCCGCTGCAGAAGGTGCTCACGCACCAGATCCACATCGACGACTTCCAGCGTGGCTTCGAGCTCATGGAGAGCGGCCTGTGCGGCAAGGTCGTCTGCTCCTGGACCTGATCGCGACGGCGACCGCACGGTGAAGCCGCGTCGGCTGCGCGACCAGCTCGAGCCCGCGCTCGCACACCTGCCGGCGGGGCCGATCGCGGTCGCGTTCAGCGGTGGCGTCGACTCCTCGGTGCTGCTGCATGCGCTGGCCGGCATGCCGGCGGCGAGTGAGCGCGGCCTGCGCTGCTTCCACGTCGACCATGCGCTGCACGATGACAGCGCGATGTGGGCCGAACACTGCCGGCGCGTGGCCGAGGACTGCGAGGTCCCGTTCACGCTGCTGCGCGTCGAGGTCGAGCGCGGCATCGGCCTCGGTCCGGAAGCGGCGGCACGACGCGCCCGTCATCGCGCCCTGCAGGATCAGCTCGCACCCGGCGAGATCCTCGCGTTCGCACATCACCGCGACGACCAGGCCGAGACGGTCCTGCTCAAGCTGCTGCGCGGCGCCGGACCCGAAGGCCTCGCCGCGATGCGCGACGTGCGTCCATTCGGCGACGGCTTCGCATGGCGCCCTCTGCTTTCGTTGCCGCGTTCCGCGCTGCGTGCCTACGCGGAGTACCACGGCCTGCGCTGGATCCAGGATCCGAGCAACGGCGACACGCTCATCGATCGAAACTACCTCCGCCTCGACGTGCTGCCGCGCCTGCGCAAGCGCTGGCCCGAGGCCGACGCGAGCATCGCGCAGAGCGCATCGTGGGTGCGTGCCGCGGCGGATTTCGTCGACGCCGAGGTGGGCAAGGCCCTCGCCCGCCTGCAAGGCCTCGATCCGGCCACGCTGCGCTTCCGCGAATGGCTGTCGCTGCCCGACGCGCTGCGCGATCCCGTGCTGCGTCACTGGCTGCGCGACATCGGCCTCACCGAACCGACCCAGCACCAGGTCGGCGAGCTCGTGCGCCAGCTCGCCGAGGCCGGCGAGGACAAGCTCCCGTGCGTGCGCTGGCCCGGCACCGAACTGCGGCGCTACCGCGAGCTCGTCTACGCACGCCGACCGCTCGAGATGGTGCCGGTCGAATGGGAACACCGCTGGCACGGCGAGGTGTTCACGCTGCCCGCCGGACTCGGAACGCTCGCACTCGTGGACGACGCGGGGCTCGCGACGTCGCCGCTCGCGGACACGGTGCGTGTGCGCTTCCGTCGCGGCGGCGAGAGCCTGCGCCTCCACGAAGGCGCGCATCACCGCGACCTGCGCGATCTGTTCCAGGAAGCGGGATTGCCGCCCTGGGAACGCGCGCGTCTGCCCCTGGTCGTCGACGATCGCGGCGACCTGCTCGCGGTCGCGGATCTGTGGACCAGCGACGCGGGCGCCGCGCTGTTCGCGAGCCACGGTTGCCGCCTCGCGTGGGCACGCGCGCATTGACCGTCGGCAGGCCTGCCGCTAGCCTTCGCGCCATGCCGCAGACCGCCTCCCCCGCCCCGAACCAGATCGCCGAGTTCGAGCAGTCCCTCGACGAGCTCGAGCAACTCGTCGCGCGCATGGAACAGGGCGACATGGGCCTCGACGACTCGCTGAAATCGTTCGAGCGCGGTGTCGCGCTGTACCGCAGTTGCCAGGGTGCACTCGACCAGGCCGAACTGCGCGTGCGCCAGCTGCTCGATCCGTCTTCGCCCGACTCGGCCGAGCCGTTCGCGCCCGACACGCCGTGATCCGGCGCGGGTGCGCCCCGCGCGACGACATCGCTTCCTTTCCACCGATTGCCGCAGGAGCGCGTGTCATCAACGCCCCGCTTCCCGTCATGCACGAGCTCTCCGAGGCCCTGCTCGCGTTCGCCGCTCACGCCGATCGCGCGCTCGAGCGCGCCCTGCCACCTGCCGACCAGCCGCCGGCCGACCTGCACCGCGCGATGCACTACGCCCTGCTCGGCGGCGGCAAGCGCATGCGCCCGCTGCTCGTCTACGCGACCGGCCACGCGTTCGGCGCATCACCCGACACGCTCGACGCCTGTGCGGTCGCGGTCGAGATCATCCACGCCTATTCGCTCGTCCACGACGACTTGCCCGCGATGGACGACGACGCCCTGCGCCGTGGGCGGCCGACCTGCCACATCGCCTTCGGCGAGGCGATGGCGATCCTCGCCGGCGACGCGCTGCAGGCGCTCGCGTTCGAGGTGCTTGCGCGCGACACAGCGGAGCACGCTCCCGCGACGCGTGTGGAGATGATGCGCGTGCTCGCTGCCGCCTGCGGTTCGCACGGCATGGCCGGCGGGCAGGCCTTCGATCTTTCGGCCGTCGGCCAGCGCCTCGACGCGTCCGAACTCGAGCGCATGCACGTGCACAAGACCGGTGCGCTGATCCGTGCCTCGGTGCGTCTCGGCGCACTCGCCGCGGGATGCCGCGACGAAGCCGTGCTCGCGCGACTCGAGCGCTACGGCCATTGCGTGGGCCTGGCCTTCCAGATCCGCGACGACATCCTCGACATCGAGGGCGAAGCGGCCACGCTCGGCAAGACCGCGGGCAAGGATGCTGCGAACGACAAGCCGACCTATCCGGCGATCCTCGGGCTCGAAGCCTCGCGCGCACATCTCGACGCCCTCACGGCGGAAGCGCTCGACGCCGTGGAAAACCTCGGCGAACCGGCCGTCCACCTGCGCGACCTCGCACGCTTCATCGCGACGCGGGCCAGCTGAAGGCCGGCGCGAGGCGAAGCGCCCCGCGCCGGCGCACGATCACTGCACGAGGCGCAGCGTGATCGGATAGCGGTAACGCACGCCGTTGCTGGCATTGATCGTCGCGACGATCGTGAACACGAGCCAGCCCAGGAACAGCACGAAGCCGAGCGGAATCGTGATGAGCAGGCCGATGCCGAACGTCACGAGCGTGATCACCCACAGGCCGAGACCGGCCAGCAGCACGGTGATGTTGAAGTTCAGTGCTTCCTTGGCCTGGTCACCCGCGAACGACAGCGTGTCGCGCTTGACCAGCCAGATCACGAGCGGGCCGATCACGCAGCCGACGAACGTGAAGAACGCCGACAGCGCCGACAGGTGGCCGAGCATCGCCCACGTGCGTTCGTCGCCGACCGGGGCGACTTCGGGAACCTGCGAAACCTGATCTTCGGTCATCACGGATCTCCTCTGGTAGGGCGCGACGGCGTCGCATCTCCAAGGTGGGTCCATCGAGCCCCCGCATCAAGCGACGGAAGTCATGGACCGTTGCACCGCCCGTCACGGCGGACCACACTCCGCGCACCACAGGGAGCGGGATGCGGGTCATGACTCGGATGCACCGGCGCACGGGAAGGTTTGAAGCGATGGCCGTGGCGTTCGCATGCGTGCTGGCGCATGCCGACGCTTCCGCGCAATTCCCCGATCCGGTCGGGCTCCCCGACGGCACGGCGGTCCGTATCGCACCGGGCGCGAACGCGGTTTTCACCTTCGATGTTCGCAATGCCTCGACATTCACGCAGGCCGTGAACGTCGCGGGGATGCTGCGCGGCGCGCCAGGATCGTTCGGTGAGTACGCGTTTGTCTCCGAGTCGGGGCCACGCTGTGCGGCGCCGGTCCTGTACGGGACAGGTGATTCCGTGCGCTTCGAGGTCGGTCCGCTCGATGCAGGCGAATCGCAGCGTTGCGTCTACCGCGTCACGCGCCGCGTCGATTCGATCAACGATCTCATGTTCGGCGCCTGTGTCGGCACGAGTTCACCGTGGCTCTGCGCCCGGGACGTCTTCATCGGCTCGCTGCCCGACATGCAGTTGATCGCTGAGCCGGCCGAACCGGTTGCGCCGGGCGCGATGTCAGCGCTGGTCCGGCTGACCGCACGCAACCCGCTCGGCCCCGACGCCCTCGCGCGCAGCGTCACGACGGCATGCGAGGAGTTCGAGTTCGGCATGTCGGTCCCGTTTCCTTTCGACCTCGAGAACGATTTTCCCGGCGCGTGCCCCACCTCCGATCATCGCGAGATGTGCTTCAACTTCACGGGCCAGAACTTCGACAGTCGCGGTTTCCTGATCGGCCCCACGGCGGCTGGCGGCGAAGCGTCCTGCCTGATACGGCTCAGGTACCGCGAACCGATTTCCCGGCCGTTCGACCTCGCGATGTACTTCACCGACGATATCGTCGAACGCGCCGACGGCGGTCGTGCCTTCGATCCAGACCGCGCCAACGGCGTCGTGCGTGTCGGCGCGGCGCCAGGCGGTATCGGCACGCCCGATGCGGCCGCGCTGCCGTTGTCGCCGATCGCCGCCATGCTGCTTGCGGCGCTGATCGGACTCGTCGCGGCGACGCGCCTGCGTCGCCGCACGCAGGGCTGAGAAGCTCAGCCTCCCGCTACGGTCATGCGGTCGAGCAGGATCGAGCCCGTGAGGACGTGCGAGCGCGGGTCGACGTCGGTGCCGATCGCGACAAGGCTGGCGAACATGTCGCGCAGGTTCGAGGCAATCGTGATCTCCTCGACCGGATGCACGATCTCGCCGTTCTCGACCCAGAAGCCCGAGGCACCGCGCGAGTAGTCGCCGGTGATCAGCGACACGCCCTGCCCCATCAGCTCGGTGACGACGAGGCCGGTGCCCATGCGCTTGAGGAGCGCGGCGAAATCGTCGCCGCCGGCGCCGCTCACGAGGATGTTGTGCACGCCGCCGGCGTTGCCGGTGCTGCGCAGGCCGAGCTTGCGCGCCGAGTAGGTGCCGAGGATGTAGCGCTCGAGTCGGCCGCCGCGCACGAGGTCCGAATCACGCGTCGCGACGCCGTCGCTGTCGTACGACGAGGAACCATGGCCACGGCGCAGGTGAGGTCGCTCGACGATGTCGACGAACGACGGAAAAACAGGCTTGCCCACATGGTCGAGCAGGAAGCTCGCGCGCCGGTACAGCGCGCCGCCGCTGACCGCGCCGAGGAAGTTGCCGACGAGGCTGCGCGCCACCTGCGGCACGAACAGCACGGGGCACTGGCGCGTGCCGATCGCGCGCGCGCCGAGCCTGCCGACCGTACGCTGCGCGGCCATGCGGCCGATCGAGGCGACATCGGGGAAATCCGACGCGGCGCGCACCGACTCGTACCAGTAATCGCGCTGCATGCCGGCGTCGTCCTCGGCGAGCAGCGCGACCGAGATCATGTGGCGGGTGTCGCGCGAACGCGCGAAGAAGCCGTGCGAAGTCGCCTCGACCGACAGCGACTCGCCGACCTGCACGGCGGCACCCTCGGAGTTGTTGATGCGCGGATCGAACGCGCGGCCGGCGTCCTCGCAGGCCAGCGCGAGCTCGACCGCGGCCTCTGCCGTGATGTCCCACGGATGCCAGAGGTCGAGATCCGGGAAATCGTGCGCGAGAAGATCGGCGTCGGCGAGGCCGTTGCAGGGATCCTCCTCGGTGTGGCGCGCGATCGCGCAGGCGTGGTCGATCGTCTTCGTGATCGAGTCGGCGCTGAGATCGGCCGTGCTGGCCGAACCCTTGCGCTTGCCGAAGAACACCGTGAGCGTGAGCCCGCGGTCGCGCGTGCGTTCGATCGACTCGACCTCGCCGAGGCGCACGCCGACGCTCAGGCCCGTGTCGACGCTGACGCCTAAGTCGACCTCGTTCGCGCCCTTGTCGCGGCAGCGCCGCAGCACGTCCTCGGTGAGCTCGGCGAGGCGGTCGAGCTGGGCCAGGCTGTCGTCGCGATTGGTCATCGTTGCGGTCACCGCTTATCCTCTCGTTCCTGTCATGCCGTGCGCGATGCGCCCCGGCCCTGTCGCCACGACGGCCGCACACCGCGACCGCCACTCCATCCCGCGTCCGCCGAGGCGGACCTTCGAACCCTCGCCATGTCCGACGAAACCCACGACGACGACGACGCCCTTTTCGACGGCCCGAGCCGCAGCCAGCAGCGCCGCGACGCGCTCGCCGTGCTCAAGCTCGCCGAGCAGCTCGTCGCCCTGCCCGAAACCCGTCTCGCACGCCTGCCGCTGCCCGAGGACATCCTCGACGAGGTGCGCAAGGCGCGCCAGATCCGCCAGCAGATCGCCCACAAGCGCCAGGTGCAGTTCCTCGCCAAGCACATGCGCCGCCTCGAAGACGACGACCTCGCGCCCGTGCGTGCGCTGCTCGACAACGACCGCCAGCAGTCGTACCGCCAGACCGCGGCGCTGCACCAGCTCGAAGCTTGGCGCGACCGCCTGCTCGCCGAAGGCGACGAGGCGTTGACCGCGTGGTTCGAAGCGCATCCTGACGCCGATCGCCAGCAGCTGCGCAACCTCGTTCGCCAGGCCCGTCACGAAGCCGAGAAGGGCAAGCCGCCGCGTGCCGCGCGCGAGCTGTTCCGCACGCTGCGCGAGCAGCACGAGGCCGCGCAGGGCTGAGCGTCACGCCGCGGTGCCGCCGACCGTCATCGCGTCGATGCGCAGGGTCGGCTGGCCGACGCCGACCGGCACGCTCTGGCCTTCCTTGCCGCACACGCCGACGCCCTCGTCGAGCTTGAGGTCGTTGCCGATCATCGACACGCGCTGCAGCACTTCGGCGCCCGCACCGATCAGCGTCGCGCCCTTGACCGGACGCGTCACCTTGCCGTCCTCGATGAGATAAGCCTCGCTGGCCGAGAACACGAACTTGCCGTTCGTGATGTCGACCTGGCCGCCGCCGAAGTTGACCGCGTAGAGGCCGCGCTTGACCGAACGCAGGATCTCCTCGGGATCGCGCTCGCCCGGCAGCATGTAGGTGTTGGTCATGCGCGGCATCGGCAGGTGCGCGAACGATTCGCGGCGCCCGTTGCCGGTCGGCCTGACGCCCATGAGGCGCGCGTTGAGCTTGTCCTGGATGAGGCCTTTCATGATGCCGTCCTCGACGAGCACCGTGCAGTTCGTCGGCGTGCCCTCGTCGTCGACGCTGAGCGAGCCGCGGCGCCCGGCGAGCGTGCCGTCGTCGACGATCGTCACGCCCGGCGCGGCGACGCGCTGGCCCATGCTGCCCGAGAACACCGAGGTTTCCTTGCGGTTGAAGTCACCCTCGAAACCGTGGCCGATCGCCTCGTGCAGCAGCACGCCGGGCCAGCCCGGGCCGAGCACGACCGTCATCGATCCAGCCGGTGCGTCGACCGCTTCGAGGTTGACCAGCGCGCTGCGCACGGCCTCGTCGGCGAGGCGATGCGCGCGGCCGTTCTCGAGCAGCTCGGTGAAGCCGTAGCGTCCGCCGCCGCCCGAACTGCCCGACTCGCGTCGGCCTGCGTGCTCCGCGATGACCTGCACGTTGAGGCGCACGAGCGGACGCACGTCGGCGGCGAGCGTGCCGTCCGAGGCCGCCACCAGCACCGTATCGAGCGTCGCCGAGATGCTCACGATCACCTGTTGCACACGCGGATCGCGCGAGCGCGCGTAGGCGTCGATCTCGCGCAGCAGCGCGACCTTGGCCTCGCTGGACAAGGTGTCGATCGGATCGATCGCCGGGTACAGCGCGCGGGCGCTGGTCACCGCGAGCGGACGGCCGCTGCCGTTCGCGCCGGCCTGCGCGATCGCACGCGCCGAGCCGGCCGCCTCGAGCAGCGCGGGCATCACGATCTCGTCGGAGTAGGCGAAACCGGTCTTCTCGCCCGAGACGGCGCGCACGCCGACACCTTGCTCGATCGCGTGGCTGCCTTCCTTGACGATGCCGTCCTCGAGCACCCAGGACTCGCTGCGCGAATGCTGGAAATACAGGTCGGCGGCGTCGATCGACGGCGTCATGAGGCGCGCGAACACGCGGTCGAGGTCGACCGCCGAGAAGCCGCCGGGGCGCAGCAGCCGGTGTTCGGCCTGCGCGATGAGATCGGTCATGCGGGGGATCCGGGACGCGGGGAATGCCGCGACAATGAGGGTGGGCGGGGCCGGAAACAAGCGCCGGAAGCCCCACCGCGGCGCCCGCCTGAACCGCGAAACCGCGCAAATCGCATCGTCACGCGCTTTTGCTACACTCCGGCGTTCCGCCCGAACGGGCATGCGCCAGCGGCTCGATGAGCGAGGAACCTCCCAGTACCCTGCCCCAGCGTTCGTGGTTCGGACGCCTGACCCACGCCCTCTCAGGGGAACTGACCAGCCGCGAGGAGCTCATCGACGAGCTGCGGCTCGCCCAGGCCAACGGCCTGCTCTCGAACGACACCTTGTCGATGATCGAGGGCGCCATCGAGGTCACCGACCAGACCGTCGGCGACATCATGGTGCCGCGTTCGCAGATGGTGTCGATCCCGGCCACCGCGAGTTTCGACGACGTGCTGCGCACGGTCATCGAATCAGGCCATTCGCGCTATCCCGTCCACGGCGCCGACCGCGACGAGATCCTCGGCATCCTGCTCGCCAAGGACCTGCTGCGCTGCTTCCACGACGAGGCCGCGCGCGACGTGCGCACGCTGCTGCGACCGGTCGCGCTGATCCCCGAATCCAAGCGCCTCAACATCCTGCTCAAGGAATTCCGCCTGTCGCACCACCACATGGCCGTGGTCGTCGACGAATACGGCGGTGTCGGCGGACTCGTCACGATCGAGGACGTGCTCGAGCAGATCGTCGGCGACATCGACGACGAGCACGACGACGAGGACGCCCCGAACCTCATCCAGCCGTTGCCCGACGGACGCATCCTCGTCAGTGCGCAGACCCCGATCCTCGATTTCAACGACCGCTTCGAGTCGCGCTTCGCGGTCGAGGAGTTCGACACGATCGGCGCGATGCTGACCTCCGAGTTCGGGCACGTGCCGCAACCCGGCGAGGAAACCACGCTCGGCGGCTTCCTGTTCCGCGTCACCAAGGGCGACGCGCGGCGCGTGCAGCAGTTCGCCGTGCGGGTCCACGAGGCGTGATCGTCGCGGCGGCGGCACGCTGGCGTGCCAGGCTCGGCACGCTGCTCGGCGGCGCGCTGCTGTGCGGTGTACTCGCGGGCACCGCGCCCGCGAACGAACCCGCGCCGCCCTCCGGCGGCGCGGCCGCATCGGAACCGGCCACACCGGCAACGGATGAGGGCAGTACGGAACCCGCGGCGCCTTCGATCAGCCTGCTCACGTTCGGCCCCGGCGAGATCTACTGGGAGCGCTTCGGCCACAACGCGATCGTCGTGCGCGATCCCGCGGGCGGCCGCGCGGTCAGCTACAACTACGGCATCTTCGATTTCGAGGACGAGGACTTCCTCGCCAACTTCATGCGCGGCCACATGCGCTACCGCGTCGACGCCGCCTACGCCGACGAGGACATCGCCGCCTACGCCGCGCAGGGCCGCTGGGTGGTCGAGCAGCAGCTCGCCCTGCAGCCCGATCAGGCCCGCGCGCTCGCCGCCTACCTGGCCTGGAACCTCGAACCCGACAACGCCTTCTACCGCTACGAGTACTTCACCTCGAACTGCTCGACACGCGTGCGCGACGCACTCGACGAGGCGCTCGGTGGCGCTCTGCGCGCGCAGCTCACGGCGCCGTCGCGCGGCTACACGTTCCGCCTGCTCACCGACGCACTGATGTCGCCGCAGCCGCTGCTCATGGGCGTGCTCGACGCGGGCCTCGGCCCCTACGCCGATCGCCGCCTGTCGTTCTGGGACGATGCGTTCATCCCGATGCAGCTCATGTCGCACCTGCGCGAGGTGCGCGTGCCTGGCGCGGACGGCCAGCCGGTCGCGCTGGTATCGTCCGAGCGCGTGCTCGCACCGGCGCGCCTGCCCGATCCGCCCGCGCTGCCGCCCGATCTGCGCTGGGGCTTCCTTGCCGCGGGCCTCGTAGTCGGCGGCGCACTGCTCGGCCTGCACGCGCGGCGTCGCGCGGCGTGGGCACGCCGCACGTTCTCGGCGCTCGCCATCTTGCTCGCGCTGACCTGCGGCCTCGCCGGCCTCGTGCTGCTAGGCCTGTGGGGACTGACCGAGCACCGTTCGGCCTGGGCCAACGAGAACCTGCTCGTGCTCAACCCGCTGTGCCTGCTGCTGGTGCCGGCCTGGTGGGGCGCGCGACGCACCGACTGGCGTCCGTCGCGCTTCGCGCGGGCGCTCGGCTTCGTGCTCGTCCTGATGGCCGGTTTCGCGCTGTTCGCGAAGGTGCTGCCGTGGTTCGTGCAGGCCAACCTGCCGTGGCTGCTGCTGCTCGCACCCGTGCACGCCGCCGGCGCGTGGTGCCTCACGCGCGCTCAGCGCATCAGTTCGTAAGGCCCGCCGCGCTCGATCGCGCGCGCATACGCCGGGCGCGCATGGATGCGTGCGAGCCAGTCCTGCACGCGCGGCTTGGTCTTGACCTCCGCGCTGCGCGCGGCGAGCGCCTCCATGACGAAACTCATCTGGATGTCGGCGGCCGTGAACGCGTCGCCCGCGAACCACTCGCGCGCCGACAGTTCGTCCTCGAGATAGTCGAGGTGACGCGTCAGCTGCGGCTCGACGAGCATGCCGAGCACCTTCGCGCTGATCGCACGCGCGATCGGCCGCGCGAAGAACGGCATCGGTCCCTTCGGGATGCGCGAGAACACCAGCGACATGAGCAGCAGCGGCATCGCCGAACCCTCGGCGTAATGCAGCCAATAGGTGTAGCGCAGGCGGTCCTCGCTGTCGGGGGGCGGCACGAGCCGGCCCTGGCCGTGGCGGCCGACGAGGTATTCGACGATCGCGCCGGATTCGGCGATCGTGCGCGTGCCCTCGGTGATCACGGGCGACTTGCCGAGCGGATGCACCTTGCTCAGCTGCGGCGGCGCGAGCATGGTCTTCGCGTCGCGCTCGTAGCGCACGATCTCGTACGGCAGGCCGAGCTCCTCGAGCAGCCACAGCACGCGCTGCGAGCGCGAATTGTTGAGATGGTGGACGGTGATCATCGGCGCATCCTCGCGTTCGGTCGACCGCCCATCCTAGTGCAGCTGCGGCGTCGCACCGCGATCGATTGAACGAAACGCACACACACGCAGGCCGCGCCTCGCCCTACCATGCGCGTCCCGCACCTGCCGCGCGCCGCCGATGACCTTCCGCTTCTTCCAGCTCGACGTGTTCACGCCGCGTGCCGGCGGCGGCAATCCGCTCGGCGTGGTCGCCGGCGCGGACGCGTGGAGCACGCAGGCGATGCAGCGCTTCGCCGCATGGACCGACCTCGTCGAGACCACGTTCCTGCTCACGCCGACCACGGACCAGGCAAGCTACCGCGTGCGCATCTTCACGCCATCGCGCGAGATCGCGTTCGCCGGCCATCCATCGATCGGTTCCGCGCACGCCGCGCTCGAGGCGGGCCTCGTCACGCCGCGCGACGGCGTGCTCGTGCAGGAATGCCAGGCCGGCCTGCTGCCGGTACGCGTCGAACCGCGCGAAGGCCGCCGCGACCTGTTCGTGCAGGCGCCGCGCGCCCGCGTGCTGCAGACCGGCCTCGACGCGCATCCGCTGCTCGGGGAGGTACTCGACGGCGTCGCCCCCGGCGCGCTGCCGCCCGCGTTCGTCGAAGGCGGCCGCCGCTGGTGGGTCGCCGAGTTCGCCGACGCGGCCGCGCTGCGCGCCTGGCGCCCCGAGCATGCGCGCATCGCTGCGCTCGCCAAAGCCACCGACAGCCTCGGCCTGTGTGCGTTCGCGCGCAGCAGCGAACCGGGCCACGACCTCGTCGTGCGCGCGTTTCCTGCCGGCGTCGGCATCGTCGAGGATCCCGCCTCGGGCGCCGCCAACGGCCTCGTCGCGGCGTGGATCGCCTCGGCCGAACCCGAAGGTCCGCTCGCGCGCGGCTACCGCGTCAGCCAGGGTCGCGAGATCGGTCGCGACGCCGAGATCCTCGTGCGCATCGATACCGACGGTGCCGTATGGGTCGGCGGCCAGACCCAGACCGTCGTCGACGGCCGCGTGAACTGGCCGCTGCAGGACTGAGGACGCGCCGCGCGCGGCCGCACGGCCCTCAGGCGTCGCGCCGCGGACCGCTCCAGCGCGTGCGGTAGAGGTCGTGGCGACGGTCCTTGAGGTTCTGCACGGTGCCGTCGTTGCGCGCGCGGGCAAGATCCTCGAGGCGCAGGTCCGCCCACAACACCATCTCGGTATTGGGCGTCGAATCGGCAGCGACGCCGTCGCGCGCGAACGGGAAGTCGCACGGCGTCAGGATGCAGCTCTGTGCGTACTGGATGTCGAAGTTGTTGACGCCCGGCAGGTTGCCGACGTTGCCCGACAGCACCACGTAGCACTGGTTCTCGACCGCTCGCGCCTGGCTGCAGTAGCGCACGCGCAGGTAGCTCTGGCGTTCGTCGGTGCAGAACGGCACGAACAGGATCAGCGCGCCCTGGTCGATGAGGTGGCGCGCGAGTTCGGGGAACTCCGAGTCGTAGCAGATCAGCACGCCGATCGGCCCGCAGTCGGTCGGGATCGCCGCGGCGCGGCTGCCACCCTTGATGCCCCACCACGTGCGTTCGTTCGGCGTCGGATGGATCTTCTCCTGCACGTGCACCGAGCCGTCGCGCAGGCAGACGTGGCAGAGGTTGCGCATCGTGCCGTCGACGAGGGTCGGGTGCGATCCGCCGATGATGTTGATGTTGTAGCGGACGGCCAGGTCCGAGAACAGCGCGCGCACGCGCGCCGTGTAGTCGGTGATGCGCCGGATCGCCTCGACCGAGGGCAGCCTCGCGTTCTCGATCGACAGCAACTGCAGCGTGATCATCTCGGGGAACACGACGAAATCCGATTCGTAGCCCGCGGCGATGTCGACGAAGTATTCGACCTGCGTCGCGAACGCCTCGAACGAGTCGATGCGGCGCTGCTGGTACTGGATCGTCGCGACGCGCACGCGGTCCGGCAGGCGCGCGGCATGCCGCGGCGTCGGTGTCTCGGGCTGGTCGTGGCGATCCGGATTGCGCCACGCGAGGTGCGCCGCATAGCCCATCGACTCGCGGTCGCCCGGCACGTAGTGCTCGAGCACGCCGATCAGTTCGAAGCCGTTGCGCAGCTGGAAGCTCAGCGCCGCATCACGTTGACGTCCCTCACGCACCGCTTCGATGTAGGCGTCGACCGAGCCCAGCGTGCGGATGCGCTTCTCGAGTCCCGGCAGGCGCCCGCCGAACACGATGCCGCGCAGGCGCAGCGAACGGCACAGCTTCTTTCGCGCCTCGTAGAGGCGACGGCCGATGCGCAGACCGCGAAACTCCGGATCGACGCAGACGTCCATGCCGTACAGCCAGTCGCCGTCGGGGTCGTGGCGCGAGGCGTAGCCGCCGCCCGTGATCTCGTCCCAGGCATGCGGTGCCATCGCGGTCGCCTCGTCGATGCGGAACGTCGCACAGAAGCCGACCACCTTGCCGTCGTAGACCGCGACGAACTGGCCCTGCGCGAAGCGCGCCTGCTGGCCACGCACCATGTCGGCCGAATGACCCCATTCGGCACCGTAGACACGCGCCGTGAGATCGACGATCGCGTCGATGTCGGCGGCGCCGGCCTGGCGCACGACGAGGCGGGGAGCAGGAGTCGTCATCGTCGGACACTCGCATGAAGGACGCGGCAGCCTAGCGTGGCCGCGCTTCGGCGCCGCTGAACGCCGGACGGCACGTTCCCGGTCATGGGGGCATGGCGTATGCTCGGGCGATCCGCGTCGCCACGAGGCGCCGCGTACGGGGGGATTGTTCATGTTCAAGCGGCTTCTGGCCCGACTGTTCGGCACTGCCGGACGCAAGCCAGGCACCCAGGAAAGGGATTTCGAAACGCTCAACCGCCACGCGCCCCTGCGCTCGGCGACCGCGACGCCGCGCCCGGAAGGCCACGCCGACCCCGAGCCGCCGAGCGGCTTCATCTGCCGCGAGACGATCCTCGGCCGCGACCACCGCGTCGCCGGCTACCAGTTCATGCTCCAGCACGGCACCCGCGAGCGCATCCGTTCGCGCAGCCGGCGCATCCACCACGTGTACGCCGAAGTGCTCGTGCGCAACATCCTGAAGCTCGACGTGCTGCGCCTGCTCGGCCACCGCAGGGCGTTCCTCGACGTCCCCGATTCGTTCCTCGAACATCCGTCGATCACCGAGCTGCCGCCGGCGGCGACCGTCCTCATCGTCGGCACGATCCCGTCCGCCGAGCCGATCGATCCGACCAAGGTGACCGAATCGGTGCGTCGACTTCGCGCACTCGGCTACCGCATCGCGATCGACGTGTCGACGCCCGACGCACCGGGCCTGTACCTGCTGCCGCAAGCCGATTTCGCGGTCGTCGACGCCGGTGTCGGCGATCCGGAACGCCTGCGCACGGTCGCCGACCAGCTGCGCAGGTCCGGTGCGAAGACCCAGATCCTCGCGCGCGACATCCCGACCCACGACGATTTCCTGTTCTGTTTCGGCCTCGGCACGGCGCTGTTCCAGGGCCCGTTCATCACGCGGCGCGAGGACTGGTCCGGCAACACGATGGGCCCGAACACCGCGCGCATCGCCGACCTGCTCGCGCGCCTGCGCCGCGAGGAATCCGACGCCCACGAGATCGCGCAGATCCTGCAGCAGGATCCGGCGCTCTCGCTGCGCCTCATGCGCTACATCAATTCCGCATCGATCGGCATGCGCGACGAGATCACCTCGATCGAACGCGCCCTCCTGCTGCTCGGCCGCGAGAAGACCTACCGCTGGCTCATGCTGCTGATCTACAGCGCCGACAAGGGCTCGGCACGCTCGGCGGCGCTACTCGAAAGCGCGCTCGTGCGTGCGCGCATGATGGAACTGATCGGCGCCAACCGTCCCGAGCGCGAACGCGATGCGCTGTTCCTGGTCGGCCTGCTCTCGCTGGTCGACGCGATGCTGCAGATCCCGATGCACGAGGCGATGGCGTCGCTGTCCACGGCCCCCGAGATCGAGGCCGCGGTGCTGCGCGGCGAGGGCCCGATGGCCGACCTGCTCACGCTCGCGATCGCCTGCGAGAACGACGACCTCGGCTCGCTCACTGCCGCGGCCGAGAAGTGTGGTGTCACGGCCGAGTTCGCCAGCGAGCAGCATCTGCTGGCCCTCGTATGGGCCCTCGACGTGGCGGATTGACGCGGGATCCGGCGCGCGGTGCCCTGAACCCGCCCGGAAGCCGTCATGCGGGCGTCATCGACGTTCCTTGCCCCGCCCTGCCCGGTGGCCGAAAATACGCGCCTGACCGCCGGCATCTCCCTGAATGATCGATCCGACCCGCTATCCGCGCCTCTCGCGCATCGAAAGCCCCGCCGACCTGCGCCGCTTCCCCGAGTCCGAACTCGCCGACATCGCGCGTGAAGTGCGCGAGTACCTGGTCGAATCGGTCGCGACCTCCGGCGGCCATTTCGGCGCCGGCCTCGGCGTCGTCGAGCTCACGGTGGCGCTGCACTACCTGTACGAGACGCCCGAAGACCGCTTGGTCTGGGACGTCGGCCACCAGTGCTACCCGCACAAGATCCTGACCGGCCGCCGCGACCGCATCACCACGATCAAGAAGAAGGACGGCCTCGCGCCGTTCCCGCGCCGCGAGGAAAGCCCGTACGACACGTTCGGCGTCGGCCACTCGTCGACCTCGATCAGCGCCGCGCTCGGCATGGCCGTCGCCGCGCAGCGCAAGGCCGATCCGCGCCGCATCGTCGCGGTGATCGGTGACGGCGCGATGACCGCCGGCATGGCCTTCGAGGCGCTCAACCACGGCGGCGACGTCAAGCCCGACATGCTGGTGATCCTCAACGACAACCAGATGTCGATCAGCGAGAACGTCGGCGCGCTGACGCAGATGCTCGCCCGCCTCATGGCCAGCCGCACGCTCAACCGCATGCGCGAGCACGGCAAGCGCATGATGAAGCGCGAAGGTCTGCTGTGGCGCTTCCTCAAGCGCTGGGAAGAGCACGCCAAAGGCATGTTCATGCCGAGCACGCTGTTCGAGGAGTTCGGCTTCCACTACACCGGCCCGATCGACGGTCACGACCTGCCCCAGCTGCTGCATGCGCTCAAGACGCTGCGCGAGCTCAAGGGCCCGCAGCTCCTTCACGTGGTCACGACCAAGGGCAAGGGCTACGCACCGGCCGAGCGCGAACAGATCGAGTATCACGCGGTCGGTCCGTTCGATCCCGACAAGGGTCTCGCACGCAAGGCCGGCGCGGCGAAGCCGACCTACACCGAGATCTTCGGCGACTGGCTCTGCGACATGGCCGTCGCGGACGATCGCCTCTATGGCATCACGCCGGCGATGCGCGAAGGCTCCGGCCTCGTGCGCTTCTCGCGCGAGCATCCCGAACGCTATTTCGACGTCGGCATCGCCGAGCAGCACGCCGTGACGCTCGGCGCCGGCATGGCCTGCGAAGGCGCCAAGCCGGTCGTCGCGATCTACTCGACGTTCCTGCAGCGCGCCTACGACCAGCTCATCCACGACGTCGCCCTGCAGGACCTCGACGTGCTGTTCGCGATCGATCGTGCCGGTCTCGTCGGCCCGGACGGCGCGACGCATTCGGGCAGCTTCGATCTTTCGTTCCTGCGCTGCATCCCGAACATGGTCGTGATGGCGCCGTCCGACGAGAACGAGTGCCGCCGCATGCTGACCACCGGCTTCCTGCACCAGGGCCCGGCCGCCGTGCGCTATCCGCGTGGCACCGGCACCGGCGCCGCGCTCGACGCCGGCCTCGAGCCCCTGCCGATCGGCAAGGGCGTCGTGCGTCGCCACGGCCACGGCATCGCGCTGCTCGCGTTCGGCGCGCTCGTCACGCCGGCCGCGAAGGTCGCCGACGCGCTCGACGCGACGCTCGTCGACATGCGCTTCGTCAAGCCGCTCGACGAGGCCCTCGTGCTGGAACTCGCGCGCACGCACGGCGCGTTCGTGACGCTCGAGGACAACGCGATCCAGGGCGGCGCCGGCAGCGGCGTCGCCGAATGCCTCGCCGCGCACGGCGTCGTCGTGCCCGTGCTGCACCTCGGCCTCGCCGACAGCTACCTCGAGCACGCGAGCCGCGAGGAACTGCTTTCGGAATCGGGCCTCGATGCGGCCGGTATCGAGTCCGCCGTACGCACGCGCTTCGGCGACCTCGTGCCCGTGCAGGCGATGCGCAGCGCGGGCTGAGCCCGCGAATCGCCTGCGGCGGTTCCGCCCTACCCGAGCGAGCCCTCACGCGTAGGGCGGAACCCGCGCAGCGGATTCCGCCGTGTACCCGCAGCATCGTCACATGCGGCGTCGACGCGCGCCCTTCTCGTTCCTCCGATGGATCCAGCGGACGCTGGCTGTATCGATGCGATGCACCTTCTGGATCGACGGTGGAATCGCCTTCGGCGGTTCCACCCTACCCCGCAATGCGGCCGAGCGTGACGCGGTCGCGTGATTCGAGATCCTGCGCCGTCGTGACGTCCGCGAAACCGTTCGCGGAAAATATCGCACGCACCGCATCGCCCTGGTTCCAGCCGTGCTCGACGAGCAGCCAGCCACCCGGCACGAGGTGGCGCGGTGCCTGCGCGGCGATCGTGCGGATCGCGTCGAGGCCGTCGGCACCCGACGCGAGCGCCGCTGCGGGTTCGAAGCGCAGGTCGCCTTCGCTCAAGTGCACATCACCGGCTTCGATGTAGGGCGGGTTCGAGGCGACCACGTCGAAGCGGTGCGTGCCGAGCGGCGCGCACCAGTCGCCTTGCGCGAACGTGACGTTGCCGAGGCCCAGGCGCTGTGCATTGCCGTGCGCGACCGCGAGCGCTGCCTCGCTCACATCGGTGGCGAGCACGCGTGCCTGCGGCCGTTCGCTCGCGAGCGCGAGCGCGATCGCGCCCGATCCCGTGCCGAGGTCGGCGACGTCGCACACGGCATCGGGCGGGATGCGCTCGAGCGCGAGCTCGACGAGACGCTCGGTATCGGCACGCGGGATCAGCACGTCGGGCGTGACCGCGAGATCGAAGGTCCAGAAGCCGCGCTGGCCGACAAGGTAGGCGACCGGCGTGCCGGCGCGTCGCGAGGTCACCAGCTTGTCGAAGCGCTGCCGCTGCGCATCGTCCGGTACGGCGTCGGCGTGCGCGAACAGCCACGCCCGCGATCGCCCGAGCGCGTGCGCGAGCAGCAGCTCCGCCTCGTGGCGCGCCTCGCCGTCACCGGGTGGAGCGGCACCGCGCAGCAGGTCGGCGACCGTGCTCATCGCGCCTCTCCGGGACACGACCATGCAGGGACACCGGAATCACCTGTCCCGGCGTATGCACGCTGCGCTGTCGGCATGCTGGCACCGTGTCCCGGCGACGCGACATCGTCGCATCGCCGGAACCGACATCCGTTCGGAACCAGGCGTGGGCTCACGCCGCACCTGCAGCCGGCGGCGGAGGCGGCGGCACGTCGATCGCCGGTTGCGCACGGCGCCACGGCGTCCAGTAGCCGCCGCGCGTCCAGGCCGCGAACGCGGCGCGCGACCAGCGCACGAGTGCTGCGGCGAGCCACAGCGCCCACGCGAGCATCGCGAGGTTGTACGCCCAGAGCGGCAGCGACACGACGCTCGCGACCGGCAGCACGTCGTCGGCGTGATCGGCGAACCAGTTGAGGATGCTGCCCCGGGACTGGGCGCCGCGCACGACCATGTCCGGCGTGCCGAGCAGGCCGTTGTGCACGCTCGCGAGCAGGCAGCAGAACGCGATCAGCGTCAGGCCTGCGAGCGCGACCTGCACGAGGTTGAAGCGCCAGCCCGGCACGACCTCGCGGCGGGCGCGCCAGTCGAACGCGAACAGCCATGCGACGACGACACCGAGCGCGAGCCACGAGAACGTCGAGAAGCCGATGCCGAGCAGCAGCCATTGATGGAAGCGAAGCGGACCCGGTCGCCAGCGCGACAGCAGCCACGCGAGCACGACCATCGCGAGCAGTTCACCCCAGAACAGCACGGCGGGACCGACCGGCGGGCCGAACGCGGCGAGCAGCCAGCGGTCTCCCGGAACGGTGACGCGCAGATCGAGGTTCGCGGACGGCATGCCCAGTGCGAACGCGGGCGTGGCCGAACGCATGCCGATCGGCGTCGCGTCGCGCAGGCGCACCTCGTAGCGCTGCGTGCCCGGTGACACCGGCAGGCTCAGCGTACCGTCACGCGGACGCACGCCGAGCGTCGTGCCATCGCGCGTGACCGCGAGCACCTCGAGGCCTTCGGGTACTCGCACCGCGTGCTCGCCGCCCTGGCTCGCGCGCACCGTGAACGCGAGCGTGTGCGTCGTCGCACGCTCACCGATCTCGCTGGAGACCTGCACCCCGTCGATCGCGCGCGTCGCACCGTCGACAGCAGCCGGTCGCGTGACCGTGACCGTGAGTGTTTCGCCCGGCAGCGGATGGAACACGAACTCGCGATGGCCTTCCGCGTCATTGTCGTCCGGTGACGATTCCGGCACGCCGGCGAACGTGACGTGCCAGGTCGGACTTGCGGCCACACGCCAGACCTCGGCGCGCTCGCCGAGCGGCGGCGCGACCAGCGTGATCGTGCCCGTGTTGTCGAGTGTGGCATCCCAGCCGGTCTCGTCCGCGCCGTCGGCGAGCGCAGCGGTGATGCGGCCGTTGCGCACGCGCAGTCCCGGCGTGGACACGCGCTCGCCCGTGAGCACCGGCACATCGACCGTGAAGCCGCCACTCTCCGGAGCTAGACGCTCGACGGCCGTGCTGGTGGACCACTCGAGATCGAGCGACAGCACGCGGGTGACGCGCACGTAGGCGGGAAACTGCTGTGTCTCGTCCGCTGCCTGGGTGCCCGCTGCATCACGCGTGCGCAGCAGCGTCAGCGTCTCGGTCATGAGGCGGTCGTCGACGAGGCCGCCGGCCTGCCAGTCGCCGCCCTCGGCGAACTCGACGCGACGCGGCGCGAGCGTGAACGCGAGATCGACCTTGTCGCGCGCGGCGCCGAACACGAGCTCGACGCGATGCACGCCGCGGCCGAGCGCGATCCACGGTTTGCCGCCGATGCGCGCGAGGCTGTCGTCCGCCGCACCGTCGACACGCAGCGTGCGCAACACGAGCCCCTTCTCGTCGATCGGCAACGGCACGGCGACGCGTTCGAGAGCATGCACCTCGAGCACGACGCGGATCTCTTCGGCGCGTGCCGTGACCTGGGCGAGCGGCATCGAGGCACAGGCCGACGCACACTTCGGCACCTCGACGAGGCGCTCACGCCATTGCTGCAGCAGCTCCTGCGACGGCCAGCCCTGCGCCTGCGCGGGCGCGACCATCGCGAACGGCAGAAGCGACGCGAGCGTGATGCCCGCGAGCGCAGGAACCGACGCGCGACGCGGCCGCCACGACACGCCGCGCAGCAGGCGCCAGACCAGCCAGCCCAGCAACGCGACGAGGACGAGGCGCAGCGGACGCACGACCCACGGCGGCGCGACGAGCAGGTTGACGGTCTGCGAGGCCGGCACGGGACCCGTGAACGTCAGCGTGTGGCGCGAACCGAGCCGCCAGCCGGGTTCGCCGCCACCGGTCTGCACGACGGTGTTCTCGCTGTATTTCTTCATCGCCATTTCGATCTGTGCCCGACGGACGTTCGCGCCCATCACGACGACCGACCCATACCCGTCTGAAGCCCCCGCCTTGCTCACTTCGTCCCTGTGGATCTCGAGCACAGGCGATGCCGACTCGATGTCGACGCGCGCAGCAGGCGCTGGTGGAGGAGGCGGAGGCGGCGCGGGTTCGGCCGCGACCTGACGATGTCTGGCCCCAGTCACCGGTGCATCGTCGTACAGGGCTGCCGGATACGCGACCACACCCGAGTCGTCGGCGAGCTGCGGATACAACGCCGTGCGCAGCTGCGTCGCCATGAACGGCACCGCGACGATCACGAACACGACGAGCGCGGCGACGCGCAGGACGCCCGCGACACGCGCGAGGCGGCCGGTCGGCAGCGCACGCGCCATCAGCGCGATCACGATCACGGCGAGCAGCGACCACAGCGGCGAACCGCCTTCCTGGAAGCCGAGCAGCAGGTAGGCAGCCGCGACGACGCCGCCGATCGGACCGAGCAGGCGCGCCGCGAGCATGACGAGGATCGCCACGAGGAACACGTCGAGCAGGCTCCAGCGCGACAGCCAGCTGCCGTTCGCACGATCGCTGCCTGGCGCGGCGACGAGCCGGTAGCCGTACGGCAGGTTCACGGTCGTCGTGACCTCGTCGAAGGTCTGCTGCCAGCCGCCGATCGGCAAGGTGCCGGTGCCTTGCGCGATGCGCACGCCCGCGGCGAGGTTGACCTGGGGGACGCGCCACTCGACGCCGCTCGTCCCCTCGCCTTCGCCGCGCGTGACGAGCAGTGCGTCGCCGTCACCCTCGGCGCGTTGCAGCGAGAACGGCGGCGCGACGTCGAGACGCCATCCGCTGTTCATGTGTCCCATGACGCGATCACGCGCGAACCAGCCTTCGCCCGAGAAATCGAGCCAGGCCTCGCGCGCGAGGATCAGGCGGTTCGCCTCGTCGGGGAGCTGGCCACGCGAGCGCACGTCGATCGTGATGGCATCACCGTCGCCGAGTGCGAACGCCGGCAGGCCATGCCATTCGTCGGGAACGTCGGCCTGCGACGGGTCGACCTGCACGGCGCCGCTCGCGTGCGTGGTCCGCAGCGAAGGCACCGCCTCGTAACTCCAGATCTCCTGGCGCTGTGCGTCGGCGACCGCACGCGCGACGATCTTGTCCACCGGCGCCGTCGCACGCGCACGCAAGGTGAGTTCCGCATAACCGGGCTGCACCTGCACGTGCAGGCGTCCCTGCTCGTCGAGGCGCGCGGGCCAGCCGTCGCTGTCGAGCGCGAGCGGCGCGAAACCCTCGGGCAGTACCGGCGAGATGGCGACCTCGCGCACCTGGCCCGACACGTAGAGGCGGAACTGCGTCTCGAGCTCCCCCGGCAACGCGTCGGTGAACTTGCGGAACACGCGCACGTCGAGGCTGTCGGCCTCGACCGTGGCATCGGCGGCACGGCCGAGCGTGACGCGGTCGCCCTCACGCTGCACCGGCGCGACGGCGCGACCGTCGATCGTCAACGCGACGATCGCGGTCGGCGCAGGGACGGCGAGCTGCTGGGGGCGCTCGCGCCACGGGATGCGCGCTCGCAGTACATGCGCGCCTGCGGCGAGCCAAACGGAAGGACCGTTGCGATCGACGACCGGCGCGGGCTGGCCGTCGACGGTGACCTGTTGCGGCCAATGTTCGGCATCGCCAGGCAAGGCGATCCAGGCGTCGATATCGACGCGCCAGCGTTGCTCGATCGCGGCACCGGTGGCGTCGGCGGCGATCGACAGCGTGCCCGGCCACGTGCACGTATAGGCTTCGCGCCCCTCTCCCGCCCGTCCGGCCATCAGCGGGCAGGCGCGGAACTCATCGCCCTTGAGCACCCAATCACGCCAGGCCTCGAGCGAGGACGGCGTCTGCGCCGAGGATGTTGCGATGCCCGCGAACAGCAGGACCAGGACCACGAGCCACCATCGACGCACGGGAGTCTCCTTCTCATGGGATGCGCAGGTGCAACGCGGTGCGCCGCGTTGCGGGGTTTCGCGAAGCGCGCGGTCAGTGCGCGAGCAGGCGCCAGCCCTGCTCGAGGCAGGCCAGCACGAAACCGGTCAGGAAGAACAGGTAGCTGTAGCGCAGATAGCGGTACTTGTGATGTGCGAGGTAGGTGCCGAGCGAGTAGACGTCGGACGCCCAGGTCGCGTACGGCGTGCCGTCGGGCATCAGCACACGGTTCATCTCGCGCAGATAGCGTTCGCGCGAGAGCTCGGCGAAGTGGCCGAAGAACAGCAGGTTGAAGTGCGGCGGCAAGGTCTCGTCCTTGAGCCGGATCGGCCGGTACTTCGGCAACACGGCGAGGATCGCGAGCAGCAGCGCGAGCAGCGTGAAGCCGGCGAGGATCAGCACCGACGTGCGCAGCTCGGGATCGGCGAGACGCCCGAGCGACAGCGTCAGCACGATCGACGACACCGTGATGATGATGTTGGCCTTGGTGTCGGCCATCGCCGACAGCTGCACGTGATGCTGCTGCGCGGTGCGCAGTACGTTGTCGGCGGTGTTGCGCTCGGGGATCTGCGCGTAGTCCAGCGGGGGCGGCGTCTCGATCATGCGAAGGCGTTCCGGATCGGGTCCGGCGGCATCTTACTGTGCCGCCGGCCGGGCGCGACGACACGGCCACGGAGGGGCCATGCCGGGCGTGAAGCGATGATTCGGCCCATGCGCCAACGAAAAAGCCCGGGCACGAGGCCCGGGCTTTGCTTCGAAGAGGGGGGCGGCGGATTCGGGGAGGAAATCCGCCGCCCGGGACGGCGCAGCCTTGGGGAGGGGGGTGCAGACGCCGTCCGTGCGTCGAGCGGGCAAGGCCACGGCATCGACGCCCACACGACATGGGGTTCGCCTTCGTGGGCACAAGGGCTGCGTCATTCCGCCCCACCTCGAGGCCTTCGAACGCACGGCCCGAAGCAGGTGTGTCGCGTCCGTGGCGGCCCGATATGATGCGGTGATGATCGTCACCGACCGCTCCCGATGAACCTGCGCGACCTGCGCTACCTCGTCGCACTCGCCGAGACGCGCCACTTCGGCCGCGCCGCCGAAGCGAGCTTCGTGAGCCAGCCGACCTTGTCGACGCAGATCCGCAAGCTCGAAGAGGAGCTCGGCGTCGCCCTCGTCGAACGCACGCCGCGCAAGGTGCTGCTGACCGAGGTCGGCCGCGAGATCGCGCAGCGCGCGCGCGACGTGCTCAACGAGGTCGACCAGATCAAGGCGATCGCACGACGCACGCGCGATCCCGAATCGGGCAGCCTGCGCCTCGGCATCTTCCCGACCCTCGGGCCCTATCTGCTGCCGCACGCGGTGCCGATGATCCGCAAGCGCTTCCCGCGCCTGGAGCTGCTGCTCGTCGAGGAGAAGACCGAGGTCGTCGTGCGCCAGCTGCGCGAAGGCCGCCTCGATGCCGGCATCCTCGCGCTGCCGCTGCACGAGCCGCAGCTGCACGCCGAGCCGCTGTTCGAGGAGCCGTTCGTGCTCGCCGTGCCCGAAGGCAGCGCGCTCGCCGCGCGCAAGGCCCTGACCCTCGACGATCTCGCCGACCAGAGCGTGCTGCTGCTCGAGGACGGCCACTGCCTGCGCGATCAGGCGCTCGAGGTCTGCCAGCTCGCCGGTGCCGGCGAGAAGGCCGGCTTCCGCGCGACCAGCCTCGAGACGCTGCGCCAGATGGTCGCCGCCGACGTCGGCATCACGCTGCTGCCTACGCTCGCGGTGAAGCCGCCGGTTCCGCAGGTCGAGCACGTGCGCATCCTGCCGTTCAGCGGCAAGCCGCCGAGCCGCCATCTCGCCATGGTGTGGCGGCGCAGCTCCGCGATGGCGCAGTTCCTGCTCGAACTCGCAGGCGTGCTGCGCGGCCTGCCGCCGGGCCTGCTCGATCCACGTGCCGAGACCGAGGCGCCGGCACGGAAATCCCGTACCGCCGCGAAGCGCTGATCAGCGCGGCGTGGCCGCGTCGCGTGCGGCCTGCCACGCGAGCCGCGTGCGGCTGGCCTTGTCGAACACCGCCTCGATGCCGGCACCGTCACCGTCGGCGATGCGCGCACGCAGGTCGGCGACGACGGCGGCATAGCGATCGAGCTCGCCGAGCAAGGCCTCGCGGTTGGCGAGCACGATGTCGCGCCACATCTCGGGGCTGCTTGCGGCGATGCGCGTGAAATCGCGGAAACCCGCACCGGCGAGCGCGAGCTTGAGCTCGGCGTCGACGCCGTCGACGATCTGCGCGACCAGCGCGTAGGCGAGCACGTGCGGAAGGTGGCTGACCGAGGCGAGCACGCTGTCGTGGCGCGCCACGTCCATCTCGAGCACACGTGCGCCGGCGCTGCGCCACGCGGCACGCACGCGCTCGACCGCGTCGGCATCGTGGCCGGCCAGCGGCGTGACGATCACGTGGCGACCGTCGTAGAGGTCGGCCAGCGCGGCATCGGGACCGTGCACCTCGCGTCCCGCGATCGGATGCGCCGGCACGAAGCGTGCGATCCGTACGCCGAGCGCCGCCTGCGCGGCCGCGACGACATCGCCCTTCGTGCTGCCTGCATCGGTCACGACCGTGTCCGCACCGAGCCGCGTCGCGATCGATGCGAGGATCGCCGGCGTCTGCGCGACCGGCGCGGCGAGCAGCACGAGGTCGGCGTCGGCGACTTCGTCGGCGGCATCACGAGCGGCGCGGTCGACGATGCCGAGCTCGAGCGCGCGCGCGAGCGCGACCTCGTTGCGGTCGACGCCGACGATCGTCCCGACCGCGCCGGCACGCCGCAGCGCGCGTGCGAACGATCCGCCGATGAGGCCGACGCCGACGACGACGAGTTTGCGCAGCATGCACGAGGCTCCCGGAACGTGGCGCGCGAGTGTACGCCAGCGCCACCGGCCGCCACGGCGTGCACGGGGTGTCGAGGGTCCTCGGGCACATTGAGAAAGCCGGCGCGGTGGGCTACGGTCCGCCGCATGCGTCCCGCAGCCGCCGCGACAGGAGCGTCATCGATGAAACCCGCGATCCGCGTGTCGAGCCTCGATCTCGAACGCCTCGAGAGTCTGCTCGACGAGCCTGCGCACGCGCGCAGCGCGACCGCCGAGGCGCTGCGCGGCGAACTCGCCCGCGCGACGATCCTCGAACCCGCGGGCATGCCGGCCGACGTCGTCACGATGAACTCGACCGCACGCGTGCGCGATCGCCTCACGGGCGACGACCGCGACGTGACCCTGGTCTACCCGCGTGATGCCGATGCCTCGGCGGGACGCGTCTCGATCATGGCGCCGCTGGGCAGCGCGATGCTCGGTCTGCGCGTCGGCGACACGATCCACTGGAACGTGCCGGGCGGACGCCCGCTGCACGTCGAGGTGACCGGGCTCGCCTACCAGCCCGAAGCCAGCGGCGACCTGCACCGCTGAGGTCGTTTCCTGCCGTGAAAACGTCTCCCGCCACAACGCGCCGCGCCCTCGTGCTGTGCTGCAACATGGCGTTCGGACGCGTGCTATCCTCGCCGCGCTCCTCGGCGGTGACCGCATGATCCTTCCGCGATACCACATCGGCCCGTCGGGGATCGCCGGCGCCGGCAAAGGCCTGTTCCTCGACGAAGACGTCGAGCGCGGGCGCATCCTCGTCGCGCCCGACGCGATCAACGAAACCTCGAGTTTCGCCGAGATCCTCGCGCGCCCCGATGCCGCGCAGGCGTTGCCGGCGACCGTGCGCTGGTTCGAGGACCGCTACACCGTCAGCACCGACTGGCCCGACGAGTGCTACGTCAACCACGCGTTCGAACCGACCGGGCTGTGGCACCTGGGCTTCATCTTCGCGGCGTCCGCGCTTCCGGCCGGCACCGAGATCACCGTCGACTACCGCCACCTGCTCGCCCCTGGGCAGGAGGAAGATTTCCGCGATGCGGCCACGGATGCGCCTATCGTCGGATTCACCTGGAAAGAGAGTCTCGGAGCGTCCTCGCAGGCGCTGCTGGCACTCCTCGACTAGCGAACAGGCATGATCGAGATCCCCGTCCTCGTCACCGAGCGGCTGCGCCTCACGGCGTTGTCGGACAAGCATTTCGAAGCCTACGCGGCGATGCTGGCCAATCCCGAGACCACGCGGTTTATCGGCGACGGCGAGCCGCTCGACCGCATGAACGCCTGGCGTTCGATGGCCATGCTGCTCGGCCACTGGGTGCTGCGCGGCTACGGCATGTGGGCCGTGGAGCTGCGCGAGACCGGCGAGTTCGTCGGCCGCGTCGGCCTGCACCATCCGGACGGCTGGCCCGACCTCGAGGTGGGCTGGATGCTCCGCCCCGAATTCCGCCGCATGGGGTACGCGACCGAGGCCGCGCGCGCCGCGCTCGGCTACGCGTTCTCGCGTCTCGGCGCCGAACGCGCGATCAGCCTGATCCGTGCCGAGAACACATCGTCGGAGCGCGTCGCGCGACGCCTCGGCGGCCGCCAGTCGACGACGATCGACTTCCTCGGCAGCGCGACGCTGGTCTACACCTACCACCGTCCCGACCCGGCGATCTGAGCCGCGCGATGCGCCTGCTGCGCCCGCACGACTACCGCCGCACGCGCTGGAAGAACGACGGCGGCTGGACCACGCAGATTGCGTCGGATCCAGCCGATCCCGAGGCCGTCGGCGGCGCGTTCCGCTGGCGCGTCAGCGTCGCCGAGATCGAACGCGACGGCCCGTTCTCGTCGTTCCCGGGCGTCGATCGCGACCTGCTGCTGCTCGAAGGCAACGGCATCGAGCTCGACATCGACGATGCGCCGACACGCACGCTGCGCCAACGCTTCGAAGGTGTGCATTTCGCGGGCGAATCGAGCGTCGACTGCCGCCTGCTGGCCGGCGCGACGCGCGACTTCAACGTGATGGCGCGCCGTGACGCGGTTGTCGCGGAGACGCTTGCGCGACCGCTCGCCGGCGCGATGCTCGTGTTCGGCCAGGCGCGCACGCTGCGTCTCGCGCACGTGTGGTCGGGCCAGGCGACGTTCCGCACCGGCGACACGAAACTCGACGCGCGCCAGGGCGACACCGTGATCGCCTCGCCGGCCTCAGGGGAGCGTCTCGTCATCGACGGTGCGGGCGAACTCGTGCTCGTGACGTTTCGCGACGTCGACGCCTGAAGCTGGCGCGACGCACGCCCTGCTCTGCTCCGCCGCCTCACCTTTCCAATCGATCGCTTCGTTCGACGACCGGTTCCGCCCGTCGCCCTCAACCCGCGCGCGGTGACTCCGCGAGCACGCCGCGCAGTGCGTCGTCGCCGCGCAACGGCAGCTCGGCCTCGAGCGTCGTGCCACGCCCCGCGACCGCATCGATGCGCAGGTCGCCGCCGAGGGCCTCGAGGCGCTCGCGCATGCCGCTCACGCCGTTGCCCGGCACGATCGCGCCGCCCCGACCGTCGTCGACGATGCGCAGCCGCGCATGCGTGGCATCGCGCGTCGCCGTGATGCGCACGCGGTGTGCACGCGCGTGGCGCTGCACGTTGGTCACGGCCTCGCGCACGGTCAACGCGAGCGCGGTCTCGAGATCGGCAGGCAGCGAGGCCGCGTCGAGTTCGTAATGCAGCGACACGCCGTCGGCCTCGAGCAGCAGCTTGGCCGAGGCCAGTTCGGCAGCGAGGCCCGCAGCGCGGATGCCGGTCACCGCGCGACGCACCTGCGCGAGCGCATCACGCGCGACGCGCGTGACCTCGTCGATCTCGTGGCGTGCGGCCTGCGGGTCGCGATCGAGCAGCTTGCCTGCGAGTTCGGACTTGAGCGCGACGAGCGACAAGGTGTGGCCGAGCAGGTCGTGCAGGTCGCGCCCGATGCGCTCGCGCTCGGCGAGCGCGGCGAGCCGGCGCACCTCGTCGTGCGACAGCTTGAGCTCGGCACGCTTGCGCGTGGTCTCCACGAAGTAGTGATTGCCGAGGAACACCGCGATGCCGACGATCAGCGTCACCGCGAACACGAACAGCGGATAGCGCAAGGCGAGGACCTGCGCGAGGAACAGCACGAGGATCAGCACCGCCCACGCCGCGCGGCGGCCGAACGGACCGCCGACGAAGGCCGCCGTGGCGAGCGCGTAGATGATGTAGGTGTTGCTGAAGGGATTGATCGGCAGCAGCGCGTAGCCGAGTCCCGCGATGCCGAGCATGCACAGCGTGCGCGCGAACGTGGTGCGCAGGCGGAAGCTGAGCACGTAGATCGGCAGGAACACCACGATCGTCACGAGCGTCGCCGGCAGCATCGACGGCCGCTCACCCCAGCGCGGTCCCGCGGTGTCGGTGAAGACCATCGGCACGAACAGGAACACGAGGTAGCCGAGCAGCCACACCGGCGTCCAGCCGAGGCCGAGATCGTCCGGGATCAGGCGGCGGCGCAGCGCCAGCAAGGTGGTCATCATCGTGCGCGAGGCGTTCATGGTCGGCTCCCGCGCAACTCTACCGCATCGATCGCGAAGCGGAACGCGCCGGTCGGCGCACCGGCGGCGAAGCTGATCGCACGCAGTTGCGCGAGATCGGCACCGCCGAACGCGGCGAGCGGCAGGCGCATCTCGGTCCATTCCGGACCCGCCGTGAACGCATGCATCGCGGGCATGCCCTGCATCGTCGGACCGGACATCAGCATGACCTGGTACTCGCGTCCGTCACCGCGCACCTGGAACACGAGTTCGGTGTTGGCGCGTGCGTCGACCGCACCCATCGGCGTGCGCGCCGGCAGGAACGCGATGCCGGCCCACGGATACGCCGAGCCTGCGGCGATCTCGCCGGCGACCTCGAGCGCTCCCGCACTGCCGAGCGCTCCGCCCGCCACGAGCGCGTGGCGCACCGTCGAGCGGCCGCCCATCACCGCGTCTGTGGTCTCGTGCCAACCCGAACCGAACGCGGCCATAACGGCACCGTCGTCGAAGTCGGCGATGCGTGCATTCGCAGGCAGCACGTCCACGACCCCCTTTGATTCGCCGGCACGCGGACGCTCGACCGCGTAGCCGTTCTTCCACACGGCGACGATCGCGCGCGTCGCGCGGATGTCGGCGGTCGGATCGCCATCGACGAGCACGAGGTCGGCGCGGCGTCCCTCGGCGATGCGGCCGCGGTCGTCGATGCCGAAGCGGTCGGCACTGCGCGACGTCGCCGCCGCGAGGGCTTCGAGCGGCGTGAGACCTGCGCGCACGAGCAGTTCAAGCTCGCCGTGCAGGCTCGCGCCGTGCGCGGTGCCCGGGTTGCCGGCGTCGGTGCCGGCGAGGATCGTCACGCCAGCCGCGTGCAGGCGCCGCACCGATGCGAGCGCATCGCCCGGATACTCGGGATGCGCGTGCAACGAAGGAAACGCGGCTTCGAGCGTCGGCACCTGCGCGGCCGAGAGCCACGGCCGCAGGCGTGCATCGGCGACCAGCGAACGACCGTCTCCCGCGCCGCTGCCGGCCGCGAACACCGACAGCGTCGGCACGACGAACAGGTCGCGTTCGCGCGCGAGTGCGACGAAGGCGTCGTCGGCCGGCGCGTCGACGAACACGTGTGCGAGCCCGTCGGCGCCGGCGCGTGCGGCCATGCGCGCGTCGTCCTGCTTCGACACGTGCACGATCGCGCGCTTGCCGCGCCGGTGCGCGGCCGCGACGACGGCCTCGACCTGGGCCGGCGACAGCGTCGGCCAGCGCGTCGTCGCGCTGTGCGCGGAGAGATCCTCGACGATGAGCTTGACCAGATCCGCACCCTCGTCGACGCGCGCATCGACGAAGGCCGTCGCGTCTTCGCCCTCCGCGAGCGTCGGCACCGGCATGCCGTACTGCGTGCCGTGGCCACCCGGCGCGGTCACCGCCACGCCAGCGGCCCAGAGGTCGGCCTCCGCGGTGCGCTCCATGCCCTCGCGCTCGCGGCGCAACGTGGCCAGGCGTCCGCGATCGCCGTGCAGGTCGATCGCGAGCGTGACGCCGAAGCGCAGCGCCTCGCGGCGCGCCTCGCCCCAGCTGTGCACGTGCGCGTCGATGAGGCCCGGCATCAGCGTTCGGCCCTTGCCGTCCACGGCCTCGACACCGGGCGCATCGACCTGCGTGCCGATCGCGGCGATGCGGCCGTCGCGCACGAGCACGTCGGTCGCCTCGTTCACACGCTCGCCGTCGAACACGCGCGCGCCGCGCACGACGAACGTGTTGCCGGCCGGAAGCGCGGGCCCCGTTTCGGGCTTCGATGCCGAAGGTGGCGTGGTGTCCTGCATCACGACCGCGATCGCGAGCACGGCGACCACGGAGAGGCCGGCGACGAGAGAAGTCTTCGAGCGCATGATCGTCCTCCTCAACCCACGTCGGCGAGGCGGCGCCGCGCCATCACGAAGAACGCGACCGTCACGACCGCGAGCACGCCGAGGTGCATCGCGAGGCTGCCGCCGGCATCGCGCCCGACGATCTTGAGCGCGATCTGCGACAGGTGGAACGATGGCCACACCGGCGCGAGCTTGGTGAAGATCGCCGGCAGGATCGACAGCGGCATCCAGAGGCCGGACAGGAACGCCATCGGCAGGTAGATCAGGTTGACGATCGCGGGCGAGGCCTGGCCGCCGACATGCACGCCAATCCACAGGCCGATCGCGCAGAACGGCAGCGTGCCGAGCACGTTGACGAGGAACAGCCCTGCCCACTGCAGCGGCGCGAGGCGCACGCCGCCGAGGCTCGCCGCGAGTACCGCCAGCATCACCGAGATGATCGCCGCGAACAGCATCGCCATGACCATCTTGGCGACGAGTACCGCGCCGGGCGGCACCGGCAGCGCACGCTTGAACACGAGCAGGCCACGTTCGCGCTCGAGCGCCATCGTCACGCCGAAACCGAACAGCGCCGAGCCCATGATGCCGAACACGCCGTAGGTCGCGAGCAGGTAGCGCGCGGCTTCGCCACCGCCGCGTCCGCCGCCGAGCAGCACGCCGAACAGCACGTAGAACAGCGACGGGAACAGCAGCGCCGGCAGCACGTACGAAGGCGTGCGCAGCAGGCCGAGGAACTCGTACTTGGCTTCGAGCAGGTACGGACGCAGGCGGAAACCGGTGTCGAGGGTCGTGGCGTTCATCAGGCGGCATCCCGGGTCAGTTCGAGGAAGGCGTCGGCGAGACCGGCGCGCTGTACTTCGAGGTCGGCGAGCGTGGCGTCGGCGTCGAGCAGGCGACGCACGACCGGTTCGGCCGGGTCGGCGACGATGTCGAGTCGATCGCCGTCACGCGTCGCGCTGCGCACGCCGGGCCATGCGGCGACATCGGTCGCGTCGATGCGGCTGACGCAGCGGATGCGGCGCTGGGCGACATGCGCGCGGATCTCGTTGACGCTGCCCTCCGCGACCGTGCGCCCGCGCTGCAGCACGACGACGCGATCGGCGAGTGCCTCGGCTTCCTCGAGATAGTGCGTGGTCAGCAGCACCGCGCAGCCGTCCGCGACGAGTTCGCGGATCGCCGCCCACAGGCGCTGGCGCGCGTCGATGTCCAGGCCCGTGGTCGGCTCGTCGAGGAACAGCACGCGCGGACGGCCGCAGATCGCGAGCGCGAACTGCACGCGGCGCTGCTGGCCGCCCGAGAGCTTGCCGTAGCGCCGGTCGAGCAGGCCGTCGAGGCCGGCCAGCGCGACGCAGTCGGCGACGCTGCGCGGCTGCGCGTAGTAGCTGCGTGTCAGGTCGAGCAGCTCGCCGACACGCAAGGTCTCGGCGATGCCGACGCTCTGCAGCATGACGCCGACCTGGCGGCGCGCGGCGAGCACCTGCGGCGCCTCGCCGAACAGGCTCGCGCGGCCTTCGTCGGCCGCGGCGAGGCCGAGCAGCAGGCCGATCGCGGTCGTCTTGCCGGCGCCGTTCGGGCCGAGCAGCGCGAGCAGCTCGCCGGCGCGCAGCTCGAGCGAGAAGCCGTGGAGCGCGACATGGCTTCCGTAGCGCTTGCGCACCTCGGCCAGTGCGGCCAGCGGCGTGGAACGGTCGTAGGTCATGCGGCATCTCCCGTGGCGATGGGAGCATGCTCGGCGAGCGTGGCCCGGCGCGGCAGTCGCAGCGGTCAGGCGGCGCATGTGACAAGCGTCATGGCGGGCCGGGGGTACCGCCCAAAACCGCGCCGTGATAGGCTTCGCGCCACGTTTTTATCAACTCAATCAATAGCTAAGCATGATCGGCCCGCGACGTTCCACGGCGCGGGCCGCCGCTTTTGGAGAATGCGAATGAATGCGTCGTTGACCCAACTGCACGCGATGCGTGCCCACGGCGCCTCCGTGCGCAGCCCAGGCCTCGCCGACGCGCGCATCGAGGCGCTCGCCGCGCAGCATCCGGACCTCGTCACCGCGATCGACGACGCGCACGCCGCGTTCGAGGCGCTGCGCGCCACCGATGCCGCGTTCCTTGCGCTCGACGAGAATGCCCAGATGGCCGCGGTGCAGGCCGATTTCGTCAACTTCTACGCCGACGACGCGGTCAACCCGTTCGTCGCGCTGGCCGCGCGCGGTCCGTGGGTCGTCACCACCAAGGGCGCGGTCGTCCACGATTCGGGCGGCTACGGCATGCTCGGCTTCGGCCACGCGCCGGCGCCCGTGCTCGAGGTGCTCGCGCGCCCGCAGGTCATGGCCAATGTCATGACGCCGAACCTCGCCCAGCTGCGCCTGGCCAAGGCGCTCAAGGCCGAGATCGGCCACACGCGCGGCGGCTCGCCGTTCACGCATTTCCTGTGTCTCAATTCGGGTTCGGAGTCGGTCTCGCTGGCCTCGCGCATCGCCGACGTCAACGCCAAGCTCATGACCGACACCGGCGCGCGCCACGCCGGCCGCGAGATCAAGCGCCTCGCCGTCAAGGGTGCGTTCCACGGCCGCACCGAGCGTCCGGCCGTCTATTCGGATTCCACGCGCAAGGCCTACGTGCAGAACCTCGCGAGCTTCCGCGACGAGCGCAGCCTCGTCACGGTCGAGCCGTACGACGTCGACCAGCTGCGCCAGGTGTTCGCCGATGCCGACCGCAACGGCTGGTTCATCGAGGCGATGTTCCTCGAGCCGGTCATGGGCGAAGGCGATCCGGGCCGTGCCGTCACGCGTGCGTTCTACGACGCCGCGCGCGAGCTCACGCGCGCCCACGGCACGCTCCTGCTGGTCGACTCGATCCAGGCCGGCCTGCGTGCGCACGGCGTGCTGTCGATCGTCGACTACCCGGGCTTCGAAGGCATCGACCCGCCGGACATGGAGACCTACTCCAAGGCGCTCAACGCCGGCCAGTATCCGCTTTCGGTGCTCGCGGTGACCGAGCCGACCGCCGCGCTGTACCGCAAGGGCGTCTACGGCAACACGATGACGACCAATCCGCGTGCGCTCGACGTGGCCTGTACGGTGCTCGAGATGCTCACGCCGGCGATCCGCGACAACATCCGCAAGCGCGGCGAGGAGTTCCTCGCCCGCCTCGAGGCGCTCAAGGCCGAGCTGCCGGGCTACATCACCAAGGTCCAGGGCACCGGCCTGCTGTTCTCGTGCGAGCTCTCGCCCGAGTTCAAGTGCTACGGCGCCGGCAGCACCGAGGAGTGGATGCGCGAGCACGGCTGGGGCGTCATCCACGGCGGCGCCAACTCGCTGCGCTTCACGCCGCATTTCGCGATCACGAGCGACGAGGTCGAGCTGCTCGTCGAAGGCGTGCGCCGCGCCCTGACCGAAGGCCCGCGCCTCGGTCAGCAGGCCAAGGGCACGCGCGCCGAAGCGGCGTGATCGATCCGGCGCGGGCCGCGACGGCCCGCGCCGACGGCGAGACCGCGCGATGCGGTTTCGCCCTGCCCTCCCGACGGAGGCAGACCGCGAACGTGCGGACCGCGCGATACCGGCATCTCCTGCGCGATCGAGTCGCCGTGAACACTCGGCAACGCCTCCGCTCCGATGGTCGCCCTGTGCCTTCGCGCGCCACGCTCGCGGCGTAGACTCGCGCGCACCGGTGCCGGGCGGCACCGGACCCACGTGCGGGAGAACCCGACATGTTCCCCAGGACCACGATCGCGTTCGCGCTGGGACTCGGCCTCGCGGCGATGCCGCTGCACGCCGCCGAGAAGGCGCCGACCACGCAACAGCAGCGCATGACCGACTGCAACCAGCGGGCGACCGGCAAGAGCGGCGACGAACGCAAGACATTCATGAGCGCCTGCCTCAAGGGCGAGACGCCGGCGCAGACCCAGCAGGACAAGATGAAGACCTGCAACGCCTCGGCGACTGCCAAGGAGCTCAAGGGCGAGGCACGCAAGACCTACATGAGCAGTTGCCTGAGCGGGAAGCCTGCCGCGGCGTCGTGAAGGTGGCGCCTGCGCCGGATCGACGGTAACGCAGAATCCCCGCGACGGTTCACGCCGTTGCGAGCCACACCTTCGCGAGACGGCGACACGCTGCACGGCGGAATCGCCTGCGGCGGTTCCGTCTTGCGTGATCGGTCGTAACAGGTAGGGCGGAACCCGCACAGCGTATTCCGCCGTGCAACGTGTCGTCGCGTCATGCGCGGGGTCGGCGTGTCCCGGTCCATATGCCGCGATCGCGTGTGTGCGGCATTGTCGCGAGGTCATGGCGGAATCGCCTGCGGCGGTTCCGCCATGACCGTTCTTCCTGGGGCGGAATCCGCGAAGCGGATTCCGCCGTCGACAAAACCGGTGAACGACGGCGCGGGCCTGGCCCGCATCGCCTCAACGGAAGCGGTCGGTCGCCTCGACGAGTTCGTGCAGGATGCCGGGCTCGAAGGCCGAGTGGCCGCTGTCGACCGCGATGCGCAGGTCCGCCTCGGGCCAGGCGCGGTGCAGGTCCCAGGCGCTGCGCATCGGGCACACCACGTCGTAGCGGCCCTGCACGATGACGGTGGGAATGCCGCGGATGCGGTCGACGTTGCGCAGCAGCTGATCGTCGTGGTCGAAGAAGCCGCCGTTGACGAAGTAGTGGCATTCGATGCGCGAGAACGCGAGCGCGAACTCGTCCTGAGCGGTGCCGTTGATGTGCGCGTGGTCCTGCAGCAGGAAGCTCGTCGAGCCTTCCCACACCGACCACGCCTTGGCCGCGGCGAGGCGCACGGCCGCGTCCGGGCTGGTCAGGCGGCGGTGATAGGCGCTCATGAGATCGCCGCGCTCGGCTTCCGGGATCGCCGAGAGGTAGGTTTCCCAGGCATCCGGGAACAGCGCGTCGCAGCCCTTCTGGTAGAACCACTCGAGCTCCCATCGGCGCAGCATGAAGATGCCACGCAGCACGAGCTCGCTCACGCGGTCCGGATGGGTCTGCGCGTACGACAGCGCGAGCGTGGAGCCCCACGAACCGCCGAACACCTGCCAGCGGTCGATGCCGAGATGGCTGCGGATCGCCTCGATGTCGGCGACGAGGTGCCAGGTCGTGTTGTCGGTCAGTTCCGCGTGCGGCGTCGAGCGTCCGCAGCCGCGCTGGTCGAACAGCACGATGCGATAGTGCGCAGGATCGAAGAAGCGCCGCGACTTCGGGCTGCAGCCCGCACCGGGACCGCCGTGCAGGAATACGACGGGCTTGCCGCGCGGGTTGCCGCACTGCTCGTAGTACACGCGATGCAGCGGCGAGACCTGGAGGAAACCGCTGTCGAACGGTTCGATGTCGGGATACAGGGTGCGGCGCGTGGCCGATTCGTTCGTGGTCATGCGTGCAAGTCTAACCGCTCGCCTCCGCGAGCTGCGCATCGAGCGCGGCGGCGAGCGCCGGCAACGCATGCGCGGCGGTATCGCGCCAATGCATGTCGACCTCGTCGGCAGGAAATCCCGGTTGCGGGTTGATCTCGGCGACGAAGGCACCGCCGCGACGTGCGAGGCCGGGCAAGCTCGCCGCGGGCTGCACGAGGCCCGAGGTGCCGACCACGAGCACCACGTCGCTCGACCCGGCATGCGCGACCGCACGACGCCATGCCGCCTCGGGCAGCGATTCGCCGAACCACACGACGCCGGGCCGGACGCGGCCGCCGCAGGCACACGCGGGTGGCATCTCGCGCTCTGTCGCCGCGGCGTCGATGCGCGGTGGAGGTTCGTCGGCGCGCATGCCGCAGCGATCGCAGCGCAGCGCGAACAGTTCGCCGTGCAGGTGCACGACGTCGACACTGCCGGCGCGTTCGTGCAGGTCGTCGACGTTCTGGGTCACCACCGCGAGCTCCACGCGCGACGCCATCGCCGCGATCGCGCGGTGTCCCGCGTGCGGCTGCGCGTCGCGCACGCCGGCCATGCGCCAGCGGTACCAGCCCCAGACGAGTGGCGCATCGGCCTGCCAGGCCTCGGGCGTGGCGAGCGCCTGCGGATCGAAGCGCGCCCACAGGCCGTGATCACCGCCGCGGAACGTCGCGATGCCGCTTTCGGCCGACATGCCGGCACCGCTCAGCACGAGCACGCGACGGGCAGCGGCGATGCGGGCCGCGAGCGTTGTGGCGATGGCGGACCGGTCATGCATGCGGCGTCTCCGGACGGACAGGATCCCGATGATAGGAAACCGCGCACGCCCCCGTCTTCGTCCGCATCTCCTCCACGATCGGGACACGACCATGCGCACCACCGGCGCCCTCGCGCTCGTCCTCGCCTTCCTGTCGACCCTCGGCACGGCCCACGCCACCGACGACGCCACGCTCGCGCGCGGCCGGTACCTCGCCGTCGTCGCCGGTTGCAACGATTGCCACACTTCGGGATTCACGACACTCGGCGGCAAGGTGCCCGAGACCGAGTGGTTCAAGGGCGACTCGCTCGGCTACGCGGGTCCGTGGGGCACGACGTACGCGCCCAACCTGCGCCTCACGATCGCGCGCATGGACCTGCCGACGTGGACGACGTGGGCGCGCAGCGTCGTGCTGCGCCCGCCGATGCCGTACTGGTCGCTCAACACGATGAGCGAGGACGATCTGACCGCGCTGTGGCATTTCACGCGCTCGCTCGGCGACCCCGGCTCGCCCGCGCCGACCGCGTTGCCACCGGGCCGGGAACCGCCGCTGCCGGTGTTCCGCCTGATCGTGCCGGCGATGCCCGAAGGTACCTCGCGCTGATGCGCCCGGGGCTCGCGTGGCGGCGCTCGGTTACACTTCGCGCCCCCTCCAGGAGCCCACGATGCACGCACCGACCACCACCAGCGGCACCGCGATCGCGAGCCTCGTGTTCGGCATCGTGTCGTGGGTCGCGCTGCCCGTCATCGGTGCGATCGTCGCGGTCATCTGCGGCCACATCGCGCGCAGCGAGATCCGCAACGCGCCTCCCGGCACCGTCGAAGGCGACGGCATGGCGCTGGCCGGACTGATCCTCGGCTACATCAACATCGTCGCGACCGTGCTGCTCATGATCGTCCTCATCGGCCTGATCGGCTGGGGCCTCACGTTCCTCAAGCCCTGAGGCGCACAGGCATGTACGGACTCCTGCGACACGCCCTTTTCCGCCTCGATGCCGAGCGCGCCCACGACCTGACCCTGCGCGCGCTCGACGCCGCCGGACGGTTCGGAGTGACGGGCCTCGTCGCAGGCCGCACGAGCGACCTGCCCGTGCGCGCGTTCGGGATCGACCTGCCGAATCCGGTCGGCCTCGCCGCCGGCCTCGACAAGAACGCCGCACACGTCGATGCGCTCGCCGCGCTCGGCTTCGGCTTCATCGAGGTCGGCACGACGACGCCGCGCGCGCAGCCCGGCAATCCCAAGCCGCGCATGTTCCGCCTGCCCGCGCACGAGGCCGTCATCAACCGCCTCGGCTTCAACAACGAAGGCGTCGACGCCCTCGTACGCAACGCGGAGCGCGCGCGTTTCGGCGGCGTGCTCGGCATCAACATCGGCAAGAACAAGGACACGCCGAACGAGCGTGCGGTCGACGACTACCTGCATTGCCTCGAGCGCGTCTATGCGCGCGCGAGCTACATCACCGTCAACATCTCCTCGCCGAACACGCAAGGCCTGCGCGACCTGCAGGAAGAAGAGACGCTGCGCCGCTTCATCGCCACGCTGCGCGACGCGCAGGAACGCCTCGCTTCGCGTCACGGCGCGCGCAAGCCGATGCTGCTCAAGATCGCGCCGGACCTCTCCGAGGCGGAACTCGACGCGATCGCCGAGGTGCTGGTGACCTGCTCGGTCGACGGCGTCATCTGCACCAACACGACGATCGCACGCGATGCAGTCGCCGGTGTCCGCCACGCGGACGAAGCCGGCGGACTGTCGGGACGACCGGTGCTCGCACGCTCGACCGCGGTGCTCGCGGGCATGGTGAAGCGTCTCGGCGATCGCGTGCCGGCGATCGGCGTCGGCGGCATCCTCTCGGGCGCCGACGCGGTCGCCAAGCGCGAGGCCGGCGCGTCGCTCGTGCAGCTCTACACGGGGCTCGTCTACCGCGGCCCCGCGCTCGTCGCCGAGTGCGTCGACGCGCTGCGCGGAACGACGCGATGACGCAGATTCCCGGCTGCGTCATCCTCGACGACGCCGCCCTCGAAGGCCGCAACACGCTGCGCGTCGCCGCGCGCGCCGAGATCCTCGTCGACGTGCACGACGTCGCTGCCCTGCCTGCGCTGTTCGAGCTGCCCGCGTTCGGTGCGCTGCCGCTGCTCGTGCTCGGCGAAGGCAGCAACCTGCTGTTCGCGGGCGACTGGCCCGGCATCGTGCTGTCGATGGCCACGCGCGGCATCGACGTGCTCGGCGAGTCAGGACAGCGAACGCGCATCCGCGTCGCCGCCGGCGAGAACTGGAACGACTTCGTGCACTGGTCGCTCGCACGCGGGTACCGCGGCCTCGAGAACCTCGTGCTGATCCCCGGCACGGTCGGCGCGGCGCCGATCCAGAACATCGGCGCCTACGGTGTCGAGGTCGCCGAGACGATCGCGGCCGTGCACGTGTGGGATCGCCACGACGGCCACGCGCGCGTGCTCGACGCGGCAGCGTGCGCATTCGGCTATCGCGACTCGCTGTTCAAGCGCGAGCCCGACCGCTATCTCGTCACCGCCGTCGACGTCGAACTCGCGCGTGACGCACCGTTGCGCCTCGACTATGCCGGCATCCGCGATGAACTCGCCACGCTCGGCGACGGCGAGCCGACCGCATCCCTTGTCGCCGAAGCCGTCGCGCGCCTGCGCACGCGGAAGCTGCCGAACCCGGCCGTGATCGGGAATGCGGGCAGCTTCTTCAAGAATCCGGTCGTGGCCGGCGACCTCGCGGCGGCGCTCGGCAACGCTCATCCGGGCATGCCGGCGTGGCCGTCCGCCGACGGCATGATGAAGCTCTCGGCGGCATGGCTGATCGAGCAGGCGGGCCTCAAGGGTTACCGCGAAGGTGCTGCCGGCATCTCGGCGCAGCACGCGCTCGTGCTCGTCAACCACGGCGGAGCGAGCGGCACAGCGCTTCTCGGCGTCGCGAAGCACGTTGCGCGAACCGTGAAGGACCGTTTCGGCGTGGTCCTCGAGGCCGAGCCGAGGATCATCTGCAAACGCGGCTGAAAACGTTTTTCCGACGGGTTTCGCGCTCGCGGTCACAATTGCAGCGACGTTCCGTCGTTATCGTGCGTCCATTCCCCTCTCCATGGACCGGGTCCGCGCCCGGGGAGACCGCATGACGACCGCCGCCGCCACGTCGCCGTTGCTCAACGCGCGCCGCAAACTGTTCACCGCCCTCGGAGCCGCCGTCGGAGTCGGTGCCTCCCCGGCCACCGCCATGCGCCGCCCCGGCAAGGAGGCGATCGACAAGAGCCTCGTCGAGCCCGAGTCGCCCGATGCGATGCCGCAGACGTATGCGACGCCGCCCGACTTTGTGCGCTGGATCACGAAGGGGACGTTCGGCTACTCCACGGCCGACGGTGCGGCGTTCCTCGCGCTGTCGGGCAGCACGATGGACGCCAAGTGGCAGACCTGGATCAACCAGCAGCTCGCGCCGGCGACGATCACCGACACCGATTGCACGAACCGCATCAATGCGGCCGGCTTCCTGACGATCAACAAGACACTGCCGCAGCTCTGGAACGACCACGTCCGTGCCGATCCCGAGTACTACGTGCGCATGCTCCCGGCCAACGAGACCGAGTGCACGACGATCATCCGCGCGATCTACAGCAAGCGCCATCTGTTCGAGCGCATGGTCAACTTCTGGCACGACCACTTCAGCGTGTTCGGCTTCGACTACGACATCGCGCCCGTGCTCGTGCACTACGACCGCGACGTGATCCGCCCGAATGCGTTCGGCAACTTCCGCACGATGCTCGAGCAGGTCGCCACGTCGACCGCGATGCAGCTCTACCTCGACAACTACGCGAGCCGCGGCGCCGACTTCAACGAGAACTACGCGCGCGAACTCATCGAGCTGCACACGCTAGGCGTGGCCAACTACTTCGGTCCGGGCGATCCGTTCCAGGTGCCCTGTCTCACCGCGAACATCCACTGTCCTGGCACGGTACCGGCCGGCTACGTCGACAACGACGTCTACGAGGCCGCCGCCGCCCTGACCGGCTGGACGATCAAGAACGGCTACTGGCAGTACCCGACCGAGAACGACGGCACGTTCGTCTACCGTGCCGACTGGCACGACCGCCGCAACAAGATCTTCCTCGGCCTCTACATCCCGCCGAACAACCAGCCGGCGATGCAGGACGGCCGTGACGTGTTCAATCGCCTGTGCGCGCATCCGGGCACCGCGAAGCACATCGCGACCAAGATGTGCCGGCGTTTCATCGGCGACACGCCCTCCCAGGCGATCATCGACGCCGTCGCGCTCGACTTCGCGAACAACATCGACGCGCCCGACCAGATCGCACGCATGCTGCGCACGATCCTGACGAGCAACGAGTTCAAGACGAGTTGGGGCGGTGGCATGCGCCGGCCTTTCGAGGTCGCGATGGGCGCGCTGCGCGGACTCGCCGCGAACTACACGCCCAAGCCCGACAACACGAACGAGTGGACCGCCACCGAGCGCTACCAGTGGCTGATCCAGATGGCCGGCCATCGCTCGTTCTACTGGAACCCGCCGAACGGCTACCCGGACCGCCAGAGCGCCTGGGCCAGCACGGGCTCGCTCGCGAGCACGCTCAAGATGCTGTCGTGGTTCCCGGAGATGCGCACCGGCTATGCGAGCGGACAGACCTTCCCATACGTCTCCGACATCAAGGTACAGACCGAGACCGCGTTTCCGACCGCCTCGGCACGCAACGCGCCAGCGATCATCGGGTACTGGTGCGACCGCCTGCTCGGTTACCGTCCCGAGCCCGTCTACGGCGTCGCGACGAGCTTCCTGCAGCAGAATGCCAGCGCGAGCGAAGTCATCGATATCACGACCGATGTCTGGAACGCGAACAACCTCAAGCTCCATTACACCCAGCAGCGGCTGCGCACCGCGGTGGGCATGATCCTCATGTGCGCCGACAACTTCCGCAGGTGATGGCCATGACCACCTTCGACCGCCGCGATTTCCTCAAGACCTGCGCCGTCGGTTCGCTGACGGCCGGCATCGTGCCCGGCGCGCGTGTCGCCTTCGCGCAGCCCGAGGTCAACACCTACGACACGCTCGTGCTCGTGTTCCTGCGCGGCGGCATCGACGGCCTGAGCCTCGTGCCGCCGATCAGCGGCAACGACCGCAACTACTACGAGGCGGCGAGACCGACGCTGCGCGTGCCCGTGAGCGGCACGGGGGCGGCACTCGCGCTCGCCAATTCGGCGAGTGCGAACGCGACCTGGGGCCTGCATCCGCGAGCGTCGCGCCTGCACACGCTCTACCAGCAGAACAAGCTCGCCGTCGTGATCGGCGCGGGCATGCCGTCGCCGGTCACGCGCAGCCATTTCGACGCGCAGCAGACCATGGAGTACGGCACGCCGGGTTCGACGAGCATCAGCAGCGGCTGGCTCACGCGCCATCTCGCCAGTGCGAACCTGCCGGCCAACGTGACGATACCGGCCGTGTCCGCAGGCAGCATCACCGCCAACAGCCTCATCGCGAGCACCGAATCGATCACGATGGGCAGCGGCGGCGACTTCCGCATCGACCAGTCGGCGTGGAACTGGAACTCGCGCGACCGCTACGGCACCAGCATTCCCAATGGCCTGCAAGGGCTCGTCGAGCGGCTCCCGGAACTGTGGGCCGGCAATACGCCGCTCGAAGCCGCGGGCCGCCAGACGCTCGACGCGTTGTCGATCGTGCGTCCGATGAACTTCGGCGCGTACAACGCGAGTTCCAACCCCGACGGTTACGCCCCTGCCAACGGTGCCGTGTATCCGACCGACGGCCTCGGCAACCAGCTCAAGATGATCGCCCAGCTGATCAAGGCGAACGTCGGCATGCGCGTCGCCGCGCTCGACTACGGCGGCTGGGACACCCACAACGGCCAGGGCGTGCCGACGGCGAGCTACGACCCGTTCGGCAACTCGGTCGAAGGGCTTTCGAATGCGCTCGCCGCGTTCTACCAGGATCTCAACGGCAGCGGCGCCAATGCCTTCGCGAACCGCACCAGCATCATCGTCATGAGCGAGTTCGGCCGCCGCCTGCGCGCCAACGGCAGCGGAGGTACCGACCACGGCTACGGCAACATGATGATGGTGCTCGGCGGCTCGGTGAACGGTGGCCAGGTCTACGGCCGCCAGACCTTCGCGGGCCTCGCCGGCGAAGCCTTGTTCGAAGGCGAGGACGTGCGCGTCACCACCGATTTCCGGCGCGTGCTGTCCGAAGCGCTGATCCGTCGCGCGGGCAACAACCGCCTCGGCTACATCTTCCCGGCCTACACGGGCTACTCGCCGCTCGGCATCTTCCAGGGCACCGACATGGCGCCCGACTACACGAACTCGTTCGACCGCATCTTCCGCGGTACCTTCGAAGCGGCGTGATGCCCGGACGGATGCCCCATGCATTCGTGCATGGGGCGTCGTGTCGAGCAACCGCCCAGCCGCCCGATCGTCGAGTGACACCCGTTCCGATCCACTGACCGGTCGTCCGCCCCCACCCTTTCGTCTCCGTGAGCGGGACGTGTCGGCATCCGCACGGCGGATACCTGATCCGGCGCACGCCGTTAGCCGGAGAATCCCGGATCACCGGCGCTGCGCGCCGTCGAGCAGCGCATCCGCCCGATGAAGGACTGACGAGCGGCGCTCGAGGCCTTCGGCGACGCCCGACGGCGGGTCCATCGCCATGGCCCTGACATGCTGGCGCACGCTGGCAGCTCCCGACATCGAGCGGGATGTCCGGCCGGGTACCACTCCGGAAGCAACGGCAGCCCATGGCGCACTCGTCGGAAGTGCCCGGGGCGATTCGGGCTGACCAAGCCGCCGGCTGGCCGAAGCCGCTGGAGTGACCGCACCAGGCGTTCAACGCCCTTGCCGGGACGCCAGCACGTACGCCTGGACAGCCTGCATGCCGCGCACCTGTCCGACATCGTCCCGAAAACGCCACCTGCGCCACAAAAAGTGACACCCCGTCATTCATGATGACGTTGACGATCATTTCTGATCATGTATGATCACTTTCACCCGCGGATCTCATGGAACTGACGGGCCCTCCTTTCAACGCCCTCGCCAAGGAACCGCGCCATGTCGAACCTCAACGAAACCCTCAACGACCTCGTCTCCCAGGACGGCTCGCTCTGCGCCGCGCTTGTCGACTACACGAGCGGCATGCTGCTCGGTTCGGCCGGCACCGGTGTCGACCTCGAACTCGCCGCGGCCGGCAACACCGAAGTCATGCGCGCCAAGATGAAGGCGATGCACGCCCTCGGCATCAAGGATTCGATCGACGACATCCTCATCACGCTCGGCCGCCAGTACCACATCCTGCGCCCGTCGGCGAAGAAGCCGGGCCTGTTCCTGTACTACGTGCTCGACAAGTCGCGCGCCAACCTCGCGCTCGCCCGCCGCAAGATCCAGGACGCCGAGCAGTCGCTCGTCGTCTGATCCGCGCGACGTGGCGCGGGGGACCCCACCCGCGCCACGTCGCTCCACGGACCGGCGGCCCCGCCGCGCGCACCTGTTGACCAACGTCACGCCCCGCGCCAGACCTTCCAGAGTTTCAGCGCGTCGACTCGTCTGACGCGACGCCCGGGCGCAAGACACCCACGACACCCGCGTCGCTCAAGCATTTGCCCTACCCCCGCGACGTCGAGGCACCACGCCCCTCCTTCGCACCAAATAAATAGCACGCTCACTAATTGTGTGCTATCTTATCGTCATGCCCGCCATCGAAGACCTCCGCCAGCAGCTTTCCTCCGGCCTCATCCTGTCGGCACGGCTGTGGCAGCGCGTGGTCGACAGCGCCCTGTCCGGGCACGGCATTTCCAACGCGATGACCACCCCGCTGCTCATGATCGGGCGTACGGGCGGCGGCATCCGCCAGGTCGATCTGGCGCAGTTGATCGGCGTCGAAGGGCCTACCCTCGTGCGCACGCTCGACAAGCTCTGCGCATCGGGTCTCGTGCGTCGCGATCCGGATCCCTACGATCGCCGCGCCAACCAGCTCTGGCTGACCGACGAGGGCGAGGCGCTGAGGCAGCAACTCGAGGAGCGCCTGCTCGCCTTGCGCGAAGCGACCTTCTCCGAACTCTCGGCGAAGGACATGGAAACCGTCCTGTCGTTCTACCGCATCGTCGCCGAGGCCGCCTCGCGCAACGGCTGACACGTCCCGCATCACGCTCCACGACCGCACCAACCCTCGTCATGCCCGGTGAATTCACGCTCCACGGCGTCTTCGTCTCGACCCTCGTCGCGATGATGGTGCTCGCCTGGGGGCTCGGCAGCGGCCTCGCGCTCGTACTGCGCCGCACCGGTACCTACCGCCACATCTGGCACCCGCCCCTGTTCAATCTCGCCGTGTTCGTCGTCGTGCTCGACGGCCTGCTGCGGCTGCTGCACGGAGCTTCGTCATGACCTCCCCGCTCGCGCGCCTCGTGCCGGTCCTCGTCACCGTATCGGCCGTGTCCGTCGCCGCGTACGCCGGCCATCACCTGTGGCAGTCCACGATGGACGCACCATGGACACGCGATGCGCACGTGAATGCGGATGTCGTACAGATTGCTGCGGATGTATCGGGCCTCGTCACCGACGTGCTCGTCGCCGACAACGACGTCGTCCGCAAGGATCAGCTGCTGTTCGTCGTCGACCGCGCGCGTTATGCGATCGCGCTCGACCGCGCGAAAGCCTCGCTCGCCCAGGCGCACGCCGTCGTGCGTCAGCTGCAACGCGAAGTCGCGCGCGATCGCGGCGTACGCGACCTGGTCTCCGCCGAGGAGATCGAGGAACGCCGCGCCAACCTCGACAAGGCGCAGGCTGCGGTCGCGACCGCGCAGGCCGGCGTCGATCTGGCCACGCTCGACCTCGCGCGCACCGAAGTGCGCAGTCCCGTCGACGGCCGCCTCACCGACCGCACCGTGCGACGCGGCGACTACGTCGGCGCGGGCAAGCCCGTGTTCGCGGTGCTCGATACGTCCTCGCTGCGTGTGGACGGCTATTTCGAGGAAACGCACCTCGCGCGGATCGCGCCGGGCCAGCCTGCCGAGGTGCGCATCATGGGCGACGGCCGCGTGCTGCACGGTCGCGTGCTCAGCATCGCCGCCGGCATCGAGGACCGCTACCGCAGCCAGGGCGCGAGCCTGCTGCCGAACGTCAATCCGACGTTCGACTGGGTGCGTCTTGCGCAGCGCATTCCGGTGCGCATCAGCGTCGACGACGCGCCGGCCGACCTGCAGCTCGTGGTCGGCCGTACCGCGACCGTGAACGTCCTTCCGCCAGCGGAAGGCACGACGGCGCCGCAGTCGTGATCCGCCTACGCCTCGCCATCGCCGCAGTCGCGCTCGGCAGCGCCTTGTCGGGCTGCACGACGGTGGGACCGAACTACGAGCTGCCGGCCGACTCGCGCTACGCCCGTGTGCAGGTCGATGCGCCGCCGCTCGCCACGCACGGCGATGCCGCACTCGCCACCGACGCCACAGCGGTCGAGGCCTGGTGGAGGCTCTACGACGATCCCGTGCTCGACGAGCTCGTGCGGCAAGCCCTCACCGGCAGTGCCGACCTGCGCGTCGCCGAAGCACGCCTCGCGCGTGCCGTCGCACTCGGTGCGCAGGCCGATGCGGCCGGTGGTCTCGACGTCACCGCGACGGTGGACGTGCAGCGCGCGCAGGTGTCGGCGGAGTCGTTCCTGCAGGAACACAAGCTGCCCGTGTTCAACCTCGGCAGCGGCGGCCTCTCGGCCTCGTACCAGACCGACCTGTTCGGCCGGCTGCGCCGTGCGAGCGAAGCCGCACACGCGAACGCCGAAGCCGTCGAGGCCGCGCGTGACGTCACCCGCATCAGTGTCGTCGCGCTCGTCGTCGGCCGCTACCTCGAGACCTGCCACCTCAACCACGAGCTGCACCTCGCGCAGCACTCGCTCGACCTGCAACGACGCACGCACGAGGTCGCGTTGCGCCTGCACGAGGCCGGACGCGGCACCGCGAACGCGGTCGATCGGGCCGGCGCGCAGGCGTCGACGCTCGAAGCCGCATTGCCGGCGCTGCGCTCGCGCAGGCTCGCCGCGCAGTACGAACTCGCCGCGCTGCTCGGCCATACGCCGGATCAGGTGCCCGACGGCGTCGAGGCCTGCGATGAAGCACCATTACCGGCACACGCGATCCCGATCGGCGACGCCGCCGCACTGCTGCGCCGCCGCCCCGACGTGCGCCGTGCCGAGCGCGAGCTGCATGCCGCGACGGCCGAGATCGGCGTCGCCACGGCCGAGCTGTATCCCGACATCACGTTCGGCGCCTCGCTCGGCGCCGCCGGCCTGCTCGACGATTTCGGCAAGCCCGCGACGCAGCAGTGGTCGCTCGGCCCGCTGATCCACTGGTCGCTGCCGAGCGCCGGCGCGAAGGCGCGCGTGCGCGTCGCCGAAGCAGGCCGCGGGATCGCGCTCGCCGAATTCGACGGGGTCGTGCTCGATGCGTTGCGCGAGACGCAGACCGTGCTGACGCGCTACGTGCACGACCTGCAGCGCGTGGAGGCCTTGCGCAGCGCATACGAGCAGGCCGATCGCGCGGCCGACGAGGATCGCCGCCTCTACGAGGCCGGCCGTCGCCCGTTCCTCGCCAGCCTCGACGCCGACCGTTCGCGTGTCGGCAGCGAAACCGCGCTGGCCGATGCGCAGGCGCAGGTCTCGCAGGACCAGGTTGCGCTGTTCCTCGCCCTCGGCGGCGGCTGGCAGACGGCCGACGCGAAGACGCCATGAGCGACGTGCACACCGGCGCATGAACCTGCTGCTCGACACGCGCGCCTGGCTGTTCTCGGCCAAGTGCTACCTCGCTGCGCTGCTCGCGCTGCTGGTCGGCCTGTGGGGCCCGCTGCCGCGCCCGTACTGGGCGATGAGCACGGTCTACATCGTGTTCCAGCCGATGCTCGGCGGCACGCGCTCGCGTGTCGTCCATCGCATCGCGGGCACCTTGATCGCGAGTGTCGCGATCGTCGCGATGCTGCCGCCGCTGTCGCAGTCGCCGCTGCTGCTCGCGGCGGCGCTGAGCCTGTGGTTGTCACTGTGCCTGTGCCTCGCGCTGCGCCAGCGCGGGCCGTCGAGCTACGTGTTCCTGCTCGCGAGCTACACGACCGCGTTCGTCGGCTTCCCTGCCGTGGCCGCGCCGGACACGATCTTCGAGGTCGCCCTCGCGCGCAGCGAGGAGATCATCGTCGGTGCGGTCGCCGCAGGCCTCGTCGCCTCGCTCGTGTTTCCCGAGACGATGAAGGCGATGATCGGAGGGCGCGTCGCGGCCTGGCTCGACGACGCCGCGGCATGGTGCACGCAGGTACTGCGCGGCGAGGGGCATCGCGATGCGCGACGTGGCCGGCTCGCCGCCGACCTCGGCCAGTTCGATCACCTCATCGCCACCGCGCGTCGCGACGATCCGCGCCATCCGCGGCGCCACGCGCACATGCGCGAGCTGCGTGCCCGCATGCTCGAGCTGCTGCCCGTGCTCGCCGGCATCACCGACCGCCTCGACACCTTGCACGATCACGCGCGCATCGACGCGGATCTCGCGCGACTGATCGACGACGTCGAGGCCTGGCTTCACGGGAAGGATGCGGACCCGATGCACGCCGAGGCCCTGCTCGCGCGCATCGACGCGCGGCGCCCCCAACTCAGTCCCGACACCGACACGCTGCTCGTCGACAGCCTGCTCCTGCGCCTGCGTGATCTCGTCGTGGTGTGGCGGCAGTGCCGCGAGCTGCAGGCCGACATCGATCGCGACGACGACACGCGCAACGCGCACACCGGTGCACCGCGCGTCGACCGCGCGATCGAGGCCCGCCATGTCGACCTGCCGCTGCTGCTGTTCTCGGCGTTCAGCGCGGGCGCAACCGTGTTCGCCTACTGCGTGCTGTGGTGGTGGAGCGGCGATCCGGCCGGCGGACTCGGCGCGATGATGGTCGCGGTCGGCACGGCGTTCTTCGCGGGCACCGACGACCCCGTGCCGAACATCATGAAGTTCCTGACCGGCACGCTCGCGGCGACGCTGCTAGCAGGGGTCTACCTGTTCGGCGTGTTCCCGGCCGTGCAGACGTTCGGGATGCTCGCGCTCGTGCTCGCACCGGCGTACCTGCTGCTCGGCCTGCTCGTGTACCGGCCCGCGACGATGATGATCGGCCTGATCATGCTCGCCAACCTGTCGACGCTGCTCGGCGTGCAAGGCCACTACGCGGCGGACTTCCAGGCCTACGTCAACAACGCGCTCGCGATGATCCTCGGCCTGCTGTTCGCGATCGTCGCGACGTCGCTGTTCCGCTCGCTCGGCGCGGACTGGACCGCGCGCCGGCTCGTGCGCCGCGGCTGGACGCTGCTCGCCGATGCCGCGGGCGGCCGCGGTGAACAGGATCGCCTGCGTTTCACGGGCCGCATGCTCGACCTGCTCGGCCTCGCCACGCCGCGCCTCGCGGCGACCGCAGGCCATGCGCCGCTCGCGGCGGTCGACCTGCTCGAGGAAACGCGCATCGGCCTGAATATCCTGCAGCTGCGCCGCGCGCGTCGCGAGCTGCCCGAGCCGTCGGCGACGCATGCCGATGCGCTGCTCGCAGGCATCGCCGCGCACTACCGCGCGCAGGCACGTGCCGGCCATCCGATCGAAGCGCCGGAGTGCCTGCGCGACGACCTCGATGCCTCGCTGTCGCGCCTCGGCGGCCTCGCCCCGGGCGAGGCCCGCGACGCCGCGCTGCTCGGCCTCGTCGGCGTGCGCTACGGTCTGTTCGGTCGACGGCCGGTGCAGAACCAACCACTCGCCGTCGTCGCGCAAGCCTGATCGCCTCTCGCCCGAACCTGCGGAACGACGCTCAGTCGGCTGCGACCGGCGCGCCCATGTTGCCCTTGCTGTAGGTGCCCGAGCGGTCGAAACAGCAGGCGCGGCGCTTGCCCGAGGCGAGCATGTCGCAGGCCGTGGCGATGCGCTTCACGCGCGTCTCGGCCTTCTTGCCCGAGGTGATCCAGTGGATCCAGTCGCGCCGCGCGACGGCCGTGATGTCGTCCCATGTGGCGCGTGCGGCGGGCTCGTCGGCGAGCGCCTTGCGCAGGTCGGTCGGCAGCTTGGGTTCCGGCTCCTTCGCGACCGGCGCCATCGTGAGCTCGACGCTGTCGCCGACCTCGACGCCCGCGGCCTCGCGCAGCTTCTTCTCGACCTTGAGCCAATGGCTGCCCTCGCCGTCAGGCTCGAGCGTGGCCTGGAACGCGTGCCCGGCCAGCGTGCCGTCGACGCTCGTCATGCTGCGCGTCGGCAGCTTCGCACTCGCGGTCTTCGGCAGCACGATGAACGCCCACGTCGCGCCTTTCGGCTCGGCGGGACGCTGGAGCTTGGCCTTGAACGTGATGCGCACGGAAGTCGGGGTCGTCGCCATCGACCTAATCTAGCACCGCGCACGCACACCTGCGCTCAGACCGCCGCGAGCATGCCGACCGACGCGATCAGGCGCTCGCGCACCGCGTCGTCGCCGAAGCGCGCACGCCACCACGCGAGCGCGGCACCCGATTCCTGCGAGCGCCACGCGAGGTGGAACGCCTCGGGCGCGCGCGGTTCGTCGACGTCCCTGACCACGAGCAGGCCCGCCTCGATGGCCGGACGCGCGAGCGCGACGGGCAGGAAGCCGAAGCCGAGCCCGGCGACCTGGCAGCGGTACTTCGTGGCCATGTCGGGCACGGTCAACGTGTCCTGGCCGTGCAGCAGGCCGACCGTGCGCGCGAGCAGGCGTCGCGCCGAATCGGCGACGACGACCGCGCGATGCGGTTGCAGGTCGTCCTTGCGCAGCGCGCGGTCGATCGCCGCGAGCGGATGCGTCGGCGCCACCGCGAACACGAACGCGAGATGGCCGATCGGCGTGGACGCGTAGCCACCGCCCGAAGGTCCCTCGCCCGCCGCGACGACGAGATCGACGCGCTCGTCGAGCAGCGCTTCCCATGTACCCGACATGACGTCCTGCGCGACGCGCAGGCGCGTGCCCGGCGCGACCGCGTGGAAGGCCTCGATGTCGTCGAACAGCGCGATCGGCGGGAACACCGAATCGAGGCCGATCGCGAACTCGGTTTCCCAGCCCGTCGCGACACGGCGTACGCGGTGCTCGAGATCCTGCGCGGCCTTGAGCAGGTGGCGCCCCTCGCGCAGCAGTTCGCGCCCCGCATCGGTCGGCACCACGCGTGGCCCGAGCCGCTCGAACAGCGTCACGCCGAGGCCTTCCTCGAGCGTGGCCACGGTGTAGGAGATCGTCGACGGCACGCGGTGCAACGCCTTCGCAGCGCCCGCAAACGAGCCACGGCGGTCGATCGCATCGAGCACCTGCAGCGCATCGAGGCTGATCCTCAGCATTCGATTTTTTCGATGATTGGCATGCAAAAGGTTCGCTTTTCGCGTCGAGGCGTGGCGCGCAGACTGCTCATCACCCGGCCACGACGGCGATTGCAGCAGATCACGGCATCACCCGCCAGCGTCGAATCCATCGAATCAAACACGTCGCACAAGGAAGCCCGCCATGAACACCACGCTCGCCAACACCCTCCCGCTCGCCGCCCGCCACGTTGCCCCGGTGCTGGTCGGCCTGCTGTTCGCCGTCTCCGGCTGGAACAAGATCGGCGGCTTCGACAACGTCGCCGGCTGGATGGCCAGCCTCGGCCTGCCCGCCGCCCCCGCGCTGCTCACGGCCGCGATCGCGCTGGAGCTCGTCGCCGGCGTCATGCTCATCGTCGGCTTCGGGACGCGCTGGGCCGCCCTCGCGCTCGCCGCGTTCACGATCCCGACCACGCTGATCTTCCACGCGTTCTGGAACGTCGACGCGGCGCAGGTCGCCGAGCAGCAGACCGCGTTCCTCAAGAACCTCGCGATCCTCGGCGCGCTGCTCATGGTCGCCGCGCAGGCGCCCGCGCCGAAGCGCGCGACGGCCCACGCCGCGCTGCGCATGGGCTGACCGTGGCGCCGCCCACTCGCGGGCGGCGTCCTTCCCGCACACCGACATCCATTCCCTTCCAGGAGAACGCCATGAGTGCCCGCCTCAACTACTTTCGTTTCTCGCGTGATGCTGCCGCGAAGTACACCGCCTTCCACGATGCCGTGAAGCAGCAGCCGATCGTCGCCGAGCTCGGCCACCTCGTCACCACACGCGCTTCGCAGATCAACGGCTGCGCGTTCTGCGTCGACATGCACGTGAAGGAGGCGACCATCGACGGCGAGCGCGCGCTGCGCCTGTTCCACCTCGCCGTATGGCGCGAGTCGAACCTCTTCACCGAGCGCGAGCGTGCCGCGCTGGAATGGACCGAAGCGCTCACGAAGCTGTCCGACCACGGCGTGCCCGAGGCGATCTACACCGCCGTGCGCGAACACCTCTCCGAGCAGGAACTGTCGGACCTGTCGATGCTGATCATCGAGATCAACGGCTGGAACCGTCTCGCGGTCGCGTTCAAGACCGTGCCCGGATCGGCCGACAAGGCCTACGGGCTCGACAAGGCCAACCTGGCCTGACCGCCCCGGCCGCGGCGCCTCGCCGCCGCGGCCCTCCCCGATGACACCGCCCATCGACGGCGCACGCCGTACGACCCGATGCGCACGGCATAAGGACGATTGATCAAATTAAAAGCACTAAACGTGACCATTCGATCATCCCAAAGCGCGCACAGTGCCCGCCGTCACCCGACACCGCCTTCCCATACACGCTTCAGGAGAACCGCCATGTCCCTGCTCCGCACCGCCATCCTCGCCGGCCTCGTCGCCACCACCTCGCTCGCCCACGCCGCTCCGGCCGCGCAAGCCGCCACGCCGCTGCGCCCGGTCGCAAGCTTCCTCGAGGCCCTCAACGGCAGCGGCGGCACGCCGATCGAAAAGCTCTCGCCGCAGGCCGCGCGCCAAGTGCTCGTCGATGCCCAGGCCGGCGCGACGCTGCCGCAAGCCGAAGTGACGCGCACGACGATCCAGGCCGACGGCAAGCCGCTCGAGCTCGTCGTCGTGCGCCCGCAGGGCACGAAGGATCAGGTGCTGCCGGTCTTCATGTTCTTCCACGGCGGCGGCTGGGTGCTCGGTGATTTCCCGACCCACGAGCGCCTGATCCGCGATCTCGTCGTCGCCTCGGGCGCGGCCGCGGTCTACGTCGGCTACACGCCGTCACCCGAAGCGAAGTATCCGGTCGCGATCCACCAGGCCTACGCGGCCACGCGCTGGGTCGCCGAGCACGGCGCGCAGATCGGCGTCGACGGCACGCGCCTCGCGCTGGCCGGCAACAGCGTCGGCGGCAACATGGTCGCCGCGGTCGCCTTGCAGGCCAAACAGGCCGGCACGCCGGCGATCCGCTACAACCTCATGCTGTGGCCGGTCACCGACGCGGACTTCACGACGGCCTCCTACGACACCTACGCGAACGGCCATTTCCTGAGCCGCGCGATGATGAAGTGGTTCTGGGACGCGTACACGGCCGATCCGAAGCAGCGCGCGGAGATCCTCGCCTCGCCGCTGCGAGCGACCAGCGCGCAACTCGCCGGCCTCGCGCCGACGCTGATCCAGACCGCCGAACTCGACGTGCTGCGCGACGAAGGCGAAGCGTTCGGCCGCAAGCTCGATGCCGCGGGCGTCGACGTCACGGTGACGCGCTACAACGGCCTCATCCACGACTACGGCCTGCTCAACGCCCTGAGCACCGTACCGGCCGTGCAGGACGCGCTCGACCAGGCCGGTGCCGGCCTGCGCGAGCACCTGAAGTAAGTCTTGCCGCGGCGATCATCGTCGATCGCTGCGCTCCACCGACGCGCACGCAGGGCGGGCCCACCCTGCTGCGCGTCGCGCGTCAGGCCTGCGCCTGCGCGTGGGCCTCGCCCAGTTTCACCGCGCACTCCTCGCAGCAGACTTCCACCGTCTTGCCGCCGATCTTCACGCTGATCGCGGTGCCGTCGAGCGGGTAGTCGCACGCCGCACACGTCTTCTCGGCCATCGCCGTTCTCCTCGTTCCGCCTGCCAACCAGGCAGAGCCATTCCAGCGCACCACGCACATCGCCGCTGTCAGGATCTTTAGCGACCGGCGCTATGCTGCGCGCCTCGCCCGCGGGATGCCGACCGTGCCGGACTTCCATCGCCAGCGCCTGCTCGAGACGCGCGTCGTCACGGTCGACGACGTGCACTGCCCGGGCGGTCCCGCGCATCGCGACGCGCCCGAGGTCTCGAGCGCGACACACCTCGTGTTCCCGTACCGCGGCGCCTACGTGCGCCATGTCGGCGACGACGCCTCGGTGGCCGATGCGAGCCACGTGCTGCTGTTCAACGAAGGCGAATGGTTCCAGGTCAGCCACCCCGTGCCGGGTGGCGACGCGAGCCTGTCGTTGCAGGTCGATGCGGGCGTGCTGCGCGAACTCGCCGCGCCCGAACTGCTGCACGACAGCGAGCCGCTGCGTTTCCGCACGCAACGGCTCGGTCTCGATGCACGTGCGCAAGTGCTCGTCGCGCTGCTCGGCCACTCGCTGCGCGAAGGCAGCGCCGAACCGCTCGAAGGCGAGAGCCTCGCCCTCGTGCTCGTGCACCGCGCGATCGGCCCGCGCACCGTGCGCATCGCCGGCGCGAGCGCGGCGCGTCAGAGGCTCGTCGAGCGCGCCAAGGTCGTGCTGGCCGGCGACCTCGCGCGACGCTGGACGCTCGCCGAGATCGCCGCCGATGTCGGCGTCTCGCCGGTCTACCTCACGCAGAGCTTCCGCCAGGTCGAAGGCGTGCCGCTGTACCGCTACCAGCTGCGCCTGCGCCTCGCACGCGCCCTCGACCGCCTCGCCGGCGAGGACGATCTCTCCACGCTCGCGCAGGACCTCGGCTTCTCGAGCCACAGCCATTTCGCCGCGGCGTTCCAGCAGGCCTATCGACGATCGCCTTCGGCGTTCCGGCAGCACGTGCTCGCAGGTGGATCACGCGGCAAGGCGCGCGTGCGACCGACGTCGTGATGCGCGCACGCCTCGTCGATCACGCCTCCGCCAGAGCCACGGCATCCGCTCCTGCCGCGAAGCGCAGGCGTCCCGAGGTGTCGTTCGCGGCCTGCCAGACGGCCTCGGCGACGTCGTGCGGTTGCGTCGTCGCCGTGAGCGTCGCGAAGCGCTCGAACACGCTCGCCGCGAAGGCGGCGTAGGGCTCGGTGACGAGGCCCGACATGCGTTCGGCACCGTTCGCGGCGAAGCGCGTATCGGGGCAGTAGCCCGGCTCGACCAGCGCCACGCGCACACCGAACGCCGCGAGTTCGAGCGCGAGCGAGGCGGTGAAGCCTTCGATCGCGGTCTTGCTCGCCGTGTAGGCGGCGACGAGCGGGAACGGCGCGAGCGTCGCGCTCGAGGTGACGTTGACGATCGTGCCGGCGCGGCGTTCGCGGAAGCGTGGAATGATCGCGTGGCACATCGCCATCGTGCCGAACGTGTTGGTCTCGAAGATCTCGCGCACCGTCGACATCGGCGTCGCTTCGAACGCACCGAACAGGCCGAGCCCGGCGTTGTTGACCAGCACGTCGATCGGCCCGGCCTCGTCGAGCGCGCGCGCGATGTCGTCGGCCTCGGTGACATCGAGCGGCAGAACGCGCAGGCGCGGCGATGCGGGCAGCAGATCTGCGCGCGGCGTGCGCATCGTCGCGACGACGTTCCAGCCCTGCGCGTGGAAGTGGCGGACGGTGGCCAGGCCGTAGCCGGACGAACAGCCGGTGATCAGGACGGTTTTCATGACAGCTCCTTGGGGGGTTTGACGGGGAGCGCCACGGTAGGCCACGATCGCCGGACGATGAATCGCTGGAAGTCCGCCATGTTTGAGCCATCGTCCGAAAATGGCTGACCCGCTGTCCCAGCTCATCGATCTGCTGAAACCTCGCGCGGCATTCGCCAACGTGATCAGCGGCAAGGGTGCATGGGCCGTGCGCTTCCCCGCGTACGGCAAGCCGGGCTTCTGCATCCTGCTCGAAGGGCGCTGCGAGCTCGTCGTCGACGGTCATGCGCCGGTCGCGCTCGAGGCCGGTGACTTCGTGATGCTTCCGACGACGCCGGCGTTCACGCTGTCGAGCGCGGATGCACCATCGCCCGTGCTGCTCGATCCGGACGCCCTGCCGAACGACGGCACTGACGTGCGCTACGGCGATGCCGGCGATGCTCCCGACATGCGCTCGCTGGGCGGCGCCTTCGTGTTCGAACGGACCGATCCGTCCCTGCTGATCGCCTCGTTGCCGACGATCGTCCACGTGCGCGACGCGAAGAGGCTGTCGCAGCTCGTCACGATGGTCGCCGAGGAAACGACCTCCTCGGGGCCCGGCCGCGACGTGATGCTGTCACGCCTCGTCGATCTGCTGCTGATCGAGGCGATGCGCGCAACGACCGCTGGCGATGCACCACCCGGTCTGTTGCGAGGACTCGGCGATGCGCGTCTCGCGGCCGCGTTGGAGCGCATGCATGCGCGCATCGACCACCCTTGGAGCGTCGGCGAACTTGCGCGTGTGGCCGCGATGTCGCGATCGACGTTCCACGAGCGCTTCACGCGCACGGTCGGCGCCGCACCGATGGCCTATCTGCTCGCCTGGCGCATGCAGGTCGCGAAGGACCTGATTCGCCAGGGGCGGCTCGATGCCGCGCAGATCGCCGAGCGTGTGGGCTACGGTTCGGGCAGCGCCTTCAGCGTCGCGTTCCGTCGGCATGTGGGCGTCGCGCCGAGCCGGTATGCAAGGGATGCGGTATCCGACACCTGGCCTGCAGCGTCGACCTGACGTCGGCGCGACCGAGCGCGCCACCCGCTACGAGTCCGTTCCGTCGCGGTGACCGTTCAAGGCCTTGCATCACCGTGCAGTGATGGCCGGGCGCACCGTACGGTGCTTCTTCCCATGGTCGTGCATCGGCCGATACGGCCACACGCCGCTGATGCGACCGCCGACGCCTCGGCGTCGGCTCGTGCACGACCCCGAGCAGCACCCGCTGCCCGAGGCCGTCGTCGTTCCGGGCGATCTGCCTGGCGGAGGAGCGCAGCACCACTCTCCCGCGAAGCCCTCGTCGTACGTCGATCAACCGCCCGCGCCACCCGCCTTCGGCGAGCGCTTCAGCGCGGCCACCACCTCTGCCACGTTGAGCCCGAGCTCGAGCTGCAGGCGCACGTAGGTACGCTCCTTGCGCGACAAGGTGCGACCGACCTCGATCCGCACGTCCTCGGCATGCAGGATGTGCATGATCCGCGGCATCGCCGAACCGATCGCATCGGGCCCGTAGCCGGCTTCGCGGAGTGCCGCGACGAGGCGTGTTTCGACATCCATCGGTGATCCTGAGTGGTTCCGGGAGCGCTGCATTGTGCGCCATGAAGCGGGCGGACGATCGGTTCCGGCGAGGAGTGGCGACCATCTGGTCCATGCACCACTGGCCCGGATCCGGACCTCCGACCCGGATCGGGGGAAGAGCGTATTCCGAGACATGTGCACGACGTGCCGCCGATGAGTCGAATGATGGGCTCATTCTGCTCATGCCGTGAGCCGAACGGCCATTTCCGGCATCGTGCTGGCCTGCATCGACGACGTCTTCCAGGCGATCATGCGACAGCCGCTCCTGCTTCGCTCTACTCATGGCCCCGACGTGCGGATCGAGGACGATCGGGCTATGGTGCCGCCCCGGTCACGAAGATTCCGCATGAAGAAGCACTACGACCCACCGCTGACGACGAACCCGAGCGATCCCCTCTTCCGCGTGGACAAGGGCATCGCGGCGGCGCAGAAGAAGCTGGATGTCGCGATCGACATGAAGCGACATCACACCAGCCACAGCCTGGCGCAGGAAGTGATCAAGGAAGCGCGCGAGATGCTGCGCAAGGCCGAACACGCGCGTGCACTGAAGCTCGCTGAGCTCGCGGCGAAGGCAGCGGAGATGAGGGCGGCGGGGAAGTAGCACCCCTTTTCGATTCAGGCGACGGAATCGTTTCGGAAGATGCGTTTGACGGCTCTCCGCCGTTGCTCCCGAGCCTTTCGCCGTGCCGACAGGGCGTCGCACGCGTACTATCGTTACGACAGGAAAAGGAGTTCCGGGGATGGGACGCAACAGGGAACGTCGCGGCGCCGACGCATTGGCTGCCTTGCCGTGGCCGGTCGGGTTCGCGGCGGGCATTCTCGGCTATGTCGTCGTGCGCCATGGCGTGGTGTGGTGGATGTCCCGCAACGGCGGCCTTTTTCTGACGCAAAGTTTGCGTGACGCATACTAAAAGAAAAATATTTCCGCAATACTTGGATATACAAAAAAAGATTTTTAATAGTCAGAATAAATATAATCGGAACCATTTAAAAAAGGACTTAAATTGTGAAATATCGCGAAAGCCAAACCGATAAAGAACTAAGGCAATGGTTCACAAATGATTTCAGTAAGGCACTACTTCGTAAGATATCCCTCCGCGAAGGGAATCTAAGGGGAATCAATTCACTAGAAATCAGTTTTGACTACCCTATAACGGCAATTGCTGGAGTCAATGGGTCAGGCAAGTCGACGATCTTAGCGATGGCTTGTTGTGCCTATCACAATAGTCCAAAAGGTTTTAAGCCTCCTCGTCGCAAAGCTCCGTACTACACCTTCTCTGATTTCTTCGTCCAACATAAAGAGGAAATAGCTCCTCAAGGAATAGAAATTCGCTATCACATCGCTCATGACAAATGGAAAGAAAGTACAGATTACCCTGACCGGAAAGGAGTGAGATGGCAAAAGAGATGGAAATCTCAAGGAGGGAAATGGAATGACTACGCAGATCGAGTCCGAAGAAACGTAGTTTTTCTGGGAATTGAGAGAATTGTCCCACATAGCGAAAGGAGTCAATCAAAGACGTATTCAAGGTCCTTCAAAGACGTTCCAGAAAAAGGATGGGAAACCAAAGTCAAAGATACAGTTGGCTTTATACTAGGAAGAACTTATGACGATTTTAGGTACTTAGAACATACAAAGTACAGCCTACCCATTGTAAAGGTCAAAGGAGTGACATATTCCGGATTCAATATGGGCGCCGGAGAAAATGCTTTGTTCGAGATATTCTCAAACATGTATTCTGCAGGAGAGGGAGCCCTGCTAGTTATGGATGAAGTAGAGCTGGGGCTTCACGCACGCGCTCAAAAACTATTTATGACAAAGTTAAAAGAAGTGTGCAAGGAGACTAAAACACAAGTTATCTGCACCACTCATTCGAAAGATATCTTTGAATCATTACCTGATGATGCTAGATTTTTTGTTGAATCGGTTGCCGGGAAGACAAAACTAACAGCCGGAATGTCTGCCGAGTTCGCATTTCACAAAATGGGCAATAAGATTCATCCAAGTCTGATTATCTTTACTGAGGATGAAGTTGCTCGAGCCATACTCCAATCTATATTGCCAGCACCAATCAGATCTCGTATAGAGATATGCGTTATTGGATCCGCATCCGCACTTTCACGTCAATTGGCTGCTGCTTTCATGAGGAAGGAAAAAACTCCAACGGTTGCTATTTTTGACGGCGATCAAAGAACAAAACATAAAGATAATCTCATGCACGCTGCAAAAATGGCGGAAGTCACGAATAAAGATATTGCGTCATGGTTCGATGATCATTCAGCCTACTTACCCGGCTCCACTTGGCCAGAGGCATGGATGATACAGAAATGCAAAGATATCCCAGGAAAAGTAGCTTCATCGTTAAACACCGAAGAGGCCGACGTACCAGAAATAATGGAGTATGCTCTGCAAGCTGGGAAACACAAAGAGTTTCACGAAATATCAACCCAAGTGGGACTTCCCAAAGATCAATGCTTGGATAGAGTCTGCGGGGTTGTGGCCAGCCATTTTAAAGATGATTTCAAAGAAATAATTGATATTATCAATAGATTGCTACCCACCTAGGCACTAGGTCGCGATCTTGACTTACCTAAACGCCACGCCAACCCCGACATGCGCACCGCATGCCGGGCCAGCGCATCGCGCAGCACCTGCGCGCTGCCGGCCACGTGCAGGCGCGTGCGCGCGCGCGTGATCGCGGTGTAGACGAGTTCGCGCGAGAGCACGCGGCTGGTCTGGCGTGGCAGCTGCAGCCAGACCTCGTCGAACTCGCTGCCCTGGGCCTTGTGCACGGTCATCGCGAACGCGCTCTCGTGCGCAGGCAAAGCCGCGGGGTGGAACGCGCGCACGTCACCTGACGCGTCGCCGGGGAACCACGCCATCGGCACGCCGCGGTCGTCGTCGAGGCAGATGCCGATGTCGCCGTTGAACAGGCGGTGGCGGTAGCTGTTCTCGGTGACCAGCAGCAGGCGGCCGTGGAAGTACGACGACGCCGAGCCACTGCGCCGGCCAGATAGCAATTCCTCGATGCGCGCGTTGAGGCCGCGGGCGCCTTGCGGGCCTTCGCGCACCGCGGTGAGCAGACGCAGACGTTGCGCCATCGACAGCGCGCTGGCCGGATCGGCGGCTTCGGCGAGGCTGCGCCAGTGCGCGAGCAGCGCGTCGCGGCGGACCTCGAACGGGTCGAGCACGTCCTCGTGGAAACTCACGCCGCGCAGCTCGCCGCCGCGCAGCAGCGCGAGCGCGGTCGCGCTGTCGCCTTCACGCACGGCATCGGCGAGCGGGGCGAGATCGAAATCGGCGTCCTGGCGCCAGCCGCGCAGCAGGTGCACGCGATGACCGCGCAGGCCGCGCGTGTCGTCGTCGACCGGTGTGGCGTCGCCGAGCAGCGGCTGCAGCGCGTGCGCATCATCGGCGTGCAGCGCGGCGCCGGGTCCAGCGGCCTCGAGGATCGCGGCGAGCACGTCGCCGGCTTCGACCGAGGGAAGCTGGTCCGCATCGCCGAGCAGGATGAGCTGGGTGCCTTCGGCGACCGCGTCGACGAGCTTGGCCATGAGCGGCAGGTCGACCATCGAGGCTTCGTCGACGACGAGCACGTCGAGCGGCAGCGGGTTGTCGGCGTGATGGCGGAACACGGGCTTGTCGGGGATCGTGCCGAGCAGGCGGTGCAGCGTGCTCGCGGTGTCGGGCAGCGTGGCGCAGAGATCCGGATCGACGCCACTCGCGAGGATCGCGTGCACGGCGCGGCGCAGGCTCTCGGCCATACGCTCGGCGGCACGGCCGGTCGGCGCAGCGAGACCGATGCGCGGCGGCGGCCTGCCCGCGGCCCGGGCCTGCGCGACGAGCAACACGAGCAGACGCGTGATCGTGGTGGTCTTGCCGGTGCCGGGTCCGCCCGTGACGAGCAGCAGGTTGCGGCGCAGCGCGAGGGCGGCGGCGCGAGCCTGGAGGTCGGCGCCTGCCCCCTCTTCCGCCCTGCGGGCACCTTCTCCCGCGGAGGGGAGAAGGGAAGCATGCGGGAACAGCGTCGCGAACAAGGGCGCGAGCGCGGCGATGCCGGATGCATCGCGCACGTGGCCGCCGATGCGGCGCAGGTCCGCGGCGAGACGGCGCTCGTACTCGCGGTAGCGGCGCAGGTAGACGAGGCCGGCGCGGCCTTCGACGCGATCGAACACGAGCGGCGCGTCGGCGGCCGCTTCGATGTCACCGGCTTCGGGCATCGCGACCCAACGCGACGCGGCGAGATCGGCGATCCATGCGTCGGTCGAAGGCCAGTCGATCTCGCCCTCGACGAGTCGCCACGGTTCGGCGGGATCGAAGCCCGCATGACCCGAGGCGACCGCGAGCGACGCGAGAGCCGCCGCGGCGAGCACGCGATCCGGGGTATCGGGATCGAGGTTGCGCAGGCTGCGCGCGAACGCGTGGTCGAGCGTGCGCAGGTGACCGCCGCGGAACAGGGCTTCCAGCAGGTTCGACGTGGTCATGGGCGTCGCGCTCCCGACACGTGCGCACCCTCACCCCTGCCCCTCTCCCGGGGGGAGAGGGGTTCGATCGTCTTCGGCGAGGCCGATGCAGCGCTTGCGTGATCCTGCGTTTCGGGATCGAGGTTGCGCAGGCTGCGCGCGAACGCGTGGTCGAGCGTGCGCAGGTGACCGTCGCGGAACAGCGCGTCCAAAAGGTTGGGCGTGTTCATGGCTGCGGCTCTCCACGAACGTCCTGACCCTCACCCCTGCCCCTCTCCCGAGGGGAAATGGGTTCGTCTCCGTTGAGGGAATCATCGCGATGGCGTGATCGGTCCGCGATGGAGGATTCGCGCGCGTCGCCGCGGCCGCCGGAGCCGTGTGGGCCGGCACCGGCGAACAGCGCATCGAGTTCGTGCACGAGGACGGGATCGAAGCGCCACGCGTGGATGCCGGTGCCGTCGTCGCGCGTGGCGTCGAGGCCGCGGCAGAACACGTAGCGCACGCCGCCGAAGTCGCGTGCATAGTCGTAGCCGTCGCCGAGACGGAAGCGCAACCAGCGGTGCAGCGCGAGCGTGTAGATCAGCGCCTGCAGGTCGTACTCGCTGTGGGCCATGGCCTCGGCGAGCTGTGCGGGGCCATAGCCGGGCAGGCGATTGGACTTGTAGTCGAGCACGTACCAGCGGCCGTCATGGACATAGGTGAGGTCGATGAGGCCGGTCATGAGGCCTTCGAGCGTGCGGCGCGCGCCGAAACCGTGGCGCGTCGCGAGCAGACCGTGGCGATGCAGCAACGCGAGCAGTGCGTCGACGCGCGTCGGCGCGAGCGCGAACTGGAACTCGATCTCGGGGCGTCGCCGGTCGGCGGGCACATCGGCGAGGCGCACGCCTTCGGGCAGCGTGACGGTGAGCGTCTGCCCGACCAGCGGCGCGATCACGGCGATGCCGTCGCCGAGATCGTCGGCGCCGTAACCGGCCTGGCGCAGGCGCGCAAGGATGATGTCGGCTTCGCCGTCGGGTGCGGGTGCCTCGGGCGTCCAGTGCGACCACGCGGCGAAGTCGCTGCGCTCGAGCGCATCGTGCAGCACGACGCCGAAACGCGGGCCCATGAAGCGCGTGTCGAGGACGTCGCCGGCCGGCGCGACCTCGGCGTCGACCGCAGGTTCGTCGCGGCCTCCCGGCGCAGCCTGCGTCGCCGCCGTGGTCGCTTCGCCCTGTCCGTCGGCGTTCGCGAGCTGCGTGAAGCTGTAGACCCACCAGTCGCTCGACAGGTTGCGCGTCGCGACGCGCGCGGGCGGCACGACCTCGACCACTTCGGGCGGCAGCCACGGCAGCGTCGTCGAGGGCAGCGTGGTGTCGATGGCGAGCGCATCGCCGAGCGATGCCGCGAGGTCGGCCGGCTCGCGCAGCATCGGCGTGAGCGGTGACCCCGCGTACTGGTAGAACATGCCGCGCGCGAGCCACAGCGCATGTCGCGCACGCGTGAGGCCGACGTAGAGCAGGCGTGCATCCTCGGCGCGCTGTGCTTCGGCGGCGCGCTTGACCGCGGCGTCCCAGCCCGAGGTGTCGACCTGCAGCTTCCAGTGCAGCACGCGCCCGTCGTCGCCGTTGACGGTGACGTGGCGACCCGCGCTGCGCATGCCCGCGCCGATGCCCGCGAACGGCAGGAACACGAGCGGATACTCGAGACCCTTGCTCTTGTGCAGCGTGACGACCTGTACGCGGCGCGCATCGGATTCGAGACGCAGCAGCTGGCTCTCGTCATCCGCACTGGCCGAGGCGATCGCGCGGGCGAGCCCGTCGACGAGACCGTGGAGGCCGAGCGCGCGTTGTTGCGCCTCCTGCAGCAGCTCGGCGAGTTGCAGGTAGTTGGTGAGGCGACGCTCGCCGTCGAGCAGGCCGAGCAGGCGATCCGCGTGCGCGGCGCAGAGGTCGCCGATCAACGCGATCGGGCCGCCGCGCTGCAGGCGGTCGCGCCAGCCGAGTGCGGCGAGCTGCCAGCCGCGCAAGGCCTCGCCGTCGTCGTCGAACGCGGCGATCTCGATCGCATCGACGCCGAGCAGCACGGTCGACAAGGCCATGCGCAGGCGCCCCTCGTCCGCACCGTGCAGCAACGCGAGCAGCAGCGCATGGACATCGCGTGCTTCCTCGGTCGCGTAGAGGCTCAGCTTGCCCGCGGCGACCGCCGGGATGCCGACCGCCGCGAGGGCCTGGCGGATGCGCGTGGCCTCGTGGTGCGAGCGCACGAGCACGGCGATGTCGCCCGGCTGCACGGCACGGCCGCCGAGCACGGCGCGACCTTCGCGTGCATCGACGAGCACGCCGTGGATCGCGGCGACGCAAGCCTGCGTGGCGAGTTCGCGCGAACGACCGGCGCTGTACGGCTTGACGTTGCCTCGCGCGTCGGGGGGCGGCGGCGGTGCCTGCCACAGCGTGAGCGCGGGGGCGATGGCGCCATCGCGCAGGAAATCCTCGTCCCTGCGCACGCCACCGGCACCGACGGCGTGGAAGCGGATGCGAGCGTCGACGAACGGTGCGATGCCGCCCGCCTCGGCGTGGTCGTAGAGCGCCGCGATCGCGTGCAGCAGGCTCGGTCGCGAACGGAAGTTGAGGGCGAGCGGCGGCGCCTCGACAGCGGTCGCGCGCGCGGCGAGGTAGGTCTCGACATCGCCGCCGCGGAAGCCGTAGATCGCCTGCTTCGGATCGCCGATCACGTACAGCGCAGGCTCGCCGCTGGCCGCGCCGAACACGCGCTCGAAGATGCGCCACTGGCGCGGATCGGTGTCCTGGAACTCGTCGACGAGCGCGACCGCATACTGCGCGCGCAGACGCTCGACGAGCATGCCGGCGTGCACGCCGTCCATCGCATCGGCGACGCGGTCGATGAGGTCGTCGTAGGTCTGCACGCGCTGCTGCTGCTTGAAGCGTGCGATGCGGATGCGCGCGTCGTCGCGCAGGCGATGCAGGCGGGCGACGCGGCGCGCCTCGTGCCAGGCCTCGAGCGTCGCCCACGTGTCGCGGTAGACCGCGACGGCATGGCACACGGGCGAATCGGGTGTACGTCCCTGCCCGGCCTTGCTCGTGCGCTGGAGCAACGTGTCGTGTTCGAGCTGGACGAGCTTCGGATGATCGAAGCGCAGGTCTGCGTCTCCGATCGCGCACCAGGCCTCGAGCGCATCGAACAGCGTGCCGATCCACTCGGACTTGTAGCTCGCGTTGTTGAGGATCTTCTTCTCGACGGCATCGAGCAGCGCGGTGCGGAACGCCGCGCCGTGTCCGCGCACGGCGTCGGCAAGCGCGACGGCGGCGGCATGCACGCGCGGCGTCGGATCGTCGCCCGCGTCCGAGGGTTCGGGCCGCAGCACGCGTTCGCGCACCAGCGGCGACAGGTCGCCCGCGAGCACGTCGGGGCCACCGGGCCACAGTGCGAGCAGGTCGTCGGCCGCGTCGGCATCGACGCCATGGGCGCGCCACAGGTCGGCTGCGATCGCCTCGCGCAGCGTCGCGTCGCTCGCGAGCAGCTCGGGCGCGTCGAAACCCTGCCCCGATTCGAGCGCGTGCTCGCGCAGCACGCGGGCGCAGAAGCCGTGGATCGTGAAGATCGCGGCGAGATCGATGTCGTTGACAGCCGCGTCGAGGCGACGCCGCAAGGTCTGCGCGTTTTCGCCGCCGCGCGCGAGGTAGGCACGCAGCACCTCATGCGTGAGCACGGCCTCGGGCGCCGCATCGTCCGCAGGTGCCGCGTCGACCAGCGAGGCCGCGAGCACGAGGCGCGCGCGGATGCGGCTGCGCAGCTCCTGCGTCGCCGCTTCGGTGAACGTCACCGCGAGGATCTCGCCGATGCGCAGGCCGCGCTCGACGACGAGGCGCACGACCAGCGTCGCGAGCGTGAAGGTCTTGCCGGTGCCGGCCGAGGCTTCGATCGCCTGCACGCCGTCGAGGGCGAGATCGAGGTAGGGATCGCGTGCGGGCGTGCTCACTCGACCTCCTCGAAGTCGGCGGCGCGCAGCGCGTCGGGATCGACATCCTCGGGCGTCTCGCCGAGCGACACGGCACCGAACACCGTCAGCGCGAGACGCACGAATGCGAGGCGCGAGGTTTCATCCGCGAACGGATCCCGCCCACGCAACGCGAGCCGCCAGGCTTCGCCGCTGCCCTCGCCCCAGCCATGGTCGCTGCCGCGCCAGCGCTTGGCAGCAGCTTCGATGCCCTTGGTGCGATCCTCGGTCGTGAAGAATACCCAGCCGCTGTATGGCGCGAACGGCAACGGCTCGCGCAGGCCGCGCGCACGCAGGTCGAGGAGCGAGCGCAGCAGCGCACGTGCGGTCGCGGGATCGAGCGCGGGACGCGCGACGCCAGGTCCTCCCTGCTGGTTGAACTGCACCAGCGGCAGGCCTGTGCCCGCCGCACTCGCGAACAGCCAGTCGAGGCCGTCGCGGATCGCCGAGGGTCCGTTCGGTTCGCCGAAGCGCACGCGCGCGATGCCGTGTGCGTAAGCCTCGCGCACACGACCGTGCAGCACGATGCCGTCGAGGTCGACCTCGAGCGCAGGCGCCTCCGGTGTCCGTTCACCACGCCATGCCGCGAACGCGCCCGCGTACGGCGCGACGTCGGCCCGCATGCGCTCGAACGTGCGCCTGCCGATCGGGCCGCTCGGCAGCAGCGCGCGTGCACGCAGCAACGTGCGTGTGGCGGACTCGTCGTCGCCGCGCAGGCAGGCCTCGAACACGGCGTTCTGCAGCGCGAGCCGAGTCAAGGCATCGTCGGGGCCGAGCAGCGGTTCGATGTCCTCGTCGTGGATCTCGACCTCGGCGAGACGTACGCCGAGGCGCTGCTGCACGAAGGCCTCGGCCGGCGCGAGCAGGAAGCGGCGCAGCGTGTCGATCGACACGCGCGTCTCGTCGTCGCCGGCGGGCGCAAGCGTCGCGCCCGTGAACCACGGCGGCAGCGGTTCGCGGCGCAGCGTCGGGCGCGCGGCGGCCTGCCACCAGGCCTGCCGATACGAGAAGCGTCGCGGTTCGTCGCCGGCGCCGAACGCGGCCGGCGCGAACGGCTGCAGCGGATGGCGTACGACGAGCGCCTCGGCAGCGTCGATCCCGGGCGCGTGCTGTGCGGCGGCCGCATCGAGCAGCTCGGACACGAGCACGGACGGTTCGCGCACGCTGCCGTCGCGCGGATCGGCGCCGCGGTAGCTCACGTAGAACACGTCCTGTGCGGCGACGAACAGCTGCAGGAACAGGAAGCGGTCGTCGTCGCGCGTCGAGCGATCGCCGGCCTGGCGGCGGTCGGTGCTGAGCTCGGCGGTGAGGCGGTTGAGTCCCGCCGCGGGATCGCGGCGCGGAAACTCGCCGTCGTCCATGCCGAGCAGGCAGATGACGCGGAACGGCAGCAGGCGCATCGGCACCATGCGGCCGATGCTGACGCCGCCCGTGAGCAGCGGCGCACGCGTGTCGGCCTCGCCGAGCGCACCGGCGAAATGTGCACGCACGGCTTCGGGCGGCACAGGATCCTCGAAACCTGCGCGTGATGCGTCGGCCGAGAACGTGTCGATCAGCGTGCGCAGGCGATCGAGCGCTCGCTGCGTCGACGGCGACGACGGCGGGCGCGGCAGCAGCGCATCGAGCAGATCAAGCAAGCGCGTGCGCCAGGCTTCGGGCGGCAAGGCCTCGTCGAGCGAGATCGCATGGCGCGCGAGCACGCGCAGCAGGCGGATCAGCGTGTCGAGGGCATCAAGCGCGCTGCCTTCGAGATCCGGCAGCGGCGCGACGATGCGGCCCGACGCCGACGCGATCGGTGCATCGCTGCCGCTGGCGTGGCCGAGCAGAAGGCGATCGAGCGCGAACGCCCAGGTGTAGGCATCGTCACGTGGCGCATCGAGTCGTGCGCGGTGTGCCGCATCGAGGCCCCAGCGCGCACCGGCCGCGTGCAGCCACGCGTGCAGACGCGCCAGCGCGGCGGCATCGAGACCGGCCGCCTCGGCGAGCGGCGGACTCGCGAGCAGGTCGAGCGTCTCGGCGAGCCCGAAGCGCGCGATCGGCAGCGCGAGCAGGCGCACGAACACCTCGGCGAGCGGTTCGCCCGCGAGCGGGCTCGCGTCGGCGAGCGCGTACGGGATCGCGTCGTCGCGGCCACGGCTGCCGAACACGGCCTCGAGGTACGGCAGGTAGGGATCGATGTCGGGCGCGAGCACGGCGACGTCGCGTGGCTCGAGCGGCGGATCGAAACGCGGATCGTCGAACAGCGCGCGCAGCTGGTCGTGCAGCACCTGCAGCTCGCGCAGGCGCGTGTGGCAGGCATGCACCTGGAGGCTCGGATCGTCGAGTCGCAGCGCCGCCAGGCGCGTGCGCCGATCGCCCGCCGTCGGTGCGGGCGGCGGCGACGGCAGGCGATGGAACAGGTCCGACTGCAGGCGTCGCAGCAGGCTGCCCTGCAACGGTCCGCCACCTTCGCCCGGATCGGCATCGCCGCGGATCTCGACATCGGGATGCACGATCTCGTAGCTGCCGAGCACGGCCATGAAATCGCGGCCGGCCGCGCCCCAGGCCTGCAGCAGTGGATTCTCGCTGCGCACGGCTTCGACGTCGGCGGCGCGCACGCGCTGCAGGTCGCCCCAGTAGTCGCGGCTCGGCGACGGCACGTAGAGGTGCAGCGTGCCGACGCGCGCCTGCGTCGCCAGTACGCGCAGCACGTCGGGCGAAACATTGAGCGTCGCGAACGCGAACAGGCGCACCGGCAGGCCACGCGGTAGCGGACCGTCGGCGTCCTCGAAACGCTCGAGGTAGCGCTGGATGCGCCGCGCGCGATGCAGGCGCCCTTGTGCCACGCGCCGCCACAGCAACGCCTGCGGATCGTCGGGATCGGCACCGGCCTCCCAGCGCAGCAGCCACATGCGGCGCCAGGCCTGGTACTTCTCGAACACGTTGGCGAGTTCACCCGCGAGCGACCACGCGCGCAGCGGATCGGCCGACTCGACGTGCACGCGCAGCGCGGCGAGCGCGGGATGGCGCATGAACGCGCCGTCGGTCAGCGCGGCATAGAGATGCCAATGCAGCGCGGCCGCATCGAGATCGTCGGCGGGTGCGAACGCCGCGTCATCGGACGGCGGGTTCGTCGCGAGCATGCGCGCGACGAACTCGCCCGGCGTCAGGAACTCGAGGTTCGCGGCGACGCCGTGCGCGGCCGCGAGCGTCGCCTGCAGCCAGCGCCGCATCGCGACCTGCGGAATCAGCACGATGTCCGGCGCGAGCAGCGACTGCCCCGGCACGGGCCTGCGCAGTTCGTCCGCGAGCAGCGCCGCGAGCACGTCGAGCGCATTGGCATGATAGAGGCGGAAATCCGCGGCGCGTCCAGGCATCGGACGATGATGCCAGAGGGGTGTCGCAGCGGGCGAGACGGGGTGGGTCTGATGTGCGACAAGAGCTCCACCAGAGGGATCACCTTCGCGTTCGACCTGCTCCTCGATCGTCAATCTTTCCGTTGCGCTGGATCGACTACGACCATCCCCTGTAAACGTCATTCCGGCGGCTTTCAACAGCCGAATGGCTGGTCAAGCCGGAGGCGCTTCACAACAGCGCGTAGCGCTGGTCATCCAGTCAAGCGTCGCAAAGGAATGGCCGAAAATCGTGCTCTCTCGTGAGTTGAGGCACCTTCGGAGCACACTTCGCATGGCTCGGCGCAGTGTCGATCAGGCCTCTGGACGCCCCCCCACTGCGCGCCGCCGTAGGGCACTTCCCTCCGACACGTGGCCAGGAAGCACCGCGATGGAACGCCGAGGCGGAATGGCGTCGCGGCATCACGGCGGAATCGCCTGCGGCGGTTCCGCCCTACGCACTTGAGCCCCTCGCCCTCCGTGAGAGGGTTAGGGAGAGGGTGCGGGATCGTGACAAAGCCCGATCATCGTCGCGATCCCGGACCCTCATCCGGCCCTTCGGGCCACCTTCTCCCGGAGGGAGAAGGGCAAAGCGCACAAATCAGAGCAACCGAAGACGGCCCGTGTTCTCACCCCTTCACCAGCGGCGCCTTGAACACGTAGCCGACGCGTTGCTGCGACTGCAGCGGCACGGCCATCGGGGTGACGCGTTCGATGCGGCGGCGCAGGCGGTAGATGGTCGCGTGCAGCGTGTTGCCGGATTCGCTGTCGGTGGCGAGGCCGAGGCGGCGTGCGAGGTCTTCGCGCGCGACGACGGCGCCTTTCGCCTCGAGGAAGCATTCCATGAGCGACAGGTCGGTCGCGCTGAGCTCGATCGCCTGGCCGTCCGGTGCGGTGAGCACGCTGCGCAGCGGATCGAGGCGCCACGCGGTCGCGGTCTTGGCCGTGGTCGTGATGCGGCGGTGCACGGCGCGCACGGCGAGTTCGACCTGCTCGAACGTCACCGGCTTGACGAGGTACATGTCGGCACCGGCATTGACGACCTCGGCGAACACCTCGTCGCCGAGGCGGCCCGACACGACCAGCACGCCCGCGTCGCTGCGCTTGCGCAGGATGCGGATCAGCTCGACGCCGTCGACGCCGGGCAGCATGAGGTCGAACACGTAGAAGTCGAACTGATAGGCCTCGGGATCGGCGAGCAGGTCGCTGCTGTCGGTATAGACGCGCACGTCGACGCCGCGATGGCGCAGGTGCTGGGCGAGGAACTCGCCGTATTCGAGGTCGTCGTCGACGAGAGCCAGGGTGCGCGGCAGCATGCGGGGCGATCCTTGGCGGACGTCAGTCCGCGAGGCCTTGGGGAAGCGTCAGGCGCATGATCGTGCCCGACGGCGTGTTGGGCAGCGCCTCGACGTCGCCGCGGTGGATGCGCGTGACCGCGCGCACGATGAACAGGCCGAGGCCGGCACCCTGACGCATGCGCGAGTTCGATCCGCGCGCGCCCTTCTCGAACAGGCGCGGGCGCAGCTCGTCGGGGATGCCGGAACCCTCGTCGCGCACCTCGATGATCAGCGCGAGCGGCTCTTCGGACTCGGTGATGCGCAGCACGACCGGTGCGTCGACCGGCGAGTACGCGAGTGCGTTGTTGAGCAGGTTGCGCAGCACGAGGCGCATCAGCGTCGGATGCAGGTGCACGGTGCGCGTGCCGGTCACGCGCTGGACCGTGATGCGCGGGCGCAGGTCGGCGGCGATGTCGGCGAGCACGAGGCTGATCAGCGTCGGCAGGTCGGTGTCGGAGAGTTCGCGCGTGCCTTCGCCGATCGCGAGGATCGTGCCCGCGGCGAGCGTGTTGTCGAGCGTGCCGATGACCTGGTTGAGCACACCTTCGGCGCGCGCGAGCGCGGTCGAAGCTGCCGTCGTGGTCGGCAGGTGCAGGTCCTCGATCGCGGTCATCGTGGCCTGCATCGCCGCCGAGGCGTTGTTGAGCGGCTGACGGATCTCGTGCGAAAGCAGGTGCAGCATCTCGTTGCGCTCGGTCAGCATCGAGGTGCGCCAGTCGAGCAGCGTGCGGGTCTTCTCGAGCTCGGCGTGCACCTGCTCGTTGCGCTGCTGGTCGCGGAAGCGCGTGAACAGCTGTTCGCGCTGGCGCACGATGACCTCGTCGCGCGAGCGCTCGGCGGTGGTCTCGAGCATCGCGACGAGCACGCCGCCGCGGCCTTGTGCATCGACATCGGGGGCGACGTGCACGCGGCAGAAGCGCGAAGCGCCGAGCGTGTTGCGGCGCTCGTCGTCGAAGCCGGTTTCGGTACCACGCCGCGCGAGGTCGAGGTAGGCACGATGGCGCGTCGCGGCAGGTTCGCCGACGAGGTCGAGGTACGGCGAGCCGACCGCGGCGTCGGCCTCGACGCCGAACCACTCGGCCCAGGCCCGGCTGGCCATGCGCACGACGAGGTCGTCGTCGAGGTACGCGAGCATGAGCGGCGTCGCCGAGAGCAGGCGCGACAGGCGCGCAGGCGCGTGCCAGGCGGTGGCGTCGGAAGGATCGGTATTCATGCGGCGACCCGAGCGGCGCCGGTGCTGCGCGGCGTGCGCGTCACGTGCAATCGAAGTAGACGAGGTTCACCGAACCGGTCTCGGTCGACTGGCCGAGGCTGATCGTGCCGCTGCGGCGCAGATGCAGCGCGTCGCGGTGGAGCATGAGCTCCTCGCTGCCGATGCGCACCCAGGTGCCGTTGGTCGAGCGGTCGGTGAGCACGAAGTGGCCGCGCTTCCACTCGATCATCGCGTGGTCGCGCGAGACCCAGTCCGCGTCGACGGTGAGGCTGTGGCCGGGCTCGCGGCCGAGCGTGAACGGATCGGCCGTCTCGTCGATCGTGAACTCGCGGCCGCGGTGGCGCAGCGCGAGCTTCATGCGCTCGACCGGCTGGTTGGCGAACTGCACGATGCGCTGCACCGTGGTGACGTGCGAGACGTCCTCCTGCCAGAGCACGTCGACGATCTCGATCGGCAGCTGCTTGCCGGCCACGCGCGCGGTGCCGAGCGAGCGCACCTGCAGGGCGCCGGCACTCGTGATGCCGAGCGCGGTGCCCGCGGTCGCGACGATCTGGTCGCGCTTGGCCAGTGCGGCCATGCGCGCGGCGACATTGACCGCATCGCCGAAGATGTCGCCGTCCTCGAGCAGCGCGTCGCCGTGGTGCAGGCCGACGCGGATGCCGAGGTTCTCGGCGACGAACGCGGGCTCGCTCTTGACCTTGCGCTGCATGTCGGTCGACGCGAGCAGGCCCTGCAGCGCGCCCGGGAACGTGCACATGACCTCGTCGCCGATCGTCTTGACCAGCGTGCCGCCGTGGCGCTGCGCGACCTCGACGAGCGCACCGAGCACCGACGCGATGAGGCTGCGTGCGCGCACGTCGCCACGCGTCTCGAACAGCTTGGTGCTGCCCGACACGTCGGCGAACAGGATGGTCAGCGTGGCGGGAGTCACCCGCGGCATCATAGGCGATTCCCCGGCACGCTCCAATCGCGTCAGCCGACCAGCTCGGCGGCCGCGGCGACGATGTCGGCGTCACCGGGCAGCACCGCTAACGCGGCGCCGGCCAGCGGCGTGTAGGTGTCGGCGCCGACCACGCGGCGCAGCGGCGTCGCGCCGAAGCCGGCCTCGACGATCGCCGTGATCACGCCCTCGCCCACGCCGGCCGCCTCGCGGCCCTCGTCGACGACGAGGATGCGCTTCGCGCCGGCCGCCTGTGCCGCGACGAACGCGTTGTTCAGCGGGACCAGCCAGCACAGGTCGACCACGCGCACCTTCCAGCCGTGCGCGGCCTCGATCGCGCGCGCGGCACGCAGGCTCATCGGCACGCCGTTGCCGTAGCTGAAGATGACGAGATCGTCGGCCTCGGGCGCGTAGACACGGCCTTCGCCGAGCGGCATCGCCTCGTCCTGCGGCGGGTACGGGAACAGCCACTGGCCGTCGCCGGCCTCGTGCAGGTCCTTGGTCATGTACAGCGCGATCGGCTCGAGGAACACGGTCACGCGGCCGTCGACCCTGGCCAGCGCGGCCAGCGTGCGCAGCATGCGCGCGGCATCGTCGCCGCGGCTCGGGCAACCGACCACGAGGCCCGGGATGTCGCGCAGCGCGGTGATCGAGTTGTCGTTGTGGAAGTGCCCGCCGAAGCCCTTCTGGTAGCCGAGGCCGGCGATGCGCACGAGCATCGGGTTGCGGTACTGGTCGTTCGAGAAGAACTGCAGCGACGCGGCCTCGCCGCGGATCTGGTCGCAGGCGTTGTGGAAATAGGCCAGGTACTGGATCTCGGGCACCGGCAGCATGCCCATGTTCGCGTAGCCCTGGGCGAGGCCGAGGATCGTCGTCTCGTCGAGCAGCGTGTTGAACACGCGTGCGCCCTTGAACGCCTTGTGCAGGCCCTTGGTCACCGTGTAGACGCCGCCCTTCTGCGCGACGTCCTCGCCGAACAGCAGCGTGTCCGGGTACTTGATGAACAGGTCGTGCAGTGCTTGGTTGATCTGGATCGCGAGGTGACGCGCCGGCAGCTTCTCGGGCAGCTTGTCCTCGCCGCCGAACACGGCGAGGCGACGCGCCGGATCGGCTACGCGCACCGCTTCGGCGACGACCGCCGCGGGCGAGTACGGCGCGAGCGGCGCGATCACTTCCTCGAGCGTCTCGAGCTTGGGGCGGCGATCGGCGTCGTCGGCGGCCTCGAAGCAGCGCGTGCGCATCGCCTCGTAGGCCTCGAGCAGGGCGTCCTTCGTGAACAGGCCCGACTCGAGCGCGATCGCCGCGGATCGCAGCAGCGGGTCGGTCGCCTCGACCGCGACGAGTTCCTCGATGCTGCGCCACTCGATCTCGAAGTCGGTGCCGGCGTGACCCATGATGCGCGTCGTGCGCAGGTGCAGGAACGTCGGCCGGCGCGTCGTGCGGCAATGCTCGACCGCACGCTCGACGTCGGCGTAGCCCGAGGCGAGATCGAGGCCGTCGGCGTAGAAGTAGTCGAGGTCGCGGCGCTCGGCGAAGTTGCGCGCGATCCAGCCGCCCGGCGTCTTCACCGAGATGCCGATGCCGTTGTCCTCGCAGACGAACAGCACGGGCGCAGGCAGCTTCTGGTAGGCGGTCCACGCGGCCGCGTTGAACGCGGTCTGTGCGGTGGCATGGTTGGACGAGGCATCGCCGAACGAGCAGATCGCGATCGAATCCGACGGGATCGGCAGCTCGTGCTGGATGCGGCGGCCCTGCTCGATCGCGAGCGCGGTGCCGAGCGCCTTGGGCAGGTGCGAGGCGATCGTCGAAGTCTGCGGCAGCACCCACAGCGGCTTGCTGCCCCACACCTTGTGGCGGCCGCCCGAGGCGGGATCGTCCTTGCTCGCCGCGAACGACAGCGCCGAATCCATGACCGGATCCATGTCCGGCAGCTTGCGGAAACGCTCGGCCATGAACGCGCCCGAGCGGTAGTGCAGGAACGCCGGATCGGTGTGGCGCGTCAGCTTCGCGACGAGCGCGTTGCCCTCGTGGCCGCTCGAGCCGATCGTGTAGAACACCTTGTTGCGCACGCGCAGCACACGCGCCATGAGGTCGAGGTGGCGCGAGACCAGCTGCGACTCGAACAGCTCGAGGAACGCCTGCGCGCTGCACGCGCTGCCCGGCAGCACAGGTGCGCCCGGCGCGGGCTTCGCACGCGGCGTGCCCTGCCAGTCGCGCACGAACTCGACGAAGTTCTGGTCGCAGATCTCGGCGCGGTTGAGGCCGCGGTGACGGGCGGCGATCGGGGGCAGGTTCGGTACGGCGGCCATGGCGGTCGTTCGGGGTCGGGAAAGCCGGCGATTGTAGCGCCGGCGCGGCGGCGTGCCGATCGCCCGGCTTCCGTGGCGGTCGTCATGGAAGCGGATCCGGCGCTCTGCTATTGATCCGCCGGCGTCGCGGCACCGCCGCGGTCGGAGGGGACGGGATGGCCATGCGGATCGACCCCTGTCGCGCGGCGCGTGCGCTGTCCGCGATCGTCATCATGCTCGCGGGTGCCGTCGCCTCGGCACAGCCGCAGGCCGCGCGGCCCGATCCGCTACTCGCCCATGGCTTCGAACGCGCCGACGCCGGGCCGACCACCGACGCAGCGGCCGCACGCTTCCTCACCCAGGCCACATTCGGCCCGACGCTCGAGGACATCGCCCACCTGCGCGCGGTCGGCTACGCGGCGTGGATCGACGAGCAGCTCGCCCTGCCCGCCTCGACCCAGGTGCCGTATCTGGACTGGGTCACCACGCTGCCGTCGCAGCCCGACGGCAACAACCACGTCACCGACGCCACGCGCCTGGAGATCTGGGCGATCAACGCGCTCGGCACGCCCGACCCGAGCCGCGGCAACGTACGTCCGCGCGACGCGCTGCGCCAGCGCGTCGCGTTCGCGCTAAGCGAGATCTTCGTCGTCTCGAACAAGAACGGCACGCTGGCCTACCAGCCGTGGGCGCTCGCGAGCTGGTACGACATGCTCGCCACGAACGCGTTCGGCAGCTACCGCACGCTGCTCGAGGACGTGACGCTGCATCCAGCGATGGGCATCTACCTGAGCCACATCCAGAACCAGAAGGCCGACCCGACGCGCAACATCCGGCCCGACGAGAACTACGCGCGCGAGGTCATGCAGCTGTTCTCGGTCGGCCTCGTGCAACTCGCCGCGGACGGCACGCCCGTGCTCGCCGGCGGCCAGCCCGTGCCGACCTACGACCAGGCCACCGTGCGTGGCTTCGCGGCCGTGTTCACGGGCTGGAACTGGAACAACACGGGCTGCGGTCCCGGCAGCTACACCTGCTGCACCGTGCAGACCTACACGAACTGCGGACCCTACGATTACAACGTGCCGGCGTGGAAGCTGCCGATGCAGCCGATCGAGGCCTTCCACGACTCCACGAGCACCAAGCAGCTGCTCGCCTATCCCGCCAGCGCCCTGCCCGGCGGCGTACTCGCCGCGGGCGGCAATGCGCGCGCCGAACTCGCAGCCGCGCTCGACAACCTCTCGCAGCATCCGAACGTCGGCCCGTTCATCGCGCGCCGGCTGATCCAGCGCCTCGTCACGAGCAACCCGAGTCCGGCCTACATCGGCCGCGTCGCCGCCGTGTTCGCGAACGACGGCCAGGGCACGCGCGGCAACCTCGGCGCGGTCGTGCGCGCCGTGCTGCTCGACGCCGAAGCGCGCTTCGGCCAGTGGGGCGACACCGCGCGCTTCGGCAAGCTGCGCGAACCGCTCGTGCGCACGACCCACCTGTGGCGCGCGATGAACGCGGCGAGTACGGGCGGCCGCATCGACACGATCAATCCGTATCCGCCGATCGAGGACTGGTACGGCCAGGGCCCTCTGCGCTCGCCGTCGGTGTTCAACTTCTTCCGTCCCGACTTCCGCCGCCACGGCGAGATCGCCGCGGCCGGGCTGTACAGCCCCGAGTTCCAGATCCTCAGCGACACGATGGCGGTCGGCACGCCGAACCGCCTGTTCAGCCTCGCGTTCTGCTGGCACTCCGACGGCGAGAGCTGCTGGACCAACGGCCGCGGCGCGACGCTCTACCTCGATACCGCGCGCGACGCCGCGCTCGCCGCGAGCGATCCCGACGCCCTGCTCGCACGCTACGACCTGCTGTTCCTGTCCGGGCAGATGTCGCCGTTCATGCGTTCGACGCTGCGCACGCGTCTCGTCGCGATCACCGGCGCGAACCGCGGGCGCCAGCGCGTGCAGCACGCGCTGTACCTGATCCTCAACAGCCCCGAATACGCGATCCAGAAGTAGAGGCCGCCATGCACGTGCATCGACGCCGGTTCCTCACCCGCAGCCTCGCCGCGATCGGCGGCGTCGGCCTGCACGGTGCCTTCGGATCGCTGCGTGCACTCGCCGCGGCGACCTCGCAGCAGGCCTTCCCGGCCGGCGATTTCAAGGCACTCGTGTGCATCTTCCTCAACGGCGGCAACGACAGCTTCAACACGATCGTGCCGTACAGCACGCAGGCCTACGCCGACTACCGCAGCTCGCGCACCGTGCTCATGGCCAACAGCGGCCTCGCGTTCGATCAGGCGACGCTGCAGGCGCAGGCGCTCGTGCCGCGCCCGCCCGTGGCCGGCCTTCCCGGCGGACCGCCCGGCGACGGCGCGAGCTACGGCATGCATCCCGCGATGACCGGCCTGCGCGGCCTGTTCAACGACGGCCGCGCGGCGATCGTCGCCAACGTCGGCACGCTGCTGCACCCGACCAGCCAGTCGGCCTACCAGGCCGGCACGGTCGCGGTGCCGCCGCAGCTGTTCTCGCATTCGGACCAGACCACGACCTGGCAGACCTCGCGTCCCGACGACGCCAATGCGAACGGCTGGGGCGGCCGCATCGCCGACCTGCTGCACGCGTCCAACAGCGGCGCGATCCCGATGTGCATCTCGCTGTCGAACAACAACCTGTTCCAGCGTGGCGACACGCAGGACAGCTATTCGATCGATCCTTCCGGCGTCGAGAAGCTGAGCTACCTCGGCGAAGGCCCGGAGTCGTGGGTGATCGGCCCCAACGCGGCCGGCATCGCCGCCTGGCAGGCGCTCGTCGCCGACGGTGCGCAGGCGCATCTGTTCGAGCGCGCGTTCGCCGACAGCTCGCGCAAGGCGGTCGACAACTACGAAGTCGTCGACGCCGCATTGAGCGGCGCGCCGGCGCTCGCGACGACGTTCCCCGACACGCCGCTCGGCCGCCAGCTGCGCATGGCCGCACAACTCGTGCAGGTGCGTGGCGCGCTCGGCATGGCGCGGCAGGTGTTCTTCGCGTCGGTCGGCAACTACGACACGCACAGCTACCAGGTCGACGACCAGCAGGCCAACCTCGCCCAGCTGTCCGGCGCGATCACCGCGTTCCAGGCGGCCATGGACGAGCTCGGCACGGCCGATCGCGTCACCACGTTCACGGCGTCGGATTTCGGACGCACGCTCGGCGTCAACGGTGACGGCACCGACCACGGCTGGGGCGGCCATCACCTCGTCGTCGGCGGTGCCGTGCGCGGTGCGCGCTTCTACGGCGCGATGCCGTCGCTGCGTGCCAACGCCAATCCCGACGACACCGGCTACGGCCAGGTCATCCCGACCACCGCGGTCGACCAGTACGCAGCGACGCTGGCGCGCTGGTTCGGTGTCGACGCCGCGGGCATCTCGACGATCCTGCCCAACCTCGGCCGCTTCGCGAGCGCCGACCTCGGCTTCATGGGCTGACGCACCCACCCGGTCGCGATTGGCCCGGATGCGCCGGGCCGTTATCGTAGGCATTGGCGCGTTCGCGCCGAAGGGGATCCTGCCTTGAACGCGCCAGACGACCCGTCGTCCGACGACCGTACCGAACTGCTCGGCCATGACCAGGACGCGCCCGCCGACGGCGGCGACTTCGGCCCGGGCTCGCGTATCGGCCCGTACACGCTCGTCGAGCACCTCGGCGAAGGCGGCATGGGCCAGGTGTTCCTCGCCGAGCAGGTCGAGCCGATCCGCCGCCGCGTCGCGCTCAAGCTGATCCGCCGCCAGATCGCCGACGACCTCACGCTGGCCTACTTCCAGATCGAGCGCCAGGCGCTCGCGCGCATGGAGCATCCGGCGATCGCACGCGTCTACGACGCCGGCCGCACGACCGAAGGCTTCCCGTACTTCGCGATGGAGTACGTCGACGGCATCACGCTGCGCCGTTGGCGCCGCGAGGCCTCGCCCGACCTCGCCGCACGCCTGCGCCTGTTCGCGACGCTCGTACGCGGCGTGCAGCATGCCCACGAGCGCGGCATCGTCCACCGCGACCTCAAGCCCGACAACATCCTCGTCACCGTCGTCGACGGACAGGCGCAGCCCAAGCTCATCGATTTCGGCATCGCGATCGGCGTCGACGGCAGCGGCAGCGTGTCGGCGCATCGCGCCGGCACGGTCGACTACATGAGCCCGGAGCAGTTCGCCGAGCAGCACGCGGCGATCGACGCGCGCAGCGACGTCTACAGCCTCGGTGCCGTGCTGCTCGACCTGCTCGACGAAGCCCAGGCACTGCGTGGCAGCTCGACCACGCTACGCCCGACCGAGCTGCACGCACGCCTGCTCGCCTCGCTCAAGGGACGCTCGCACGACCTGCGCGCGCTGCCGATCGAGCTGCGCCATCTTCTCGCACGCGCGCTCGCGCCGGACCGCGAGCAGCGCTACACCTCGGCGGCGGCACTCGCCGACGACGTGCAGCGCTTCCTCGACGGCGAGCCGCTCGCCGCGGTGCCGCCGACGCGCCGCTACGTCGCGCGCAAGTTCGTGCAGCGCCACCGCGTACCGGTCGCGCTCGCCTCGGCGATCGCACTCGCCGTCGTCGCCGGACTCGTCGCTACCACGTGGTCGCTGCAACGCGCCGAACGCGAGACGGCACGCGCACGCGCCACCGCCGACTTCCTTTCGAACGTGCTCGCCGGCGTCGATCCCGATGTCGCGCGTGACCTCGACAAGACCCTGCTGCGCAAGGTGCTCGACGAGGCTGCCTCGCGTGCGGAACGCGACCTGCGCGACCAGCCCGACGTGCTCGCCGACATCGAGGCGGTGATCCTGCGCAGCTATGCCGGCCTCGGCGACGCCAAGCGTGCACTCGAGCACGCGACGTCGATCCGCGAACGCGCGATCGCGCGCCACGGCGCAGGCAGCGACGAGGCGCTGGCCGCGCTGCCCGGCTACGCCGACGCGCTGCGCAACACGAGCCGCTCCGCCGAAGCGATCGACCTGCTGCCACCGGCCATCGCCGAAGTCGAGCAGCGCCACGGGCCGGACTCGCGCCTCGCACTGAGGCTCCATTACGACTACGCCAACCTGCTTCGCGACACCGGCCGCCAGGCCGAGGCGCTCGAGCAGGCACGCCGATCCGCCGACGGCGCACGGGCGACGCTCGGTGACGACGACGACCTCACCCTGCGCGCGCGCATGGCCGTCGCGATCGGCCTCGCCGACGCCGACCGCTTCGACGAGGCGATCGCCGAGATCACGGCGGTGATCGAGCGCCGCACCGCGCTGTCCGGCGCGGACGATCCACTCGTGCTGACGACGCGCAACAGTCTCGCGGTGTTCTACATGCAGGCGCGCCGTTTCGCCGACGGCGAGCGCGAACTCACGTCACTGGTCGACGCCTACGAGCGCGTGCACGGACCCGAAGGCACGTACACGCTGATGCTGCACGGCAACCTCGGCGGCGCACTGCGCCAGCAAGGCAAGATCGAAGCCTCGGGCCCGCACTACCGGCGCGCGATGGAAGGCTTCCGCAAGCTGTTCGGCACCGACCACATGCGATCGATCACGACCCTGCACAACTACGCCAACTGGCTGCTCGAGTCCGGTGACGCGAATGGCGCGGTGCAGGAGCAGGAAGCGGCCCTCGCGGCGATAGGACGCGTTTCGCCGGGCGATTCGCCGACCACCGCGGAGATCCTGACCGGACTCGGCAAGGCGCGCCTCGGTGCAGGCGACCTGACCGGCGCCGAGCGCGCACTGCTCGAATCGGTGCGCATGAAGATCGCGACGCGCGGCCCCGACAACAGCCGCCTGCCGGCGAGCCGCGAGGCCCTGCGCGAGCTGTATACGAAGCTCGGTCGCGACGACGAGGTCGCGCGTTACGCGGAGCCGGTCGCGAAGACGCCCTGAGCCATGCGCGGCGACCGCTCGCCGTGCATCACGATGCCGCGCACTCGCACCATGCTCCGGCAGCAGCCCCGACACGCACATCCGGCAAATCGAGCGTCCTGCACTCACGCCTGCATCGGCACGAAGCCCGGCTGCGCGCGCACGCGGTCGAGCCATGCCGCGATCGCCGGGTATCGGGTCAGATCGAAGCCGCCGTCGGCGGCGACGTGGGTGTAGGCGAACAGCGCGATGTCGGCGACCGAGTAGGCCTCGCCCGCGAAGAACGCGTGCCTGGCGAGATGACCTTCCATGACGTCGAGCGCCTGCGTGCCGCGCTCGATCAGGCGCGGAAGGTCGGCGTGGCGCGCATGGTCGGCGGGCAGCCAGCGACGGATGAAGCGTGCGACGGCGACGTAGGGTTCGTGGCTGTACTGCTCGAAGAACATCCACTGCAGCGCGAGCGCGCGCTGCCATGCATCGGCGGGCAGCAGCGGCGAGCCGTCGGCGAGGTAGCACAGGATCGCATTCGATTCGGCGAGCAAGCGCCCGTCGTCGAGTTCGAGCAGCGGCACCTTGCCGTTCGGATTGAGCGCGAGGAACGCCGGCGTGCGCGTGGCGCCCGTGGTGCTGTCGGTCTCGATCCAGGTGTGGTCGCGACCGAGGTGGGCGAGCACGAGCTGGACCTTGTAGCAGTTCCCCGAGGCGGCCATGCCGTACACGCGCATCACGGATTCCCCCTGCGCGCCTGCCAGTCGGCACGCGTCTGGCCCCAGACTTCCACCTCGAGGTCGTGCGGTGCCGGCAGGCGTCCCATGCGCAGCAGGCGTGAGCCGAGCTTGGCCGCGACCACCTTGGACTTGTCGTTCGCGGGAGAGATCGTGTGCACGATCTCGTCCCAGCCGAGCGTATCGAAAGCCCACGTCATCGCCGCCGCCGCGGCTTCGGGCGCGTAGCCACGACCCCAGGCATCGCGCGCGATGCTCCAGCCGACTTCGGTACCGGGCCAGCCTTCGGGCTGCCACGGCCCTACCCTGCCGACCCAGCGTCCGCTCGCCTTCTCGATCACCGAGAAGAACGCGAAACCGTACAGCGACCACGCCCCTGCGACGGTCGCGAACGCACGCCACGCGACCGGACGCGCCTGCACGCCGCCGAGGTGCAACGTCGCTTCCTCGTCGGCCGCGAACGCGGCCCAGGGTTCGAAGTCCTCGGGAAGCGGCGGACGCAGCACGAGCCGTTCGGTCTCGAGCCGGATCGACGGGTGCGACATGGCGGGATCTCGCTGGACAGGGAGGGCGAGTCTAGCGCCGGGCGCATCCGGGATACGGGCGCGAGAGAGAACATCCGGCCTCTAGATCGCGAATGTTTTCTGCTCGTCATCCCGGCGGAAGCCGGGATCCCCTTGAGCGCCTGATGGATCGCGGGCGCAATGAGCCGTGATCACGCTCAAGGACATCAGTCCACGTCCGTCATGGAGAAGCCGACTGCGCGGTGACGTCTTCCACTCCCCTGAAGAAGTATTCCGCCAACACGTCGCCATAAAATGCCGCGCTCAAGGGGATCCCGGCTTCCGCCGGGATGACGTCCACATGTCGGGAGACCCGAATGTGGACGCACCACTCCGAGTGCTTCGCATCACGACGTGAATCCACACAGGAGATCTGGCGATGTCGCGGATGCCGCTCGCGCTCCCAGATCACCGCAACCCTCGAACATTACCGACACCTCACTCCACGCACACCGGCACCATGATCATGGTCATCGCGCCGCCGCCGAGGTTGGCGATGTGGCGTGGCTGCATCGTGGTCTTGCGGCAGGTGAGCTTGCGGGCTTCGGCGTCGCCGGCGGCCGTATCGTCGGCGTCGTCGCGCGCCAATGCGTAGTCGAAGCGGAAGCGCGTGCCGGGCGGGAGTGCCTCCTTGTTGCCGGCGAGCAGTTCCGTATCGACCGTGAGCCTGAAGCGCTTCGGCAGCACGCGTCCGTCGAGCGTGACCTTGCGGTCGCCGAGGACTCCCTCGCCGCGCAGGCGGCCTTCGCGGTCGATCGTGAGGGCGACGTCGTCGTCGCCGACCCAGCCGTCGGCCGTCTCGCGCCCTTCGGCGGTGAAACTCATGTCGCCCTTGCCCTCGACGACGCCGCTGACGACGAGGCGCGAGCGTCCGTTGCCGAGCGGCTCGAAGTAGGCGGTGCCCTGCCCGCGGTCGCGTTGCATGTCACGCCGCGCGCCGGCTTCCCGCACGCCGACCTCGAGCCGGCCGAGCCAGGGATCGGCGACGTTGTCGCGGGATGGAGGAGATTCGGCACAAGCCGCGAGCGATGCCGCCGCGAACGTGATGGCCAGCCAAGTGATGCGCATGCCCGCTCCTGCTCCGTGGAGCGGACGACGATGCCCGCGCCCGCGTGAACCGAAGCTGCTTCAGGGCACGTAGGTACAGGCCGGCATGGCTTTCGCGATCGCCGGGTAGTCGCGCGTCTCGCATCGCCACTGCACGCCCATCGCGTCGATGCGCGACACGTCGGGCACGAGCTGCACGCGGCCGCCGTCCTTGCCCGATACCGCATCGAACACGAGTTCGATCACGCCATCGCGCACCGTCGCCGACATCAGCGAACGGCCGCGATAGCTGCGCGGCTCCGGAAGACCCGCCGCGGCATTGTCGGCTGGCATCGCACCGAGGTTCTGGTAGGCCTCCACGATCGCGACGCGCATGCCACTCGCTGCAGCGAGATCGCCGAGCATCGCCTGTCCCGCCGCATCGGGCATCGCGGCCTTGGCCTCGTCGAGGGTCTGGCGGATGCTCGCCGTGTCCTCGGCGACGCGCGAGAGCTGTTCGCGCGAAGCTTCGACCTCGGCACGCAGGCGCGCGGCCTCCGCGTCGCGTTCCGCCGCCGCGTCGCGCAACGCGGTGATTTCCTCGCGCTGCTCGCGGGCGAGGCGCGACTGCTGGTACGCCACGAGGCCCGCGAACACCACGACGACGGCGATCGCCGAGAACAGGATGCCGTTGCCGTTGCGCATGGGACGGGCCTCGCGGGATGCGGTCAGAACGCGTTGATGCCGGTCAGCTCGCGGCCCACGACGAGCTGGTGCACGGTCTCGGTGCCCTCGTAGGTGATGACCGACTCGAGGTTGAGCGCGTGGCGGATCGGGCAGTGCTCCGTGGTGATGCCGGCGCCGCCGAGGATGTCGCGCGCCTCGCGCGCGATGTCGATGGCCATGCGGCAGTTGTTCCACTTGGCCAGCGAGACCTGGGTCGGCTGCATGGTGCCGGCATCCTTGATGCGGCCGAGCTGCAGCGACAGCAGCTGCGCCATCGTGATGCGGCGGGCCATCTCGGCGAGCTTGATCTGCACGGCCTGGCGCGCGGCGATCGGCTGCTTGAACAGGATGCGGCTCTTGGAATACTCGAGCACCTCGGTGAGGCAGGCGATGGCCGCGCCGATCGGGCCCCAGGTGATGCCGTAGCGTGCCTGCGTGAGGCAGCCGAGCGGACCCTTGAGGCCTTTCACGTTGGGCAGGCGGTTGGCCTCGGGTACGCGCACGTTGTCGAGGAACAGCGCCGAGGTCACCGACGCGCGCAGGCTCATCTTCTTGTGGATCTCCTGCGCGGTGAAACCGGCGAAATCCTTCTCGACGACGAAGCCCTGGATACCGTCGTCGGTCTGCGCCCAGACGATCGCGATGTGGGCGAGGTTGCCGTTGGTGATCCACATCTTGGAACCGTTGAGGATCCAGTCGGCGCCGTCCTTCTTCGCATGCGTGCGCATGCTGCCCGGGTCGGAACCGCCCTGCGGCTCGGTCAGGCCGAAGCAGCCGATGACCTTGCCGGCGGCCATGTCGGGCAGCCAGCGCTGGCGCTGCTCCTCGGTGCCGTACGCGTAGATCGGGTACATGCACAGCGAGGACTGCACCGAGGCGAAGCTGCGGATGCCGGAATCGCCGCGCTCGAGCTCCTGGCAGATCAGGCCGTAGGCGACGCCGTTGAGGCCGGCGCAGCCGTACTCGGTCGGCAGGCTCGAGCCGAGCAGGCCGAGCTCGGCCATCTCGGGGATCAGGTCGGTCGGGAACACGCCCTTGTCGAAGCAGTCGCCGATGATCGGCAGGACGCGCTCGTCGGTGAAGCGCGCGACCGAATCCTGCACCGCGCGCTCCTCCTCGGAGAGCAGCGAACGCACATCGTAGAGGTCGACGGGATTGAGCGGGGTGGCGGCCATGGACGTATCCGGGTTCGGGTTAGCCCGGCATTGTACCGCCGGGCCCGAGGGCCGGTCACGGCACCGCCGCGTTCAGCCGGCGCAGCGGGCCTGGAACAGCTGGGCACCCTGGCGCCGTGCGGCATCGAGGCGTGCGGCCTCGAGGCCCTCGCCGCGCCGCTCGATCATGCCGAGGCGGCGACGCTCCTGCTCCGCGGTCAGGCCACCGCTGCGCTGGTCGGCCAGCCGCTGCGCCTCGGCGTAGACCACGGCGAAGTACGGGTCGGCCGTGAAGATCCACTGCCGGCCGCGTCCGTCGGCGGCGTAGGCGCTCGCGAGCGCGCCGAGCGCACGGCAGTCGCCGCGCTCCAGCGCGCGCTTGAGGAACGTGCCCGCAAGCTCGCGGCGGCGTGCGACCTCGTCGAAGTTCTGCATGAGCGTGTTCGCATCGCGCATGCCCGAAAGACCCCATTGCGAGTAGTCGAGCATCGCGTCGGTGTCGCCCGCGAGCGCGGCCTTCTCGAGCCAGGCCACGCCGTCGTCGGCGAGGGCCTCGTCGACACCGGCACAGGCTTCGCGCAGGGTCGCGCCACGTTCGATCGACGCGGCGATGCGGTCGAGCTCGCGGTCGGTCGACGGTTCGCGCCCGTAGCGCCAGTAGAATCGCTTGACCTCCTCCGTGCGCATCTCGGTATCGCCGACGTCCATGACGCGACGGCAGCGCATGAGGTGCATCGACAGCGCGTGCATCGCGTCGGCACGCCCCTGCTTCGCGAGTTCGAGCAGCTCGGGGATCGTCTCGGCGAGCGGCCTGGACGGATCCGGCAGGTCCGCGCGACGTGGCGGCGCGGCGGCGACGGGATCCTCCTCGTCGTCCTCCGTGTCGTTCGTCGGCGCCGGCGCGGCGGCCGTCGGGGCAGGCTGCGCTGCCGGTCCAGGCGCGGGCGTGTCGCCCGGCACACCCCAGCGCAGCCATGCCGCGGCGAGCACGCCTACAATGGCGACCGCCACGAGCACGCCGGATACGCGCCGGCGCCGTCCACCCTGCCCGGCCGGCGTGTTCATGCGGAAATGTCCACGAATCCAAGACCATCGATGCGCATACCGATCCTCACTTACCACGCGGTCAACATCAGCGGCAACGACTACACGAGCAACGACCACGTCGCGTTCGCCGAAGACCTCCGCCTCATCGACCGCCTCGGCCTGCGCGTGGTTCCGCTGCGGTGGGTGGTCGACCAGCATCTCGGCCGCGCCGACCGCGACCTGTCGCGCTGCGTCGCGCTGACCTGCGACGACGGTTCGGATCTGGATGTCCGCGACATCGACTACCTCACGTTCGGCCCGCAGCGCAGTTTCGCCGGTTGCATGGACGATTTCGTGAACGAACGCGGTCCCGAGGCGCAGCCGCACCTCGAACTGACCTCGTTCGTGATCGCCTCCGCCGAGGCCCGTGACGACATCGACCGCGGTGCCCTGGTCGGCCGCGGCTGGATGAGCGAGGCGTGGTGGCGCGACGCATCCGCGCGGCATCGCATCGCGATCGAGAACCACGGCTGGGACCACAACCACCCGACCGTCACGGGCCCCGGCATCGACGGCATGCCGCGCGGCACGTTCTTCACCGTCGACAACCATGTCCGTGCGAAAGCGCAGATCGCCGCGGCCGCCGACTACATCGATGCACGCATCGCACCGTCACGCACGACGATCTTCTGCTACCCGTTCGGGCACGTGCCGGATTACCTGCTGCGCGAGTACTTCCCGCACCACACCGCCGAGCACCGCATGGATGCGGCGATGGGCGATGGCGCCCAGCCCGTCACGCACGACAGCGACCGATGGAACCTGCCGCGCTACATCTGCGGCTGGCACTGGCGCTCGCCCGAGGCACTCGAGGCGATCCTGCGCGAAGCGGCCTGACCACGGACCGCGGCGAGACGCGTGAGGCGGAGCGCATCGCAGCGCATCCGCACATGGCCGACCGCCGCGTCAGAACGGCATGAAACTCTTGGCCTTGGCGACCAGCTCGGCACGACGGCGTGCCGGCAACTCGCGCATCCAGCGCACGAGCAGGTAGTCGACACCGGTCTCCTCGAAGCCGAGCTTCGGCGTCGTCTGCAGCGCGCGTGCGTCGCCGCAGCAGGTAAAGATCGCGTCGCGCCCGGGGCCCCAGCGTTCGAAACCATAGCGCAGCGTCGCCAGCATGAGCGCGCCGTAGGCCTCGACCGCGGCGCGCTGCGCTTCGGGCATCGCACGCAACACGTCGCCGTCGGTGCACGCGCCACCGGCGAGATGGATGTCGCCGCAGTCGGTGAAGTGCACGTAGCTGGCCGGCACGAACGCGCCGTCGCCACGCTTCCAGAACGCGACCACGTGGTGGCCGAAGTCGGGCAGCACGGCCTTGTACTTGCGCTCGAACAGCGCCCCGGCGAAGGCCGGGCCACGGTCGACCTCGGTGACGAGGATGAAATCGTCGATGGCGTCGTGCATGGCGGATCGTGCGGCGAAGAGGTGGCGACGATAGCAGCGCACGCGCCGCGCGGGCCAGTCAGCGGACGCAGCAGCGCGCGTACATCGCTTCCGCGCGCGCTTGTGCTTCGGCGAGCTGCTCGGCAGTGAGGCTTCCGCCGGCGTCGTCGAAACCCTCGACGCGTTCAGGTGCAGCCCGGGCCAACACGAGGTAGGCCGCATGGGCGGCGACGAAATCCTGGTTGACGAGGTTGCCGCCCGACCTGAATCCGAGCATCGACGACCGGAGTGCGTCGAGGTCGCCCGCGTCGACGAGACGATCCATTTCCTCGCGCGACCGCTTCTCCAGCGCGACGAGGGCATCGAGCTCGCGGACACGCTCGGTGCGCGGCATGTTGCGCATCGTGTTCGGGCCGCGCAAAAGCACCACCATGTCGCGATCGCCGCGATCGACCGCGAGGCGTGCCCATGCGATGCGCGAACCGACCTGAGCTGCCGACAGCGCCGTGCATTCCTCGCGCAGGTGGTTCGCGGCGAGAACGCGCTGTTCGCGCAGGTCACCGGCTTCGCAGCGTTGCCCTTCCGAGCGCCGACGTTCGCAGGTCGCCGCATCGAGTTTCTCGATCGCGAGCTCGTTGGCGTACTGCACGTCGATCCACTCCGGCACGGCATCGCCGGGCGGCGGCTTGAAGTTCACGCAGGCATCGAGATGCTGGAACAACACACGCAATGCATCGGCGCGCCCGCCACGCGCAAGGCGTTCGAGGGTCGGCATGGCGGCGAGGAACTCCCGCCCGGCCAGCGTGTGCAGCTTGTCAGGAAGCGCCACGGGCACCGGTGTCGGTTCGATCGCGCGCGGCCGCGACACGTCGACGGGCACCACGGGCACGGAATTCTTCACGACGGCACGGCTGTCGTCGCCCGCCTCGAATCCGAGGTGAAACGCCAAAGCCGCGACGGCACACCACGCGAGCATGTGCACGGCGGCCTTCATGGCGCCCCCTGCACACAGCAGGCGGCATGACGCGCTTCACCGTAGGCTCGTGCAGCCTCGCGCGTCGCGGGGTCGAGCGTGGATTCGAGTCGGCGCAGGCGACGGCGGATGTCGGCGTCGGCCGGGGGTGTCCACAACCCGGTTCGCCACGGCAACGGCACCGAGCCGCCGCCTCGCGCGCCTAGCAGCGCAGCGTGCAGGTAGGCATAGGCGAGCGCGGGGTATGGCGGTGCGAGCCAGCCCTCCTCGTGGATCTCGCCGACCGCGGCGAGCGCGCGCCAGTCCCCCGCGGCGAGTGCACGACGCAGACCGGCGAGCGCGCGGTCGCGCCGTGATGGCATCTCCGCGAGCGGCGACCACCGGTTGAACGCTTCGTACCAATACGACACCCGCGCATCGGCATCGTCGAGGTCGCTCGCGACCGCCTGGGCATCGCGCCATGCGTCGAGCGGCACGTGACCGGCCCCTTCGCAGTCGGCGGCCAGTGTCGCCCAGCGATCGAGCTGGCCCGCGTGGAACCCGTCGAGCGTCACGGGTGGCACGATCGACGCGTCGGCACCGCGCTCCTGCAGCAAGCTGCGAAAGCCGTCGGCGATCTGCACGGCGGTGTCGAAACCCGATGCGGTCGAGATCTCGGCGCGCTCCTCGGCCGATTCGCCTTCGCGCAGCGGTTCGTAGCCGTCGCAACGTCTCAGGCCCTCGTACAGCGCGCGTGCCGCCGCAGCTTCACCGGCACGCGTGCGTTCGCGCAGGATGTCCACGGTCTCGCCGAACGAACCTCGCGGTAGCGGATCCGAAGACATCGCCGGCAACGTTCCGGCTGCGCCGGCCGTGCGCATCCAGCCATCGTCGGCGGCCAACGCCGCAAGCGCCGCGGCGTCGCGAGGCGTGTCGTCCGCCACGACGGCAGGCATCGCACGTGGACCACGCGCGCCGGCCATGTAACCGGCGACTCCGGCCACCACCACAAGAACGAGTCCGAACCAGGTGCTTGTTCTCATGCGGCGTCCCTGCCCGTCGTGCGCCGGACTCAGTCTGCCGGGTTGTGCACACCGTGCGGCACGTGGCCGGTGGCGACGTGCTGGCGCGCCGACTCGACGTTGAGCATCGAGTCGTCGAAGAAGATGTCCGCACCGAACGCTTCGAGGAACGGGCCCTTGCTGCGACCACCGAGGAACAACGCCTCGTCGAGACGCACGCCCCAGTCGCGCAGCGTGAGGATCACGCGCTTGTGCGCGGGCGCCGAGCGCGCGGTGACGAGCGCGGTGCGGATCGGCGAACCGGCTATCGGGAACGCGGCCTGGATGCGGTGCAGGGCCTCGAGGAACGTGCGGAACGGGCCGACCGCGAGCGGCTCGCGCGCGTGCTCGATCTCGTTGCGGTGGAACGCGTCGAGGCCGTGGTCGTGCGAGACGCGCTCGGAATCGTCGCCGAAGATCACCGCGTCGCCGTCGAATGCGATGCGCAGCTGCTCGCTCGGCAGCTCGGGCGCCTTCGAGGGAAGGATCGTCGCCGCGGCGACGCCTGCGGTCAGTGCGCGGCGCACGTCCTCGACGTTGGCCGAGAGGAACAGGTTGGCGCCGAACGGATGCGCGTAGGCCGCCGTCGGTGCGCCGTTGGTGAACGCGGCGCGCACGATGTCGAGGCCGTAGTGTTCGATCGCGTTGAAGATGCGCAGGCCCGTGTCGGCCGAGTTGCGCGACAGCAGGATCACCTCGACGCGCGGCGCCTGCGGTGCGAGTGCGTTGAGGCGCAGCAGCTTGCGCACGAGCGGGAACGCGATGCCCGGTGCGAGCAGCTCGTCCTCGTGGGCGATCTGGTAGCGCGCGTAGGCGTCGAGGCCGTCGCGTTCGAACAAGGCATGGCTGTCACCGAGATCGAACAGTGCGCGCGACGAGATCGCGACGACGAGCTTGTCGGAAGCAGCGGGTGCCGTGCGCGGCACGGCGGGTTCGGGGGCGGTGTCCATCCGCGCCAGTCTACGCGAGGCGGCGCGGTGCCGGCATCGGGCACCGCGCCGCGGAGCGCGTCAGGGAGCGACGTCGAACGTGTCGACGAAGATCGCCTCGGCCTTGCGGAACGCGGCGTACACGTCGAGGCGGCCGTGGCCGACCATGTAGTTCGGCCACGTCGTCACGGCGGTTCCGCCACAGGTCTGCGTGTTGGTCGTGGCGATGCCGGCCGTCGTCGCGGTCGTGCGCAGGATCTCGGCAATCGCTTCGGGATCGCCCTTGAGCGCGGGGTTGGCCTGCATGAGCAGGGCTGCCGCACCGGCGACGTGCGGCGTCGCCATGCTGGTGCCGCTGCTCGTGCCGTAGGCGGTGTCGCTGCCACGCTGTGCCGATCGCACACTGCTGCCCGGGGCGGAAAGATCGGGACGCACGCGCGACGCGCCCGGCGCCGGACCGCGCAGCGAGAAGCCCGACAGCTGGTCACCGCTCGTGGTCGAACCGACCACGAAGGCCGAATCGTAGATCGCCGGCGGATCGACGATGCCACCGCAGGTGGTGCCGCCATTGCCGGCGGCCGCGGCGAAGAAGATGCCGGCCGACACGAGGTTGTCGATCGCCTCGTGCACTTCCTGGCCGGTCACGCACTCCTCCGAGGGCGGGCAGCCCCACGAGTTGCCGATCACGTCGGGTGCGAGATCCGGATTCGGATCGGTACCGGCAAGGTTGGTCGGCGCGAGGAACCACTGCGCGCACTCGTTGTAGTACGACGGCCTGCCGTCACCGGCATTCATGTTGCGGCAGCCGACGAAGCGCGCGCCGGGCGCGACGCCGATCTGGTTCGTGCCGCCGTCGTCACCGACCATCGTGCCGATCGTGTGCGTGCCGTGTCCGTTGTCGTCGCACGGCTCCTGCTGGTCGCCGGCGCAGGTCGCGTTGCCCGCACCGTGGATAGCGTCGTGCCAGTTGTAGTTGTGATCGGCCGTGGTGCCGTCCCAGCCGCGGTACTTGGCCTTGATCGCCGAGTGGGTCCAGCGGATGCCGGTGTCCTGTCCCGAGATGATCACGCCGGCGCCGGTGACACCGGCGGCCCAGACCAGCGGCGCACGGATCTTGTCGACGCCCCATTCGATCGCGTTGACCGCATCGGGCCACGGACCGGGCTCGCTCGCCGTGTCCGCGACGGCGAGGCGGCGTTGCAGGCCGTTGTCGCCGATGCGCTCGACACCCTCGAACGTGGCGAGTGCATCGATCTGCGCGGGGGTCAGCTCGGCACGGATCATGTTGACGATCCAGAACGGCTGGTAGTCCACGCCTTGCGCCTCGAGCCACGCGCGCAGCGGCGCCTGGCTCACGTCGGCGGTCGCACGCAGCGTGTCGACGAGCACGCGTCGGCGCTCGAGGTAGGTGCCGTCGTTGCGCAGAAGCTGCTTGGGCGCACGCGCCTCGAGCACGATCAGCGCATCGGCACGACCGTCGCGCGAGGCCTTCGCACGAAGACCGTCGGCGACGTCGGCAGCGAACGAGGGAACCGACGCGGAGCCGGCGACGAGGGCGAGCGCGATGACCCGCGCGAGCGGGTGCGGAACGGGAGCGCGATGGCGCATGGTGGATTTCCCCGGTGATGATGGACGAGGCTTCGCGACCCTCCCGTCGCGGAGCCTTCCAAGACTAGCGTCGACGCGTCCCTCGTGGGCGCCGCGGACGCCGGCGATCATGCAGATTTCGTGAAATCCCTCGCGGGATCAGAACGTGAACTGCTCGTTGATGATGCGCTCCTCGAGGTTGTGCTCGGGATCGAACAGCAGCGTCACGGTCTGCTCGGTCGATTCGCGCACGATCACCTCGACGACGTCGCGCACCTCGTTGGAATCGGCGGTCGCGCTGACCGGACGCTTGTACGGATCGAGCACGTCGAAGCGGATCTCGAGGCGCGCCGGCAGCACGGCGCCACGCCAGCGGCGCGGGCGGAACGGGCTGATCGGCGTCATCGCGAGCAGCTGCGAACCGAACGGCAGGATCGGGCCGTGCGCGGAGAGGTTGTAGGCGGTGGAGCCCGCCGGTGTCGCGACCAGCACGCCGTCGCACATGAGCTCGTCGATCTTGACCGCGCCGTTGATCGACACGCGCACGTGCGCCGCCTGCTTGGTCTGGCGCAGCAGCGACACCTCGTTGAACGCGAGCGCCTCGACCGTGGTGCCGGCCTCGGTGCTGGCACGCATCACGAGCGGACGCAGCACGGCCGGCTGCGCGCGCTCGATGCGCGCCTCGAGGTCGTCGACATGATGCTGGTTGAGCAGGAAGCCGACCGTGCCGAGCTTCATGCCGTAGAACGGCAGCTTGCGTGCCATGTGCCGGTGCAGCGTGCGCAGCATGAAGCCGTCACCGCCGAGCGCGACGACGACGTCGGCCTCCTCGACCGGCGTCTCGCCGTAACGCTTGCGGAGGTCGGCCAGCGCGGCCTGCGATTCGTCGGAAGGACTCGCGACGAAAGCGATGCGTCGACTCACGTGGTGGTCCCGTAGCGGCGGCGTGGAGCCCGACTCTAGCAGACCGTGCCGGCGGCGCGAGGCGGGATCCGGCGCATGACCGGATCCCGCCGATGCGTGTCAGACGAGCTGGGCGAGGCGACGCACCGCGACCGAGACGATCGGGTAGTCGATCACGACCTGGCTGCGCATGTCGGCGAACATGCTCAGCGTGTAGCGCAGCGCCGGATCGTCGCGATCCAGCCACGTCGCGACGCGCTCGGCCGCGCGGCCCTCGCCCTGCGGCACCTGCATCGCGAGCGTGCGCTGCAGGACATTGAGCTCGTCGCGCAGCGAGCCACGCGCGTGGGCATGCCAGCGCGTCTCGACCGGCAACTCCTCGATCTTCTCCATGAGCCACTTGAGGTGCAGCGCTTCGCCGACCGCGTAGTAGGTCTCGGCGACATCGGCCACGGCACGATCGCCCTGCGCCGACACCACGCTGATGTCGAGCGCGGCACCGAGCAGCGGCAGGCTCGCGAGATCGGTGGCGAGCTCCTCGGGGAAGCCCTGCTCGAGCCAACCCTCGCGCGCCTGCCGCATGCGCGCGCGATCGGTCTCGGTGGTGACCTCGTCCAGGCGAGCGCGCAGCTCGACCATCGCGGGATGGAAGCGCTCGACCGACGCGGCGATGTCCTGCACGCCGTCCGGATGGTTGAGCAGCCAGCGCGTCATGTTGCGCAGCAGCTGCCAGATCGCGAGTTCGGCATCGATCTGCGTGCTGCCGTGCACACGGCCGTCGAGCGCGTCGATGCCGGCCCACATCGCACGCGCGTCGAGCACCTCGCGCGCGATGTTGTAGGCCTTGGCGACCGCCGCCGGCGTCTGGCCCGTGTCCTCCTGCATGCGCAGCATGAACGTCGCGCCCATGCGATTGACCATCGAGTTGGTGATCGCCGTGGCGATGATCTCGCGCTTGAGGCGGTGGCGCTCCATGTGCTCGGCGAAGCGCTCGCGCAGCGGTTCGGGGAAGTAACGGCGCAGCTCCTTGGAAAGGTACGGATCCTCGGGCACATCGGAATCGAGCAGCTGCTGGAAGATCACGATCTTCGAGTACGACAGCAGGATCGCGAGCTCCGGGCGCGTGAGGCCGAGGCCGCGCGCCTTGCGCTGCGCGATCTCCGCGTCGCTCGGCAGGAACTCGATCTGGCGATCGAGCAGGCCCTGCGACTCGAGCGTGCGGATGAAGTGCTGCTTGGAGCCCAGGCGCGCGACCGACATGCGCTCCATGAGGCTGATCGCATCGTTCTGGCGGTAGTTGTCGAACAGCACGAGGCGTTCGACCTCGTCGGTCATCTCGCGCAGCAGGTCGTTGCGCTGGGCCACGCTCATCTCGCCGCGCTGCACCGCGTCGTTGAGCAGGATCTTGATGTTGACCTCGTGGTCGGAGGTGTCGACGCCGGCCGAGTTGTCGATGAAGTCGGTGTTGAGCAGCACGCCCGCGAGCGCGGCCTCGATGCGCCCGCGCTGGGTCATGCCGAGGTTGCCGCCCTCGCCGACCACGCGGCAGCGCAGGTCGCTGCCGTTGACGCGGATCGCGTTGTTGGCGCGGTCGCCCGCGTCGGCATTGGTCTCGGCCTCGGCCTTGACGTAGGTGCCGATGCCGCCGTTCCAGAGCAGATCGACCGGCGCCTTGAGGATCGCCGTGAGCAGTTCGTTCGGCGTCATCGCCTGCGCGCCACCGTCGATGCCGAGCGCAGCCGCGGCCTGCGCCGACACCGCGATCGTCTTGGCCGAGCGCGGGTAGATGCCGCCGCCGGCCGAGATCAGCGAGGCGTCGTAGTCGGCCCACGACGAACGCGGCACCTTGAACATGCGTTCGCGCTCGACGAACGTGCGCGCCGCATCGGGATCCGGGTCGAGGAAGATGTGGCGGTGGTCGAACGCGGCGAGAAGGCGGATGTGCTTCGACAGCAGCATGCCGTTGCCGAACACGTCACCCGACATGTCGCCGATGCCGACGCAGGTGAAGTCCTCGGACTGCGAGTCACGGCCGAGCGCGCGGAAATGGCGCTTGACCGATTCCCACGCGCCCTTGGCGGTGATGCCCATGCCCTTGTGGTCGTAGCCGACCGAGCCGCCCGACGCGAACGCGTCGCCGAGCCAGAAGTCGTGGTCGGCACTGACCGCGTTGGCGATGTCGGAGAACGTCGCGGTGCCCTTGTCGGCGGCGACGACCAGATACGGATCGTCGCCGTCGTGGCGCACCACGTCCTCGGGATGCACGAGGTCGCCTTCGACGAGGTTGTCGGTGACGTCGAGCAGGCCGTTGATGAACATGCGGTAGCAGGCGACGCCTTCGGCGAGCACCGCATCGCGCTCGCCGCTGGCCGGCGGACGCTTGACGAAGAAGCCGCCCTTCGAGCCGACCGGCACGATGACCGTGTTCTTGACCATCTGCGCCTTGACGAGGCCGAGCACCTCGGTGCGGAAGTCCTCACGGCGGTCCGACCAGCGCAGGCCGCCGCGCGCGACGGGTCCGAAGCGCAGGTGCACGCCCTCCACGCGCGGCGAGTACACGAAGATCTCGCGGTACGGACGCGGCTTGGGCAGTTCGGCGAGCTGGGCCGGATCGAACTTGTAGCTCGTGTACGGGTGCGGCTTGCCGTCGCGCGACTGGAAGTGGTTGGTGCGCAGCGTGGCGCGGATCACCGCCATGAAGCTGCGCAGGATACGGTCCTCGTCGAGGCTCGCGACGCGCTCGAGCAGCACCTTGATCGTCGTGATGACGGTGTCGACCTGGGCGTCGCGGTCGAGCTCGCGCGCAGCGACGAGGTCGTCGATCAGCGTGGCGTGCTCCTTGAGCGACTCGGCCGGGATCAGCGTGTCCATCTCGTAGCGCAGGCGCTTGCGCGCGTGCTCGGTCGCGGCCTTGCCGCCGTCGAGGCGATGCGGATCGAACTTGGCCTCGAACAGTTCGACGAGCAGGCCGGCGATGTCCGGGTAGCTGACCAGCGTCTGCTCCATGTAGGCCTGCGAGAACGGCACGCCGGTCTGCAGCAGGTACTTGGCGTAGCCGCGCAGCACGCTGACCTGGCGCCAGTCGAGCTGCGCGCCGAGCACGAGGCGGTTGAAGCCGTCGTTCTCGGCATCGCCGCGCCAGACGCGCTCGAACGCGTCCTCGAACGGCGCGCGCACCTTGTCGAGGTCGAACTGCAGGCGACCCGGGCGCACGAGGATGTCCTGGATCGTGATCGCGTTGCCGCCCGCGGCGATCTCGTAGAGGTTCTCGGTCAGCACGCTGACGCCGAGGTTCTCGAGCAGCGGGATCACTTCCGACAGCGTGATGTCGCCGCCGAGGCGAAACACCTTGAAGTGCAGCGCATCGGCGTGACGGCGCGAGCGGTACAGGTGCAGGCGGATGTCGTCGTTGTCGCCGAGCTCGGAGGCGAGCTCGACGTCGACCGCGGCCGTATGCGGCGTGACCTTCTCGATGTAACCGGCCGGCAGCGCCTTGCCGTAACGGCTGGCGAGCTTGAGACCGCGCTCCTCGCCGTGCTTCTGCACGAGCGTCTCGCGCAGGTCGTCCTGCCAGTTGCGCACGATCTGCGCGATGCGCGACTCGAGGTCGGGCACCTCGAACGTGACCTGGTCGCCGGCCTTCGGGCGCACGATCATGTGCACGCGGGCGAGCGGCGACTCGTCGAGCATGACGCTCGAATCGACGCGTTCGCCGCGGAACTGGCGCTTGAGCATCGCCTCGATGCGCTCGCGAACGTCGGTGTTGAAGCGGTCGCGCGGCACGTAGGCCAGCACCGAGAAGAAGCGGCCGTAGCGGTCGCGGCGCACGAACAGGCGCGTGCGTGCGCGCTCGCGCAGGTCGAGCACGGCCATCGAGATGTCGTAGAGCTCGTCGACCGAACACTGGAACAGCTCGTCGCGCGGCAGTGTGTCGAGGATGTGGCGCAGCGCCTTGCCCGAGTGCGAATCGCGCTTGAGGCCCGAGCGGCGCATGATCGACTCGATGTTGCGGCGGACCAGCGGCACGTCGCGTGGTGGCGTCATGTACGCCGACGAGGTGAACAGGCCGAGGAAACGCTGCTCGACGACGGGCTTGCCGGTGTCGTCGAACGCGAGCACGGACAGGTAATCCATGTGGCCCGGACGGTGCACGCGCGAGCGCGCGTTGGTCTTGGTCAGGATCAGCGCGCCGACCGCACCGGAACGATCGAGGTCGCGCGCAGCCAGCGTCTTGAGCGAACGCGGTGCGACGCCGCGCTCGCCCGCGTGCAGGATGCCGAGGCCGGAGCCGTCGACCGCGGTCAGCACTTCGGACTCGCCCTCGCCGGTGACGCGGTACTCGCGGTAACCGAGGAACGAGAAGTGGTCGTCGGCGACCCAGCGCAGGAATTCCACCGCCTCGTCGAGCGTCTCGGCATCGAACGGCAGCTTGCGCTCGGGCAGCGTGTCGGCGATCTCGAGCATCTTGGCGCGCATCGCGGCCCAGTCGGTCACGGCCGCGCGCACGTCGTCGACGGCGGCGACGACCTGGCGGCGCAGCGACTCGAGCTCGTCGGCCTCGGCCACGCGCTCGATCTCGAAGAACATTACCGACTCGGCCGCGCCGCGGTCGGACTGCTCGTCGCCGAACCACAGCACGTGGCCGCCCGGATCGCGCTCGACGCGGAAGATCGGATGGATCACCGAGTAGGTCGACAGGTTGGCCTGGTTGACGACCATCGACACCGAATCGACGAGGAACGGCATGTCGTCCGTCGCGACCGCGATGATCGTGTAGCCGCTGTCGAAACCTTCCTGCGCCGCATGCGGATTGAACACTCGGATCTTCGCGCCGCCAGCCTTTCGCTGGCGCACGAACTCGAACATGTACAGCGCGATGCGCGCCCACTCCACGGGCTCGCGTCCGGCGATGTCGTCGGCCGGGACGTGGCGGAAGAAGTGGCTCGCGAACGCGGTGGTCTCGCGCTGGCGGGACGAGCCCGGCTGCGCGGTGATCTGACTCAGGATGGCATCGAGGCGGCTGTGTTCGGACACGGCATTCTGTGCATTCATCACAAAGGTCTGGAAGGATTTCAGTGGGCGCGGAGGATACGCCCCGCCCCTTGCATTGGCCACCCGCAAGCTGCCGCCGCGACTGGAAAAACGCGCATCCGATCATGATGCGTTGCGGCAATGTTCAGGCGTCGTGTGGGCCGTTCACGCGCCACGCTCGTCGAAGCCTCGCGATGCGCTGCAACGCAGCGAAGCCGCGCAACTCGAACGAAGTTCGAAGCGCTTGCACGCCCACCGCTCGATGTCGTCACATGGCCGTCATCGCATTCCTCGGATGCACGAGATGCCACGGCTTCGACGACTGGCCCTGCCTGCCCTGCTCGCGCTCGCCGCGGGTTGCGCCGACGATGCGCCGCAGGCACCGGCTCGACGTGCCGCAGACGTACCGGCGCCGGCAGCTTCCGCCACCTCACCGCGTACGTGGCTCGCCCACAACGACACGACCCCACCCGCGACATGGCTCGCCCGCCATGCCGAGGGCGACGACCGGGAGGCCGACGCGGCCGCCATCGCACGCGCCACGCGCACGCTCGAAGCCGCGGCGCGCGAATACACCGACCCGCCGCGCATGCTCGCCAACCGGGCCGTGCAGCTGCGCCAGATGCTCGACGATCTCACGCCGGCCGAAGACGCGATCACCCTGCTCGACGCACTCGCGTCGATGCCGGTCGGGCACGGCGGCCGCGATGTCGCCACCGACGTGCAGCACTACGCGAACCTGCGCCGGCAAGGCCACGACCATCCCGACGCGCTCGCGCGCCTCGCCGCGAGCCGCCGCGGCGGCTGAGACGGCGTGTGCATCGACGCCCGATCGGCTATCGTTGCGGGTCCTTCCCGACGCCGGAGAACCGCATGGACCCGTTCCTCGACGCCGCCCTCGACGAAGCGCGCGCCGGACTCGCCGAAGGCGGCATCCCGATCGGCTCGGTGCTCGTGCACCGCGGCGTCGTGATCGGTCGCGGCCACAACCGCCGCGTGCAGCGCGGCAGCAGCATCCTGCACGGCGAGATGGACGCGCTCGAGCAGGCCGGACGGCATCCGGCCTCGGTGTACCGCGAGAGCGTGCTCTACACGACCCTGTCGCCGTGTTCGATGTGCTCGGGCGCGATCCTGCTCTACGGCATCCCGCGCGTGATCGTCGGCGAGAACCACACCTTCCTCGGCGAGGGAGACCTGCTGCGCAGCCGCGGCGTCAGCGTCGAGGTCGTGCAGGACGAGCGATGCATCGCGCTCATGCGCGACTTCATCGCCGCCAACCCGGCGCTGTGGAACGAGGACATCGGCGAGTAGCGCGGCTTACGCCGGACCGGGTGCATCGCGGCGCACACCACGGCGCCACTCGACCTGGCGCGCCACGTGGCCGGCCTGTTCGAGGTAACGCAGGATCGAGCGGACCGTGACGACCGGGTAGTCGCCCGAGAGGCGTGTTGCGACCGGATGGTCGGCGAAGTGCGCATTGGCCGAGAACATGCCGCCGAGCACGCGCTTCGAATAGGCGATGCGCACGCGGTCGGGCGTGAAGCCTTCGCCCACCGTCGTCGCGTACGCGCGCTCGCGCGTCGTCGTGTCGCTGCCGGCGACCGCGGCGCCGAGCATCTCGAGCACCCACGCGGTGGAATTCTGGAAATCGCGGCTGCCGGGCCGCGCGATGAGGTTGTAGTGCGCGTCGTGCAGGCGCGTGGCCGTCGTCCCCGTCGACGCCATCGCGAGACGCTCGGCGAGCGCGGGCTGCAGCCACACGATGCGTGCATCCTGCTCGACGAGGTCGTCGGCGAAAAAGTCGACGAGGCCTTGCACGTGGATGCCCGAACGGTCGCTGCCGCAGTCGTTGAGCAGGTGGACGACGCTCCAGCGCCCGTCGACATGGTCGCGCACCGCGAATCCTGCATGACTGTAGACGAGTCCGTGCCGTGACAGGTCCTTGCCGACGCGCGCGACGATCGCGACCGGTGCGTCGGCCGCATCGAGTTCGGCGACGACCCGCAGCGCCGTGTCCGCCGCGGCGGCGAGGTCGCCCGGTGACATCGGCCGCGGATCGCAGGAGGTGCCGGCCATCGCCGGCAGCGCGACCACGCCGGCGAGAAGCAGCGCGAACAGGCGCCTCACGACGCGAGCCTGCGCGAGTGCACGTGGCGACGCGTCGCCTCGTTGGCGACGAACGCGATCGTCTCGCCGCCCGCCTGGATGAGCCATCCGGTCGACAGCACCGTGACCGCCACGACCGTACCGACCGCGAGACCCGCGGCGGCCAGCGTCGCCGCCGAGACCTCCACGACGATCGACGCACCGTGCGCGGACGCCGTGAGGGTCACGCGGGCGACCTGGCCACTCGCCCTGACGGCGGACACGACGAAGTGGGCACCTTCCGACAGCGCGTTCGCCGCCGAGATCGGCACGAACACCGACGCCAGCGCGCTGGCACCCGATACCTCCGATACATCCGACTGGGCTGACGCCACCGGCACGGCGAAGACCAGCCCCACCCCCAGCACGACTCCCGCGACGCTTGTCGATATCCGACTCGCCATGACCCGCTCTCCCTCCGTCATGCAGGCGAGCCTTGCGAAGCAACGGCGGCAGCGTCAACTTTCATAGACCATGTATCGAATATGTCGATTAAAGGTATCTTTTTACTGTACTTTCGGAGCGGATCATGTCCATCGCCGTCGACGTCGTCACCGCCTTGAAGGGCTTGCTGCGCGCACGCGGCATCACCTACCGCGAGCTGGCCCGCCGCCTCGCGCTGAGCGAGGCGGCCGTCAAGCGCATGTTCTCGCTGCGTGCGCTGAGCCTCGCCAGGCTCGAGCAGGTCTGCGACGTCCTCGGTGTCGGTATCGCCGAACTCGCCGATGAGGCCTCGCGCGACCGTGGCGTGCTCGTGCAGCTCGATGTCGCGCAGGAGAAAGCCCTCGTCGACGATCCACGTCTGTTGCTCGCGCTGTTCCTGTGCATCAACCGCTGGCGCGCCGACGACGTCATCGCGCAGTTCGCGTTCACGCGGGCGCAGTGGTCGGCCCTGCTGGCCCGCCTCGACCGCCTCGGCATCATCGAGCTGCAGCCCGGCGACCGCGTGCGCACGCGCACCGCGCGCAACTTCCGCTGGCGCGCGGACGGCCCGATGGAGCGCCACTTCCGCCATCACCTGCTATCGGACTATTTCGCCGATCCGTTCGACGGCGAACAGGACGCCCTGCTGCTGCTCAGCGGCAGCCTCAGCCGCGAAGGGGCCGCGCAGATGCGCCAGCACCTCAACGCCGTCGCACGGGAGTTCGACGCGCTGCTCGCGCGCGACGCCGGTCTGCCGGCGAGCGAGCGCATGGGCATCAGCCTCGTGATCGCACAGAAGCCCTGGGTGCTGAGGGCGTTCGAACCGTGGCGAAAGGCGGAGCCGTCACCCTGAGTCCGGCGCGCGGGACAGCGGCGGAATCCGCGCGATAGTGCCAATGGATGCGCGCAGCCCGCCCGGGATGGACAGGCCGACGTGCCGACCGCCACCCCGGCCCATCCGTCCCGCGGCGGCGCGGAACACCGGATCCGGCGCCGCCGACACTGGCCGGACCGCAATGTGACCGGCTTCTCGAAATCGATCGCCGACCGACACGCCATGTCGCGGGCTTGCTACGGTCCGCGCCGGATCGAACCGCCCAGGATGGCGCGCGTCTTGCTTCACCGTCGCGAGACCAGGCCCCCTGAATGCCCGCCACCCGTACGCCCGCTCCCCAAAACCCGCCGTCAGAGGCGCCGCCCAACCGTTTCGTCGGCCGCCTCGTCGGCGTCTCGATCGTCATCGGCGCGATCCTGCTCGGCGTCGCCGTGCAGGTCTACCGCGCGGTCGGCGAGTTCATCGATGCGACGCAGTGGGTCACCCACACGCTCGAGGTCAAGAACGAGATCACGACGATCGTGGCGCGCGTGCGCGAGACCGAGGCCAACCAGCGCGCCTACATCATCACCGGCGCCGACGACCGGCTCTCGGACTTCTACGCGAGCATGCCTGCGATCGCGACGCACATGGCGCGCCTGCGCGTCGAGGTGCGCAACAATCCGACCCAGATCGCCAACGTCGACGAGCTCGAGGCGCTGCTGCACAAACGCACGACCGGCATGACCGACGTGCTCGCGCGCTACCACGACGGCGGCTTCGATGCCGCGCAGCAGGCGATCCGCACCAACCACTCGCGCGAGGAAGATCTCGCGATCGAGGCCTTGAGCCAGCGCATGCTGCAGATCGAGGACGACCTTCTCGACGACCGTCGCGCGCACACCCTGACGCAGGGTGCGGTGACCCGCAATCTGACCAGCGGCGCGACGCTGCTGAGCATCGTGCTGCTCGCATTCGCGCTCGCCGTGGTCCTGCGCGAGCACCGCCGCCGCCTCGCCAGCGAGCGTGACGTGCAGCGCAGCAACGCCGAGCTCGCCGGCAGCCTCGAGGAATCGCAACGCCTCGCGCGCACGCTGCGCCAGCTGTCGGAGCTCGGCGAAATGCTGCAGGGCTGCCGCAGCCTCGACGAGGCCCTGACCGGCCTGCGCACCGCGCTGGCGCACCTGCTGCCCGGCATCGGCGGCTCGATCCACCTCGTCAACGCCTCGCAGGACCTCGTCGAAACCTACGCCACGTTCGGCGAGCCGGAGCTGCAGAGCGAAGCGCTGTTCGGTCCGGACGACTGCTGGGCGATGCGCCGCGGCCACGCGCACCCGCCGACCGACGGCCTCGCGGGCTTCCCTTGCAAGCACCTCGGCGACGCCGCTGCGGCCGCGATCGACCGCACGCTGTGCGTGCCGATGATCGCCCAGGGCGAGATGCTCGGCGTGATGTCGATGTCGTCGAAGCTGCCGATCCGCAGCGAGGATCGCTCGATCGCGATCGCGGCCGGCGAGCACATCTCGCTCGCGATCGCCAACCTTCGCCTGCAGGAAACCCTGCGCACGCAGTCGCTGCGCGATCCGCTGACCGGCCTGTTCAACCGCCGCTACCTCGAGGCCTCGCTGGAGCGCGAGCTGCAGCGCGCGATGCGCCGCAACCTGCCGATGGCGGTCATGATGCTCGACCTCGACCACTTCAAGCGCTTCAACGACCTGCATGGCCACGACGGCGGCGACGCGCTGCTGTCGCAGTTCGGCGCCCTGCTGCAGCGGCTCGTGCGCAGCGAGGACGTCGCCTGCCGCTACGGCGGCGAGGAGTTCACGGTGCTGCTGCAGGAGACCGACGCCGAACAGGCCATGCAGCGCGCGGCGCGCATCGTCGAGGCGGTGCGCACGCTCGACGTGCAGCACCGCCGCCAGTCGCTGGGCCAGGTCACGGTCTCGATCGGCGTGGCGACGTATCCGCAGCACGGCTTCACACCCGAAGACCTGCTGCGCAGTGCCGACCGCGCGCTCTACGCGGCCAAGCACCAGGGCCGCGACCGCGCCGTGATGGCGGGCTGAGCCCGCCGCAACGGCGCGTCGCCTTCCAAGGGATCAGCGCAAGCCGGTCTCGTTGCGCGCGATGACGAGGCGCTGGATCTCGCTCGTGCCCTCGTAGATCTCGGTGATCTTGGCATCGCGGAAGTAGCGCTCGAGCGGCATCTCCTTGGAATACCCCATGCCGCCGTGGATCTGCACGGCCTGGTGGGTGATCCACATCGCCGCCTCGGACGCGAACAGCTTGGCCACCGAAGCCTCGGTGCTGAAGCGGCCGTCGCCCTTCTCGGCCTCACCCTTGGCGAACGCCGCGCGCAGCGTCAGCAGCGTCGCCGCGTCGAGCTTGCACTTCATGTCGGCGATCTTGGCCTGGGTCATCTGGAACGAACCGATCGCCTGGCCGAACGCCTTGCGCTCGCGCACGTAGGCGAGGCTCGCCTCGTAGGCCGCACGTGCGAGTCCGACCGCCTGCGAGGCGATGCCGATGCGGCCCGCGTCGAGCACGCCCATGGCGATCGAGAAGCCCTTGCCTTCCGGACCGAGCATGTCGGCGGCCGGGCAGACGTAGTCGCGGAACTCGATCTCGCAGGTCGCCGAGGCGCGGATGCCGAGCTTGGGCTCGGTCTTGCCGGCATGGAAGCCTTCGCGGGCGGTGTCGACGATGAACGCCGAGATGCCCTTGGCACCGATGCCCGGCGTCGTGATCGCGAACAGGATGATGTACTTGGCCACCGGGCCGGAGGTGATCCAGCTCTTCTTGCCGTTGATGACCCAGTCGCCGTCGGCGTTCTTCGTCGCACGCGTGTGCATGGCCGAGGCATCGGAACCCGACTGCGGCTCGGTCAGCGCGTAGGCGCCGATGTGCTCGCCCGAGGCGATCGCGCGCACGTACAGCTGCTTCTGTTCTTCGGTGCCGTACTTGAGGATGCCGTTGCAGTACAGCGAGTTGTTGACCGACATGATCGTCGAGTGGGCCGTATCGGCCGCACCGATCTCGATCATCGCGAGCGCGTAGGCGACCGGATCGAGGCCGGCGCCGCCGTACTCGACCGGCACCTCGATGCCCATGAGGCCGAGCTGGCCCATTTCGCGGATGTTGTCGAGCGGGAACTCGCCCTTGGCGTCGAGTTCGGCGGCGGCGGGGGCGATGCGCTTCTGGGCGAAGTCGCGCGCGATGGACTGGATCGAAAGCTGGTCGTCGCTGAGGCGGAAATCCATGGACTCGGGCCTGGCTTTGCGGGAAACCGCGCATGATAGCGGAGCCCGCCCGAGCAAACCCTCGAACCGTCCCGTCGGCCGGGACGGCCGGAATGTCGCCCTCGTTGACGCGCTGCGGCACGCTGGCTACGCTGGCCATCCATCCTTCGATCAAGATGAAAGGATAACCGTGGATCTCGCCGCCACCTCGGCGCTGCTGCGGCTGCTTTCGGACCCGACGCGCGTGCGCCTGCTCGCGCTTCTGGAACGCGAGGAGCTGACGGTCGCCGAGCTTTCCGCCGTGCTGCGCCTGGCCCAGCCGCGCGTGTCGACGCACCTTGCCAAGCTCAAGGAGGCCGACCTCGTGCGCGACCGCCGTTCCGGCGTATCGTCGTACTACCGCTTCAACGGCGAGCTCGACGCACGCGAGAGCGCGCTGCTTCACGCACTCAAGGCCAGCGTCGACGACGCCCTGCTCGACGACGACGAGCGCCGCCTGCCCGGCGTGCTCGCCAAGCGTGCGCGCGCCGAAGGCTGGGCCGACACGGTCGCCGGCGACATGGAGCGCCACTACTCGCCGGGTCGCACCTGGGAGACGCTGGCGCGCTCGATGACCCAGCTGGTCGGCACCGGCGACGTGCTCGACATCGCCTCGGGCGACGGCGTGCTCGCCGAACTGCTCGCGCCCGGCGCGCGCTCGATCGTCTGCATCGACGCGAGCCCGCGCGTCGTCGGCGCGGCGCGCGAACGCCTCAAGGGCTTCGACAACGTCGAAGTGACCACCGGCGACATGCACGCGCTCGACCTCGGCAAGCGCACGTTCGACCTCGTCCTGCTCATGCACGCGCTGACCTACAGCGACCGTCCCGCCGTCGTCGTCGCCGAAGCGGCGCGCGTGCTGCGCAAGGGCGGGCGACTCGTCGCGGCGACGCTCGGCCGCCACGCCCACCGCACCGCGGTCGAACCGTTCGACCACCGCAACCTCGGCTTCAAGCCCGACGACCTGCGTGGCTTCGCCGAGGCCGCCGGCCTCGAGGTGCAGCGCTGCGGTCGCATCACGCGCGAGGCCAAGGCCCCCCATTTCGAAGTGATCTCCCTGCTGGCGACGAAACGATGAGCCGCTCCCTGCCCTGGCTGAATCCCGCGCGCGTCGCCGCGCTCGAGGCCGCGCTCGCCGCGCGCATCCTCATCATCGACGGCGCGATGGGCACGATGATCCAGACCCATCGCCTCGAGGAGGCCGACTACCGAGGCGAGCGCTTCGTCGACGGCTTCGACGCCACCCATGCGCACGAAGGTGCCTGCGGCCACGACCTCAAGGGCAACAACGACCTGCTGCTGCTGACCAGACCCGAGGTCATCGCCGGCGTGCACGCGGCCTACCTCGAGGCCGGCGCCGACTTCGTCGAGACCAACACGTTCAACGCGACCTCGGTCAGCCAGGCCGACTACCACCTCGAGCACCTCGTCTACGAGCTCAACCGCGAAGGCGCGCGCGTCGCGCGGGCCTGCTGCGACGCGGCCGAGGCGAAGACGCCCGACCAGCCGCGCTTCGTGATCGGCGTGCTCGGCCCGACCAGCCGCACCGCCTCGATCAGTCCCGACGTCAACGACCCGGGCTTCCGCAACACGAGCTTCGACGAACTGCGCGAGACCTACCGCGAGGCGATCGAAGGCCTCATCGACGGCGGCGCCGACACGATCATGGTCGAGACGATCTTCGACACGCTCAACGCCAAGGCCGCGCTGTTCGCGATCGAGGAGGTCTTCGACGCGCGCGGCGCGCGCCTGCCGATCATGATCTCGGGCACGATCACCGACCGCTCGGGCCGCACCCTGTCCGGACAGACCGCCGAAGCGTTCTACGCCTCGATGGCGCACAGCCGGCCGCTGTCGATCGGCCTCAACTGCGCGCTCGGCGCGACCGACATGCGCGAGCACGTCGAGACGCTCGCGCGCGTCGCCGACGCGCACGTCAGCGCCCATCCCAACGCCGGCCTGCCGAACGCATTCGGCGAGTACGACGAGACGCCCGAAGAAATGGCCGCGACGCTGCGCGAGTTCGCGACCTCGGGCCTGCTCAACCTCGTCGGCGGCTGCTGCGGCACCACGCCCGCGCACATCCGCGCGATCGCCGAAGCCGTGCGCGGCCTGCCGCCGCGCCGCCTGCCCCATCTTCTGAAGGACGCTGCATGATCATTCTCGTCGTCGGGGCCGGCGGCACGCTCGGCCGCGCCGTGACCGCGCGCCTCGGCCACCGCCACACGATCGTGACCGCGGGACGCTCGCATGGCGACGTACGCGTCGACCTGCGCGACGAGGCCAGCGTGCACGCGATGTTCGAACTGACCGGGCCGCTCGACGCGATCGTCGCGACGGCCGGCAACGTGCACTTCGGCCCGCTCGCGCAGATGACGGCCGAGGATTTCACTGCAGGCCTGCACGACAAGCTGCTCGGCCAGGTCCGCCTCGCGCTCATCGGCCAGCATCATCTCAACGACGGCGGATCGATCACGCTGACCACCGGCATCCTCGCCGAGCAGCCGATCGCGCAAGGCGCCAACGCGACCACGGTCAACGCCGGCGTCGAGGGCTTCGTGCGCGCCGCCGCCTGCGAGCTGCCGCGCGGCCTGCGTATCAACGCCGTGAGCCCGAGCGTGTTGCGCGAGGCCTGGGACGCCTACGGCCCCTATTTCCCCGGTTTCGAGCCGGTCGGTGCGGATCGCGCCGCGATCGCGTTCGAGCGCAGCATCGAAGGCGTGCAGACCGGCCAGGTGTTCAAGGTCTGGTGATGTCCGACGCACGCACGCCACCACGTTACACACGCCTCTCCGGCCTCGAGCCGCTCGTCGTCACGCCGGACCTCCTGTTCGTCAACGTCGGCGAACGCACCAACGTCACCGGCAGCGCGCAGTTCCGCAAGCTGGTCAAGGAAGAGCGCTACGAGGAAGCCGTCGACGTCGCGCGCCAGCAAGTCGCGAACGGCGCGCAGATCCTCGACGTGAACATGGACGAGGGCCTCATCGACTCCGAGAAGGCGATGACGCGCTTCCTCAACCTGATCGCGTCCGAGCCCGACATCGCGCGCATCCCGGTCATGGTCGACTCCTCGAAGTGGAGCGTCATCGAGGCCGGACTCAAGTGCCTGCAGGGCAAGGGCGTGGTCAACTCGATCTCGCTCAAGGAAGGCGAGGCGCTGTTCGTCGAGCACGCGCGCAAGGTGCTGCGCTACGGCGCCGCCGCGGTCGTGATGGCGTTCGACGAGGTCGGCCAGGCCGACACCTGCGCGCGCAAGGTCGAGATCTGCACGCGCGCCTACCGCATCCTCGTCGACGAGGTCGGCTTCCCGCCCGAGGACATCATCTTCGACCCGAACATCTTCGCGGTCGCGACCGGCATCGAGGAGCACGACAACTACGCGGTCGACTTCATCGAGGCGACGCGCATCATCAAAGCGACGCTGCCGCATTGCCACGTGTCGGGCGGCGTCTCCAACGTGTCGTTCTCGTTCCGCGGCAACGAACCCGTGCGCGCGGCGATCCACTCGGTGTTCCTGTATCACGCGATCGCGGCCGGCATGGACATGGGCATCGTCAACGCCGGTGCGCTGCCGATCGTCGACGAGCTCGATCCCGAGCTGCGCGAGCGCGTCGAGGACGTGGTCCTCAACCGCCGCCCCGATTCCACCGAGCGCCTGCTCGCGATCGCCGACCGCTACAAGAAGGGCGGCAAGGACGCCGGCGGCGACGCGCGCGAGGAACAGTGGCGCAGCCTGCCGATCGAGAAGCGCCTCGCGCACGCCCTCGTGCACGGCATCGACGCCCACGTCGATGCCGACACCGAGGAGGCACGCCTGCGCTCGACGCGTCCGCTCGACGTCATCGAAGGCCCGCTCATGGACGGCATGAACGTGGTCGGCGACCTGTTCGGCGCGGGCAAGATGTTCCTGCCGCAGGTGGTCAAGTCGGCGCGCGTCATGAAGAAGGCGGTGGCCTGGCTGCTGCCGTACATCGAGGCCGAGAAAGCGCGCACCGGCGACGCCGGCAAGTCGAACGGCAAGATCATCATGGCGACCGTCAAGGGCGACGTGCACGACATCGGCAAGAACATCGTCGGCGTCGTGCTCCGCTGCAACAACTTCGACGTCGTCGACCTCGGCGTCATGGTGCCGGCGCAGAAGATCCTCGACGCCGCACGCGCGGAGAACGCCGACATGATCGGCCTGTCCGGCCTCATCACGCCATCGCTCGACGAGATGACCCACGTCGCGCGCGAGATGCAGCGCCAGGATTTCCACCTGCCCCTGCTGATCGGCGGCGCGACGACCTCGCGCGCCCACACCGCACTCAAGATCGAACCGCACTACAAGGCGCCGACCGTGTGGGTCAAGGACGCCTCGCGCGCGGTCGGCGTCGCGCAGTCGCTGATCTCGAAGGACCTCGTCGACGCGTTCATGGCGAAGATCCGCGCCGAGTACGGCGAGATCCGCGAGCGCCACAAGGACCGCAGTGGCGCGAAGAAGCTAGTCACACTGGCCAAGGCGCGCGCACAGCGCTTCGACGGCGACTGGGCGAATCACGTCCCGCCGACACCGCGCAGACCCGGCATCACCGTGCTCGACGACGTGCCGCTCGCCGAGCTCGTGCCGTTCATCGACTGGACGCCGTTCTTCAATGCCTGGGAACTGGCCGGGCGTTTCCCGGCCATCCTCGACGACGACATCGTCGGCCCCCAGGCCACCGAGCTGTACCGGGATGCACGCGCGATGCTCGACCGCATCGTCGCCGAGAAATGGCTGCGCGCACGCGGCGTGTTCGGCCTGTGGCGCGCCAGCGCGGTCGGCGACGATGTCGAGGTGCGCGATGCCGACGGCGCGCCGCTCGCCACGCTGCACTTCCTGCGCCAGCAGGCCGACAAGCCGGTCGAGCGACCCGACTTCTGCCTCGCCGACTTCGTCGCACCGGCCGACAGCGGCCGCGAGGACTGGGTCGGCGGCTTCGCGGTGACCGCCGGCATCGGCATCGACGAACACGTCGCGCGTTTCGAACGCGAGCACGACGACTATTCCTCGATCATGCTCAAGGCACTCGCGGACCGCCTCGCCGAGGCCTTCGCCGAGTATCTGCACCACCGCGTGCGCCGCGAGGACTGGGGCTACGTGCCCGACGAGGCGCTCGACAACGAAGCATTGATCGACGAGAAGTACAGCGGCATACGACCCGCACCGGGCTATCCGGCCTGTCCCGACCACACCGAGAAGGACACGCTGTTCCGCCTGCTCGATGCGACCGCGAACGCGGGCATCTCGATCACCGAGAGCTTCGCGATGCTGCCGACCGCGGCGGTCTCGGGCTGGTATTTCTCGCACCCGCGCAGCCAGTACTTCGTGCTCGGCCGCGTGACCCGCGAGCAGGTCGAGGACTACGCGAAGCGCAAGGGCTGGTCCCTCGCCGAGGCCGAGCGCTGGCTCGCCCCGAACCTCGACTACGATCCCGAATGATCCCGCCGGCGGCGCGCTGCCGCCGACGGGATCGCGCACGCTACATGCCGGCCTGCGAAGCACCGCCCATCGCGGACAGGAACGCGAGCCCGCCGAACAGCATGAAGCACACGATCGCGACCACGGTCATGATCAGGTAGGCCTTGCAGAGGTTGGCCTTGTTCGGGTTGGTGCCGTTCGAGAAGGCCCACACGAGCATCATGACGAAACCCACCAGCGGGATCGCGAGCACCATCAACGTGACGATCCACTGCCCGAGCGTGACCACCGGTGCGACGCTGTTGCGATTGTCCATCCCCATTCCCCTCGTCGGTGCCGGGGCGGAATGCCCGGCCGCAGACTCCTACGGGAAACGGGGGCGCCGGGTGACAGCCGGCAGGCGCCGGGCCTAGGCGGCGGCAGCGTCCGAGCGCCGGTGGCGCAGGTCGACGACGAGGTTGTAGACCGACACGAACGCCGGGAACAGGTTCGAGAGGATGCCGACCGAGTCGTTCTTGCCGAACGTGAAGTAGCTGACCAGCATGATGCTGCCGGCCACCGACAGCCACCAGAACGCCTGCGGCATGTGCACGCGGCCGAGCTTCTTGGTCGCGTACATCTGCACGAACCAGCGACTCGTGAACAGGAATACGCCGAGGTAGCCGACGAGCTTCCACGGCGTCACGCCGATGCTGTGGATATTGAAAAGCACCTCGTTCATGACGCCCCCCGCACGCGAAAAAGGGCGACATTCTAGCCTTGTGCGTGTCGGAGCGCCGTCGGAGACCGCGCCCGGGCGCCCGCGCGACCGACCCGCGTACGGGCGCAGGTCGCGCAGGTGGCGCGACGCGGTCAGTCGCGCGCGGCGAGCCAGTCGTGGATCGCGGGCGGCACCTCGCGCTGGGCACGGCCCGACACGTAGATGCCGATGTGGCCGCCGCGGAACGCGATCTGCGTGTAGTCGTCGGTGCCGACGAGGCCGCCGAGCGCGCGCGAGGCATCGGGCGGGACGAGATGATCCTGCTCGGCGAAGATGTTGAGCACGGGCATCGTGATGTTGGCGAGGTCGACCTCGCGTTCGCCGATCACGAGGCCGCCGTTGACGAACTTGTTGCCCTGGTAGAAATCGCGCAGGAACTGGCGGAACGCCTCGCCGGCCTGGTCGGGCGAATCGAAGATCCACTTCTCCATGCGCAGGAAGTTCTCGAGCTCGGCCTTGTCGTCGAGGATGTCGACCATGCCGATGTACTTCTGCTGCATGAGCCGGATCGGCTTGAGCGTGAGGTAGCACAGGTTCATGAGGTCGGCGGGCACGTTGCCGATCGTGTCGACGAACAGGTCGGCGTCGAGGTTGCGCGTCCAGTTCGACAGCATGTTGTCGGGCGTGTGGAAGTCCACCGGCGTCACCATCGTGACGAGGTTCTTCACCTTGTCCGGATGCATCGCGGCGAAGCACAGCGAGAACGCGCCGCCCTGGCAGATGCCGAGCACGTTGATCTTCTTCACGCCGGCCTTGCGCGCGACCGCGTCGACGCTGCGGCGGATGTAGCCGTTGATGTAGTCGTCGAGAGTGAGCCAGCGGTCGGCGCGATCAGGATAACCCCAGTCGATGAGGTAGACGTCCTCGCCCTGCGCGAGCAGGTTGCGCACGAGCGACTTGTCCTCCTGCAGGTCGACCATGTACGGGCGGTTGACCAGCGCGTAGACGATCAGCGTCGGCGTCTTCGCGGTCGGCTTGCGCTCGCCGCGGAAGCGGTAGACCACGAGTTTGTCCTCGCGGTAGACCACCTCCTTGTCGGTGACGCCGTAGCTGACGTCGTCGAGCTGGCGCAGCACCTGCGCGCCGGCGGCGAGCTTGCGCTGGAATGCCGCGGCTTCACCGGCGGCCTTGGCGGGATCGATGCGGAGCGGACCCATGGCGGCCTACCTCAGCGCTTGCCGCGGCGCGCGCGTGCGGCCGCCGGACGGGTGGACGGGACGTCGCCGCGCGCGGTGCGCGCGAAGCGTGCGATGCGATCGGCGAAACTCGTGGCGGCCTGCGGCGCATCGGCGGTTGCCGTCGCGACCGTCGTGCGCGCCTTGCTCGCGGACACCTTGCGGGGCGCTGCGGGTGTCGCGACGCTGGCCTTCTTCGGCCGTGCGACCTGCGGCACCGAGCGTTGCTTCTTGGCCGGCTTGCGCGGTTTGCGGACCGGCTTGGCGGCCTTCGCCGGCGCCGGTGCGGACGCCTGCGTTTTCGCGGCAGGCGCATCGGCGGGAGCGGCCTCGCGGCGGAACGCGACCACGTTCGAACGCGCCTCCTGCGCCTTGCGCAGCGCCGCGACCTCCTCGCGCAAGGCGTCGATCTCGGCACGCAGGCTCGCGACGTCCTCGCCGCCCTGCGCCTCGCGGAACTGGCGGCGCAGCGCCTGCAGGCGCTCGCCGAGGCTGTCGATCTCGCTGCGCGTCGGCACGCCGAGGTCGTTGCTGATGCGCTCGACCTCGCGCTGCACGTGCGCACGCACGCGCATCTGCGCATTGACGAGCGCGCCGTAGACCTCGCGGAATTCCTCCGACAGCGCGACCGCGGCGTAGGCCTCCTCGATCGCGTCGACCCAGAGGTCGTAGACGCCGCGCACGCTGTCGATCTGGCGACCCGGCTCCTCGCGATCGGCGAGCTTGCGCTGGAACGTCGCGAAACCCTGCTCGGCGACCTTGAGCATGAGCCGCTGGTAGCGCGCGTTCTGCTCCTGGTATTCGATCAGCGCGAGCACGCCGGCCTGCGCGTTCTCCTGATGCTCGCGGAGGAAGCCGAACGCGGGCGTGCCGAGCGCATCCTTGGCCTGCCCGAGCATCGGACCGGCGACCGAGAGGAAACGCTGCATCATCGCGTCGAAACCGGCCGCGCCATGGCTGCCACTCTGGCGCAGGAAGCTCGCGAACGGGTTGGCGGCGCCCTGCATCGGCGCCGCCGCCGACTGCATGAGCTCGGCCCATGAACTGCCGCCCTGCCCGCCCATCGCCTGCAGCAGGCCGAGGTAGCCCTGCGAGGCGGTCGCGAGGCGTTCGAGCAGGTCACCGCCGAGTGAGCCCATGCCGGGCATCGCACCGGGGGTCATGCCAGGCATCGCCCCGGGCATCGCACCACCGAAGCCGGGCATGCCGCCGAACAGGCCACCGAGTCCCGGCGGCATGCCGAACGGCGCGCCCATGCCCGGAAACGGCGAGGCCCCGCCACCGAACGCGTTCAGACCCGGCATCGCCGCGGCGGCCTGCTTCGACAAGGCCTCCCACTGGCGGGCCCACTGGCTCATGTCGAACGGTTCGCTCATGTCGGTCTCCGGCAGCGGTGGCGGCGCAAGGCCTCGATCATAGTACGGCGCAGGTGTCGTCCCGGCGACGCGATCAGTCGCCCGGCATCGCGCCGAGCTGCATCGCACCGAGCGGGCCGTCGCCGCGCGGCGTGGTCACGATGTCCTTGCCGGGCGGCAACGGCGCGCCGTTGGCGACGTGGTTCCACAGGTGATCGAGCGCGGCGTAGCCGTACGGCATCAAAGGCACGTAGCGGTCGCCGAACTGCGGGAAGGCGAGGAACGCGTCGAAATGCTGGGCATGGCCGACGCGCCATAGGCTGGCCTGGCGGCCGTTCGCGGCGAGCCATGCCACGTAAGGATCGGAGCTGAAGGCGATCGGCACGAGGCCGTCGTCGATGCCGTGCACGATCGTGATCGGCAGGCCCGCGCGCGGCAGCGCAGCGCGCGTGCTCGCAACCTCGCCGGCGAGGCGCTTGGCGGTGTCGTCCGATGCACTCCACAGCTGGCTCAGGCACAGCAGCCCGGCCAGGGTCGGATCGTCGCCGCCGGCCTGCGCATCGACGATGCCGACGCCGGCACCGGGCGGGATGCCGCTGGCATCGGACCACCAGGTCGCCCGCGCGATGTCGTCGGCGAGGCGCGTGCGGCCGTTCGCATCGGTCGCCGCGAAGGCGTAGCCGCATGGCATCGCCGCGACGCCGGTGCGCGCGTAGGCCGCCGCATAGGTCACGGTCACCGCACGCCACAGATCGAGCGCGCTCGTCGAGGCCGCACTGCGCAGCGCCTCCTCGGTCCATCCGGTATCGCGCAGGCGCTGGTGGGCCTCGCGTGCACGGGCCTCGTCGTCGGCGCCGGTCAGGCGGCTCGCGGCATGCAGGGCACGGCAGCGCGCGCTCCACATCGGCAACGGCTGGCCGTTGACGCGCGCGAACGGCACGCCGTCGTAGCGCGAGTCGAGCAGCGCACACGGAATCAGCAACGCGGCCTCGGTCGCGTAGTCGTAGAGCGCGCGGCCGCCACGGCCCGGCAGCACGTTCGGTTCGAGCGCGACGACACCGTCGAGCAGGCCATCATCGAGCCCGGCCGCCTGCAGCACCGCGCCGCCGCCGTTGGAAAGTCCCGCCGCGATCACGCGCGTGTTGTCGGCCGTGAACGGGGCTTCGTCCGGGAACGCCTCGTCGAGGGCACGCAGCGCGAAGCGCGCGGCCTGCAGCACGTGTTGGCCCCAGTCGGCTTCGGGGTTGTCGCCGGACTGCGCGTGCTTGACGAGTACGCCCTTGGACACGGGTTCCTGCGACGGCACGAACTCGAGCTCGCCGTCGGCCTGCGTGCCGCGCGTGCCGTCGAGGCGCACGCCGGTGCCCGAAGCCACATCGAAGTAGCCGGTGCCGGCGCCCTTGTCGGTGTAGGCGACCACACAGCCGCGCGCGAGACCCCAGGCGCCCGCGAGCGCGATGCCGCCGTAGATGCCGCGCGAGCCCGACGACGCCGTGACCACGACGCAACGCTTCTGGCGATCGAACAGGTCCGGCACCTGGGCGAGCACGCGATGCGGCGCGTGGCGGCCGTCGAGCGTCGCGAACGCCGTGTACTCGCGTCCCGTCACGACCGGCACCGCACCGTAGATCTCGCCGTAGCCACCGAGCGGGCCGAGATCGGCGATGCCACGCCAGCTCGAATGGATCGCGCGACGGCGCAGTTCGGCCGGCGTCGGCGAGGCGGGGTTCGCGAACGCCGGCGGCGTCGCGCGCAGCCCGGCAAGGCCGAGGCCGGCGCTGAGCAGGTCGTCGCCGTCGCGATGCGTGGTCGTGCGGATCTCGCCGAAACGGTCGGCGGAGGCCTTCTTCGCGGGAGCCGGCGAGGCGACGGGCGACGGCGTGGTCACGGGTTCGTCCGGGCGTTCACGCGAGCTGGAGCAGGCGGCGAGCAGGCTCGCGACGAGGACGGAGGGGACCAGGCGCCATGCATTCATTCGCTCGCTCGCGGATCGGGGAAAGAGGGCGCCGTCGACACGCGGGCCGACGGCGCGGAGCCGCGATGGTACCCGCAATCCCGTTGCCTTCCCGTTGGCACGGCGTGAAGCCGTGCGCGCGAGCGGTTACCCTGCGGACATGCCGCGCATCCTCATCGTCGACGACCATCCGCTGTTCCGCCTCGCCCTCGCCCAGGCGGTGCGCAATGTCGTCGACGCGGGCGAGGTCGTCGAAGCCGACGGTTTCGAGGCCGCGATGGCGCAACTGCGCACGCAACCCGACACCGACCTCGTGCTGCTCGACCTGCATATGCCGGGCAGCCACGGCCTCATGGGCCTGGTCACGCTGCGCAGCGCCTTCCCTGCGGTCGCCGTGGTCATGGTGTCGGCGCACGACGATCCGAACGTCGTGCATCGCGCGCTGACCTACGGGGCGGCCGGCTTCGTGCCCAAGCGCACCGGCCTCGACGACCTGCAAGGCGTGCTGCGCGCGATCCTCGACGGCGAGCTGCCGGCATCGCCACCCGCCGCCACGACCGCCGACGACCTCCAGGACCGCGCGCTCGCGGCGCGCCTCGCGACCCTGAGCCCGCAGCAGTTGCGCGTGCTCGTGCTCGTCGCGGAAGGTCTGCTCAACAAGCAGATCGCCGACCGTCTCGGCATCCAGGAACGCACCGTCAAGGCGCACCTGACCGCGATCTTCGAGCGCCTCGGCGTGCGCAACCGTACCCAGGCCAGCCTGCTGCTCGGTGCGCTCGCGATCTCCGATCCCGCGCGCTTCCCCCTGCCCGACGAAACCACCATCACGGCCGGCTGACCGTCCGCCCGGCGCCCTGCTACGCTGCGCGCGCCACGCTGGAGGGAAGCTGCCTTGGACCACGCGGACGTCACGAAACGCGCGCTCGACGTGTTCGCGTCGCTGCTCGACGCTGCCGAAGCGGAGGTCGACGCCATCCTCGCCGACGAGCCGCCCGCCGTCGCGCAACAGGTGCGCCGCATGCGCGCGGCCCATGCGGACGATGCCGGCGTCGCACTCGCCGGCCACGTGCAGGCCGCGCTCGATCCGGCCACGACCGAATCCGCCGAGGGGCCTTTCCATGCAGGCGAGTCGATAGGCCCGTACCGCCTCGTACGCGAGATCGGGCGTGGCGGCATGGCCTGCGTCTGGCTCGCCGAACGCGCCGACGGTTCGCTGCAACGCGCCGTCGCACTCAAGCTGCCGCTGCCGGGATACGCGCGGCACGGTTTCGGCGAGCGCTTCGGACGCGAGCGCGACATCCTCGCCCGGCTCGTGCATCCGCACATCGCGCGCCTCTACGACGCCGGCCTCGACGCGGGCGGCCAACCCTATCTCGCGCTCGAGTTCGTCGAAGGCGAGCCGATCACGCGCTGGTGCGACACGCGCCGTGCCGGCGTGCGCGAGCGCCTGCAGCTGTTCGGCCAGGTGCTCGACGCGGTGCAGTTCGCGCACGCGAACCTCGTCATGCACCGCGACCTCAAGCCCGGCAACATCCTCGTCGACACGAACGGCTCGGTCAGCCTGCTCGATTTCGGCATCGCGCGCCTGCTCGACATGGAAGGATCGAGCGCTGCCGAGACCGCGCTCACGCGCGACGGCGGGCGTGTGCTCACGCTGCAGTACGCGAGCCCCGAGCAGGTGCGCGGCGAGCCGTTGACGACCGCGACCGACGTGTTCTCGCTCGGCGTGGTGCTGCACGAACTGCTCGCCGGCACACGGCCGTACCGACTCGCCTCCGGCTCCGCCGCGCAACTCGAGCACGCGATCACCGAGGGTGCGCGATCGCCACTCGTGCGCGCCGCCAGCGACGAGCGCGCCGCCGCACTCGGGCTGCGCCATGCGCGTGCGATGCGGCGTCGACTCGGCGGCGACCTCGAGGCGATCGTCGCCAAGGCGATGGCCCCGTCACCGGCTCAGCGCTACGCGACCGTGCAGGCCTTCCACGACGACCTGCGTCGCCACCTCGAAGGTCATCCCGTACGGGCACGCCGCCCGTCCCGCCTGCTCGCGGCGTGGCGCTTCATGCGCCGCCACGCGGTCGCCTCGACCGTCGTCACGGCACTCGTCACCGCACTGGTCGCGAGCAGCATCGTCGCGGTAGCCACCGCGCAGCGCGAGCGTGCGCAACGCGAGCGTGCCGAGGCGGCCAGTGCCTTCCTCGTCGGCGTGTTCGCGCAGGCTCATCCCGACGAGAACCGCGGCAAGCCGTTCACGGCCGCCGAACTGCTCGCCAAGGGCGAGCGCCTGCTCGGCACCGATGCGTCTCGCCCGGCGGCGGTGCAGGTCGATCTGACCAGCCTGATCGGCGAGCTGTACTGGAACATCGGCGACTTCGTGCGCGCGGAGACCCTGCTCAAGCGCGCGGTCGGCGCCGCGGATTCGGGCGACGTCCCCGATGCGGTGCGCGCCTCGGCCCTGCTGCGGCTCGCAAGGACCGAACTGAGCCGCAACGCGCACGACGAAGCACTCGCCTATGCACGCGCTGCCGTCGATGCCGCTCGGCACGCCGGTGCCGACTCCCGCCACGAGCTCTCGCACGCGCGCCGGCTGGTCGCCGAGATCATCACCACGCAAGGTTCGGCACAGCTCGCCCTGCCGTTGATCGAGGAGGCGATGGCGGCCGATCGCGCGACGTTCGGCGACGCCAGCGAGGCGGTCGCGCTCGACTGGGACCTGTATGGCCAGGCCTACAAGGAGCTCTCGCGCCACGACGAGGCGATCGACGCCGCACGGCGCGCGGTCGAGGGCTTGCGCAGCGTGCGCGGGGACGACCACAGCAGCGTCATGAACGCGCTCGGCGTGCTGTCCTCGGCGCTCGCCCACAAGGGTGATTCCGATGCCGCCATCGCGACGCTGCGCGAGTCCGCCGCGATCGCCGAACGCATCTTCGGGCCCGAGCATCGCGAGACGATCGTGCAGCGTTCGAACCTGTATCTCGCGCTCAATCGCGCGGGCCGCCCCGAGGAGGCCCTGCGCGGCCACGTCGAACTGCTCGGGATCGTCGAGCGCACGATGGCCGACACGCGCCCCGAGCAGCTCGCCTTCATCCAGGGGGCGCTCGCGACCGAGTACCGCGCCGTGAGCCGTTTCGCCGAGTCGGCGCAGGCCGCCGGCGATGCCGTCGCGACGTGGGAGCGCATCAAGGGATCGCCGGATGCGGTCGAGCTCGCCGATCCGCTGTGGAGCCTCGGCACCGCCCAGGCGATGCTGGGCCTGCACGCCGAAGCCGAGGCCACCTTGCGACGCACGATCGCGATCGCCACGAAGCACCAGGCACCGACCTCGCATTGGCGTGCGATGTACCGTGCGCAGCTCGCCGGCGCGCTGCGCATGGAGGGCCGCGCGAGCGACGCGTTGCAGGAGGTCGACACGGCGATCGCCGGGATCGGCGAGGCCGCGACGCGGGCGACGCCGATCACGGTGTTCCTGCAGGCGACGGCGAGCGACGCACGCCTCGACGCGGGCGACCCCGACGGCGCGCTCGCACGAGCCCGCGAGGCGGTCGCGATGACGCGTGCCGTCACGTCGAAGCGCTCGCCAGGCCATCGTGCACCGCTGTTCGCGCTAGGGCGCGCGTTGCGCGCGACGGGGGACGAGGCCGGCGCCGAGGCCGCATTGCGGGAGGCCGTGTCCATGGTCATGCCACCGATGGGCGCCGACGATCCGCGCGTCCTCGAGATCGAGGTCGAGCTCGCCGCGACGCTCGCCGACCTGCATCGCGACGACGAAGCCGCCGCGATGCGCGAGGCGCTTGCCCCGCGGCTGCGCGCACTCGGAACGCCTTACGCGATCACCCTGCTCGCACGCCTCGGCGTGCGCTGAGGCTCAGGGCGTCGGCGGCACGACGGACGGCGACGTGTTGCCGGCCGGATCTGCGTCGACCTCCGGCTCGGCGAGGTCCATCTGGTAGGGCGGCGCGAACCAGAACGGAATACGGTACTCGCGCCTGCGGTTGCGCCCCTTGTCCTCGCCTTGCGCGTTCCACGTCACCACGAGCTCATGGCGTCCCGGCGCGAGGCGATCGAGCGGGAGATAACCCTGCAGGCCGCGCATGCCGAGGTCGCGGCGTTCGGCATCCTCGAACGTGGCGACGTCGGCCATTCGCGTGTCGAGACGCACCTGCCAAAGACCGGCAAGGCAGGCCCGGCGCGCGGCGCTGTCGTCCGCACCCGCGCAACGCTCCTTGAGCACATGCGCATCGCGATCCGGCAGATGCGGCAGGAACACGCGCAGGTAGGCGTCGGCGACGAGGTCCGAAGGAATCACCGGCACGCGCAGCAGCACGTCGTCCTGGCCGCGCAGGTTCTCGTAATAGGCGCTGCGCTGGCCGGCTTCGGCGCGCGAGTCGTCGAGCCAGGTGTAGCTGCCGAACGGCGCGAACTCGCGTGCGAGCACCATCTGCACCGTGCCGATCAGCACGGTCGACATGATCACGAAACCGAACATGATCGAGAACGTGCGCCGCGGCATGTTGCCCTCGAGCGACAGCTGCACGGGCAGGATCAGGTGCTGCGGCAGGTACCAGCCCTGCACGCGCAGCAGGACGCGCACGACACGCTGCAGGCCGGCCGGCAGCTCGCGCCGCACATGCCCGGCCACCTGCCAGAGGCCTTCGATCAGCATCACGCCGATCGACACGAGCATGACCCCGCCCGCGATCACGCCGAGCACGATGTTGCCGGCCCTTTCGGGAAGGTCGAACAGGTACACGACGAGCATCGTGGCGATGAAGATGGCGACCAGCAGCGTCGCCATCCAGGCCATCGAGATGGCGACGAGGCCGACCACCGAGAACACCACCGAGGCAAACCGGTCGGCACCGTCGATCGCCGCACCGAGGTCGCTGACACCGCGCTTGTAGTAATCGCGGGACAACGGCCCGATGCTGGTGATGCGATCCCAGCGGATGCCGTGCGGGAACACCGCCTTGAGGCCGATCAGGCCGACCCAGTACGCGCGTGCGACGAGATGCAGCAGGAAGGCCCCGGCCAGCGTGTACGACAAGCCGATCGCCATCGGGAAGACGAGTTCGACGACGCTGAGCCGGTTGCCCTCGAAGTGCACCTGCAGCGCCACCCAGCGCGCGAACAGCCAGCCCGGGAACGTCGCCAGGGCGACAAGGCTGATACCCGAGATGATCAGCTCGAGCTCGTCGGTGCGCTCGCGCAGGCTCTCGAAGGCGACCCGAGAGGCCGATGCGGGTGGCGGGTCGCCCGCAGGCGGTGGCGACGGTTCGTGGGCAGTCAAGGCGGCATCCGGGGACGATCGAACGGCGCACAGTGTAGCCGCGCACACCGGCTAGAATGCCGCGCATGGACGCCCCGATCGACGACGGCCTGTTCGAGGAGCTCTACGCCGAGCTCAAGCGGCGCGCGCACCTCGTGCGGCGCGGCCAGCTCGGCGAGACGCTCGACACCACTGCGCTCGTGCACGAGGCCTGGCTCAAGGTCACGCCGCGCAGCGGCCGCTTCAACGATCGCGAGCACCTCGTGCGCACGACCGTGCTCGCGATGCGTCAGCTGCTCGTCGACAACGCACGGGCACGCCACGCGCAGAAGCGCGGCGGCGACCTCGCGCCGGTCACGCTGACGGCCAACCTCACCGGCGCCGTCGGCGCCGGCGTCGACGAGCACGGCATCCTCGACGCCCTCGACCGCCTGCGCGCGATCGACGCGCGCAAGGCCGAGGCGATCGAACTGCACGCGCTCGGCGGCGCGACCTATGCCGAGATCGCCGGCCTGCTCGCGGTGTCGGAACAGACCGTCAAGCGCGACCTCGCCGCGGCGCGTGCGCTGCTCCTCGTCTGGCTCGGCGACGGTGACGTGCCGGATGGACCGGTCGCGCACTGAATCGCGTTTCCGTCTCCAGCCCACAGGGGGCCGGAGGACCACACCATGCCGATCATCCACCTCGCGCGCCGCGGTCGCGGCCGTGCGACGCCACGCCTTCCCGCCGCCGTCATGCTCGCCGGCACCGCACTCGCGGCCCTGACTTCCGCCCACGCCGCGACGTTCCTCGTCGACACGACCAGCGACGACGGCAGCGCGGCGTTCCAGCTCTGCGACGCCGACGCGAGCAACGCGAACTGTTCGCTGCGCGGCGCGATCACCGCGATGAACACGAGCGCCGGACCGCACACGATCACGTTCGCGATCCCGCAGGCCGATCCGGGCTACGTCGCCGCCACGGCGCACTGGCGCTTCAGTCCGACCACGGCGTATCCGTTCATCACGCGCGAGCTCGTGATCGACGGCTACTCGCAGCCCGGCGCCGTGCCGAACACCAACACGACGGCACAAGGCGGCAGCAACGCCGTGCTCAGGATCGAGATCGCCGGGCCCGGGCGCGCTGCACAGATCGACGGACTCAACGCGGTCAACGGCGTCGGCAGCAGCGCCGCCTTGACCGTGCGCGGCCTCGCCATCAACCGGTTCTTCCGCAATATCTCGCTCTTCAACGCCGGCAGCCACCGCATCGAAGGCTGCTTCATCGGCAGCGACATCACCGGTACGAGCGGGTTCGATCCTGCCCAGGCGAGCTGGATGGGCATCGTGCATTCCGGAGGCGCGCTGCAGCTCGGCGGAACCACCCCGGCTGCGCGCAACCTCGTATCGGGAAACCTCTACATCGGCCTGTGGCAGACCGCATCCAGTCCGCTCACCGTTCAGGGCAATCTGTTCGGCACGACGGCCGCGGGTATCGCCGACCTGCCGCGCCAGGACTACGGCATCCAGCTCAGCGCGACGGGCATCGGCGCGAGCATCGGCGGTAGCGCGGCTGGCGCCGGCAACCTGTTCGGCGCGAACCGCTTCGGCGCGATCTACGTCAACGCACAGGTATCCGCCGGGATGGCGAATCCGGTGCCCCTGCGCATCCTCGGCAACGTCTTCGGCACGGATGCCACCGGCACCGTGCCGCTCGGCAACGGCCTCAATCCCGGATCACCGAGCCAGCCGCAGTCGACGATCTTCGTGTTCGGCAGCGGCCGCTGCGGTGTCGCGATCGGAGGCGACGCGGCAGGTGAAGGCAACCGGATCGCGAACGGCGGCGCGGCCGGCGTGCTCGTCGCGAACTGCACGAACGTTCCCGTGCTCGGCAACCGCTTCACGGGCAACCGGGGTGGCGCGCTCGACCTCTCGCTTTCGAGCAACGGCGACGGTCCGACGCCCAACGACGCCGGTGACGCCGACGAGGGCGGCAACCGCCTGCAGAACCACCCGTTCATGACGTCGTTCTCGTGCAGCGCGGGCACCTGCACGCTCGGCTACCACGTCGACACCACCGTGGCGAATGCGACGTACCCGTTGCGCATCGACGTCATGGTCGGACGTGGTGGCCAGCCCGAAGCGTCCGTGGCGACCGACACCGTGCTCGCCGCCGAAGCCGGCACGACGCGCACGGTCACGTTCGCATCCGCCGCACTGCAGGGCGGTGCGCTGATCCTTTCGGCCACCGACGCCGCCGGCAACACGAGTGAATTCGGCGGAGAGCACCTGTTCGCGACCGGGTTCGAGTGAGGCCTCCCGAATGGGGTCGGGTTCATTTCTCCATAGCATGCGGAAGCGGGTATGGTGTCGTGTTCGCCGTGCGCGCCCCTGCAACCTGCTCGTCATCCCGGCGGCTCTCAACAGCCGAATGGCTGGTCAAGCCGGGATCCCTTCAAGCTTCGCACGACGTGACGACGGACCATTGCAGGACGCTTCGACATGTTGCCTGCTGCTGCAACCCGAGCGTCACCGATACCTCTCGACGCTTGAGGGGATCCCGGCTTGACCAGCCATTCGGCTGTTGAGAGCCGCCGGGATGACGATATCTCGGTGTTCCATAGGACATCGCGAACATCGAACCTGCTTCTTCCGTGGCTCGTCCAGACATCGGCCACGCCCGACATAAAGGCACGAGGCCCTGGCCTGCGCCGAGGCGACGAGGGTCTCGTCAACGCACCGACGCACCACGCAGACGCGTCGCGCCGTCGACGACATCGGTCCAGACCAGCCACGCGGCACCTTCGTGTGCGACGAGGCGCGGCAGGCCGCGCGCGCGCCCACGCGCAGCGAGTGACGCGACCGCGGCCGCATGCATCACGCGACCGTCCTTTCGCGCGAGCTTCGCAAGCCACAGCTGCTGGCCGTCGCGGCCACCGTCTCGCTCGGCGAGCCACGCGGCCCATACATGATCGCCGTCGAGCGCGAGTGCGACTCGGCCGAGTATGCCCTCGCCCTCCGCGAGCGTCGTCGGCGCGGAAAACGTGTCACCGGCATCGCGTGAACGTGCGAGGCGCAGCGACGGCTTGCCATCGGCCTCGGTGTACCACGCGACCCAGACCTCGTCGCCCTTCGCAGCGGCCGAAGGTCCGTTGACCGGGCACCCTGCGAAGCGCCAGCCGTCGACATGGACGTCGCGCGGCGTGGTCCATCCCCCTTCCTCGAGCCGCACGAGGCGCGTGTCACGGATCTCGCCGTCGCTGCGCCCGCGGTAGACGATCACGGGACCACGCGAGGTCGACGCCACCGCGGTCGTGCAGCAGTCGCAGGTCGAGGCATCGAGCCTGCGTTCGTCCGAACGCCCGGCGTCTGCACCGAACGTCGCCGCGCGCAGCATCATGCGGCCCGCGCCTTCGCCGTGGTCGTGCGTTGCATGCTCACCATCGGGTGCCGGCTTGGCGCGGCTGTCGAGCCAGGCGAGCCCGAGCGCGTCGCGCGAGCGTGCCCACATCGCGACGAAACCGTAATCGTTGCGCGCACCCTCGGGTTCGACGCGGATCGGCGCCGACCAGCTCGCGCCGTCGTCACGTGACTGCACGAGTGCGATGCCGTAGTCGTACACGGCCTTGCCGTTGCGGCGCAGCCAATGCGCCCACAGCGTGCCGTCCGGCAACGCGAGCACATGCGGCGTGTCCGCCCAGTTGACGAACCAGCCACTGCCTTGCGCGATCGTGCGTGGCACCGACCAGGCCGAGCCCGATGCGATCGCCTGGCGCGAGAAGCGCAGGGCATGCACGCCGTCGCCGGGCTTCTCTGTCCATGCGAGCAGCACGTCGCCGCGCGGCGTGATCGACAGGTCGGGCTGCGACGCGGCCGCGGAAGCCGCCGGCGGCATCGGCCAGTCGCGCACGTCGAACGTCGCGGCATGGCTGAACGTCGCGACGATGGCGGACATCGCCATGGCCACACGTGCCGACACGCCTCGTCCCGTCATGCCCAGCCGTCTCGCAAAGAAAACAGCGCCGAGTCTAGCGCGAGCCACGCGACACCTCGCGCATGGACCGATGCAGCACGGATTGTCGTTTCGTGATTCCGACCGGCCCGCATACCGCGGGCCATCGCCATGAAGGACGACGCCATGACGCGCGGCAACCCCCATCTTCCCTCGCGAGCGCGAGCCCTTGCACCGCGGCTGGCCGTGCTGCTGCTTGCGCTGCTCGCATGGCCGTCGGCCTCGAACGCCCAGTATGGTTTCGATCTTCGTTTCTCCGCGCAAGGCTATGTCTACGACGCGTTCGGAGTGGGATCGGCTCCCTCGCTCGGCGCAGGCCATCGCCATGTCGTGCTGCCGAATGGCGACATCGTCGTCGCCGGGCGCGTGCGCGTGCCCGGCGACACCGTGCAGCCGTACTGGAACATCGGCCTCGCACGTTACAAGCGGCTCGGCGGCTTCGCGTTCTGGAACGGACCCACGACCAACCCGTACCGGCTCGACGAGAGCCACATCGTCTACCCGAACCTGCCCAACGGCGGCAGCGGCGACACGAAGATCGAAAGCGTCGACGACATCGCCTACGCCGACGACAAGATCTTCGTGCTCGTGACACGTGCCCTCAGCGCCTCTCCCCCCGACCGCGACGCGGCGATCGTCGTGTTCAACGGCGACGGCTCGTTCCGGCAGAACCTGAGCGTCATCGCCTCGAGCGTCGACGAGTTCGGACGCAGGCTCGACGTGCGCACGACCAACCTCGTCGCCAAGCCCGTCACCGTGACGATCCTCGCCCAGCGCCAGGCGCCCGGGCCGCGCATGGTCATCGCCAAGTTCGACCTCGGCAATAACGGCATGCTCGCCGCGGATCCCGGCTTCAACGGGGGCGCCCCCTTCGAGGTGCCGATCGGCACGGCCTGTGCCGGGACGAACCTTTGCAACCTCGAGGCCGCCGACATGGCGCGACCGTTCCGCATCGGCGGTGGCGATGCGATGCCGATCTATGCGGTCGGCGCGGTCCAGCGCAACGGCGCGGACTGGGACTACGCGGTCACCAAGATCACGGCTTCGGGCACGCTCGACACGAGCTTCGGCTTCGGCGGCGTCCGCTACATCCCCTTCGACGACGCCGGCAGCGACCGCGGCGACTTCGGGCGCGCGCTGCATGTCGACGGTGGCGTCGGGGTCAACCCGCAGGACACGCTGTTCATCGCCGGCAACGTGCACCGCAGCTGCACCAACGGCATCGGCATCGTCGGCTTGACCGGCAACGGCCTCGACCTCGGCGGTTTCGGCAGCAACGGGCGCGTCGTGATCGGCGGCTCGAACGAGACAGGCTCGCTCTGCGCGCAGGAGCCTACCCACACCGTCTGGTCGCTCACGCGACAGGACAGTGAGCTGGCGGTCGCCGGACTCGTCGACACGCCCAACCAGGGCGGCGGCATCGACACCGACGGACTGCTCGTTCGCATCGACCGTGCAAGCGGCGCGTTGCGCAGTCTCGATGCGGTACCCGCCGGCGATGCCAATGGCCGCCTCGGTCGCGTGCGCCTGATCGGCATCAGTCCGGTCGGCCAGCGGCAATACATCGTGTCCGGCGAGATCACCAACGTCGCGATGCTGGGATCGGCTTACGTGTCTGCGCGCCTGCAGCCGGCCGACCGGCTGTTCTGGGACGGTTTCGACGTGTCGCACCAGGAGCAATGACGTAGCAAGCCACCTTCCGCCCGTTTCCGCCACGAGGATATCCACCGTGCACATGAAGCACAGCCTGCTGCTCGCCCTGACACTCGCGACCCCGCCCGCCCTCGCCCTCGACGCCGCCTGCGAACCGATCGTCGCCGCCTCGGAGCGCACCGCCGCGCAGCCCGCACGCCACAGCATCGCCGACGACGGCGACGGCACGCGCATGGAAGCGATCGTGCTCGACGGCACGTTCTACGTCTCCGTCGATGGCAGCTGGCGACGCATGCCCGTGGACCTGCGCGCCGCGGAGCGCAGGATCAATGCCGGCATGCGCGACGGCAGCATCGCCTTGTCCGACTGCCGTGCAGAAGGACGCGCCGACGTCGACGGGGTGGCGACCTCGGTGTTCGCGTATCGCGTCGCACTACGCGGACAGGTGCAGGACGAGGCGCGCCTGTTCGTCGGCGACGACGGCCTCGTGCATGCGCTGTCGTCGGACGACCACAAGGTGCGGTTCCGCTACAGCGGCATCACGGCCCCGAAGCTCTGACGACCATGCCATGCATCCTCCAGGGGCCGCCGCGCTGGCGGCCCCCGGGGCGGCGCGCTACCCTCGCGCGCCTATGACCGACTCCAACCGTTCCGACTTCACGCTCGAGCCCGACGACGGCGAGCGCCTCTCGAACCTCGCCGGCCCGTTCGACGAGCACCTGCGCCAGATCGAGTTGCGCCTCGGCGTCGAGATCGCCAACCGCGGCAACGTCTTCCGCGTGACCGGCGATCCGAAGACCGTGCAGATCGCCGCGCGCCTGCTGCGTCACCTCTACGCGCTCACCGCGACCGACGTGCTCGACGCGCATGCGCTCAACCTGCACCTGCAGGAATCGGGCGTCGAGGCGATCGCCGCCGAGGCGGCCGAAGGCGCGCAGGAGGTCGCGGTCAAGGTCAAGCGCGGCACGATCCGCGGCCGCGGCCCGAACCAGGCGCGCTACCTGCACGCGATCGCGACCAACGACATCAACTTCGGCATCGGTCCGGCCGGCACCGGCAAGACCTACCTCGCCGTCGCGATGGCGGTCGATGCGCTCAACGACAACCGTGCGCAGCGCCTGATCCTCGTGCGCCCCGCGGTCGAGGCCGGCGAGAAGCTCGGCTTCCTGCCCGGCGACCTCACCCAGAAGGTCGATCCCTACCTGCGCCCGCTGTACGACGCGCTCTACGAGATGCTCGGCATCGAGCGCGTGACCAAGCTCATCGAGCGCAACGTCATCGAGATCGCGCCGCTCGCCTACATGCGCGGCCGCACGCTCAACGACTCGTTCGTGATCCTCGACGAGGCGCAGAACACGACGACCGAGCAGATGAAGATGTTCCTCACGCGCATCGGCTTCGGTTCGGTCGCGGTGATCACGGGCGACGTGACCCAGACCGACCTGCCACGCCACATCAAGTCGGGCCTGCGCGACGCGATCGAGGTGCTGCGCGACGTCGACGGCATCAGCTTCACGTTCTTCAACGCCAAGGACGTCGTGCGCCATCCGCTCGTGCAGCGCATCGTGCGTGCCTACGAGTCGCGCGAGGACGCCGTACAGGCCGCCAAGGCGCTGGCCGGGAACACGCCGTCGTGACGCGCACATCGCTTTTCGCCGCCATCCTCGCCGCGATGCCGGCGATCGCGGGCGCACAGACCTACAGCGGCCCCGAAAGCGTCGAGTACCACGCGCGCCTGGATCGCCACCTCGTCAGCAATACCTCGGGCGGCAACATCCTCGCGCGTGCGGCCGACGGTACGCTGTCGCTGTTCACCGATGCCCCGACGTCGCCGTATGGCATCGAGCTGCTCGCCGGCACGCTGTTCGTGCTCGACAGCGGTCGCGTCAAGGGCTACGACATCGATACGGCCGCGCCCGTGCTCGATCTGCCCCTGACGGGCGCCTCGTTCCTCAACGGCATCACCTCGAACGGTGTCGACACGCTGTACGTCAGCGACTTCAGTGGGCGCAGGATCTACACCATCGATGTCGCCGATCTCGCGGTACCGGTCGTGTCGGCACCGGTGTCGACCGGCACGATCACGCCGAACGGTCTCGTCTACGACCGCGCCGGCAACCGCGTGCTCGTCGCGACCTGGGGCACCTCGGCCCGCTTGCTCGCGTTCGATCCCGTCGCGGGCACCACGCCGACCACGCTGATCCAGACCTCGCTCAACAACATCGACGGCATCACGCTCGACTGCAACGGCTCGATCGTCGTCGCCGCATGGAGCGGTTGCGGCACGTCGGGCGGCTGCCTGCGGCGCTTCGATCCGCCGTTCACGACGACGTCGCCGGCGCTGACCGTCGCGAACGGCCTTTCGAATCCGGCCGACATCGATTTCGCGTGGCCGCACGGACAGATCGCGGTTCCGGAGTCCGGCGCCAACCGCGTCACCCTCGTCAACGACGCGTGTGCGGGCTCGTTGTTCTACAGCGACTTCGAGCGCTGACGCGATGGCCACGCGCAAACCCGCATCCCCCGCGTTTGATGCGAAACCCGCCGCGACCACACCGTTCGTGTTCGTGCGCAACGAGACCGCGCGCGCCGGCGTGCCGCTGACCGCGACCTTCACGCGCTGGATCGAGGCCGCGCTGCGCGGCGCCGGACGGCGCAAGCGCGCCGAGGTCAACATCCTCGTCACCGACGGCGAACGCGGCCGCGCCTACAATCACCAGTACCGTCAGCGCGACTACGCGACCAACGTGCTGAGTTTCCCTTACGAGCCGATGCCGCACGAGAAGACCGCGCTGATCGGTGATCTCGTGATCTGCGCGCCCGTGGTCGCGATGGAGGCGATCGCGCAGGGCAAGCGCTCACGCGACCACTGGGCCCACATGACCGTGCACGGCGTGCTGCATCTCGTCGGCCACGACCACATCGACGACGCCGATGCCGAACGCATGGAGGCGCTCGAGCGGCGCATCCTCGCGGGACTCGGGATCGCGGATCCCTACCAGAGCGCGGAGTGAGTCAGTCGGCGTCCGGACCGGGCTCGATGCCGTCCGTGAAGATCGCGTCGCCGAAGACCGCGAATCCGCTCCGCCGCACGCCGTTCACGCCGTCGAATGCTCCTCCCACGAACACGCGGGCGGCGGAATCGACCACGATGGCGGAAACCCGGCTCCAGTTGATGCTCGTCGTGAGGGTCGCCATCCAGCCCGTGTCGACGACACCCGTGTCCTGCGCAAGTCGCGCGAGACCCGCGGCGGGAACAGCCGAGACCGACGTGAAATCACCCGCCAGATACAGCCGGCCCCCGTCATCCAGGGCCATGACCGTGACGGCGCCGTCAGTGGCGACCTGCCATGTCGGGTCGACTTCGGGGTTCCCATCCGTGCGGACACGCGCGACGTTGGCGCGCGGCTGGCCAGCGACCGTGTCGAAATACCCTGCCAGGTACAGTCGGTCCTGACGGTCGATCGCGAGGTCCACGATACCGGTACCGACCACATCGATCTTCCAGAGCGAGTCGACATCACCGGATCCGGATGTGGCCATGCGCTCGACGCCTAAGCCCACCACGGAATAGAGCCGGCGCTGCGAGTCCAGCGCAAGCGAGCGGCCGTATCCGCGCCTCAAGGCAGGCTTCCACTCCGGCACGATCTGTCCGGCACCTGCGCCGTCCACGGCGATCTTCACGATCGGGCGATCGTCCACATCGGGAAGTGCATTGAAGCGCCCCTTGACGAAAAGATGCTGCTGCCCGTCGAACAGCAGCGCCTCGATGTAGCCCCCCGAGAACTGCGGGTGGATCAGGGCGGGAGCCCACCCCGTGTCGAGGAGACCTTCGCCCTCGGACGAGATCCTGGCCAGTCGGCGGGCGGGCCTCCCTGCGATACGGAGGAAACTTCCCGAGATGTAGATGCCGCCACGATGGTCCGTTTCGATGACATCCACGGCCTCGTCGGGCGCCGGGTTCCAGACGGGGTCCACCGTGAGGTCCGGGCGGAGCTTGAGCAGGTGGGCACGCGGAACGCCCGCAGCCCACTGGAAGTAGCCCGCGACGATCATGCTTCCGTCCGCGAGCCGGATCATGTCCGTCACCAGCCCGGCACGCCCCACTTCCATCGCTCGCGCGGGCACCGTGGGATCCACGGGCGCCTGGAACAGGTTGAACGAATCCGTGTCGCCGATACGCGTGAACAGGCCTCCCAGCGCGAGCGCATGCCCGTCTCCGCCCGCCATCGCGGTGACGCTGCCGACGACGGCTTTCCTCGACGCGGTGTCTACCAGACCCGAATGCGGGTCCACCTGCAGCACCTCGCCCGGATGCATGGTGCCGTCGTCGTCGAGTGCTTCGCGAATCGCGACCCTCAACGTTCCGTCCATCAGACGCAGCGCCGCTACACTGCGGTCGATCCCCGGTGTCCAGCCGGGATCGATCGCGCCGCCGGATCCCACCGCGATGCGGGCGAGCCCGTCACGTCCCGTCGGCGCCCCCTGGGTGAGGCCCGTGCCGCCGATGAAAAGCGAGTCGGTTGCCGGATCCACGGCCAGGGCATGCACCTCGCCGATCGCTTGCGGGTTCCACGAGGCATCCACATCGCCGGACCCGTGCGTATCGATTCGCCACAGAGGTCGCGTTCCGGCACCCGCAGGCGCACGAAGGTTCTTTCCGCCGACGTAGAGTCGTCCCGCGGCGTCGAGCACCATGTCGCGCAGCGGGCCGCCGCTCAGGGGTTGCCACTGCGTGTCGACGACACCTGCCGCGGAAATCCTCATCAACAGCGAGGTCTGGGAGGCGACGTAGATCATGGATCGATCCGCGCTCACCGCCATGCGATGCGGGCGGTACAGGTTGGTCCCGGCCGCGGGCCAGTCGGGATCGACGGCTCCGAGCGCTTCCGGCTTGAATCTCGCGAACGACAGGCGCGTTTCGCCCTGGATCGCCTGGAAATCCCCGCCGACGTAAAGCGTGCCCGCGGCGTCCAGCGCGAGCGCCCTGACGACGCCGTCGGGGTTCGGCGTCCACGAGGTGTCGAGCCCGCCGTCCGGCAGGATCTTCGCGAGGTTGCGCACCGCGTGACCCTGGACTCGCGAAAATCCGCCGCCGATGACCAGCGATCCGTCGGCGAGGTGCACCATCGCATGGATCACGCCCGAATCGAGGAGCCCGAGATCGGGCGCGTCGAGCAAGGTGTCGTCGGCGGTGCGGGCCGGTACGGCCACGGCATGGAGAACGGCGCAGAGCGCCATCACGACGATGAACGTCGCTCGCGAGGTGAAGATCGTCACGTGTGGCCCCTGCGCGGATGACGCCGCGTCCCTGTGAGGATCAAGACTAGCACTCCGCGCAAGGTGCGCGAACGATCGCCTCTCGGCCGGTTCGAGAAGGCCGCCATGCGGCACCCGCCGGGATCCGGACCCGCCCTCCCCCGTGCGATGATCGCCCGATCGATCACCATGGCAGCGACTCCGATGAAGCCGTCATTCGCCCTGTCCTCGATCCGCCAGATCGCGATCACCGTGGCCGACGTCGACGCCGCGCTCGCGTTCTACCGCGACGTTCTCGGTCTCGCGTTCCTGTTCCGCGCGGGGCCGCAGCTCGCGTTCCTCGATGCGGACGGCGTGCGCCTCATGCTGACCACGCCGCAGGGCGCCGGCCAGGTCGGCGCGAACTCGATCCTGTATTTCCGCGCGGCCGACATCGTCGCCGCGCACGATGCGTTCGTCGCAAAAGGCGCGCTATCGGAGCGCGCGCCGCAGCTCGCCGCGCGCATGCCCGACCACGAACTCTGGACGGGCTTCCTGCGCGATCCGGACGGCAACCTCGTCGGGCTCATGGAAGAGAAGCCGTTGCCGGCCTGAGCGGCTCCCGCGAAGAAAGCGCGGGTTTCCGGCGCGCAACCGCGTAAGAGGACGCAACGTACCCTGCAGCGGAGCCTGCACATGCCCTTTTTCTTCGTCCGGCCGCCATGCCTCGGACGCCTGCTGATCCCGCTCGCCGTGCTCGCGGCGGCGCCCGTGCACGCGGCCCAGTACTTCCTCGTCGGCGCGATGGGACCCGATTCGCGCTGCCAGTACACCTCGATCCAGGCCGCGCTCAACGCGGCCGCGGCGAACGGTCCCGGCCTCGACTACGTCATGGTCGCCAACAACGCTGCTTACACGGGCCAGGCCCTGCAGGTCGGCGCGCAGTCGGTGCTGATCGAGGGCGGCTACGCCAACTGCGACCTCGATCTCGACGACATGCAACCCTTCGCGGACCTCGTCGGCAACGCCAACGATCCGGTGATCCGCATCGAGCCCTTCGTCTCCGGCAACCAGGACGTGCGCCTGAGCAACCTGCGCATCCGCGGCGGCGGACGTGACAGCGCCAACGGAGGCGGCCTGCGCGTGCAGACGTCGACGAACGCTCACGTGCAATTGTCGATCGAACGCACAGAGATCACCGGCAACCGCGCACAATCGGGTGGCGGCGTGCATGTGCAGCGCAGCGGAAACCCGGCCGGCAACATCGTCATGACGCTGCATCCGGGCACACGCATCCACGCCAACACGGCCGCGAGCAACGGCGGCGGCCTCAACCTGTGGGGCGGCAACGCGTTCATCGCCGCCGACGGGGTGCGCATCGACGACAACGTCGCGGCGGGTGGCGGTGGCGGCATCGCGACGTTGTCGGACACGTACATCGCGGTCGGCAATCCGGACATCGACCGCTATCCGGGCCGCACGGACGTCACCGGCGCGCGCATCGAGAACAACCGCGCGGGCACCAACGGCGGCGGCATCCTCCTGTCCGGCAACGGCACGACACTGGAGGCCCGCGAGATCATCGTCGACGGCAACAGCGCGGGCTTCGGCGGCGGCGGCATGGCCATCACCGACGGCGCCGTGCTCAGCATGATGCGCGACAGCCTCAACGCATTCGGCTGGTACTGCCCACCTGCGCGCGAGTGCACGCGCATCAGCAACAACCAGGTCGGCGACGCGATGGCGACCGGCAACAACGGCGGTGCGCTCGCGCTGTACGGAGCGGCCACCGCGCATCTGAACCAGACCCTGATCCGCGACAATCGTGCACAGGACGGCTCGGCCATCTTCATCAGCGGTGCCGGCGTGCTGCGCACGGAAGGCGTCGAGTTCAGCGGCAACCGGTCGTACGACTCGCCGAGCCAGAGCGGCGCGGTGATCCGTGCGCGCTACGTCGAGCCGAGCCCTTCGCCCGACCTGCGCGTCACGTTCTCCACGTTCGTCGACAACCAGCGTCGCCGCACCGACAACAGCCTGATGCCCGCGGTCGACATCATCGGCATCCAGGGTACGCGGCTGCTGGTCGTGAGTTCGGCGTTCTTCGATGCCGGCGTGACCATGTACAGCGAGTGGGGCGGCGACTGCCTGGTCGGCGGACTGACCGCACAGTTCGCGTCGAACGGCATCATCCCGCGCCGCACGTACACCGACCGTCCCTACGAGCGGATCTTCCTGGGCCCCTCGCGACGCGACTGGCGCCCGCGCTTCGACTCGCCGCTGACCGACGTCTGCGACACGCTCAACGCGACACCTGCGTTCCGCGACCGCGACCTGCAGATGCGTTGCCGTGACGAGGTCAAGCCGGATCGCTGGGGCACCTGCGACGCCGGAGAGTGGGAGAACGACCAGATCTTCGCGGCCGACATGGGACCATGAAGACGCCGTGGCGTGCGCGCACGGCCTGCCGACTCACGGCTCGCGCACGAGCCTGAAACCGACGTCGTCGAAGCCGCGTTCGGCGGGGATCGTGCGGGTCGCGTCGAGGGCGTCGGACGGACCGCTGCGCCACGAGCGGCCGACCACGAGGCGACGCGCGCAGGCTTTCCCGTTCGACGCATCGGCGCAATCGGACGTCCATTCGGCGACATTGCCGAACACGTCGTGCAGGCCGTAGGCGTTCGCACGGAAGCGGCCTGCGGGTGCCGTATGCGCGCGACCGTCGCCGCAGGCGTGACGCGTACCGCCCGATGCGCTGCGGTCGGCGACATTGCCGAGTTCGCAGGCACCGCCTCGCGCCGCGGACAGCTGCGCGACATGGCGCCATTCGGCGAGCGTCGGCAGGCGGTAGCGCTTGCCGGTAAGCTGCGACAGCCACGCCGCATAGGCTTGCGCGTCGTCGTGCGCGACGCAGACGACGGGCTCGTCCCTGCCCTGCGTGAAGCCGGGATCCTTCCAGTCGCGACGATCGAGCAGGCGCAGCGGCGACAGCATGCTGCGGCAACGCCCTGCCGCGCGACCTGTCTGCGTCGCGAAGGTCGTGTAGTCGCCCAGCAGCACCTCGTCGCGCATGACGTAGAGGCCGCCCGTCGATCCCTTGCGAGGTGGCACGAACAGCAGCGAGGGCCCGTTGCCGTCACGCGTGACGACGCCGGTGCGCGGCATCGCCGCGAGCGCCGTGCGCACGGGCGCGAGCACGTCGTCGGTCGCGCCGAGCGTGGCCGCGAACGCGAGCCATGCCGTCGCGTCATCGGCATCGTAAGCGGCGACCTGTGCACGCGCGCGCTCGACGGCGAGCGGCGCCGCACGCGCGGGCAAGGCCTCGAGCGCAGGCGATCCACGCCGGCCTGCGGCATCGGCGACGAGTCCGATCTGCTCGTGGCGCTCGCGCACCTTGGCGAGGCTCTCGCGCGGCAGTGCGGCGACGAGCGCATCGGCCGCCGCGGTGAATACCTCGTCGAGGCCGGCGGTCGCGCCGGCGTGGCCTGGCGCGCGACGCAGGATGTCGAGGTAGGTTTCCGAAGCGTTCGCGCCGGCCGGTGCGAACCACGCGCCGCTGTCGGCGTAGGTGCGCGCAGCCGCGAGTTCCGCCGCGAACGCGTCGTCCGCAGCGGATGCACCCGCCGCGTTCGCCTCGGGCACGAGGCCGATCGAGACCGGCTCGGGCGTCGGCTGGTTCATGCGCCAGGCCCGTGGCAGTGCGAGCGTGACGATCGACAGCGCGACGAGCGCACCGAACGCGACCAGCAGCGCCGGCGGTGAGGCGCGCACGAAGCTGCGCGCGCGACCGACCGGTCCCTGCGCACGACTCAGGTGGCGACGCACCGGCTCGAGCCCGCGCTGCATCGCCTGCGCGTTGCGGAAGCGCTGCTCGGGCTTCTTGGCCATCGCCTTGTCGACGAAGGCCTGCCAGTGCGCCTTCTCGGGCGGCAGGTCGGGCACCGGATCCTGCGCGTGCATGAGCGCGAGCGCGAGCGGATCGCTGGAATGGAACGGCAGCACGCCGGTCAGCAGCTCGTAGGTCAGCACGCCGAGGCTGTAGAGGTCGGCGCGGCCGTCGACGGTGCCCGCACGCGCCTGTTCGGGACTCATCTGTGCACCGCTGCCGATGACGAGGCCGTCGCCGGTCACGCGCGACATCGCCTGGTCGTGCGCGAGCGCGATGCCGAAATCGGCCAGCTGCGGGCGGTCCGCATTGTCGAACAGCACGTTCTCGGGCTTGACGTCGCGATGCACGATGCCGCGTGCGTGCGCGTAGCCGAGCGCATCGAGCAGCGCCGACACGAGCGCGGCGAGGCCGGTTTCGTCGTCGCGGTAGTCGCGCATGCTGAGGTCGCCGCGGGCGAGGTACGGCATGACGTAGTAGAGCTCGCCGTCGAGCGTGCGGCCGACCTCGTGGATGCCGACGATGCCGGGATGCTCGAGCTTGGCGATGATGCGTGCCTCGTGCTCGAAGCGCAGCACCTGCGCCTCGTCGACGTGGCGCAGCGGGCGCATGACCTTGATCGCGACCTCGCGGTCGAGCGATTCCTGCACGGCGAGGTAGACCATCGCCATGCCGCCGAGGCCGAGCCGGCGCACGACACGATAGCCCGCGATGCGCGGTGCGTGCGGCATCGCGTCGGGCGGCTCGATCGTGCGTTCGGAGTCGATCGCGATCACGGCATGGCCTGGTGGGCGGGTGTCCGGGGGCACACGCGGCGCGATCGTGAGACAAGCTGCAAGTGGATCCCCTGCCGCGCAGCCTAGCGCAGTCCGGCGACGGCGCCGTGAACGGCGGCTGTTCGCAGGGCGTGCGCGAGGTCGCAGAAACGGCGAAGCCGCCGGATCGCTCCGGCGGCTTCGACCTTCGTCACGTGGCGCGTGGGCTTACTTGAGCAGGCCCGCGAGCGTCTTGCCGAGGTCGGCGGGCGACTTGACCGTCGTCACGCCGGCCTTCTCGAGCGCCTCGAACTTGGCCTTGGCTGTGCCCTTGCCGCCCGAGATGATCGCACCGGCGTGGCCCATGCGCTTGCCGGCCGGGGCCGAGGCACCGGCAATGAACGACACGACCGGCTTCTTGACGTACTCGGCGATGAACTCGGCCGCTTCTTCCTCGGCGCTGCCGCCGATCTCGCCGACCATGATGATGCCCTCGGTCTGCGGATCGTCCTGGAACAGCTTGAGGCAGTCGATGAAGTTGAGGCCGTTGATCGGGTCGCCGCCGATGCCGATGCAGGTCGACTGGCCGAGGCCTTCGTTCGTGGTCTGGAACACCGCTTCGTACGTGAGCGTGCCCGAACGCGAGACGATGCCGACCTTGCCCGGCTTGTGGATGTGGCCCGGCATGATGCCGATCTTGCACTCGCCCGGCGTGATGACGCCCGGGCAGTTCGGCCCGATCAGCACCGTGTCCGGGTAGCGCTTGAGCACGTTCTTGACGCGCAGCATGTCGAGCACCGGGATGCCCTCGGTGATCGCGACGATCACCTTGATGCCCGCGTCGGCGGCCTCGAGGATCGCGTCGGCCGCGAACGGCGGCGGCACGAAGATTATCGACGCGTCGGCGCCGGTCTCGGCGACCGCGTCGGCGACCGTGTCGAACACGGGCAGCTCGATGTGCGTGGTGCCGCCCTTGCCCGGCGTCACGCCGCCGACCAGCTTGGTGCCGTAGTCCAGCGCCTGCGTGGAGTGGAACGTACCCTGCTGGCCGGTGAAGCCCTGGGTGATGACCTTGGTGTTCTTGTTGATCAAAACGCTCATGGATTCGTCCTCGCTCAGGCGGCCTTGACCGCGGCAACCGCCTTCTGCGCGGCATCGTTGAGATCAATGGCCGGCGTGATCTTGAGGCCGGAGTTGGCGAGCAGTTCGCGGCCCTTCTCGACGTTGGTGCCTTCGAGGCGCGCGATGACGGGGATCGTCAGGCCGACTTCCTTGACCGCGGCGATGATGCCTTCCGCGATGAGGTCGCAGCGCACGATGCCGCCGAAGATGTTGACGAGGATCGCCTCGACCTTGTCCGAGGACAGGATCAGCTTGAACGCCTCGGTCACGCGCTCCTTGGTCGCGCCGCCGCCGACGTCGAGGAAGTTGGCGGGCTCGGCGCCGGCCAGCTTGATCACGTCCATCGTCGCCATCGCGAGGCCGGCACCGTTGACCATGCAGCCGATGTTGCCGTCCATCGTGACGTAGTTGAGGTTGTTCTTGACCGCGGCCGCTTCGGCCGGGTCTTCCTGCGTCTCGTCGCGCATCGCGGCGAGGTCGGCGTGGCGGAACTCGGCGTTGTCGTCCGAATCGACCTTGCCGTCGAGCGCGGCGAGGTTGCCGTCGGTCAGGATCGCGAGCGGGTTGAGCTCGACGAGGGCGAGATCCTGCTCGTTGAACAGGCGGTAGAGGCCGCTCATGATCTTGGCGAGCTGACCGGCCTGCTTGGCGTTGAGGCCCATGTCGAACGCGAGGCGGCGCGCGTGGTACGGCTGCACGCCTTCGACGAAGTCGACTTCGAGGGTGTGGATGTCGTCCGGCGTCTCGGCGGCGACCTGCTCGATGTCGACGCCACCCTGCGCGGAGGCGATGAACGAGATCGTCTTGCTGCCGCGATCGACGAGGATCGACAGGTACAGCTCCTTGGCGATCTCGCCGGCCTCGGTGACGAGCACGAGGTTCACGGGCAGCGCGCGGCCGGCCGACTGGTAGGTCTCGATGTTGCGGCCGAGCATGCCGGCCGCAGCCGTCTTCACGTCGTCGACCGTCTTGCAGAACTTGACGCCGCCCGCCTTGCCGCGGCCGCCGGCGTGGATCTGCGCCTTGACCATCCAGGGCCCGTTGCCGAGCGACTGCGCGACTTCGACCGCCTGTTCGGGCGTCGAAGCGACCTTTCCGGCCGGAACCGGAATGCCATACCTGGCGAACAACTCCTTGGCCTGATACTCGTGGAAGTTCATGCATGCACCTTCTTGGAAGACGTGCCGCCGGCGCGATCCTGGCGGACCACGCACGGCCGGAAGCGGGGAAAACCCGTGCCGGCGAGGCGCCGACCCGGGACAAAGCGCCGCATAGTTTGGCCCCTCATTGCTGCGAAAGCAAAACCCGCGAGGCCCCGGCGTGGCCTTGTCGCGAGCCCGGGCGTGCTGCAATGCGGGCCGGGCCGGAATGCAAGGCCCATCGGGCATGCCCGCCACCCGAGGGGCGGCGGGCCAGGGCCCTCACTCGAAGCCGTGCGCGAAGACGCGGTCGTTGCCGACCTGGATCGTCCACGTACGCGAATGCACCACGAGGCCGTCGGCCATCGACGCCGCGACGAACGGGGTCTGGTCGGTCGCGCGCAGCTCGAGCGTGCGCGTGGCCGGCGTCGCGCCCATCTGCTGGAACAGGTAGGTCTCGCCGGTCGCGCCCGCGATCGGCGCGCCGTCGAGGTACCACTGCAGGGCGACGCTACCGGTGACCGGACGCAGGATGTCGGCCGAGAACGTCGCCTGCGTGCCGGCCTGGTAGGCCACCGGCGCAGCGGGTGATGGCACCTCGCTGCCCGGCTCGATCAGGTCGATGCCGCCCGCCGGCACGCCGAAGCCGCCGCGGTACAGGCGCTTGACGTACTCCTGCCGGCATACCGTGCAGAACGTCGTGATCAACGAGCGCATGAGGCAGGTGTTGTGCACGGGCCGGTACATGCCGCTGGTCTGGTAGCGCGCGCCCTGGAACAGGCCCGTGCCGGGCGTGCCCGACGGCGTCGGGATCGCGATGCCCGGCGTGAACCAGGTGCGCCATTTCACGAGCGCGGGATCGGTCTGGTTGGTGACGTTCGCCTCGCAGTTCGGCGTCGCGCCCGTGTCGCTGCAGGCCGGGAAGCCCGGGTACGGCGAGTCGTACTCGTCGGCGAGGCGATGGAAGCTGTGACCGTACTCGTGGATGACGACCTTCGGTGCCTCGCCGTGTGCCGACGTGACCGCGAAACTGCCGCCCGCGCCGCCGTAGACGGGATCGTTGACCGTGACGAGGATGTGGTCCCAGTCCGGGTAGCCTGCCGCGGCCGCGTAGAGCTTGGTGCCGTTGACCGTGAGCAGGCGATGGATCTGCGAGGTGCAGTACTTTGCATCGAACGCGGTGTCGACGAACGTGCCTGCGGCGGGATCGTTCTGCGCCGTCGTGTCCGCACAGCAGGTCGCGGTCGTGCAGCCGGCCTGGTAGGGCGGGTGGTCCGCGCCCGACTGCACCGAAGCGACGAAGCCGGTACGCCAGTTCACGAAGTTCGCGTACTCCTTGTACGGCGACACGTTGAACATCGCCGTGCGCAGGTTGGCCGCCTGGGTGTTGAACGTGGCCTGCTGTGCGGCCGTGTAGCCGTCGCCGAGCACGAGCACGTCGACGCGGTTGCCGGACGGACCGGACGGCTCGCCTTCGGTCGCCTCGACACGCGCCAGCGGTGTGCCCGCGAGCGGCAGGCGGTCGGCCTCGCGCGCGAGCGCGGCGAGATCGAGCTGCTGCATGCCCGCGTCGGTCACGATCTCGATGACGCCGCCCTCGGCGACCGGCACGCGCAGCACGAACGCACGCGCGTCGTCCTCGATGTTGGCGTGGTGCTCGATCGTCTCGCCGTCGTGGCCCGCGAACTCGGCACGCAGGAAGCGCGGCACCTCGACCTGGCGATCCGCGCCGCGCACGCCGTCGCGCACGGGACGCCAGGTCACGCGCTCGGTCTCGGTATCCGAGGCACGCCAGGCATCACGCCGCGCACTCGCGTCGGCCGCGATCTCGACCTGCGCATGGAACACCGGCACGGCCTGTCCGGCATGGTCCAGCTCGAACACCACGTAATGCGCGGGCACCGCCCAGGCCGCACCGGCCCAGCCGAGCCCCGCCAGCACTGCCCCGCTCCATCGCCGAATCGTGCGCATGGCCGCTCCCCGTCCTTTCGTGGCCGCCAAGAGTGCCATCGGGGTGACGCGTTGTCTGCCCGGGCATCCCTCTGCCAACCGCGCCGCCGTGCACGTCGAACGGGACGTCAGGGCCCGTCGAATCCGTTCGCGAAGAGTTTCTCGGAGAAGCGGGCGAGTCCGTCACGACGTTCGCCGCCGATCGAGGTGAAGCGGCCGCCCGTCCAGATGTCGCCCCGACGGTCGGTGGCGAGCGCCTGAAGGGGTTCATCGGACGTGATTCGCCAGCCCGGATCGACCACGCCATCGGATCCGGTGGTCATGCGCACGAGATGGAACGGCGGCATCTCCACGCTGCTTCCGAAAAGCGTACCGGAGGCGTGCAGGGTACCGTCAGCATCGATCGCGAGCTCATGTACGGCGTCAAAGAACGGCTCCCTCGGCCACGACGAGTCGACCGGCGCTCCAGGTGTGTCGGAGATTCGCAAGAGGCCACCAAGAGTCCCATGCCTGCCGGACAGACCGACGTGCAAACGGCCGGCTGGATCGAGGGCGAGCGCCCTGACAGACCATGGCAAAACGGGATGTCAGTCCGCATGAGCGTCTCCCGGACCCGACGCGTGCAGCTTGGCGATCAGCTCACGTGGCTGGCCACCGATCGACCCAGGGCCGCTGCTGCCGTTGATATGGAAAGCTCCGGCGACGTATACCGAATCGCCGTGCACCGCAAGGTGCGTCACCCAATCGTTGGGCGCCGGATTCCAATCCAGGTCGAGCGCACCGGACTGCCCATTCATCTTGGCAAGATTTCTCCTCGGAATGCCTTGCACGCTGTGAATGGAGCCGCCTACGAATACATCACCCTCTGATCCCACTGCCAACGCGAAGGGCGTGCCGCTGATGTCGGCCCGCCATGCGGCATGCGGAGCGCCGGCAGGATCAAGCTTGGCGATCCGGGATCGCTCCGCTGTACCGACATGCGAGAAACCGCCCGCAGCGTACAGGCCTCCATCGGGGGACTTTGCCAGCAGATTGACGACTCCATCGAACGACGGTTGCCAATCCGGATCCAGCCCGCCGTCCGCATCGAAGCGCGCGGCGTGGTAACGCGGCTCACCCCCGACCTTGTGAAAGAACCCGCCGACATACGTTCCTCCGTCCGGAGCGGCGAGTATCGCGTTGACGGAGGCACGCGAAGTGACGTCGGCACTGCCTTCGACGAGCGCGCCGCCTGCGATGTGCGCCAGACCGAGCCGCATGTCACCGGCAAGCTTGAAGAAATTGCCGCCCGCAAGAACGTTGCCGGCGTTCCGGGCCAAGAGGGAAAAAACGTCCCCCTGAGCCGCCACCGACCATATCGTGCTGCCGCCACCGGACGTGTCGAGTGCGCTCACATAACCGCTGCCGGCGACATGGACCACGCCCTCGCCACCTGTGGCGATCGACCTCGGCATGGTCGGTACGGAAGGCCTCCACGTCGCATCGACCTCTCCCGAGGTCTCGGACAACCTGACCAGATGGGCTTGCGCGAATCCGCCCACGAGGGTGAACGTCCCTGCTGCGTAGAGTTTGCCGTCCATGTCTGACACAAGCGAGAAGACAGGATCATCCATCAAGGGGCCCCACGCGTCGCTCGCCGCGCCCTGCGGGCTGATCCGCATGATGCGACGCATGTACGATCCGGTTTCACCGATACCTGCGGCGACGAAGACGCTGCCGTCGGAACCGACCGCGACCGCCCTGGCTCCTGCGACCACTGGAGCCCAGGAAAGGTCCAAGGCACCCGCTCCATCGGCGTAGAGCCTCGCGATGTTGTGCCTGGTGACGAGGTTGACCGACGAGAATGCGCCGATAATGATCACGCCGCCGCGTCCGTCGACTGCGATGCCGAGCAACTGCAGCGACGAGACTTCGGGCGCCCAATCGGGATCGACGACGCCCGAAGCCCGGATCTTCGCGAGAGCTATCCGGGTGATTCCATCGACGCTGCGCAAGTCCCCTGCCACGAAGACGTCACCCGACGCGTCCACCGCGATGGAACGCACGACACCGTAAACACGTGGCGCCCACGCCGGATCCACCGAGCCGTCCGGCGCGAGGCGCGCGAGGTTGGAGCGCGGCACGCCGGCCACGCCGGTGAACAGGCCGCCGATGATCGTGCCGCCCGAAGGATCCTTCGCGATCGCGTACACCGAGCCGCGCGCGACGATCGATACGTCCGGTGTCGCCGAAGGGACGACTTGCTGGGACCTGGCGGGCGCGGCCACACTGGCGAGCGCGCACGCGACGAAGATCGAGGCTAGGCCCCGCATGCCGTTCATCATTCCGTTGTCCCCTGTTGCGTCCGTGCGGTCGATCGCCGGAAGGGTGGGATCGTAACGTACCCGGCCGTGCGTCTCACGCCGCGCGACTGGAATCCGCGACGTTGCGCCCCCAGATCCGTCCTCCGGCCGCCACGCTATAGTGACGAGTTCGGCCCTCCTCCCGCACCGGTACCGACCCACCCATGGACACGATCCGCATCCGCGGCGCGCGTACGCACAACCTCAAGAACATCGACATCGACCTGCCGCGCGATGCGCTCATCGTCATCACGGGCCTGTCGGGTTCGGGCAAGTCCTCGCTCGCGTTCGACACGATCTACGCCGAGGGCCAGCGCCGCTATGTCGAGTCGTTGTCGGCGTATGCGCGGCAATTCCTGTCGGTCATGGAGAAGCCGGACCTCGACCACATCGAGGGCCTGAGCCCGGCGATCTCGATCGAGCAGAAGTCGACCTCGCACAACCCGCGCTCGACGGTCGGCACGATCACCGAGGTCTACGACTACCTGCGCCTGCTCTACGCACGCGTCGGCACGCCGCGCTGCCCGGACCACGGCACGCCGCTCGAGGCACAGACCGTGAGCCAGATGGTCGACGCCGCCCTCGCGCTCGATCCGGAGAAGCGCTGGGCGCTGCTCGCGCCGGTCGTGCGCGAGCGCAAGGGCGAGCACGTGCAGGTCTTCGACCAGCTGCGCGCGCAGGGTTTCGTGCGCGCGCGCGTCGACGGCGTCACCTACGAGCTCGACGCGGTGCCGCCGCTGGCGCTGCGCCAGAAGCACACGATCGAGGCGGTGGTCGACCGCTTCCGCGCGCGCGAGGACATCAAGCAGCGCCTCGCCGAATCGTTCGAGACCGCGCTGCGCCTCGGCGACGGCATCGCGCTGCTCGTCGACAACGACGACGAGGCCGCCGCGCCGACGACGTTCTCGTCGCGCTTCTCGTGCCCGGTCTGCGACTACTCGCTGCCCGAACTCGAGCCGCGCCTGTTCTCGTTCAACTCGCCGATCGGCGCCTGCCCGTCCTGCGACGGCCTCGGCGTGACCCAGTTCTTCGATCCGCAGCGCGTGGTCGGCCACCCGAACCTGGCCTTGTCGGCCGGCGCGGTGCGCGGCTGGGACCGCCGCAACATGTACTACTTCCAGATGATCCAGTCGCTGGCCAAGCATTACGGCTTCGACGTCGACGCGCCGTGGGAGAAGCTGCCCAAGGCCGCGCGCGAGGCCGTGCTCAACGGCTCGGGCAAGGAACAGATCACCTTCAACTACGTCGCCGAGAACGGCCGCAAGGTGCAGCGCAAGCACGCGTTCGAGGGCATCATCCCGAACCTCGAGCGGCGCTACCGCGAAACCGAATCGCCGGCCGTGCGCGAGGAGATCGCCAAGTACATCAGCCCGCGCGCCTGTCCGGACTGCGGCGGCCAGCGCCTCAACCGCAGCGCGCGCAACGTGTTCGTCGGCGAGAGCAACCTGTCCACGCTGACCGCGCTGCCGATCGACCGCTCGCTGGCCTATTTCGACGGCCTCGTGCTGGCCGGCTGGCGCGCCGAAATCGCCGCCAAGATCGTCAAGGAGATCCGCGAGCGCCTGACCTTCCTCGTCGACGTCGGCCTCGACTACCTCACGCTCGACCGCCAGGCCGATTCGCTGTCGGGCGGCGAGGCGCAGCGCATCCGCCTCGCCAGCCAGATCGGCGCCGGCCTCGTCGGCGTCATGTACGTGCTCGACGAGCCCTCGATCGGCCTGCACCAGCGCGACAACGAGCGCCTGCTCGGCACGCTCGAGCGCCTGCGCGGGCTCGGCAACACGGTGATCGTCGTCGAGCACGACGAGGACGCGATACGCGCCGCCGACCACGTCGTCGACATCGGCCCCGGTGCCGGCGTGCACGGCGGCGAGATCGTCGCCCAGGGCACGCTCGCCGACCTGCTCGCCTCGCCGCGTTCGCTGACCGGCCAGTACCTCTCGGGCAAGCGCCGCATCGAGGTGCCGAAGGAACGCCGCGTGCCCGATCCCGAGCGCATGCTGCGCGTGCTCGGCGCGACCGGCAACAACCTCAAGAACGTCGACCTCGAGATCCCGGCCGGCCTGTTCACCTGCGTCACCGGCGTGTCGGGTTCGGGCAAGTCGACGCTCGTCAACGACACGCTGTTCCGCATCACCGCGGCCGAGCTCAACGGCGCCAACGAGAAGCCCGCGCCGTACCGCGAGGTGCAGGGTCTGGACCAGTTCGACAAGGTCGTCGACATCGACCAGTCGCCGATCGGCCGCACGCCGCGCTCGAACCCGGCCACCTACACGGGCCTGTTCACGCCGTTGCGCGAACTGTTCGCGCAGGTGCCGGAATCGCGCGCGCGCGGCTACGGCCCGGGCCGCTTCAGCTTCAACGTCAAGGGTGGACGCTGCGAGGCCTGCGAAGGCGACGGCCTGATCAAGGTCGAGATGCACTTCCTGCCCGACGTCTACGTGCCCTGCGACGTCTGCCACGGCAAGCGCTACAACCGCGAGACGCTCGAGATCACCTACAAGGGCCACACGATCGCCGACGTGCTCGACATGACCGTCGAAGACGCGACGGCGCTGTTCAAGCCCGTGCCGATGCTCGCGCGCAAGCTCGAGACGCTGCTCGATGTCGGCCTCGGCTACATCAAGCTCGGCCAGAGCGCGACCACGCTGTCGGGCGGAGAGGCGCAGCGCGTCAAGCTCTCGCGCGAGCTCAGCAAGCGCGACACGGGCCGCACGCTGTACATCCTCGACGAGCCGACCACGGGCCTGCACTTCCACGACATCGAACAGCTGCTCGAGGTGCTGCACCGCCTGTCCGAGGACGGCAACACGGTGGTCGTGATCGAGCACAACCTCGACGTGATCAAGACCGCGGACTGGATCGTCGACCTCGGCCCCGAGGGCGGCAGCGGCGGCGGCACGATCCTCGCGACCGGCACGCCCGAACAGATCGCCAAGGCCAAGGCCTCGCACACGGGCCGCTTCCTCGCGCGCACGCTGGCCGAGGCGAAGAAGAAGCCGAAGGCCGCATGAGCGACATCCCGATGAAAGCGCTCGCGCGCGTGCCGATCCGCATCCGCTGGCGCGATCTCGATGCCTACGACCACGTCAACAACGCGACCTACCTGACCTATCTCGAGGAGGCCCGCCTGCACTGGCTGACCTCGCTCGAGGGCACCTGGCTCGGCGACACGATGAAGCCCGTCGTCGCCGCGACCACGCTCAACTTCCGCCGCCAGCTGCAATGGCCCGGCGAGGTCGTCGTCGAACTCGCGGTCGAGCGCCTCGGCAACCGGTCGCTGACGATCGCGCACCGCTTCATCGATGCCGACGGCACGCTGTACGGCGACGGCAACGTCGTCATGGTCTGGATCGACCCCGCCGACGGCCGTTCGGTCGCCCTGCCCGACGCGGTGCGAAGCGCCTGCAGCTGATCGGTGCCGCGGGCGCCTGAACGGCGCCTGCGGCGTGCCTGTGCACGACCGCGCTGCGATGCGACAATCGAGGCCGTTTCGGCGCCCTCCACGGTCGCCTCCCACGGCGGACAGGCATGCAGGACACACCCGAGAACCGCGCTGCAGCAGCGACACCGATCGATGCGGGCATCGAGCCCGGCACCCTCCAGCTCGGCATCAACGGCAAACCGTTCTTCCACAGCGGCGACGCGACGATGCCGCTGCTGTGGTTCCTGCGCGACGTGCTGCGCCTGACCGGCACCAAGTACGCCTGCGGTGTCGGCACCTGTGGCGCCTGCACCGTGCTCGTCGACGGCAAGGCCGCGCGCGCGTGCATGGTGCCGATGCTCGAAGCCGCCGGCCGCGAGATCACGACGATCGAAGGCCTCGAGCGCGACGGCCTGCACCCCGTGCAGCAGGCCTGGATCGAGAACGACGTCGTGCAGTGCGGCTACTGCCAGTCCGGCCAGATCATGGCTGCGGTGGACCTGCTGCGTCGCAAGCCGCGCCCGAGCGAGGACGACATCGCGCAGATCGGCAACCTGTGCCGCTGCGGCACGTACCCGCGCGTGCGCAGCGCGATCCAGCGCGCCGCCGAACTGACGCGGGCCAAGCGCACGTGAGCGGCGCCTTCGATGCCTCGCGCCGGCGCTTCCTGCGCATCGGCCTGACCGCTTCCGGCGCGCTGGTCGTCGGCTTCAGACTCGACGACGCGCTCGCGCAGTCGTCGTCGGTGCCGCCCGACCTGCTCGGCGACGAACTCACCGAACTCACCGCGTTCGTCATGATCGAACGCGGCAACCGCGTCGTGATCGGCGCGCCGGCCTGCGAAACCGGCCAGGGCGCGATCACCGCGTACCCGATGCTGGTCGCCGAGGAGCTCGGCGTGGCCTGGCCGCAGGTGCGCGTGACCCAGCTGGCGTACGGCTATCGCGAAACCGACGGCAACGCCTCGAACCGTTTCGGCAACCAGTCCGGCGCGATCGCCAACCCGATCGGCGAAGCGTGGACGGCGCTGCGCACGGCCGGCGCGACCGCGCGCGCGATGCTCGTCGCGGCCGCGGCGCGCGAGTGGAGCCTGCCGGTCGAGCAGCTGCGCACGGCCGAAGGCCACGTCATCGCACCCGATGATCGACGCATCAGCTACGGCGCGCTCGCGCGCGGTGCCGCTTCGCAGCCGCCGCCCGCCCAGGCGCCGGCGCTCAAGGATCCGGCGACGTTCACGCTGCTCGGCACGCCCGTGCGCACGACCGACGTGCGCAACGTCGTCACGGGCCGCACGCGCTACGCGAGCGACGATTTCCTGTCGGGCGGCCTGATCGCGGTCGTGCTGCGCTGCCCGCACCTCGGTGGTCGCCTCGAGAGCGTCGACGAAGCCGCCGCACGCAAGGTCCCCGGCGTGCGCGAGATCGTGGTGCTCGAACCCGCTGCGGCCAACACGACGATCGACGGGCCGTCCGCCGCGGGCATCGCCGTCGTCGCCGAATCGACCTGGGCGGCATTGCAGGGCCGTGCGGCGCTCGTGCCCGTGTGGACGCCCGGCCCGTTTCCCGAAGAATCCAACGCCACGCTCGCCGCGACCGCGCATGCACTTCTCGATGCGGCGACCGATGGCGTGGTCGTGCGCCAGGAAGGCGACATGCCCGGCTCGCGCAAGCGCGCGCGCCTGTCCTTGTCGGCACGCTACGAGCTGCCGTTCCTCGCCCACGCGACGATGGAACCGCCCAGCGCGGCGATCGAGCTGCGCCAGGACGGTGCGCTGCTGATTGCCGGCATCGAAGACCCCGATGCCGCGTCGGCGTTGATCGCCGAGCTCACCGGCCTGCCGCGGTCGGGCATCGAGATCCGCCTGCCGCGGTCGGGCGGCAGCTTCGGTCGCCGCCTGCGCAACGACTTCGTCGCCGAAGCCGTGCAGGTCGCCAAGGCCGTCGGCAAGCCGGTCAAGCTCGTGTGGACGCGCGAGGACGATCTCGCCAACGACCGCTACCGTCCGTTCGGCCTGCATGCGATGACGGCGACGCTCGATCGCGCCAACCGCATCGCCGGCTGGTCGCATCATTGCGCCGCGACGCCGGCCAGCGGCCGCGAAGCCGGCGCACCGGCGTGGCGCGGCTGCGTGTCGGCCGAGGCGTTTCCCGCCGGCTTCGTCGAGCATCTCGACACGCAGTTCCACGCGCTCGAGTCGGGGTTGCCGCGACACGACATGCGCAAGCTGCGGCATGGTTTCGACACGTTCGCGACGCAGTGCTTCCTCGACGAGATCGCCTTCGAAACGCGCCGCGACCCCGTGCGCCTGCGCCTGGACATGCTCGGCGAACCGCGCGAGGTGCCGGCCGGCGAAGGCGGCATCATGTTCGACACCGGCCGCATGGCGGCCGTGCTGTCGGCCTGCGCCGAGCGCATCCAGTGGTCGACGAAGCGCACCGACGGCCACGGCCTCGGCATCGCCTGTCACGCGACCGGAGGCGGCTATGTCGCCCATGCGTTCGAGATCGGCATGGACGGCGAGCGCGTGCGCATCCATCGCGCCGTCTGCGTCGTCGACGTCGGTCGCGTGATCAACCCGCTCGGCCTCGAGAACCGCGTCGCGTCGGCCGTCGTCGACGGCTTGTCGACCGCGCTCAACCTCGCCGTCACGGTCAAGGCCGGCCAGGTGCAGCAGAAGAACTTCCCCGACTACCGATTGCTCACCGCTGCCGGCGCGCCGCCGAAGGTCGAGGTGCATGCGCTGCCGTCGACGCTCGATCCGGTCGGTGTCGGCGAACTCGCCACGTCGAGCGTCGCAGCGGCGCTCGCCAACGCGATCTTCGCGACCACGACCGTGCGCGTGCGCAAGCTGCCGCTGATGCCGGAGCTGCTGCGCATGCTGTGAAGCGGCGCGTCCTGCATGGCGTGGCCCGATATCACATGCGCCAAGCGCAGGGCGGAACCCGCGCAGCGGATTCCGCCATCACTCGGTGACGACCAATCCACGTTGCGTCGACCTCGGTGCAGGCAAGCACGTCGAAGCCTGGGGTCAGGTTCATTTGCCCGGACGTGCAACCGAGCTCCGACGCATCCACCCGACCAATGAACCTGACCCCGGGCGCCCGCTCGTCACGAGGCCGCACCCTCATCCGGCCCTTCGGGCCACCCCGTATCGGGGACGGGGCAGGCTCTTCTCCCGGAGGGAGAAGGGAAACGCCATGCGACGCCTCAGGCGTACCGCTGCAGCGTCGCCGCCGCGCCGGCCGGTTCGATGTCGTCGTCCCAGTCTTCCATGAGCACGAGCATCACGAGCTTCTCGAACTCGGCTGCGAAGCGCTGGGCGACCGCATCGGGATCGCGCACGCGCTTGGCGTCGCCGATCAGGCCGAAATGCACGTTGCCGTTGTAGCTCAGGATCGACAAGCCGACGCCGATCGAACCCGACTGCGGCACCCAGAACATGAGTTCGCGCACCTCGGCACCGGCGAGGTAGAGCGGCTGCTGCGGGCCCGGAACGTTGGTCGCGACCGCGGTGGCCTTGCGGCTGAACAGTTCGAGTGCAGGACCCTGCAGCGCCTGCGGACCCATGCCGAGCAGCGCGAGCAGGCCGAGCGTGACGAAGGCCTGCCGCGAGCGCTTGAGCTCCTGCATGCTCGCGGTGATGCGCTGCAGGCGTCGCAGCGGATTGCCTTCGCCGACCGGCAGGTCGAGGAAGACGAGGCCGAAATGGTTGCCGAGCTTCTTGGCGTGCTCGAGCGGACGCAGATTGACCGGCACGGTCGCGCGGATCGTCAGGCCGTCGACATCCTGGCCCTGGTCGAGCAGGTAACCGCGCAGCGCGCCGGTCGCACACGCGAGCAGCACGTCGTTGACGGTGCAGCCGAGCACCTTGCCGAGCGTCTTGACGTCCTCGAGCGGCAGCGGATCGGCCCAGGCCACGCGCTTGACCACGCCGAGCGGCCCCTTGAGCAGCGTCGGCGGATCGTCGGGCAGGCTCAGCGCGATCGCGAGTTCGCGCGTGATCTCGCCACCCTCGCGAGCGACGTCCGCCGCGACGGCAGGATCGGCGAGCATCGCGGCGGCCTTCTCCCACACGCGGTTGCCGATCTTCATCGCCTTGCCGAGGCCGGCCTGCGCAGGCTCGAGCATGCGCTGCCAGACGTTGCCGCCGTCACGCTGCAGCCAGGTGCGCGCGAGCTCGGCGTGCTTCTCGGGATCCGGCGCGGTGTCGGTCAGCGACAGCATGACCTGCACGAGGGCGAGGCCATCCGCATAGCAGTGGTGGATGCGCGCGACGAGCACGCTGCCGCCGCGGTAGTTCTCGATGAGGTGGAACTGCCACAGCGGCTTGGAATGATCGAGCGGCGTCGACGCGAGTTCGCCGACGAAGGCCTCGAGCTCGGGCTTGTCGGCCGCGCCCGGCAACGCCGCGAGGCGCACGTGCCAGTCGAGGTCGAAATCGGCGTCGAGTTCCCAGTACGCCGACGACGGCGTATTGACCGCCTTGTGGCGGAAGCGGCGGTAGGCGAGGAAGCGTTCGCCGAGCAGCGCGCGCACGGCGGGCAGATCGAGACGACCGGCGAACATGAAGACGCCGGTGATCATCATGAGGTTGGTCGGACGCTCCATGCGCAGCCAGGCCGTGTCGACCTTGGACATCGCCTCGCGCGTACGACCCTTGGTTTCGAACATGCGCTCCTCCCGTGGCCGCGTCCGGCGCTGCATCGCAACACGCTGCGCGCCGTGGCGGACGACGGGCTAGCATCCGGGTCCGCCGTGCAAAACGCAACGGCGGACGCCGCGCTCAGTCCTCCAGACGCGGCAGCAGGTGCAGCACGACGAGCGCCACGAGCGTGGCCACGGCGGTCGCGGCGGCGAGCGGCGCCGGGCCTGCGGCGATCCACGGCGCGACGAGCAAGGTGCCGCCGCCGGCCACCGCGAGCACGAACACGATCACGAGCGCGGCGCCGCGTGCATCGTCTCCGCGCGCGGCGACGATCGCGCGATGGAAGCCCGGCGGCCCGCGCAGGCCGAGTCCCAGGCCGACGATCGCGAACAGCGCCGCGAGCACGCGCGGCCCGGGATCGCCCATCGTCGACGCCATCGTCATCGCGACCGCACCGGCCGCCGCGATCGCGGTGCCGGTCGCGATCATGCGCTCGGTGCCGAAGCGGCGCGCGAGACGACCGGCGAGGTTCGCCGCGACGATGAACACGGCGATGCAGGTCACCTGCAGCACGACGAAGTCGTCGAGCGTGCCGCGCATCGGCCCGGTCATGACCGCCGGTGCGCCGAACACGAACACGAGCAGGCCGCCGAGCACGAGCGCCTGGCTCGTCGCGTAACGCAGGTAGGTGCGATCGCGCAGCAGCGAGGCGTAGCTTCCGCCGCCGTCGGCACGCGCCGGCACCGGCAGTCGCGCACGCAGAGCGACGACGATCCCGGCGAGCAGCAGTGCGAGCACGCCGATCACGATGAACGACGAGGTCCATCCACCGCGTGCGAGCAACCACGCGCCGAGCACCGGCGCGAGCGCGGGCACGAGCGCCTCGATGCTGCCGAGCCGTCCCAGCGCACCGACCGCGGCGTCACCGTCGTAGAGCCGGCGCAGGAACCCCGGCGCGAGCACCGCCGCAGCCGATCCTGCCACGCCCTGCACGACGCGCAACGCGACGAGTGCCTCGAGCGACGTACACGCGAGCGTGAGCAACGAACTCGCGCCATACGCCGCGAGCGACCACGCGAGCACGTCACGTGCGTCGAAACGCGCGGCGAGCCGGCCGAACAGCAGCAGACCGACCGCCGAGCCGAGCACGAACGCGGCGAGCACCTGCTGCGCCTGCGCCGTGTCGCCGCCGAGCACGGACGGCAGCGACGGCACCGCCGGCAGCACGAGATCGGTGCCGGCCAGCCCGACGATCGTCGCCGCCGTGACGAGCACGAAGCCCCCCGTGGCCGCGATGGTCGCCGCCGCGCCGTGCGCGTCGCTCCTTCCTCGATCCATCGTTATCCCCTTCCCCGCTGGATGCACGCACGCGCCTGCCGGTGCGCCGCCGTCGCGTGATCGAACGTTAACGCGGAACCGATGCCGTGCGCCGTTCCGACCGAAGCGCCGGCATGCCGGCGCGCCGGCACACGTCAGGCCTTCGGCAGCGACTGGTACTTCGCGAGCGCGTCGCCGCGCGAGTCGGCGAGGTCGACGATCGGCCCCGGATAGCCCGTGCGCGCGAGGATCGCCGGATCGGTCCACGGCCGGTGGATCAGCTTCGCGGGCACGTCGGCGAGTTCGCGTACCCAGGTCCGCACGTAGGCGCCGTCGGGATCGAACTTCTCGCCCTGCGTGACAGGATTGAAGATGCGGAAGTACGGCGCGGCGTCGACGCCGGTGCCGGCGGTCCACTGCCAGCCCTGCGCGTTGTTGGCGAGGTCGGCGTCGACCAGCGTGTCCCAGAACCAGCGCGCGCCGTGCAGCCAGTGCTGGCCGAGGTTCTTGGTCAGCAGCGAGGCCACGAGCATGCGCACGCGGTTGTGCATCGTGCCGGTCACCCAGAGCTCGCGCATGCCGGCGTCGACGATCGGGATGCCGGTGCGGCCGCGCCGCCAGCGTTCGAGCACGCGCGTGTTCTTGCGTGCCCACGGGAACGTGTCGAACTTCGGATTGAGGTTGCGCTCGGGCATGTGCGGGAAGTGGTAGAGCAGGTGCTGCGAGAACTCGCGCCAGCCGAGCTCGCGCAGGAAGGATTCGCTGCCGTCACGCCACGTCGCCGACGCCCCTGCGCGCGTGCGCTCGTGCACGGCCCACGCGATCTGCATCGGCCCGATCTCGCCGAAGTGCAGGTGCGGCGACAGCCGCGACGTCGCCGGACGATCCGGGCGATCGCGATCGCCCGGGTACTTCGCCACCGCCGCGTCGAGGAAATCGTCGAGCGCCTCGTGCGCGCCGGCCTCGCCGGGCGTCCACGCCTTGCGCATGCCCTCGTCCCAGGCGATGCGCGGCAGCAGGCCGAGGTCGTCGATCGAGAGACCGCCCTCGATGGCGACTCCGGCGAGCTTGCGCGGCGCAGGCAGCGGCGGCCGCGGCTCGAGGCGCGCGCGTGCGTTGCGCCAGAACGGCGTGAACACGCGATACGGATCGCCCTGCCCGGTCTCGATCTCCCAGGGCTCGAACAGCACGAAGGCCTTGCTGCTGTGCACGTCGAGGCCGTCCTCGGCGAGCGAGGCCTTGATGTGCTTGTCGCGCGCGACGATCGCCGGTTCGTAGAGGCGGTTCCAGTACACCGCCGTCGCACCGGTCGCGCGTGCGAGGCTGCGCAGCGTCGCCAGCGAGCCGCCGCGTGCGACGTGCAGCGCGACGCCGCGCTTGCGCAGGTCGGCATCGAGCGCGACGAGCGCGTGGTGCAGCCACCAGCGGCTCGCCGCACCGGGCGCCCACGGGGCTTCCTCGTCGGGTGCGTCGATGTAGACCGGCACGACGCGCTCGTGCGCATGCCGCGCGGCATCGAGTGCAGGGTTGTCGGCGAGGCGCAGGTCGCGGCGGAACCAGACGAGGGCGGTGGTCATGCACGGATCGCGAGGCGGGAGGACGCCGACGATACCGCGCCACGCACACCGGTGGCGGAACGGAGGCCGTACGCGGGGTCACCCGCCGAACGTGCACGCCACGCACGGCGCGTCGAAGCACGCTCAGGACGCGGAGCGCACCTCGTCGACGGACGGTGCCTGCGCACCATGGATCGGCGGGATGCGGCTCGGGCGCGGAACGTCGTCGGGCACGACGAGATGGGTGTCGCGCTCGCGCGTCGCGGTGACCACGAGCGAGACCGAACCGATCACGGTCGCGCCGAGCAGGACGAGGATCAGCCACACCTCGGGCACGCGATGCCAGGGCGTGCGCGGCGTGGCGGGAGCGTTCGGTGTCATGGGGCCTCCGGGGCGAAGAAATGGGCCTTGCCGTGTGCGAGCGTCGAGCCTTGCGCGTCGCTGACGACGACGTCGATCGCGTGGCGGCCGTGCACGCCGTCGGCCGCGGCGCGCAGCGTCATCGGCAGCGAGAACACCTCGCCCGGCGACAGCGTCACCGACGGGCGGCCGACGAGGCGCAGCGGCAGGTCGGTCGACGGCCGCACCGATAAGGTGACCGGCGCATCGGTCTTGTTGACGAGCTTGACGCTGTAGCCGTTCTCGATCGCACCGTGCGCGACCGTGCGGAACAGTGCGTTGCGGTCGTGCAGCACCTCGACGATGACCGGTGCGCGCGCGGCGACGGCCCAGAAGAACGCGCCGACGAACCCGACCAGGATCGCCGCGTAGGCGAGCGTGCGCGGACGCACGACGCGCTGCGGCGTGCCGGCGAGCGCGTGCTCGGTCGTGTAGCGGATCAGGCCGCGTGCGTAGTGCATCTTGTCCATCACCGCATCGCAGGCGTCGATGCAGGCCGCGCAGGCGATGCATTCGATCTGCAGGCCGTTGCGGATGTCGATGCCGGTCGGGCACACCTGCACGCAGGCCATGCAGTCGATGCAGTCGCCGAGCGGTCTCGCGGCCGTGCTGCGTGCGACCGCGTCGACCGCGCGCAAGGCACTCGAACGCTTGCGATGCCCGCGTGGTTCGCCGCGCGCGCTGTCGTAGCTGATGACGAGCGTGTCGCGGTCGAACATCGCGCTCTGGAAGCGCGCGTACGGGCACATGTACTTGCAGACCTGCTCGCGCAGGAAGCCTGCGTTGCCGTAGGTCGCGAAGCCGTAGAAGACGATCCAGAACGCTTCCCAGCCGCCGAGCGACGCGGTCGCGACCTCGTGCGAGAGCTCGCGGATCGGTGTGAAGAAGCCGACGAAGGTGAAGCCCGTCCATGCCGCGAACGCGATCCATGCGGCCTGCTTGGCCGCCTTGCGCACGAACTTGGCGCGCGTCCACGGCGCCTTGTCGAGCTTCATGCGTGCGTTGCGATCGCCCTCGATGCGCCGCTCGATCCACAGGAACACCTCGGTCCAGACCGTCTGTGGACAGGCGTAGCCGCACCACAGCCGTCCGGCCAGCGCGGTGAAGAAGAACAGCGTCACCGCGGCGATCACGAGCAGCATCGTCAGCAGGTAGAAGTCCTGCGGCCAGAACGTCAGGCCGAACAGATGGAAGCGGCGCGCCGGGAGATCGAACAGCACGAGCTGCTGTCCGCCGAGGCTTATCCACGGGAACACGTAGAACATGCCGAGTAGCCAGAACACGCTGGCCACGCGCAGGCGCTGGAAGCGCCCGGTCACCTCGCGCGGATAGACCTTGGGCTCCTTCGCATAGAGCGCGCCGCCGCTTTCGACGACGCGCACCGGGATGCGGCGGTCGGCTTTCACGGCATCGTTCCAGTGAGGACCCGGGCGGGCGGCGTGCTGCTGGCCGGAACGAATCCACACCTCTCGTGAGCCCCTCTCCCTCCGGGAGAGGGGTTGGGGAGAGGGTGCGGCGATGTGACGAGGCCTGATGCTCCGTCGCAAGACCGCACCCTCATCCGGCCCTTCGGGCCACCCCGTATCGAGTACGGGGCAGGCTCTTCTCCCGGAGGGAGAAGGGAAAAGCACGGGGCGGGCGGCGCGGACACGCGGTGCCCGCCGCTCCCCGGCCAGCCGCACACGCGCGTCGCAGGATCACGCGCCACCCGCCCTGCCCCGCACGCCGGCGATGTCACCGGCGCACCGCCCCTGTCGCCTCGTGGCGTGCTCATCGCGCGCGCTCCGCGCCGCGTCGACGCGGCGGCACCACGAGCAGCGCCGTGAACGCGCACGCCGAGAACGTGCACAGCCAGAACATGAAGAAGCCGATCGTGTAGCCGCCGAGACGCGTGATCTCGAGGCGCGGCCAGGTGATGCCGGCGAGATCGACCGGATCGACGATCGCGAAGAACACCGTAGTCGCGACACCTGCCGAAAAGAACGACGGCCAGACGATCGCGCCGAGGCGGCGTACGCGCGCGTCACGGGTCGGCACGGCGACGGCCGTGCGGGCCTGGCGTACACCGGGCCGCTTCGGTGTCACGGCGCGCCCGCCTCCACGGCAGGTGCATCGGCCTCGCGCATCGCGGCGCCCTGCGAGAGCAGCCATGCCGCGGCAAGCCGCGAGCGATCGGCACCGAGCATGCCTTCCCACGCCGGCATCGTGCCGCGTCGCCCCTGCGTGATCGCCGTGCGGATCGTGGCGAGATCGCCACGCCCGTGCAGCCAGACCTCGTCGGTGAGGTTCGGCGCACCGAGCGCAGGGTTGCCCTTGCCCGCGACGCCGTGGCAGGCCGCGCAGATCGTCTCGAACTTCGGCTTGCCCGCGGCGGCGAGACGCGTGTCGTGCGGCTGGCCCGACAGCGCCAGCACATGGTTCGCGACCTCGTCGATGCCGTTGCCGGGCAGCGTCGCGGCCATCGGCGGCATCATGCCGTTGCGGCCGTGCAGGATGCTCGCGAGCACGGTCTGCGGATCACCGCCGTAGAGCCAGTCGTCGTCGACGAGGTTCGGATAACCGTCCGCGCCGCGCGCGTCGGAACCGTGGCAGGCCGCACAGTGGTTCGCGAACACGTTGCGCCCGACCTTGGTCGCCGCGGGATCGGCGGCGAGGTCCTCGAGCGGGCGATCACGGAAGCGTGCGTAGAGGCTCTCGAGGCGCGCGTTCGTATCGGCGAGCGTGCGCTCCACCTCGCCCGGCGACGTCCAGCCGAGCCTGCCGGCGACGTTGCCGAGGCCCGGATAGAACACGAGGTAGCCGACGCCGAACACGATGGTCAGCACGAACATCCACAGCCACCAGCGCGGCAGCGGATGGTTGAGCTCCTCGATGTCGCCGTCCCAGACGTGGCCCATCGTGTCGGTCGCGGCGCGGCCGTCACGCGGTGCGCGTGCGGTCGCGAAGAGCAGCCAGACCAGGCCGACGAGGTTGGCGACCGTCAGGGCGATGACGTACCAGCTCCATGACGTGTTCATGCGCGCGGCTCCCTGGGTTGGGTGCGCAGCCCGTCGTCGAGCGGCAGGCTGGCGGCTTCGGTGAAGTCCTGCTGGCGACGGCGGCTCCAGGCCCAGGCCCACAGGCCCGTGAACATCACGAGCAGCACCGCGGTGAAGAGCCCCGAGATCACGGCGCAGCCTCCGTGTTCGCGACCTCGGGCGCCTTCACGCCGAGGCCTTGCAGGTAGGCGACGATCGCGTCGAGCTCGGTCTGGCCGGTGACCGCGGCACGCGCGCCGGCGATGTCCTCGTCGCTGTAGGGATGCCCCATCCAGCGCAGCGTGCGCATCTTGGTCTCGACGAGCTTCGGATCGACCAGCGCCTGCGACAGCCACGCGTAGGACGGCATGTTCGATTCGGGCACGACGTCGCGCGGATTCTTCAGGTGCACGCGGTGCCAGTCGTCCGAGTAGCGTCCGCCGACGCGTGCGAGGTCGGGGCCGGTGCGCTTGGAACCCCACTGGAACGGACGGTCGTAGACCGATTCGCCGGCCAGCGAATACGCACCGTAGCGCTGCGTCTCCGAGGCCAGCGTGCGGATCATCTGCGAGTGGCAGCCGTAGCACCCCTCGCGGATGTAGAGGTCGCGGCCGGCGAGCTGCAGTGCCGGATAAGGCTTCACGCCCGGCGCGGGCTGGATCGTCTGCGCCTGGAACATCAGCGGCACGATCTCGACCAGGCCTCCCACCGCGATGACGACGACGATGAGGATCGCCATGAGGCCGACGTTCTTCTCGAGGATCTCGTGTTTCATCGATGCATCTCCTCAGGCGTGCGCCGGCGCGGGGATGCGCACGACCGGCACGCCGCGCGACTGCGCGATCGTCTTCCACGCGTTCCAGGCCATCAGGCCCATGCCGGCGAGGAACAGCAGGCCGCCGACGAAGCGCGTGACGTAGTAGGGGTAGGTCTGGCGCACCGACTCGATGAACGTGTAGGTCAGCGTTCCGTCGGGATTGGTCGCGCGCCACATGAGGCCTTGCATGACCCCGGCGATCCACATCGCGGCGATGTAGAGCACGATGCCGATCGTGGCGATCCAGAAGTGCGCGTCGATCGCCTTGATCGAGTGCATGCGCTCGACGCCGTAGAGACGCGGCAACATGCTGTAGATCGCGCCGATCGTGATGAAGGCGACCCAGCCGAGCGCGCCGGCGTGGACGTGGCCGATGGTCCAGTCGGTGTAGTGCGACAGCGCGTTGACCGTCTTGATCGACATCATGGGACCTTCGAAGGTCGCCATGCCGTAGAACGACAGCGAGACGATCATGAACTTGAGGATCGGATCGGTGCGCAGTTTGTGCCACGCACCCGACAAGGTCATGATGCCGTTGATCATGCCGCCCCAGCTCGGTGCGAGCAGGATCAGCGAGAACACCATGCCGAGCGACTGCGCCCAGTCCGGCAGCGCGGTGTAGTGCAGGTGGTGCGGGCCCGCCCACATGTAGATCGAGATCAGGGCCCAGAAGTGCACGACCGACAGGCGGTACGAATAGATCGGCCGCTGCGCCTGCTTGGGCACGTAGTAGTACATGATCCCGAGGAAGCCCGCGGTCAGGAAGAAGCCGACCGCGTTGTGGCCGTACCACCACTGCACCATCGCGTCGACCGCGCCCGCGTAGACCGGATACGACTCGGTCAGCGACACCGGGATCGCGATGCTGTTGACGATGTGCAGCACCGCGACGGCGAGGATGAAGCCGCCGTAGAACCAGTTGGCGACGTAGATGTGCTTGACGCGGCGCGTGGCGATCGTGCCGAAGAACACGACCGCGTAGGCCACCCACACCGCGGCGATGAGGATGTCGATCGGCCAGATCAGCTCGGCGTATTCCTTGCCTTGCGTGAGGCCCAGCGGCAGCGTGATCGCGGCGAGCACGATCGCGAGCTGCCAGCCCCAGAACGTGAACGCGGCGAGCTTCTCGGCGAACAGGCGCACGTGGCAGGTGCGCTGCACGACGTAGTAAGCGGTCGCGAACAGACCGCTGCCGCCGAACGCGAAGATCACCGCATTCGTGTGCAGGGGGCGCAGGCGGCCGTAGCTGAGCCACGGCACGCCGAAGTTGAGCGAGGGCCACGCGAGCTGCGCGGCGAGGAGCAGGCCGACCGCCATGCCGACGACGCCCCACACGATCGTGGCGATCGTGAACTGGCGTACGACGCGGTCGTTGTAGGTGTCTCGGGGCTGCATGGCCATCCCTTCGTGGTGGGGCGGCTGCAGTCTGCTCGGGGGTCCGGGTGGCCCCGTTGACGTGAATCAAGTCGGCCCGCGCGCGCGATGGCGGTCGATGTGGCGGTTTGACGCGGCGGGGTTGGGCTGACGGGATCGCGAGGTCGGGACATGCAGGTGTCGGTTCTGCGGGCCTCTCGTTTCGCCTTTCCTGATGGCTGCTGCTGCCCTGATGGACGCCGCTGCCTGTTCGCGTCGCGTCCGGTTTGTCTCGCAAGCTGCGCGGCCTAGCCTCTTCGCCCCACGCCCAAGGGGATCCCGGCTTCCGCCGGGATGACGTGGACTCGAGATCGATTCGTTCCACGACGCGAGCCGCATCCGGATGCGCCGATCACGTTGAATCGTCCTCACTACTCGTCATCCCGGCGGAAGCCGGGATCCCCTCGAGCGCTGCACCGTGAGCAGGCCTCCACGCCCGCGATTGGCACAATCTGACGTATCGCCGCGCTCGACGCCCTGCAGGCGATAGCGCCAGCGTGGCGACGGCGCCCCTCCGCACACCCCAACCTCCGCAGGCGTACGGATACACGGCGCCGACCTGCGCACCTGCCCCACCGCGCCGTTCATGCAACTTGGCATCAAGCGTGCTTATCTCACTGATCCGGACGCGTTTCCGCGAGCAGTACCCGCGGGCACGTGGACGGAACCCCTGGCTCCCTGAACGTACCGCCATGCTCGTTGTCCGCCTGCTCGTCGCCGTGCTGCTCGCGCTCGCCGCGTGCACGGGCGCGCACGCGCTCGATCCGCGACGTGCGCTCGACGAGTACACGGTGACCAGCTGGACGATGGAGGACGGGTTGCCGCACAACCTGATCCTCGGCATGACCCAGGACGCCGAAGGCTTCATCTGGGTAGGCACCTGGGAAGGCGCGGCACGCTTCAACGGCCGCACGTTCACCGTGCTCGACGCCTACACCGTCCCCGACATGCGCCTGCTCGGCGTGCGCAGCATCGTGCGCGACCGCGACGACGCGATGCTGTTCGGCACCGCGCAGTACGGCGTGATCCGGCATGCCGGCACGACCTGGGAAACCCTCGGCGGTACGGCCGGTGCGGCGTTACGCGTGACCACGCTGCTGCGCGCGCGCAACGGCGATCTGTGGATCGGCACCGAACACGGCCTGCACCGACTCGATACCGCCGGCGTGCTGCACGAGCCCGAAGCCGGCTCGGCGCTCGACGCCGTGCACATCTTCAGCCTGCTCGAACGACCGGACGGCAGCCTCCTCGTCGGCACCTACCGCGAACTGCTCCGCATCGACGGCGACACGATCGAACGCTGGGGCAACCTGCACGCGCTGCCGCAAGGACAGGTGCGCACGCTGGTCGGCTCGCGTGACGGCATGGTGATCGCAGGCGGCGACGGTGGCGCCTGGCGCATCGATCCCGACGGCCAGACCACGCGCCTGCTCGACATCCGCGTCGAATCGATGATCGAGGACCGCGAAGGTGCCTTGTGGATCTCGACTGCTTCGCAGGGATTGCTGCGCCTGGTCGGCGACCGCTTCGACCGCTTCACGACCGGTGCGCTCAACGACGGCCGCGGCAGCACCGCCCTCATGCAGGACCGCGAAGGCCTGATCTGGTTCGGCACGACGAACGGCCTGCGTCGCGTCACCGACGGCCCGGCGCACGGCATCGTCAGCAACGACGGGCTCGGCCACGGCTACGTGCGCACGATCCTCGAAACCGCCGACCACACGCTGTGGATCGGCCACGCCGACGGTCTCGACCGCATGCGCGACGGCAAGATCGAAGGCATCGCGCTGCCCGGCCCCGGCACCAAGGGCTCGTCGGTACTCGCCCTCGGCGCGGCATCGGACGGCGGCGTCTGGCTCGGCACCTACGACCGCGGTGCGTTGCGCATCCCCGGCGACAGCGCGCATCCCGGCGACGCACCGACCGTGATCGACCAGGCCGGCGGCTTGCCGTCCAACCACGTGCGCGCCGTGCTCGAGGATGTCGATGGCAGCCTCTGGATCGGCAGCACGGGCGGCCTCACCCACTGGCGTGACGGCACCTTCCATACCTATACGGTCAACGACGGATTGCCGGCCGATTTCGTGCGCGCGCTGCACCGCAGCGCCGACGGCACGCTGTGGATCGGCACACCGACCGGCATCGCCGCGCGCTCGCCGGACGGCCGCTTCCGCAGCTGGAAGCCCGGCGACGGCTTCCCCGCCATGGGCAGCTTCGACTTCCTCGAGGATCCCGACGGCACGATCTGGGTCGCCAGCGACGGCGGCCTGCTGCGCCTTCGCGACGGCCGCTTCAGCGTGTACGACCATCGCCTCGGACTGCCACGCAACACGGTGTTCCGTGTGCTCGACGATCATCAGGATCACCTGTGGCTGTCGAGCAATCATGGTGTGTTCCGCGTCGCACGCAGCTCCATCGACGAGGTCGACGCCGGCACGCGCCAACAACTCGTCGTCGACGTGATCGACCGCAACGACGGCATGCCGAGCAGCCAGACCAACGGCGGCAGCTCGCCGGCCGGCTGGGCGGCGATGGACGGCACGATCTGGTTCCCGACCGCGGCCGGCGTCGCCGTGATCGATCCCAGGCGCGTGGGCAAGCCTTCCGACAACAACCTCCCCGTCGCGATCGAGCGCATCGGCGTCGACTCCGCCGTGCAACCGACCGCGAAGACGATCGCGCTCGACACCCACGCGCGTCGTCTCGCGATCGGCTACACGGGCCTGCACTTCCGCGCGCCGGGCAACCTGCGTTACCGCTACCGGCTGGTCGGCTTCGACGATCGCTGGCTCGATGCCGGCACGACGACCGAAGCGGTCTACACCAACCTTCCGCCCGGAACTTTCCGTTTCGAGGTGCAGGCCGCGCTGACGCCGGTGGACTGGAGCGACGCGACACCGCACGCCACGACGACACTCGAGGTCGTGGTCGCGACGCCGTTCTGGCGCAGCGGCTGGTTCATCGGCCTCGTCGCGGTCGGCGTCCTCCTGCTGCTCGACGGCCTCTACCGCTGGCGCTCGGCGACGCTGCGCGGACGCCAGCGCCGCCTCGCCGACATCATCGAACAGCGCACCAGCGAACTGCGTGCGAAGAACGAGGCGCTCGAGCAGGCCACGCTCGAACGCGAGAAGCTCATGCAGCAGCTGGCCCACCTCGCCCTGCACGATTCGCTCACCGGCCTGCCGAACCGGCGCGCCGGCGACGCCTATCTGCCCGACGCGATCGACAAGGCGCGACACGACGGCGGCAAGGTCAGCATCGGCCTGCTCGACATCGATCACTTCAAGCGCATCAACGACGAGCACGGCCATGCCGTGGGCGATGCGGTACTGCGCGCGGTCGCCGACATGCTGCGCCGCGATTTCGGCAACGAGGTGTTCGCCGCCCGCCACGGCGGCGAGGAGTTCCTCATCGTGCTCGGCGGCCTCACCGCCGATCAGGCCCTCGAGCGCTTCGAGCAGGTGCGCTCGCGCATCGCCGCGAGCGGCGTCGCCGGCGGCGTACGCTGCACGGTCAGCATCGGCGTCGCCCATTCGACCGAAGCCGCGACACCGCGCGACCTGCTCGCGATGGCCGACCGCCGCCTCTACCGCGCCAAGCGCGCCGGTCGCGATCGTGTCGTCGCGGAGGACATCGAGGTCTGACGCGCACACCGGCGGAGTCCGCTGCGCGGCTTCCCGGTGCCTACATGCGGCTCATGCGTACGGAGGAACCGCCGAAGGCGATTCCGCCGTCGTACGCGGAGTCCCCTGCGCAGCATGAGCGCCTGCGACTCCACGGACGCTTCCACCCGTTTCGCGTCGCACCACATGCTCAGCGATCGTCGCGCGAATACACCCAGCCGTCGTCGACGCGGACCGGAAACTTCGCGGTCGGCTCGTAGGCCGGCGGGCACAGCGCCGCGCCGGTACGCACGTCGAAACGTGCGCCATGCCGCGGGCATTCGACCTCGTGGCCGTCGAGCGGGCCGCCGGTCAGCTCGCTGCCGTCGTGCGTGCAGACATCCTCGAGCGCGTACAGCTCGCCGTCGACGTTGAACACGACGATCGGCGTGTCGCCGTCCCAGCCGGTCTGGTACTCGCCCGGCAGCAGCTCGGCCATGTGGCAGATGCGCACCCAGTCGCCCATCGTGGTCTCCCGCGGAAACCGGGCATGGAACCCGAACGCCGCAGCCGATTCAAGCGCGCCCCCTGCGACGCCCGGTCGCGCGTCACCGCACAAGGCCGCGCGCATACTGCCGCGATGGGCCGCATCGCTCCTTCCGTCATCGGCACGTTGTGCGCGCTGCGCTGGCTCGCTGTGCTCACGCAGGCCGCGACGGTCGCGGTCGTCACGCTGGTCATGGGCGTGGCCCTGCCCGTCGTGCCGATGGCCGCGGCGATCGCCCTGCTTGCGGTGTTCAACGCCTGGGCGACCTGGCGCGCGCGGCGCGGCGCCGGCATCGCACCGGCGGAGCTGTTCGCGCACATCGTGCTCGACGTCGTCGTGCTCGCCTGGCTGATCGGCTGGAGCGGTGGCATCGCCAATCCGTTCACGTCGCTGTTCCTGCTGCCGATCGCGTTCGCCGCGCTCGCCCTGCCGCTGCGCTGGATGCATGCGACCGCGATCGTCTGCGGACTCGGTTACGCGGCATCCGCGATCTTCGGCCGCGGCCTGCCGCACGTGCACGGTCCGATCGGCGATGCGTTCGACCTGCACCTGATCGGCATGGTCGTGAACTTCCTCGTCTCGGCCGGCGTGGTGCTGTACTTCTTCGCGCGCCTGGCCTCGCTGCTGCGCGCACGCGAACGCGAGCTCGCCGCGCTGCGCGAGCGCTTCGCGCGCAACGAGGGCATCGTCGCGCTGGCCACGCACGCGGCCTCGGTCGCGCACGAACTCAACACGCCGCTGGCCACGCTCATGCTCATGCTCGACGAACTGCTCGACGACGACACGGTGCCCGCCGCGCTGCACGAGGAACACCGCACGATGCGCCAGCTCGTCGACGTCTGCCGCGACCGCGTGCAGGCGCTCGCGGTACCGGCCGCCGGCGTCGACCCACGCGCGGGTGCGGCACACGTCGATCTCGATGCCGAGATCGAACGCTGGACCCTCGTGCGACCCGCGATCGACCTCGAGCGACTCGGCGACATGCCGGCATCGACGCGCGTCGACGCGGCCATCGGCCACCTGCTGCAGGCCCTGCTCAACAACGCGGCCGACGCGGGCGAGGCGGCCGGTCGCCCGCGCGTGCGGCTGCGCCTCGACCGCGATGCACACGGCCTGCACGGCGAGGTGCGCGACTTCGGCACGGGCTTCGATCCTGCGCACAGCTTCCTGCCCGGCCGTGCATTCGGCAGCAGCAAACCCGGCGGGCTCGGCGTCGGCCTCGCGCTCTCGCACGCCACGGTCGAGCGCCTCGGCGGCAGCTTGTCGATGCAGCCGGCCGGTGACGGCCACGGCGTCTGCGTGCGCTTCAGCCTGCCGATGGCGGACGCGGCATGAGCGCGTCGCGACGCACGCGTGACACATCATTGCGAGGCTGGCCGTGAACGGCCTGCTCGTCGACGACGACGCGCTCTACCTGCGCACGCTGCAACGCTCGCTCGAGAAGCGCGGCCATGTCGTCGCGACCGCGACCGATGCCGCGAACGCGCTGGCGCTCGCACGCGAACGACCTCTCGAGTTCGCGCTGGTCGACCTGCGCCTCGAGCACGACTCGGGCCTCGACCTCGTCGGCCCGCTGCGGGCCCTGCACCCGGGCATGCGCATCGTGCTCGTGACCGGCTACGCGAGCGTCGCGACCGCGGTCGAGGCGATCAAGCGTGGTGCCGACGACTACCTCGCCAAACCGGCGAGCCTCGCCTCGGTGCTGCGCGTGTTGCGTGGCGAACCCGCACCCGATGAAGAATCACCGTCGATGGTGCCGCTGAGTCGCCTGGAATGGGAGCACATCCAGCAGGCGATGGTCGACACGCGCGGCAACGTCTCGGCCGCCGCACGTCTGCTCGGCATGCATCGCCGCTCCCTGCAGCGCAAGCTCGCAAAGAAGCCGGGCCGCGAACGGCGACCGCTCGACGAACTGGACTGAGTCCCGCCCTGACGTGTTGCAGCGCGAGGAGCGCGGCGTCGTCGCAGGCACCGTCGCATGTCCGGCGCAGCATCGGGAGCGTCCGCACCACGTCGCCGCGGATCACCGACACCAGGCGAACCGCCCCTTCGCTCTTGCAGGATGGACGTCGGGCGAGAGATCCACAGCGGCGTGAAAGGGCTGCGACGCCGTACGCCGTGGGAGCGTCATCCCGCCCATCCGTCCGCACCGCATCGCGTACGCGAACGGCATGCAGCGATCGGCGGGGCGTGGCGTCGCCGTCACACCATGTCGCCCCTCTCGAGGTTGTCGATCGCCTCGATGCGCGCAGTGATCGCCTTCGTCAGCGTCTCGCGCGGGTTCTCGGCGTCGGCTTCGAGAGCCAGCAGCCTCGTGAGCGTGTCGCGGTCGAGCGCCGGGAGTTCCGGCGTGATGTCCTTGATCGGACGCTTGAGAAACGCCTGCTGCTGCTCGTTGTCCATGGTGGCCTCGTCGTGTGCGAGGCCCTTAACGAAAGCGCCCCGATCGTGTCGGGGCGCTGTGTATCACTCGGATTGCGGAAGTGTCGTCCGTCGGACTTCCTTGCCGGTCACGCCTGATCCCATAGCAACCTAACCTTCGCCTTCTCGAGATCGTCCTGCTTCCTTCGCAGCCGACTGACCGAGTTGTCCCTATCAGTGTTCAGCGACGCGTATCGGGTCATCACTTCTGGAGCCCTGATGCCAGTGTGGCCGGTATGCGTAAACGAACGGCTGCTATCGCGCTCCCACTGGCCTCCGCGCGCGGGAACCAGATCGAACTGCTCCAAGAGCTCGCCCAATGGCCTCACTGCCCTCTTAAAACACTCCTCCGGATAGCGATTTCTAGCATCGAGCGACGTGCCCAAATTGTTGTGAGGAATCTGGAACGCTTCGCCAGTTGCCTCGTTGCAAATATCCGGCAGACGTTCCTTCAATTGCGAGAGAGCGGCCTTGACAGCGCGGACCTCGTCTACGCCGGCCTGATTCCACCGTTGAGGATTCGCTTCGATTAGACGCCTGACTTCCGCGTCCATCCAGTCCGCCACCAAGGGGATCATGTCCGTTCCAAACGCCTTGATGCATTTATCGAGCTCGGCCTCCTGAGACTCAATCCTGGCCTCAAACTCTCGAATTTCCTCGCTAATCTGCTCAACGGAAGACATGTTGTTTCACCGATTCGAAGTGGTGCTCAGATTATCTCAGCACTGTACGAGCACCGGCAATGCGGATGCGTGTCGTCCACGATGATCGGCGCCTGGTCGATCGGGTGCGGATTCGATTCGGCGAGCCACTTGCAGTGCTTGCACGCATCCGGCGAAGTCACGAGGTTGACGTGCGTCGCACCCATGCGCCGGTACTGGTCGAGCTTGCCCATGCCCTGCGCTCGCGCGATCTCGCTGCGCGCCAGGCGCTCCCAGTCGTAGTCGTGCGCACCGAACCGCTTGCGCAGCTGACGCGCCACATCCTTCGGGTTTCGGCCGTCGAACACCCCCTCCTGCAGCTTCGCGAGAATGTCCGCGGTGAACGACCGAATAGCGGCCGCAGGCACGTACGTGGCTACCCGCGTGCCCATCTGCGCGACCATGTTCGCCCGGGCCGCCTCGACAGCAGCAGCCGCGCCGGTGCCGGCCACCGCGTTCTCCATGCCACGCACCCATGCCGCGAACATTTCGCGCAGCAGCGGGCCGTCGACATCCGTAGCGCTCGCGATGTACGTGTCGAGCGTCTCGAGCAGCCGCGACAGCATCGCGAGCGCGTCGTAACGCCAGGTCGGCCCCACGTCCTTCACTTCGCCACCCGGTAGCCCGAGGATCGCGAAGACATCATCGCGAAAGCGATGCCACAGCGCGAGGCTACCCTCGACGGCCCGGCGCTCGATCTCCGGCAGGGCGGGATCCGGCTCGGCCCACGGCTCACCCTCGTCGTCGTCATCGTCGTGCGCGGCCTTGCGCCGCTTGCCGCGTGTGTTTCGCGTGGAACGTTGCCGCATGAACGTGATCGCGCCGTTGTGTTCCACGCGAAACATCTTCGCGATCTCGTCGTCGGGGATGTCGTCATCGTCGTCCGGCACGGTCTTGTCGGTCGGCAAGCCAGCCCCCGAGCGCATGAGCGCGGTCTGCGCGCGGAGGAAGTCCGCTTGCGCCCGCTTCACTTCATCACGCAGGCTCGGAAGCTCCTGATGCAGCTGCCAGTCGCCCGGTGACCACGTCTCGCCACGGCCGCGCAGCCACGTCTCGACGATGGCCGTCAGGCCAGGCAGGCGCCGCTCGAACCGGGTGCGTGACTCCTGCAGCGCCATCTCGCTCTGCTGATCCGCCATACGCTCGGCGGTCGACCACTGCACGCCGAGCATCCAGCTCGGCAGGCCGAACTTCGCGAGGATCTGCTCGACCATGTGCCGCGCCGGCATCTCGATCTCGAGCGGCTTGGCGTCGCCGCCGATCACCTTGACCTCGATCGTGTCGTCGGGGCCGATCGCCTGCACGAAATCCGCACTGTTGCCGGATCGCTTCGCGTTGAGCACGCGCTGCAGCTCGCCGGCGAGCTTGTCGCGACGCTTGTCGAGTTCACCCTGCTGCAACCGGGCGCCCTTGGTCTTGTACGTCAGCTGCATCGGCGGGTCGCCGAAGCGATCCCACACGTGCCCCGTCGCGTTGTGGATGCGCAGCAGGATCTGCGAGACGAACTCGACGCTGCGGATGATGCTCGTGCCGTACGGGTTCGAGGCCTCGCTCTGGTACGTGGCATAGAGCAGTCGATCGGCCGGCAGCTCCACGAACTCGTGCTGCACGCTGTTCGGCAGCGCCGCCATGCCCTGATTGCGCAGCACCGTCTCGACCTCGTCCGTACCGTCACGCCTCCCACCACGGCGCGGCGACGGCGGACGGTAGTAGGTGCGCAGCACGCCGTCGACACGACGAAACGCGACACCCTTCGAGTCGGCCACGCGCAGCCCCACGAGCTCACGCCCGCGCTTGTCCATGACGCACTCGCCGACGCTGAAACCCTGCTCGTAGATCTCGTTTCCCTGCGACGCGTAGAAGGCCTGCAGACCCTTCTCGTTGTCGTTGACCGGGATCGACGGCATCAGCTGCTCGCGAATCAGCTTCACGAGGCGCTCGTTCGTGCCGCGCACGCGCACGATGCCGTCGAGCGTCACGAGGCGGTTGATGCCGCCGTCGATCATGCCGACCGCCTCGCGCAAGGCCTCGTAGAAATACGGGTTCACCTCGCGCGGAATGAACCCCTCCGCGAGCGCATCGTGCGCGCAAGACCCGAATCGAAAAAAACCCCGCCCGAGAGGGGCGGGGTCGGCAAGGGATGCGCCGAGTTCGTGGAGAAATCAGAACGCGTACGTGGCCGTCAGCGTGTAGGAGCGGCCGTCACCCGGCGTCGCCCAGCCGTTGTTGCGGATGCGCGTGTAGTACTCCTTGTCCGTCAGGTTGTTCGCGTTGAACTGGAACCCGAGGTTGCGGTTGACGCGGTAGGCGACCATCGCGCGGTGCACCCAGTAGTCGGGCGACTGCACGAGCGGACCGTTCTGGTACGTCGCCGAATGCTGCTGCACGGTGTTGTCGGCCTGCCAGGTGGCGCCGTAGCCGACCTGCCACTGGCGCGTGATGTCGTAGGTCGTCCACACGCTGAGCGAGCGCTCCGGCGTGTTCACGAGCGGATCGCCCTTGGTGTAGTCCTGGCCGAGGCCGGCCGAGTACTCCGACACGCCTTGCAGCACTTCGCTGTCGAGCAGCGCGAGGTTCGCGTAGACCGCCCACTGCTCGGTGAGCAGGCCGGACACGCCGAGCAGGATGCCGTCGACACGCGCGCGGCCGTCGAGCGACTGGAAGCCCGACACGTTGGTCGGATCCGGATCGTTGACGCGGTAGTTCTCGCGGTCGTTGCGGAACACCGAACCGGTCAGCGAGAGGCGGCTGTCGAACAGGTCCCACTTCACGCCGAGCTCGTAGCTGATCGCCGATTCCGGATCGACCGTGCAGTTCGCGGTGCCGGTCGTGCTGGTCGGCGTGCACGAGCCGTTGACGGAAGCCTTCGACGGCGTCTTCGAGTTGCCGTACGAGAAGTACACCGTGCCGTTCTCGACCGGCTTGAACACGAGGCCGGCGCGGTACGAGAACAGGTCGTCGCTGTTCTTGGCCGGTGCGCTGGCACCGGTGATCTGGCCGATGTTGGAGCCGGTCGACGAGACCGTGTAGGCGGTCGAGCTGCCTTCATTGCGCTCGTAGCGCGCGCCGAGGCTCAGCATCCACTTCTCGCCGAACTTGAGCGTGTCGAACGCGTACAGCGCGCGGTTGTCGAGCTCGCCGTCAGTCTTGCCGGTCAGCGTCCTGTTGATCGGGCCCGTGTAGTACGAGTCCGGGTTGTAGAGGTCCATGAACGGCAGGTGCGCCGGGGCCACGTACGGATTGCTGCCGTCCGGATTGCGGAACAGGCTCGCGACATCGAGCTCGAACGTCTCGTGCATGAACGAGAAGCCGGTGACCAGCGTGTGCTGCACGGGGCCTGTCGAGAACGAGGTCGTGAAGTCGGTCTGGTTGTAGAGCGTCTTGTTGGTCGTGTCGCGCACATAGCCGCGCGGTCCGCTCGGCAGGTAGAAACCGACCGGGACGACGATCTGCGCAGCGCCCGTGCCGGACGTGCACGCCGTGCCGGTCGGCGTCACGTTGCCGGGAAGGCACCAGATGCCCTGCACCGCGTCGACGACGCTGAGCTGATCGACCGTCTGCGCACGCGACAGGTTGCGCAGCGACATCGTCTCGTTGAACTGGTGGTCGATGACGACGGTGAATGCGTCGACCTCGATCTCCTGCTTGTCGACGTTGCGGTAACCGTAGAAGTTGGACGGATCGACGCCGTCGAGCGGGCGACCGTTGAAGAACGGCATGCCGTACTGCGGCGTGTTGTCGTCCTTCTGGTGCAGGTAGCTCAGCGTGACGTGCGTGTCGGTGCCGAGGCCGAACGCGATCGACGGCGCGAAGCCCCAGCGCTCGAACTTCTCGACGTCGCGGCCCGGCACGTCGTTCTCGTGCGCCATGAGGTTGAGGCGCACCGCGGTGTGCTCGCCGACCATGTGGTTGGTGTCGGCGGTGACGCGACGGTAGGCGTCGCTGCCGAGGCCGGCACTGATCGTCGTCGCATCGCCTTCCTTCGCCGCCTTGCTGACGAGGTTGATCGTGCCGCCGACCGAGCCGGCGCCCGAGTAGACCGAGTTCGCGCCGTTGGTCAGTTCGACCTGTTCGAGGTTGAACGGATCGGTGCGCGTGTACTGCGCGCTGTCGCGCACGCCGTCGACCGTAATGTCGTTGCTGGCCGAGAAGCCACGCAGGTTGATGCTGTCGCCGTAGCCGCCGCCACCCTCGCCCGCACCGAACGTGATGCCCGGCAGCGTGCTGAGGATGTCGCGGAGCGTGAGCAGGTTCTGCTCCTTGATGGTCTTCTCCGAGACCACCGAGATCGTCTGCGGCGTGTCACGCAGCAGCTCGGTGTACTTCGGCGAGTTCTTCACCTGCTGGCCTTCGACGTGGACCGTGTCGAGCTCGGCGTCTTCGCGCGGCGTCGAACGGCGCGACGACTGCGCATCGGCGTCGTCGGAGACGACGTCGGCGGCATGCGAAGCGGACACGCCCGACACGAGGGCGAGCGCGATCGCGGCGATCAGCACCTTGCGGGTCGGCGCGATGCCGACGGACGAGGACGGAAGCGTCATGGGATATCTCCGGGGGAGTACGGGAAGCGGACATGAAAGACCCGCGCGAGGAGCGGCGCGGGTCGACGGTGTGGAGGCGCCCCCGCGCGCGATGGCAGCGCGTGGCGTAATGCGAATTTAACCATTAACGAGAATGATTCGCAATAAGTAATGTAAAGATTCGTTTGCGCCCTGATGCCGGGGATGTGCGGCGGATTGGCGCAGTGGCCGACGGGCGGTCGCCGCCTGGGCGTCCTGACTGGTCGCCACCGTGTATCGGGAACGAAGAGCGCGCTGGACTCCGAAGGCACCGGCCCCGTGGAACGCGCGAATCCACTCGGCAGGGGCAAAGGCCTCGGGGCAGCTCGATCGCACGGCGCGCGCCATGTCTTCGGACACGCTTGAGGGGATTCCGGCTTTCGCCGGAATGACGGCTGAGAAGCCAAAGCGAGCACGTAGGTCGAGCGCCGTGGCCGAGCGAGAACGAAGACGCTTCTTTTCTCGCCGTCATTCCGGCGAAAGCCGGAATCCCCTCAAGCGCTCAACGGAGAGAAGACGGTCGACCGGCCAAGTGCCCTGGCCCGATCCTGACCTGATCCCGGCTCGATGCGCTGGATAGGGTCCGCTGTCGACGCCCCATGCCGGGCCGGGAAGCTCAATACACGTCGCGTCGATAGCGCATCGCGGCGGTGAGCGCATCGACGCGGGCGCTGCCGAGCACCTCGCGCAGCGCGGCGTCGACGCCGGGTGCCATGCCCTGCAGGCTGCCGCAGACGTAGATCGAGGCGCCGTCGTCGATCCACGTGCGCAGCGTGTCGGCGGCTTCGCGCAGGCGCTGCTGCACGTAGGTGCCGCGGGGTTCGTCGCGCGAGAACGCGAGGTCGAGGCGCTCGATCGCGCCTTCGGCCTGCCAGCGCTCGAGGTCGTCGCGGTAGTGGTAGTCGATGGCCGCGTTGCGCTCGCCGAACACGAGCCAGTTGCGGCGGTGGCCCGCGGCGATACGCGCCTTGAGCAGCGCTCGCAGGCCCGCGAGGCCCGTGCCGTTGCCGATCAGGATGAGCGGACGCGCGTCGCCCGGCACATGGAAGTTCGAGTTCGCACGCAGGCGCAGCGCGATCGAGGCACCGATCGGCGCGTACGCGGTGAGCCAGCCGCCACCGATGCCGAGCGAACCATCGGGTCGTCGCATCTGCCGCAGCAGCAAGTGGATCGCACCGTCGGCCGGCATCGACGCGATCGAGTACTCGCGATGCGGCAGCGGCACGAGACCGGCCGCGACGCTCGCGGCGTCGAACGGCACGGGCAGCGGCAGCGTCGGCAGCACGCTCGCGGCGAGGCGATCGGCGAGCGTCGTCGCGACACTGTCGGCATCCGCCACGCTCGCACTACCGTCGAGACCGACCGCGGCGAGCCATGATGCGACAGCCTGCGGTCCGTGGCGCGGACCGATCTCGGCGATGTCGCCGGCCTCCCAGCGCAGCTGCGCGGGATCGTCGGGACGCAGCGCGAGATGGAAGCACGGGTCGCCGAGGCTGCCCGGATTGAGGTGCACGCGCTCGACGAGGCGCCACGACGCGTAGCGCGGCGTCTCCCAGTCCGGCATGTCCGTGCGGTCGGCGAGCAGACCCACCTGGTGCTGCCAATGGCGCAGCGCGCCGTCATCGCCGTTGTCGACCTCGACCGGATCGAACAGCGCGGTCGCGCCGCAGCGGCGCAGCCACTGGTCGACCTGATGGCCGAACGCGCAGTAGTTGACGTACTCGCTGTCGCCGAGCGCGAGCACGCCGCAGGTCAGCTGCGACAGATCGAGGTCCGCCTGCATGAGCGTGCCGACGACGCCGATCGCGCTGTCGGGCGCATCGCCCTCGCCGGTCGTGCTCGCGACGAACAGCGCGCGACGTGTCGCGACCAGCATCGCCTCGTCGAGCTGAGCGAACGAGACGAGACGCACCTCGACGCCGGCGTCGCGCAGCGAGTCGGCCGTCTGTCCCGCGATCTGCTCGGCGAAGCCGGTCTGGCTGGCATAGGCGACGAGCAACGGAGGTTCCGCGGCCTCGACGGCGTGCGATGCGACACCGCTGGCCACCGCAACGCCCGATGTCGTTGCGGTCGTTGCAGGTGCCGATGCATTCGCCGCGACCGCGACCGGCTTCACCGCGATGGACACGTCCCTGCCCGTGGCCGACGCACGCGCGGCGCGGCGACGGCTCCACGCGAACAGCGCGCACGCCGTGACGTAGACGAGCGCGACGATCGCCGCACCGAGGATGCGCGACGGACCCGGATCGCCCCAGCCGAGCGGACCGCGTTGCCACGCGAGCAGCGCGAACGCGATACCGACGAGCACGGCACCCGTCGCGAGATGACCGAGCAGGTGGCGGCTCGGACGTATGCCACGTGGCGTCGTCATCGTGCGACCACCTTCTCGAATGCGGGCGTCATGCGTTCCTCGAAACCCTCGCCATGGCGTGTGATGAACAACACCGCGAGGCCGTGGCGCTGCGCGTAGTCCCAGCCTTCATCGGGACCGAGCACGGTCAGCGCGGTCGCGAGCGCATCGGCCTGCATGCAGTCCGCGTGCACGACCGTGACCGAGGCGAGTGCGTGCGCGACGGGCTCGGCCGTGCGCGGGTCGATCGTGTGCGAGTAGCGCCGTCCGCGCTGCTCGAAGAAATGACGGTAGTCGCCCGACGTCGCGAGCGAAAGATCACGCAGCGCGAGCACGTGCTGCGCGTCGACGCCGTCGGTACGGTCGTTCTCGACCGGGCGCTGCACGGCGACGTGCCAGTCGGTGCCGTCAGGACGGCGTCCCTTCGCACGCAGCTCGCCACCGACCTCGACGAGGTAGTCGGCGACACCGGCGCGATCGAGATGACGTGCGACCTCGTCGACGCCGAAACCCTTCGCGATCGACGAGAGGTCGATCATCGTGTCGCCGGGTTGCAGCACGCGGCCGTCGTCGCCGAATGCCACGCGCTGCCAGCCGACGCGCGCACGCGCCGCGGCGATCTGCTCCGCCGACGGCGCTTCGTGGCGCTCGCCGTCGGGACCGAAACCCCACAGCGACACGAGCGGACCGACGGTCGGATCGTAGGCGCCGCCACTGTCACGCGCGAGCGCGAAGGCGGCGTCGATGACCTGCTTCGCCTCGGCCGGGAACGTGAACCACGTGCCCGCGGGCGAGCGGTTGTAGCGCGTGAGGTCGGCGTCGGCTTCCCAGGTGCTCATCTGCGCGACGACCTCGTCGAGCTCGGCCTGGATGCCGGTGCGCAACGTCGTGTCGGCATCGTCGCGCGCGGCGAGCTTGACCGACCATGTCGTGCCCATCGTCTCGCCCTCGAGCACCTGCAGGCGCGGCGAACCGCAACCGGCACAGGCGAGCACGGCGAAGGCGAGCAGGAAGCGGAAGGCGGTCATGGCGTGTCGGGAGCGAGGGGAATCGAAGCCGGCGGCCGCACGCGGCGCGCAAAAAAAGACGCGACGGGCAGCGCGGGGCCGCCCGTCGCGAACCGTCCCGGGCGAGCCCGGGCGAACCTTACTGCGGCAGGACCTCGAGCGTCACGACGTAGCTCGCGCGGCGCTGCGTCGCGGGCGGCGTGGTCGCCTTGTCGTCCTGGAACGAGGTCTCGAGCCAGTAGCGGCCCGCGTTCGGCCACGTCACGCTGAAGCTGCCGTCGGCGCCGGTGGTCGCCTTGATCTCGTTCTGGCGGTCACGGTAACGGATGCCGTCCGGCACGATCTCGATCTCGAGGCCGGCGGCGGGCTTGCCGTCGAGCACGAGCTTGAACGTCGCCGCCTCGCCCGCGAACAGGTCGTTCGGGTGCGTGACCGGCACGAGCTCGAGGCCCTGCCCGGTCGGCTTGAGCGCGCCGTCGCTCGGCTTGCCGGCCGTCACGAAGGTCTCGATGCGGCCGTTGGACTGCGTGACCTTGAGGTCCTTGGCGCCCTTCGGCACTTCCTTCGCGAACGTCTCGGCGGTGCCGCGCCAGCGCTTGGGCTTGCCGTCCTCTTCCCAGTTCGCGAACAGCCCGGCGTTGACCGTCGCGATGCGGTACGTGCCCTGCTGCGTGAGGTGCAGGTCGAACGTGCTGCGGTACTTGCCGGTGGCGCTGTTCTCGGGCGTGGCGGGCTTGCCGTCCGGCGCCGTGATGACGAGCGAATCCAGGCGCAGCGGCACATGGTTGAAGTAGAAGATGTCGTTGGACACCGCGGCGTCGACCGTGATCCACGGATCCTTCGCCGAAAGCACCGTCTCGGACGGCAGCAGCCAGGCCTTGTGCGCGTGCGCGGACATCGGCAGGACCAGGGCGAGCGCGAGCGCGCTCCACTTCATCGTGATCTTCATTCGGGATCTCCGGGCGGTTACGGGTTGAGGTCGAGCTTGACGACGCCGAGTTCGTGCTCGCCCTTGGCCTGCAGGTTCTGCTTCTGCGCGGCGGGCCAGTCGAACGGGATGCGGATCAGTTCGCGGCCGCCGACTTCGCGCGCTGCCTCGACGACGAGGCCGTACTTGCCGGGCGGCAGCGTCGACAGCGGCGCCTTGGCCGCATCGAACGAGAGCTGGTGCTGGCCGACCGGACGCGTCGCGCCGGTCACGCCGTCGATCGGGAAGGTCTGGTCGCGGCCGCTGCGGCGCCACCACTGCCGCAGATCGGCGAGCCACTTGGTGCCCTTGCCCTCGCTGGTGTCCTTCTGCATGTACCAGACCGACAGGTTCGCGGCGACGCTCTGGTCGGGCTTCTCGATCCAGATCGCGACGTACGGGCGGTGGTACTCGGAAGCGTCGATGCGCGGGATCTCGACGGTCACGTCGAGTCCGGCCGCGAACGCGGGGGCGCTGGCCATGACGGCGAGCAGGGCGAGAAGGCGTCTGGACATGATCAACCTCGTCAATGGATGAAAAGGATCGCCACGAGCAGCATCACGACGCCGCCGAGGCCGACCAGCGGCCACGTCATCGGGCGCTGGCGCGAGTGCATCTGGAGCAGGAAGAAGCCGGTGATCGAGAACACGATGCAGGCGACCGCGAACAGGTCGAGGAACCAGCTCCAGGCGGTGCCCGTGTTGCGGCCCTTGTGCAGGTCGTTGAGGTAGGAGATCCAGCCGCGGTCGGTGCGTTCGTACTCGACCGCGCCATCCTCGCGCTGGATGCTGAGCCAGGCGTCGCCGCCGGCACGCGGCATCGACACGTAGACCTCGGCCTCGGACCACTCGCCCTCGCGCGCACCGACGCGCACATCGAGCTCGCTCGCGAGCCAGGCCCGCACGGATTCCGGGAGCGGCGCCTTGTCGGCCTCGACGGTCGCGAGCGCGGCGCGCACGTCGACCGGCAACTCGCCCTTGAGCGTGGTGACCTTGGGGCTGGCCTCGATCTGGCCGGAATGATTGAGCGTGATGCCGGTGATGCTGAAGAGCAGGATGCCGATCAGGCAGACCGCCGAGCTGATCCAGTGCCACTGGTGAAGCGTCTTCAACCAGTACGACCGACGCCTGGGATCCGGCTTGCTGTCCATCGGGCGTGGTGTCGGGAAACGCGAGGCGGGAAGCCGACGATTACATCACAAAATGAGAATCAGTCGCAATTGAGCTTGCAACGGTTTACATCGCGACGGAACGTCGCAACCTCGCGCTCGCGGACACGCCGCGGAACGCGATCTCACAGCGGCTTGCGCAGGATCTCGAAACGCAGGTCGTCACGCTTCGGAATGCCGAAGCGTTCGTCGCCGTACGGGAACGGCTTGTGCAGGCCCGTACGCACGTAACCGCGGCGCTCGTACCAGGCGATCAGTTCGGCGCGCACGTCGATCACGGTCATCTCCATGATCGTGCAGGCCCAGTCCTCGCGCGCGATGCGCTCGGCCTCGGCGAGCACGTGCTTGCCGGTGCCTGCGCCCTGCCCCTCCGGGCGCACCGAGAACATGCCGAAGTAGGCGGTGCGCCCCTGCAGCTGCAGCTCGCAGCACGCGACGATCGCGCCGTCGCGCTCGGCGACGAGCACGCGCGCGGTGTCGCTCGCGACGAGTGTGTGCAGACCTTCGGGATCGATGCGCTGGCCGTCGAGCAGGTCGGCCTCGGTGGTCCAGCCCCGGCGGCTCGCGTCGCCGCGGTAGGCGGACTCGACGAGCGCGACGAGCACCGGCACGTCGGCCGTGGTGGCGAAGCGGAACGCGAACGGTGCCGTCGTCATCGGGTCAACCCAGCAGCGTGCGCACGCGGCCGATCGCCGCGACGAAGCGGTCGATCTCCTCGTGCGTGTTGTAGAACGACAGCGACGCGCGCAGCGTCGCCGGCACGCCATAGAACTGCATGAGCGGATGCGCGCAGTGGTGGCCCGAGCGCACCGCGACGCCTTCGTGGTCGAGCAGCGTGGCGAGGTCGTGCGCGTGCACGCCGTCGATCAGGAACGCGATCACGGCGGCCTTGTCCGGTGCTTCGCCGAAGATGCGCAGTCCGGGCACCTCGCGCAGCGCGCTCGTCGCGTAGGCGAGCAGCTCGCGCTCGCGCGCGGCGATGCGCTCGATCCCCATCTTCTCGACGTAACCGATCGCCGCGGCCAGGCCGACGAAGCCGGCGATGTTCGGCGTGCCGGCCTCGAAGCGGTGCGGCGGATCGGCGAACGTCGTGCCCTCGAAGCGCACCTCGCGGATCATCTCGCCGCCGCCGAAGAACGGCGGCATCGCCTCGAGATGCTCGCGCTTCGCCCACAGCGCGCCGGTGCCGGTCGGTCCGAACAGCTTGTGGCCGGTGATCGCATAGAAATCGCAGTTGAGCGCGCGCACGTCGAGGCGCAGGTGCGGCGCGGCCTGCGAACCGTCCACGAGCAGCGGGATGCCGCGCCGGCGGCATTCACGGCCGAGCTCGGCGATCGGGTTGATCGTGCCGAGCACGTTCGAGACGTGCGTGACCGCGGCGAGCTTGACGTCGGGCGTCAGCAGCTCGACGAAGCGTTCGACGATGAGCTCGCCCTGCGGCGTGATCGGCGCGACCTTGAGCGTCGCGCCCGTGCGTGCGCAGACGAGCTGCCACGGCACGATGTTCGCGTGGTGCTCCATCTGCGTGACGAGGATCGTGTCACCCGGGCCGAGTCGCGGCATCGCGTGGCTGTAGGCGACAAGGTTGATCGCCTGGGTCGTGCCCGAGACGAGCACGATCTCGTTGCGCGACGGTGCGCCGAGCAGGCGCGCGATCGCATCGCGGGCACTCTCGTACGCGTTGGTCGCCTCCTCGCCGAGCGCATGCATCGCACGTGCGACATTGGCATTGGTGCGACGGTAGAAGTCGTCGACGGCCTCGATCACCGCAGTGGGCTTCTGTGCGGTGTTCGCGTTGTCGAAGTACACGAGCGGCTTGCCGTGGACCTCGCGCGCGAGCAGCGGGAAGTCGGCGCGTACGCGTTCGACGTCGATCGGATCGGAGATGGGGTGGGTGGACGACGTGGTCATGGCGAAGGCGCTCGTGTGTCGGAGCCGCGCGCCGCGCACGGAGGCGCGGCGTGCATCACGGTCGGTTCGGCGCGTCCTGCGCGGGCGGTGCCGCGACGTCGCGCGGCAGGTGGTCGAGCAGCACGGCGTCGATGTGGTCGCGCAGCGCGGGATTCTCGAGCGAGTCGATCGCCACGCGGCAGAACGCGAGCGTCAGCAGCGCGCGTGCCTCGGACTCGGGCAGGCCGCGCGAACGCAGGTAGAACAGCGCGCGCTCGTCGAGCTGGCCGACCGTCGCGCCATGCGCGGCCTTGACCTCGTCGGCGTGGATCA